>OHIB01000001.1_pt1 | contig 462019 bp, 316 predicted proteins | sample 1568181 | NCBI WGS metagenome assembly OHIB01 (sample SAMEA3879506, study PRJEB24766) | human gut metagenome | biome: human-associated habitat; feature: feces | place: USA | collected 1985/1987
TCCCGCATACATATAGCTAAACTTTAGCTAAAACGTATGCGGGATTTAGTACAACTGTCGTTTCTCTTAATGGGAATGCTCGTATCTCTTCGTGGAAACGCTCGTTTCCTCTGTTGGGAACGGATACCGAAGCTTGTTTTGTTGACCTTAATGAATAGAGGAAAGGGGAATGGAAAGGCTTATTTTCTTCCGAAATCGGCAGGTATTTCTCCCCACTGTTTAGTTTCCCACTTCATGATTTTGGTGGTGTAGGTGTTTTCGCGCAGCCACTTTTCGGCGCGCTCTATCAGCTTGAATAGCTCTTCTGTTTTGGGTTCACGTGGCAGTTTTGTCTTGCATTTTTTCTGTTTTATCCAGCTGATGGCATTCACACTGTCGCTGTAGATGGGCATATCGAAGCCTTTCTGTTTCAACAGGGCGAGTCCGTGGACGATAGCAAGAAACTCACCGATATTATTCGTACCATATACCGGTCCGAAATGGAATATTTCTTGTCGGCTGGCTACGTGTACACCGCGATATTCCATAGCTCCGGGATTACCGCTACAGGCAGCGTCTACGGCGAGGCTATTCTCTACGACAGAAGAAGGAAGAGGGGCATTCACATCTTTCTTCTGGGCGGGAGCAGCCGGAGAGGAGCGTTTGATATACTCATACGGAGAAGATCCAAAGGCTTTTTCCGCTTCTTCGCGCGTCTCGAACGACTTGTATTTCGCTCCTTCGTAGCCTTTGATTTGTAACTGACAGTCCGTCCAGGAAGTATAAATGCCCGGATTGACGCCTGACCATACAACGTAAAACTTCTCTTTATTCATAATTGGGTGCAAAGGTACAAATATATTCTACAACTTCGAACAACTTCACCCTTTCACTTGTTCCACTATATAAGACAAAAGTGATAATTACGAAAAGAAAGGATTAAATATGATCAGAGAACGGACATTTGCTGAGGCATTGGAACATCGCCGCAGCTATTATTCCATCAGTAACGACTCTCCGGTTCAGGACGAGGAAATTGTACACATCATCCGTACAGCAGTAAAGCATGTGCCTTCGGCATTCAACTCGCAGACTACACGTGTTGTGTTGTTATTGGGCGACGAACATCAGAAACTATGGAGAATTGTGAAGGATCAGCTGGAAGAACGCCTGTCCGAAGAACAATATCGCCAGTCGGAGAAGAAGATCGATACTTCGTTTTCTTGCGGATATGGCACGATACTTTTCTTTGAAGACCGCTCCATTGTGGAAGGACTGCAAAAACAATTCCCTACTTATCGTGAGAATTTCCCGACGTGGTCGCAACATACCTCTGCCATGCATCAGCTGGCCATCTGGACTATGCTCGAAGATAAAGGCCTGGGCGCTTCCCTGCAACACTATAACCCGTTGATTGACGAAGATGTACGCAGCACGTGGCATCTTCCCGAAACCTGGCAGTTGATTGCGCAGATGCCTTTCGGTACTCCTGTTGCCGAACCGGGCGGGAAAGAATTTGATGATTTGAGCGAACGCATTAAAATTTTTATCTGATAGTAAATCTCTCAGAATAGAATTGCTTACCTTTGTACGCAAAGGTAAGCGCTTATGATACGTATTTTTTTAACCGGCTACATGGGAGCCGGTAAAACAACTTTAGGAAAGGCTTTTGCCCGCGAACTGAATATACCGTTCATAGATCTGGACTGGTATATCGAAGAACGTCTTCACAAATCCATACGTGAACTGTTCACCGAGCGGGGAGAGGCCTCTTTTCGTGAACTGGAACGAACCATGCTGCACGAAGTGGCTGAGTTTGAAAACGTCATTATTTCGACCGGAGGCGGCACTCCTTGCTTCTTCGATAACATGGAGTATATGAACGAACACGGACAGACCGTTTTTCTGGATGTTCATCCTGACGTTTTGTTCCGCCGGCTGCGAGTGGCTACACAGCAGCGTCCCATTCTGCAAGGGAAAACGGACGAAGACTTGCGAGCTTTTATTGTAGAAGCCTTGGAAAAACGTGCACCGCACTATGGCAAGGCAAGGTACCGTTTTGATGCCGGACAGTTGGAAAGCCGCCGGCAAATTGCGGATTCTGTGCAGCAATTACGTAACTTGCTGGGCATTTAACCGCTTGTAAATGTGTAATTTTAGGAGGAAAACGCAATAAATATCGAGAATTATCGTATTTTTGTCGCCCTATTAAAATCAAACAACAAACATCTGAGTTACAAAAAATGAGAAAATGGCGTATTGAAGATTCAGAAGAGCTTTACAACATTACAGGTTGGGGCACTTCGTACTTTGGTATCAATGACAAAGGTCATGTAGTGGTGACACCTCGTAAAAACGGTGTCGGCGTCGATTTGAAAGAATTGGTGGATGAGTTGCAATTGCGAGACGTGGCGGCTCCTATGCTGATACGTTTTCCCGATATTCTGGACAACCGGATTGAGAAAACTTCTTCATGTTTTAGGCAGGCCGCTGAGGAATACGGCTATAAAGCGCAGAACTTTATCATCTATCCTATCAAGGTTAATCAGATGCGCCCTGTGGTTGAAGAGATTATCAGCCATGGAAAGAAATTCAATCTCGGGTTGGAAGCCGGGTCGAAGCCTGAACTTCATGCCGTGATTGCTATTAACTCAGATTCTGACTCGTTGATTATCTGCAACGGCTATAAGGATGAGAGCTATATAGAGTTGGCTTTGCTTGCCCAGAAGATGGGAAAGCGCATTTTCCTTGTAGTAGAAAAAATGAACGAGCTAAAGCTGATAGCCAAGATGGCGAAGCAGTTGAATGTTATGCCTAACATTGGTATTCGTATCAAGCTGGCTTCTTCTGGAAGCGGCAAATGGGAAGACTCAGGCGGCGATGCAAGCAAGTTCGGACTCAGTTCCAGTGAATTGCTCGAAGCACTCGACTTTTTAGACTCAAAAGGACTGAAAGATTGTCTGAAATTGATACATTTCCATATCGGAAGCCAGGTTACAAAAATCCGTCGCATTAAGACAGCCTTGCGCGAAGCGTCTCAATTCTATGTGCAGCTTCACTCTATGGGATTCAAAGTAGAATTCGTTGATATCGGTGGTGGCTTGGGCGTAGACTACGATGGAACACGCTCGTCCAGCAGCGAAAGCAGCGTCAATTATTCCATTCAGGAATATGTGAATGACTCTATTTCCACTTTGGTGGATGCCAGTGATAAAAATGATATTCCCCATCCCAATATTATTACGGAAAGTGGACGCGCGCTGACTGCCCATCATTCCGTGCTTATTTTTGAAGTGTTGGAAACCACCACTTTGCCCGAATGGGACGATGATGAAGAAGTAACTGAGGAAGACCATGAACTGGTGCAGGAACTTTATGGCATTTGGGATACATTGAATCAAAATAAGATGCTGGAAGCCTGGCACGATGCACAGCAAATTCGTGAAGAAGCGCTCGACTTGTTCAGTCATGGAATTGTGGATTTGAAAACACGTGCACAGATTGAGCGTCTTTACTGGTCTGTTATGCGTGAGGTGAACCAGATTGCAGGCGGCTTGAAGCATGCTCCCGATGAACTTCGCGGATTGCCGAAACTGTTGGCGGATAAATATTTCTGTAACTTCTCGCTGTTCCAGTCCTTGCCGGATTCCTGGGCTATCGACCAGATATTCCCGATTATGCCCATTCAGCGTCTGGACGAACGTCCCGACCGTGCGGCAACCTTGCAGGACATCACTTGTGACTCGGATGGAAAGATCGCTAACTTTATCTCGACTAAGAATGTGGCACACTATCTGCCCACTCATTCTTTAAAGAGTAAGGAACCTTATTATATGGGTGTGTTCCTGGTAGGTGCCTATCAGGAGATTCTGGGTGATATGCATAATCTTTTCGGCGATACGAATGCTGTGCATGTATCTGTTAATGAGAAAGGATATACCATCGAACAAGTGATTGATGGCGAAACTGTAGCGGAAGTGCTTGACTATGTTCAATATAGTCCTAAGAAACTGGTGCGTACACTGGAGACTTGGGTGACTCAATCAGTAAAAGAGGGACGTATTTCGTTGGAAGAAGGAAAAGAATTCCTTTCCAATTATCGTTCCGGTCTGTACGGATATACTTATTTGGAGTGAATTAGTTACGAGCTACGAGCTACAAGCTACGAGTACTATGCAGCATGTTTGCGCAGCCACTCGTAGCTTGTAGCTCGTAGCTAAAAACTTATAACCATGAGAGAAAAACTGACAGTAATAAAGGTGGGTGGCAAAATCGTGGAGGAAGAAGCTACCCTCCATAAGTTGTTGGATGACTTTGCAGCTATCGAGGGCTACAAAGTCTTGGTACACGGAGGTGGCCGTTCGGCCACAAAATTGGCTGCCCGACTGGGCATTGAAAGCCAGATGGTAAACGGGCGTCGTATCACGGATGCCGAAACGCTGAAAGTAGTGACTATGGTGTACGGCGGGCTGGTGAACAAGAATGTTGTAGCCGGACTTCAGGCGCGTGGTGTCAATGCACTGGGATTGACAGGTGCGGATATGGATGTTATCCGTTCCGTAAAGCGCCCGGTGAAAGACGTTGACTATGGCTTTGTGGGTGATGTAAAGCAAGTAAATGCAGGGTTTCTGGGTGATTTGATTCATAAAGGGGTAGTTCCCGTAATGGCTCCGCTGACGCACGACGGTGCAGGCAATCTGCTGAATACAAATGCCGATACTATTGCAGGAGAGACTGCAAAAGCCCTTGCTGCTTTGTTCGATGTGACATTGGTATTCTGTTTTGAGAAGAAGGGTGTGCTTCGTGACGAGAACGATGACGATAGCGTGATACCCCAGATCACTCCCGCCGAATTCAAACAATACGTAGCGGACGGTGTTATTCAAGGAGGTATGATACCCAAGCTGGAGAATTCTTTTGAAGCTTTGAATGCGGGAGTAACTGAAGTGGTAATTACCTTAGCGTCAGCAATTAACGAGAATAGCGGAACCCGCATCAAAAAATAATTCAAAAAAAGTAGTGATCAACTGTAACTTTCCATATACTTAACCGTCATTATTAATAGAGATGCAAGAAATCAGTTTTCGGAATGACATTCTCCCTCTGAAAGACAAACTCTTTCGGTTGGCTCTCCGGATTACTTTCGACAGAGCAGAGGCAGAAGACGTTGTGCAGGAAACGCTGATAAGAGTCTGGAACAAACGTGATGAGTGGACGAAATTCGGTTCTATCGAAGCTTATTGCCTGACAGTGGCAAAGAATCTGGCAATAGACCGTAGCGAAAGAAAAGACGCTCAGACCGTGGCACTGACACCTGAAATGGAACAGACTTCCGGAGCATCCAACCCTTACGATCACTTGGTGGATAAAGAGCAAATGACACTCATCCATCGTCTGGTCAATGAACTCCCCGATAAACAAAGGCTGATCATGCAGCTTCGGGATATAGAGGGTAAGAGTTATAAAGAAATCGCGGTCGTCCTGCATTTGACGGAGGAACAGGTAAAAGTGAACCTCTTCAGGGCGAGGCAAAAAGTAAAACAACGGTATTTAGATATAGATGGTTATGGACTGTAAATATATAGAACAACTTTTAGAACGCTACTGGCAGTGTGAGACTTCCCTTGAGGAAGAAGCGCAATTGCGTGCTTTCTTTAACGGAAGCGACGTTCCGGAGCATTTGCTTCGCTACAAAGACTTGTTCGTATATCAGCAACTGCAACAAGAAGTGGGGTTGGGAGCAGATTTCGATGCCCGCGTGCTTGCAGAAGTGGAGACTCCGGTGGTAAAGGCAAAACGCTTGACGCTTACCGCACGCTTCGTTCCGCTGTTCAAGGCCGCCGCAGTAGTGGCAGTGGTACTTTCATTAGGGAATGTGATGCAGCATTCATTCTATAGTGATGTAAAAGAAGTGGCCGCAGCCGATACGATAGGCAAACAAATTACCACACTTTCGGTAGCTCTTTCGGGAGACGTGACGATTACCCACGAACAACAGATTCTGGATAGTCTGCAACGGGTAGACAAGAAGGTGGAACTGAAGAAGTAACGTTTTCATTTGCTTTTAAGAATAACATTTTCATTTGTTTTAAACATAAATATAGTTAGTGTGCTTTATTAAAACAACAAATTGAGGCTGTGAAGTTTCAATTCTCTCAAATTCTTATAAAAACTAACTAAGATAGATGGGACGCCGCGAGATGCAGCGTCCCTTTTATGTATATATACTCTTCAAAGCTGAGGCGATTTATTAAAAACGAACCGGTAAGATGGTTATTATAGTAGGATTTTATATCTTTGTCCTGTTCGTAAACGTTTGTAAGCATGAAAAACCGGTACCTGCTTTTTGTAATCTCTTTGCTGTTCTGTTGCCTTCTGCAAGCGCAGGAGAAAATAGATTCTTTACTGGTGGTTCTGGACAGGACAATTGAAAACACCGTTCAATACGAGCAGGCCAGACTGAAACGCATTGATCAGATCAAAGAATATTTCCGGACTCGTAAGAGTACTTCTCCTTCCGAGGAATACCAAATCAATCAACAACTTTTTGATGAATATGAAGCGTATATTTGCGATTCAGCAAGACATTATATCAATCGCAATATCGAGATTGCCCTTCAGCACAACAATCAAGACTGGCTGGATGAAGCCAAACTGAAGAAAGCAAGCATCTTGGGAAAGACAGGTCTGTATGCAGAAGGCGTGGCCTTGTTGAAGTCTATAGATAGCAAGCAACTTTCCAGAGAACAACTCATTGAATATTACATCACTTTTGAAGATATTTATCTCTATCATGCAGAGTATGCGATGGACGACGAATATCAGATTGAATATCTGAATAACCTGTATACCTACCGCGACTCTGTATTGCAGATGGTAGAAGAAGGGTCTTATCAGTATGTCATAGCTTATACTCCCGAACTTCTGCAACAAGGAAGAGGAGAGGAAGCCATTGAAATGTTGGAAGCCTATCAGCAAAAGCTTTCACCGGATACACGGGATTATGCAGTGGTGACCTCTATTCTAGCTTTTATCTATCAGAGTACGGGACAGCGGGAAAAGCAAAAAGAATATTTGATAAAGAGTGCAATTGCCGATATTCGTGGTGTGGTGAAAGAGAATAATTCCTTGCGTGCATTGGCGGAACTGCTATATGAAGAGGGACAATTGCAACGGGCGGATGTTTATATGAAGCGCAGTATGGAAGATGCCAATTTCTACAATGCCCGTCTCCGGAATGTGCAGGCTTCAAGGATGCTCCCGGTCATAGACCATGCCTATCAGGTGGAGAAACAGAAGCATCAGCAGGTGTTACAGATCTTCCTGGTTGTTACCAGTTTACTGACGCTGTTTCTGGCATGTGCGGTGTGGTATGTAATTCGTCAGGTGAAGAAGCTGGCCCGTGCGCGACAGGATTTGCTGGCTATGAATGAAGAGCTGAAACTTCTGAATGAAAGATTAATCGAAGTAAATCAGAGACAGCACGAAACGAATAACTCACTGACGGAGGCTAATCATATTAAGGAGGAGTATGTCGGCCGGTTTATGGGGTTGTGCTCCACATACATTGATAAGTTGGAGGGATACCGCCGGATGCTTAACAAACAGGCTGCTTCGGGAAAGGTGGAGGAACTCTACAAAACGTTGAAATCCTCCCGTTTCATCGATGAGGAGCTGAAAGAATTCTATCAGAACTTCGATAATTCATTCCTTAGTATCTTCCCTGATTTTGTGAAACGCTTTAATGAGTTGTTGCCGGAAGAAGAAAGAATTATTCCTAAACAGGATGAACGGCTGACAACAGAACTTCGTATATTCGCCTTAATTCGCCTGGGAATTACGGACAGTGCCAAGATTGCAGGTTTCCTGCGTTATTCCATTACTACTATTTATACCTACCGCTCCAAATTGAAGAATCGCTCTCTTTGCCGTGATAATTTTGAAGAAGAGGTGATGAAGATTGGGTCTTTTGCTGGTTAGAGCTTTCTTTGTTTTCATTTAGTTTTTTAACGCCCTTTATTTGCTTTATCTTGCTGATATATAACATTTTGATTCTTTTGTTAATCTAGATTTTCTTTAGTCCTCTTTTTCTTCCCCCTTCTTTTTACAGACATTTGCATTGTCGCCTCAACCTGTGGAGGTGAACAGAATGATTGCTAATCTAAAAACTAATAGTATGAATGTAAAAAGAACAAAGTTATGTTTGTGCCGGTCTCTTCTTCTTATGGCCGGATTACTTTTTGCAGTGGCATCCTTTGCCCAGGATTTAACCGTGAAAGGAAAAGTAACGGATACCACGGGCGAAACTGTAATCGGTGCCAACGTAACCGTGAAAGGTACAACTAATGGTATCATTACCGATATTGACGGTAACTATACTTTGTCGGGAGTGAAACCTTCTTCCGTCCTTGTTTTCTCCTTTATTGGCTACAAAACACAAGAAATTCCCTGTAGCGGACGCAAAGAAATCAATGTAGTGCTGTCGGAAGATGCCCAGGCACTGGATGAAGTTGTGGTAGTGGGCTACGGTTCATTGAGCAAGAAAGAACTTTCCAGTTCCATTGTGCAGGTAGACAGATCGAAGTTCCTGCAAGGTTCCATGAACAATCCGATGGAGATGCTGACCGGTAAAGTAGCCGGTTTGACCGTAAACAATACGGCGGCAGCCAATCCGAATGCAAGTTCCTCCCTTCAGATTCGTGGTGCAACCTCTATTTCGGCATCCAATGACCCGTTAGTGGTAATTGATGGTGTGGCAGGTGGCGATATCCGCAACCTGGCAGCACAGGACATTGAGTCGATGACCGTACTGAAAGATGCCGCTTCCGCCGCTATCTACGGAACACGTGGTGCCAATGGTGTAATCTTGATTACTACCCGTAAGGGAGCCGGAGAAGCCGGACGTGCCCAAGTGACTTACGACAGCTGGTTCGGTGTGAACCTGGCAAAGAGCGGTCCGGATATTTTGAGCGCAGACGAATTCCGTCGTTCCCGCCGTGCAACGGACTATGGGTATTCTACTGATTGGTACGACCTGTTGCTGCGCGACTTCTCGTATGATAACAACCAATATCTTTCTATCGACGGCAGTACCAAGAACGGATATTATGGCGCTTCTTTCAATTATAAGAAAGCAACCGGTCTCGATCTGAACAGCAGCCGCGAAGAATTTGGCGGACGCTTTGTCCTGAACCAGCGTATGATGGATGGAATTGTAGAACTGAACGGTTCACTCAACGCCCGTCGCGTGAATGAAGTATGGGGCAACGACGGTATGTTCGATACTGCCCTGAGCATGAACCCTACCATGCCTTTGTATAACGAGGACGGAACTTACTTCCAGCCTACTTCTCCTACTGGAGCACGCAATCCGGTGCAGGAACTGAAAGAGATTGACAATAACGGGCAGCGCGTTTACCTGTTGGGTACTGCTGAGGTAAAAGTCAACCTGATCCGTTCGGAAAAGCAAATGCTGAATACTTCATTGAGCTACTCTTTGCACTACAACGATCTGAAACAGCACTATTATACCCCTTCCACCGCCGGTGAATCATACTGGAACGGTTATAACGGACGTGCAGAAGTGACTTACCAGAAATGGTACACTTCCCGCCTGGAGTGGTTGGGTAACTACTCGCTGGATCTGGGTGACCACAACATCAAAGCAATGGTAGGCTACAACTACGAGCAAACCACCTGGGAACGCCTGCAAGCCGGAAACAGTGACTTCAATTTCGATGATATTCTCTGGAATAACCTTGGAAGCGGTTCTTATCTTGCCAAAGGAAAAGCAAGCATGGGTACCGGTAAATCTCTTGCCAAACTGATCGGTGTCTTCGGACGTGTTAACTATAACTGGAAGAATCTGTTGATTGCTTCCGCTTCCATCCGTTACGAAGGCTCTACCAAATTCGGTGCAGATCATAAATGGGGCGCTTTCCCGTCCCTTTCCCTTGCCTGGGAAATGGCGAATATGGGTTTCCTGAAAGACCACCAAAACATTGTCCAGAGTTTGAAGCCCCGTGTTTCCTATGGTGTAACAGGCCGTTCGGACTTCGATTGCTATCAGTCATTGGCCACTTACGGCTCTCATAAAAATGCCCAGCTGAATGTTACGGATACCTATCTGATGGATGGTGCCTGGGTAACAGGTTATGCCCCTTCGGTGAATGCCAATTCCAAACTGGGCTGGGAGAAGAGTGTCAGTATGAACATTGGCGTTGACTTTGCCTTGTGGAACAGGTTGCGCGGTTCTGTAGAATGGTTCGACCGCCAGTCACGCGACTTGCTTTACAACTATACGGCTCCGCAGCCTCCCTACATCTACTCCACAATTCTGGTAAACGTAGGAACCACTGTGAACCGTGGTATCGAAGTGTCTCTGGAAGGCGACGTTTTCAAAGGAACTCCCGTAGAATGGACATCCGGTATCAACTACTCTTACGGTACTACAAAACTGGATAAACTCTCCAACAGCCTGTACAAAGCCTCTTATGTGGAACTGTATCAGAAACCGGGCGTAGGTACCAGCGAATACTTCTTCCGCGTGGAAGAGGGCAGCAAGATCGGCCAGTTCTATGGCTATGAGTATGCCGGTGTAGAGAATGGTGATATGATGATTTATACCGATGAAGGCGAAAAGGTTCCCGTGTCCAAGGCGGATGTGAAGTACAAACGCTATATAGGCAATGGCACACCGACCTCTTATCTCTCCTGGAGCAATACGATCCGTTATAAGAATTTCGACCTGAGCCTGATGTTCAACGGTGCTTTCGGTTTTGAGATCTTCAATATGCGTCGTTACGGAATGGGGCTGAAAGGTTGCGGTACGGACAATGTGCTGCGCGATGCTTATGGAAAAGATGCGGATATTACAACCGGTGGCGGTGTGATCTCTTCCTTCTTCCTCGAAAAGGGCGATTACTTTAAACTGGATAACCTGACCCTGGGATATACCATCACCCCGAAAGAAAACAAGTTCATCAAGGGTATGAGAGTTTATCTGACAGCTAAGAATCTGTTTACGCTGACCGGCTATTCCGGTAACGATCCATCAGCCGTTGCCATCAACGGACTGACTCCGGGTGTAGATACAAACAGCGCCTATCCTTCGGCTACCCAGTTGAGCGTAGGCTTGAATATCCGTTTCAAATAAGGCTATCGTTTTAATCATTAATACAGAAAAGAATTATGAAATATCTGAAATATAAATGTCTGTTGGCAATCATTCTGGGTTGTTTATTGAGCGGTTGCTTCGACCTTACGGAAGAAGTGTTCGACCGTGTAGACTCCGGCGTCTATTATCAGGACGAGAATAGTGTGAAGAGTGCGGTAGCTACCATTTACTCCACAGGGGCTACCAGTTATGCCGAATACTTCTGGTACATGCAGGAATTTCCTGCCGATCAGGTGACCTGGCGTGTATGGAATGGCGGTCAGTGGGGATATGATGAAGGTGAAAAGTTCATCTTCTCCATCCAGAACTGGACTCCCGATGCCAAGATTATCCGCAGTGCCTGGGAGAATGCATGGACCACTATCGGCCTGTGTAACACTTTATTGGCTGATATGGGGAAGTTAACTTCTGCCGACCTGAAGATGACCGATGAAAAACTGAAAGCTTATGAAGGCGAAGTACGTACACTCCGTGCCTGGGCTTATTACAATATCTTCGAAATCTGGGGTGGTGCATTGCCGCTGAATATTGAACCGGCCACAGTAGACGGTGAATTGCCACCCACTGCCGATCCGGACTTCGATACAAGTTGCAAGAAGATTTATAACTTCATTGCTACCGAGCTGGATGATTGCTACGAAGGAATGGTGGAGAATCAGGTGAACCGCATGAACAAGGCCGTGAACCGTATGATCAAGGCCCGTCTGTTGCTGAATGCCGAAGTGTTCATCAAAGAAAGCCACTATACCGAATGTGCCGAATTGTGCCGTGAAATAATCAGCGGTAAATATGGCAAATATGAATTGGCAAAGGATTACCGTGATATTTACTCTATCAATAATACGGAATGTCCCGAAGTCATCATGGCTTTTGCCTGCGAAGACGGTAAACTGAATATGGGATGGATGCGTATGACTTTCTACCCTTATAATATCTGGGACTATTTCGGAGGTACTTACAGCCAGAGCGGTTGGAACTGTACTTGTCTGGTTCCTTCGTATGACAATGCGGGAACGGTGAATGAACTGGGAGGTACGCAGGGAGCTACCTGCTTCCTCGATGCGGCTTACGGTGATAAACTGGGTGCAGTCTACGAACGCTTCGACGACCGTGACATCCGTAAAAAGAACTATAATTATGATAAGAAGAATGGCTACAGCGGTATCTTCCTGAAAGGTACCATAAAAGCTAACTATGGTAAGGGTGAGGCCTTGAAAGCCGATGCCGACCGTGACGGACAAGACTTGGCGTATGTAGACCAGGTAGGTACGTTTATGAACCTCGGACGCAACTTGGAAACCGTCATGTCACCGCGTTGGGGTGAGACGAACTCCGGCCTCCGTCTGGTAAAGTATCCGGTATATCCTACTTCCGCAGCCATCGACTTTCAGAACATCGATGAAGTGGAATTCCGCCTGAGCGAAGTGTACTATATGCTGGCAGAGTGTGAAATGCGTGCCGGACAAGCCGACAAGGCCAAAGAACTGGTGAACGAAGTACGTAAACGTTACTTCAGTGCCGGCGACTGGGCAGACGTGAAAGACAAACCGGGCCGTGGCTTCACTGCTTTCGATATGGACTGGATGTTGAGCCAGTGGGGTGTTGAGTTCCTGAATGAAGGTCGTCGCCGCCGTACAGACCTGCGTCGTTTCGACAAATTCACGCAAGGCCAGTGGTGGTTCTTCGGACGTGCCACGGACAATGGTCAACTTTATCCCGCCAAGCGTGATCGTAAATATGAGTGGTATCCGTTGCCTGCTTCTGCATTGCTTGTCAATCAAGGACTGATACAGAACCCGAATTATAAATAACTCAAAAACAGAAAATCCATGAAAAAGATAGTTTATTGGCTGTTTATGTTGCCGTTGTTTGCTCTGCTCAACGGGTGCGACGATACAGATACGATTATATTCGATGACGAACTGCCTCAGTTCGAAATCAAGGCGAACGCCATATTGCTGGAAGTCATCATGCCGAAAGGCAGTGCTGCCGACGACGAATACTACATTGTAGGCGACTTTAACGGAGGAGCCGAAGCTGCCGTTGGTAATCTGGAATGGCAGTTGGAGAAAGCTACCGGAAGTGAATCCAAATGGGGAATCTATCTGTTACCTTCCACGTTTAAAGACGGAAAGACACTGGCGGATGGCTTCTACTTCGTATCGGCCTCGAAAGGTGAAGAACGTTCGGTGAAGAATGAGGCTGTGGTGCATCGGCTGGATGTAAAGGTGGGAACCCGTACCAATGTATGGGTAGACCGCTGGGAGGCTTACTTTGATACGGAAGAAGAAGGACATGATGGCTTTGTGGTTTATGTGGCTGATAAGTCCGGTTGGGATAATCTGTACCTGTATGGTTGGGCCGGAGATGGTGATGTGACGCCTGCTTGGCCGGGACTTTCGGTGAAAGGTACGGAAGTGATCAATGGGGTCACTTATAAGTACTTCGATATGGGGAAATCCCTGGATGGATATGAAGGGTTGAATCTGATATTCAATAATGTAGATGTGCAGGTGAACGGTCCGGCAGTGACACTCGACAGAAACTTCTACTTTCGCATTACCGACAAAGGCTTTGAAGAGGTAGATCCGGAAGCAAGCTATTGCATCTATGTGGACGATCAGTCCGGTTGGGGAGATCTGGCACTTTACATCTCCGGGGCAGGTGATAACAATGAAGACTGGCCGGGACTTGAACCTGCCGGAACAAAGGAAATCAACGGAGTGGTTTATAAATACTTTGAAACCGATGTGGAACTGATGAATCAAAGTCTGAAGCTGACATTTAATAATAATAAAAAGGAAGACGATCCGGGACTCGTGCTGTCTTTCGTAAAGAACATCACTTTCAGCCGCGATTTCTATTTCAGCATAACTCCTGAGAAGTGTGAGGAGATAGATCCTGCAACACACGGTACAAGCTATTCCCTTTATGTGGAGGATAATACCGGTTGGAATGCGTTGGCGCTGTATGGCTATGGAGAAGCGGCTATTGGTAGCAGCTGGCCCGGCATACAGGTTTCAGAAACGAAGGAAATCAACGGTACAACGTATAAGTGCTTCCATTTGACACCGGCTTGCACAAATAAGAATATCAATCTGATATTCAATGATAACGGCGTTGGAAATCAGTTGAAAGACTATAATCTGACGATAGATCGCGATTACTATCTCCGCATCTCGGAAGAGGGTTGTAGTGAAATAAAAGATTGCACCGTGTATGTACAGGATAACTCCGGTTGGGAAGCTTTGACTCTCTATGGCTGGGGCGACGCTGCAATTGGCGACAGTTGGCCGGGCATACAAGTAACCGGAACGAGGGAGATCAATGGTGTTACTTATAAGTACTTTGATTTATCGGAGCACGTGGGTAAGTATTCGAATCTGATTTTCAATAACAATGGAGGCGGACAGCAAATAGAAGATGGCGGGCTGTATACAGCATTGATAGGAGATATCTACTTCTCTATCACAGCTACTTCTTATGAAAAACTGCCTAAGCCCTAAGATGCTTTGAGTTTCAAGGCGGGAAACCGTTTGTTTCATGCCTTGAAACAAGTAGTTTCATTACTTGAAACTCTCTGTTTCACACCGAGAAACTCTTAGTTTCAAGCAATGAAACTAAGAGTTCCACCAGCTGAAACATAAGCTGAAACACTTTTATCAGATAATTAATAGGTATAACATTATAGATATGAGACTAAAAGATATCCTTAAGATTTTGTGCTCCAGCCTTTTGCTGTTGAGCTTTACCGGATGCAGTTCGGATGATGATCCTGATATGCCGCCTCCCGCAGGTGACATTACTACAGACGGAATGGTGATTTATGAAGCCAATCCGGCACTCTTCGGTGAAACGCAAGCACTGAATGGACTGACTGCCCAACTGCCGCGTATCAAAAAGCTGGAAGCCAATGTTCTTTGGCTCATGCCCATTTTCCAGCAAGGTGAAAAGAATGCTGTCGGTTCTCCGTATTGTGTGAAAGACTACCGGGCTATTAATCCTGCCTACGGAACCCTGTCCGATCTGAAAGCATTAGTCACGAAGGCCCATGCCGAAGGTATGTTGGTCATCCTGGACTGGGTAGCTAACCATACCGCCTGGGATCATGCCTGGACTACGGAACATAAGGACTGGTATACGCAGGACGCCAACGGTAATATTGTTTCTCCTCCGGGAATGGGTTGGGACGATGTGGCTGATTTGAATTATGACAACACTGCCATGCGTGCCGCCATGCAGGAGGCTATGCTTTACTGGCTGACCGAAGCTGACATAGACGGATTCCGTTGCGACCATGCCGAAGGTGTGCCCAATGACTTTTGGAAGGAAACTATCACGAAGCTTCGTGCCGCCAAAAGTACCTTGCTGATGCTGGCCGAAGGTTCACAAACCGCACTCTACGATGCAGGCTTTGATATGCTGTATGCCTGGAACTTCGCTTATAAACTACAGGATGTATATGCAGGAAGCGCTTCTGTGGCTAATCTGTATGATACACATCGTAGTGAGCTTGCTTCGGTAACAGATAAACGGTTACTTATGCGTTATTCCACCAACCATGATATGGCTTCCGAGAAATCGCCCGTGCAGGCTTATCAAACCAAGGAAGGTGCTTTCTCAGCCTTTGTGGCCTCTATTTCTATGGGTGGCTGCCCAATGATTTATAGTTCGCAGGAACTGGCTTATGACAAGGCCCTCCCTTTCTTTGGCTATCAGGCGATGGACTGGAACTCTAATGCCGATTACCAGGCGGATTATACCAAACTGATGCAATTGTATCGCAATTCTCCTGCTTTACAAAATGGAGAGATCAAACTTTATCAGACGAGTAAAGCGATATGCTCTTATCGTATTTCCAGTACGGAAAAGATACTGGTACTGATAAATACCAGTGGCAATCAGGAAAGATTGAATCTGCCTATGGAGCGGGTAGGGGATAGTGTAAAGAATCTCTGGACCGGAGAAAGCACCGTGTTGCCAAGAACGATTACGTTGGAGCCCTATCAATATTACATCTGGAAAATAGAAGGATAATATGAAGAAATATATATTTATTGTAAGCCTGCTGTGTCTGCTTGCTGCCTGTACAGGTAAGCGGCAGGGCGAAGCGGCGGTGGAAGTTGCGGCATTGCCTGCTGTAGAAGATGTGGTGATGTATCAGGTCAATCCGCGTGTGTTTGCTCCTGAGAAGTCATTTAAGGCGGTGGAACGTCGCTTAGATTCCATTCAGGCATTGGGAATCAACGTGGTGTGGTTTATGCCGATCAATGAAGTGGGGCAGGAGAAATCAGTGAATTCCCCCTATTGTGTGAAGGACTATAAAGGAGTGAATCCGGAGTTCGGTACACTGGGTGAGTTTAAGGCCTTGGTTGCCACTTGCCATCAGAAAGGGATGAATGTGATTATCGACTGGGTAGCCAATCATACTTCCTGGGACAATGCCTGGATTGCCAACAAAGGATGGTATACGCAGGATGAGGCCGGAAACATAATCTTTCCTGCCGGAACCGGTTGGAAGGATGTGGCTGACTTAAACTTTGATAATCAGGAGATGCGCCTGGCAATGATTGAAGCCATGAGGTTTTGGGTTACTGAAATCGGCATCGATGGCTTCCGTTGCGATGCGGCGGACTTTGTTCCCTTTGACTTCTGGAAACAGGCGCTCGACTCTTTGCGTGCTATCCCCGAGCGTTCGTTGCTGATGCTGGCTGAAGGGAAAAGACGCGACCACTTTGATGCAGGTTTCGATATGAATTATTCCTGGGACTTTCTGGAGTCACTTCGCGATGTATTCGTAAAAGATGCTCCGGCACAGGAACTGTTTGCTACGGATAAAGCGGAGTATGACACTATCCCTGTAGGAAAAGTGAAACTGCGTTTTACCACCAATCATGATGAGTCGGCAAAGATGTCGCCTACTAAAGAATTCGGAGATGTGCGCGGCTCTATGGCAGCTTTCGTACTGACTACTTATCTGCATGGAGGAGCGTTGATTTATGGTTCACAAGAGGCGGGTTATCCCGAAGCTATCAACTTCTTTACGTATGTTCCGGTGGATTGGACGGGGAACAGTGAACTGTATCAGGAATACTGTCGTCTGATGGCTCTTTACAACGAGTATCCGGCTATCCGTAAAGGGGGATTGAAGACATATCCGCAACCCGATGTGCTGCTCTTTGAAAAACAGGATGGTAAAGACCGTGTGTTGGTTGCTGTAAATGTACGTAATCGTGAAGTAAATGTGACGCTTCCGCAAGAGTGGAACGGACATCCAAGTAAAGATATGTATAGCGGAACAGAAGAGAAGCTGGAAGCAGAACTGAGTCTGTGCCCTTATCAGTATCGAATCTTTAAGTATTGATGAGATGATATTAGTGTTTAAAAGTATCATACTAAAACCATAATAGAATATGAAACATTCTCTTTTTATTGCCTTTTTCCTTTGCCTCGGCTCGTTCGCCTCGGCCCAGCAACTCACTTCTCCTGACGGTAACCTGTCATTGGAGTTTATGGAGCAGGCAGACGGCGTTCCGGCATACCGGCTGGACTATAAAGGCAAACCCGTTTTAACTTCCGGTCGTTTAGGTCTCCTGACGGAAGAAGCCGACCTGACCCGAGGATTCAAACAAACAAACCTTGAACGTGCTTCTGTTGATAACTACTGGAATCCCGTCTGGGGTGAGTACAACCGTGTACGGAATCATTATAACGAAATGACCGTCACCTTGGAACAACCGGAAACAGGACGGATCCTAAATATCCGTTTCCGTCTGTTCGATGATGGCCTGGGCTTTCGCTACGAACTGCCTTTGCAACGCAAGATGAACTACCTCACCGTAAAAGATGAAGTAACCGAATTCAATCTCACGGGAAATCACAAAGCTTTCTGTATCCCCGGTGATTATGATACCAATGAGTTTGCCTATACCACCGCCCCTCTATCGGAAATAGCAGTGGATATGGAGAAAAGAATCGCCAAGAAATCTTATGAATCGAAAGCCGAAGGCGGTTTGACAGTGCAAACCCCGTTAATGATGAAAAGCGAAGATGGTATCTATCTGAATATCCATGAAGCCGCTTTAGTGGATTATGCCGGTATGTTGCTGAATGTGGACGACAAACAGTTTAGACTGAGCGCCCACCTGACTCCCGATAAATTGGGTAAGAAAGGCTACTTGCAACTGCCCGTGCTGTCTCCCTGGCGCACCGTTATTGTCAGTGATGATGCCCGCGACATTCTTGCTTCTCAATTGATTTATAATCTGAACGAACCTTGCCAATATGAAGATACCTCCTGGATTCGTCCGATGAAATTCGTCGGCGTGTGGTGGGAAATGTTCACAGGCGAAGGAAAGACCTGGGCGTATAGTGATTTCTATCAGGCCAAACCCGGCATTACAGATTATGCAAAACTGAAACCCAACGGCCATCACCCCGCCAATACCGCCCATGTGAAGGAATATATTGACTTCGCCTCCGCCCATGGCATCGACGGAATACTGGTGGAAGGCTGGAACGAAGGTTGGGAAGACTGGGCTTCCTATCGGAAAGACCGTCAGTTCCTCTTCAACAAAGCCTATCCCGACTTCGACGTCAAAGAACTGCAACGTTATGCCAAAGAAAAAGGCGTGCAAATGGTAATGCATCACGAAACAGCCGCCAATGCTGCCGACTACGAACGCCAATTGGATGAGGCCTTCCAGTTCATGGTAGACAATGGCTATCATGCCGTAAAAACCGGTTACGTAGGTTATATCATCCCCCGTAATGAATATCATTCTTCCCAATGGATGAACAACCATTACATCCATGTAGCCCGTCGTGCAGCTGATTATAAAGTAATGGTTAATAGCCACGAGGCAGTACGCCCCACCGGTTTGTGCCGTACTTACCCCAACTGGCTGGCTCAGGAATCGGCCCGTGGCGGAGAGTTCGAAACAATGGGCGGCAATGATCCCGATCATACCTGTATCCTGCCTTTTACCCGCCTGAAAGGTGGTCCGATGGACTATACCCCGGGCATTTTCGAGACAAGACTGTCTTATTACAACGGTGAGAAACCCAACGAACGCGTGCATACCACTTTGGTGAAGCAAATGGCACTCTACATGACCATGCCTTCTCCTATCCAGATGGTAGCCGACTTGCCTTCCAATTACGCCCGTTTCCCGGATGCCTTCCGCTTCATTGAAGACGTTGCGGTAGATTGGGACAACAGCTGGTATCTGGAAGCCGAACCGGGAGATTACATCACCGTAGCCCGCAAGGCAAAAGGTAAAAACGAATGGTTCGTTGGCGGCATTACCGATGAGAACAGTCGTACGGCAACGATTCCTTTCTCCTGGCTTCCGGAAGGAAAACAATATATCGCTACCATTTACGAAGATGGCAAGGATGCAGATTGGGATACCAATCCCCAAAGTTATCGTATACGTAAGGTAGTAGTGACACCTAAGAGTGTACTGAAACAGAAATTAGCCGCCGGCGGCGGCGTTGCCATCAGCATCAAAGAGGCTGATAAGACGGAGATGAAAGGTTTGAAAACCATCCGCTAAGGCATAAAGGCATTAAATGGAGATATACTCTGCATTTAATATTAAAGTTAACAATACGAATAGGGAGGCCGGGAGGTTTCCCTATTTTTTGTGCTTTAGGGAAGCCTTTTGAGAAATTAATTCATTTTAGTGCAGAAAGGAATGAAGTTACGAGCTACAGGCTACAAGCTACAAGTGCCTTTCGGAACATAGCGCAGCTACTTGTAGCTTGTAGCTCGTAACTGATTCATAACCTCTCAAAAACGAATCATCTTCGTTTGAAATAACACCATTGGATAAAAACAACGAAGGGCTTCCTCCCGGAACCCCTTTCGCTTAATTTTTGTGTTAAACTATCCTTTTTATAGTAGTTGTAAGAGAGAATTTTAAAGTTTGTACAGGCTCTTCTTCGGGTAATCCAGTTCCGGATTTCCTTTATAGCCTATCTTTCCGCTACCACTGGTGCGTGCTTTCAGGAACTCGGTTGCGAAACATTTGATGCTGCCCGAGCCTGCTACACTGGCGGTGACGCGTTGAGCCTCGTAACCTTCTGTAAGCAAATCGCCTGATCCGGCTACGCTGTAAGTAGCTGTTTGGGTTGTACCGGTAATAGTTGCCGAGCCTGATCCGGCCACACTTGCTTCCGTGCCCGTAGCTGTTACATTTCTCAATACCATGTCACCCGATCCTGCAACGGATACTTTCAGGTTATTACAAGTAATATTATCAGCATTGATATCGCCCGATCCTGCTACAGACACTTTCATATCATTGCATTTGATACCACTGCCTTTGATATCTCCTGAACCGGCAACATTGATTGATAAATTGTCATTAGTCTGGAGACCGTTTTTCAGGAAGACATCCCCTGAACCGGCAACAGAAATCCCATTCAGAGTTTCGGCGGATACACGTACTTCGAGTTTCTTGTAAGACACATTGACATCCTTCTTGAAACCTATATATAAGGTGTTGTCCTTTACTTTAATATCCAGCAAGTCAACAATGTTGTCCGAGGTGTATACTTCTACTTCGGGGCGTCCCGACTTCTGAGTAAACGTAACATCAGGGCTACCGGCTACACTGATCTTTTTGAAGTTATCTATCTTGATATCCTTCGTTACGTATTTGTTGCTGGCTATCACTTTTTTACTACCCCAGTTACCTGAACTGTAGTTCTTACTTTGTGAGCACGCTGTTGTACTAAGGATTAAACAGATGCATGTAAGGAGGCTTGCTAACTTTTTCATAACTTTTTTAGTTTTATAATTATTCATTTATATTATTCCTGTTTATCTATTAGACGTAAGTTGCTTAAAAAAGGTTGCATACTTTTTTCTCTTTTTTCAGAAATCCTTTTGGCAACGTCCGGTTGCATTCTATAGGTCAATATTCATGCCAGTTTTATAAAGCGCTGATAATTAGCATGTATTTTTCTAGGAAAGGTGTTCATTTTCGGACACTTGTCCGTTTTTGGATATCTAGTCATTTGTATATTCGAACGATATTTCGTTTATTTGTCTGTTTATTCATTGGGAGGTTTTGTCGTTTTGGAAAATGTATTGGAAGATAATGAACTTGGACGCTTTCTTATTAAAGTGAATCCCCGTGCGCGGCGTTTGACTTTCCGTACGCGGGAAGATGCTATCTATGTAACCATTCCGCCGGGAACTACACTTAAAGAGATAAAGAATGCGATAGAAGAACTGCGTCCCCGTTTGCGGGTGGCCCGGAAAAAACATACTCGTCCTCTGATAGACTTAAATTTTCGGATTGATACGGAGTTCTTCAAATTAAGTCTTGTAAGCGGACAGCGCGAACGTTTCCTTTCACGCTCCGAGTTGGGAGAGATGCAGATTATCTGTCCGCCGGGAGCCAATTTTGCTGATGCGGAATTACAAGCATGGCTACGTAAAGTCATCGAGGAGGCTCTGCGTCGTAATGCAAAGATCATTCTTCCACCCCGTCTGTATATGCTTTCACAGAAACACAATCTGCCTTACCAAAGTGTAAAAATCAATTCCAGCAGTGGGCGCTGGGGGAGTTGTTCGGCACGGTGCACAATCAACCTGTCTTACTATCTGGTTTTGTTGCCGAAACATCTGATAGACTATGTACTTCTGCACGAATTGTCTCATACTCGTGAGATGAATCACGGAGAGCGTTTCTGGGCACTTCTCGATGAATTGACGGAAGGAAAAGCCCAAGCTTTGCGGAAAGAATTGAGGCAATATCGCACGGAGTTTTAACCACGACTTGGATCACCCTTAAACCGTATCTGAGCCGTACTTGCTCCGTACCAACTCCGTAGTTCCTTCGGTCAGAGGTACCTCTGAGTGGAGAATGTACGGAGCAAGTACGGTGCAGATACGGTTCGGGTACGATGCAGACATGATTCTGATACAATCAATACATGGTATAGGAGTTGTCACTGTTTTCCGTGATTGTATTTCTTTTTTGAGTTAATAAACGTAAACGCTCTTGCGGTTTGATAACAAATGTTTATTTTTGAAAAATTAAAGTAAGATGCAGGTTCAGAAGTTTAAATTATATAATTCAAGAAGTTTATGAGAAAGATTGTACTCTTAGTGTTTTGTGTGGTATATTCACTTGCCGGTTATTGCCAGAACTTTGATGAGCCGAAGGGAAAACCTACGGTATTCATTGACTATTTCAAACGCTCCGGCGATGCACCGTTCTCGTGGGTAGAGGGCTTGCGTAATACGGTAATTGAGGGTATACAGAAGATGGAACGTGTGATTCTGATTGATGTGGATGCACAGGATGCCTTGCGTATTGAATCGCAACGTCGCTCATCTGCTAATATCTCTTCGGGTGACGATAATGAAATGGACCGCCTCTCAGTGATGGAAGAATTGGGGGCGCAGTTCATCATTACAGGTCAGGTATCTTCTATGACTGCTGCTTATAAGACAAGAGATGGAAAAGGATATTATGATGGCTCAGTATCTTATACACTGAAAGTTATCAATCCGAAGAACGGTACATTGATAGGTACCAAGACGTTCCAGCACAGCGGACTGACCGGAGGAACCGGTGGCAATAAGGAAGAAGCCATTGCCAACACTATCAAAAGTGCGGTATACAGCATGCGCGACTTTGTGGATGAATACTTCAAAATGGAAGGAACTATCCTTGAAGTAAATAGCGAGAAGAAAGGCAAGGCAGAGGAAGTGTACATTAACCTCGGCTCCATGAATGGTGTGAAAGAGGCCCAGAAATTTACTGTTTATGCCATACGTGAAGTTGCCGGACGCGAAGCCAAGAAGGAAATCGGCCGTTTGACCGTGAAGGCGGTTGAAGGAGATGATATCTCTTTGTGTAAGGTGCAGAAGGGTGGTGAAGAAATCATGAAAGCCATCCGTGATGAGCAACCGATAAAGATCGTTTCCCGCGAACAGACATTGATGGGCGGGATTTTCAACTAATAAAACCATACAGTTATTATGAAGCATTGTTTTATGTTTCTTTTGGGAATATTTCTGTCCGCCACTCTTTGCGGACAGAATTATTCTAGTGAAGTGGTCTTTCTGCAACAGCAGGGAAACACATTGACTGTCCGTGCCCTGGGTATCAGTGAGAAGAAGAAAGAGGCGGCAAATATGGCATTGAAGTCTGCCTTCTATACCTTATTCTATACGGGGGTGGATGGAGTCAATAAAGGAAATCCGATGATTTCTACTGCAAAACCTGACTATGACCGCCGCTTTTTCGATGAAAACCGTTATTCTGTGTTTGTTAAGGACTATACAATTACGGAGGGACCGGAAAAACAAGGTAAGCAATACCGCTGCACGGTGGAAATGACTATTTTGTTCGATGCTTTGCAGAAAGATCTGAACCGGAATAAGGTGCAGACTAATCTTGGTATGGCAGTGGGTACTCCCAACAGCCAGGTAAGTTTGCCTACGGTGACGGTGGTTCCTTATACCAGAGAAGATGAAGATATACGTGCTATCCTGGATCACAATCAGATGTTGAGTTATGCCGTGAGCAAGATGACCAGTGAGTTCAGTTCACGCGGATATAAGACGAAAGATTTCCTTGCCCAACTGAAACGGGCGAAACGGAATGACGTGCTGACAGCCGGCACTCAGTCTGATGCCGTAACTAAGATGATTCAGAATATGGGTGCGGATATCATTGTGACTGCCAAAGTGATGACAACCACTGATACAAGGCGTCAAAGCGAAGTGTCGCTGGAGCTGACGGCAACTGAATTTCAGACGGCAGGCAATCTGGCAAGCGCCACTTTCCAAAGTGGTAAGTATGTCACTACAGATACCATTAAGCTGACGGACTATGCTCTTAAAAAGGTGAAAGATGAGTTCTTTACCAAGTTGCAGGCTTCTTTCAATGACATTGTGAAGAACGGTCGTGAGATGGCTATCCAAATGGTACTGGCGAAATCCATCACCGACTGGGACTTTGACCAGCCGTTGCCCGATGGAAGCGCAAGTTTTAAGACCGTATTGGAAGACTGGTTGCAGGCTCACGCCTTGAATGGCGTTTACGATATGAGCCGCAGCAACGACAAGGTGATCGATATGTCCGTACAAGTGCCAATTTGGGATGAAGCGCAGGGACGCGCTTATACCATTTCCCGCTTCAGTACCGAACTGAAGAACTTCCTCGATGAGAAATTAGGGGGAGAATATGTTGCCTCTGTAGTTACAATGGGGCAAGGGTTGACTGTAACCATTAAATAAATCTGCATTTTATGAAGAAGAATAGATTTCTATGGGCTTTACTGTTGCTCGTTTCGCTGGGTGCGGCGGCGCAGGATAACATTCATTTTGTGGCGGGTACGCCCACGCAGAAGGGATTAAGCCAGAAGAACATGGATGCACTGAAACTGAAAGTGGAGCAAATTATTGCCCGCAATAATGCCGGAACTGCTTCACTTTACAATGCGTTCGTCATTCAGCCCGAACTTGTTCTCGGAGAGACGAAGAAGACGGAAGGATTGCTGCGGGATGTGACGCTGGTTACAGGTGAATTTTCATTGACCGCCCGCAATAAGTATGATGACAGTGTATATGGAACGGCCGTTATCGAGGTACAGGGAGACGCTACCGGAAGTAAGGACGATGCGATTGCTTCGCTTATCTCCGGCATCAAGGTTACCGATCCGGCTTTTGTACGTTTCATCCGCACTACACGTAAGCGTATTGCTGATTTCTACCAGCAGAATTGTCCTGTTATCATTAAGAAAGCGGAGGTGCTGATAGATGCCGGGCTCTTGAATGAAGCTGCGGATTATTTGTCTATAGTTCCCGAAACGGTACCTTGCTATGATGAAGTGTTGGGTATATTGCAAAAGATAGGGAAGCGGGAGCCGCAAGAATCGCCTGTTATTCCTGAACCGGTTCCCGAAGAACCGGCTTCCCCGGAACCTGCTCCGGAAGTGCAACCTACTCCTGTCGCAGAGCCCGTGACGTCTTCCGAACCGGTTGCCGTGCAGCCGGAGAAGGCTCCTTTGCCCGAATGTAAGATTTCGGTTTCCTGCAATGACCTTTCTTTCGAACTGGTGTCTTGTGAAGGCAATGAAACGGCTGAAAGTATTCGTGTCTATGCCCGCTTCACCAATACAGGTGTGACGAATAACAGTGCGACTATTCGTATGACTTCGGCAATTGATCCGGATGGTGCGACCTTTACTAATTTCTCTCAGATAGAGACGAATGGCTGTACTTCCTGGACTTATGGAAACAAGATGCCGAAAGGTGTCAGAATAGGTAAGGTGTTCGAAATCAAAGGTGTCAGTACTCCTTGTGCCACACTTTCGTATGTAGAAATGACGGTGGATAACTGTAAAGTGATTATCCATAATCTGCCCGTTGATTGGAAATAAAGAAAGGAAAACCGCTTATGAAGATGAAAAGAATAGGAATTACGGTTGCTTTGCTTTTCTGCATGGGAACAGTGTCATTATTTGCCCAGGCATATAAAGTCGTTGAAAAGAGCGATAAGAAAGCTCCCGTCTGGTATGAGTCTGCGGAGTCCGGCTATATCGTGGCTTCTGCGGAGACTGGTTCGATGGAAGAGGCACGCCAGCAATGCCTGGAAAGCGTGAAGCGCCAGATTATTCAGGCTGTGGCACAGAATATCGAGTTCTCGGATTCGCATACAGTGAAACAGGCTTCCGGTAACGGTGACCGTATCACGGAGTTTGTCGATCAGTATATGGCCGAAGGTTCTACCCGTGCGGCTTCTTTGCCTTTTATCAAGGGGATCTCACTTTCTAAAGTCGATGGTTCGTATTGGGAGAAACGCCGTGATAAGAAGTCCGGTAAGATAACGTACGCTTATGCGATACGCTATCCCTTCCCTGAAAGTGAACATAAAGCGTTGGTTCGTCAGTTCGAAGAGCAGGATCGTGCGATGGAAGACTTGATAAAGAAGATGGAAGAGCGTATTTCCGATATCTCTTCGGTGGAAGAAATAGACCAGTGCATCACAAAAATGCGTCCCGCCGCAGAATATTTCTTCGATAAGACACGTCGCGAATGGGCGGAAGGTGTTGTTCAGAACTACCGGAAATTGCCAACCTTTATCACTGCCGAAGGAAAGTCGGACGGCAAGGATGCTTATATAGTCTCCTTATTTATAAAAGGAAAGAAGATAACTACGGCTGCTATGCCGAAACTTACTTCTAACTGCGCTTCCCAACTGAAAGCTGTGCCATGTGGCGAAGACATTCTGATAACTTATAATAGCGAAGACTGTCTGGAAGACGAAGAGAACTTTGTGGAATTGACATTTAAGATGCCGGGAAAATCACTGAAGCATAAGTTCTATTTTTGAGCCAGCTGCTTTACTTCCCCATTCTCTTTTTCAAACCGGTAGTTACCGCCTTTCTCACTCAGTTCGAACAGGGATAGTTGATCTGTTGCTTTATCCACAATCAACAATGCGCTCTGCTCGGCAAAACGTTTCACATCCATACTGAATGGTTCTTCGGTTATTTTCTTATTCACCAGCACGCTGTCATTAATCATTAGTGACAGGGAATCTCCAATAAATCCTTTTTCCAGGGTGATGGTGTACGTTTCGATAAAGTTCCGGTCTTCATCTTTCTGCTTCTGCAAACGCAGGCTCATGTAAACGAAGATGACGACAACGAAAATAACTGCAAAGGCCAGGATGCCGTTGCCTACCATAAACTGTTTGTTGGTATTCAAGTGGTGTGCCATAATTGTAAGAAATTGAATGCTTGCGCAAATGTAATGATTAAAATTGAACGTACAGACAATCTTTTCAACAATTAAGAAGCTGCTCTTTGAAATTATTTGCCTAATATTGCAGCTACAAACCTTTAAACAAATATGCCATGAAAAGGAAAGTGACACTTCTGTTGCTATTATTCTGTATGTTAACCCTGCATGCGCAGGAAGTATATAAAACCGTAAAAGACCTGCCGTATATTGCCAAGTCCGAGACTGACGCTTACCGAAAGGAACGTTGCAAACTGGATGTCTACTATCCGGTGGACAAAAAAGATTTTCCCACTATCGTATGGTTTCATGGCGGTGGTCTGGAAGGCGGTGGAAAGCATATCCCCCAGGAACTGATGAACAGAGGCTTTGCAGTGGTGGCGGTGAACTACCGTCTGAGTCCCAAGGCCAAGAATCCCGCTTATATTGAAGATGCTGCGGCTGCTGTGGCATGGACATTCAACCATATAGAAGAATACGGTGGCAGTAAAGACAAGATATTTGTTTCCGGACATTCCGCAGGCGGCTACCTTACACTGATATTGGCTATGGATAAGAAGTACATGGAAGCTTATGGTGCGGATGCCGATAAAGTGGCTGCTTATCTTCCCGTCAGCGGACAGACGGTGACTCATTTCACGATTCGTAAAGAACGCGGGTTGCCGAACGGTATTCCTATTATAGATGAATATGCCCCGGTGAACCGTGTGCGTAAAGATACTCCTCCTGTCATACTGATTACCGGAGACCGCAATCTGGAAATGGCGGATCGATGGGAAGAGAACGCTTTATTCGCTTCCGTAGCGAAGAATATCGGCAATAAGAAGGTGGCTCTGTATGAGTTGCAAGGCTTCAATCACGGCACAGTACTCGAACCTGCCTGTTTCCTGATTATAAACTATATCCGTGAACATTGATATATACATACTTATGAAAAGATTAACAGCTTTGATCGTCGCCTTGCTGATTGGCGTGACGATGTTTGCACAACAAGCCCTTTGGGGAAGTGCTCCCGTGGTATCTCCCGAGATTCATGGCAACAATACCGTAACCTTCCGCTTTAAAGCACCGAAAGCGGTGAGAGTACAGCTTACAGGAGACTTCCTGCCTGTACAAAAGAATGCTAAGTTTGAGGCTCCCGGAATTGTGGACCTGAAGGAAGGGCAGGAGGGTGTATGGGAATATACTACTCCCGAACCTCTGAAACCGGAGCTTTACAGCTACTCTTTCATAGTAGATGGCTTGCGGGTGAACGATCCCTCCAATGTCTACCTGATCCGTGATGTGTCCACCTTAACCAACGTATTTATCATTGGCGGTGACCGTGCCGATTTTTATAAAGTCAATCCGATGCCTCACGGAACTGTCTCCCGAGTATGGTATGATAGTCCGGCACTTGGCCTGAAACGTCGCATGACGGTCTATACTCCTGCCGGTTATGAAACCGGCGGCAAACGCTATCCCGTGCTTTATCTCCTTCACGGAATGGGTGGCGATGAAGAAGCATGGATTTCTCTGGGCCGTACTGCACAGATATTGGACAACCTGATTGCACAGGGTAAAGCAAAGCCCATGATTGTAGTAATGCCGAACGGTAATGCTTCACAGGAAGCTGCTCCCGGAGAGTCATCCCGTGGAATGGTTCCCCCGACAATGCAGTTGCCCAAGACGATGGAGGGATCTTATGAACAAGCGTTTCCCGAGATCGTGAAGTTCATCGATAAAAACTATCGTACGGTAAAGAGTAAATCCGGTCGTGCCATTGCCGGTTTGTCTATGGGTGGCTTCCATTCTTTGCATATTTCCAAGCAATATCCCGATATGTTCAATTATGTCGGACTGTTTTCCGCTGCCATTATGCCTAATAAAGAGGTGTCTTCACCGATATACGAGAACATGGAAGGAAAACTGAAAGTGCAGTTTGACAAGAACCCCGCCCTTTACTGGATTGCCATCGGTAAGACGGATTTCCTCTACAAAGCCAATGAGGAATACCGTAAACTGCTGGATAAAAAGGGATATAAATATACCTATTACGAATCTGACGAAGGACATATCTGGAAGAACTGGCGTATTTATCTGACGGAGTTCGTTCCGATGTTGTTCAGGTAAGAGAAATACAGGAAATAACAAAACAATACCTAAAAAGCATCCTGTTATACCCTTGAGGATAACAGGATGTTCTTATCTTTGCCTGCTGAAACCCAAAAACAATACCATGAATAGAAAATTAATCTTATCCGCAGCCCTCTCCGGGCTGATGTTAACCGCTACGGCGCAAACTACAGTGGCTCCTGCCATCCCAAGAGACGGGAAAATAGAAAAGAAGGTGGAAGCCTTGCTCAAGAAGATGACCCTTGAGGAGAAGATTGGGCAGATGACAGAGCTTACCATTGACGTCATTACCAAACGTGATAATTCGACCCAAGAATTTCAGATAGACGATGCTTTGCTGGATACCGTTATCGGCAAGTACAAAGTCGGCTCTATTCTGAATGTACCCCAGGGCGTTGCACAATCCAAAGAGAAGTGGGAAGAAATCATCCGGAAGATACAGGACAAATCGATGAAAGTAATGGGTATTCCTTGTATTTATGGTGTAGACCAGATACACGGGACAACTTATACATTGGGCGGAACTTTCTTCCCCCAGGGCATCAATATGGCAGCTACCTTCAACCGCAAACTGGTGCGTGAAGGCGCCCGCATCTCCGCTTATGAAACCAAGGCCGGAAGTATCCCCTGGACCTATGCTCCGGTGCTCGACCTGGCACGTGATGCCCGCTGGCCCCGTCATTGGGAGAACTACGGTGAAGATTGCTACGTGAATGCCGAAATGGGGCGCGAAGCTGTATTCGGTTTTCAGGGCAGTGATCCTAACCATATAGGAAAACAACAAGTAGCCGCCTGCATCAAGCATTATATGGGTTACGGTGTTCCTGTTTCTGGTAAAGACCGTACCCCTTCGTCCATCACCGTGCAGGATATGCGCGAGAAACATTTCGCTCCGTTCCTGGAAGGTATCAAGGCTGGTGCTTTGTCTGTTATGGTGAACTCTGCCATGAACAACGGGCTTCCTTTTCATGCCAACTACGAGCTGCTGACCGAGTGGCTGAAAGAGGACTTGAACTGGGATGGCATGATTGTGACCGACTGGGCGGATATCAATAACCTCTACACCCGCGATAAGATTGCAGGCAGCAAGAAAGAGGCTATCAAGATAGCTATCAATGCCGGTATCGATATGTCGATGGTGCCTTATGAATGGAGTTTCTGTACATACCTGAAAGAGTTGGTGGAAGAAGGCGAAGTGCCGATGAGCCGCATTGACGATGCTGTACGCCGCGTGCTGCGCATGAAGTATCGCTTGGGCTTGTTCGAAACACCTGCTTATAATCACAAGGATTTCCCCCTGTTCGGAGGTAAAGAGCATGCCGCCGCCGCTTTGCAGGCTGCCGAAGAGTCTCTGGTCTTATTGAAGAATACCGATCACATCTTGCCGTTGCCCAAAGATAAAAAACTGCTGATTACAGGCCCTAATGCCAACTCCATGCGTACGCTCAACGGTGGCTGGTCTTACACTTGGCAAGGACACAGGGCGGACGAATTAGCGGCGGATTATAACACCATTCTTGAATCGTTCACTCAGAAGTTCGGTGCTTCCAATATCATCTATGAGCCGGGTGTCACTTATAAGGAAGGTGGCGCATGGTGGGAAGAAAATGCTCCGGAAATAGATAAAGCCGTAGCTGCCGCCGCCAATGCGGATTATATCATCGCTTGTGTGGGTGAGAACTCCTATTGCGAAACTCCGGGTAACCTGAACAACCTCTTCCTCTCCGAAAGCCAACTCAATCTGGTGAAAGCATTGGCTGCCACCGGAAAGCCGGTTGTTTTGGTTCTGAACGAAGGCCGTCCGCGCATCGTCAACGAAATAGAACCGTTGGCAAAGGCTGTTATCAACACCATGCTTCCGGGTAACTATGGAGGCGATGCTTTGGCAAACCTCGTGGCAGGAGACGCCAACTTCAGCGGTAAGATGCCTTATACTTATCCGAAGGAAATCAATTCACTGTTCACTTACGACTATAAGCCGTGCGAAGACCTTGAAAAGATGTCGGGTGCTTATGATTACGATGCCGTGATGTCCGTGCAATGGGCATTTGGTTACGGATTGAGTTACACTACCTATGCTTACAGTAATCTCAAAGCGGATAAAACCAACTTTACGGCTGACGATGTACTTACTTTCACCGTTGATGTGAAGAACACCGGTAACCGTATCGGCAAGGAAAGTGTTCTGCTGTTCAGCAGCGATCTGATCGCTTCACTGACTCCTGATATCCGCCGCCTGCGTGCTTTCGAGAAAGTAGAACTGCAACCGGGAGAAACGAAAACCGTTACGCTGAAAGTGAAAGGTTCCGACCTTGCTTTCGTGGGTTATGATGGCAAATGGATTCTGGAAAAAGGCGACTTCCGCATACAGACGGGTAATCAAACTTTGAATATTACTTGTACGGATACCAGGAAATGGGATACGCCGAATAAGTAGAAAAGATTGAGCCTGCTATGAATAATGCAGGTTAAAGAGGAATATGGCATGTTCTATATTCCCATCAAATAATTTCTTTTATCGGCAGAAACAATTATCTTTGCAGTAACGAATAGGTCGGCTGTATGCATACATCCCATCGGGTGTATGCATACAGCCGATGGGGTGTTTATAAGCGTCTGATGGGCTGGTTATAGCCATCCTTCTGATTTGAAGTAGCGGAGAAAATTGTTTCCGGCGGTTTTGGTACTTATTCTCCGCGGCCTTGGAATTAGTGCTTTGTGGTATAGGGTAATGAACTTAAATACAGATAGATATGGCTTATTATGATTTGAAGAAAAAACCTTCGCTCACCACGAAAGAAGGCGAAACGGAAGTGCTTTACGTGCAAGCTATCACGGCGGGAACTATCCTGTCGGATGAGTTTTTGGACTTAGTATCCAAACGGATTGGCTTTCGCAAAGGAGAGATTGAAGGAGTGCTGATGAGTGTGTTTGATACGGCAACCGACTGGATAAACAAAGGGTTCAGCGTAGAAGTCGGTGAGTTCGGCTTTTTTACCGGCAAGGTGAAAGGCAATCGGATGGTGGCGAAAAAAACGGATATCCGCTCCCAATCCATCCGCTTCAACAATGTCAATTTTCGTCCTTCCGCCACCTTCAAGAAAGCGCTGAATGGAGATTTGACACGCGTTCCGACGGTACAGTTCCGCCAATCCAGCGACTTGAGCATGGAGGAATTGGAAAAACTGCTGATGAATTACCTGGACAACAACGCCTACATCAACCGGGTGACCTACAGCGAGCTGACCGGCAGGCTGAAGTGGAAAGCCGCCCAGGACTTGAAGCACTTTGTAGAAAAAGGGCTGATTGAGAGCCGTGGAAAAAGGAACCAAAAGCACTATGTGAAGGCGGAACGGACGTGATTCCGGGCTTGTCGGCTTGTCAACTGAATCCTTGTTAATAAATAAATTGAGTGTATGCGAAACTAAATCGCCTATAGTTTGGGTGATTCATCGAAATGGATTAACTTTACGAGGTGGCAATCAAAAGAAGGGAATGATTATGAAATATCCTATTGGAATACAGACGTTTGAAAAAATTCGTGAAGACGGATACGTGTATGTGGATAAGACGGCTTTAGTCTATCAGTTGGCCACTACCGGTGCCGTTTATTTTCTGAGCCGCCCCCGGCGTTTCGGCAAGAGCTTGTTGGTGAGTACCCTGGAGGCTTATTACAGCGGGCGGAAAGAACTTTTTGAGGGACTAGCTCTTGCGGAACTCGAAAAAGACTGGTTGGAATATCCCATATTCCGTATTGATTTCAACGGTGGGCCTTATATGCAACCGGGCATTTTGGAAGCTACTATCGAAGGATATTTGGGCAATTGGGAAGATATCTACGGCAAGAATCCCCACTATAGTACTGTCGGAGACCGCTTCAGGGAGTTGCTGAGGCGTGCCAGTGAAAAGACAGGCCGTCGTGCGGTGGTTTTGGTAGACGAGTATGACAAGCCCATCCTCGATGCTCTCGATACCCCGCAGGAAGCTGTGAACCGGGAAATTCTGAAAACCTTTTATTCTACCTTCAAGGGAGCCGATGCCTCCTTGCAGTTCGTACTGCTGACCGGTGTGACCAAATTCTCTCAAGTGAGCGTGTTCAGCGGTTTCAACCAGCCAAAGGATATCAGTATGGATCGCCGTTTCGATACTCTTTGTGGCATTACGCAGCAGGAGATGGAGCACTACTTTGCCGAACCAATAACAGCATTGGCCGAGAGATACCAATGCTCTGCGGGGGAAATGAAAGATATGCTCAAAAAGCAATATGATGGCTACCACTTCAGCGATGCACTGATTGGTGTATACAATCCGTTCAGCTTGCTCAATGCGTTCGATCAGACAAGGATTTTTGATTACTGGTACGCCACCGGCACGCCTACCTATCTGGAAAAACTGCTGAAGCACAATCATGAGCAGATAAACGAACTGACCGGTAAATATTATGCCCCGGCCATGTTTGTGGACTATAAAGCCGATGTTGAGAAGCCGCTACCGATGATCTACCAAAGCGGTTACCTCACCATCAAAGACTATGACATGCGCAGGAATGCTTATCTGCTGGATTTTCCCAACAACGAAGTGCGGCAAGGCTTTCTCGTCATGATAGCGAACGATTACCTGAAACCGAAGGACGGCAACATTTCCTCGTGGGTAATCGATGCCCTCATCCTGCTGGAAGACGGTGAGACGGCCGGATTCCGTGATTCCTTGACCGCTTTCCTGTCGAGCATAGCGTATGACAGCCACGATTCGCTTGGGACTCCCGAGGCTACCGAAAAATATTTCCAGTACACATTTTATCTCATTCTGCGTCTGATAGGCGAAAGCAATTGCCGTCTCATCAACGAGAAACCCCAGGCCATCGGCCGTGTGGACTGCATCATCGAACTGAAAGATTATGTTTACATCTTCGAATTCAAACTCGACGGCTCGGCCGACGAGGCACTCCGTCAGATTGAAGAAAAAAACTATGCCAAACCTTACCTTACGGACAAGCGCAAGGTGATTTGTATCGGCGTCAACTTCTCGTCCCGGACGAGGACAGTGGAGGAATGGAAAGAGAAAACAGGAAGATAACCCCTTAATTATTCTTTTTTCTTTCTAATATTTTGTAGTCGAATAGATTATTTATATCTTTGCAACCGCAATGGATGAAAGGTGGAGGGGCAATTAAGCTCCTTTTTTTGTTCTTATATAGTTAATCAATGGTAGAAAAGAAAACTGTTTGTCAGATTGTTGACGAGTGGCTGGACGGAAAAGAGTACTTTCTGGTGGAAGTAGCTATCAGCCCGGACGACAAGATTGTGGTGGAAATTGACCACAAAGAAGGGGTTTGGATTGAAGATTGTGTGGAGTTGAGCCGATACATCGAATCCAAGTTGAACCGTGAGGATGAGGATTATGAGTTGGAGGTAGGTTCTGCCGGTATCGGACAGCCATTTAAAGTGTTGCAACAGTACACCAACCACATCGGAAAAGAAGTGGAAGTGCTGAGAAAAGATGGACGCAAGTTGTGCGGCGTGCTGAAGGCAGCCGATGAACAGCATTTCACTGTAACTGTAGAGAAGAAAGTGAAATCCGAAGGAGCCAAGCGCCCCCAGCTGGTGCAGGAAGACGAAATGCTTGCGTATGATGAAATAAAATATACTAAATACTTAATCAGTTTTAAATAAGACTATGGCCAAGAAAGTAGAAACTATCAGCCTGATAGATACATTTTCGGAATTTAAGGAACTGAAAAATATCGATAGAACCACCATGGTGAGCGTGCTCGAAGAGTCGTTCCGTAGTGTGATCGCGAAGATGTTCGGCACCGATGAGAATTACGACGTAATTGTGAACCCGGACAAGGGCGACTTCGAAATATGGCGCAACCGTGAAGTAGTGGCGGATGAAGACCTGGAAAATCCGAACTTGCAGATTGCATTATCGGAAGCACAGAAAATAGATGCTTCTTATGAAGTGGGCGAGGAAGTGACGGATGAAGTAATCTTCGCGAACTTCGGACGACGTGCCATCCTGAACTTGCGTCAGACGTTGGCCTCTAAAATTTTGGAACTGGAAAAAGACAGTATCTATAATAAATATATTGATAAGGTGGGTAATATCATCAATGCGGAAGTATACCAGATATGGAAGAAGGAAATGCTGCTGCTCGACGATGAAGGAAACGAATTGCTGCTGCCCAAGACGGAACAGATTCCGAGCGATTTTTATCGCAAGGGAGAAACGGCGCGTGCCGTGGTGGCCCGTGTGGACAACAAGAATAACAATCCGAAGATTATCCTTTCCCGTACATCGCCTGTATTCCTGCAGCGTCTGTTCGAGATGGAAGTGCCCGAAATCAATGACGGACTGATTACCATTAAGAAGATTGCCCGTATCCCCGGTGAGCGTGCCAAGATTGCCGTTGAGTCGTACGACGACCGTATCGACCCGGTAGGTGCCTGCGTAGGTGTAAAGGGTAGCCGTATTCATGGCATTGTTCGTGAGTTGCGCAATGAGAATATTGACGTAATCAACTATACGTCCAATATCCAGTTGTTTATTCAGCGTGCCCTCAGCCCCGCGAAGATATCTTCTATTCGTCTGAATGAAGAAGAACGTAAGGCAGAAGTATTTCTGAGGCCTGAAGAGGTTTCGCTGGCTATTGGTAAAGGCGGTTTGAATATCAAACTTGCCAGTATGTTGACCGAGTACACCATTGACGTATTCCGTGAGTTGGATCAGGCTGTTGAGGATGAAGATATCTATCTGGATGAGTTCAGAGACGAAATCGACGGTTGGGTGATTGATGCCATCAAGTCGATTGGTATCGATACAGCGAAGGCCGTGCTGAACGCTCCGCGCGAGTTGTTGATTGAAAAGACCGACCTGGAAGAAGAAACGGTGGACGAGGTATTACGCATTTTAAGTTTGGAGTTTGAAGAAGGCGAACCTGAATTGGATCCGGCACCTGAGGTTATGCCTGAGACAGAGCCCGAGGTTGCCCCTGAGGCAGAGCCCGAGGCAGAATAAAGTGTCTGTCGACATCTGTTTCTGTTTGCACTAACTTCTTTCTCCACATTATTCATTAATTTTTTAGTATGACGATAAGGTTAAATAAAGTAACAAGAGATTTGAATGTAGGAATTTCAACGGTCGTTGAGTTCTTGCAGAAGAAAGGATTTGCCGTTGAGGCAAACCCCAACACAAAAATTAACGAGGAGCAATATGCCTTGCTCGTGAAAGAGTTCAGTACAGATAAGAATCTTAGACTTGAATCGGAACGTTTCATTCAGGAACGGCAGAATAAAGACCGTAACAAAGCATCGGTATCTATCGATGGTTACGAGGCTGAGACTACGGAGAAACCGAAAGTTGAAGAAATAAAGACTGTTGTTCCCGAAGATGCACGTCCGAAGTTTAAACCTGTCGGAAAAATAGACTTGGATAAACTGAACCGGAAACCGGTAGTAGAAAAAGTGGAAGAAAAGAAAGTGGAAACATCTGCGCCTGTGGTAGAGGAAGAACCTAAACCGCAGCCCAAACCGGAACCGAAGCCTGAGTTCAGACCGGAACCGAAACCGGAACCCAGACCGGAATTGAAGCCTGAACCGAAGCCCGAACCGAAGCCGGCTCCGGCTCCCGAACCGGCTCCTGTAGTGAAAGAAGAACCGAAGCCAGCAGTTGTTGCAGAAAAACCTGCACCCAAACCCGCTCCGGTAGTAGCGAAAGAAGTAGTGAAAAAAGAAACACCTGCTCCCGTGGCACCTGTCCGGGAAGAGGCGAAACCTGCCGTAGCAGAAGAAGCGCCTGCAAAGAGTGGTGAAGCGGAAATCTTCACAATTCACAAGCCGGAGTTTGTTTCTAAGATCAATATCATCGGTCAGATTGATCTGGCGACATTGAACCAGTCTACACGCCCTAAGAAGAAATCCAAAGAGGAGAAACGTAAGGAGCGCGAAGAGAAGGAGAAGATTCGTCAGGATCAGAAGAAGCTGATGAAAGAGGCGATCATCAAAGAAATCCGCCGCGAAGACACCAAAGCGAAGGATGGCAAGGAGAAAGATGCCGATGCCAACGCCAACAAGAAGAAACGTCTCCGCATTAATAATAATAAGGAGAAGGTGGATATCAACAATGCATCCAACTTCCAACGTGGAGGCGACAACCGTGGTGGTGGAGGCAAAGGACCTCATGCCGGCGGCGGTCAGCAAGGTGCCGGTGGTGGTAATAATCACCAAGGTGGCAACAAGAACAATCGTAACAACAATAACAGGGATCGTTTCAAGAAACCGGTCATCAAGCAGGAGGTTAGCGAGGAAGACGTAGCTAAGCAGGTAAAAGAAACCTTGGCACGCCTCACTTCCAAAGGTAAGAGCAAGACTTCCAAATACCGTAAGGACAAGCGCGATATAGCGAACAGCCGTATGCAGGAGCAGGAAGACCGCGAAATGGCGGACAGCAGAGTGCTGAAGATAACGGAATTCGTGACTGCCAACGAGTTGGCAAGCATGATGGACGTTTCCGTGACGCAGGTCATCGCTACTTGTATGAGTATCGGTATCATGGTGTCTATCAACCAGCGTCTGGATGCTGAAACCATCAATCTGGTGGCGGAAGAGTTCGGATACAAGACTGAATATGTCAGTGCGGAAGTGGCACAGGCCATTGTAGAGGAGGAGGATTCTGAAGAGGATCTGGAACCGCGCGCACCGATTGTTACCGTCATGGGTCACGTAGACCACGGTAAGACATCATTGCTCGACTATATCCGTAAGGCGAACGTTATTGCCGGTGAAGCCGGTGGTATCACGCAGCACATCGGTGCTTACAACGTGAAACTGGAAGACGGACGTGAGATTACGTTCCTCGATACTCCGGGTCATGAGGCGTTTACCGCTATGCGTGCCCGTGGTGCGAAGGTGACGGACGTGGTTATCATTATTGTCGCTGCCGATGATAACGTGATGCCGCAAACGAAGGAAGCTATCAACCATGCTATGGCTGCCGGTGTACCTATCGTATTCGCAATTAACAAGATTGATAAACCGACTGCCAACGCTGACAAGATTAAGGAGGAACTGGCAGCTATGAACTATCTCGTTGAAGAATGGGGCGGCAAATATCAATCGCAAGATATCTCGGCCAAGAAAGGCTTGGGTGTGAAAGAACTGTTGGAGAAAGTATTGCTGGAAGCAGAAATGCTTGATTTGAAAGCAAACCCGAACCGTAAGGCAACAGGTTCCATCATCGAGTCTTCATTGGACAAAGGACGTGGTTACGTAGCTACCATGCTGGTATCAAACGGTACACTTCAGGTGGGAGACATCGTACTGGCAGGTACAGCCTATGGTAAGGTGAAAGCTATGTTCAATGAACGTAACCAGCGCCTGAAAGAGGCCGGACCGTCTGAGCCGGTATTGATTTTGGGATTGAACGGTGCACCTGCTGCCGGTGATACGTTCCACGTAATCGATACGGAACAGGAAGCACGTGAAATCGCTAACAAGCGCGAACAGTTGCAACGTGAACAAGGTCTGCGTACTCAGAAGATGCTTACTTTGGATGAAGTTGGCCGTCGTCTGGCACTGGGTGACTTCCATGAACTGAATGTTATCGTTAAGGGTGACGTGGACGGTTCTGTTGAGGCGTTGAGCGACTCACTGATCAAGCTGTCTACAGAGCAGGTACAGGTAAATGTAATCCACAAAGGCGTTGGAGCTATCTCCGAATCCGATGTTTCATTGGCTGCCGCTTCGGATGCTATCATCATCGGCTTCCAGGTACGTCCGTCGAATGCCGCTGCAAAGATGGCAGAGAACGAAGGTGTGGATATCCGCAAGTACTCGGTAATCTACGACGCTATCGAAGAGGTGAAGGCCGCTATGGAAGGTATGTTGGCACCGCAGGTGAAGGAACAAGTAACTGCAACCATCGAGGTACGCGAGGTGTTCAATATCACCAAGGTAGGTCTCGTAGCCGGTGCGGTAGTGAAGACCGGAAAGGTGAAACGCAGCGACAAGGCTCGTCTCATCCGCGACGGTATCGTAATCTTTACCGGTTCTATCAATGCTTTGAAACGTTTCAAGGACGACGTGAAGGAAGTAGGTACCAACTTCGAGTGCGGTATCAGCCTGACGAACTGCAACGATATCAAGGTAGGCGATATGATCGAATCTTACGAAGAAATAGAAGTAAAACAGACTCTGTAAGCGAAATAATCTTTTAGACACGGATTACACGGATTGGTTTAAAAGAAGAACCGTGTTTATCCGTGTAATCCGTGTCTTTTTTTAGATATAGTTATGACAATAATAGATATCATCTTATTAGTGGTGATTGGTGCGGGAGCGGTCATCGGTTTTATAAAAGGCTTCATCAAGCAATTGGCATCTATCCTCGGATTGATTGTCGGATTGCTGGCTGCAAAAGCACTGTATGTGTCGGTAGCGGAGAGAGTCTTTTCTAAGATAACGGATTCCATGACGTTTGCCCAGATATTGGCGTTTGTTGTTATCTGGGTAGTGGTGCCATTGCTGTTCCTGCTGGTGGCGGCTTTGCTGACGAAGGCGATGGAGGCAGTCTCGCTCGGTTGGCTGAATCGATGGCTGGGTGCCGGACTGGGCGCGTTGAAGTTTCTGCTGCTGGTGAGCCTGCTGATCTGTGTTGTCGAGTTTATCGACTCGGATAATACGATGATTGATAGAACAATGAAGGAGGAATCCGTGTTATATTATCCTATAGAGTCGTTCGCGGGAATGTTTTTCCCGGCTGCAAAAGAAGTTACAGAACAATATATACTTAATTAAATAATGCAACCCGAAGAACCCAATAAATATGTAAAGGAACTAACGCAGGAGAAGTACAAGTACGGCTTCACCACCGACGTGCATACGGAAGTCATTGAGCGTGGGCTGAATGAAGATGTTGTACGGCTGATCTCTGCGAAGAAGAACGAGCCGGAATGGCTGTTGGAGTTCCGTCTGAAAGCATATCGTCACTGGTTGACGATGGAGATGCCTACATGGGCACATCTCCGTATTCCTGAGATAGATTATCAGGCTATTTCCTACTATGCCGATCCGTTGGCGAAGAAGAAAGATGCGCCTAAGAGCATGGACGAAGTAGACCCTGAGTTGATAAAAACCTTCAATAAGCTGGGCATCCCCCTGGAAGAACAGATGGCGTTGAGTGGCATGGCAGTGGATGCCGTGATGGACTCCGTATCTGTGAAAACTACGTTTAAGGAAACGTTGATGGAGAAAGGAATTATTTTCTGTTCCATCAGTGAAGCTGTACGTGAGCATCCGGATTTGGTGCAGAAGTATCTTGGTTCCGTAGTGGGATACCGTGATAACTTCTTTGCCGCGCTGAACTCGGCGGTATTCTCCGACGGTTCGTTTGTATATATCCCGAAAGGAGTACGCTGCCCGATGGAGTTATCCACTTATTTCCGTATCAATGCGCGTAACACAGGGCAGTTTGAGCGGACGCTGATTGTGGCGGATGATGATTCATACGTTTCTTATCTGGAAGGTTGTACGGCTCCGATGCGCGATGAGAACCAGTTGCATGCCGCTATCGTGGAGATTGTGGTGCACGAGCGTGCGGAGGTGAAGTACAGTACCGTACAGAACTGGTATCCGGGTGATGCCGAAGGTAAAGGCGGTGTTTATAACTTTGTTACGAAACGTGGTAACTGCAAAGGTGCGAACAGTAAACTTTCCTGGACACAAGTGGAGACGGGATCAGCTATTACGTGGAAATACCCTTCCTGCATTCTGACTGGAGATAATTCCTCGGCTGAATTCTACAGTGTGGCGGTGACGAACAACTACCAACAGGCGGATACGGGTACGAAGATGATTCATCTGGGTAAGAATACCAGTAGTACCATTGTCAGCAAGGGTATCTCTGCCGGACATAGTGAGAACTCTTACCGGGGCTTGGTGCGTGTAGCTCAAAAGGCGGATAATGCGCGTAACTATAGTCAGTGCGACTCTTTGTTGCTGGGTGACAAGTGCGGTGCGCATACCTTCCCGTATATGGATATCCATAATGAGACGGCGGTTGTGGAGCATGAGGCGACTACCAGCAAGATCAATGAAGACCAGATCTTCTATTGCAACCAGCGTGGTATTTCTACGGAGGATGCAGTAGGGCTGATTGTGAACGGCTATGCTAAGGAAGTGCTTAATAAGCTGCCTATGGAGTTTGCGGTAGAGGCTCAGAAGTTGTTGGCTATTTCGCTGGAAGGCAGCGTAGGATAAATGAAGAGTTAAGAATGAAGAATGAAGAATCAAAATAAAACGATGAAGAGTTAGGAGTGGAGAATGTTGCGATATTCTTCATTCTTAATTCTTCGTTCTTAATTTAATAGATTATGTTAGAGATAAAAGACCTGCATGCCAGTGTAAATGGCAAAGAGATATTGAAAGGCATCAACCTGTCGGTAAGAGCTGGTGAGGTGCATGCTATTATGGGACCGAACGGTTCCGGAAAGAGTACTCTTTCGGCTGTATTGGTAGGTAATCCTGCCTTTGAGGTGACGAAGGGAAGCGTGACTTTCTGCGGTAAGAACCTGCTGGACTTTTCACCGGAAGACCGTAGTCACGAGGGTATCTTCCTCAGCTTCCAGTATCCGGTGGAAATTCCGGGTGTGAGTATGGTTAACTTTATGCGTGCAGCGGTGAATGAGCAACGTAAATATAATCATCTGCCTGCTCTCAGTGCAAGCGAGTTCCTGAAGTTGATGCGTGAAAAGCGTGCCATTGTGGAACTGGACAATAAACTGGCTAACCGTTCGGTGAATGAAGGTTTCTCCGGTGGTGAGAAGAAGCGGAATGAAATCTTCCAGATGGCGATGCTGGAACCGAAATTAAGTATTCTGGATGAAACGGATTCCGGGCTGGATATCGATGCTTTGCGTATCGTAGCCGAAGGTGTGAACAAGTTGAAAACACCGGAGAACAGTACCATCGTCATCACTCACTACCAACGCTTACTGGATTATATCAAACCTGACGTCGTACATGTGCTTTACAAAGGTCGTATCGTGAAGACGGCGGGACCGGAATTGGCGCTGGAACTGGAAGAGAAGGGGTATGATTGGATTAAGAAGGAGTTGGGAGAATAAATTATGAATGCAGAACAACAATACATAGATCTTTTCTCCCAGACGGAAGCGATGATATGCCAGCACAGTGCCGAGGTGCTGAATACCCCTCGTGCCACTGCGTTTGCCGACTTCGAGCGGCTTGGCTTTCCTACCCGTAAACAGGAGAAATATAAATATACCGATGTCAGCAAGTTCTTTGAACCGGACTATGGGTTGAACCTGAACCGTCTGGATATTCCGGTAAATCCCTATGAAGTATTCAAATGTGATGTGCCCAATATGAGTACCTCCCTGTACTTTGTAGTGAATGATGCTTTTTACAATAAAGCGCTACCCGCTTCACATCTGCCCGAAGGAGTCATCTTCGGCAGTTTGAAGGAGATGGCGGAGAAGCAACCGGAACTGGTAAAGAAGTACTATGGCAAGCTGGCAGACACTTCAAAAGACGGAGTGACAGCATTCAACACCGCTTTTGCACAAGACGGTGTGCTGCTGTATGTGCCGAAGAATGTAATAGTGGAACGTCCCATTCAGTTGGTAAACATCCTGCGTGGTGACGTGAACTTCCTAGTGAACCGCCGGGTATTGATTGTATTGGAAGATGGCGCACAGGCACGCATGCTGGTGTGCGACCATGCCATGGATGCCGTGAACTTCCTGGCAACCCAGGTGATAGAAGTATTCGTAGGTGAGAATGCTGTCTTTGATCTTTACGAGCTCGAAGAAACGCATACAAGTACCGTGCGTATCAGCAATATGTATGTGAGACAGGAAGCCAACAGCAACGTATTGCTGAATGGCATGACCTTGCATAACGGTACTTCCCGTAACACCACCGAAGTATTGCTGGCAGGTGAAGGTGCCGAAATCAACCTTTGCGGTATGGCCATTGCAGATAAGAATCAGCATGTAGACAACAATACAAGTATCGACCATGCCGTACCTAACTGCACGAGCAATGAGCTCTTCAAGTATGTGCTCGATGACCAGTCAGTCGGTGCATTTGCCGGTTTGGTATTGGTGCGCCCGGATGCGCAACATACCAATTCGCAACAAACGAACCGGAACCTTTGCGCTACCCGTGAGGCACGTATGTATACGCAGCCGCAACTGGAAATTTATGCCGATGATGTAAAGTGCAGTCATGGCGCTACCGTTGGTCAGTTGGACGAAAATGCACTCTTCTATATGCGCCAGCGCGGTATTCCGGAGCGTGAAGCCCGCCTGTTGCTGATGTTCGCTTTCGTGAACGAGGTGATCGATACCATCCGGCTGGATGCATTGAAAGACCGCTTGCATCTCTTGGTGGAGAAACGTTTCCGTGGAGAACTGAATAAGTGCCAGGGCTGCGCGATATGCAAATAAATGAAGAATTAAGAATGAAGAATTAAGAATTACCATGCGGCATGACATGGCGCAGCCAATTCTTAATTCTTCATTCATAATTCATAATTCTAAGCTAATATGGATATTCAAAAGATAAGAGCCGATTTTCCGATACTATCCCGTGAAGTGTACGGCAAACCATTGGTCTACCTCGATAATGGGGCGACGACACAGAAGCCACGTTGTGTGGTGGATGCCATAACGGATGAATATTATTCTGTCAATGCTAATGTGCATCGTGGCGTACACTTTCTGTCACAACAGGCAACGGAACTGCATGAGGCAAGCCGTGAGACAGTGCGAAAGTTTATCAATGCCGGCTCTATAAATGAAATCGTATTTACACGGGGAACCACGGAAAGCATCAATCTGTTAGCCTCCAGCTTCGGCGAAGCATTCCTGCATCCGGGTGATGAAGTGATTGTTTCCGTAATGGAACATCATAGTAACATTGTCCCCTGGCAACTGCTGGCTGAACGGAAATGCATCAATCTGAAGGTTATTCCGATGAACGACCGTGGCGAACTCCTGATAGATGAATACGAGAAGCTTTTCACTGACCGGACGAAGATTGTCAGTGTAGTACATGTGTCCAATGTTTTGGGTACGGTCAATCCTATCAAGGAAATGATTAAGATTGCCCATAAGCATGATGTACCTTTCCTGGTAGATGCGGCACAATCCATTCCCCACATGGCAGTGGACGTGCAGGATCTGGATGCTGATTTCCTTGTATTCTCCGGTCATAAAGTGTATGGGCCTACCGGTGTGGGCGTGCTTTATGGTAAGGAAGAATGGCTGAATAAGTTACCTCCTTATCAAGGCGGCGGTGAGATGATAAAGCATGTATCTTTTGAACGTACTACCTTCAGTGAATTGCCATTTAAGTTCGAAGCCGGAACTCCTGACTATATCGGTACTACGGGACTGGCGAAAGCTCTCGATTATGTTTCTGCCATTGGCATGGATAAGATTGCCGCTTATGAGCATGAATTGACGGAATATGCCACACAGCGATTGAAAACAATCCCTGGTATGCGCATCTTTGGTGAAGCTGCTGAGAAAGGGAGTGTCATCTCTTTCCTTGTGGGTGATATTCATCACTTCGATATGGGCACATTGCTCGATCGTCTCGGTATTGCCGTACGTACAGGACACCATTGCGCCCAACCGCTGATGCAACGCCTCGGCATAGAAGGAACAGTGCGTGCTTCCTTTGGAATCTATAATACAAAAGAAGAAATCGATGTTTTGGTGGCAGGTATCGAACGTGTCAGCAAGATGTTCTAGTTAGTGATTAGTGATTAGGGGTTAGTGATAAGTGATTAGTGACAACCATCCGCATGGCACTAATCACTAATCACTAACCTCTAATCACTAATCATCGTTTCCGCCAGCTTCTTCTGCCACTTATCCCGTGCCAGCTTCTGCATATCCGTTACGGAGTCTTTCTCATCCACAATCTCGAAGCCTAAAGCTGTTTCTATAATATCTTCCATAGTGACAATTCCCCAGAAGCAACCGTATTCATCAATCAGGATCGAGATATGCTCTTTCCGTTCAAGCATCTGTTCCCAAACCGTGGAAACAGGACTATTCTCCGGGAAGGAAAGGATAGGGCGGGTCACATCCTTCAGACACATATCGAATCTGTCCTCGGCTAATTTTTCGAGTACGGTCTGCCGCAGCACATAGCCTGTGATGTAATCTTCGCTATCATTGTAAATCGGTATACGGGAGTAGAACTTATACTTCCCATCCTGATAGAACTCTTTCAGAGACATACTTTCGGGAGCTGTTGCCACCACGGTACGAGGAGTCATAATGGATTGTGACTTTACTTTATCCAATCTGATGAGGTTCTGTATCATCTTGTTTTCCTTCATCTGGAAGACACCTTCTTCCACTCCGATGGAAATCATAGCCGAAACCTCTTCGCGGCTTACGGATAATTCTTGCTTGCCGGAAGAAAACAGACGGGTAATCAGCTCGGACAGCCAAACCAGGGGATAACAGATAATAATAAGGAAGTTAATGATACGGGCCGACGGAAGCGCCAGCGTGCGCCAGTAACAGGCACCTATCGTTTTAGGAATGATCTCCGAGAGAACAAGGATTAAGATAGTCAGTATGGCGGAGATTACACCGAAGTAAGCTTCTCCGAATATCTTTACCGCTTCGGCACCGACACCTGCCGCACCGACGGTGTGGGCAATGGTATTCAGCGACAGGATGGCGGCAATAGGCCGGTCGATATCTTGTTTGAACTTCTTCAGTAAAATGGCGCTTTTGCCGTGTGTTTTCTCTTTGGTGGAGATGTACGACATCGGGGTGGATAATAAGACAGCTTCCAGGATGGAGCATAAAAAGGATAATGCTAATGCAATGGTCAGGTATAATAAAACAAGTCCCATATATGAATTTATTAATTAGACATAGCGGAACGAATGTTACGATTCGTACCGGATAAAATATGAAAATGCGGTGATGGAAGGGCTTGTTCTAAAGACGGTATGTGCAGAGCAAGGAGCGTTCGGGGGAGTATACGCTCTTGAGAGTGTGCGGTTGGGTACCGTCACTATATTGGTATAAATTAGTGTTCTCGGTAGAGAAAGTATAAGTAGTCGTAATCTCTGCACAGAGCTTGCGGGCACGGTTTAAAGAAAGTGTACGTGAGATAACAGCTTCATCGTTAAACTCTTCAGACGAATGCTGTTCGCTTTGTTCGATGCAAAGAAAGGGAGGCTCATTTTCGGAGAAGGTGTTATAATCCTCGGGTTGCAGTGCAAAAAGCACAACTACCAGACATACCACTAACTTGAATATAAAATGATCTGTTTCCATTCTTCCGGACAAAGATAGAGAAATAGTTATCTTAGCTCATATATGGATGTTGCCTTTTTTGTTTTTTTATTATAATGAAGAGATATAAAAAGTCCCGTTACTGCAACTTTCTGCCCTATTCGCGCGTCTAATAGGGTGCAAATAACTTAAATAAATAGAGAAAGATTATGTTAGTAACAACAACCCCAACTATCGAGGGCGGACGTATCACCCGCTATTACGGTATCGTTTCAGGCGAGACGATTATCGGTGCCAATGTATTCCGTGACTTTTTTGCCAGCATCCGCGATGTAGTGGGCGGACGTAGCGGCTCTTACGAGGAAGTGCTGCGCGAAGCGAAAGATATCGCCCTTCGTGAAATGCAGGAGCATGCCAGGGCACTCGGAGCCAATGCCGTGATTGGCGTGGATTTGGATTATGAAACCGTGGGTGGAAGCGGCAGTATGCTGATGGTAACCGCTTGTGGTACGGCTGTGACCGTAGAATAATGAATACAGGGGGGAGAGCCGGAAAGCTCTTCCCCTGCATATCAATGCTTGGGAGAATAATCGCTGATGATTACTTTTCCCTTTTTTTGTTCCAGTTTGGCTATTCCCAGATCATTGAGCGCTTGCACTACTTCTTCCAAGGAAGTTGTTCGCGGGAAGCGGAAATGAATGCGTTGTTTCAGCAAGTCGGCCGAATGGAAGATGATACTGGTATTGTACCATGTGCCGACAGACTTCATAATCTCCGCCAGTTCGGCATCATCGAAGCTGAACTCTCCTTTGGTCCATCCTTCCGTTGCGGTGAGTTGTGCTTCGGATATGGTGAAACCATTATCTTCAGACAATATAGCTTGCTGTCCGGGCAATATGTCTTTCTGCTGTGTTTGTTTCTCGTCGCTGACGCGGATGCGCCCCTGAAATAAAGTAACTGCCGCTACTTTTCCCGGATAGGCATTTACGTCGAATACCGTGCCCAATACTTGTGTCTGCATCTTGCCGGATGAGACGATGAAAGGGCGTTCGGCATCCTTTGCCACTTCGAAGCGTGCTTCTCCTGTCAGATGGACTTCACGGGTGCCCTCTGTGGGGAACAGTTTAGGATATTCCAGGCGGGAATTGGCGCTGAGTGTAACCTGTGTACCATCGTCCAGAGTGATTTGCGTGGTAGTGGCAGGGGGAGTTGAAAGAGTAATCCTACCATTGCTCTCCGAGGTGATGATTGCTTCGGGGACATTCAGGGCCGCAAAGATTTCAATATCTTGAATCGTATCTTCGCCGGTGATGCGGGGCACGATAAGCACTGCCAGCACTACGATGGCAGCTGCAATGCCGGAAGTCCACATCTGTATGATGCGTCTGCGCTTTCGGGCGTCTTGCCGGGAGGCAAAAGCATTCCATGCCGCGCGGGTTTCTTCTTCCGAAGGCAAGTCTCCGAGCGATTCTCCGAAGGCATTCAGTAATCTGAGGTCTTCAGTATCCATCTTGAAATCATTTTCTTTTCTCTCTTCCATCATCGGTTTCCTCCTTTCAGGGCCATTGCTTCGCGCAAGGTACGCAAAGCTTTGGATATATGTTTCTTTACGGTGTCGGGACTGATGCCAAGCTGTTCGGCTACTTCCCGATAGGTTTTATGTTCATAATAACAGAGCCGCAATACCGTGCAGGTTGGTTCCGGTAGGTTGCGGGCGATGCTTTCCGCCTGTTGCAGTAGTCGCTCATGTTCCCGGTAGTCGGTCGCTACATCCATGCGGGTGGCTTCGCGTAGCGCTTCCAGGTTGGTGGCTTCTACTTGCAGATGTTTCAGACGGTTAAGGCAGGCATTACGTGCGGCAGTGTAAAGCCAGGCTCCCCGGTTTTCCGGTTCCAGCTTTTCGAATTGCTTCCATGCCTGCTCCATCACACTACCCACAATATCACGGGCTTCTTCTCCGTCGCCCAATAGTTGGGTGGCGTAGCGCACCAGACGGGGATATAGCTCCGTGAACATCTGTCCGAATACTTCTCTTTTTGTGTCTTTTTTATGAAACAAGGACATTCTCCGAATCGTTTTGAGATTTTGCAAAGGTAAGAATTCTGGTTCATTAGGAGAATGCGTAGTTCTATAAATGAGCCAGAATTATATCCTTAGAGACGTCTTTTTTCACTCTCACCGGCTCCTTTACCTTTATATTTATTCTTGGTGGCATTGAACAGGTAGTTGAGGCGGATGCCGAAACGCTGGTTATCGGCATACTGTTCAAACTCATTGTAAGTGCGGTCACCGTAGACGTAGAAGTGATACTTACCGGTACGGAAGATATCGTTGGCTACCAGAGAAACGCGTAGGGAGTGATCTTTCAGGAAAGACTTTGTGAGTTGTGCGTCCACTCTCCCCTCAGTTTTTCTTACGCCGAAACTTTGCTTGGCATCCGAAGAAAGTCTGCCTTGCACGTTGAGAAACCATTCACGAGGCAATGTGAAGCTGTTGTCCAGGCTAAATTGCATGAGTGGTTCGTTATAGAGCTGCTGAATATTCAATGAACGGGCGTTAGAGTGGAACCAGGATATGCTGCCCATCAGTTGTGGCCGCCACCATTTGAACTGCGGGGAGAGCACTATGGCACCTCCATAAGCATAAGAATCCGGCACATTGGCATTGGTCCACAGCACTACACCGGGGTGTTTTACATCGTCATAAGGCTTTGCATACGTAATGTATGTCTCTTGCACGTGGACAAAATGTATACTGGCATTAATCCATTTCCAACCGCTATCCAGTGAAAAGAGACTCTGCTTCTGCGGCTTTAGTTCCGGATTACCGTTGCTGTACTGATATTTGCTTTGGTAGCCGATACTGCTGTTTAACATCCGATAACCGGGATTATACTTGGTCATCCGGTAGGCTAGGTTTATGCTCCAATCCTTCTCTTTATAAAATATGCCGACTACGGGAATCAGGTCGTGGTAGACGGGACTCTTCTCTTCTTTATAAACATCGGATTCGTAGTAATCTGTCTTTTGGCATTCATAGCGCAGGCCGGCCATCAGGCTGAACTTGCCTAATTCTATGGAGTAGTCTGCAAAAGTAGAGACTACAGATTGTTTGATACGGTTGTCGGCATCGTTGGAGAAGCCGCTTTGCTTAAAGATATCATGTCGTTCGGTGAAGGTTTCTTCGGTTCCGAAAGAAAACTTGCCTTGCCAGAGAGGGGCGGTTATTATTAGTTTGGCGGCATAAAGGCGATTTTTCACTTCACTGCTGGAGGTGGCGTCCGTTTCGCCGTTGTTGTCTACTTTCTGTCCGCCTGCAGAACGACCGTTCAGGTAATCGGCATTGAAGTCGATATTCCACTTGCCGAAGGTGCCGTTATAGTAGCCGTTCATGCTGTGCGTCCAGTGGGGCTGTCGGCGACTGTGCGAGTAGGAGGTGAGGCGGTCCACTTCCTTGCCGTCTTTGGTCATTACGGTTTCGCCTTGCGATCTGAGTTCGGTATCACCCAGCCCGCTTTGGGGCATGTAGCGTATACCGAAAGACTGATGGTTATCCGGTTCGTAGTTGAAACCTACTTCGCCATTGAAGTTTGCATCATGTGCACGATTGACGTTGTCAGAGATACTTTTCCATTCGGAGGAAGTGCTCAGTTGCAGTTGGGTATGACTGGTGGAGTATGTGTCCGACTCATTGAAGTGCCCTTTGACAAAGATGTCCAGTCCGCCGGTACGATAATTTAGGGAGGCACCTTGTTTACCTTTTGCTGAGTGTCCCTGAGTATAGTCTGCGTAGGCATTGGCACTTAAACCTTGTCCGCGCTTGCGGATGGTACGTAGCCGGATAACGGATGACACGCTGGAGGAATAACGTGCTCCGGGCGTGGTTACAATTTCAGCGGAGAGTATTTCGTTAGCTTGAAGTTGGTTTAGTTCGGAGGTGTCGCGTACTTTCCGGCCGTTGATGTAGATGTCCGGTTTGCCTCGTCCGATAACGGTATAGTTACCGTCCGAGCCGGTGACAAAAGGGAGGTGCCCGATCATATCGCTTGCCGAACCCAGCATGGAAAGCGGTGTCCCTGCTATGTTGGCAACGAAAGCGCCATTCTTGCGTTCCACCAGCGGACGGGAGGCGGTTACGGTCACTTCTTTCAGCATTTGTGCATCCGGTTGCAGGTGAATGTCATTTTCCGGCTGGCAAGGAAGCGTCAAGGATTGATAGCCTATGTAGGTTACTTTCAGCAAATGATTTCTTTCATTGTTGCCGGGTAGGATAAAGCTGCCGTCTTCCGCTGTGACGCATCCTGTAATAAAGGCGGAATCGGTTGCTGCCAACAGGATGACGTTGGCATACGCTAACGGTTCATTCCGGTCTCCGTATATGGTTCCGCGTACTTGGGTAGTCTTGCCATCTTTTCCCTTCCGCTGAATCACGAAGTAATCGGTACGTTCGATACAGTTGAAAGGTTTTCCTTTCAGTACTGTGCGGATGGCTTCGCCTTGCGTCTGTTTACGGATACTTGCTGTTACGTGATAATTCTCCGTCTCTTCATAGGCAAAAAGGATATTCTTGCCGCCCATCTTCTCTATCTGTTTCAGTGCGGCCGACAGCTTCTCGTTTTTTAGTTCCAGGCTGACCAGTCTGGCTGTCTGCTGTGCTTTTGCGGTGGGAGTAAAGAGTAGAAGAACATATACTGTGTATATCATCCATGCCTTTCTGAAAGTAAAATCTGTGTGTTCCATTGTTCCTTTGTTTTTATTGATTTTACTTATACTACAACATGGGTGCTCAATCGGGTACGGTTTTCGCCTGCAAATTTAATAGAATGAGTTGATTTTTCTTTTATTCCTTTGCTTATTTCGTTTCAAATCAATACTTTTAGACTTTCAATCAACCTTTTAATACGAATAACACCATGGACAGTTTGCTTTTCTGGCTGATTCCGGCCGCTTCCGTTTTAGCTCTCTGCTTTGCTTACTATTTCCATAAGCAAATGATGAAAGAGAGTGAGGGTACTCCGCAAATGATAAAGATTGCCGCCGCTGTGCGTAAAGGCGCGATGTCTTATCTGAAACAACAGTATAAGATAGTTGGCTGGGTATTTCTGGGACTTGTGATCCTTTTCGCTATTATGGCTTATGGTTTCGATGTACAGAATCGTTGGGTACCGATTGCTTTCCTGACGGGCGGTTTCTTCTCCGGACTCTCCGGATTCCTCGGTATGAAGACGGCAACGTATGCTTCGGCACGCACAGCAAATGCTGCCCGTAGTTCACTGAATGCGGGATTGCGCGTCGCTTTCCGTAGCGGTGCGGTAATGGGACTGGTTGTAGTGGGCTTGGGCTTGCTCGACATTTCTTTCTGGTACCTGTTATTGAATGCGGTTATACCGGAAGATGTTTTGACTCCGACTCATAAACTCTGCATCATCACTACCACCATGCTGACTTTCGGTATGGGGGCTTCCACACAAGCGCTCTTTGCCCGTGTAGGTGGAGGTATTTATACGAAAGCTGCCGATGTAGGCGCCGACCTGGTAGGTAAGGTTGAGGCCGGTATTCCCGAAGATGACCCCCGTAACCCTGCAACGATTGCCGATAATGTAGGTGACAACGTAGGTGACGTAGCCGGTATGGGTGCCGATCTTTACGAAAGTTATTGCGGCTCCATCCTGGCAACTGCCGCTCTGGGTGCCGCTGCCTTTATTCATACGGGAGATACGGCCATGCAGTTCAAAGCTGTTATAGCTCCGATGCTGATTGCGGCCGTAGGTATTCTTCTTTCTATTATCGGTATCTTCGCAGTACGTACCAAGGAAAATGCGAAGATGAAAGACCTGCTCGCTTCGTTGGCTTTCGGTACGAACCTGAGTTCAGTGCTGATTGTTGTGGCTACTTTCTTTATTCTTTGGCTATTGAAACTTGATAACTGGATGTGGATATCCTGTGCCGTTATAGTCGGTCTGGTAGTTGGTATCATCATCGGACGTTCTACGGAATACTATACTTCACAATCCTATCGTCCTACTCAGAAGTTGAGCGAAAGCGGAAAGACTGGCCCGGCTACGGTAATTATCTCCGGTATCGGTTTGGGTATGTTGTCTACTGCAATTCCTGTGATTGCTGTGGTAGTCGGTATCATTGCTTCCTACCTGTTTGCATCGGGGTTTGATTTCAATAATGTAGGCATGGGACTTTACGGTATCGGTATTGCCGCCGTAGGTATGCTTTCTACCCTGGGCATCACGCTTGCTACGGATGCTTACGGTCCTATTGCCGACAATGCCGGTGGTAACGCTGAGATGTCCGGTCTGGGTGCGGAAGTACGTAAACGTACGGATGCCCTCGACTCTTTGGGTAATACTACTGCCGCTACCGGAAAGGGTTTTGCTATTGGTTCGGCTGCACTTACGGGACTTGCCCTGTTAGCCTCTTATATTGAAGAAATCCGTATCGGACTGACCCGTTTGGGAACCACGGAATTAGCGCTTCCCCATGGGGATGCCGTGGCTCTTCAGGATGCCACCTTCTTCGACTTCATGCATCATTATGATGTGACGCTGATGAATCCGAAAGTACTTTCGGGTATGTTCCTGGGTAGTATGATGGCATTCCTTTTCTGTGGATTGACAATGAACGCTGTTGGCCGTGCTGCCGGTCACATGGTGGATGAGGTACGCCGCCAGTTCCGTGAAATCAAGGGTATACTTACCGGTGAGACAGAACCGGATTACGAACGTTGTGTAGCTATCTCCACAAAGGGGGCGCAACGTGAAATGGTAGTTCCTTCGCTGATAGCCATTTTAGCTCCGATTGCTACGGGACTTATCTTTGGTGTTCCCGGTGTTCTGGGCTTGCTGATCGGTGGATTGAGTAGCGGTTTCGTTCTTGCCATCTTTATGGCGAATGCGGGCGGTGCATGGGATAATGCAAAGAAATATGTGGAAGAAGGTAACTTTGGCGGTAAGGGTAGCGAAGTACATAAAGCTACTGTGGTAGGCGATACGGTAGGTGACCCGTTCAAAGATACTTCCGGTCCGAGTTTGAATATACTTATCAAGCTGATGAGTATGGTAGCTATCGTGATGGCCGGACTGACGGTTGCGTGGAGCCTCTTCTAAGGAAAGTTGCCTGGAAAAACAAGGGGTGAGGAAACTTAATAAATAAGCCATCTGTCAATGACTTCTTCTACATTGACAGATGGCTTTCTTTTTATCGAAGAAATTCATACCGTCCGGCAGTACCTTCAAAAGAAAGGATACCATCGTCTGTACGAACTTCCAGCGCGGGAATATATACCTTGCCGTCTTTCTTGATTTGCCAGGTTCCCGGAATAAGGTCGGTAATGACAAACTTCATAGTTTGGCTGCCACTTACCGCGAAATCAAATTTACCGGGCAGCGGTTGGCTGTCTTTGCTGAAGGTGACGACGCGGTCGGCTATCTGCACGCCTACTATTTTATCTGCATCGATGCGTTTTACTTCATTCATTTGCAGACAGGTGTGTCAGCTACTTGCATTACATTCAGGAAGTAATTTTCGGCAGTAGCGGTTGCAGGTGATATTTCTACACGCCATGCGCCTCTTTCGTTGGCGTCGTCGGGACGTCTCGGCATGGCATCGTTGGCATAATTGGTGCCGAATACCCAAAACTCTTTTCCTTTTCCACCGATTTTCTCTATCCGTGCATCTTGAATTTCGGGGAGCAACACTTGATTTTGTAACATGCCGGTGTCTTCGTTTTGGGTGCGTTTGACGGTGAAACGGTTACTTTCTATTATCGGCTCTTCTATACTGTGCAGTAGCCAGAACTTCTTGAACTGAGGGTCGGAAGAGACAACTTTATCAAACACGATTAAGGCGGCAGGCACTTCGGTAGCGTGCAGGTTGAGGAAAACAAAAGAGCGTTTCGCTTCTTTTACCTTGTCTGTATAGGCTTGCGTGATGTCACCTTTCAGATAAGAATAGTCAGGTTTATTGGCATCGGGACCGAAACCATGTCCCAGGACTTTGCCTGTAGTATATTCCTTGCTTAATAAATCTTTAAAAGAGCGGCAAGTTTCCCAGCGGTCACCCGGCATGCGTTGTCCACCGTCATTATCGGCAAATTCTGTTTTATCTTGTCCGCCATAATTCCAGCTGGCGAATTTCTCGTTCGGGTTGTATACTAACAATGAGTTATGGGCAATGGTACGTTTGAAGAAATTTTTGTTGTGCGGGCTGTTATATCCGCCGGAACTTCCTTGGTAAGCTCCGGCATCTATTGCCAACGGGCCCTTATAATAAAGTTGGAACGAACCACCGTCCATGTGTTGATGGTTACCAAAGAATTGTTCATTGATTTTCATTTCGGCAATCACGCTGTTTTTGTCCCATGCCGTACGCGCTATCATCCACCCGAAAGGTGAGCCTGAGTATCGGGTCAGCGGCAAGTCATCGGGAGCCTTGGCTTTCAAATCAAAATCTCTCCACAGTATCTCGAAGATGAGGCAGTGGCTTTCTAATTTGGGTTTGAGTTCGTATTCGTAAGCCAGATAATTGTCTTTATAGAAGCTGGAAGCGAGCATGGCGGGCAGGGAGTAAGAAGGAATGTTTCTTTTGTTAGGATTCGTATCGCCTGCGGGCATTACTTGTCCGTCCGGACGACGGCGGTACAGGAAGTCGTACGGTACGAATTGTTGTGCGGGATTGTAGATTGCGCCGGCTCCCATACGGTCCAGAATCCATAAGGAGAACAGGTCATTGCTGAAACGCACATTGACATAGCTTGTTCCCTGATGGTAATTATGACCGGAATAGATGTAATTTCTTACCGGCAAGTAATCCTTGTACAGCATTCGGATGACATGGAGGTACATATCCGGATATTCGTCGTAGATAGCAATACCGGCTGAAAGCATGTCCCGCAAGATCATCCATTCGGACGAGTGTCCGGCTATGGGTTCGTTATTTTTGGGTGGATAACCGCATTCCATGGTCTTGGAGATTCGGATGAACGATTCTATATAGGCTTTCTTTTCCGATTCTTTCATCTGGTCGTAGCACCAGTCATATACCATCGCGCCGCACATCAGCATGACTCCGCTGGCGCGCGATAAGTCTTGTTTGGTTCCGAAATTGGTATGCTGCAATGAATCGAGCATGGAAGTGATGGCGCGTCTGGCTTGCTTCTTGTCACCATATACCAGATAGTCGAGAGCTTGTACTTGTACACGGCTGGTTACTCCCCGCATCTCAAAGTAGTAGCGAAAGCCTCTGTCGGTTACTTTAGCCTCTTCCTCTGCGGTGCGGTCTATGCCAAGTTTGCGCAAGGTTGCCAGGTTTGCTTTTACTTGCGGGTGATCCATCCGTTTCTTTAAATCCGGTAAATTGGCGGGACGTACATAGAGTCGGGGGTGAGTTGAGGGAGGAATGGGGATGGTGATGTCCTCGAATTTTTCCCAGGTTACTTCATCTCTTTTCTGAGCACCGGCTTCCAGACAAAAGATGAAGAGAAAACTCGCTGCTAAAAGACAATTTTTCTTCATGGTTGCTGTTTTATAGATTAATAAAGTATTTGTTCATGCATGATATACGGTGTGAAAACCATATACTCTGTTTACAAATGTAGAACATTCAACCATTACCTACATCATTATAAAACAACAAAATACTGCCGGTGCAGCATTCTGAGACATGAGTGACATTCTCCTAAACAATATTAGCGTAGCTGTGAAATTATAGAGGGATAGATTTCCAAGGAAAGCTATCCCTCACGCAAGAATTACTTCCCGTAATCATCGTACATCATCAGCAGATGGGAGGAACTCCAACTAAAGTGCGGCGCTTTCAACCGTTCTCCGGTATGCGTACCGTAGTTCTCGTGGATGGGCGCTCCTTCTTTCAATCCGTTCAGGCGGTCGAATACCTGCAAGGTATATTCATCGGCCAGTTTATGATAACCATAGTTGCGGAGTCCGCGAATGGCAAAGTAAGTCTGGTCCAGCCAGATGGGGCCACGCCAGTAGCCGCGCGGGTTATACTTGGGATTGTCTGCGGCGATGGTGGGGAAGGGGATATATGTGGAGAACTTCGCGGTGTCTTGCAGTATGGGTAACATGCTGTCCACCTGCGATTGCGTGGCAATCTGTGTCCACAGCGGAGTATAAGCTTCGCATCCCGGTTCTTCGATGAAGGAACCGTCTTTCAGGCGGCGGTCGAAGAAGAAATTGAGTTGCTTGTCGAAGAAGTAATCTGCTACTTTATCGCTATAGTCGGGACCGTCGAAAGTCGCGTTCAGCAATCCGGCAAACTTCTTTAGCAGTTTACATTCCAGTGCCAGATAAGCATTCAGGTCTACGCTTTCCTGGTCCATGCTCCAGGCATCATCGGCTCCGTCGTTCTTCAACATCACGGCATCGTCAAAACGAATGGCATTGTCCATGCCGCTTTCCCATGCGGCAGCTTCCAGTGTGCCGTCTGTTGCACCGTATTCACACATGCCGTTGCGGTTGTGATCGCGTTTCTGATACCACCATTTGTAGTAAGAGAGCAGTTGCGGGTACATTTCGGCAACGAAAGCTGTGTCGCCTGTATGCGTGAAGATTTCGTCTACCGCCCAGCACACCAAAGGCGGTTTGCTGTCGCGGGCATTGTTTTCCGACGGGTCGGTGTAGATGCAGTCGATAACCATGCCGTCCGGTTGCTGATAATCGAACATGGCGCGGATGTTGTTCTTTGCCAGTTCAGGGTCGAATTTAGCGGTTCCGGCACTGAAACGCCAACTATCCCATGCCCAGAAACCCACAAAGTAGCCTACGGCGTGGCTCGGGACGATACCTTCATGAAGCAGTCCGCCGCGATGCGTGCGCCAGTTGGAAATAAGGGTGGTGACGGCTTTCACGGCTATACGGTCGTATTCGGGCTTCATGTCCTTGCGCAGTATCTTGGTCAGATAACCCTCCCAGCGTTCGGCATTGGCTTGCAAAGCCTTTCCGGGATTGTTGAGCAGGGTGGGGATATCCTGCAATCCGGCGGTCATCTCTTTTTCCGAGGTGAAGAAGGAAATGGCTACATGGACGGGATACCTGGGACTGTGAACAAGGGCTGTGTAGTTGTTTTCCGTCCGGGAAAGTGTCACGTCGGGGGTAAATGTTACGGTCACGCTTTCTCCGCTGGGGTGGCGGGCAATGACGGAGTTTTGCTCTACAGCAATGGTTACGTCTTTTCCCCATTGACTGCCTGTCAGAAGCAGGTCTTCCGCTTTATCGGACTCTATGCGCAGGAGGGCGGTTGAGGCGTCTGCAAAGTTAAGTCGTTGCGTGATGCTCCCTGCATCGGAGTGGGCGGACATATAGAGCTCGCCGGGGAAGTAGCAGGTAGAGTCGGGAACGAAGCTGGCAGAAGTGTTTCCGGCGAAATCTACTGTGACGGCGGACTGTGCCATCCATTGGCGGCGGAACATATCCAGACTGAACGGGCCGCAGAAGCCGTTCACCCATTGCGCCTTTTCGGGCAGGGTGAAGCCCATCCATGAACCGGCGTCTGTGAACCAGCCGTAGCAACGGTGCAGGGTGTCGGGAGTGTAGGCAATATCCAGTATGTTATTGAAGGTGTACCTTTGCTCCGCAGTTTTTTTACTACCGGAGTTGCAGGCGGTGAGGCCTGCAACCAGTAGCGTAAAGCAAATGATGTGTATAAACTTGTGTTTCATATTCCTTGATTATTATGAATTTAATGTTAGAACCAGCACTTATGTGCCTGTTCCGCTGCATCATCCTTCGCCCCGAGTGGCAGCAGCGTAAAGCTGTACTTCCATTCGTGCGGTGTGATGGTATATTCCGGGTGCACTTGTGCTCCCCACGTATTGTCACCACCTACGCCCATCTGCTTGTGGTCGATGTTCAGCCACACCATATCTTTCTTCACTATGCTTCCCCCGTGGCGGCGTTCCACTTGCGAAGGGCGGTATTCGATATCTTCCATCGGGAAGTTCCAGGCACTGATACTTAGCGGTTCTTCTCCCGTAACGAGCAAACCGTCACCCTCGGCATTGCGCAGTGCAACCCAACGTACATCGCAATGATTAGCTGTTTCCTGAGCACGTACATACGGATGGAACTGTTCCCAAACCGTCGCGCTGTACAGTCCTACCAATGCTCCCGTCTTCCGGTCTGCATAGTTTTCCTGTGGTCCGCGTCCCAGCCAGAACATCCTTTCATATTCAGCCGGAAGTATCATGCGCATACCCAGGCGAGGCATTTCGTTCAACGCTTGTTTGCCGGGAGTGAAGTGCATGCTCACGCGGACTGCTCCGTCAGGATGAATATCGTATATTGTTTGCAGCTTCGAGTCTTGCGCTTCCATCTTATAGGTAGCGGTAAGGGTAACTTTCTGTTGATTTTCCGTTATATCCAGGTTCTCCAGTTTGGCATCCTGTCCGGCAGTCTTCCAAGTGAGACAACGGTATAGATGTCCGTTCGGAATATCATTGTCCGTCAGCGGACGCCAGAAGTTGGGTTGCAGACCTTCTTTTATCAGATTCTTTCCATTGTAACTCAACTCTGTCATTTCACCGTTTTGAGCCGAGAAAGCTATCCGGAAGTTGCTTCCTGTCAGAGTGATGGCGTCACTGTTGCGGTCTACGACCAGTTTGCCGTTAGCCGGCTGAATGGCTTTGCTGGCAGGGACGGAAGGCAGCGCCCATTGTTCGATGGCGGCTTCGTGTCCTTTCGGGATTAACGGCGCTTCGTTTTTGGTGAATGCGCGCAGGGTAAGGAAGTACTCTTTGCCATCGGCAGGCAATGCTTTCAGAGGCAGTTCGATGTTGACAGAGCTTCCCGGTGCGATTACAGGAAAATCCATTTCACCGCTTTGCACTGCTTTACCGTCACATTCCACTGCCCAGCGCAGGGTATATCCTTCCAGACCGATGAAGTCGTGCCGGTTGGTAACCTTTATTTTATTAGGTGTGAAAGCAACCGGTTCGAAATGGATATATTGAAGCACCTTCTTCACCTCATAGATATGCGGGTGAGGAGTGCGGTCGGCAGCTACCAGACCGTTGGCGCAGAAGTTGGAGTCGTTGACGATGCCTACAAATCCCATGTCTCCACCGAAAGCCCAGATGTCGCGGTTATCCTTATCTTTGATGGCGAATGTCTGGTCTACCCAGTCCCAGATGAAGCCGCCTTGCAACTGGTCGTACTTATAAATCAAATCCCAGTAATCCTGAAAGTTTCCTACACTGTTGCCCATGGCATGAGCATACTCACACATAATCATAGGACGCTTGTCGCGCTGGTTGGCGTGGCGGCGCAACGACCAGATGCGTGCATACATCGGGCAGTAGATGTCACTCTTGGCATCATAACCGCCACCCTCGTATTGTACCGGGCGGGTGGAATCTACCTTCTTCGTGTAATCGTATAAAGTTTCGAAGTGCTTGCCATAGCCGGACTCATTACCCATAGACCAGGTGACGATAGCTGTGCAGTTACGGTCGCGCGCAATCATGCGGCTCATGCGTTGCATGAAAGGAAGTTCCCAATCCGGATAATTGGCCAGCGTGCCATCCTTGTGATCCTGCATACCGTGGCTTTCGATGTTGGCTTCATCCACCATATACAGGCCGAATTCCGTGCAAAGCTCATACCACGCATAGTTATTCGGATAATGACAGTTGCGCACACCGTTCAGATTGAATTGCTTCATCAACTGAATATCGTGTATCATGGAAGCTACGCTGATGGTGCGTCCTTTGTGCGGATCGTGTTCGTGGCGGTTCACTCCCTTAAAGAGCACCGCTTTTCCGTTAATCATCTGCATGCCGTTGCGCATCTCCACCGTGCGGAAACCAAAAAGTTGGGTGAAAGACTCCAACGGCTTTCCTTGTGCATCGAAGGTGCTGACTACCAGTGTATAGGTATTGGGCGTTTCAGCATTCCAAGCACGTGCATCCGGGAAAATCTGTTGCTGGCTAAATAAAGTATCCGTAGGAGAAGAGACTGATTTCTTCTGGTTATAAATCATTTTTCCTGCATCCAGCACTTTTACCTCAACGGTTTCTCCCGCCTTCGGCTGATGGAGGATGACATCCAGGTTGAGTTCTCCGTCTTTATAATCATTTATCAGTTCGGCAGTCATCCGGAAGTCGCGCACGCGGCTTTGCGGACGGGCGTAGAGATAAACATCACGCTCGATGCCGCTGTATTTCCAGTAGTCCTGTCCTTCAAGGTAAGAGCCGTCGCTGTAACGGAATACCTTGACAGCAAGTTTGTTGCTGCCCTTTTTCAGAAGCTTCGTAATGTTGAAGTGAGACGGCAGACGGCTGTCTTCGGCATATCCGGCAAGCTCACCGTTCACCCATACGTAGTAGGCGGATTCCACTCCCTCAAAGTCGAGGAAGATATCCATACCTTCCCAACCGCCGGGAACCGTGAATTCGCGGACGTATGCTCCCACCGGATTGTAATCGGCTGGCACATGCGGGGGATTGGCAGGGAATGGATAACGGGTATCCGTATAAATAGGTGCATCGAAGCCTTGCAACTCCCAGCTTCCGGGAACTTGTATTTTGCTCCACTTCCGGATGTTGTATCCCGGTTTGTGGAAGTCTTTGGGACAAAGTTCGTTGTTCTTTGAGAACAGGAACTTCCAAGTACCGTCCAGCGAGATGCGGCGTTCGGTGGCAGGATTTACGTTGAAACGTACATCCGCAGGCAGGGAGTGTTGCTTCAGGGCGTTGGCCTCATTCGTAAACGGAATGAAGTGCGCATGCATCGGCTCTCTGTTTATCTCGTTGACTTGCGGGTTCTGCCAAGGTTCGTTATCAGCCAGGGCAGAAACACAAAGCAGTGAGGAAAAGAGTAAGGTATAAACTTTGGCTTTCATGATAATTTGCTTTAAGTCCAAAACAATATTAAATTGAACAAAACAGTGTCACAAGGAACGGAACGCTGAAGTCCACCACAAATCCGTGGAAGATGGAGACAACTACAAATTGTTGTCCGGCCGTTCGTGTAATGATGGGCAGTGTGGTGTCCATCGTAGTTGCCCCTCCGGCAGAGATAGGGGCGAGGTTGCCAAACCAGCGCACCAGTAACGGTGCAGCCAGTAAGGTCAGAATCTCGCGGCTGATGTTGGCGAGCAGGGCAATTGTTCCTAATTCAGCTCCTTTATATTCGGTAATGAAGATACTGGAGAGTGAATAGTAACCGAAGCCCGAACCTACAGCCAGGCAATCCGTCAGGGAACGGTGTGTCAGTATCAGGCTGACTGCGGCAGAACCTGCCAACGTGCCCAGAATGGTCATGATAGGCAGGAATATCAACCGTGGATTGAGTGAACGGAAATTTTTCAACGTTTGCGGGTCATTGCCTACACTTAGCCCTACACTGAACATCAGTGCGCAAAGTGCATAAAAGCTGACTTTACTATCTACTACGATGTCGATAGGTATCAGGTGAAAGACTCCGCAAAGTGTCCCCAGCACAAAAAAGCCGACTATGATAAGACTTCCTTTCATGCTTGTCCTCCTTTCCGTTTGTATAAGGCCCTCCACAGTGCCCAAGCGGCAATCACACTTCCCAGAGTTCCACCTATGGTGAGTATGACGGCTTCGAGTCCGATGGTATGAAGTCCTTTGATAATCTGTTCGTTTCCTCCCACTTCAATACCGAGAATGAAGAGCAGTACCCAGATCAGTACTGTGATAACCTTATGTATTTTACTTAAATTCCGTTTCCGTAAGAGGTAGCCCAACAGCATTCCTGTGAGCATCAGTCCGATAATTGTAAACATATCTATGTCGTTTTTGAGGGCAAAGATAATTCATTTGAATATAACGAGGCGGTATCACTGTAGGTAAATACCGTCTCGTTAGGATGTCATATTGAGTGAAGAGAGAATTTATTTGTTAATTTGGTCGTTCGAATTGATTTCAGTCAACGGAATAGGGTAGAACGAATTCTTCTCTACATTAAAGCCGGCGCGTCCTGCATCTGCCAATGCTGACGCTAATTTGCCCCAACGGCGTAAATCATACCAGCGCCAGTTTTCCAGCGGGAATTCAATCATACGTTCATGTTCTATTTGCTCACGTACCTCTTGTTGTGAAGTCCCTTTCATGGCAGGCATGTCTCCATGTACATTTCTGATTTCATTAATCAGCGGAATGGCTTGTTCGGGATGGCCTTGCTCGTTCAATACTTCCGCCTTCATTAGCAATACATTGGCATAACGCATCAAAGGAATGTTGATGGCACAATAATTATTGTATAAGCCATCATAGTCGGTGGGCATGAACTTGCGGAAAGAAGGACGGTTGTAACTTGTACCGGGAATAGGGTTATTCTTATCATCGAAACTACAGAACCAGTTGTCATAATCGCCCCCGTAAACACGCCCGCTTCCATCATTGAAATAATCACATTGGAAGAATACACTCTCGTACAAGCGTGAGTCATAGCGTCCGGTTGTGGCAATCTCACCTTCTTTCATGTACGCTTCCATCAATACATTACTCGGAAGAATCTCATCCCATCCCCAAAGTTCGGATGTACCTATCCAACGGTGGAGTTGAGTGCGATAGTTAGCACCATTGGCGCTACTCATGGAAGTCTGCAACTCAAAGATAGATTCTTTGCTGTTTTTGTTGCTGGCGTCAAACATACTTGAAAACTTCTTTACCAGTTCGTAGCCCTTGACATTGTTTAGTGCTGTAAGTGCCTCATTCAGATATTCTGTCTTCTTGTCAGATTCTTCGTAAGCGCGTGTCAGATAGGCAAAACCTAAATAGGCATTGGCTGCTCCACTGGTGGCACGACCGATGTTGTCGTTGTCATAAGAAGAAGGGAGAGCAGTGGCTCGCTTTAAATCTTCTATAATAAAATCCCAGGTATCGGGACGTGGTGAAAGTCCTTTGCTTAATTCTGCCTGACTGGTGATATACTTATCACGGATGATAATTTCTTTCCAATTCAAAAGCAATTTAAGGTGATAGTAAGCGCGAAGAAAATAACCTTCGTTTATAATTTGCGTGCGGACAGTAGGGTCGATAGTTCCTTCTTCCATTTCTGTCACTTTCTCTATTACCTGATTGGCAAAGCTGGCTCCTTTGTAGTTGTTCCACCAATAATTGCTGAACTGTGAGTTACCGTTTGTATAAGTGAAATTGTAGAGTTCCAGCCAGTTGGGATAGTTACGTGCATCGTTACCCATATTGATAATGTCTTCACGGTAAGCTTCCACCGGCCATTTAACTTCGGCAAATTCCCAGGTGTCAATGTAGTATTCTAATTGCGAATATGCAGCCGATATTCCGGCTTGTGCATCACTTTCGTTACGCCAAAAACTTCCCGAAGTCAACTGGTCGGGAGATTCCAAGGTTAGATAATCATCGCAAGAGCTCACAAAGAGCGATGCAAAACAAAGGCTGGCTATATATATAACTTTTTTCATGTTTATACAATGTTAAATGAGTTAGAAAGTAAGTTGGGCACCCAAAGTGAATGAACGGGTAAACGGATAAATCAGTTTATCAATACCGGTGTTCAATACACTTACACGTGAGAATTCGGGGTCGATGCCGTCGTATCCGGTGATTGTGAAGAGGTTTTCACCACTTACATAAAAACGCAATCTCTCGATGAATACTTTTTGCATCATTTTTTTCGGTAGGGTATAACCTAATTGTAATTGACGGAGGCGGACAAAGTCACCTTTCTCAATGAAGCGGTCAGACTCCTTCAAGTTACCGTTCGGGTCGTTGAAGATGGCGCGAGGTATGTTTGTATTGGTATTTTGAGGTGTCCAGGCATTCAAGGATGATGTGAGGAAGTTGGAACCGGAGTTCATACCTTCATAGAAGTACTTGTTACCATTATAAATCTTGTGTCCCCATGCACTACCCAATACAACAGAAAGGTCAAAGCCTTTATAGCCGGCAGAGAAATTCAGGTTAACTTCCAATGTAGGTATACCCGATCCACAATAGACCTTATCGTCGTCATCAATAGAGCCGTCGCCATTTACATCTACAAAGCGGATATCACCGGCATCGGCGAAAGGCTGATACTCGTCTCCATCTGCATTTACATATTGACGGGCTTCTTCATTGTTTTGGAACAGACCGTTGGTCTTATAAAGATAGAATGCACCGATAGGTTTGCCAACGCGCGTCTGGGTTGGGAAGTGTTCGGTTCCATATTTCAAACCTTCACCGTAAAGAACCTGTCCTTTGTCTGCCAGTTCTACAACTTTATTCTTGGTTGTACTGAAATTCATACCGATGTTATAATCGAAACCACCTTTGGAGTCAGCCCAGTTTATCTCAACTTCAACACCGGAGTTGCGGATTTTACCCACATTCAGGATTGGGTTGTTCAAGCCGGCAGAAGGTGGAAGTGCTTTCGTAATCAAGAGTTCTTCGGTTTGATTGTAATAGTAGTTCATGGCACCGGTCAGTTTGTTGTTGAAGAAACCGAAGTCAAGACCAATATTCTTAGTATCTGTAGTTTCCCATTTCAACGAACGATTCTCCAGCCCGCGGGCAATACTTCCTGCCCATGCATTATCACCGTTACCTTTTACATATCCCTGGTATTTGGTGTTATAAGTAGAAATTAGAGCGAGGAAGTCGTAATATCCCAAGGCATTTTCGTTACCCAGACGTCCCCAACTGGCACGCAATTTCAAATTGTTCAGCGCAATACCTTTTGGGAAAAATTCTTCTTCACTGATTCTCCAGCCCACAGCTATTGATGGGAAGAAACCCCAACGGTTGTCAGCACCAAACTTGGAAGAACCGTCGGAACGTACAGTTGCCTGAATCAGATAACGATCGTTATAGTTATAATTTACGCGACCGAAGAAGGATACGCGTCTGTAATCCCATTTAGTTCCATCACCGTCGTAAGTACCACCTGCACCTGCACCGATTGTAGAGAAGCCCGGATCGAGGAAACCGCCTGGTTGTTCACCGATTACCAATTGCCCGTCCTCTACCTTATAAGTTGTTGATTTACCTTCTACGCCTACAGAATTCCATGTATATTTGCGAGCCATGGTTGAAGTACCGGCTACGGCATTGACAGAATGTTTACCGAATGCTTTGTTGAAACTCAGTACATTCTCCCATACATGCTCTTCCCAGTAAGCGGTGGTTTCGCTATGATACGGATAGTCTCGCTTGGCTTTTACGTCGGAAATGTAAGCCGGTGTATGGTAAGTTTGGCGTTGATGCTCTCCACGGTAAGCATAACTTGTTTTGAAACTCAACCATTTAGTGAAGTTGGCAGTTAAAGCTACGTTGGCGGTAGTATGATACTTCTTATCTGTAGATTTCTCGTAGTGCTGGTCGGCCATAACATTACGATTGTTGGGCAGGTTATCGAAGTTTGTCAAACCGAAGCCATATTCTTCATTTTCATTGTAGATAGGTACCAGCGGAGAAATCATATACATTTCTTTCAGCTGATATTCGGGCTGTTTGCTATCTGTGAATTTGAAAGCCATGTTGGCGTCAATATCAAAGATATATTTGCTCATGTGCAGCTTTAGGCGTGCATTATCCTGACGGTAATCATTGCCAAGGAAAATACCTTTGTCATCAGCGTGATTGTATGAAACGGAATATTGGGCATTTTCGCTACCACCTCTTACACTGAACATATAGTTCTGTGAAAGACCGGTACGCATCATTGCATCCTGCCAGTCAGTGTCGATGCCGGTATTCTTGGTCATGTAAGGTTCCAGTTCCAATATTTGTTTTTCCCATGCACCGTTACCTTTCGGGTCGTATTGCGACTTATGATTCATTACATGAGCGTTCCAGTTCTCATACATTTGTGTATGTACTTTCTTATATTGCTCTGCATTCAGCAAGTCGAGCTTTTTCGCTACATTTGTCATACTTACGTATGCACTGAAATCTATTTTTGTTTCGCCTTTCTTACCATTTTTAGTAGTTACGATGATTACACCATTGGCAGCAACCGAACCGTATATGGCAGCGGCAGCACCATCCTTCAGTACTTCCATAGCTTGAATATCCTGCGGGTTAACAGCATTTATATCACCCGGGAAACCATCGATGATATAAAGAGGTTCGTTATCTCCGAAAGTCTTTACGCCACGAATTTTTACTTGTACACCGGCACCGGCGTTACCACCTGCTTTCATAATGTTTACACCGGCGATTTTACCTTGCAGCGCTTCGGCGGGGTTAGTGGTGGTACGTTTGGATAGTTCTTCGACGTCAACAGATGAAATGGCACCTGTCATATCACTTTTCTTCATGGTACCATAACCGATGACTACTACTTCTTCCAACATTTCAGTATCTTCTTTCAATACTACCTTAATGTTTTTTGCACCGTTAAGAGGAATTTCCTGAGTAGTGTATCCTACATAAGAAATAACGATAATTGCCTTAGGGGAAACGTTTAGTGAGAAGTTACCGTCTATATTGGTAATCACTCCGTTTGTAGTACCTTTTTCAAGTACACTTGCACCGATAACGGTTTCACCTGTTGTATCGGTTACTGTACCTGTCAGTTGAATGTTCTGTGCTAAAGAACTTAGTGGAATCAGGAAAGCAAAGAGTAAGGCTAACTTGACTACTCTCTTCATGGAACAATTCTTAATAATTCTACCCATGTGTGTGGTTTTTTAAGGTTAATAAAATGTGTTTCACACCACAAATAAGAATGTTATTTATCAAAGTTCACAATCTGGGAGTTCTATAATTAATCTACAAAAGGGCTTTTTAGAGGAAGTATTTGTACTACAACGGAATCTTTAATTGTTTGATTTATAGTGATATAATCCTGGGGTTATATCTACAAAATGCTATTGTGTGTAAGGATGGGGTTAAACACTTTGCAAATATGTAGTTAAGTCTTCTTCTGTGGATAAGTTGAGTGATTTGCGCAACCGGTAACGGTTCATGTTGATGGTTTTGGGAGTGCTTCCAGTAATCATTGAGATTTCTTTTGTAGAGAGATTCACCCGTAATAAGGTCGCGAGATATTTTTCGCCTTGTGTGAGGTTGGGGTGTTGCTTTACGAGTTTTTCGATAAACTCTTTATTTTTCTCCTCAACACTCAGCAGCAATGTATTATTGGTCTTATCTCCGCTTTGGTATTGGCTGATAAAAGCATTTACCTTCTTTAAGTGGGGAACCAGTGCTTGGTTGTCCATTCTATACCCTTCCTTAATCATCTCACGTATTTTGTCCAGCAACTCGTTACGGCTTCTAAGAAATACGGCAAAGCTGGTTACTTCTTGTTGACTGTTGTCTAAGGCGCTTTGTACATTTTGCAGTTCCAATTCCTGTTGGTGCAGTTTCAATTCGGATATTTCCCGTTGTGACAGTTCCAGTTGATATCGGGCTTCTATTAGTTGAAGACCTTTTCTGCGTTTATACCATTTATATAAGAATATACTGAAGGCTAAACCAAGAACAAGTATACTGCCCAAAAGCCATAGGTTGCGCTTTAGTAGTTCTATCTTATAAGTTTGCTCCTGCATTTCGGTAGCATATTTCTGATCCTGATATCTTTTATAAGAGATTTCCTGTTCAATGTTGCGCAACTTGTTGCTACTTTGTAGCTCCTTGCTTAAAGCATACATTTGACTGAGCCGTTTATAGGCCTGGTCATAATCACCTATGGCGGCATATACCCAGGATGAATATTCATAATAATCACAAATCAATTCCTTGGCACCGATATTGTGGGCGTATTCATAGGCTTTCTGCAAAGCTTCCAAAGCTTTGGAGTATTGCTCACCGAAGTAATATTGCTTGCCCATATTGTTGTAGTTCTCTCCCAATGACCATTGTGCATCCAGATTTTTATTGATGGCTATGGCTTCCTGAATAAAAGATAGTTTCTTGTCCGTATCTCCTTGATATAGACATAAATTATTCAGATTGGTAGCAATCTCTTTTAAGTTCCTTTGGGCACGGTTGATAGTCAATGCCCGTTGAAGAAATCTTTCTGCTACCAGAAATTCATCAAGCAGATAATGCATGACTCCACGCTCATTATAACATCCGGCCACTGAAGCTGAATCTCCTAAAGACTTGAAAATAGAGGTTGCCTTATCATTCAGTTCTATCCCTTTGTTATAATCGCCCAATTTACTATATACACGTCCCATGAGTGAATAAAGCTGAGCTGTTTGCCGTTTGTTTGCAGGGTTGATATATCTCTGTGTATCATACAAATTCTTGATACTCAAATCGAAGTTACCCAGCAGTTGCTCTGCTTGGCAATAGAGTATCATAGCTTGTGCACGGGTTTCATTGGGCTCGTCTTCGGGAAATAAGGCAGCTGCCTGAGCTGCATAGTATGAGGCCTGCTTGGGGTTACTGAACAAGGCGTTTTGAGCTTGTTCTAATAAGTTTTGGGCTTGTTTGCTGTCTTGAGCCTGTAAGGGGATCGTGGTTAATAGGGAAACTGCAAATATTAGGTACAGTACTTGCTTCATAGTATATTTGTTGTTTCTGCAAATGTAATTATTTTCCTTTAAAAGTCAGGTTTGCTTTCAAAAAGATTTCTAATGAGCAAAATAAAAATATTCATCCGCAGGGGTATTCTCCTCCTCTTTCTTTTGCTATGTATTCAATTATTTAGTAGGGCAGTTTGTGGATTCTCTCGTTTAAAGCTCTGATTTTTGAAGCCAGTTTGTCAAAAGGCAGCGACTCTCCGTAAATCATGGTCTCCTGCATTACTTCGTAATCCTTTTTCCATGCGTCATAGATGGCTTCGGGAAGAATGATATTGAGTGTTTGGGGATATAGTGTTTGGTAATCAAAGCCTTTCAATCCAATAAAGGTTTTACGGTGTTCAATGACGGAAATATAGAGAGCCTTGTTGTTCAATGCTTCTTCTGCAATTGGGAAGTTCATCATTTGCCCAATGTCATACAAGTGCCGCGACATTCGTTCGGTGCGGATATGCTCCTTCGGTTTGGAAAATTCTTCATGTAGAAGGAATACCTTTTCAAGGAAAGTTCTTTGAGGCGCAACGGCTCTCACTTCAAAATCCGGCTCCGTGAACGGAGTTTGTGTAAAAACTTCATCCATGAACGAACGCAGACTTACCGGAATAACTGGTTCGTTCATGGAACGTCCGCTGACTTCTATGATAACTTTGGAACGTATATAAGGATTGTCCTCGAAAGATGGTTGATACGACACTTCTATGATTTGGCGGTTCAGTCCGTTTTCTGCCTGGACACGGTTGATGATGTCCCGTTTGTCTTTTATGGATAAGTCTGAATATTTCATATCAGTGCTGATAGTTTTTTGCGCACCCATATAGGTGCAAGTTGTATGTCTTTCTGGAAATCTTCCGGTTGCACATTTTCCAAATGTGATTTGATGATTTCTATTTGTCCCTCCGTTACGTTGTCTTCGCCTATTTCACGCAAAGCTGTTACAATCAGACGCATCATTTGCGACCGATAGGCGAAAATCCGCATTTCCGAAGTATGCTTGAAAAGTATGCCTTTCCCTTTTCCGATAGATACACGGCGTTGTGAACCGTCTGTTACAAACACGATATTAGCGGGTATTTGTGTGGACAATCCGAGCAGGTTCAGCACGTATGCCCCGGTCGGTGCGATTCTTACCTTATCGCGTTTGGCGATACTTTCTGCTATATCCTCTATGGAAGGTGGAATGATTCCACTGCCCCATTTGGTGTCAATCTTCGGATAATAATAGATACCTTGCGCCACGCGTATCAATATGTTCGCACGACAAAGGCGCACCAGCGCCGATCTCACGGCATCGGACGAGCCGAAAGAAGCGAATCCGTCCGGAAAGAAGAGTGTTCCTCTTTTTGCAGACTCTATTCTTCTTTTAATCTCATTATAAACGCTTTGCTCTGCCATAAACGAATGAGTTTTGCCACAAAAATACAATATATTTGTGGCAAAATAGGGCGGTTGGAGCTTTTTCTTTATCTTATGCCTGCATTTTCTTTATTATCTTTTGTCGTCATTTAGCCTGTATAATTCATACGCAGGAGTTATAGGAGTAATAGAAGTTATCAGCCAACAAGTTGGCTTGGGAGTTAAAGCCAATACTATTGACATCGGTAAAAAGCACTATCGGCTTTAACTCTTTAACTCCTGCTATGAATTAAGTAGGTTAGAGTGTTACAAGTTAATTGCCTTCGGCAATTACTTTTTGTTCAACGGGATTGGGGTAAGTCTGGTTGATAAGTATTATCTTTGTGCCTCTAAATTAATGCTGTATGCTATTGCCTTATTTGAATAAAGATCTGATAGAAGCCGGTTGTGACGAGGCCGGACGTGGTTGTCTGGCAGGAGCTGTATATGCTGCTGCCGTGATTCTTCCCAAAGATTTCAAGAACGAACTACTGAATGATTCCAAACAGTTGACGGAACATCAGCGCTATGCCTTGCGTGAAGTGATTGAGAAAGAAGCACTGGCATGGGCGGTTGGTATCGTATCTCCCGAAGAGATTGATAAGATTAATATCCTGAACGCTTCTTTCCTTGCCATGCATCGGGCCGTAGATCAATTGAAGATGCGCCCGCAGCATCTGCTTATAGATGGCAATCGCTTCAAAAAATATCAGGATCTTCCGCATACCACGGTGATTAAGGGCGACGGCAAGTATCTTTCCATTGCAGCGGCTTCTGTGCTTGCTAAAACCTATCGTGATGATTATATGAACCATCTTCACGAGGAATTTCCATATTATGATTGGGATCATAACAAAGGGTATCCCACGAAGAAGCATCGTGCAGCCATCGCCGAGCGTGGAACTACGCCTTATCACCGCATGACATTCAATCTGTTGGGTGACGGGCAGTTAGCACTTGATTTCAAGTGATTATTCTATCGCTTCATCCAGATCGATAAACAGGAATTGGTTTTCATTGTTAAGTAGCAGCAGCTTATTATCAATCACCCGTCCCTTCTTGAAATCAGTTTGAAGATGGGCTACAGGCATTCCCATTTCATGAATGAACCAATAGTCTCCACGATTGCCGATACATAAATAATCTTTTAGTTGAATACTGGGACTGTAAATCCGTTCCCGTTCGTAGGTCTTGCCAATATTCAAATTCTTGTCTACTTCATAGATGACTCCCTGATCATTATATACCAGGCAATGTTCCCCATTGTAGGCGAGCGACTGGAAAGCTGTTGTATCTTTGTTGGCTGCATAGAGTGTACCGGGCAACATCGCTTCCAGCTTACCGTATTGCTTGGTATCCCAAGGTACAATATTTACGATGGAATCCGTCAGCTCCTGATAAGCCATTCCGTCATCAAACAGCATGTAGAGTGCGTCATCAGTCCGCAGGGCATCTTCAATCATATCTTTCTTTACACTTAGTTGGTTGAAGAAGATTTCTTCTCCGTTTAGCAAGTTATAACAGGCTATAAATGGGCGCCCATATTTCTTGCGGCTTGCTCCTTCGCGTAATCCGTAGCCGTAATTCAGCATGAATAACTTACCATCTTGCACGAAAAGTTGAGAGCGGGAAGCTTTCACATCAGGAAACTCTGTTTGCCACACTACGTTGAAAGCCGTGTCCATACAGGAGATGTGTTGACGGTCTGCCCAGTAATAAAGTGAATCCTGAGACAGTATATTGGAAGTCAACCCCGTGATTGTATTATTGGCAATGGGAACATAGCTGTAATAATAGGCACCACCGGTTGCTACGCCACCGGCTACTCCGACTGCTACGGCGGCTAATCCTTGCAACAATGCCGCTTTTGTATCATGAGCTCCCGGTTTTCCCGGATAGGTCAGTAACTCTCCGGTCATGAAATCCAGCTTATGCAATGCATCCGCTACAATCAGGCGTTTATTTTGTTCCAGATCAAGAACTTCGTTCCAACCGTATTGATGAGGTATTTTGTTTTCCCACAAATCGTTACCGAATTTCAAGTTGACAGCGCGGAGTTTGTTGGAGGTAGGGGAGTTATAACCTAAGACCAATCCCAATGAATCGTCCACATATACCGGAAATAAATTGGCTTCCCATCTCTTTGCTCCTGTTTCTCTACTGAGCAATGATATCTTGCTGCCGATTTCAGTTATCAAGACCCCTTCCGAAAGACAAGTTATCCGTGATTTGCTGAAGTCAATCGGCTGTTTCCATAGGAGTTGACTGCTCTTTGTGTCATAGAAACCTATTTCTCCTTTATTCTTCAGATACTTGCCGCTTTTAGTGGTTTCCCTGAAACTGACGCAGAGATAATCGCCTTTATCACTCATGGAGAAAGTTTCCACCCGCTGCGGAAAAGTGTAGCACTGTGCTTTTAAGTCCGTTCCGTCCGCTTTCTTTCCTACGACGATGGTTCGGACTGCGCGTAAGAGATTGATGCCATGAGGAGCAGGCATACAAGTATTAAATTCCTGTGTATTTTCATGTTCATTGACCTATTTGGCGCAAACATACGTATTATTTGCGAAACTTTTAGGCAGAAGGGATAGAATATGGGCAATCGTTTTGAAATATTTTCCATTGTCTCAGTGCTTTCAGCTTTCACCATCTCCCTGTTTATCGGCCTTTCAGCTGAAAGCACGTCCTGAAGGATTGTTTTCAGCTTTCAGCCATCGCTTTAACCGGGTTGTTTCTTCTTATCTTCTGAGATGTGCTTCTCACGGACGAATATCCCTTTCTTCGTGCCCTTCACTTGCTTGTTTGTAAATGACCGACTGGATTTGTTCGAGTGAATAACCGGAGTCGTTCGATTGATTAACTGAAGTCGTTCGAGCGAACAACTCCAGTGGGTCACTTGTAATGTTACTTATTGACCGCCTCATGTAAGGGGATAGAGGTCATTCTAATGGGCCATCTTCAGTTGATTTTCTAAGGCTTGTTTGATATAACCATTAATCGTAGTCCCGGCTTCTTGTGCAAGAGCAGCTATTCTTCCGTGAACATCCGGAGAAATACGAATATTTAGTGTACCACTATATGGTTTGCGTGGTTCCACTCCATCATGGTGTTAAGTTCCAACTTGGCGGTACGATGAAACGAAACTCTACTACAATATTGAATGCTCTTTCCATGAGTATTGATAATCTTCGGGTTTATGATACACGTGTGTTAAGTGCAAGTGAAGTAAAGGAAATATACGAAGCGGAAAAATAAAACTGATGTCGTATTAGGTAAAGTGTCTTTCTTTGTATATCTTTGTACACAAAGAAAGACACTGCTATGAATTGCTATAAACATTTGAATGACTACGCTGTCGCCACCTGCGCATCTTGTGGAGTGGGGTTATGTCAGAACTGTCTGAATACTTCTGTTTATTCTTATGATGGCAAACCTTTGTGCTACGACTGTAATTTGAAAGCCGCAGAAGAGGAACTATCTACTTTGGGCAGGCGGAAAGTATGGGCGCTGATAAAGTGCATCTTCGTATTGGCTTTCATGATACTGGGCTTTTCCATCTGGCAATCTACCGGTGATGCCATGAATGCGTGGATATATGCAGGTATTGGCGGAATTCCTTCGGCTTTTAAGTCCACAAAATCTTCAAGAGAAGTGCGGGTGATCAGCAATGATATCATTGACAGTCTTTTTTATCCCTTCCTGATGTTGCTGATTCGATTGGCACTTATCATAGCTCTTGCGCCCATTGCGGCTGTCTTTCTGGTGATCATGAATCTAGTTACTTTCTTCAAAACTTCGAGTGCCTTGAAGGATACGAAGAATACGTATGCTTTCCTGCTGAACGCTCCGAATCAGCCGGTACAGATGTCTTCCGCATCCCAATCTCCTGTACTTCAATCTTCGGTAGCTACGAACCTGAAGAATGTTGACGATGCTGACGACTCCTGGATGGACAGCTTCATGAAACCTTCCGGTACTAAACCTTCTGTTATGACAACGCGCCTTACCTGGAAAACGCAACCTACTGCTGCCGGAGCGGACAAGGTGGATAAAGCGGACAAGGTGGAAGAGGAAATAAAAGAAGAAGATGATGATAGTCACGAAACCGCGACTACACCATCTTCAATACAAAAACAAATGCGGTAATGGTATTTTAGAACCACTTAATCTTCCTGAACCAGATAAATGTTCCTGCCGATAATATTACGGAGATCAGGATAATGAATATGAACGCATACGGGAAACCTTCCAGGTGAATATCCACGTTCATGCCGTAGAAACTGGCTATCAGTGTCGGTATCATGAGCGTGATGGAAAGGCTCGTCATGCGTTTCATGATAGCATTGACGTTGTTGGAAATGATGGAGGCAAAAGCATCCATCGTTCCTGTCAGGATGTCGCTGTAAATGTTTACGGTATTGTATGCCTGTTTTAGTTCAATGACTACATCCTCCAGCAGCTCCATATCCAGATAGTCGGTATCCTGGAAGATATTCTTCAATCGCCCGATCATCACTTCATTTCCGCGGATGGAAGTGTTGAAGTAGACAAGGGTTTTTTGCAACTTCATCAGACGGAGCAAGTCTTCATTGCGGATACTTTTCTCCAACTCTTTTTCCGCATTGGCTACATCATTGTTTATCTGTTTCAGATACTTCAAAAACCAGACAGCGGAAGAATAAATCATCCGCAGGATCAAGTCCAGCTTATTGTTCACTACGATACCTTTGCGACGTGTATGTTGGATAAAATCCGAGATGAGTTCAGTCTTGTGGTAACATACCGATACGATAATTTCATTATTGGTAATGATGCCTATTGGCACGGTGATAAAGGGAATGCCATGCTGACTGCTCTGCATCGGGATACGCAGGATGGTGAGCAACCAGTTGCCTTCCGTTTCCGTACGCGGGCGTTCATCCGCATCGGCGATATCTTCCAAAAAAGATTCCGGAACTTTCAACTCTTGGGTGAGGAAATCAAAATCATTGTCATCGGGGCATTCAACGTTTACCCAGCTATTGGGCATCCATTGCGACTTTTCTATAAAGCCGGCTTCAGAATAAAGGTACGTTCTCATCGTAATGGCCTCCTTTCTTTAGGAACGAACTGAGGCATTGCGGGCAACGTCTCTGTTCGCTTTAATTATAAATACTATTGCACGTTCGTGGGTTTGAATCGTCCATATTTCTTGTTTTTTGTTTTTTAAAGCGCGACAAAAGTACATAAATCATTTGAAACAGTACGCTTTAACCGTGCTTTTTTGTACCTTTGCAGCCGGAAAAATCGTTCTCTCTATAAAGAACGTTTTTGTTAAGGTTAAAGATTGTACATTTAAAATCAATTAATATTATGAGTAAGAAAGCCCTTTTAATGATTCTTGATGGCTGGGGTATCGGCGATCAGGGGAAAGACGACGTGATTTTCAATACACCTACTCCGTACTGGGACAGTCTGCTGACAGCATATCCTCACTCACAGCTTCAGGCAAGCGGTGAAGACGTAGGTTTGCCCGACGGTCAGATGGGTAACTCGGAAGTAGGACACCTTAATATTGGCGCTGGACGTATCGTATACCAGGATCTGGTAAAGATTAACCGTGCATGTGCCGACAATAGCATTCTGAAGAACCCGGGAATCGTTGCCGCCTTCACTTATGCCAAAGAAAACGGTAAGAACGTTCACTTCATGGGATTGACTTCCAACGGTGGCGTACACAGCTCATTCGACCACTTATTCAAACTTTGCGATATTGCCAAAGAATATGGTGTGGATAATACTTTTGTTCACTGCTTCATGGATGGACGCGATACCGATCCGAAGAGTGGTAAAGGCTTTATTGAAGAACTGACTGCACATTGCGAAAAGTCAGCAGGTAAGATTGCTTCTATCGTAGGTCGTTTCTATGCAATGGACCGCGACAAACGCTGGGAACGTGTGAAAGTGGCTTATGACTTGCTGGTAAACGGTGAAGGTAAAGTAGCTACCGATATGGTTCAGGCTATGCAGGAATCTTATGACGAAGGTGTGACGGACGAATTCATCAAGCCGATTGTAAATGGTAACTTCGACGGAACCATTAAGGAAGGTGATGTAGTTATCTTCTTCAACTATCGTAACGACCGTGCGAAAGAGTTGACCGTAGTGCTGACTCAACAAGATATGCCGGAACAGGGTATGCACACCATTCCGGGCTTGCAATACTACTGCATGACTCCGTATGATGCATCTTTCAAAGGCGTACATGTTCTTTTCGATAAGGAAAATGTTCAGAATACATTGGGAGAATATCTGGCAGCTCAAGGCAAGACTCAATTGCACATTGCTGAAACGGAAAAGTATGCTCACGTAACTTTCTTCTTCAACGGTGGTCGTGAAACTCCGTATGACGCTGAAGAGCGCATCCTGGTTCCGTCTCCGAAAGTAGCGACTTACGACCTGAAACCGGAGATGAGTGCTTACGAAGTAAAGGATAAATTGGTGGAAGCTATCAACACTCAGAAGTTCGATTTCATTGTTGTGAACTACGCTAACGGTGATATGGTAGGACATACCGGTATTTATAGCGCTATCGAGAAAGCTGTAAAAGCTATCGATGAATGTGTGAAAGATACGGTAGAAGCAGCCAAAGCTAACGATTATGAAGTAATCATCATCGCTGACCACGGTAATGCAGACCATGCACTGAACGAAGACGGCACTCCGAACACTGCTCACTCTCTGAATCCGGTTCCTTTTGTTTATGTAACCGAGAACAAGAACGCTAAAGTTGAGAATGGTGTTTTGGCAGATGTTGCTCCTTCTATCCTTCACATTCTGGGTATGGCGCAGCCGGCTGATATGACAGGAAAAGACTTGATTAAGTAAACTATAATTTACGATATTTTATAAAAAGAGATGTCCCGGGAGTATTTCTGCTCTCTGAGGCATCTCTTTTTTTATATTCCGATGGCTATTTCCCTAAAAGACTATCTTTGCAGATAATACACACAATTGATGAAATGAAACTATTCAGTTTGTCATGTTGCTTGTTTTGGGGAATGTTGCGTGTGCCCGGATTTTTCGGAATCTGGCGAAGTCGGATCATGAAATTCAGTATACCAAAAACTGCCTGTATCTGGAAATCCTCCAAGGTAGTTTTCGGTTGTGTAGGGAAGATGGTAAACTGTTGATTGTACTAATATATCCCATAAAGCCCTTTTCGTAAATGTTCTTGTCCGTACTTTTGTTGAAATGCTTCTTCTTTTGACCGTATGCTTCTTCTCTTTTTCTTTTCCCCGTTAATTTTGTTGATTAGTAATGAAACTTTAAATTGACGATTATGAAAAGAGAAAGATTATTGGTAATGGTATGTTTATTTGCGTTACCGTGTACGCAAATATCTGCCCAAGGTTTCTTAGGAAAGATGAAGAAAGCAGCTGAGAAAGTAGGGGTGGTAGAGCAAAAAGATGAAAAGCAAACCGAAGCGCAGGTTGAAAAGCCCGCCGTTCTGCCGAAGCAGGAAGAAGCGGCGACTGGCTACGCTGTACCCCATTTGACGCCCGCCACTATTTGGATAAGCGGATTGGCCGTACACTCTGATATGGAATGTTTCAGCGATGATATGCTGTGGGTAGAAGATGCCGAAACTCACCTTTGGGGATACATTAATAAGAAAGGAGAACGGGTGATACCTTGCAAGTATAAGGGACGGTATGATCAGACTTGTGCTTTCGATCACGGATATGCGGTTGTTACAAAGGAAGTAAATTATAAAACGCGTTTTTTCATTATTGATAAAACGGGTAAGGAAACTCCATTGCCTGAGACTTATTCCAGAGTGTCCGATTTTAAAGATGGCCGCGCGTTGGTTCGGAAGATGGTTAACTATAAAACGTCTGTAATCTATATTGATACATTGGGAAAGGAAATTTATCCCGGTTTGGCACGTGCCAGCAAAGAGTATCTGGATGATAGTGCCGTACCGCGCGATTTCTGTGATGGGTTGGCGGCTTTCTTTGATGCGGAAAAGGGGTTGTGGGGCTTTTATGATAGAAGCGGTAAGTTGGCGATAACTCCTGTGTATAAGGAAGTTGATGACTTTAGTGAAGGTCTGGCAGCTGTATTGGTAGTGGATAAGGAGTTGCAGAAAGAGCGCTGGGGATTTATAGACACTGCCGGAAATGTGATGATTGAGCCTGCTTTTAAGGAACGTCCATATCGTTTCAGTGAAGGGTATGTGGTTGTGCAGACGTCTAATGGATTGTATCAGATGATTGACAAAACCGGAAAACCGTATGGAGGTGAGTTCAACCGTTTGTGTCCCTTTAAAGATGGTTATGCATACGCCCGCGATGATAATCGCAAGGTATTGCTGCTTGATAAAGATCTGAAACCTGTGCCTGGTTTCAGTGCGGACTTTGTAATGCCGCAGCGTGATGGACTTATTGAACTGGTCTTCCTGGAGGGACTTTCTGCGGTTGGGGCAGGCAATGATTATCGCAAAATAGGCGGCAAGGCAATCATTGATCCGAAGGGAACTGTTCATATCGGGCAGGGAAAGACCAATGCCTCGATAAGGAACTTCTTTAATGGGCTGGCATATTGCTATGCTCGCGTAAAAGATGACGGTTCTTATGTGAGCGGCTTCGTGGATAAGACCGGGGCTTATATCCTGGCATTCGATAAATAGGTAATCTGTGCTTATTAATTGCGGAACAAAGTGTTATCTTTGCATCCGCAATTAATTTTTTATAGGAAATGATACAAATAGGTGACGTAGTGGTCAGTTTTGATGTGCTGCGTGAAAAGTTTATATGCAATCTGGATGCCTGCAAGGGTGCTTGTTGTGTTGAGGGAGATGCCGGGGCTCCGGTGGAACTGGATGAAATAGAAAAGCTGGAAGAAGTACTGCCTGTGATTTGGGAAGAACTTGCTCCCGAGGCACGTGCCGTTATAGAAAAACAAGGTGTAGTGTATACTGATTGTGAGGGTGATTTGGTGACCTCCATTGTCAACAACAAGGATTGTGTTTTTACTTGTTATGATGAGAAAGGCTGTTGCTATTGCGCTATAGAGAAGGCTTACCGGGACGGAAAGACAGATTTCTACAAACCTGTTTCCTGTCATTTGTATCCAATCAGGGTAGGAAATTACGGAGTTTATAAGGCAGTGAATTATAACCGTTGGGATGTGTGTAAAGCCGCCGTATTGCTGGGGCGGAAAGAGAATCTGCCGGTATACAGGTTTCTGAAAGAACCGTTGATACGTAAGTTCGGTGAGGATTGGTATGCTGAACTGGAATTGGTGGCAGAAGAGATGAAGAAACAGAATCTGTTGTAAGGATAGTACGGAACCATCTCACGGGCGGATTTTTCTATTTCGTGAGCTGAAAAGAAAAACGCCGGATAACAGGATTTTCCTGTCCGTCCGGCGTTTCTTCGTTGTAAGATGTGAGGTTGGTTAATAAAACGTGTTATTCAGTGACTAATCACTAATCGTTAATCATTAGTCACTGTTTTTTCTTATGCATCTATATTTGCATATGTTGCGTTCTTCTCAATGAATTCACGACGTGGGCCAACATCTTCGCCCATAAGCATAGAGAAGACGTAGTCTACTTCAGCAGCATTCTCAATGCTTATCTGTTTCAGCATACGGTTTTCCGGATTCATGGTTGTGCTCCACAACTGTTCCGGGTTCATTTCACCCAAACCTTTGTAACGTTGTGTGTGCACGGCATTTTCCGAACCACCGCCATAGGTATCGATAAACTTCTGGCGTTGTTGGTCTGTCCAGCAATATTCCTCCACTTTACCTTTTTTGCAGAGGTAGAGGGGGGGAGTGGCGATATACAGATAGCCGTTGCGGATAACCTGCGGGAAGTAGCGGAAGAAGAGTGTCATAATCAGTGTGTCGATGTGAGAACCATCGACGTCGGCATCGGTCATGATAATCACCTTCTTATATCTCAACTTATCGATATTTGCTTCTTTACTGTCCTCGCTGTTTACACCGAAACGTATACCCAATGCCTGGATAATATTGTTGACTTCATCACTCTCGAACGCTTTATGCCACATGGCCTTTTCAACATTCAGGATTTTACCGCGAAGCGGCAGAATAGCCTGGAATCTACGGTCGCGGCCTTGCTTGGCAGAACCACCTGCCGAGTCACCCTCGACAAGGAACAATTCACATTCTTCCGGGTCCTTGCTTGAACAGTCGGCCAACTTACCCGGCATACCGCCACCGGACATCGGTGACTTACGTTGCACGGATTCACGCGCCTTACGTGCGGCAACACGTGCCTGTGCGGCCAGAATCACTTTGTCTACCACCATCTTGGCTTCCTTCGGATGCTCTTCCAGATAATAGTTCAGTGCTTCACCTACAGCCTGGTCTACGGCTCCCATAACTTCGCTGTTTCCGAGCTTCGTCTTGGTTTGTCCTTCAAACTGTGGTTCCTGTACCTTGATAGAGATTACAGCCGTCAGACCTTCACGGAAGTCATCGCCTGCGATTTCTACTTTGGCTTTTTCCAGCATCTTGTTGTCTTCGGCATATTTCTTCAGCGTACGGGTCAGTGCGCGGCGGAAACCTGCAAGGTGCGTACCACCTTCGATGGTATTGATATTGTTTACGTAAGAGTGGATATTTTCGTTATAAGACGTATTGTACATGATAGCCACTTCCACCGGTGTGCCTTGTTTCTCTGTGTTGATGTAGATTACATCATTTACCAGATGTTCGCGGGAGGAGTCGATGTAGCGGACGAATTCCTTCAAACCTTCTTCCGAGTAGAAAACTTCCATCTTGGTATTGTTTTCTTCATCTTTTACACGAAGGTCGGTCAGAGTGATCTTGATGCCTGCATTCAGGTAGGCCAACTCGCGCATACGGGTAGCAAGGATCTCGTAGTTATAAACGGTTTCCGTGAAGATCGTGTTATCCGGCCAGAATTGCTGACGTGTACCTGTAATATCGCTTGTTCCGATTTCCTTTACCGGATACAGCGGATGTCCGCATTCATATTCCTGCTGATAGATTTTTCCGTTGCGGAAAACCTGCGTAGTCATGTGTGTGGACAGGGCGTTCACACAAGATACACCTACACCGTGCAAACCTCCGGATACTTTGTAAGATCCCTTATCGAACTTACCGCCGGCATGCAATACGGTCATGACAACTTCCAGGGCTGATTTCTGCTCTTTTTCGTGAAAATCAACCGGAATACCACGTCCGTTATCCTGTACAGTGATGGAATTATCTTCGTTGATGGTTACTTCAATGTGGTCGCAATAGCCGGCGAGCGCTTCGTCGATAGAGTTATCCACAACTTCATAAACCAGGTGGTGAAGTCCTTTCGTACTAATGTCACCAATATACATCGCGGGACGCTTTCTAACAGCTTCCAAACCTTCCAGAACCTGGATGTTCTCGGCTGAATAGCTCCCGTTATTGGAGTTAATCTGTTCTTCAGTCATAATCTAATTTCCTTATTCAAATAACAGAGCAAATATAGTGAAAATTCGTGAGATACGAAACTAAACTGAGTGATAAATTTGATTCGTTTACAGCTTTTTAGCTTCTTGCGGAAGGTTCCGGAACGGGGTGGGGCGATAGGTGCAGATGCAGAAAAAGTCGGACTAAAAAGTCCGACTTTCCTTGTATGTCTTTTGTGTAATATTAATTAGCTTATCCTAGCTTATTAATGTAGAGAGCCAACTTTGACTTCAAGTTGTTAGCTTTGTTCTTATGGATTACATTGGTCTTAGCCAATTTGTCCAATATCTTAGTTACGCCCGGATACATTGCAGTAGCTTCTGCCTTGTCGGTTGTAGAACGAAGCTTTCTAACAGCGTTTCTCATGGTTTTGCCATAATATCTGTTGTGGAGTCTTCTAGTCTCTTCTTGTCTGATTCTTTTCAGTGATGATTTGTGATTTGCCATCTCGACTAATCTTTTTTAATTCGTTTATTTTTTTAATTGTAGCCCGTGGGGGAATCGAACCCCCCTTTCAAGAATGAAAATCTTGCGTCCTAACCGATAGACGAACGGGCCATCCTTTGTTGAGCATTTCTGCTCTTGCAGAGAGATTATCTCTCGTTTGCGGTTGCAAATGTAGGGACTATTTTTGAATTGGCAAAATAATCTTTGGAAAAAAATAAAGGGATTTGTAGCGTTTATTCTCTGATTTTGTGTTTATGGTCTGAATATCAGGAGAATAATATCTTTCATTTTTTTACTTTCCTACCTGCATTTTTTTATTTATCCTTGTTTTATTCCCGTTATTTCCGGCTTTTTTCGTAGTTTTGTTACCGGATTGAAACCAAAACTTGAAGCGCGAATGTTACAGAAAACGCTGGGGATTGTGCTGCATACCCTGAAATATAACGATACCTCTCTTATTGCGGACATCTATACGGAGACGGCCGGACGTGCTTCGTTCATTGTAAAGATACCCCGTTCGCGGAAGGCTGCGGTGAAATCGGTGCTGTTTCAGCCACTCGCCTTGGTGGAGTTGGAGGCGGATTTCCGTTCGAACGCCAGTATGTATAAGATAACGGAGGCGAAGTCTTACTATCCGTTTTCTTCCATTCCCTACGATCCGTACAAATCTTCCATAGCGCTTTTCCTGGCGGAGTTCCTGTATCGTGCGGTGCGCGAAGAGGCTGAGAACCGTCCGTTGTTTGCTTATCTGCAACATTCTATTATCTGGCTGGACGAGTGCCGCGATAGTTTTGCCAATTTCCATCTGGTGTTCCTGATGCGCTTGTCCCGCTTCCTGGGATTGTACCCTAATCTGGAGGATTATGAGAATGGTGATTACTTTGATCTGCTGAATGCCTGTTTCACTCCTTTGCGTCCGCAGCTTCATTCATTTTATATACTTCCTGCGGAGGCTTCACGGCTGACGATGCTGATGCGCATGAATTATGAAACAATGCACCTCTTTGCCATGAACCGCGCTGAACGTACCCGCTGCCTTACAATAATGAATGAATATTATCGCCTCCACTTGCCTGACTTTCCCGTATTAAAGTCTCTTGAGGTGCTTAAGGAGCTCTTTGATATGGATTAATAAGTCCTTTGACGTAGAACAATAAACCCTTTCCTGTATATCTCACTGACCTTTGGCGCAAAAGATGCCATCTTTCGCTGTAAAAGATGCCATCTTTTGTAGCATAACATACCACCTTTTGATGTAAAAGATGCCATCTTTTGCATGAGATTAAATAGGGATGTGATAGAGATGTATGAGGGATATGGGGAAGAACTCCCGGACCGGATGCGTTGTATCAGCGGTGGAAAGTCGGATACTTGTTATTGAAACGGAAGCCGATACCCAGCATCAGATAGTTCGGATCACTGAAATTCTTCAGATTGTAACCCACATGCAGGTAGGAGCTGCGGGTAAGTTCCACTTTCAGCGTCAACACCTGGTAGATACCTTTGTGGTCGCCGCCACCATGCAGAACGTTGGCACCGATACCGACACCGACTGTGAAGTAGGGCATCACGTATTCCGCACGTCCTGAAATACCCAGGGCTAACTGCTTGTGAAGAGACGGCTTGTAGCACTCATTTCCGTTTCCGGGGATCGTATAAACATTGGAGCTGGCATCGTATACACCATCCAGCGAAACACCGGTACGGAATTTATATCCGATGTTGTACATGGGGGCGAAGTTGAAACCAAGCACCGTATAAGCATCCGGTGAAGCGATCTGTCCGCTACCTACCCACACGCCTTTCCGCCTCCATGAGCCGAACAGGGTTAGGTCATAACTGACGTGGTGCGGAAATTTCGGTACAGGTGCATAGTATGTGGGTTTGGCAAGCGCATCTTCCGGTCTGTTGAAGTTATAGACGACGCCTACTTTCAATCCCATGGTGTTCAGACCCGCATTGGGGAATTTGGTGTTGCCATTAGAGAAGTGGGTACCGGTTACTCCGGCAATCAGGTCGATCTGCCGTGAAACCATCCAGTTCAGTTGCACGCCGGCATTGATATAGGCATTGGCTTTCGAGCCGATTACACTGTTGTGCGGGTTGTAGCGTTCGTCATAGGGTTTCCAGCCGAAGGACACACCGAAGTTCCATTCGTAATTGAGTGACAACCGTTGGGTGATACGCGCAATGCGCGCCCCTTGATAGACGTAAACGGCAATCGGGTTTCCCAGTTCTTCTTTGCTTCCGAGGTCGTAGTAGCCTACGCCTATACCTTGGTAGGCGCTACCGTAAATCCGGTCGGCACAAGTATTGGGTTTGAACTGGAATGAATATTTCAGGTGGGCGGAATAGCCCCATTCGAAAGGTTTCCATTGGGAGTTGTCCCCCGCCAGGAATGAGCTGGTAGGGAATATATACCCCGGGCGGTATTCTACGCCCAGTCTGTGAATAAAACGTTTGGCGAAGTATCCCGTATCCGGTTTATATCCCGGTACGCTGTCTTGTGTCCGGCTTTTGGCGTAAGCTATGTCAGACAAGAAAAGCATTGCCCCCGCAAGGACCATTAATTTCCACATCTTTATATTGCTTTTCATATACTGTACCAGAATTCTAGTTTTATTATTATGCGGGGATATTCCCTTGAAAATGCGTGGCAAATATAATGATAGTATTTGAAATAAAAATTATGATACTCAATAAAATGCGAAAAGAAGCCGTGTTTTCGGGCGATAGAAGTTAAATTACTTTCTTCTATCTTTCGGAAACACGGCTTATAACAGAAATGAGGCGGGAGTTTATCCCAGCAATTCTTTCACTTTGGCGGAGATGGCACGACCTTCGGCAAGTCCGGCAAGCTTCTTGGAAGCAACGCCCATTACTTTCCCCATATCTTTACCACTGGTAGCACCTGTCTCGGCAATGATTTCCTTCAGGGCAGCTTCCAGTTCTTCGGCGGACATCTGCTTCGGCAAGTAAACTTCAATCACCTTCACTTGTGCCAGTTCATCGTCTGCCAGGTCCTGACGACCTTGCTGGATGTATATTTCAGCGGCATCTTTGCCTTGTTTCATCAACTTCTGCATGATCTTTAATGCAGCGTCGTCGGTCAGAGTATCGTTGGCGCCCGGAGCGGTCTTTGCTTCCAGGAATACTTTCTTGATGTTTCTTAATGTTTCGAGTGCCACTTTGTCTTTGGCCTTCATTGCGGTTTTAATGTCTTCGCTGACTCTTTCAAATAAATCCATAAGTTTACTCTATTTTTGTTTATTACGTTATCGTATGTTCTGATCTTTCATCCGCGTAGTCTGCGGATGAAAGATGTCTTAAGGCAGATTTAGAAGGTAATCACCCCTCCCATATCTTCACCGCCCTGTGCCTCTTCCGTAGCAAGCTGTCCTTCGGTAGCCGCTTTGGTTTTAATGGTGCTCAGGGTGCTCTTATCGCGCAGGTATGTCGGTGAACTTTCTACCATGCTGATAATATCGGCATTATCCAGATCTTCGGGGTTGAAGATATAGATATGTCGGCGTTTGCGGATGTTCTTGCTACCGATGCCGCTGGCACTTTCGCCATAAGCCTTGCGGATACGCTCTTTGTTCTTTTCTTTTTCTTCTTCGAGCTGAAGCTGGCGTTCTTCCTCTTCCTGGCTGCGCTTTTCGAGTACACTGTCCATACCGGGAACATCTTCCATGCCGAAACCGGTGGCGAGTACGGTAATTTTTACTTTACCTTCCAGTGTGTTGTCCATAGCCACACCCCAGATTACCTCTACGCCTTCGCGGAACTTGCTCATGAATTCGTGGATCTCGTTCATTTCCTCCATCATCAGTTCCGAGCTTTCGCAGAAGGATACGTTCAGCATCACCTTCTTGGCATTGAAGATATCGTTGTTGTTCAGCAACGGAGAGTGCAGGGCATCGTCGATGGCTTTCGTCACACGGCTTTCACCTTCGCCGAAGCCGGTGCTCATGATGGCAACGCCACCGTCTTTGAGGATGGTCTTTACATCTGCAAAGTCCAGGTTCACCGTTCCACGCATGGTGATGATCTCTGCAATACTCTTGGCTGCGATAGACAACGTATCATCTGCCTTGCCGAAAGCATTCATAAACGTAAGGTCGGAATATATTTCGCGCAGGCGCTCGTTGTTGATAACCAGTAGGGCATCTACATGCTGGGCGATACGTTCCACGCCATCCAGCGCCTGGATAATTTTCTTTTCACCTTCGAAGATAAAAGGTATGGTGACGATACCGACGGTGAGGATGTCCATCTCCTTGGCTATGCGGGCAATGACGGGAGCAGCTCCCGTACCTGTTCCGCCACCCATTCCGGCGGTGATAAATACCATTTTGGTACCGTCGTTCAGCAGCGATTTGATTTCTTCGCTACTTTCTTCGGCGGCTTCTCGGGCACGTTCGGGACGGTTTCCGGCACCCAGTCCCTCGGTAATAGAACGCCCCAATTGTAGTTTTACGGGGACGGGAGACTCTTTCAACGCTTGGTTGTCCGTGTTACACAGAACGAACGTCACGTCGTGTATGCCTTCCCGGTACATGTGGTTCACGGCATTACCACCACCACCACCTACACCAATCACTTTAATGATCTTCGGTGAATCTGTCGGGAAATCGAATTGTACTATATCGTCCATAGTTCCTTATTTTTTTGAGTTTATTTCAAATCGTCATCCGAGAAAATCTCATTGGAAATCTTGTTGAAAGTCTTTTCAAACCAGCTGGGACCTTCTTTCTTCTTTTTCTTTTTCTCTTCTTTTTCTTTACGTTCTTTCTCCTTGCGTTCCCGTTCGCGACGTTCTTTCTCTTCCTTCTCGCGCTGTGCTTTGGCGGCACGGGCGGCGGCTTCCTGTTCTTTCAGGGCTTCGTCGTCGCCAAACATATCGACGGGTTTCGGTGGAGTAACGGTGGAAGCGGCAGGTGCAGGTTTCACCTCTTGCAGGCAGCAGTTTTCGTTGCCGGCAGCAAGCAGGCCGAGCAGTGTATTCTGCATGCCGTCTTTCTTCAGTACATCGCTGAAGCCATGGATGGTGTTGTGTACAAACCGGGTGGTCTTTACCTTATCGACCTTGCTGCGTTTGCGGAATGCGTCCTCCATGTTTTTCAGGTTGGCGCCCCCACCGGTGAAGATGATGCCGGACAGCAATCTGTCTTCGTATCCGGAAAGTTGCAGTTGGTTCCATACATTGGCAAGGATTTCTTCGGCACGGGCGTCGATGATGTCGTTCAGTACGTTCAACTCGATGCTACGACCGTCCTCCAGTGTGCAGACAGCCGGTGCTTCTGTCTCTTCTTCCTCGTAAAGCATATCTCCGTATTTCAGCTTCAGTTGCTCGGCTTCGGCCTCTTCCATTTGCAGGGCGGTAATGTCACGGGTGATATTGTTTCCACCCAGCGGCAGTACGCTAAGGAAGCGGAGAATGTTATTTTTATATACTGATACGGTAGTCGTATCTGCCCCGAAGTCTACCAAGGCACATCCCGAGCGCATTTCGCTTTCCGTCAGCACGGCATTGGCCAGGGCTATCGGGGCGATGAGCAAGTCGGCAATTTCTACTTTGGCCTGCTCGAAGCTGTGCTCCAGATTCTTCTTGAGGGAAGCACGCGCCACGATATTCAGGAAGTTTCCTGTGATACGTTTGCCTGCCACACCCACCGGATCGGCCTGAAGATTGTTGTCTATCTTATATTCCTGCGGGGCTACATCCAGCACACTCATGTCCATCAGGGGAACTTCGAGGTTTTCATCGCTGATTGCATCTACCAACTCTTGCGAAATAATCCCTTCCTCTTCCAGCACACGGCTTACCGCATTCTTTACCGTGCGCAATGACTGTCCGCCGATGCCTACATATACTTTGGCAATGGAGTTGTTCAACTGGCTTTCCAGCTTGTTGATGATGGAAGTCAGAGCCTGTGCGGTCTTGTCTATGTTGTAGATGACTCCTTTGTGGATAAAAGAAGAGGCATCCTCACGCGCGTAGGCCAGCACTTGTATGCTTCCGTCGCTGTTCTTCTTGCCGGCGATACCGGAAATCTTGGAAGAACTCAACTCGATAGCGGCGATAAATTCTGTTGTTGCCATAGATATATTCCTAATTTATTTAATTTCCTCGTTTTGTACAGATAATCTGATTACTAAATTCAACGTTAATACGTGAATATTTGTTCCATCCTACCTTATTTAATCCTTTTTCATAGAAAGCTTTCACCCGTTCGAGCTTGCGCTCAAAGCCGTCCAACTTACCGAGATAGATGATGTGGTCGCCCACACGGGGCACTAATTCCACATTCTTGTCCGACAGCACATGTATCTGTTCGATCTGTGCGTCCCAGAACTTATTATTCTGCAAAAATACACCAAACTTATATAAATCCCTCATGGCAAACGACTTTTCTACTCTTCCGGTCACTATGGCAAGGTGAGCAACGCACTTTGCGTCGGGTGGCATCACGGTGCCTTTGTTGTCCAGATAGTAGTTTTCACCGTTTGCGCTCATCACTCGCAGGATGGGGATGCGCTGGCTGACTTCCACACAGAGTATTCCACTGGGAGTCTTATAACATTCCACTTCGTCGATCAGCGGATGTTTGGCGAGTTCCCGCTCCAATGTTTTGCTGCGAATGCGGTCCATTGGTTTGCCAACGGGATAAATACCTTTCTTTTCCAGCATACCCGTTACTTCTTTCTTGGTGATGAAGCCGGCATAAACTGTATCTTTGATAACCAATTCCATGTCACGACACACCTGTCCGGCAGGCTTCCGGTTGAAAGCCGTGATAGCTACCACCAGATAGGCGATGACGAGCAGCAGGACGATAGACAATAGAATTCGCTTTAGCATAATGTTTATATTAGTGAAGAATTAAGAATGAAGAATTCTTAGTTTAAGTTGTTTCGTGATTTCGGGGACGTAGTTATCTATGTCTCCTGCACCTAAAGTAATCAGAACCTCGATCTTTTTCTGCGACAGCAGGTTCAGTATGTCTTCTTTCCTGCACATACATTTTTCAATGCCCGGACGCAGGTTGTCGTATATCAGCTGACTGGTGACACCGGGAATCGGTTGTTCACGTGCCGGATAGATATCTACGAGGATCACTTCATCGAGCAGGGACAAGCTGTCGGCAAATTCCTTGTAGAAGTCACGGGTACGTGTATAAAGGTGCGGCTGAAAGATAGCCGTAATTTTCTTGTCCTGATATAGGTCGCGGATAGACTTTACGCTTTGTGCTATTTCGGCAGGATGGTGGGCGTAGTCGCTCAGGAATACCACTTTGTCATTCTTGATCTTGAAGTCGAAACGGCGGTCTACTCCGCGGAAACTTGCCATGCCGCGTTTGATTTCCTCGTCCGTAGCACCGTTGAGGTGGGCGAGCGCCATGGCTGCCACACCATTCTCTATATTGATGCTCACGGGAACACCTAATTGGATATCATTGATACGTGTATCAGGTGCCACGAAGTCGATAAATATCTCACCGTTCCCGATGCGGATATTCTCAGCATGGAAATCACCTTCGGTGCGAGCATAGGTATAAACCTTTACCCCGGATTGCACATCAGGTTTCAAAGCAATGTCTTTGTGAATGATCAATGCGCCGCCCGGTTGAATCAGGGTTGTATAATGACGGAAGCTTTCCAGATAGGCTTCTTCCGTACCGTAGATATCCAGATGATCGGGGTCAGTAGCTGTAATGACACTCATGTACGGTGATAACCAATGGAAAGAACGGTCGAACTCATCTGCTTCGATCACTGTGTACGGACTGGACTGAGACAGCAGCAGGTTGGTTCCATAATTCTTGGAGATGCCTCCGAGGAATGCGGTGCAGCCTACATGTGACTGATAAAGGAGATGTGCAGCCATTGTGCTGGTGGTGGTTTTACCATGCGTTCCGGCTACGCACAGACCTTTGCTGCTGTGGGTGATTGTTCCCAGAACCTGGGCGCGTTTTTGTATTTCGAAACCGTTATTGCGGAAGTACACTAACTCGGCATGGTCTTGCGGAACGGCCGGGGTGTATACGACTAAAGTTGTTTCCTCGTCCTTGCAATCTTCGGGGATCAGGCTTACATTTTCTTCATAATGTATCTGTGCGCCTTCTGCGATAAGGTGTTCGGTCAGTTCGCTCGGAGTGCGGTCGTAACCAACTACGAGTTTGCCCTTTGATAAGAAATAACGTATCAGGGCACTCATACCGATGCCGCCGGCACCGACGAAATATACGGATTTGATATTCTCTATATTCATCTTCTTATAATTTAATACTATCTCAATTCTCCTCCTCCCGGGAGGAGGGGAATTGAGTTACTACAGTTTATTCATTCATTGAGTTGCTATGGTTTATCTATCAGTTTCAATACTTCTTTTGCAATTATAGTTGCTGAGTCCGGCAGAGCCAACTTGGCAATGTTCTCGCTCAACGTTTTTAGTTTTTGTGCATCGGCAACCGTTTCGAGTGCTACCGGAATAAGATGCTTCATTGCATCTGCATCCTTCACGTAAATGGCGGCTTCCTTATCTACGAGGGCCAGTGCATTTTTAGTCTGGTGATCTTCTGCCACATTGGGTGAAGGTACCAGAATAACCGGTTTATTCAGCAGGCAGAACTCAGAGATAGATCCTGCTCCTGCACGCGAAATGACCAGATCGGCAGCCGCATACGCGCTTGCCATATCTTTAATGAAGTCCGTCACATAGAGGTTCGGGATAGCTGAAATGCGTGGATTACGTACCGCTTCTCCGGTGGTGGTAGTGATGGCATCTTTCACTTGCTGGATGTATATCTTTCCGGTCTGCCAGATGAACTGGATGTCACCGTGTGCTTTGACCGTATCCAGTGCGGCAATCAGCGTCTGGTTTATAGTACGCGCTCCAAGACTTCCACCCAGTATCAATATTGTTTTCTTCTCCGGATTGAAACCGAAAGAGGTCACGGCAGCTTCGCGACTCTGCTTATTTGCTAACAGATTCTGTCGAACCGGATTTCCTGTCATAATAATCTTATCCGCGGGAAAGAACTTTTCCATTCCATCATACGCTACACAAATCTTGCAGGCTTTTTGCGCCAGCAGCTTATTTGTTACGCCTGCATAAGAGTTCTGTTCCTGTATCAAAGTCGGTACTCCCATCATGCCTGCTACTTTTAGCGTAGGGCCACTGGCATAACCACCTACCCCTACCGCTACCTGAGGATGAAACTCTTTCAGTATGCGGCGTGCCTTCAACTGGCTGCGGAGTAACTTTATAATCACTGCAAAGTTTTTCCATAAGCGTTTACGGTCGAAGCCTGCCACAGGTAAACCGATGATTTTGTATCCTGCATCGGGCACGCGTTGCATTTCCATCCGTCCTTCTGCACCTACAAAGAGGATTTCCGCATCGGGGCGTAGTTCCTTGATGGCATTGGCAATGGATACTGCGGGAAATATATGTCCCCCTGTACCTCCACCGCTTATGATAATGCGGGGAGCCTCTCCGTTATGACTATTATTCATATCTTTCATACTTAAATTTATTGCAGGAGTTAAAGGAGTTATCACTCCGTTATCTCCTACTCGAATTCTGCATCACTATTCAGCACCTTTGCTGTTGGTTCGGCCGCTGTTTGTATCTCGCTATTTCTTTCTTCGACAGCAGCTTCCACTTGCATCGGTATCTGTGCGTCATGTTCTTTAATCTCTTCCAATTTGGCAGTATAGCGACTCACACTCAATATCATGCCGATATAGGCGCAGTTGATAAGTGTGGAGGTACCACCTTTACTGATAAGCGGCAGCGGTTGCCCGGTGACCGGTGCCAATCCTACTGCTACCATCATGTTAAATACGGCTTGCGATACAAGCAGCAGCGCAATTCCTATGATGAGGAAGGCCGGAAACGTTCGGTCGCACTTCTTCGCTATACGCCCGACTCGTATCAGCAGGCAGACGTAGAGGAATACGACGAAAGCCCCGCCTATCAATCCCAATTCTTCCACAATGATGGCAAAGATAAAGTCAGAGAATGCTTGGCTCAGGAAGTCACGCTGTACTGAGTTACCCGGTCCTCTACCTACAACGTTGCTTGTGGCTACGGCAATACGGGCGTGGGCTATCTGGGCATCTTTGTCAATATCGAATTTGGCGGCAGGTACTTCTGTGTCATCCGTGAATTTCTCTATACGGGCACGCCATGTGTCAAAACGGTGCAGGAACGGTAAATCGCTATTCTTGGTCAGTACCAGGAATGCCACACCTATGATTGCTACTCCTGCCAGAGCACCGGCCAGTATCAACAGTTTCTTCATTGCCACCCGTCCGATGAACATCATCAGAAAAACCACTCCGAAAAGTAAAGCCGCCGTCGAAAGGTTCTCCGGTGCAATCAGCAGGCAGACAACACCTGTGATAATCATGATACGCTTAAAGGCTTTCGGACTGGCCCCGTCTTCATCCTGTCCCTTGGAAAGGATAAAGGCAGTGACGATGATCACGGCCATTTTTGCCACCTCCGAAGGCTGGAACTGGATACCCATGAAGGTCATCCAGCGTGCAGCACCATTGATGCGTTCCATCATCATGACGAGACCCAGTAATACTACGGACAAAGGAAGCAGGAACACAGGGAACACCTGAAACCACTTATAAGGAATATTGTGCATAAACACCACTACTACAGCGCCCACCATCAGGATGATGCTGTGCTGTGTAATAGGCCCCCAGTGGTCGCCGCTCTTGTACGTCAGTGTAGACGCGGCGCTGAACACTTCTACGATAGAAATGAGGCAAAGGAAAAGGAATATGATCCAGATTACCTTGTCACCTTTGAATATGCTTCTGAGTAAGTCCAATGCTTCGCAAATTAATAGTTAATAATTAAAGAATGAAAGCGCTCATATACGCTTGCTTTTCTCACGATGTGCGACCGTCTTTTTATCCCGGGTACGGGATAGCCCCCTATTCCGGGTAGGGGATAGCCTGCTTTCCCGGGTGCGGGATAAAATTCTGATCCCGGGCGCGGTCATAATGCTCTTACGTATTCCTTGAACTGGTCTCCGCGATCTTCATAACTGTTGAAGAGGTCGAAGCTTGCACAACAAGGACTCAGCAATACCGTTTCGCCTTTTTTCGCTAAACGGAAAGCGGCATCTACGGCATCTTTCATACCGGTCTGCACATCGGCAACGGGCAATCCCATGCGATCGAAGAAATCGTGCAACTTTTCGTTATGCAATCCCAGGTAAACCAGGGCAGAGCATTTTTCGCGCACCAGGTCCTCAATTTCTGTATAGTCGTTGCCCTTATCTTTCCCGCCCAGTATCAGGACCGTTTTCGTTTTCATGCTCTGCAAAGCATACCAGCATGAATTTACGTTGGTAGCTTTAGAGTCGTTGATAAACTCTACACCGCGCACTGTGGCTACTTTTTCAAGGCGGTGTTCTACGCCTTTGAAGTCGGACAAGGCACGGCGAATATATTCTTTCTCTATTCCGGCAAGATTGGCAGAGATGCCTGCGGCGAGAGAATTGTATAAGTTATGTGTGCCTTGTAAAGCCAATTTCTCCTGCTCCATGTTGAAGGCGATGGGTTCGTTGATTTCCACTTCACCGTCTTCTACGTAGGCTATGGCTCCATCTTCTTTCATTGCGGAGAATGGATAAAGATGGGCGCATAACCCGTGTTTGTCCAGTTCGCGTTTGATGATGGGGTCGTCATTCCAGAAGATGAAAGCATCTTCCGGTGTCTGGTTCTGCGTGATACGGAACTTTGCGTCCACATAGTTCTGCATGCAGTGATTGTAGCGGTCCAGGTGGTCGGGCGTAATATTCATCAGCACGGCAATATTAGCGCGGAACTTATACATGTTATCCAACTGGAAAGAACTGAGCTCAATCACGTAGTAATCATGTTGATCCGTGGCCACCTGCAGAGCAAGGCTCTTGCCAATGTTGCCTGCCAATCCTACATTCAGACCTGCACTCTTGAAAATGTGATAAATGAGTGAGGTGGTAGTGGTCTTACCGTTTGAACCGGTAATACATATCATTTTTGCATTGGTATAGCGTCCTGCAAACTCTATCTCAGAGATGACAGGCGTACCTTGCTTTTTCAGTTTCAATATAATCGGAGCATCATTGGGGATGCCGGGGCTTTTCACCACTTCTTCGGCATTTAAAATCAGCTCTTCTGTATGCTGTCCCTCTTCCCAGGAGATGTCGTACCTGTCCAGCACTTCTTTATATTTGCTTTTAATGGCGGACATGTCGGATACGAATGTGTCGAATCCCTTCACTTTGGCGAGTACGGCAGCACCTGCACCACTCTCTCCGGCTCCTAATACTACAATTCTACTCATGTTTTCTTTAGTTACGGGCTACCAGCTACGAGCTACAAGCAGTGGCTGGAGTTGGTAGTTGCTACAAGTTTGTTTCTTATTGGTTACCGGTAGCGAGCACTTGTAGCTTGTAGCTCGTTACTGGTAACTCTGTTATCTTATCTTTAATGTAATAATCGTTATCGCGGCCAGTACAATCGTCACAATCCAGAAACGGACCGTAATTTTTGACTCATGGAACAGCTTGGTCGGCGTTGTAAACTTCACTGTACAGCCCGGTTCGATCAGGCTCATGGAGGTACGGAAGTGGTCGTGAATAGGTGTTCGTTTGAACAGCCTTTGTTTTACTCCTTTCCGTTTTCCGGCTTTGTAATAGAACCGTTGTAAAATGACGGATAGGTTTTCCAGCAGGAATACACCGCAAAAAATGGGTATCAGCAACTCTTTGTGTATGATGATGGCAAATACGGCGATGATACCGCCAATGGTTAAACTGCCCGTATCACCCATGAATACCTGTGCCGGATACGCATTGTACCACAGAAAACCAATCAAGGCACCAATGAAGGCGCAGATGAAGATTACCAGTTCTTCCGATCCGGGAATATACATGATATTCAGATAACCGGCATATTCGATGTGGCTGGATACATAAGCTAAAATTCCCAGTGCCAAACCTATAATTGCCGAGTTCCCTGCCGCCATACCGTCCATTCCATCATTCAGATTGGCACCATTGCTGACGGCTGTCACTACGAATATAGTGATAATCACAAACAGTACCCAACCTGCCGTTTGCGCATGTTTACCCATAAAACTTACGAAATCAGCATAATCCAGGTTATTGCTTTTGAAGAAGGGGATGGTAGTCTGCGTCGACTTAATGTCTTGTCCCGCATGAATAACTTCCACTTCCTGCCCGGGTTTCTGCACTTCAATGTTTTCGCGGATAACAGCTTGCGGGCTCAGGTATAAGGTAAGCCCCACGATTAATCCCAAACCTACCTGTCCGATAATCTTGAACTTTCCGTGCAGGCCTTCTTTGTCCTTCTTGAAAATCTTGATATAATCATCGGCAAATCCTAATGACCCCAGCCATACCGTGGTAATCAGCATCAATATCATATAGATATTACTCAACTTACCCAGTAGCAGACACGGAATGAGAATTGCTACAATGATAATGACGCCCCCCATGCTCGGTACACCTACCTTGTTCACCCCGAACGGATCGATGCTGGCATCACGTTGTGTTTCCGTAATCTGTTTCCGTTTCAGCAGGTTGATAAAACGATCTCCCCAGATGCTTGAAATGAGCAATGCAAGGATGATTGCCATCAAAGCCCGGAATGATGTATATCCAAACATACCCGCACCGGGAATGTCATACTTGTCTAACCATTGAAATAAATAATACAACATAATTTGACTATTTGCTGTGATAAGGTGGTAAAGTAATATCACTCTATCACCCTATTACTCTAAAACATTATCGCTTTTAATTCTTCTTTATCATCGAAATGATGTTTCACTCCCTTAATCTCCTGATAGTTTTCATGGCCTTTTCCGGCTACGAGAATTACATCACCCGGCTGTGCCAGTAGGCAAGCGGTCTTGATGGCCTCGCGACGGTCGGCTATGCTGATGGTTTTCTGCATGTCCTCCTTGTCTAATCCGGCAAGCATATCGTTGATGATATCCTGGGGTTCTTCAAAACGCGGGTTGTCCGAGGTAATGATGACGCGATCGCTGGCTTTGGCTGCTTCCTTGGCCATGATGGGGCGTTTGCCTTTATCGCGATTACCGCCTGCACCTACTACGGTGATCACCTTTCCTTTGCCTTCAAGTACTCCGTGAATGGCGTTCAATACGTTGATGAGGGCGTCCGGAGTGTGTGCATAATCTACAATGGCGGTGATGCCTTTGGGTGAACGCACTGCATCGAAGCGTCCGGCTACCGGCTGCAAAGTGCTGAGGGCAACCAATACATCTTCCTCTTTTTTGCTGAGCAGTACAGCTGCACCAAATACCGCCAACAGGTTTGAAGCATTAAAACGGCCGATGAAATGCACGGCCAGTTCGTGGTTATTGAAGTCGAGTAACATACCTTCGAAATGAGACTCCAATATCTTGCCTTTGAAATCGCTGAGGCTGCGCAATGAGTAGGTGTATACCTTCGAGCGCGTGTTTTGCGTCATTACAAGCCCGTTCTTATCATCCAGGTTGGTCAGACTGAAGGCATTCTTCGGCATATCGTCGAAGAATTTCTTCTTAGCTTTGAGGTAATTCTCCACTGTCTTGTGATAGTCCAGATGGTCTCGCGTCAGGTTGGTGAAAATACCGCCTGCAAAACGAAGCCCGCTGATACGCTTCTGGTCGATAGAGTGCGAACTCACTTCCATGAAGACATACTTGCACCCGGAGTCTGCCATCTGTCCTAATAACTGGTTCAGAGTGATGGGGTCGGGGGTCGTATGCTCAGTGGGTATGGGTTGATCGTCTATGTAGTTGCAAACAGTAGAAATCAGTCCTACCTTATAGCCGAAATAACGGAATGTATTATATAATAAGGTGGCGATGGTCGTCTTTCCATTCGTTCCGGTTACACCTACCAGTTCCATCTTGGAAGTAGGATCGTCGTAGAATGTAGTGGCTACTTTGCCTACAGCGTCTTCGCTGTCTTTCACCTGAATGTAGGTGATGCCCTCCTGTTTAGCTTCGGGTACATCTTCGCAGAGCACGGCGACAGCGCCTTTCTCTATGGCCGCGGGAATATAGACATGTCCGTCAGTTTGGGTACCGCGCATAGCCATAAACAGATGTCCGGCTTGTACCAGGCGGGAGTCGATGTTTACCCCCGTTATCTCCGTCTCCGTACTTCCGATAATCTGTATCGGTTGTATTGCTTTCAGTAATTCACTTAATACCATACCTTATATATAATATATATTCTAAATTAGTAAATCTTTCGTCCGCACCTCTAATGAAGTGCTAACGTCACCGTCTGTCCTTTTACCACACGGTTGCCGCCCGGTATCGATTGATTTCTCACTTTTCCAATACCGTTTAGTCTGACTTTCAGACCTTTACTCTCCAATAGGTACACAGCATCCTTCGCTCCCATTCCAATAACACTGGGGACAAGATCCGGGTTGGCCCCGTCTTTACCTTGCAGAACAACTGCATTGGGAGCTGCTTGTGTATGTCCCCAAGCCTCTTGTCCTTTCTTGGACGTGAACTGTTTCTGTACCGGTACTTTCAAACTATTCAATACCTGGAAGGCTTCATTCATTTCTCCGGCTTTTACGGGAGGAATGACATTGCTTGTACTGTCTATTGCACTGCGGATATCAAACCGCAGATTCTTTGCATATACTCTTTCTGCAATTTTTCCGAATACACTACCTGCCATCAGACCACCTGATGCCGGAAGTCCCGGTTTCTGTATGGAAACGATACAGCTATACTTGGGAGCATCAGCCGGGAAATAGCCACAAAAGCTTACCAGATAATTCACCCGTCCGTTTTTATAGCCTGCTGTACCTTGTGATACCTGTGCTGTACCCGTCTTGCCGGCTACGGAAAATTGTTTGCTTCCGGCCGGTTTGGCTAATCCTTGTGATACCACTTTTTCCAGAATATCACGTATCTGAGTCAATGTCCGGTCAGAGCATATCTTCGGGTTAATCACTTCCGTAGGATATTCTTCTATAACTTCACCGTCTTTTACCGCAGCCTTTACGAATTTGGGTCGTATCATTACACCATTGTTGGCAATGGCATTATAGAAAGTCAGGATATTGAGTGGCGGAACCTGTGTTTCGTATCCGATACTCATCCAGGGCAGGGTTGTTTTTGCGAAGTATCTTTCCTTCGGCCCCTTGATGTTAGGCTTTCCTTCGCCGGAAATTTGTAGATGTAGCGGTTGGTCGATGCTCATGCGCTTTAAACCATCCACATATTTCTGCGGATTATCTTTGTAATGTTTGTCAATGAGATAGGAGACACCTACATTGGATGAGACTTCCAGAATACGTGTTACATTGATTTTCCCGTATCCTCCGCGATGCCAGTTATGATCTCTCATTTTGCTGCCATACATCATCATAATGCCATTTCCGGTGTCTACTTCTGTTTCCGGTGTGATCTTTCCATCTTCAAGAGCCACCATGATGGAAGCTGTCTTGAAAGTCGAGCCCGGTTCCATCATGTCACTGATGGCATTGTTGCGCATTTCGTAATAGTTGCCATCGTTGGCTTTCATCATGTTGACGATGGCTTTCACTTCGCCGGTCTGTACTTCCATGAGTACTGCCACACCTACAGTGGCATTAATTTCCTTCAACTTGTCTACCAATGCTTTCTCGCAGATATCCTGCATGCCTACATCGAGGGTTGAGATAATGTCGCAACCGTCTACGGGGGCTATATCTACGATATTCAGGTACTTGTTCATCACCTTCTGGCGATGGGTGATGCCGTCGCGACCTTTCAATAAGGTGTCGAATGACAACTCGATACCATTTTTTGCACCTTGTGCAGTATCGGCATAAAGATCGCCCAATGTACGGGCTGCCAATGATCCGAATGGCTTCTTACGTTGATTATAAACCTGCTCGTGGAAGCCACCTTTGTACTTGTTCAGATTGAATACAGGCAAACGTTTTGCTTCTTTATACTGGATATACGAAATGCGTCTCGGATAAATCAGATAATTACGGCTGCCCTTCTTACGCCCTTTCTGTAAGTGTGACTTAAATTCAGCGGCACTTTTATCGGGGAATATCTTATGCAGTCCTTCGCAAATTTCGTTCATATGATTTACCAGCATGGTATCTTTGGTTACACCACCTGCCTTAAAGTCCATATAGATGCGATATTCCGGCAAGGAACTTGCCATCAGTTTGCCATCGGATGAAAGAATATTACCACGATTAGGCTTTACCGTCACGTTCTCTTTTATGAAACGGTCGGCTACATCCTGCCAGTATTGTCGCTCTGCAAACATGATAATTGCGGCTTTTACGACAATAGCTATTCCCAGCAGCCCCATTACGAGGACTACAAAGAAGTAGCGGGTCATGATATTTTTCTTATTTACTGCCAAGTCTGTTTTCTGTTTAACGGTTCTACTGATTACTTAATCAAATACGGTGGATTGGTTGAGGTCTGTAAGTCACTCTCCTTGGTTGCAATGTATTCCTCAATGCGTGACTGGCGACTTTTTTCCATCAACTCCGAGCTACGGGTGAGGGCATCATATTTAATGTCAATCAGTTCTTTTTTCAGTTTATCAATCTCTATCATTTGTTGCTGACAAGCATAACGATTGTGTATGTAAAACAGTATCAGCACCATTATCAGCACAAGCAATTTGGTCTGACGACGGAAAAAATCCGTTGCCAGAATATCACCACCAATGATGTTCTTCAGAGACGTGCGATTTTTAGCTTTCTTCGCCTTTTCCGCTTTCTCTGTTTTCTCATTTACCTGTTTTTCTTCCATTTCCTTCATCGCTCTATCACTCTACCGCTTTATCACTTTACCACTCTTGCTCTTTATTACTTCTTCTCCGCTATTCTCAGTTTTGCACTTCGCGATCTCGGATTTCGTTCTATCTCCGCTTCGTCCGGTACAATCACCTTATTGTTCACCAGCCGGAAAGGTGTCTGTACATTTCCAAAGAAATCTTTTTCCATCTTGCCTTCTACGTTTCCGGTTTTCATCATATTCTTCACCATTCTGTCTTCCAGCGAGTGATACGTGATTACTACCAGTCTTCCACCTGGTTTCAGCGCCTCGGTTGCTGCATACAACATCTCTTTCAGCGCTTCCATTTCCTGATTTACTTCGATACGCAATGCCTGGAAGACTTTTGCCAGTTCTTTTTTCTCCCGTTCCCGGCCGAAAAGTGGCTTGATGATTTCCAGAAACTCACCGATAGTTGTTATTTTTTGTCCGGCGCGTGCCTTTACGAGTACGGATGCCAATTTGCGGCTGTTTTTCAGTTCACCGTACAAATAGAAGATATCTGCCAAGCGCTCTTCATCATAAGTATTGATAATGTCCGCCGCAGTGTCTCCTGCACGTTTGTTCATACGCATATCCAGTGCTCCGTCAAAGCGGAATGAGAATCCCCGCTCGCTATCATCGAAGTGATGTGAGGACACGCCCAGATCGGCAAGTATCGCATCTACTTCTTCTATATCATGGTAGCGCAGGAAGTTATGCAGGTAGCGGAAATTGCTGCGTACAAAAATGAAATGCGGATTATCCACGATATTCTGTTCGGCATCTTCGTCCTGGTCAAATCCCAGTAACCGTCCGCCGTCTCCCAATCGTGACAGTATTTCGCGTGAATGTCCTCCTCCGCCGAAAGTGACGTCTACATACGTCCCATCCGGGCGGATATTCATTCCGTCCACACTCGGCATCAACAGCACCGGTACATGATATGTCAATTCTTCATTCATCACTAATCACTCATCACTAAACGTTAATCATTCTCTTCCTCTTCCTCCCAATCATCCTCATCTCCCAGAATGTCCTGCAAAGCTTCGCTGAACTCTTCCGGACTGACGAATGGCTGTTCGGTTTTCTCTTTTGCCCAGATCTCTATTGTATTATCCACACCAATAAAACGTACATCGCTCTGTATGCCGGCCATTTGCAGGTAACGTTTGGGCAGAAGGATGCGTCCGTTCCCGTCGGGAATCATGATTTCCGCATCGCTCACAAATTGCCGGAAAATGTCTTGGTGTTTTGCGTTCCATTTGTTCAATCGCCTCCTTAATTGGTTTTGCGTCTTGAACCAAACGCTTTCTGGATAGAGTACCAGGCAATCTTGGAATACGTCTTTGCGCAGCACGAGCCTTTCTTCGGAAGCGGATTGCAGTTGCCTCCGAAAGCCGGCGGGGATAAATACACGTCCCTTTGCGTCGGTCTTCGCTTCTATATTGCCCAAAAAACGTATCATTGCTACCTTATTATAATAAGCGACGGTAAAAGTACACATTTCCCCACAATCCCCCACAAATTTTAACTAAAAACTTTCAGAGAAGTTTTCAACACCCTGTTCATTGCTTATTTCGTTGATAATGAACATAGTGCCGAAAGGCTTTATTGGTGGGGAATTGAGGTGTAAAAACCTTGTTAGTTTTGTATTCGGACTGTACTTGTACCGTACCCGAGCCGTACTTGCTCCGTGCCAACTCCGTAGTTTCTTCGTATAGAGGTACTTTTGACCGAAGAAGGTACGGAGCAAGTACGGTTCAGATACGGTTGGGGTATGGTGAGTTTATTGATGTTTACCCTCATATTCACGCTGGCATTGCACTTCTACAATTTGCTTGTGTTTGCTTAGTGTGAGAGTCTTGTTGAAAGGATAAGTGCGGAAGTAATCGCCATTGGTGTGCTTGATGGTGATTACAGATTGGGATGGACGGGAACCTGCTCTGTCACGGCCAGATAATAATCTGGGTGGATATAAACAATTATAAATATCGTTTCAAAATTTATGATACTTATCCCAGTATAACATAATGTAGATACGTTTCTTTTGTGTCTTGTGTGTAGATTGGATAAAATTGGATTAAAAATAGCGATTATTGTAATCGTGTTTTTCTGTTTTGCCCTACTTTTGCATCGGATGCGAGGGCTGTTGTCATTGCATCGAGTTATGTATACCTAAAAATAATACTATCCTTATGAAGAGAATCATTCATTTTATCCTAATCTCCTTATTGCTAATTCCCAGCTGTGTTGTGCAGGCATCTCATCAACCCGAGTTTTCTACTGCCGGTTTCTTCCAACTGCCCAATTCCGGGCGTGAAGTGTTCTCCATGAATCCTGCCTGGCGCTTTTACAAAGGAGCCGTTACGGGTGCTGAAGCTACGAACTTTAATGATGCGGAATGGACGGTAGTCTCCCTTCCCAATGGCATTGAATATCTGCCTACGGAAGCCAGCGGCTGCATCAACTATCAGGGAGAAGTCTGGTATCGCAAGCACTTCACCCCCGCAGATGCTTTGAAAGGGAAGAAACTGTTCCTGCACTTCGAAGCCATCATGGGAAAGAGTAAGGTATTCGTCAACGGGAAGTTACTGACCGAACATTTTGGCGGTTATCTGCCTGTAGTGGTCGATGTATCTGATGCACTGAACTGGGGAGAGGATAATGTGATAGCCGTGTGGACGGATAACAGCGATGATAAGACCTATCCCCCCGGAAAGGCGCAGGATGTGCTTGACTTTACTTATTTCGGCGGCATTTATCGTGATTGCTGGCTGATAGCACATAATCCGGTCTTTATCACCGACCCGAACTTTGAGAACGAAGTAGCAGGCGGTGGCTTGTTTGTGGCTTATGATAAGGTGTCGGATGCCTCAGCCGAAGTGTTACTGAAAGCGCATGTGCGCAATGACAGCCGTAAAGCCTTTACGGGCGTTGTAGAATATGAGTTGCAGCAACCGGATGGCACACAGGTTGCTTTCTTGAATGATAAGGTTCAGGTACGTCCGGGGAAAGCAGTTACCTCGAAAGATAAAATCACGGTGAAGAACCCGATGCTGTGGAGTCCGGAAACTCCCACCTTATATAATCTGATAGTACGCATCCGTGATCGCGAAGGCAATGTGGTGGACGGTTATCGTCGCCGTATCGGTATCCGTAGTGTAGAGTTTAAGGGCAAGGACGGTTTCTGGCTGAATGGCAAACCTTATGAAAGCCCGTTGATTGGCGCTAACCGTCATCAGGACTTTGCGGTGGTAGGCAATGCCGTAGCTAACAGTATTCATTGGCGTGATGCAAAGAAACTGCGTGATGCCGGAATGAAAGTAATCCGCAACGCCCATTGTCCGCAAGACCCGGCATTCATGGATGCATGCGACGAGCTTGGGCTGTTTGTCATTGTCAATACTCCCGGCTGGCAGTTCTGGAATGATGCTCCCGAATTTGCACAACGTGTATATAGCGATATCCGTAATCTTGTGCGGCGCGACCGCAACCATGTTTGTGTGTGGATGTGGGAACCTATCCTCAATGAAACCTGGTATCCGGAGGACTTCGCCAAGAACACCCGTGATATTGTAGACCAGGAGTATCCTTACCCATATTGTTATTCCGGTTGTGATAGCGGTGCACGTGGACGTGAGCATTTCCCGATACTCTTTACACATCCCTCTTACGATGGCAAGTCGTGGGGCGACAAGAATGCCAATCCTAAAATAACCTACTTTACCCGTGAATGGGGTGATAATGTGGATGACTGGAGTTCACATAACTCTCCCAGCCGTGTAGCCCGCAACTGGGGAGAACAGCCTATGCTTATCCAAGCGCAACATTATGCCAACCCCACCTATACATATACCTGTTACGATGCCCTTTACCGCACTCCCCGCCAACATGTGGGCGGCTGCCTGTGGCACTCGTTCGACCATCAGCGCGGTTATCATCCCGACCCGTTCTATGGCGGACTGATGGATGTGTTCCGCCAGCCCAAGTATTCTTATTATATGTTCAAGGCACAACGCTCACCCCAGAAGCAGGAACGTCTTTTTGAAACCGGCCCGATGGTTTATATTGCTCACGAGATGACACCGTTCTCCGGCAAGGATGTGACTGTTTATTCCAATTGCGATGAAGTGCGCCTCACCTTCCTGAAAGATGGAAAGACTTATACTTATAATAAACCGGTAGTTAAAGAAGGCATGCCTTCGCCGGTTATCACTTTCCCCGATGTCTACGATTTTATGACTGATAAAGCAATGTCACGTAAGAAAAAGCAGGATGAAGTATTCCTGCGGGCAGAAGGCTTGATAGACGGTAAAGTGGTTGCTACGCACGAAGTGCATCCCGCCCGTCGTCCGGAAAAAGTGCTGCTTTGGGTGGATAATGAGAATGTGAACCTGAAAGCCGATGGTTCCGATTTTGTCACTGTAGTAGCTGCCATAGCCGATAAGAACGGGAATATCAAACGTTTGAACAACTACTATGTGAAGTTTCATGTAGAAGGCGAAGGACGTATTCTGGGTGATGCCGGAATATTGGCAAATCCCGCTCCGGTGAAGTGGGGGACGGCTCCGGTGCTGATACAGTCCACTTTGAGGCCGGGTAAGATAAAAATAACGGCAAGTGTGTTGTTCGAAGGTTCGCAGATGCCTGTAAGTGCTGTATTAGAATTAGAAAGCTATTCTGCCGCCCATCCGTTGGTTTATTCGGAGAAAGATGCTGCGCTGATCACCGGTTCATCTTCTTTGCAAGCTGCCGGAACGTCTGCAAAATCGGCTGCGGAGTTGGAACAGGAACAGCTTCTGAAAGAGCAAAATGCTCAGAGGCTGAAGGAAGTGGAGCAGCAACAGGAAGACTTCGGGGAGAAGAACAAGTGAGTAAGTGACGAGCTACAAGCTACGGGCTACAAGTGGCTACGCTGTGTTGGCGGGCGAAAGATTTTTCGCCCCTACACGTATTGTGACAACGCTTGTAGGGGCGAATAATCATTCGCCCGGAATACATAGATATTTAATTTGAATATACAATTCAGTATGAAACAGACAGTTATAACTTTAGGAACAGGCCTGCTGGCTACTGTTGCTTTGTGTGCCAATGCGGCAAACAAGAATTCCAAACCTAACATTATCTTTATCCTCTGCGACGACATGGGATACGGGGATTTAGGATGTTACGGACAGAAATACATTGAAACGCCTAACATAGACCGTATGGCAGCCGAAGGCATGCTGTTTACTCAAGCCTATGCCGGTAGTCCGGTGAGCGCCCCTTCCCGTGCTTCGCTGATGACGGGGCAACATACAGGACACACCCATGTGCGCGGAAATAAAGAGTATTGGCAGGGAGTTCCAACCGTGAAATACGGGATTAATGACGAATTTACCGTTGTCGGTCAGGAACCATACGATGAAAATCATATCATTCTTCCTGAGATTATGAAAAAGAACGGTTATACAACGGGAGTCTTCGGCAAGTGGGCAGGTGGTTATGAAGGCTCTTGTTCCACACCGGATAAGCGGGGTATCGATGAATTCTATGGTTATATATGCCAGTTCCAGGCTCATTTATACTACCCTAACTTTCTGAACAGGTACAGCACACAGGCAGGCGATACAGGCGTTATACGTATTCTGCTGGAAGATAATATCAACTACCCGATGTTTGGCGATGATTACAAGAAACGCACTCAATATTCGGCAGACCTGATTCACGGTAAGGCGCTGGAATGGCTGGACAAACAGGACGGAGAGCAGCCTTTCTATGGCTTTTTCACCTACACCTTGCCGCATGCGGAACTTGCGCAGCCGAATGATTCTATCCTGAAAAGCTACAAGAAGAAGTTCTTTAGAGATAAAACCTGGGGAGGGTATGAGATAGGACGTTATAATGTTTCGGAGCATACCCATGCCCAGTTTGCCGGTATGATTACCCGTCTGGACTATTACGTGGGCGAAGTCTTGAAGAAGTTGAAAGAAAAGGGGCTGGACGAGAACACCATCGTCATCTTCAGTAGCGACAACGGCCCTCACGAAGAAGGAGGAGCGGACCCGGAGTTCTTCGGACGGGATGGGAAACTGCGTGGTTTGAAACGGCAGTGCCATGAAGGCGGCATCCGGATTCCTTTCATTGTGCGCTGGCCGGAACGCATCTCCGCCGGTTCGGTAAACGACCACCAGTTGGCATTTTACGACATCATGCCTACTTTCTGCGAACTGGCGGGCGACAAAGGATTCCCGAAAAAGTATATCAACAAGAAGTTAGAAGGTGACTGTTTCGATGGCATCTCTTTTGCCCCTACCTTATTAGGCAATGCCGACAAACAGCAGAAGCATGATTTCCTCTATTGGGAATTCCATGAAACCGACCAAATGGCTGTTCGTATGGGAGACTGGAAACTGGTAGTCAAGAAAGGGATCCCCCATCTGTACGACCTTGCAAAGGATATCCACGAAGATAACGATATAGCGGCGCAACATCCGGAAATCGTGAAACAGATGCTCGAAGTTATCCGTCGGGAGCACAGAGAAAACGATATGTTCCCGGTGACATTGCCGGAGTCCGCTTCGAATTATCCTTTATTTTCTAACATAGAAACCTTATAAAACTCAAAAGACACCTCAGGATGAAATTAATAAAGCTGTTCGTTTAAAAAGTGAGTATTATAATGAAAAAGAAAAGGAGAAAAAGAAATGAATACAACATAGAGGTGCATTTAAAAGTTGAATTCAGCGCCTACATAGAGTTTATCCTCACTTTTACCTACACGCTTACACTCATGCTCTGTATCTCCCTATTTATCGGTGATATAGCATGGTGTAAGCAAATAAAAAACAGAGTGTAGGCAAATTTGCCTACACTACTCTTAATTAGATGTATGTTTTTGATTATCTTTTTGTTATCTTTCATATTCGTATAAAACCTTTGATTCCCTATCTTCTCATTTCCTGCTTTTTTTGATATAAAAGATACCGGATTACCTACTTTTCATTAGATAGCACTCCGTTTCTTACCTACTTTTATCCATTCTAAATAGGGATTGTATATGTCAATCTCCTATGTTCATTGGGAAAACTCTGCATGTTTATTTTGTTGATATACAGTGTTTTAGTCGTGTTTACATCTGTGGTGCTCGTGCTTCACGATTGTGGAGCACGAGCCTCATAAATGTGAGGCAGCTGAACTACATTTGTGGCCGTTGCAAAATGAAGCACTCTGAAATAAGCAACTGCCTATGCGAAAGCAATGAACTGCCTATGTGAAAGCAATGATACAGCTGTGTTTACACTACATAACAGCCTTTTTATGCATGTTCCTCCTTGTATTGCGTCGGCGAACACCCCATATACTGTTTGAATACCGTACTGAAATAGCGTGATGTGGAGAACCCCGTCTGATCCGCTATCTCATTAATGTTGAGGGTGCTATGGGTAAGTAACCAGACCGCCCGTTCCACCCGGAGCTTGGTTATGTAATCATTGGCTCCCATACCTGTCACCACCTTTAGTTTATTATAGAGAGAAGCGCGGCTGATTCCCAGTTCCGTACACAGGAAAGGCACCCCCATCTGTGGATTGTCCAGATTCTCGGTGATTGACTTATTCAACCGTTTCAGGAACTTCTCGTCCGCCGGGCTGAACGTACTTTCCTGTGGCTGAGGCAATGGTCCCGCTTCTGCATAGCGCGTCCGCATCCGCTCACGGTTCTTCAGTTGGCTTTGAATGATGGTATGAAGTATGCTGACCTCAAAAGGCTTCGTCAGATAAGCATCGGCTCCGTTCTTGTAGCCGAAAATCTGGCTTTCCTCATCATTGCGGGCGGTCAGCAGAATAATAGGGGTATGGCTGATTTCCAGGTCTTCCTTGATGTGCTTGCACAACTCATACCCATTCATGCGGGGCATTTGTATGTCGCTGACAACTATATCCGGATATGATTCCCGACAAATGCGCAGCGCTTCTTCACCGTCATAAGCCACCCATATCTTCTTGAATTTGCCTTTCAGTGCTTCGGACAAATAGTCAGTCAAATCCTTGTTGTCATCTACTATGAGCAGCGTGTTGTTCGTGGTTTCCTCTTTTACGGCTGTTTCTTCCGGAATGCTTTCCACTTCCTGGGTAGGAGCTAACAACTCATTCAGATAAGGCTGGGGTTGCAGGGTTACTTTTCCGGGCTGCACGTTGCGGGGCAACTCAAACCAGAAGGTTGCTCCGGGGGCGGTTTCATGGTCATAAGCACCGATGCTTCCGCCATGCTGTTCGGCCAGAATCTTGGAATAAGAAAGACCGATACCTGTGCCCGGGCGGCTGTTGTTGCCTTGATAGAATCGGATAAAGAGATTGTTTATATCTATGTCCTTTAAACCCGGACCTTCGTCGGCTACAGAAATGCGCACGTTGCTCTGGTCTTCGGACAAACTTACGGATACACTGATTTGTCCGTTCTCAGAACTGTATTTCAGTGCATTGATAAGCAGGTTCGTCAGGATGGTGGTGCATTTCTCCTTGTCAAAACAGAGGGTGTCCACTTCCTTGTCCGGATTGTAAACAATGGAAATTCCTTTCATTGTTGCCTCCGGCCGGAAGTCATCAATAAGTTGTTCCACCCACGGGTTCAACTCTACGTTCTCCACATGCAAGGTGCTTTGTCCCACTTCCATTTTCCGTACATTCAGCACCATGTTCAGAAGCTCTTTCATGCGTCCGGACTGTTTGCTGATGCTTTGTATAATAGGGTATTTTTCATCCTCCGGTGATAAGGTTGCCAACAGCTGTTTTAGCGGGGCATGTATCAGGGTTAGCGGAGTGCGCAATTCATGGTTGATGTTGATAAGGAAGCGTACTTTTTCTTCATACACCTGTTGCTCATGCTCTTTCATGGCCCATTTCAGCTTGTTTTCTTTGCGGCGCAGCAGGGAGAAGAATACGAGTACAATGCCGGAGAATGCCACTATGATGCAACTTATTGTGAACCAGCCGGATTTATACCAGGGTGGAAGCACTATTAATTCCAGTATTTGGTAATCTTCCGTCCATCCGCCACTACGGGTGCTGCATGCAGCCATCACTTGATAAGTTCTTGCAGGCAAACCGCTGAGTGTCAGTTCCGGTTGATAAGAGTAGATGACTTGCCCCTCCATTCCCCGCAGGGTGTAGCGATACATGGGTTTGCGGAAGATATCTTTGTCGTGGGCGATAATCTTGATGGATATGGGCTTGCTCTGTTCCGGAACTTTCAGGCTTTGTCCGGTGTTAATCAGGGCGTTCATCCGTTCTCCGCCTACCGATACGTCAGCCAGTTCCAGTATGGGCGGAGTTGTTGACTCGTCGGGAAGTTGCTTGTTGACACAGAGCAGGCCGTTGACACCACCCATGTAGATATCGCCTTGGGCAGATAACAACCGTGGCTTTTCCAGATACTCATTCAGAATCACTCCGTCAGATTCTCCGTAGAGGATGAACTCTCCTTCGTGAATGAGGTGGGCAAACAGTTTTCCGTCAGCCCCCAGCCATACGCGCCCCCGTTTATCACAAATCAGTGAATTGATTTCATGGATCAGGCTGTTGGGAATGTTGGTGTGTTCTCGCTTCTCGATGGAGTAACGGCTGAGGCCGTAATTGCTTCCTATCCAGAAAACACCGCTTTCATCGATAGCTATGGAATTGAATATGGTGTCTCCCTGACAACTGAAGAGAGTTTCCAACATATTCTTCCGGGAGTCTATGCGGTAGATGCGTTTAAAATCGTGCAGGTAGGAGACAGGGCCTTTGCTCTCTATTGGCAACATGGTACCAATAATCTCTTTAGTGTATTTGTCCAGTGAAATAGGGGTGAATTCTTTCTTACCTATGTGGTAACTATAAGGCGATTCGGCAAGTAATAATATGGTTTCGGGTGTGTTTTGGAATACGTTTACGGTTTTTCCACGCTTGCACATCAGTTCGTTGATGCTGTCGTTTACGATAATGAGCGGCTGGTAATTTCCGGTTTTCCTGTCGAAGAAGAACAATCCTTTGCTAAACAGGGATACTAATAACCGTTGTTTGTCCACTCCTGTGATAGAAGATACTTTGTCTCCCCATGTAGACATGACGTGATGGAATTTCTTGTTGCCGGGATGAAAACGGTTGATTCCACCGCCGTCTGTCCCAATCCAGATTTCGTCATCTTCGTCCTGATAGATGCATAAGATTGATTTCTCACTTAATCCGTATTCCGTGCCGGGCAGGGCATCCGAGTAAATCTTCATCCCTACTTCCTTAATGCTGATTAGTCCTCCGCGTACACTGCCTGCCCACATACTATTGTTAGCGTCAGCGTACAGATAAAGAATGGAATTGACCGGAAAGGAGTAAGGATCGCCGGGGGTATGGGACAGGATGGACATTGTGTCGTCTTCCGGATTTAAGATATAAATACCTGCACCATCTGTTCCAATCCAGATTTTCCCGTCATTCTCGGCCAGTGAGAGCACGACGTTGGTTTGCAAAGGGGAGTTCCCGCTGTGGTAGGAGCGCAGAAGTTTGCCATTCCGGTCGTAGCACTTCACTCCTTGATGATAAGGAGCTATCCATATATTCCCATCCTTGTCGATAAGAGTGGAGATTAATTCGTTACTTTCAAAAGGGACAGGCCGTGTCTGACCGGTAGGTACGTCAATGAGTAATGCGTGGTTCCAACGGTTACTGCACAATAGGGTGTGGTCGTCCCACTTTTGTAAGTTGGTAATATTGTATTTATTATTAGGTGTCAGAGGATATAAGAATTTGATTTTCCGGTTGGCATAGTCATATTTATAGAGTCTTCCGTTACCACCGAACAACACGCCGTCGGTCCATGGGCAGATGGAAGTTACGGTCACCGGGTTGTTGTCTTCGTTGCGTGCCTGGAGGAATTTGTCTTCCTGATAATCGTAGTAGAATAAACCTTTGGGAGTAATGGTCCAGATGGTATGTTCTTTATCTTCAATAATATGGGTGATGTTTCCCAATAGATATTTCCTTAGTTCGTAGCCGTCGAAACGTCCGATACCCAGCCTCGTTCCCATCCATACATATCCCTTCTCCTGGCTCACAACCAGGCAGCGGACCGAAGAGGACAGGCCGTTTTGCGTACTTATCTGCTGGAAAGCGTATTGTTTATTGCCGACTGCTTTATCCGGAAAGAGCGATAATAGGAACAATACTAGTGTGGTTAACATGGTTTTTCTCATGGTGTTGTGCAAAGATTGGAACAAAAATAAACTTTTGTATCGAACCATACAAAACAAAAGGCAGGAATCTGATGGGAAGAAACTCCAATTTTGTCTATTTTTAGCTCCAAATTTGGCTATACCCTTGTAGGAGGGCTGTAGGTAGTCAATTTTGGATTTAGTAATAGTGATTATTGTACCGGTGCTCCTTCTGTTTCGCTTTACATTTGCATCGAAATCAATGTTAACAATAGTCTTTACTAATTTAAATTTAATTCTATGAGACAGAAGTTATTTAATGTTTTTCTAACATGTCTGCTCTGCTTGACAACTACTGCTGCCGCTTTTGCACAGCAATCCGTTAAAGTAACAGGTAAAGTGATTGACAGCACCAATGAAGGTGTACCGGGTGTCAATGTACAAGTAAAAGGAGGATCGCTTGGGACGATTACTGATATTGACGGTAATTATAAGATTGATGTCCCTAACTCTAAATCAGTATTAGTTTTTTCTTTTATTGGTTATGCAACGCAGGAAATATCTGTGGGAAATCAGACTGTAATCAATGTATCTTTAAAAGATGATACGCAGTTGTTGGATGAAGTGGTAGTTGTCGGTTACGGTACTGCAAAGAAGAGTGATGTGACTGGTGCCACGAAAAGTCTTCGTCCTGATGCTAATGATGCTTCCAAAGCGTCATCTTTAAATAATCTTTTGCAAGGAAAAGTGGCAGGTCTGAATGTTAGTGCAACCATGTCTACTCCAGGTGCAGCCACATCTGTAACCATTCGTGGTGCTAACTCTCTTCGTGGTGATAATCAGCCGCTATATGTTATTGATAATATTCCTCAATCTTCAACTGGTGAATTCGCAGCATCTGCAATGGGAGGCAGTGACTTTCAGATTGCCCAGGATCCGCTGAGTGCCTTGAATCCAGCGGATATTGAAGACATAACAGTGTTGAAGGATGCTTCTGCAACAGCTATTTATGGTTCGCGCGGTGCTAATGGTGTAATCCTTATTACTACAAAGAAAGGTAAGGCAGGAAAGGCTAAAGTGAATGTAACAGCTAACTTTACAATAGCAAATGCACGTAATCTGCATGATATGATTAATCTGAATGAATTTGCTACTTATGCCAATATGAAAGTGAATCCGGGTGAAGAAAAATATTATCCTCAGGCAAACGGAGAAATGCGTTACGTATATGGAGAGAATCTGGATAGCTATAAGGCAGATCCTACCAATCCGGCAAACTACCGGGTGATTAACTATGTAGACTGGCAGAAAGAAGCATATAGCTCTGCCTTGTCTCAGATATATTCGGCTTCTGTCAGTGGTGGTTCTGATGCTGTGCAATATTATGTTTCTGCAAACTTCAAGAATATCAAAGGTATTGTAGAAAATACAGGAATCAAGCAAGGTGACTTGCGTTTGAATCTGACAGCTAACTTATCAAAGGCGGTGAAACTGACCCTTAATATGAATGGTTCATTACAGCAAAATGATATGATGACCGGTGGTAATACAACCGGAGGCGTTGCTGGCTCTTTGGCACGTACGGTGTTGGATACTGCTCCCTATCGCACTCCGTCGGATGACCCGTCGTTGTTGGATAATATGGATGCGAAGACAAATGTGGATAGTTGGAAGAATGACTATGATGACATCATAAACGATAAGAAGTTCAATGCAAGTGCTGATTTGCTTTGGAAGATAAACAAACATTTCTCTTATAATCTTCGTGCCGGTGGTGGCGTTTCTGTTAATGACCGTAATCGTTGGTATGGTATGACATTGACTATTGGTGCTAATGATGAAGGCGTATTGGCTGTTTCCAACACAGATAAGTCTAACTATAGTATTGAGAATATCCTGAATTACAATGTTGATCTGACTAAGAAAATTCATTTGGATGCAACGGCCGGTCTGACTTATGATGTCCATACCTTCCTGAACAAGAATGTAAAGGGTACCCGTTTCTCTAACTTCGATTTACGTACGAAAGGTTTGCATCTGGCTTCAATTATTAAACATGACCAGCCGACTCAGAAAGATTATCAGTTACTTTCTTATCTGGGTCGTGTGAATCTCTCTGCCTATGATAAATATCTGTTGACGGCCTCTTTGCGTGCTGATGGTTCAAGTAAATTCAAAAAAGGTAAGCGTTGGTCTTATTTCCCTTCTTTCTCAGCTGCATGGCGTATTGAACAGGAAGAATTCGTTAAAGATATTAAATGGTTGAGCCAACTGAAAGTACGTGCCGGTTATGGTGTGACGGGTAATCAAGGAATTGATCCTTATGCCACATTCTCTGATTATTCGCAGATTATAGACTATGCTCAGGCTACGGGTGACCGTTTATTGGCAATGGCTGTAAGTAATTTGCAGAATGATGGTTTGAAATGGGAACGTACTTCTTCATGGAATGCAGGTATCGATTTTGGATTCTTCAATGGACGCCTTTCCGGTACGGTGGATGTGTATACAAAGAAAACAACAGATTTGCTGATAAAACGTAATTTACCGGCTTCCAGTGGGTTTGCCAATGTAATGGTGAACCAAGGTTCTTTGACTAATAAAGGTATTGAGTTTTCTTTGGATGGAGAAATTCTGCGTAATTCCAAAGGATGGAGTTGGAGCCTTGGTGCCAATATCGGTTTCAATAAGTCTAAAATTGGAGACCTGGGATTTGAACCAACTGATTTCGGTATGCTGAAAAACGTGCGTGGTTATGAAGGTGCAGCTATTAGTGACCATTTTGGCATTGCAAATTTGTTTATTGCAGGTATGGCTCCGGGTATATTTTATGGTTATAAAACGCAGGGAATCATTCAACCGGAAGATATTGTAAATGGTGAGGTGTCTTATATTGCGGCTGATGGTACTACTAAAACTTATAAGAGTTCTACTGCCAATGATATGACCCCCGGTAGCATTAAATGTATTGATATGAACGAAGATGGTGTGGTAGACGAAAAGGATAAAGACATGCTCGGTGATCCGAATCCTGACTTTACCTATGGTTTCAATACCCGCATTACCTGGAAAGATATTTCTTTGTCTGCTACCTTTAACGGTGTATATGGTAATGATATCCTGAACTCGAATATTCGTTACTATACGCCATCTAAACAAGCAGGTAATCTGACTCGTGAGGCTTATCAGGGCATGTGGACGGAAGCCAATCATTCTAACCTTTACCCTGCTGCTACAACGAATATAAAGAATGTGGTTTATGACCGTTATATTGAAGATGGTAGTTTTCTGCGTTGCTCTGATATTACATTGAATTATGTATTGCCTAAAACTTGGATGAAGAAGATAGGATTTGAGAATACAAGTGTGTTTGCTTCTGTGAAAAATGCTTTCGTTATCACTAGCTATAGCGGCTATGATCCTGAAATCAATAGTTTCGCATTTGAAGGCCTTCGCCCGGGTATCGATATGAATGCTTTCCCGAGCATGCGTTCATTTGTGTTTGGATTAAATGTTACTTTCTAAGTGGTTAACTGATAAATTTGATTGAGATATGAAAAAATTTAAATATATATTATTAGTTGCAGGCGCGTTGTCATTTAGTGCTTGTGAATCATGGCTGGACGAAGACCCCCAGTATACAGTGAACTCGAAGAACCAATTCAGTACGGCAGAGAATGCACAGCGTGCTCTTTTAGGATGCTATGGTTATATGAGTGCTGATAATGCTTATGGACAAGCATGGCAAGAGGTTATGATGGGATATAGTGGCTTTGGCTATCCTCAGACGAATGGATCATCGGCAGATTTGTTGGCATCTATGAAGGGAAAACCAATTGATGAAACCCTCAACGGCATGGCATGGAAAGGTATGTATAAGGTGATAGGTGAGGTGAATGCTTTTGTTGCAAATGTTGAAGGAAGTCCTTTGGATGGAGCGATAAAAACTAAAATGGAGGCGGAAGCCCGTTTCCTACGTGCATTGGCTTACTACAATTTGGCAGTCGTTTACGGAGATGTCCCATTGAAGACTACTCCTTCGGCTCATGATGCGCTGGAAATACCTCGTTCTCCAAGAGCGACAGTCTATGAACAAGCGCGTACAGACTGGGAGTTTGCTTATGAAAATTTGCCGGAAACATCTGATGACGGCTTTGCAAACAAGTATGCTGCAAAAGCATATCTGGGTAAGTTGTATTATACTTTAGCTTGTCAGGGAGATGAAGGAGCATGGGCACAAGCAAAAGCTTGTTTTGATGAGGTATATGGCAAATATGCATTGGAACAGAAGTTTGGCAATTTATTTGCCAACTATGTGCAAGGCTCAAAAGAGGCTATCTTTCAGCTCAATTTTGCTTTGGCTGGGTCCAGTACACGTAATAGAGGCAGTTGGCTGATTGCGCCGGCTGGTGCAACTAATGGACAGAGTTTCGGACGAATCCGTGCTTCTAAAGTGTTGCTTGATTACTTTATGGCTACGTATCCGGGTGATCCCCGCATTGATGTTTCTTATTTGTCTAACTGGAAAACTTATAAAGGTGTGGGACAAGGTCCGAAACCTCTGGAAGAACCGATTGCAACTCCGCGTGACTCCGGTTATTCTTATCCCTATTTTACCTATACTATACCGGGAGAAGAAATACCTGCTGGTTGGAAAAAGGTTAAACTGTATGTTGCCAAATTGCCTTATGAAAAATTTGCTAATCCGGCATCTCCTACTATGGAAGAGATTAATGCCATCATTGGCGATGCCACTACCGGTTATCAGAAAGGTTTGAAAGGCTTTATTGAAAACTGTACGCAGAAACCTTCTGTTAACACGCAATCATGGCCTTACTATAAGAAAGCATTTGATCCGGAGCAGAGCGGAAATAATAGCCATAAGAACTTGATTATTTATCGCTATGCGGATTTACTACTGATGATGGCAGATGTTTATAATGAATTGGGTGATAAGGGTAAAGCGATAGATTTGGTAGATGAAGTGTTGGCAAGAGCTCGTCGTTCAGGCACTACTGTTTCTGCCCAACCTGCAAGATGGGACTCTAGCTTGACAAAAGAACAAATACGTGAGAAAATCTTCTTTGAGCGTTTACTGGAAGGAGCCGGTGAACCGGAGATGTATCAGAATATGCGTATGCGGGGTACCGAGTTCTTTAAGAAAGCACTGGAATTGAATAATAATCATGGTATCATCAAGGAGAGTGTAGCCAAAAATCCGCAGGGTAATGGCAACTGGGGAGAACGTATTTTTAATAATGGAAACCTAAATGATCCGGACTTCCTGAAGAAAAATCTACTGTTGCCGATACCGAAGGAGGAAATCGATACGAACTCGGCTTTGGACTACACGGATAATAACTTCGGTTATTTTTAATGTGACGAATTGGTTTTTTCAATAGGCTGATATAACCTAACATTTCGGAAGCAGACAGCGCATCTTGTCTGTTCTGCTTCCGGTTTTGTCTTCGCTGCTTTTAATTTTGTCTTTTTGTTGCTTTAGATATACCCGAAATGGTGAATTTTGGATATGATAAAGATATTCTTGAACATTGCTCTTATCCATTACGCGTACTTTTGGGCAATTAAACTACTAAAGATTTCCGACCATGAAAAACTTACAATCAGGATTACTCTATTCCCTGACCGGTGTCGCTGCTGTGGCATCCTTGGCCTCATGCTCTGCCCAAAAGAAGGCTGAAGAGCAGAAGCAATACAACATTGTATACATCATGACGGATGACCACACAGCCCAGATGATGAGCTGCTATGACCACCGTTATATGGAAACACCGAACCTGGACCGCATTGCTGCCGATGGAGTACGCTTCACCAACAGTTTTGTTGCCAACTCATTGAGCGGACCCAGCCGTGCCTGCATGATTACGGGCAAACACAGTTGTGCCAATAAATTCTATGATAACACCACTTGCGTGTTTGATGCTTCACAGCAAACTTTCCCTAAACTTTTGCAACAGGCCGGTTATCAGACTGCGTTGGTTGGTAAATGGCACCTGGAAAGTTTGCCTACGGGTTTTGATTACTGGGAAATCGTGCCCGGACAAGGCGATTACTATAATCCTGATTTTATCACTCAGGACAATGATACGATACAGAAGCACGGATATGTGACCAATATCATCACCGATGATGCTATCGACTGGATGGAAAATCAGCGGGATGTAAATAAGCCGTTCTGTATTTTAATTCATCATAAAGCGATTCATCGTAACTGGTTGGCAGATACCTGCAACCTTGCACTTTATGAAGACAAGACCTTCCCGCTGCCGGACAATTTCTTTGACGATTACGAAGGACGTCCTGCCGCTGCCGCACAGGAAATGAGCATTGTGAAAGATATGGATATGATCTATGACCTCAAAATGCTACATCCGGACAAAGAAACCCGGTTGAAGTCTCTTTATGAGAAATATATCGGCCGGATGGATGAGGGGCAGCGTGCCGCATGGGATAAGTTCTATGGTCCTATCATCGATGATTTCTATAAAAAGAATCCTCAGGGTAAAGAACTTGCCAACTGGAAGTTCCAGCGCTATATCCGCGACTACATGAAGACTGTGAAATCTCTGGATGATAATGTAGGCCGTGTGCTGGATTACCTGAAAGAGAAAGGATTGCTGGATAACACATTAGTTGTTTATACTTCCGATCAAGGTTTCTATATGGGTGAGCACGGATGGTTCGACAAGCGTTTCATGTATGAAGAATCCATGCATACACCGCTGATTATGCATTTGCCGAAAGGCTTCGACCGTAAAGGAGACATCGGAGAGTTGGTACAGAACATTGACTATGCACCCACATTCCTGGAACTGGCCGGTGTGAAGGTGCCCGAAGATATTCAGGGACTTTCCCTGGTTCCATTACTGAAAGGCGAAAAACCTGAAAACTGGCGGAAATCCCTGTACTATCACTTCTATGAATATCCTGCCGAGCACATGGTGAAGCGTCATTACGGGGTACGTACAGAACGTTACAAGCTGATCCATTTCTATAATGACATCGATGAATGGGAACTGTATGATTTACAGGCCGATCCGACCGAAATGCGTAATATCTATGGACAGCCGGGTACGGAAGACATTGTGAAGGAATTGAAAACCGAACTTACGGCATTGCAGGAACAATACAATGATCCGGTACGCTTTTCACCAGAGAGAGATAAAGAATAATTCATATTATCAAACGCTATGACCTTATGAAATATATATATACAGTACTGCTTTGTCTGTTCCTGGCAGTAACAAACATTCAGGCTGATAACTTGACACAACCTTTTTCATTAGTTCCCTGCCCGGTGAGTTTAGTACCGGGCACGGGTAACTTCCACTTCTCCGCTAAGACGAGTTTCGCAGTAGAGAATGAAGGACAAGCTGAGCAAGTGCGCCAGTTCACCGGACTTCTTACCCGTGCGGCAGGTTTTACTCCCCGCATAAAGGTAGATAGCCGGAAAGGTGATGTCTGTCTGGTGACGGACGCTACCTTAAAAAGTGAAGCTTACAAACTGGAGATAACGGCTAAGAAGATAACCATCCGTGCCTCCGATCTGCAAGGTTTCTATTATGCCCTTCAAAGCATCCGTCAATTACTTCCCTCTGCGATTGAAAGTGAACAAGTGACGGAGAACGTCGATTGGACTGTTCCGGCATTGACTATCACCGACCAGCCCCGTTTCGGTTATCGGGGGCTATTGGTAGATGTGGCACGTTTTTTCTCCCCCAAGGAAAACTTGTTGCGTATTATTGATTGCATGGCGATGCTGAAGTTGAACAAGTTACATCTGCATCTGGTAGATGACAATGGCTGGCGTATTGAGATCAAGAAATACCCCTTGCTCACAGAAATAGGATCATGCCGTGTAGACCGTCCGGGCAAGACATTCCCCGAACGCCGTAATCCCCGTCAGGGTGAACCTACTGTGGAAAAAGGATTCTATACGCAGGATGAAATCCGCGAGATTGTGCGCTATGCTCAGGAACGGCATATCGAAGTGATCCCGGAAATAGAAATGCCGGCACATAGTAATGCTGCATTGGCGGCTTATCCTTTGCTGTCCTGTCCGGTAGTGGATAAATTTATCGGTGTATTGCCCGGTTTAGGCGGGAATCATGCGGATGTTATCTTTTGTGCAGGAAATGACAGTGTATTTACTTTCCTGCAAGATATTCTGGATGAAGTACTCGAATTGTTTCCCTCAAAATATATCCATTTAGGTGGTGATGAGGCGAGAAAGACACATTGGGAAGAATGTCCGTTGTGCCAGGCACGGATGAAAGCGGAGAATTTGGAGAATACGGAAGAATTGCAAGGCTATTTCATGGCACGGGTAGCACGGTATGTGCAGAATAAGGGACGTGAAGTGATAGGATGGGATGAACTGACGAATGCCAGAATCCCCGAAGGGAGCATTATCCTTGGATGGCAAGGTTACGGACAGGCTGCACTGAAAGCTGCCGAATTGGGTCACCGCTTTATCATGACTCCTGCCCGGATATTGTACCTCATCCGCTACCAAGGTCCCCAATGGTTCGAACCTATTACATATTTTGGAAATAACACCCTGAAAGATGTCTATGACTATGAACCTGTGCAGAAAGACTGGACACCGCAGGCTGCATCTCTGCTAATGGGGGTTCAGGCATGTATGTGGACAGAGTTCTGTAACTCTCCGGCAGATGTGGACTACCTGCTTTTCCCCCGCCTGTCGGCATTGGCGGAAGTTGCCTGGACGAAGCCTGCACGCAAGAACTGGGCCTCTTACCTGAAAGCTATGGATCACTTTAATGAACACTTGGCTGCAAAAGGCATTGTCTATGCCCGTTCCATGTATAATATACAACAGACTGTAACTCCAAAAGAGGGTCGTCTGCAAGTAGAACTGGATTGTATTCGCCCTGATGCACAGGTGCGTTATACAATGGATGGCAGTGCGCCGACTGCGCAATCACCCCTTTATACAAAACCGTTGATGCTTACAGAGGCCAAAACAATTAAGGCAGCAACCTTTGCCGGAAACGAGCAATTGGGACAAATGCTGGAGTTGCCTGTCATCTGGAATAAAGCGACGGCAAAGCCTGTTAAGAGTGCCGGTACAGGAGATATTTATATGCTGACAAACGGAATACGGGGAAGTCAGAAATATACCGATCAGGAATGGTGCTCCTGGATGAAAAGCGATACGGTTACTTTCACCCTCGACCTGAAGAAACCGGAATTAGTGAGTAAACTAACGTTAGGCTCTATTACGAATTATGGCATGGCAGTGCATAAACCTGCTGAAATAGAAGTTTGGATTTCGGGTGACGACAAGGAGTATCGCAAAGTGGGTGAGTGCAGCTACACAAAGAACGAAATCTTCCGTGAAGGTGTATTTAGAGAAGATATCCCGTTTGAAATAGGGACAGAGGCACGTTATGTTCGTGTAGTAGCCCGTGGAGCAGGAGACTGTCCTTTCACGCATGTACGTCCGGGACAGGAAGCGAGGATATACTTTGATGAGATAATAATAGAATAGAAAATTAGAAAAATGAGATATAGTACCATGAAAACCCTGTTGAGCTTGTGTCTGACTTGCCTGCTTACCATCCCTGCTATAGCACAGACTGTACAGCCGGAATGGCAGAGCCAGTATGCTATCGGAAAAAACAAACTGGCACCACATTCTTATATATGGCCTTATGCGAATGCTGATGCTGCGGGTGAAGGCAATTATGAGCAATCACCTTACTATATGAGTCTGAACGGTAAATGGAAATTCCATTGGGTGAAGAATCCCGATCATCGTCCGAAAGACTTTTATAAACCTTCGTTCTATACGGGCGGATGGGCAGATATCGATGTACCCGGTAACTGGGAGCGTCAGGGATATGGTACGGCTATTTATGTGAACGAAACTTATGAATTTGATGATCCTTTGTTCAACTTCAAGAAGAATCCACCGCTGGTACCTTATGCAGAGAACGAAGTAGGTTCTTATCGCCGTACGTTCACGGTTCCGGCTGACTGGAAAGACCGTCGCATCGTGATTTGCTGTGAAGGTGTGATCTCTTTCTATTATATCTGGGTGAACGGACATATGCTGGGTTATAACCAAGGTTCAAAGACTCCTGCCGAATGGGATATCACGGACTATGTACAGGAAGGAGAAAATACCGTGGCACTTGAAGTATATCGCTGGAGTGCAGGTTCCTATCTGGAGTGTCAGGATATGTGGCGGTTGAGTGGCATTGAACGAGATGTCTATCTTTACAGTACTCCACGCCAGTTTATAGCTGATTATAAAGTGACTTCTTCTTTGGATAAGAAAAAGTATAAGGAAGGAATTTTCGGCCTTGATGTAACAGTTGAAGGAAGTGCGACTGGTGTGTCTACTTTGGCATATAGTCTGGAAGATACTGCCGGAAAGACAATATTACAAAATGAAATACCGGTCAAGAGCCGTGGTCTGAGTAATTTCATTACCTTTGACGAACAGTCTCTTCCTGGTGTAAAACGTTGGAGTGCAGAACATCCGGATCTTTATACGTTAATATTGACGTTGAAAGATGATGCAGGACATATAACACACCTGACCGGTTGCAAAGTTGGTTTCCGTACTTCCGAAATTAAGGATGGCCGTTTCTGTATCAACGGGGTACCTATATTGATAAAAGGTGCTAACCGGCATGAACATTCACAGTTGGGACGTACTGTCAGCAAAGAACTGATGGAAGAAGACATTCGCCTGATGAAGCAACATAACCTGAATACTGTGCGTAATTCGCATTATCCGACACATCCGTACTGGTATCAACTTTGCGACCGTTACGGCCTTTATGTGATAGATGAAGCAAACATCGAATCGCATGGTATGGGGTATGGCCCGGCTTCATTGGCAAAGGATAGCACTTGGCTGCCTGCACACATGGACCGTACGCAACGTATGTACGAACGTGCCAAGAACCATCCGGGTATCGTGATCTGGTCGTTGGGCAACGAAGCGGGTAACGGAATCAATTTTGAACGAACATATGATTGGATGAAGTCCATTGAAACCACCCGCCCTATACAATACGAGCGTGCCGAACAGAATTATAATACGGATATCTACTGCCGTATGTACCGCAGTGTGGAAGAATTGCTGGCCTATGCCCGCCAGACAGAACCGAAAGTGTATCGTCCTTTCATCATGACTGAATATCTGCATGCTATGGGCAATAGCGGAGGCGGATTGAAAGAATACATGGATGTTTTCGAAACAGAACCTATAGTGCAGGGCGGTTGTATCTGGGATTGGGTAGATCAGTCTTTCCGTGAAATAGATGCCGATGGTCGTTGGTATTGGACTTACGGTGGCGATTATGGTCCGAAGAATGTACCCAGTTTCGGGAACTTTTGCTGCAATGGTCTGGTGAATGCTGTCCGCGAACCTCATCCGCATTTGCTGGAAGTGAAGAAAGCATATCAATATATAAAGGCTACATTGATTGATAAAAGCAACTTGACTTTAAGTATAAAGAATTGGTATGATTTTACGAATCTCAATGCTTATACCTTACACTGGCAGGTGGTAGGTGATCATGGGAAAGTGATTGCTGACGGTACTCGTCGGGTAGATGCCGCTCCGCACGCCACCGTTGAAGTTACGCTGGGGGCTGTACGTTTACCTACTGATGTTCGTGAAGCTTATCTGAACTTAAGTTGGACGCCTGTGGATGTTGCTCCGTTTATTAATACGGATTACGAAGTAGCCTATGACCAGTTTGTTCTTTCGGGTAATAAGAACTACCGGATTCCGGAAACTAAACTTTCGGGTAAGGTGGAAATGAATATAGATCCGGCAACAGGGGCGCTTCGCTCTTATATTTATAATGGGAAAGAATTACTGGTTTCCCCTGTTACATTGAGCCTCTATCGTCCGGTGACGGATAATGACAACCGTGAAAAAGTAGGAGGGGCCAAAGTCTGGAAGAAAGCCGGGTTGGATCAGTTGACACAGCGTGCCCTTACCGTGAAGACCTCTACCCGCGGTGGACGTGCCGAAGTGGAATTATTAAATGTCCGTGGTGAAAAAGTGGGAACCGCTTCTTTCATCTATACATTAAAGAAAAACGGTGAATTGGATATACAGACACACTTCGTGCCGGATACTACCGTTATCACCTCACTGGCGCGTGTAGGGCTTACTTTTGAAATGCCCGATGCTTACAGTCAGGTGTCTTATCTGGGGCGTGGAGAGCATGAAACTTATATGGATCGTAATCAATCCGGTAAAATAGGTATTTATCACACCGATGTGGAGCGCATGTTCCACTATTATGTTCGTCCGCAAGCAACGGGTAATCGTACGGATGTCCGTTGGATGCAACTTGCTGATGAGGCAGGTGAGGGGCTGGCATTCCGTTCCGATGCCTCGTTCCAATTTAGTGTGATTCCTTTTACGGATGAGAATCTGGATGCGGCAACGCATATCAATCAACTACGGCGCGAAGGAGTGATAACTGTTCATCTGGATGCAGCACAGGCAGGAGTCGGTACGGCTACCTGTGGCCCTGGAGTATTGCCGCAGTATCGTGTACCTGTGCGGGATTACACATTCCGGTTTGCAATCCGTCCTTTGAAATAGATCGAAACCTATAACATAAGATAGCATGAAAAACCTGATTCTAACTACAGTTTTCAGTCTTACAATCCTTTCCGGATTGCAGGCACAAGAAACTTATTATGAAAAGCACGTTGCTTTTCCCGCTGATGCTACAGCTGCGGAAAAGATAGAAATGGCTTCACGCCTTGTACCCACTCCGCAACAATTGGAGTGGCAGCGTATGGAACTGACCGCTTTCCTGCATTTCGGTGTAAATACTTTCACCGGACGAGAGTGGGGAGATGGTACTGAAGATCCTGCCATCTTTAATCCTACCTCGCTGGACTGCGAACAATGGGTGCGGACTCTTAAAGAATCCGGTTTTAAGATGGCTATCATCACCGCCAAACATCATGATGGTTTCTGTCTCTGGCCTACCAAAACTACTCGTCACTCCGTAGCCTCTTCTTCCTGGAAAGGTGGAAAGGGAGACGTGGTACGTGAACTGAGGGATGCTTGCAAGAAGTATGGCATCAAGTTTGGAGTTTACCTTTCCCCCTGGGATCGTAATGCCTCTTGCTATGGTGATTCTCCTGCCTACAACCAGTTCTTCATCGAGCAACTGACCGAATTACTCACCAATTATGGTGAAGTCCATGAAGTGTGGTTTGATGGTGCCAACGGTGAAGGTCCCAATGGGAAGAAGCAAATATACGACTGGGATGCCATATTGAAAACCATCCGCCGTCTGCAACCCAAAGCCGTCACTGCCATTATGGGGGATGATGTTCGTTGGGTAGGCAATGAAAAAGGTATCGGTCGTGAAACAGAATGGAGCGCTACAGCTCTGACTCCGGGCATTTATCCCCGTTCCGGCGAACAGAATAAAGAATTGGGTATCTTCGGCAAGGCAAAGGACTTAGGCGGGCGTGATATAGTGGCTCGCGCTACCGAACTTTTCTGGTATCCTTCTGAGGTAGATGTTTCCATCCGTCCGGGTTGGTTTTATCATGCCGATCAGGACAAGCAAGTGAAGTCTTTAAATCATCTGACGGATATTTATTTCAAATCAGTAGGCTATAATTCCGTTCTATTATTGAACATTCCGCCCGACCTTCGTGGGCTGATCAATGAAAATGATGTGCAGCGGCTGAAAGAATTTTCCAGTTATTTAAAGAAAACTTTTGCCCGTAATTATGTGCTGAAAGGAAACGAGGCATGGCATGGAACTTCTGGTACAGTCCGCCAATATGATATACAGAAAGATGCGTTGGTAAATGCTTTCATGATTCAGGAAGATATATCCAAAGGACAACGTGTTGAAAGTTTCCTTGTAGAAGCGTATAAAGATGGTTCCTGGATTCATATGGCAGAAGGCACAACAGTAGGATATAAACGTCTTGTACGTTTCTCTGATACTCGTCCGGAGCGCATTCGTGTAACCATTCGCTCTGCCCGTGGTGTGGCTAATGTTGCTGCGGTCGGTCTTTTCTATGCAGAACCTCTTGCAGATAAGAATGAAGAAGTACAACTCAGCGATGTACCTGTCGATGGATGGCAGGTGGTTGGTGGCAATGCAGATTCCCGTAAGGCTATTGATGGGGACCGGAAAACGGTTTGGCGTGCTTCCGCACTTACGCCATTGGTTGTTGATGTGGGGGATAAAGTTGAAGTAAGTGGCTTTAGTTATGCTCCTTCCATAGGAGAGGACTTGACGGGAACTATCTATAAATATGCTTTCTATGTGAGCCTTGACGGACAGTCGTGGACTAAATGTGAGGCAAGTGGCGAATTCAGTAATATCATGCACAATCCTGTGCCTTACTTTGTACGGTTTGGCAAAACATATCCTGCACGTTATTTCAAGCTGGAACCATTATCGGAGATAAATAATAAAAATGTTGTAACGGTCGGTGAAGTCGGTATCCTGATAAAGTAGTGTTATGAAGAATTCGATACTCTCTATAGCTGCTATGGCATTGCTTTCAGGTAATGCCATAGCTCAGCAAAAACCTAATATTATTCTTTTTCTGGTGGATGATATGGGATGGCAAGATACTTCTTTACCGTTTTGGAATGATACCACCGAACTGAATCATATTTATGAAACGCCTAATATGGAGCGTCTGGCAAAGAAAGGTGTCAGATTTACACATGCTTATGCATGCCCCATCAGTTCCCCTTCGCGCGTCAGTTTATTTACAGGAGCAAGCGCTGCCCAACACAAAGTAACGAACTGGACGTTAAAGAAAGATACACCGACTGACCGGAAAAATGAAACGCTGGATTTTGAAGCATGGAATTATAATGGTCTGTGTCCTGAACCCGGGTTGGAACATTCTTTTTATGCGAAGTGCCTGCCACAATTGCTTCGTGAAAATGGATATACTACCATGATGGTAGGTAAAGCTCATTTCGGCTCGATAGATACACCTGCTGCGAATCCATTGGCTATCGGCTTCGATTATAACATAGCCGGTCATGCGGCCGGTGCTATGGGCAGCTATCTGGGAGAAGAAGGATATGGTGCTTCCGGTAAACCGGAATGGGCAGCGATATGGGCTGTGCCCGATTTGGAAAAGTATCATGGAACAGATACTTTCCTTACTGAGGCTTTGACGTTGGAGGCAAAAGGGCTTATGGATAAGGCTCTTGACCAGTCTAAACCTTTTTTCCTCTATATGAGTCATTATGCCGTGCATGCGCCTTTCGGGACAGATAAACGTTTCTATCAGAAGTATATGGATAAAGGGCTCCCGCATAAAGAGGCGCAGTATGCTGCCTTGGTGGAGGGCATGGACAAGAGCTTAGGAGATTTGATGGACTATGTAGACCGGAAAGGCATTGCAGATCATACAGTTATTATTTTCATGTCGGATAATGGTGGCTATACAATAGGCCGTGCCGATAAAAACGCTCCATTGAGTGAAGGAAAAGGTTCCTTGAAAGAAGGAGGAATTCGCGAACCGATGATCGTCTATTATCCGAATGTAACATCCCCCTCAACCATGAATGATACACCAGTCATTATTGAAGATTTCTTTCCGACTCTGTTGGAAATAGCTGGAGTACATGATTATCAGACACCACAGCAGATTGACGGGCAGAGTTTTATGGCGCAGATGAAGGGACAGGCTGGAGAAAAAGAACGTGCTTTATTTTTCCATTACCCGAATAATTGGGGTGAGAGAATACAAACGATTGGTGCTCCGCAAAGTGCCGTTGTGAAAGGTGACTGGAAATTAATTCATTATTACGAAACCGGCAGCAGTTGCCTGTACAACTTGAACGATGATATTTCCGAACAGCATGATTTGTCTGCACGCTATCCGGATAAAGTGAAGGAGCTGGCCAAAGTTTTGAGTGACTATTTGCGAGCTCAACATGCCACTATGCCTATTCTGAAAACTACCGGCAAGTTTGTTCCCTATCCCGATGGAGAAGACGTAGAGAGGATATTGCCGAAAGATGATGAAACATTGGTGTATGACAACCCGGAGGATGCCCTGCACTTGAAGAAAGGAGATATGCATCCTAAAATGAAAGGATGGTCTTTTTATACAGCACATGAGTTTAATGATAAAGATACGAAAAAGGGACTGCCGCTTGGCTTTATTGAGCATAGAGGTTTGCACATGTCACGAACGGCAAAGGTCGATAACCGGAAATGTTCAAAAGTAGAGGATGGAGTTTTGCGCATCTGGAGTGTAGAGGAGAAAGACTCGATAGACAACCGCTTCGGTAAGAAAGTGAAGTATTCCCATGGTTGCTATCGCACCTCACTTCCCGGCAGTAAGGAGTTCTGGTGTAACTTTACTGAAAATATGCGTATTGAGATACGTTTCAAACGTACCCCTTATGTCGGTTTCAATGATGCCCTCTGGTTTATGGGAAACAATAACCGTCCCTGGCCGAAGAATGGTGAGATCGATCTTTTGGAGAATCCCAAGAAGACATTGAACGATTGTGCTCATTTCACGCTTCATTCCGAAAACCACTATGCCGGTGTCGTAGGCGGTGGTGGCAGCGTCACTTCCTCCATCAACCTTGCCGATATGTCTCAATGGAATATCTATTGGCTGGAATGGTATCCCGACCGCATTGTAGGAGGTGTCAACGGACAAACCTATTTTGAACATCACAAAGGGGCTGATGGTAATACCGACTGGCCTTGGAGTGATCCGCTGGGCTTCTTCCTGATTTTCAGTACGGGTATCTCTACGAACCCGAATGCCTGGCCTGGTGCTATCATTCCTTCCGAATGGAAAAAAGATGCCAAACCTGCCATGTACATCGATTGGATACGCGTTTATACGAATCGAGATTATAAAGGTGAAAATCCTCCTGCTCCGAAATATTATTAGTCAAATATCTACCCGCACCGTACCCGAGCCGTACTTGCTCCGTACCAAGTCCGTAGTTTCTCCGTACAGAGGTGCTTCTGACCGAAGAATGTACGGAGCAAGTACGGCCCAGATACGGTGCGGGTATGGTAAAGAAAGGGCAGACTGGATATTTGGTTCCGGTCTGCCCATATTCTCTCTAACACAACTAAAAATTTATACTATATATTGGTTTTGCAGATTTTTTTTCTTTTCTCTTAAACAAAATCCTTCAGTTCTTGTTGTAACTTCTGTCGGGTGAAGAAGATGCGGCTTTTCACTGTTCCGAGTGGTAATCCCAGCTTCTCTGCAATCTCGCGGTATTTGAAACCGGATACGTGCATGGAGAATGGGATCTTATATTCACGGGGCAATGCATTTACTATGCGGTGCATCTCTTTTAAGTCGTATGCGCTTTCCGTGCATTCAAAGCCGGACTCCTGCGGTAAGTTGAGATGATAGAGATTATCTGTCTGATCTACGAAAGTCTGGTCGCGGACCACCTTGCGGTAGTTGTTGATAAAGATATTGCGCATGATGGTATACATCCATCCTTTAAAATTAGTATCAGGTGCATATTTATCTTCGTTATCTAACGCCTTTAAAGAGGTTTCCTGGAGTAGGTCATTTGCTTCTTCGTGGTCGGAGGTTAATTTGTATGCAAAGCGTAATAAATCATCTTGTACTCCGAGCAATTCTTTCTGGAATGTAATACTGTTGTTCATAATCATTTCTCCTTTTCAATAGTTATTCTTTTGTTTTGCCTTTTGACTTTGCAATTTTACGAAAGTTACCTTACTCCGATAGACGGATTTCAGGTAATATTTGGGGGGGAAACTATCAATTGATAGTTTTTAGGTGGTATTTTGATAGTTTTCGGGTGGTCGGAAAGTGCTCATGCAAGGAGTCTCTGACCTCTTCATGAACACTTTTTCATATCTGAACGTTATCGGTTTAGGTTATATGGGGTGATGACTGTTTTTTATCCTGCAACACAGGTTATCTGAAGTCTTTCAGTTCCTGTTGCAACTTTTGGCGTGTAAAGAATATGCGGCTCTTTACTGTACCTAAGGGTAATCCCAGTTTTTCTGCAATCTCGCGGTATTTGAAACCGGATACATGCATAGAGAATGGAATCTTATATTCGCGTGGCAATGCATTTACGACACGGTGCATCTCTTTCAAGTCGTAAGCGCTTTCGGTGCTTTGGAATCCGGACTCCTGTGGCAGATTGAGGTGATAAAGATTATCAGTCTGATCTACGAAGGTCTGGTCGCGAACCAGCTTCCGATAGTTGTTTATAAAGATATTGCGCATGATGGTGTACATCCATCCTTTGAAGTTAGTGTCGGGCATGTATTTATCTTCATTATCTAATGCCTTTAAAGAGGTTTCCTGGAGTAAGTCGTTAGCTTCTTCACGGTCGGAGGTCAGTTTATATGCAAAACGTAATAAATCGTCTTGTACTCCGAGCAAATCCTTTTGAAATGTAATACTGTTCATATCGTTCTCCTTTTTTATTATAATTATTCGTTTGTTTGACTTTTGATGTTGCAATTTTACGAAAGTTCCCTAACTCTGACGGACGCATTTTGAGCAATCTTTAGGGCAAAAACTATCAATTGATAGTTTTTGGGTGCCTTTTGTTTGTTTTTGGGTGCAGTTTTCACCAATTTTATTGCGTATAATTAAAAAGATGAGTTAATTTTGCGCAATCATTTCATCTTAAAAAGAATGGCTGACGACTCTTTATTTTTGATTGATATTGATAAAGTGCTCCGGGAAAAGGCTCCGAAGTACTATAAGTATATCCCCAAATTCGTGGTCTCTTATCTGAAAAGAATCGTTCATCAGGAAGAACTGAATGTTTTCCTGCGCGAATCGAAGGATAAGGTAGGTGTGGACTTCTTAAAAGCCTGCCTGGAATTTCTGGATGCTAATATTGTGGTGAAGGGAGAAGAGAATCTGCCGACTGAGGGACTGTACACCTTTGTCTCCAATCATCCGTTGGGAGGTCAGGACGGTGTGGCTTTGGGATATGTGCTGGGTAGTTTCTATAAAGGTAAGGTGAAGTATATGGTGAATGACCTGCTGATGAATCTGCAAGGATTAGCTCCTCTTTGTATACCTATTAATAAGACCGGAAAACAGGCAAAAGATTTTCCGAGAATGGTGGAAGCGGGCTTTGCATCGAATGATCAGTTGATTATGTTCCCTGCCGGATTGTGCTCCCGGCGTCAGAATGGAGTGATCCGTGATCTGGACTGGAAGAAGACCTTTATCGTAAAGAGTGTGCAGGCACAACGCGACGTTGTCCCCATTCATTTTGAAGGCCGGAATTCGAACTTTTTTTATAATTTGGCTAACGTCTGCAAATTTTTGGGCATCAAAATTAACATAGCTATGCTCTACCTTGCCGATGAGATGCTGAAGAACCGTCATAAAACGTTTACTGTTACCATCGGGAAACCTATTTCCTGGCAGACTTTTGATAAATCAAAAACTCCTGCCGAGTGGGCGGCTTATGTGAAAGACATTGTGTATAAGTTATAAGGTGGTAAAGTGACAAGGTGATAAAGTGAATTAAAGAACTACTAACATAAAAATATGGAAGAGATTATTGAACCTATTAGTAAGGAACTTCTGAAAGCGGAACTGACCGAAGAGAAGCGTCTGCGTATGACGAATAAGAGCCATAATCAGATTTATATCATTACAGCTCAGGATTCTCCGAATATTATGAAAGAAATCGGGCGTTTACGCGAGATTGCTTTCCGTGCGGCAGGTGGAGGTACAGGACAACCGCTGGATATCGATGAATACGATATCATGGATAATCCCTACAAACAGCTGATTGTCTGGAACCCTGAAGCAGAAGAAATATTAGGTGGTTATCGTTATATCCTTGGTACGGACGTTCGGTTCGATGAACAGGGTGCCCCTATTCTGGCTACAGCCCACATGTTCAATTTTTCTGAAAAGTTCCTGAAGGAGTATCTTCCCACTACAATTGAGTTAGGACGTTCGTTTGTTACGGTAGAGTATCAGTCCACCCGTGCCGGTAGCAAAGGCTTGTTTGCGCTGGATAACTTATGGGATGGTTTGGGTGCGTTAACGGTAGTTATGCCGAATGTGAAGTATTTTTTCGGTAAAGTGACTATGTATCCGAGCTATCATCGTCAGGGACGCGACATGATTCTTTATTTCTTGAAGAAGCACTTTGAGGATAAAGATAATCTGATTACTCCGATGAAACCGCTTGAAATGGAAGCTAAAGAGGCTGATTTGGCTGCTTTGTTTTGTAAGAAGACATTTAAGGAGGACTATAAGATACTGAATTGCGAGATACGTAAGTTAGGCTACAATATTCCGCCGTTGGTAAATGCTTATATGAGTTTGAGTCCGACGATGCGTATGTTCGGTACTGCCATTAACTATGGTTTCGGCGATGTGGAAGAAACGGGAATTCTGATTGCTGTGGATGAGATTCTGGCAGAAAAGCGTATCCGCCATATCCAGTCGTTTATCGAGAATGAGCCGGAGGCTTGCAAACTTACCTCCGGGGCTAATAAAGTGTTCTTTCCGAGTAGATGATAATTGTGCCTGAAGCACAACTTATACTGCCGGCAAACTGTTTCCGTTGATCTTTCTATAGAGATCGAGTGCATAGACGTCTGTCATGCCGGAGATATAATCCAATACCGCCTGTATTCTTTCGTAGAGTACGGGCGCTTTTATATTGTATTGGCCGGATACCCGGTTGATGAGCAACTGCGAATAAGCTTTTTCCGGTGAGCAGACGGCATCGATCATCAGATCGAGCAAAGTACTGATGATACGGAAACCGGCAAGTTCGATGTCCAGTACATCCCGTGAGCGATAGATTTTCTTTAACGAAATATCTGCACTGTGCTTATAGGCACCGGCTGGCAACTTGGAAATATGCTTGATGAGGCTTCCTTCAAATTCCCCCTCCAATATATTTTCCTCATTATTCAGAAAAGCCTGGGTACATTCCTGAATCAGCAGTCCTATGACGCAGGAACGCAGATAGGCAATCTGCTCATTGACATCGCTGACAAGCTTCAGCGTTTTGAGCATATGCGTTTTACGCTCTTCGGGGAAATAGGAAAGAAGTAAATCTTGTGTTTCCTGTGTAGTAAGTATCTTCAGTTTGTGTGCGTCTTCAATATCCATCATCTGGTAGCAGATGTCGTCCGCCGCCTCTACCAGATAGACCAATGGATGACGGGCATATTTCAGCGGAGCGTCATTCAGCTTTTTCATACCCAGTTCTTCGGCTATCCGGCGGAAACTATCTTCCTCTGTGGTGAAGAAGCCGAACTTCGATTTCTTACCCGCTAAACTCGATGAAAAGGGGTATTTTACGATGCTGGCCAGGGTGGAATAGGTTAATACGAAGCCTCCTTTGCGTCTTCCTTCAAACTGGTGGGTAAGTAACCTGAAAGCATTGGCATTTCCTTCGAAGTGTGTCAGGTCCTCCCATTGCTCTGCGGGCAGTTGTCCTTTCAGAGTCATGCCTTTTCCTTCGGAGAAGAAAGTGGAGATGGCACGCTCGCCGGAGTGGCCGAAGGGAGGATTTCCCAAGTCGTGTGCCAGGCAGGCTGCCGATACGATAGAACCTATTTCGGGTAAATACGAATCTTTCAATTCGGGCTGACGGGTAAGAATGGCTTTAGAGACATCATTTCCCAACGAGCGGCCTACGCAGGAAACTTCCAGGCTATGCGTCAGACGGTTGTGTACGAAGATACTACCCGGCAAGGGAAAAACTTGTGTTTTGTTCTGCAAGCGGCGGAAGGGGGCGGAGAAGACGAGACGGTCATAATCCCGCTGAAATTCCGAACGGTTTTCGTGACGCTCCTGGTGAAACTCTTCCAGCCCGAAACGTTTGGCAGATATGAGGGTATTCCAATTCATGGCGATAATTACGAATTATGAATTACAAATTATAAATGGCAAAAGATAGGGGGACATTTGCCCTTTGTTATTATTTAACTGCAAATGTATCACTATTTTGCTTTAAAAGCTGTATTTTCGCCCAATTAAAAAAAGAAGAACTGCTATTAAATACTGAATAGCGGCAGTTCGTAATTTATAATTCGTAATTTGTAATTATTGTCATGAACGTACAAATCATTAATAAATCGAAACATCCGCTTCCGGCTTATGCCACCGAATTGTCCGCAGGAATGGATATCCGCGCTAATCTTTCAGAACCTATTTCTTTAGCTCCAATGCAGCGTTGCCTGGTGCCTACAGGATTATATATTGCCCTGCCACCGGGGTTTGAGGCACAAGTGCGCCCTCGCAGCGGTCTTGCTATTAAGAAAGGTATCACGGTACTGAACTCTCCGGGAACGATTGATGCCGATTATCGTGGAGAGGTTTGTATTATCCTTGTAAATCTTTCGTCGGAGACTTTCGTGATAGAAGACGGAGAACGCATTGCGCAGATGGTAATAGCACGCCACGAACAAGCTACATGGCAGGAAGTGGAAGTGCTGGATGATACGGAGCGTGGTGCAGGCGGCTTCGGTCATACAGGAAAGAGTTGAGGAGTTAAAAATCAAAGAATTAAAAACTAAAAGGGGCTGAGTTCTACTAACTGACTGAATGAAAATGAAATTTAAAATAGTATCTCTTTTCGTATTGTGCGCGATACTTATATCGTGTGGTACTTCCCGTCAGGGAGGAAAAAAACAGCGGAAAGGAACCAAGGCGCAGGTTGTGCTTACGCCCGAGCAACAGCGTAAATACGATTACTTCTTCCTGGAAGCTTCCCGCTTGAAGATGAAAGACGATTATAGTGCCGCCTTTGACTTATTGCAGCATTGTCTGACCATTAATCCGAATGCTTCATCGGCTTTGTACGAGATTTCGCAGTATTACATGTACCTTAAACAAGTTCCGCAAGGACAGGCAGCATTGGAAAAGGCTGTGGAAAATGATCCGGATAATTACTGGTATAGCCAGGGATTGGCCAGCTTGTATCAGCAACAGAATGAGATGCAGAAAGCTACGAATCTGCTGGAAAGCATGGCAACCCGTTTCTCGGATAGGATGGATCCTCTGTACAGCTTGTTGGATATATACAACCGTCTGGAAGAGTACGACAACGTGATTACCACCTTGAACCGTTTGGAAGAAAAGATGGGAAAGAACGAGCAACTCAGTATGGAGAAATTCCGTATCTATTTGCAGAAGAAGGATAATCAGAGTGCTTTTCGTGAGATAGAGAGTCTGGTGGAAGAGTATCCGATGGATATGCGATATCAGGTGATACTGGGCGATGTTTATATGCAGAACGACAAGAAGGACGAAGCCTATAACATATATAAGAAAGTGCTTGCCACCGAACCGGATAATGCCATGGCGATGTATTCATTGGCTTCTTATTACGAACAGACCGGACAGAAAGAACTCTACGAGCAACAACTGGATACCCTTTTGCTGAATAAGAAGGTGCCCTCTGATACAAAGTTGAACGTGATGCGTCAGTTTGTGGTTGAAAATGAACGCGCAGGTAGAGACAGTACCCGTGTAATCAACCTTTTCGACCGTATTATGGAGCAAGACCAGGATGATGCGCAGATGCCGATGCTGTATGCCCAATATCTCCTTGCCAAGAAAATGAATAAAGAGACCATGCCCGTACTGGAACGAGTGCTGGACATTGATCCGACGAATACGGCTGCCCGCATGACACTTCTCGGTGAAGCAGTACAGAAAGGAGATTATAAAGAAGTAATCCGTCTTTGTGAGGCCGGTATCGAGTCTAATCCCGATATGTTGGAGTTTTATTTCTATCTTTCCATAGCTTATAACCAGGCTGACCGCACTGATGACGCACTTGCCATTTGCAAGAAAGGATTGGAAAACATCCCGGAAAAGAGTGATAAAGAATTCGTTTCTAACTTTTATGCTATCATGGGTGATTTCTATCATACAAAGAAAATGAATACGGAAGCCTATGCGGCATACGACTCTGCATTGGTTTATAATTCGGCAAATCTGGGAGCATTGAATAATTATGCCTATTACCTCTCGCTGGAACGTCGTGACCTGGATAAAGCGGAGGAAATGAGTTATAAAACGGTGAAATCCGAACCGAAGAACTCCACTTATTTGGATACCTACGCCTGGATTCTGTTTGAGAAAGGCAATTATGCCGAAGCCCGCCTCTACATAGACGATGCAATAAAGAATGATAAAGACCAAAGTGATACCATTCTTGAACATGGGGGTGATATCTATTATATGACCGGTGATGTGGATGGTGCTTTGAAGTATTGGAAGCAAGCTCAGGAAATGGGTAGTGAGTCCAAGACATTGAAAAAGAAGATCGAGAAAAAGAAATATATACCCGAATGAGAACGTTACACAGCAAATACAGAACGGCAGGCAGTATTCGTATGCTGCCTCTCTTGCTTCTCCTGACCCTGGTAGTAGGTCTTTCCGGTTGTAAGACTTCCCGGAAAGTGACTTCTTCGTTGGGAGAACCGCGCTTTTTATCTTCTAAAGTACAGTTGACCATTCCTAACAAGGGAGGCACGATTACAGTGAACGGTACCATGAAGCTTGTAAGCGGTGAGCGTATGCAGCTTTCCCTTCTGATGCCTATCCTCCGCAGTGAAGTGGCACGATTGGAGATTACTCCTGACGATGTGTTGGTAGTGGATCGCATGGGAAAACGTTATGTACAGGCTACCCGTAAGGAATTGAAAGACGTTTTGCCCAAGAAGGCCGACTTTGCCCATTTGGAGAAGATGCTTTTTGAGGCAGCCAAACCCGGTGGCAAAGCTTCTTTGACAGGTAAGGAGCTGGGTATTCCTTCTTTGGAGAAAGGAAAAATCGTTCTAACCGACTTCTCGGACAAAGAGATATCACTGACTCCGACTCAGGTGTCTTCCAGATATACTAAGGTTGAATGGACTGAACTTTTAGAGATGCTGGCCAAGTTATGAGACAGTTTCTTTGTATTTTCATAGGTTGTTTCTGTCTGGCTCTGCCACTTTGCGCCCAATCCAACAAGATGATTAAGGAGTTGGAAAGTAAACGGGGTGCTTTGCAAAAGCAGATAGCTGAGTCGGAAACACTTCTGAACACTACAAAGAAAGATGTCGGTAGCCAGTTGAACGGACTTGCCGCCCTTACCGGGCAGATTGAAGAACGGAAACGGTATATCCTCGCCATCAATAATGATATGGAGACTATAGATCGTGAACTCTCCAAACTGGAGCGCCAGTTAGTCCGCCTTGAAAATGACCTGAAGGATAAGAAGAAAAAATATGAGTCTTCTGTTCAGTATCTATATAAGAATCGTTCCGTTCAGGACAAACTTTTGTTTATTCTTTCCGCCAAGACATTATCGCAAACTTATCGCCGTTTGCGCTATGTGCGTGAGTATGCCGACTATCAGCGCCTGCAAGGCGAAGAGATCCTGAAGAAACAAGAGCAGGTCAATCAAAAGAAGACTGAACTTCAACAAGTAAAGAAAGCCAAAACCAGCTTGCTGAAAGAGCGTGAAGTGGAAAAAGAAAAGTTAGAAAACCAGGAGAAGGAGAAGAAAGCCTTGGTTGCCAATTTACAGAAGAAGCAGCGTGGGCTGCAAAATGAACTGAACAAAAAACGCAAGGAAGCCAATCAACTGAATGCTCGTATCGACCGCCTAATAGCCGAAGAAATTGAGAAAGCCCGTAAACGTGCTGCGGAAGAGGCGCGTAAAGAAGCAGCTGCCCGCAAAAAAGCTGCTGCAAAAGAAACGAAACCGACTGCTACTTCTTCTTCCGAAGTGGTCACTGCCAAGAAAGCGGCACCTCTCGAAACCTATACGATGGATAAGGCAGACCGGGAATTGTCCGGTAGCTTTGCGGGTAACCGTGGTAAATTGCCAATACCTATTACTGGACCGTATATCATTACCAGCCGCTACGGTCAGTATTCCGTAGAGGGGCTTCGCAATGTGAAACTGGATAATAAAGGGATAGACATTCAAGGTAAGCCCGGTGCACAGGCGCGTGCTATCTTCGACGGAAAGGTAGCTGCCGTTTTCCAACTGAACGGACTTTTCAATATTCTTATCCGCCATGGAAACTATATTTCCGTTTATTGTAACCTGGCTTCTGCTTCAGTGAAGACGGGGGATACTGTTACTACCCGGCAAGCCCTCGGACAAGTATTCTCGGATGGTGCGGACAATGGACGTACGGTGCTGCACTTCCAGTTGCGCAAAGAAAAGGAGAAACTGAATCCGGAGCCGTGGCTGAATCGATGATTGTGAATTTCCTTTTGAAAGATTGTTGCTTCACTTCACAGGCTCCATCTTGTATTCTTCCTTCTGCAAGAGGGTAGCTAGTCCATTCTTTCCCAGCAAATGTTGCACGTCTATACTGTGAAGGTGGGCTTGCTGCAATACTTGTCGTTGATATATGGCTGTTTTTTCTTTATGATTGTATTTGGATAAATTCTCCTATAAAAATGAAAAAAAATCCAAGTATAAATGGTTGTTATTCGCTATTCTTGCACCCAAAATAAAACGTTTCATCTAAATTTAATAACTATTAAAAACAGCATTATGGATTTTAGAAAGACTACTCAAAGGGTATTTGTACTTTTATTATTAAGTACAATCTGCTCAATTGCTTTTGCGCAGAGCCATCAACTAAAGGGAACGGTTCTTGACAATGCCGGAGAACCAATAATTGGTGCAAATATTTTAATTGTCGGTACAACAAATGGGGTTATTACAGACCTTGAAGGTAATTTCACTTTGCAAGATGTACCTTTAAATGCAAAAATGCAGATTTCTTTTATTGGGTATATTACTCAAGTTGTTACAGTTGGGGAACAATCCTATATCAAAGTTACTTTGAAAGAAGATGCCCAGGCTCTGGAAGAGGTTGTGGTAGTTGGCTATGGTGTACAGAAGAAATCAGATTTAACAGGTGCTATTGGTAGTGTGGATAATACTAAACTGACATCCAAAGGAGCTACTACAGTTATGGAGTCTTTACAGGGGCAAGTTGCAGGGGTGGATATTAGCCAATCATCCAGCCGTGTAGGTGAGAGTTTCAATATTTCCATTCGCGGTAAAAGTACATTAGGAAGTAGTACCCAACCTTTATTTGTAGTAGATGGTATTATTTGTGATGATATTAATTTTCTCAATCCTTCAGATATTGAAAAAATAGACATATTGAAAGACGCCTCTTCCACAGCTATTTATGGTTCGCGTGCTACCAATGGTGTTGTCATTGTTACTACTAAGCAAGCCAAAGCAGGAGAAGACATGAAAGTGTCTGTCACATATGATGGCTATGCTGGATATAAAACTGTTGCGCGGATGCCTGACTTTATGGACCCGATTGAATGGATTAACTACCGTTATATGAGATATGCTACACCTGTTGAGAATGCAGCGATTATTAATGGACGGTTACCTCTTGAAATAACAACAACAAATATGAAAGCTTGTTGGAATAAAAATGCTCCTAAAATGCAAGAGCAGTTTTTGAATCATGATTTTACAGACTGGACTGATCTAATGCTTAAAGATGGTACACAGCAGAATCATTTCATCCAAGTGTCAGGTGCTGGGAAAAAAGTTTCCTATCGTGTAGGTACTGGTTATCAACAAGAGGATGGGGTAATGGGTGATGGACTGAGACGCTATAATCTGAAATTAGCAATTGATGGTAAGATAAATAGGCAATTGGCCATGGGGGCAACAGCTAATCTGGTCGCTTTTGAGTATAATTATGGTTCGAGAAGAGCAGTACAGACATCTTTTCGCTCTAATGGCTTTTGGCTTCCTTACAATACTGCAACTGGAGAACTGAATTATATGCCAGGTAAAGATTTGGTAGCTGGACAAGAAAAAAGTGAGGCGTATCCGGCAGGGTTTACTTCTACAGTTTCGCCTTTAGTTGATGCAATGAATTCGGAGGATAAAACTAAAGGATATCGCGTATTGACAACGATGTATTTGCAATATCAGCCGATAGAAGAAATATTGGTTAAAACAACATTCTCTCCAACAATGTCTACTAAACGAAGAGGAGAATACTATGGTGGGCTTTCTGAAGAACAAGCAGGGACTTACAATGCTAAAGACAATCCTACCGGTGATGCTAAAGCGACTATAACTAAAGATGAATATTTTTCTTATACATGGGATACACAAGTGAATTACATTAAGACATTCGGTGAAAGTCATACTTTGAATGCTATGGCTTTGATGAGTGTTTATAGCACAGAAGCTGAAAAATATGAGTTAACAGGAAATAATGTTACTTCTGAAACTTTGTGGTATAATTTAGGTTCGGCTGCTTCGGGCTATAGCGATGTGAAGAGTTCTTATGGGAAATCGACAATGCTTTCATATGCTTTACGTGTAAATTATGGTTATAAAGGGAAATATCTGGCTACTTTGTCTACTCGTTGGGATGGTTCTTCAAAATTCAAAGAAGGTCATCGCTGGGGAATGTTTCCTTCGGCGGCATTAGCGTGGCGTATTAGTGAAGAGAATTTTGTTAAAAACAGTATGTCGTGGATTAATAATCTGAAATTACGTGTTAGCTATGGTGCTACGGGAAATAATGCTTCTGTAGGAAATTATGAAACTTCATTTCTTGCCAATCAGCTTTATTATTCTGGCTTCGGTAAAGGATTTGGTCCTGGTATTATGAATGAATTATTAAGTTGGGAAACTACCACGGAATTTAATACAGGTCTGGATTTTGCTTTCTTGGGAGGACGAGTTTCTGGTACATTTGATTGGTATACAAAAACATCCAAAGATCTGCTTATGGATATGAAATTATTATTAGAACAAGGTTCCTATAATGGAAGTATGACTGCGAATGTAGGTAAAGTGCGTAATAGCGGAGTGGAATTGATGTTGAAAGGAATATTATTTCAATCAAAGGATTTTTATTGGGATATAACGGCCTCATTCGCTAAGAATAAAAATGAAATTCTTGAACTACAAGGTAAGAAAGAAGACATGCGTGCCGAGCGTTGGTTTATCGGGCAACCCATTGATGTTGCTTATGATTTGAAACAATTGGGAATATGTACTCAAGCAAAAGCGAATGAGTTAGTAACGATTAATGGGGTGACAAAGACCAATTCTGAATGGTATGGCTATTTTGAAGGATGTATGACTTATGAAGACGCAAATAAAGATGGGAAACTGAATGATGATGATCGGCAGATATTGGGGCATGCTTTACCGAAATGGACTGGAAACTTGTCTACCACTTTGTCATATAAGAATTGGGATTTTTCTATGAGTATAAATACGAAGCAAGGGCATTTGTTATATAGTCCTTTTATGGAAGAATTTACAAATTATAGTGACCGTGGACGAACTAAATTGAATATGGATTTTTATATTCCAGAGGGTGCTCCAATATTCAATTATACGTGGGATGGAAAAACAACGACCTCACTTACATCCAATCCTAATATAGTGGCTGACCATACAACCGTAGGCTCTTATCCGTATCCGTTTGATGGGGCAGCTTATAATTATGGCGGTGGAAATGGTTGGTATACTAGTAAGAATAAAGAATTTGAATCTAATAATTATGTGGATGCTTCTTATTGGAAAATTAAAAATATAACAGTTGGATATACTTTTTCTAAAAAACTGATAAAGAAAATAGGTCTTGAGAATTTGCGTATTTACGCTAATATATTGAATCCTTTCACTTTCACAGATTATAAAGGATTTGATCCGGAATGGGCTGATGCTAAAATTTCAGATGGAACAGGAGGACCGAGTTCTGTTACTTATCAATTAGGATTAAATGTTAAATTTTAATAGTAGAAATATGATTATGAAAAAGTTATATACAGTTGTGACAGTCTTTTTATTTGCAATATTAGCTGGATGTTCTGATTTCTTGGAACAGGATAATAAATCGAATGTACCGGGAGCTGATTACTATAACACATCAGCTGGGTTTGAAAGTTTGTGTAATGCTGCTTATGGCTCATTAAGAACTATATATAGTGATGCTCCTTGGCTGTTTGAGGGAGGGACTGATCTTTTTGCAAGTGGACGTACTTCTGTGCAAGTTTGTAACTTGTATGGTCAGAACTATTCAAGTGCCGAAGAAAATGTGACAACATTTTATAAGGAACACTACAAGGCTATTTCTTTAGCGAATGAAGTGATTTATTGGGGAGGTGAAGATGATAGCCGTGCCGAGCGCGTTGCTGAAGCACGTGGTTTACGTGCATTTTATTATTTGAATTTAGTACAGCAGTTCGGTGGAGTTCCTTTAGTGACCACACGTACTACTTCTCCTATTGCAAGTGTACAGCGAGAGAGTGCGGAATCTATTTTCCAATTTATTATTGATGAATTGACAGAGTTGGCTTCTTCTTCATCTGTGCTTGCTGAGAAATCAAGCGACGGTCGTTTTACAAAAGTCGCTGCTAAACATTATTTGGCAAAAGCTTATTTATGCAAAGGATACCTCACTCATGATGAGAAAGATTTTAATGCAGCCGTTACATCAGCTAAAAGTGCAGGAGCAGGTGCTCCTTTGACCACGCCATTTACAACTTTGTTCAGTAACCAAGGGGAAAGGAATGAGGAGATTCTATTTTTTATTGATTACAATGTAGCAACTGTAGCTGATGTACAGAAAGATGGAAACAGACAACAAGCTGATTACGGACCTTATTTAAAAGGTGCAGAAGCTGGTCATAAATATACCTCCTCTACATTAACTCCCACATTATGGATGCATGAAGTATTTAATACAAATACGGATAATCCGGCTCAAGATGAACGATATGAAGGAACTTTTATGCTTGAGTTGCGTCAAAGTTATTGGGACTATTATGATGAGAAAAAGAAAAATACGAGTGAAGTGATTTATTATTATTGTCCTTCTTGGGAGATTGCAAACATAGCAAGTTGGCGCTCGGCTCTTGACAGTCGTAAAAATGCAATTATAGTGGAAATGCTTCCGGAAGGAAATAATATTAGCAATGAACAAACCTCTTATCAAGCTAAAATGTCTGCAGATATCTGTGGAGTAGCTCCATTTCGTAAGTTTGATGATATAGAGAATGGAAAACAGTATTTTAAGATTACTTCTTCTATGCGTGACATCTATTTAGCTCGTTTAGCAGAGACAAATCTGATAGCTGCGGAAGCTTATATTAAGTTGAATAAACCGGAAGAAGCGGTCTCTTATATTAATATTGTACGTAATCGTGCTAAAGCAACACCTGCGGTCGCATCTGAGATGAACATTGATTATATTTTGAATGAACGTGCCCGCGAATTGGCTGGGGAGTACCATCGTTGGACAGACCTGACTAGAACGGGGAAATTAGCAGAATATGTGGAAGCGCACAATCCGGATATTCCTGTGGGGAGGATTACCACCAAATTTTATCTGCGCCCTATACCTTTGGCTGCAATAGAATTGAATTTAGCGCTGAAGGGACATCAAAATGAAGGTTGGGATTAACTTTTAATCGATATAGAATGAAAAATCAGTTATTAATTTTTCTATTTATAATTATGTCCTTTTCAAGTATGAAATTGCTAGCAAAGGATATGAAAGACATTTATCGTGATTTACCGTTTGAAATGCCTGTTATTGAGCGGCCTGTAATCCCTGATTTAAATATCTGCTTAACAGATTTTGGCGGTTCTGGTGATGGAGTGACACTCAATAGTGAAGCTTTTGAGAAAGCCATTCAATATCTTGCTTCAAAGGGAGGGGGACGTTTGATTGTGCCCCAAGGGGTGTGGCTGACCGGACCAATTGAATTGGAAAACAATGTGGAATTACATCTGTCAGACAATTCGATAGTGGTTTTCAGCCAAGACAAGTCTCTCTATCCCATTGTCGAAACCGTGTTTGAGGGGTGTAAGACGTTCCGTTGCAAGCCTCAGCTTTCGGCTGTGAGAAAGAGCAATGTAGCTGTTACTGGCAAGGGAATCATAGATGGTGCAGGTGATATTTGGCGCCTTGGAAAGAAGAATGAAATGCCACCTATGGTATGGAATGAATGTATACAAAGTGGAGGAATACTTAGTGAGGATGGTGAGTTGTGGTATCCTACGGAAAGTTACTATCGCGGTGCCAAAGATGCCATTCAAAACATTGTTCCCTGGGCTAAGACAATGGAGGATTTTGAAAGCGTTCGTGACTTTTTACGACCTGTAATGGTGAATTTCAGAGAATGTGATGGAGTTTTGCTGGAAGGAATTGTGTTCCAAAATTCTCCTTGTTGGAATGTACACCTCTCTCTTAGCCGTGATATTATTGTTCACAATATCGCTGTGCGTTGTCCGTGGTATGCCAAGAATGGTGATGGAATAGATATTGAGTCATGTACCAATTTGCTTCTTACCGACAGTTGGTTTGATGTAGGTGATGATGCTATCTGTATTAAAAGTGGCAAAGATGAAGAGGGACGTCGTCGTGGTATACCGGCTTCTAATATTATTGTGGACAACTGCGTTTGCTATCATGGACATGGAGGCTTTGTTGTGGGCAGCGAGATGAGTGGGGGAGTAAAGAACATTGCCGTATCCAATTGTCGCTTTTCGGGTACGGATGTAGGCCTGAGATTCAAGAGTAAACGTGGACGTGGAGGTGTTGTAGAGAACATTTACATTAAAAATATCATGATGAATGATATCGTTTCGGAAGCTTTACTATTTGACTTGTTCTATGGGAAACGGGTGAGCGTGAAATTACCGGAACAAGACGAGGACATGATTGCTTTTGATGCAGATGAGACTACGCCACAATTCAAGGATATATATATATCGCAGGTAACCTGTCACGGAGCAAAACGGGCAATGCTTTTCAACGGACTGCCGGAGATGAATGTCCGGAATGTATTTATAGAAGATTGTCACATATACGCTGACGAAGGTGCAAAGATACACGAAGCTACCAATGTAAACCTGCGTAATGTGATGGTTACTCCAAAAAGTGGTCCGGCATTGATGCTCAATAATGTGAAAGATTTAACTGTTATAGGTTTTCAATGTCGCCGGATAGATGGGAACGCTTTGATAGTAACGGGCAGTCGCAATCGGTTGATTTCAGTTTCTTCTTCTTGTATATCGGAGAGAAACGCTTTTGTTTCAAATAAGGCGGAAGGGAGCGTTGTATATAAATAAGCTAAGATGAAAATATTTATATATTTTTTTCTCGTTATTTTATCGGTAACGGATATTACAGCGAATGCAGGCGATTCACTTTATCAGGCAGATTTTGTCGTATCTGCTGATGGAAGTGGTAATTTTAAAACTTTAAGTGAGGCAATAGTGGCTGTTCCTGATTTTTGCGACCGTGAAACAGTTGTATTTTTAGAGGAAGGAATATATCAAGAGAAAGTTAATATACCTTCGTCAAAGAAAAATCTCAGGATTATTGGTAGGCCGGGAGGGCAAACGGTCATCACTTGGCATGATTCTGCCAGATTACCAGGAAAAACCGGAGTGCGCATTGGCACTCCGGGAACGGCAACTATCATTAATGCTGCTGATTCTTTTGTTGCAGAAAACATTACGATTGAGAATTCGTCGGAACCTGCTGTAGGGCAAGCGGTAGCATTACTTTGTATGGGTGATAGGCAACGTTACATAAATTGCCATATAAAAGGCAATCATGATACGTTGTTCCTATATGGTATCGGAAATCTGAAAGAAGATGAATTATGTAGTCGAAACAAGTGCTATTTGTTTGTAAACTGTCTGATTGAAGGAACCACGGACTTCATTTTCGGAAGTGCGACAGCTTATTTTAAAGAATGCACTATTTTGAGTAAAAAGAACTCTTATATAACAGCTGCATCGACTTGTAAAGGACAACAATATGGATTTATTTTTGATAGCTGTTCCTTGATTGCAGCGAAGAATGTAGATCATGTTTTTCTGGGTCGCCCTTGGAGAATCCATGCTCAAACTGTCTTTTTTAATTGTTTTTTGGGTACTCATATATGTCCGGAAGGTTGGTCAGATTGGAAGAAAGCTATCGTACAGAGCGGAACTGCATTTTATGCCGAATATAATAATAAGGGACCTGGGGCTGGAACTGGTAAAAGAGTAGTATGGAGTCGGCAACTCACATCGGAAGAAATTGAAAAATATAAGCTGAAGGCTGTGTGGGGAGAAGAATAGTTTTATATTTGTTCCAATAAACCCTTTATTTATGAGGAAATTTCTACATATATTGTTTTTCTGCATTTGGATATCTCCAATGACGATATCAGCACAATCTTTACGAGGTACTTTTTCAACGTACACATCGTTAGATGGACTCGTGCATAATAACATTTTAGATATTTATACCGATTCAAGAGGTTTTGTCTGGATATGTACTTGGAATGGGATAAGCCGTTTTGACGGTTACCATTTTAAAAATTATTGCAATGATCCGGATAATCTTCCGGTACAGCATAATCGTTTCACTCAGGTCATGGAGGATGCGAACGGGCATTTATGGTTTCAGACTTACGATGGGCACCTCTATCGCTTTAATCGTTTTACAGAACAATTCGAGAGTATAGATCAACTTGTAGATCAACTTGCTGGGAAATCTTATCGTATAGGAAAAGTCTTATTTTGCCATAAAACAGGGACTGTATGGGTTGAGTTTCAAGATAATGGCGTGGTATGTTTCTCTGGTTCCAAAAACAGCTCCCCTCTGACGGCTCATAGTTTTATTGGAAATAGACAGATAGATTCCGCTGTTTCTTTTATGTGTGAAACAGTTGATGGTGCTGTTTGGCTGGTTTGCGATAGGGGGAGGCGTGTGATAACTATAACACCCGATTTTCAGATTGAGATGCGTATTAAAAGTGATGAACCGATTATTGCAGCAGCCGTTGTAGGTGAAGGAATTGCTTTCGCTACAAAATATCACTTGATTTCTCGGTTTTTGAAAGGCTACTCTCTACTTTGCTATGATGATATCAAAATAGATGGCATAACGACTCTGGCTAGTGCAGCAGATGGAAGTGAACTATATATCGGTACTTCCTTCAGTGGGGTTAAAGTGCTGAAGAAAAAGATGAATGCTTTGGAAGATAAAATGCCGTCAGGTATTGTGCCACAGCATATATGCCACATGACAGTTGATTCTCACAATACTGTGTGGATAACCGATTTGTGCCCGGGTATTACACGCTTTGATCCCTCAAGATGTGATTATAAACACTTCAGTCAAGAGTTGAATACTGTTGATTATTTTTCCGATACATTGAGCGTAGTACAAGAATGTAATGATGTTGTATGGATAAAAATGAAACAAGCAGGTTTTGGCTATTATAACCGGGAGAAAGACTTGGTAGAACCTTTCTTTAATGTACCTTCAACCGATTTCAGAATGACAAATGGAGTTACCGCTTTCGAAATAGATGATGATAATGTCATGTGGCTTTCGCCATATTATGAAAAAGGATTAGTGAAAATTGTTATAGAAGATGCCCGGTCGGATATTTTCCAACTTTCAAGTGGACAGGACACGAATTATCCAGATAATATACGCGCTCTCCAATTGGATAGAGATAGTAATCTATGGGTCGGAACAAAGAATGGTAGATTATATTGTTATGATAGTCAATACAATTTAAAACATCTCTATTCTCATTCTGATAATGGAAATCCATTAGGCAAGATATATGCTATTTTTGAGGATTCACTTCGAAATATTTGGGTTGGGACTAAAGGAAACGGGTTGTGGCGTCTTACCCCTGACGGGAAGGAATATAAATTTAATCATTATCTTCATGTAGAAGGAGATATTGGGTCACTTTCTGATAATCATGTTTATGCTATTGACCAGGATTGTTTTGGCAGAATATGGATTGCGACTTTTGAAGGAGGAATAAATCTGTTGTCTGATATCGACTCTGATCGCTTTATAAATATTTATAATAATTTTCCCAATTATCCTAGGGGAGAGGGCAAGCGAGTCAGATATATACTTAGTGATACATTAGATAGAATGTTTATAGCTACGACTGAGGGATTGATGATATGTAATCCTTCAGAATCACCCGAAGAAATGCAATTTACTGTATGTAGACGCTATCCGGGCAGTAAGAATTCTATTGGAGGAAATGATGTCATACATATATTGAAAGATTCCTCCGGACAGATATGGCTATCAACTTATGGAGGAGGATTAAGTTTAATAAAAGGATATTCCGACAATGAGGTACCCATATTTGTGAATTATACGACAGTTAATGGCTTGCTTGACAATATCGTGTTGGCTGCAGCCGAAGATATTGACAAGAATATTTGGATTTCGACCGAGAAAGGAATCATGCGTTTTGAACCTCAGCAGAAAATATTCACTGATTATTCTCTATGGAGCAACTCTACTCCGATATCTTATAATGAAGCATCCGTTGCCACTGACGCTAAAGGCACTATCCTTTTTGGAGGGCTAAATAAACTACAGATGATAAATACTCATAAAGTGCAGTTCTCTCAATATGAATATCGTCTGTCATTCACGGATCTGGAAATACAGGATCAGAAGATCGCAAATCCTTTTTTGGAGACTGATATAACAAAGAATGAGATAGAATTACCATATAATTATTTACTCTTCCGGGTAGAGTTTGCATCACTTAATTTCCGATTGCAAGACAAAGTAAATTATATGTATTATTTGGAAGGGTATGATAATACTTGGACTATTTCGCGAAAAGTAAACAGTGCCTATTATTCAAAAGTTCCTCATGGGCATTATACTTTTCATGTCAAAGCTTTTGTTGGCAATGAGTTGATGAACAGTCCGGAGATTACGATGAAGATTCACATTGCTACTCCTCCATGGCTCAGCTGGTATGCTTATTGTATATATAGTATTCTGTTTTTAGCTGTATTATGGCTTGTAATGCGCACACTTTATATAATGACAAAGCTTCGTGCAGAAACAAGGATGGAACAACACATGTCGGAAATGAAGATAAGATTCTTTACTAATATTTCACATGAATTGCGCACTCCTTTGACCCTTATTATTGGAGGATTGGAGGATTTGCAAAAACGGGAAACATTGTCAAAAAGAGGACAAGACAGTTTAGGAATGTCATACAAGAATTCCAAACGGATGTTATCTTTAATAAACCAATTACTCGACTTCCGTAAAATAGTTAAAGACAAATTGGAACTTAAAGTACAGAATGCTGATATTATACCCATAGCTCAGAATGTACTTAAAGACTTCAGGGATATGGCTGATGAACGAAAAATCACTCTCTTATTGACAGTTTCTCATAGTTGTATTATGTTATGGATTGATACGGAGCGAATGGAGAGTGTGTTATACAATTTACTTTCCAATGCTTTTAAATTTACTCCGGATAATGGGAGGGTTTCTCTGTCTATAACATGTAAGGAGGCAGAAGATGAAAAGGACTGTGTTTATATATCTGTAGATGATTCCGGAGTGGGAATCTCCAAAGAACACCAGAAACAGATATTTGCCCGTTTCTCACAATTTCGGAAAGCGATAAGGAGAGATATACATGGAAGTGGAATAGGCTTAGCTTTGTGTCGGGAGATTGTGGAATTACATCATGGTACCATTAATGTGGAAAGTACGGTGGGAAAAGGCAGTACCTTCACAATAAAACTCTTGCAGGGTAATCAACATTTCAGTATGGAGCAGATTGATTTTGATACTGTAGCGGATGAAAATAATTATTCGGTGTCGACTGACATGAAAAATATATCAGCGACTTATTCAGAACAGGCTCTTCCAAAGGATGCGCCAACAATTTTGCTTGTTGACGATAATGCAGAGATACGTAAATTTATCTTTAATAACTTGATGGAGAGTTATAGAGTGATTGAAGCTGTGGATGGGGTGGATGCATTGGACAAAATCGCTGTCCATCAGCCGGACGTTATTGTGACAGATTTAATCATGCCACGGATGGATGGAATCGAATTGGTGGATAAGCTTCGCCATAACTTTGAGACCAGTCATGTTCCTATTATTATGCTTACGGCAAAACAAACTTCGGAAGATAAATTTAAAGCTATAAAGTATGGGGCAGATAGCTATATTACCAAACCATTTAGTGTGGAATTTTTGCTGGTTTGCATAGACAATCTCCTTACACGGCGCAGATTGCTTTTTGAACATTTCTCATCTCAGTCTGCCAATCATCGCATTGAAGAGTTTGTGTCACAGGAGGATGTGGTGGTGACCAATCGTGATCAAGAGTTCATGAAGGAACTTATGGAATGGATAGATACTAATATAGATGATACGGAATTGACGGTCAATGATCTGGCTGTTCATCTCAAGTTGGGAAGAACTACTATGTATAATAAAATAAAATCTTTGACCGGCAAATCTCCTATAGAGCTTATCAAAGAGTATCGTGTGATAAAAGCCGAATTGCTTATCAGAACCGGACAGTTCTCCATATCAGAAGTTGCCTATCAGTTGGGATTCTCAGATCCGGGTTATTTTAGTCGTTGTTTCAAGGAACAATATAAGGTGTCGCCCAAGGAATATATTCAACTGCATAAATTCAAGAATAAAGAAGATGAAATAAATAGTATTTGATAAAAAGTGAATGATAACTGATGATTTTTACAAATCTCCACTTTATAGATTGCTTACTTTTGTAACATCAAATTTTAAAAGAATACGTAATATGAGAAAGCTAGTTAAACTTATTATGCTTGTGTTCGTAATATTGTTTGTTGTTTTTCCCTGTAAAGCGGAAGGATACGGTAAATACTATCAAGGTTTGCCTTTTGATATTCCAAAAGCGGTTACTCCTGCCATTCCTGAACTGGAAGTTTCTCTGGCTGAGTATGGTGGTATCGGTAATGGCATGACATTGAATACTCAGGCATTTGCGGCGGCTATAGCAGACTTGTCGGAACGTGGCGGAGGGCATTTAATTGTTCCGGAGGGGATATGGCTTACTGGTCCTATCGTTTTGAAAAGTAATATCGACTTGCATGTTTTGAAAAATGCAATTGTTTTATTTACACCTGATAAAACGCAATATCCTTTATTATCACCGGATGAGGGCACTTCTGGAAGCCGTTGCCAATCTCCTATCAGTGCTTATCATGAAAGTAATTTTTCAATTACCGGTGAAGGTGTATTTGATGGTAACGGAGAATTATGGCGTCCGGTCAAGCGTTTTAAGGTTAGCAATGCAGAATGGAATAGTTTTATAAAAACAGGTGGGACTGTACAACAGGATGGAGCAATATGGTATCCTGAAACATCATCTGAGAAGTTGGCCAAGAAACGTCCACGTATGGTACGCTTTGTCCGTTGCGAGAGAGTATTGTTGCAAGGTGTCGTGTTCCAGAATTCTCCGAGTTTTCATGTAAACTTTATTTTAAGCGATAATATTGTGGTTGATGGAATTATGGTTCGTTGTCCTTGGAATGCTCAGAATGGTGATGGCATTGATTTGAGTTCATGTACAAATGCACTGATAGTGAATTGTGCGGTAGACGCAGGAGATGACGCCATCTGTCTGAAAAGTGGAATTGGTGATGTGGGACGTAGAAGAGGACCTTGTGCCAACATTGTTATAGATAATTGTACCGTGTTTCATGGGCATGGCGGATTTGTCATCGGAAGTGATACGGGAGGTGGTATTGATAGAGTCTCTGTGAGGAACTGCCGTTTCATTGATACTGATACTGGACTTCGATTCAAAAGCAAACGAGGTCGTGGTGGAGTTGTGTCTAATGTATACGTAGACAATATCATGATGAATGATATAGCGAACTATGCTATTTGGTTTGACTCTTACTATCAAGAGAAAACTCCTGAACCGGATGGTATTCCGGAAGGAGGTGAAATGACTGATGTTCCCTTCATGCTGGTAACTGATGACACTCCGTGTTTTCAAGACATACATATTTCAAACATCACATGCCGTGATGCTGGTAGGGCAATGTTTTTCAATGGCCTTCCGGAAATGAATGTAAGTAATGTATCTCTTACTGACTGTATGATACATTCTGTTGCCGGAGCGCAGGTTGATGAGACATGTGGATTACGAATGGAAAATATACATTTGGATGTTGCAGAAGGGCCGGTACTTTCATTCAATAACTCAAAAGACATTGAGGTCAAAGATTTAGTTTATGCCGGAAACGGAGAGCAAAAAGTTCGGGTGTCCGGTAGTCGTAACCGGAATATTAAGATAAAGGGAGGAAAGTTTTGCATCGACGATGTATTATTTACTCCGAAAGCTAAAAAGGCAATAACGATAGATTGATAAATTTAATACTAAATTGATTTCAGATGGAAAAACAAAAATTATTTAGCATCTCTTGTGGAATCGCAGGAGCTATGGTTGCTTGTAGCTGTGCGCAGCAGCCGGAAGCGGAATGGAAACAAAGCCCCAATGTCATTTATATTTTGGCAGACGACCTTGGTATAGGTGATATTTCACCGTATGGGCAGAATTTAATAAAGACTCCTAATTTGCAACGGATGTCTGATGAAGGTATGCGGTTTACGCAGTGCTATTCCGGTACTTCCGTTTCGGCGCCTTCGCGTGCATCACTGATGACAGGGCAACATACGGGACATACATATATTCGCGGCAACATGCGTATGGATCCTGAAGGACAAGTAGCAATGCCTGCCGGTACATATACTATTGCAGAACTGTTCCATGAGGCTGGTTATGCAACCGGGTGTTTTGGAAAGTGGGGTTTGGGATATCCAGGTTCCGAATCAGATCCGACTAAAGTGGGCTTCGATGAGTTCTTGGGGTATAATTGTCAAACATTGGCTCATGATTATTATCCCGATCATCTGTGGGACGGTACAAAACGTGTAGAATTTCCCGAAAATTACAATCAGGCTGAGGGTACGTATTCAGCGGATTTAATCCATAATCGGGCTTTACAGTATATTCGCAGCCATGCGGGAGAAAAATTCTTTGCCTATTTATCATATACTCTTCCCCATGCAGAATTGGTTTTGCCGAAAGATTCGGTATATCAATCTTATTGTAATCTCATCCCGGCAAAAGATGATGAGGCTTGGGCAGAGCAAAACCCGAACCGCCGGGGAGCTTATGGTGCGGCAGAACGTCCTTTGGCTGCATTTGCTTCAATGGTAACTCGTCTGGACAAATATGTGGGTGAGATCTGTTAGCTGAATTGGGAATTGATGATAACACTATTGTCGTATTTACTTCTGATAATGGACCTCATAGAGAAGGCGGGGCAAACCCTGATTATTTTAAAAGTTACGGACCTTATCGCGGAGTGAAGCGTGATCTTTATGAGGGAGGCATTCGTATGCCGATGATTATCCGTTGCCCGAATCATATCGAGGGTGGAGTTACGAATAACCATATTATGGCTTTCTGGGATATGATGCCAACTTTTGCCGAGTTAACAGGCACTACACGTGATATTCAAACTGACGGCATTTCGTTCTTGCCGACTTTGTTAGGAAAAGGTAAGCAGAAGGAACACGAGTATCTTTATTGGGAGTTTCATGAAAAAGGAGGTAGACAAGCTCTACGTTATGGCAATTGGAAAGGCGTGCGACTGTTTGTTGGTTGTCCGGAGAAAACAACATTTGAACTTTATGACTTATCCAAAGATATACATGAGGATAATGATGTTTCAGAACAATATCCGGAGATGGTAAAGAAAATAGAAACATTGATGCAAGGTGCGCGTACAGAATCTGAATTGTTTGACTTTAGTCGTATGTAAGTCATGGTATTGATGGTTTATTAATGAGCGACTTCTATATTGATAATCTATTTGGTTTTTCTTCAGCGGAATTGAAGAAAGATCAAATAGGTTAGTATAACATGGAGTAGTTGTTTATTCTCATGGCTCAGCATTATCTGTATTGTTGGATGGGCGGGGTTAAAAACAAAAAATGAGGAAAGCGTAGGAAACATCGAAGGAAGAAAAATATTACATGGTAACAAGTGCTTAAGAGTTTTACATTATTCAATGCGCATGGACGGTTTGCAGAACTAAAGAATTTAGATTCTTTTATAAATATAAAACTCTGTCGAAAGAATAAAAGCATAAAAAATGAAGAGTAAAGCCTAACGAAAAGAAAGACTTACTTTTCATTCTATACAATATAAGGCATTTACTGAATATCCCTAGACTATCGTTTCATTTCAACAGGCTCCACTTTGTATCCTTCCTTTTGCAGAAGGGTGATTAGCCCATTCTCTCCCGGCAGATGCCGCACGCCGACGGCAATGAAGGTGGGCTTGTCTTTTATGAGTCCGGTGAGTTTGGTTATCCAGTTCATGTTCCGGGCTTTCAACAATACTTTTCGTTGATGTATGGCTATCTCCTGCAAGTAGGGAGAAGCGTTAAGGTAGAAAGCATCCATTTGAATCTCATATTGGATCAGGCGCTTCATGCTTTGTGAACGGTATACTTCTACAAGAGCATCGGTTAAGGTTTGAAATTGTGTATATTCCTTGTCTTTCTCTTTTTCTTTCCGGCAGTATTCTGCCAATGCGGTTGCATTTTCTTTTAAATCTCCGGGCAATATCATTTCCAATTGTTCTGAGATAGTTTCCAGCCCGTTGATTCTATATCCTTCTTCTTTGGCTCTCTTTTCTAATATGGCATCCATTACCTGAGAGTGGATGCTGTCCATCTGTGATTCTGAATATCCTGCTTTCTTTAACTTCATTATTTGGTCTATTTGTCCTAAAAGCATAGACAGATGCCCCGGCTTTAGGTACATCCGATGTAGTGGTACATCCATTTTATGGCGCAACGTTGAGTCTACGAGCTGATAATCTTCTTCATTTAGCAAATCATGGTAAGTTGTGCCTGCGGGCAACTTGGCGTTGGAAAAGAAAGAGGTTGAATCATTGCTATAGGCTACTTCTCCTATATACTGGCTGCAAGCGTCGAAGGCTTGACGGAATCCCGGAATGCTATCGACATATCCATAAAGAATGTGGGATGAGCCATGATATGTTCCGAACAGATAAGCAGGGTGAGCGAGGCCATTGCCTGATATTTTCCATAACCAGCCACCTTCTGATTGTGTTTTTGCGGAAGAATCATAACTATGGAATATCTTCTCTTGTTGGGCTGATGCTGCTGTGCAGTAAGAGAGGATGATATATAATAAAAGAAAAGTTGGGTTCTTCATAATAGCATTAGTTTATGGGGTGATTTTTACAAAAGTAATGAAAATAGGTGATTATTTAGGAAAATTGCATGAAAAGTATCATGGTGTAGTTTACTCCAAGTGATAACTCCATTTACATGCCGAGGTAAAGGCCGTTACAATAGGAGGTGACAAGCGTTACAATAAGAGGTAAAGCTCGTTACATCCAGGGGTAAATGCTTTTACATCACCTGATGAATTGAATGTAAATACTATCTATTGATAATCAGTGGACTAATAGGATTTATTAGCAAGGATAATTCGTGTTTGTAAAAATAGTACTGATTAAAATTATTTCAGTCCTTTCCAATGTCTCGCGAACCATACCAAATCCTTTACCGTCTCTTGAATCCTCCACCACAGTACTTTCAGCCTTGGAGGTCTGTGCATCGGCAAATACAGCCTCCACAAACCACTTTCCAGATCGAGGATAAAGTACACTTTCCCGCGGCACATCACATACAGAAAATCACCTTTCACAAAGGCACTGAACACGGAATCCAGCGGTAATTTACATTCGCATTTTTCTTCCGGAAAGTCTTTACAGGGAGGTTCCAGCTTGATGCTGGCATAGTCGGAATCGAGCGTAAAACCATATTTTATACTTAATGGGTAGAGCACCTCCCATATCTCGTGTTTCCTCTGTTCTACCATGCAGTGGATGGCTGCTGTTATCATCTCATCCTTCGGGGTATTCATGTCTTCTTCGGGTTTTAAATATTTAAAATTGCCCTCATCCCCTTTATGCAAAAAGAAGTCGGACGTATAGTTCATATTTATGTAACGAAAGGCACTGGTATACCCACAGAACTCATAAACATGCTTGCACGCCCGACCCTTTTTGGTCTGCGTGAAACATCTTTATTGAAGTTCTGTTTTTTGACTTAAATAAAATTACCAGTTTTTTCGTTATCAAAAATAGCTTCAACATGCCGCATTTCTCTTCGGCTAATGCAAAGATAAATGAATTGTAGGGAATAACCAAAAGGAAGGATGCTTTTTATGGAATATCCTACACCCACTATTTCAGAGAAAATGCTCTTCCCGTTCTTTCAGATCTCCTCGAACTTCCTGTTCATCGGCATTCCGGCTGAAATATGCCTGAAACAACTATAATCCTGGAAGTTTCAGCTGGAATGCCGATGAACAGGGAATTCGGAAAAAAACTGAAAGGCTGCAGGAAGAAAAGAACACTTGATGTATTGAGTATAATTATAACAAGCAATGTCATGATGCAAAACTAGCAATATTCCGTATTACGACATTGCTAGTTTTGCATCATGACATTGCTTGTTTGAGGCACGCCCGATTCAAACGGAATATATAAGAGGTATGTGAAAAGCAAGTAATATATGTGTACGAATATCCTTTTTCGTACAAGGAGCTTTATCGCTGATTATCAATGTGCTACAAAGTGTCCGTTTCTTGTCGACAAGAAATTAGGAGTTTGTTGACAAGAAGTTAACTTCCTGTCGACAAACTCTTAACTTCCTGTGAAAGGAGAAATAGAAGATTTTTCGGTTTTCTTACACTGTGTGATTGGCAGGACGAATATATCGTCACCGTTGCAGTTATAGCAGGCTACATTTTCATGTTATGCGAGAAAAGTGTGTATGTGATGCGGATAAATAACGGATCATTCTAAACTTCCGGCCTATACGTTCAATCATCCGCGAGTAGGAGTAGGTCAGCCTGTGAAGATGAGTTTTGCTTTGCCGGCGTAGACTATTCCTCGTTGCGCATTTATCAGGCAAAGCTTTTCAAGTTTCTTTGCCTCCATTGTATTTAGTAAACTGAGAGCACTGTCTGGTGTGGCAATATGTACTTTCAAAACGTGTTTGAGAGTGTATATTGAATCAGAAGTAGCGTCAGCTTTTGCTTCAGCTGTTATGCATATAAATAGTATGCTGACACTCAGTAAACATGAAAGGGCATATCTCATTTTGTGTGATAATTGAATAGTTGATTTGTTTGGAGTCAGACATGGATAACTGCCCCGTCCAACAATTTCAGATACAGTTCTATCGCCTCTTCTATCTCCTGAATGAAAATGAACTCATCTGCCGTATGGGAACGACTGCTCTTTCCCGGTCCCATTTTCAAAGAAGGGAATGACATCAGAGCCTGGTCGGAAAGGGTAGGGGAGCCGAAAGGTACACGTCCCATGGCAACGGCACGTTGCACTATCGGGTGCTGCTCTTCCACATGAGAAGAACTTAAACGAAACGAACGTGCTTTGGCCTCGCAGGTAATGTGTTTTTGTATTTCTGCAAATAGTTCCTGATTGCTGTAACACTCGTTGCTGCGGATATCTACCACAAAGGTACAACGGTCTGGGATTACATTGTGTTGCGTGCCTGCATTGATCTGCGTTACACTCATCTTTACAGGACCTAATAGTGGAGATACTTTTTCAAAATGATGGTCGCGGAACCAGGCGATATCTTCCAATACCTTATATATGGCATTATCTCCTTCATCTCGTGCGGCATGTCCGGCTTTCCCGTAAGCGGTCACGTCCAGTACCATTAATCCCTTTTCCGCAATGGCAGGTTGCATTTCGGTAGGTTCACCTACAATAGCAAAATGGATCGGAGGAAGTTCAGGCAATACGCATTCGATGCCCCCTTTCCCGGAAACTTCTTCTTCGCAGGAAGCGAGATAGATGAGATTATACTTCTGTGTAGTGCGGCAAAGATGCAGAAAGACTTGCAACAGACTGACGACACTTGCTCCGGCATCATTACTACCTAATCCATATAATTTCCCGTTACTTTCCATGGTAGGTGTAAACGGATCTTTCCGCCAGCCGTTCACAGCTTTCACGGTATCAATGTGTGAGTTCAGCAACAAGGTAGGCTTATTTAAGTCGAACATCGGACTAAGACACCATACGTTATTGCCTTTTCGTCCGGTTGCCATGCCTTGCAACTCTATATAATTCTGTAGATAATCAGCTGCTTTTTCTTCATCGCGGCTAAGAGAAGGGATAGCAATCAGAGACTTAAGAACTCCGGTTGCTTCAGAAACCATTGTAGGTATATCGTAAGTCATATCTCAATCAGTTAAATTATTGGGATGCAAACTTACGGATAAATACTGAAATATGCTTAATCGGCAGGATAAAAATGCCATTCCATCCGTTGATGCCGGTGAATAAGGAAAGGGTAGTGTGTGCAAGGTGAAAGAGTAATCAGCAAAGGGCGTTCAATGACGCCCTTTGCTGATTACTTTATGTTTTTAGAACATATAGCTCAGAGAGATCATCATGTTACGGTTCTTGTTATCTATGTGATCGGCGTTATCTATTAACCCCCAGTCATACCCGAAAGCAACTTGAAACTTTTTGCAGAATTCTACACCGAATTTCAACCCGAGACCGAGATCAAAACGTTTCATGCCACCACCATCTTCATCGAAAACATTATCAGATGCATCCGACGATTCAGCTCCATCTATCTTAACCTTACCAAAGAGACCGATAGCAACATAAGGACCTGCATTGCCGAAAACGGCGAAATTTTCATTCACTGTATATTTATAACCCATGTGTACGGGAATTTCTAAATAGCAAGGATTATACTTGATATCGTAGGAACCAAGATTAACCTTGGCACCTTTTAGTGACAGTAGGGCACCTAAATCCAAATATACTCCTTCGGCAATTTGTGGCAATCCCACTTCAGCCTTGACTCCGGCATGGAATCCTACTTTGCTACTGAATGCATCTCCGGAAAAATTACTGGAGTTCATACCGAGCGTTGCCCCCCATTTGAGGTTCTCTTGTGCATTTATACTCGTGAAACTTATTGCCAATAATGCGAATATTACTAAAATCTTTTTCATGTAATTAAGTCTTTAAATTGGTTTATGTAATTGTAAATATAAGGATCAAGTATGTTGGAAGAAGGCGTTGAATGACGCCTTTTTCTTATTCCTGATATCGTTAGAACATGAGTCCTAAGGAAATCATTAGGTTTCTATTCTTGCAGCCCATCAATTCCTCAGCTTCAATGAATCCGAAGTCGTAGCCGATGGAGAACTGATACTTCTTACTGATTTCTATACCTGCTTTCAGTCCCAATCCAAGGTCAAAACGTTTGAATCCGTCATCGCTAAACACGTTCTCTGATTCGGAAACCTTGGAACCTCCATCTACCAAACTGCCGTCAGCTGTCATTTTCGCTTTACCGAACAGACCGATTGCAATGTAAGGACCTGCATTGGCAAACAAGGAGAAATTATCATTTACAGCATATTTATAGCCAATGTGTACCGGAATCTCCAAATAGTACGGGTTGATCTTGAAACTGGCCATACTGCCTGCTTCAACTTTGGCGCCTTTTAGCGAAAGCAGCGCTCCGAAATCCATATAAAGACCTTCTGTAAACTGAGGCAGTCCCAATTCAGCCTTAACGCCTGCATGGAAACCTACGCGACTGTCCAATCCGGTTACGTTGAGGCTGCTTACATTCATACCTGCCGTGACACCCCATCTGAGGTTATCTTGTGCGTTGATACTCCCTAAACCTATCGCCAATATGGCGACTAATGCTAAAATCTTTTTCATGTTAGTTAAGTAATTGCGTTGATATTTAAAAAACTATCGGGTGCAAATATATACATATATTTGTATTTCTTTGGAAAAACGAACAAAAATGTAGGGTAACCACTCTTTTTTAGAGTCGGATAGTACTAATATTGCGGAAGTATATACTAAATATTTAATTCTCAATATAGAAATAGTTTCAAATGAAACCACTACCTTTGTACCGAATTTACCAATATATGAATAATATGACTTATCATCATTTATCTGTCCTCGTACATCGGCGGGCAGAGAAGTATGGCGACAAGGTGGCTCTGAAATACAGGGATTACGAAACGTCGCAGTGGATCCCCATCACTTGGAATCAATTCTCACAAACAGTTCGACAAGTTGCGAATGCACTCGTAGAGTTAGGAGTGCAGGAGGAAGAAAACATAGGAATCTTTTCTCAGAACAAGCCCGAATGCCTTTATGTAGATTTCGGGGCATTTGCTAACCGTGCGGTGACCATACCTCTGTATGCTACCAGTTCGCCGGCACAGGCGCAGTACATTATCAATGATGCTCAGATACGTTATATATTTGTAGGCGAGCAATTCCAGTATGATGCGGCTTTCAGTGTCTTTGGCTTTTGCCAATCGTTACAGCAATTGATCATTTTCGACCGTGCTGTAGTACGCGACCCTCGTGACATGACTTCTATTTATTTCGACGAATTCCTGGAAACGGGAAAAGGTTTGCCGAACAACGATATGGTGGAAGAACGTACTTCCCGTGCATCGGATGATGATCTTGCCAACATTCTTTATACATCCGGTACAACTGGTGAACCGAAGGGGGTAATGCTGCATCACTTTAACTATATGGAGGCTTTCCGTATCCATGATATCCGTCTGGTAGACATGACCGATCAGGATGTTTCCATGAACTTCCTCCCCTTGACACATGTCTTTGAGAAAGCATGGACGTATCTTTGTATTCATAAAGGTGTGCAGATTTGCATCAACCTGCGTCCGGTGGATATCCAGACTACCATTAAAGAAATTCGTCCGACATTGATGTGCAGCGTTCCCCGTTTCTGGGAAAAAGTGTATGCCGGTGTGCAGGAGAAGATTGCCCAGGAAACAGGCTTGAAGAAGGCTATGATGCTGGATGCCATTAAAGTTGGCAAAATACATAATATTGATTATCTCCGTAAGGGCAAGACTCCGCCGTTGATGCTTCATCTGAAGTATAAGTTCTACGAAAAGACGGTTTATGCTTTACTGAAAAAGACGATTGGTATTGAGAACGGTAACTTCTTCCCTACTGCCGGAGCTGCCGTGCCTGATGAAATCTGTGAATTTGTCCATTCGGTAGGTATCAATATGTTGGTTGGCTATGGTCTGACTGAATCGACGGCTACTGTTTCTTGTTTCCTTAACCAAGGTTACGAAATTGGTTCCGTAGGCACCGTGATGCCTGATGTAGAAGTGAAGATTGGTGACGAGAATGAAATACTTCTGCGTGGAAAGACTATCACGAAAGGATATTATAAGAAAGCTGAAGCTACTGCTGCAGCCATTGATAAGGACGGTTGGTTCCATACCGGTGATGCCGGTTATCTGAAGGATGGCCAGCTTTATCTGACTGAGCGTATCAAGGACTTATTCAAGACTTCCAATGGTAAGTATGTCAGCCCGCAAGCTTTAGAAACGAAACTGGCTATTGATCGTTACATCGATCAGATTGCCATTATTGCCGACCAGCGTAAATTTGTGTCTGCTCTTATTGTACCGGTCTATGGTTTTGTGAAAGATTATGCCAAGGAAAAAGGTATCGAATATAAGGATATGAACGAGCTTCTGCAACATCCCAAGATTATGGGATTGTTCCGTGCACGCATAGACACTTTACAGCAACAGTTCGCACACTACGAACAAGTGAAACGTTTTACTCTTTTGCCGGAACCGTTCAGCATGGAACGTGGTGAACTGACTAATACTTTGAAGTTGAAGCGCCCTGTAGTTGCAAAGAACTACAAAGAATTGATAGATAAGATGTACGAAGAATAAAGATATAATAAACCTATTTACTGAAAATGAAAAACTCCCGGTTAAAAGCCAAAACTTTTAATCGGGAGCTTTTTATATATCCGTGTGCCTAAAAAGTACACGGATATTACCGGTTTGTCCCCTCTTGGCTGTCCTGTACCGCATATATTTGCATCCTCACTTTATATTAATTTATGTAAGATGTATAACTTATCTATTACTACAGGAAAAATTGCGGATGGCTTTTCCGCATTGTTAATGCTTTGTTGCATACTCATGGTACAGTCGTGCACTGTTCCCGTACAAACTACAGCTTCTTTGTCGTCTGACAATGGAGACGGTACTTATACCAATCCGGTGATTAATGCCGATTATCCCGATCCTGACATTATACGGGTAGGTGAAGACTTTTATATGGTCGGTTCCTCATTCGTTGCTATGCCGGGTATTCCTATCTGCCATTCTAAGGACCTTATAAATTGGCGTATCATAGGGCATGCCTACGACAGCATCACTTTCCGCCCTCAATATAGGATGGAGAATGAACAGACAGCGTATAGTCGTTTATGTTGGGCTCCTTCCATTAAATATCATGACGGTACCTATTATATAGGAGTTAATATTGCCGATGATGGTTTTGTAATGTTTAAGAGTAATAAACCGGAAGGTCCGTATTCAATGCATAAGTTTGACAAGCGTTTGTATGACCCGGGATTTTTCATTGATGATGATGGTAAGAAATATGTCACACATGGAAAGACGAAAATATACCTGACACGTTTGAAAGATGATGGAACCGGTGTACTGGATCCTGACGATGAGGGTACCCTGATTATAACAGCTCCCAAGGGATATGAATATCTTTTTGAAGGATGTCACACTTATAAAAGGAACGGCTGGTATTATATATTCAATCCGGCGTTGGGATACAATGGGGTACAGATGATCAGCCGCTCCCGTAATCTTTACGGTCCGTATGAAACAAAGGTCCTGATTGATGATGATATCAACTATGCCGGTGCCGGTGTACATCAGGGCGGATATGTGGAGACACTTGAAGGCGAGTCGTGGGCCTATACTTTCCAGGACAGGGATTATATGGGTAGGTGTGTGATGCTGTATCCGATGAAATGGGAAGAGGATTGGCCGGTGGTAGGTCCGGAAGGTAAACCGGGAAAAGGAGTGGTAACTTATAGAAAACCGGCAGTCAAGGCCAAGCAAGAGATTACATTTCCCCAACATTCGGATGATTTCAGTTCTTCGAAACTGGCTCATGTATGGGAATTCAATCATGTACCCCGGAAAGATAAATGGAGTCTGACAGATCGTCCCGGTTATTTTAGAATTTATGCGCAGTATGCAAAGGGATTTGAATGGGCGCGTAATTCTCTGACACAGAAAGTGTCCGGACCTTATAGTACCGGAACTGTTTCATTAGATTTGACCGGACTCCGTGAGGGAGATTTTGCCGGAAATGGCATTATGGGGAGAGTCATGTACCAACTGGGAGTACGGAAGAAGGCGGATGGCTTTTGGCTTGAAATGAGGCAGGGAGGAAGAGAAGGAGAGACTGTTGTCGATAGTCTTCCTGTCAAAACTGATAAGATATACCTGCGCACTGAAGTGACAAAGCAAGGATCTTTACTGTTTTATTATAGTCTGGATAATCTTGAATATAACCGTATGGGTCCGGAAGGAGTTTCTAACTTCTGGGGATTTCTGGGTATCCGTCATGCTTTATGCTGTTATAACTTAAATAAAGGTGCTACTGGCGGCTATGCCGATTTTGATTATTTTGAATTAGAAAGTAATCGCAGGGGAAATCATTACGATGCATTTACCGAGATAGACTTTTCTCAGTATGATGATCGTGAAGGAATGAAGTTGGTACGTCCGGTAGCAAAACGCCCTATGCAGTTTATTTCCGGAGTACGGGATGGAAACTGGCTCGTATTCAATAATATGTGCTTTAAGCCGACCCCTCAAAAAGTAACTATCGAACTTCAGGCGGAAACTCCCGGAACAGTGATTGAGATAAGGGAGGGAAGTCTCGATGGTAAGTTGATAGCTACTTGCCCGATAAATCAGAGCCAGACTCCGGGAGAATGGGAGAAGCAAACCTTTGAGGTCAGTGGAGCAGTAAAAGATAAGTCCAAAATTTATTTCCTGTTCCGCGGACAGAGTCAGGGACTTGCTATAAAGAACTTTATCTTTTACTGATCCGGATTATCCTCCTCGTTATTAATGGAGTTTTTATACTCACTTGGAGTAACTCCCATGTGTTTTTTGAAGCATCTGCTGAAATACTTCGGATCGCTGAAACCGGTCATATAAGCTATTTGAGAGAAGTTGTATACATCACTTCTGATCAGCTGGGCAGCTCTTTTTACACGAATTTCCCTGATAAAATCTACCGGAGGCATTCCTACAATGGACTTAAGCTTCCGGTAGAAAATACTCCGGCTTAGCAGCAGCTTGTTGGCGAAATCGTCGATCACCAGATCCGGATTATCTATTTGCTCTTCCAGGAAATCCATCACTTCTTTCATGAATAACTTATCATGCGGCATCACTTCGGGTTCCGAAGGAGTCCAGTCCTTGGAATTATCGGTTTCATTGTTTGCTGATAACTGCTTCATGAATATTTCCTGTAACTGCTTACGCTTGGTAAACAGAGAAGCAATACGGGCTTTGAGGTACGAAGAACTGAATGGTTTCGTAATGTAATCATCGATACCTTGTTCCAAAGCGGTGATACGGTCATCCAATGATGCTTTTGCTGATAGAAGAATGATTGGAACATAGCAGATATCTTTGTTTTCCTTGATACGTTTAATCATTTCCAATCCATCCATGACAGGCATCATTACATCACTGATTATCATATCGGGTATAGCTTCCGATGCAAGTTTCAAACCTTCTTCTCCGTTTGCTGCTTCCAGGATAGTGTATCTTTTTGATAGTATATTTCTGAGCAGGCTTCTCAGTTCACGATTATCTTCTACAATTAAAATGGATAAAAAATCCTCTTCCGAGCTGTTTTCAGATTCAGCTATACCGTTATCTACAGTTGTGGTAATATCTTCTGTATTGTCCGAACTATCAGCAAGGATTAATTCGGCCTGTGCATCTTTCTCAAACACTTCACGTTCCAAAGGTAAAGTTACACTGAATTCGCTACCCGTTCCCGGTTGGCTCTTGACCTCTATATTTCCGTGATGCATATCCACCAATTCTTTGACGAGTGATAAACCAATGCCTGATGAAGGTTGCAGAATATTGTTGTTCTTGCTTAGTGTCTCAAAGCGTTTGAAAAGAGAACCTATCTTATCAGGAGCAATACCGATACCTTCATCAATAATGGAAATGCGGATATGCTGATCCGATTTCTGTACTGTAATCTTTACGGCTTTCCCGGGTAGAGTATATTTGAATGCATTGGATAACAGATTGAATACTATTTTTTCCACTTTGTCCCTGTCTATCCATATATATACTTCTTCCTGATCAGCTTTGAATGTGAAGTCTATTTGTTTCTCTTCAGCGATCAGACGGAAGTTTTCTGTAATTTTCATCAGGAAAGCAATCAATTCTGTTTGTTCAACCATTACTTTCATCTTCTTATTCTGTATCTTCCGGAAATCGAGTATCTGATTGACAAGACGCAACATGCGTTCCGTATTTTTATGTACAACGGTCAGATGTTCCCGTACGGAAGGAGAAATGGTCTGGTCCTCCAGAACTTCACTGACCGGACTGGAGATAAGAGTCAATGGTGTGCGGAGCTCATGTGAAATATCGGTAAAGAATTTCAGTTTGATATTTGATAATTGCTGTTCCATATCCACTTGGTGACGCAGTCGATAGATGTAAGAGAAGATATACAGAATTAACCCTGTGAGAAGGATGAATGCTGCAAGATATGCCAGTAAAGCCCAAGGAGTCTCCCAAAAGGTAGGAATGACCTTGATGGAAAGTGTACGGATATTGTTTACCCATACTCCGTCACTATTTGTTGATTTCACCTGAAGACGATATTCGCCTGCGGGCAGATTGATGTAGCTTGCTGATTTGTTTTTATCGCTATAATTCCATTCTTTTTCAAGATCTTCCAGACGATAGGCATAGCGTATGTCATCCGGTCGTGTGAAGTCTAATGCTGAAAATTGTACATTAATATTTCGTTCTGAAGGATGTAAAGCTATCTCTTTCAAATCATCGGTGGAGACAGTTGATTTCTTTCCGTTGACTTTCAAATCTGTAAAGACGATGGGAGGTACATAATCACTCTTCTTCATTTGTTCCGGAACAATTTCCAAAAAGCCCATATCTGTGCCGAAAATCAATTGTTGCCGGGCGTTTATGGTGGGTATCGCTTCGCTAAAGTTCATCTTTTGTCTGAGAAATCCTGTACTATAGTTTTCGAATGCTTCTGTTTCCGGATTAAATTTGGATAAAGCGTTTTCTGATGCTATCCACAGATTCTTTTGGGAATCTTCTATCATGGATAGGACCATATCGGATCCTAGCCCTTCCTGCTCGGTGTAATACTGAAATTCAATGTTTTCGCTAAGTAGGGTTCTGGATGTGATTTTGTTGACTCCTCCGGTGAATGTCAATACATAGATGTCTTTATGGCTATTTTCGTATATATGCATAATGTCGTTTCCGGTCAGGCTGAAAGGATTGTTCCTGTTCTGTATATTTCTGTAGAACTTGATTTCTTCCGGTTGTGTAAAGTCATTTGAGAATGTAACCAAACCAAAGGTGGTTCCTACCAACAGGATACCATTTCCCGTACCTGTAATATAGCGGATATTATGGCAGGTGCTGAACGGATAGTTTTGCAGCTTATTCCTGTGGTTGATAAAATACACTTTTCCCTCAGGTGTTTGTTGTAGCAGATTTAATCCACCACCGTAACATCCTATCCAGATGTTGTCATGATTATCGGAATATATGCTGAATATGTCATTGTTGCTCAAACTATAGATGTCTTCGGAGGCATACATATAATTTTGTATGTCGTAATTCCCATCGGCTTTCTTTGCGAGTTGGAATAGTCCGTTTCCCTTGGTTCCTATCCAGATTGTTCCGTCCTTTCCTTCGCAGATGCTGTAAACACTGGCATTGAATGATACTTTATCTTTACCTATCTTTCCCTGTGAAGACAAGTAACCGGCCAGGCTGCCATCGGGGTGGTATATCCTGACATATTCGTTTTTGGAAGCTACCCACAGTCGTTGTGAACTATCCAAAAGGAAGGCGCGGATTTCAAATCCCCTGTCTATTCCATTCAGATTATAAATTTGTGGATAGAAAGACATTTTCTTTACTCCCCTGACACTGACAAGCCAGTGGTTTCCCTGTCTGTCCTGATAATGGTAGCGAACAAGCGGAGCAAATAGCGATTGAGGGTTGTCCGGATCAGTATAAAAGGCTTTCAGTTCTTTATTTTTCCTGTCATAGTAACAGAAGTTTCCATTATGGGGAATTAGCCATAATGTACCTTGTTTATCTTCAAATATGGTGTTTTTGTTCTCCCGGCCGTAATTCACGACCTCTTTTTCGGGTGTAAAGAGGTATTGTTTTTCACCTGTTGCCGGATTAAAGCGTATCACTCCGGGAGTAGTGGGGAATATCCATAGTTCTCCTTCTTTATCCTCATAAATGGAGATTGCTTCATTGGAGGGTTGCATAGGAGTGCGGATATCTATTAACTGAGAAGTCTTATTTTCCGGATTGAACAGGATGACGCCGTTATCGGTAGCTATGACAAGTAACCCATTGTTGGTTACGTCTAAAGAGCTTATTTTGTAGATGGGGTAAGGAAGCTCTATAAATTTTATGCTTTCTGTTTGTTGGTTATAATAGGCTATCTTTTCAGAAGCGGAAGCAAGATAGATTGTACCGTTGTATTCCTGAATAAACTGGAAAGGAAAATCACTGTCGATCTTTTTGTTGCCTATTATGGATATACCTTTGTCTGTCAATATCCACTCATCCTTATAGGAATCCTGGAAGATAGTGTAGATGTGTTCACCTTTTAAAAAGCCGTTGAATGTGCTATAGAGTGTAACTCCGTCTTTCTCTTTGTATCTCTTTTCATCGACTCTGTAACAATAACCCTTGTCGCATGTCACCCAGGCTATACCTTCTTTTAGGGGAAATATTTTCTGGACAAAGTTTCTTCTTTGCATATCCTTATCTACTGTTTGCAGGACATCGTAGAAGATTTCAAGATGAGTGTCGAATATATAAGCCTTGCTGTCATACGTCTGGCACCAGATATCGCCATATGTGGTTTCTGAAATAAAGGTTATCCGATTGTTGGATAGTGTATATTCTTTATGTGGCGCGGATTTGTAGTTCTTGAATGTATATCCGTCGAACTTATTGAGTCCGTTACGGGTACAGATCCAGATAAAGCCTTTCTGATCTTGTAAAACAGCTGATGCGATATCTTGGGGTAGTCCGTTCTCAGCTGTAAAATCAGTAATCTGGCAGATGGGCTGTGCCGATGAAAACATCGGTATCATTAAGTATAAGAAGTAGATAATCAGTCGTCTCATAGTACTGTTTTGAATAGTGCAGAACAAATGTATAGAAAAAAGGGAATAAATGAAAAGTATAGGACCTGTTTGACCGAAAAAGCCGATATTTCGCCCGAATAATCCACCTTCTTTTTGTTCCATTTTGAAAAAGTGCACTCTTGTTACCTGATTTTATTCCGTTGCTATGACACAGGTTGGCTACTTTTGCAGAGTGAATCATTTTTAATCATTAACTATTAAAAACACATTATTTATGAATTTTGAAAGACTTGTTCAAAGGACAGCTGCTACTCTCTTGATGAGTATGATCTGCCTTATCTCTCTTGCACAGAGTCGTACTGTTTCAGGTGTTGTGCTCGATAGCAGAGGTGATCCTGTTATTGGTGCTAATATCAGAGTAGTAAGTGACGCTTCTATCGGTACAATTACAGACCTGGATGGTAAATTCTCCCTTGCCGTGCCGGGTACAGCCAAACAATTGGAAATAAGCTTTATCGGAATGCAGACGCAAACTGTATCCATTGTTGCAGGACAGCCGGTTCATGTGACATTGGCTGAAGATGCTGAGATTCTGGATGAAGTTGTAGTAATCGGTTATCAGACGGTGAAACGTAAGGATCTTACCGGATCGGTAGCCTCTGTTTCGGGTGAGCAAATTGCAGCTATGCCTGTTGCCAATGCAGCTCAGGCTTTGCAGGGTAAGCTGGCCGGTGTAAATGTAACAACGCAGGATGGACGTCCCGATGCCGCTGTTTCTATTCGTGTACGTGGTGGCGGTTCTATCTCACAGAGCAATGATCCGCTGGTACTGATTGATGGAGTCAGTGGTTCGTTGAGTGATATTCCGGGCGATCAGATTGAGTCGATTGACGTTTTGAAAGATGCCTCATCAACGGCTATTTATGGCGCCCGTGGTGCTAATGGTGTAATTCTTGTTACCACAAAGGGGGCTAAAGAAGGACGTGTTGTTGTCAGCTACAATGGTTATGCGAAGTTCAATACACCGACTAAGTATATGGATGCGCTCAATCCTTATGACTACCTGGCATATAGCTGGGCAAGTGCGGCTTCGGTTGGTGGTAACAGCTATATGGAGCCATTGGAGAAACTGTATGGAATAGGGCGTTATACGACTACCAACCCTGGCGGCATAGAAAGTTATCGCAATGTGAAGGCGGATAATATCCAGAAGAAGATTTATGGAGATTCTTTCTCTCATAATCATGACCTTTCTGTTACGGGTGGTACTGAAAAGACTAAAGTGCTGTTTGGCGTTAACTACATGGATGAGGATGGTATGAAACTCGCTTCTTATTATAGACGTGCCAATGTTTCGTTGAAAGTGAACCAAAAGATTGCCAAGAACCTTGATTTGAGTCTTGATACCCGTTATACCAATATTAAAAAGATGGGTGATGAGGGTGTTACGAATGGTAGCGGATCAGTTCTGTCATCTTCTTATCGTTTCCGCCCTATTGCAACAGATGATATTTTGGGTGATCTATCCGCAATGAATGAAGGTATGATTGAGAACTATGCCAAACAGAGCCAGTGGGACAGATATAATCCGGTAAACCGTATCAATGACAAGTATGCGCCGAATGCCCAGCAGTCATTGCGTGGTATTCTCTCGCTGAACTGGGGGATTGTGAAGGGATTGACCTATCATACTGACCTGTCTCTCAGCCAGACCTGGAATCAGAATAAAGAATGGACGGGAGCCATCATAAATAACTATCTGGATGATAGTACCGGTGAGGTTCTATATGCAGGTAATGCGAATCTGGAGAAAAAGAATAGCTGGGGACTCCGTTGGACAAATACCTTGAGCTATGACTTTACTTTTGCTAAGATACACCGCTTGAATATCCTGGCCGGTCATGAAGTTTCCAATTCGGGCGGTGACGGACTGAAAGCCTCAGGAACCTATTTTCCTGCAAACTTTACGAAAGAGAATGCATTTGCCATGATCAATCAATATGACAGTACTAAGGGAGTGGGAGAATTTTCTTCAAGTATTTCCACACCGAGCCGTATCCTTTCGTTTTTTGGCCGCTTGAATTATAACCTTATGGAACGCTATCTGTTGACGGTTACGTTCCGTGCGGATGGTTCATCTAAATTTGCTCCCAGTAACCGTTGGGGATATTTCCCGGCAGCTGCTTTGGGCTGGCGTATGTCTGAAGAAGCATTCCTGAATGATGTGAACTGGCTGGATAACCTTAAACTCCGTGTTTCCTATGGTGAGGTAGGTAACGATGGTATAAATTCCAGTCTGTGGTCACAGAATTGGGAATCGACTAGTGACAAGAGATACCAGGGAGCCGTGAATGGCGCCTTCCTGCCTTCTTATTCACTTGGTGCAGATATGGCGAACAAGGATCTGAAGTGGGAAACTACGATTACCCGCAACATCGGTGTTGATTTCGGTTTCTTTAATAGTCGTTTGACAGGTACGATTGATGCCTACTGGAATACCACTAAGGACTTGTTGATGAAAACAGCCATTCCGGGTATCACAGGTTTTACTTCAACCTATGCCAATGTAGGCCAGACCAGCAATAAAGGTATTGAAATAGCTCTTCAGGGTGTACTCGTGAAAACGAGGGACTGGAATGTAACGGCCGGTTTTAATATTAACTTCAATCGCGGTAAAGTGGATAAACTGGCTGATAATGTTACCGGACTTTATGGTACGGAATGGGCTACTTCATCTACTTTCCCGAAATCAGATTATGTCTTGAAAGAAGGGCGCCCTGTAGGCTTGGTACGTGGCTTGACTGCTGATGGCTTCTATACTACCGACGATTTCACTTATGAAAATGGGGTGTATACCCTGAAGAAAGGAGTTGCGGATGTTTCTTCTGCTGTATTCCCCAACTATCACTTGCACAATGGTATAAACGAACGCCCTGCAGGACAGTTAGCTTACCCGGGTATGGCAAAGTTCAAAGACCTGAACGATGACGGTATTATCAATGATGATGACGTGGACGTTATCGGTGATATGACACCTGTCCATACCGGTGGTTTTAATATTAACGCTACTTATAAGAACTTTGATTTAGGTTTGTATTTTAACTGGAGCTATGGTAATGAAATTTATAATGTAAATAAGTTGGCAGCACTTTATGGTTATAAAGAAGGTGCCGTTTACGAGAATAAGCTCTCTATAGTAAAGGATTGCTATAAAATCTATGATGTAGTGAATGGCGAATTGGTTGCATTGACCACTCCTGAACAGCTGAATGCTGCCAATGCGAATGCTAAGTTACCACTGGCATACAGTGAGAATGGCTATGTGTCTACATTGGGTATTGAAGACGGCTCTTATCTGCGTTTGAATACACTGACTTTGGGGTATACTTTACCGAAGAATATTCTTCAGAAGGTGGGTATCAGTAATCTGCGTGTTTACGGAAGTATCTATAATGTCTTTACGATTACAGGATATTCCGGAATCGATGCTGAGGTAAGTACGTCTACTTCTACAAAGACCTATCCTCAATTAGGTATGGACTGGGGTACTTATCCGCGTGCACGTTCCTTCGTACTGGGTGTAAATCTTAGCTTCTAATCATTTAAATAAAAGATGAAATTATGAATAAGTATATAAAAATGGCATTTGCGTCAGCCTGTTGCGTCCTGTTTGCACAGTGCAGTGACTTTCTGGAAACTTCTTCTCCTTCTAATACAGATGACGAGTTTGTAACTTCCAGTCCCGCAGAAACTCTGAAGACTTTGTCAAGAGCTTATGCACTTTATCGTGAATCGTGTAATGGGGCATATGATTGGAATGACCATTACCGTTCGGATATCGAATATTTCCCCGAGAATAATACTTCCAATAATATCAATGCAAAGCTGGTTCCCGAACAGATTCCTTGTGACCACATGAAAGGTAGCTTCAATGCTTTGTACAATGTGATCTCCTATGCCGGAAAGACAGCTGACCTGATTGCTGCCAAAACAGCTTATCAGGATGATATCGCAGCAGGCAGAACTTCTGACTGGACACATCTGAAAGGTGAAGCCGAAGCATTGCGTGCATTATGCTACTTTGACTTGATTAAACATTGTGGTGATGTGCCGTATGGCTATGAGAATAATTATGTAGATAATTACGGGCTGACTTCACGTTTTGATATTTATGATGCACTGATTGAAAAATTGAAAGTAGCGGAACCGTATATGTATAAAGTAGGTGAAGGCGGTTTGAACGGTGAGCGTATTACGCGGACATTTGTTGATGGATTGATTGGCAAAATGGCTCTTTATGCCGGAGGCTATCAAACTGTCCGTACCGATATGCCGGAACTTTATGGAAGTGTACAGTTCGAAACTCTCAGCACGGATGCTAAACGTAAATGCGCTTATGCCCGTCGTTCCGATTACAAGAACTATTACACTATAGCTGAAGAATATTTGCAGAAAGCGCTTTCAACCAATGCAGGAACCACCAAACTGGTTACTACGGATGAGCGTAGCTATGCAAACAATCCTTTCCAACGTCATTTCCAATATGGAATGGATCTTCTGATGAGTCCTGAAGCCATCTTTGAAATAGGTTGTGTACAGAATCAGGCTACAAGCCGCATGTATTGCTATGATTTCGGTCGTGGTTCTAACGGTGGTAACAATACTACCCCGAATAAGGTATTTGCCGGTGTACGTATGGTGCCGAGTTTCTATTACGGTGGTTATGATAACGCTGATAAACGTCGCGATGTCAGTGCAGTGGTTACCGGACTGGATGGTAAAGGTAATGAGTTGGCATTTACTTTTAAGGCAGGTGCTAAGGTTGATGGAGGTATTTGCTTGAATAAATGGGATATTTGCCGCCAGAATCCTTACTTTGTCGGTCCTCAGATGGGCGCGGGTTTCAATATGCCGATTATGCGTGTAGCTGATGTCATCTTGATGTTAGCGGAAGTGAAAGCAGGATTGGATGCAGATGCTGAAGCTATAGGCCTGGTTAATCAGATTCGTGAAAGAGCTTTTGGTGATGATTTGCATAATATTTCCGGTTTATCCGGTGAAGCTCTGAAAGAAGCTATTCTGATGGAACGTAAGTTTGAACTTTTCGGTGAAGGGCATACCGGTTACGACCTGGTTCGGAGTGGTAAATTCTCACAAAAAGCAATGGAAGTACGTAATGAGATGTCAACCCTTGCTGAAAATCTGAAGACTAAAGGTTATCATGAATTTGAGAATGGCAACATCTTACCCGCTTACATCTGGACAAAGCAGGTTGCAGGTGCTAAACTGACTTATGACTGTACGGATGAAAACGATCCTGTACTTTTCCCGGGATGGCGTGGTGTATTGGATTTTGCTCAGTTAGGGTTGTCTGTTAATGGAACCAACCATAATACCGCAATCAAAGGGCTATTTGAATATATTGCTCCGGATAGTGAGACTGCTGCAGAATTAGAAGCGGAAGGATATGTAAAGACAGAGTGGGGAAGCACTCTTGCCGCCAATATTGATATTTATCTGAGTAATATCCTTCCGGGCATTACATCGGAAGAGAGTGTTCCGTGTTATTACTGGCCTATTCCTTATGAAACAATCAGTCAATCCAAAGGAAAAGTGACAAATGGCTATGGACTGCCACAGCAATAATAGGTATTTAGTATAGAGCTTTGAGAAAACTGCAGGATTTCATCTCCAACGGATTTAAAATCTTGCGGTTTTTGTCGTACTATTTCATTTGATATATTAATTTTGTGAAATTATAGAATAGACAATGATGAAAGGAAAACTTTTTTATTTACTGCCTTTCCTTGCTTTGACAGGTTGCGGAGAGCCATCCTACAAGGATGCTTCTTTATCTCCTGAAAGGCGGGCGGAACTTCTGGTGAAGGAACTTACGCTGGAAGAGAAGGCGCATCTTATGATGGATGGCTCCCGTTCTGTGGAACGATTGGGTATTAAACCGTATAACTGGTGGAATGAGGCGCTGCATGGCGTTGCCCGGGCAGGCTTGGCTACAGTCTTTCCTCAGCCGATAGGTATGGCAGCATCCTTTAACCCGGAAATGGTGTACGAAGTGTTCAATGCTGTGTCGGATGAGGCACGTGCGAAGAATACCTACTACGCGTCTCAGGATAGCCGTGAACGCTATCAGGGCTTGACCATGTGGACTCCCACAGTGAATATCTACCGTGATCCACGCTGGGGCAGGGGTATTGAGACCTATGGTGAAGACCCTTATCTGACAAGTCGGATGGGCGTGATGGTGGTAAAAGGTTTGCAAGGACCTGCCGATGGAAAATATGATAAGCTGCATGCCTGCGCCAAGCATTTTGCCGTACATTCGGGACCGGAGTGGAATCGTCACTCTTTTAATGCGGAGAATATAAAGCCACGTGATTTGTATGAAACTTATCTGCCACCCTTCGAAGCACTGGTGAAAGAAGGGAAAGTGGAAGAAGTAATGTGTGCTTACAACCGTTTTGAAGGTGATCCCTGCTGTGGAAGCGACCGCCTGCTGATGCAGATATTGCGTGGAGAATGGGGATTCGACGGTATAGTAGTATCTGATTGCGGTGCAATAGCTGACTTCTACAACGACCGTGGTCATCACACCCATCCTGATGCAGAGTCAGCCTCTGCCGCGGCGGTGATCAGTGGAACAGACTTGGAGTGTGGTTCCAGCTATAAGGCTTTGATAGAGAGCGTAAAAAAAGGATTAATTTCTGAAGAGACTGTGGACACGTCTGTCAAGCGACTGATGAAAGCCCGTTTTGCATTGGGGGAAATGGATGAACCGGAAAAAGTATCCTGGACCAAGATACCTTTCTCCGTAGTAGCTTCTGCTGTTCACGACTCTCTGGCATTGAATATGGCCCGTGAATCCATGACATTGTTGATGAATAAGGATAACTTCCTGCCGCTGAAACGTGGCGGACTGACGGTAGCCGTTATGGGGCCGAATGCGAATGACTCTGTTATGCAATGGGGAAATTACAACGGGATGCCGCCACACACTGTTACCATTCTTGACGGAGTACGGAATATGCTTGGCGCTGATGATAAACTGATCTATGAGCAAGGCTGCCCATGGGTAGAAAGAACTCTGATTCAGAGTGCATTCAGCCAGTGTAAGTCCGACAAAGGTCCCGGTTTCACGGCTCGTTACTGGAATAACCTGAAGCGTGAAGGCGAACCGGTGACCACAGCACAGGTCACCACTCCTTTCCGTTTCTGTACTTCGGGTGCTACAGTGTTTGCTCCGGGGGTGAATCTGACGGATTTCTCCGCAACCTATAACAGCGTATTTACTCCTAAGGAATCAGGAGAAATTGTTCTTGAGGCTTATTGCTATGGGAGCGGAAGACTTCGTGTGAACGGAGAAGAAGTGAAAAGTTTCTCAAACAAGCACGGTGCAAGAAAATCTACTCATGCGATGAAGGTGCAGGCTGGTAAATCGTATGATCTGGAGCTTGATTTTGAGTATCTGAGAAGTGATGCACAGCTGAACTTTGATCTTGGATTTAAGAAAGATGTGGATATAAGGAAATCTGTTGAGCGTGTGAAGGATGCAGATATCGTTATTTTTGCGAGCGGTATATCTCCCAGCCTTGAAGGAGAGGAGATGGGAGTAAATCTTCCCGGTTTCAAGAAAGGAGATCGTACGGATATTGAATTACCCGCCGTTCAGCGTGAACTGATTGATGCCCTGCATCGTGCAGGTAAGAAGATTATTCTGGTTAACTGTTCAGGATCGCCTATCGGTCTGGAGCCTGAGACCCGGAAGTGCGAAGCTATCTTGCAGGCATGGTATCCCGGTCAGCAAGGTGGTACGGCTGTTGCCGAGGTATTGTTCGGTGATTATAATCCGGCGGGTAAGTTACCGGTTACTTTCTATCGCAATGTATCTCAGTTGCCTGACTTTGAAGATTATAATATGACCGGAAGAACTTACAGATATATGCAGGATGTACCTTTGTTCCCATTCGGTTACGGTCTTAGTTATACCACCTTTGGCTATGGTAAAACCGTACTTGACAAGAATGAACTTACAGCCGGACAGTCTTTGAAACTTACTGTACCTGTTACCAATACGGGCAAGCGTAACGGAGAAGAAGTGGTGCAGGTTTATCTTAGAAAACAAGGAGATGCAGAAGGACCCATCAAAACCTTGCGTGCTTTCAAGCGTGTATCTATTCCGGCTGGAAAGACCGTCAATGTGGAGTTCGATCTGAAAGATAAAGAATTGGAGTGGTGGGACGATCAATCCAATACAGTAAGAGTTTGTCCGGGTAGCTATGATATCATGGTAGGAGGAAGCTCTAAAGAGGAAGATTTGCAGCGTACGACGGTTGCTATAAAATAGTTGTCGGAAAGTGAAAAAAAATCCCGAATACTTGACATCGCCTTTCTGATGTCGTATATTTGTATTCGTAAATCTATTTAAGATTCAATTTTAAATTAGCGCGAACGGAGAGGCATTGCTTCTCCGTTCTCTTTTTATCCCTATGGTTCGTCTTTTGAAATGCCATATATTAACTTCCCGAATGCCACAGCTTAGCAGCTTGAATGCTACACTTCAATAACCTAAATGCCACACTTCAACCGCTTTAAGCCCATTCGTTTCACTCGTTGAGGTGTGGCGTTTCACTGATTCATCCCTGCGAAACGGACGATGCGTCTGAGGTAAACAGACCATACGTTTTGGGCATACAGATCATGTGTCTGAGGCAAACAGACGGTCTGTTCCGAAAGTAAAAACGGGAGGTCTATGCCTCCCGTCCGTTAATCTTCTGTAAATATGCTCTTGGCAAAGAACGTCCGGTTGCCTGTTACCGGACATTCATTTCTTGACAATTTGTGTGGAATCACAATGAATGATTGACAGGTTTTCTATTGCTTCTAAATCCACTACCGGCTGACCGGCTATCGGTTGCTTTGTCCGCACGTCATTCAGGAATATATCCTTGCATTGTCGGATGTTGAGTGAAGGTCCTTCTTCTACGGTGAAACTTACGTTGTTAAAACGGATATCGGTGGCTGTTTCTGCTTGAAATCCTTTTCCGGCCACTATATTCATGTTGGAGAAAGACAGTTCCGATATAGGCATTTCCTCAATACCTTTTATATAGCCTATCCGCTTGATATCATTTCCCGTAACATTACTTAAATGGATATTCCGGAAAATAGGAGTACGTTCGCTCACCGGTTCTACTTTCGATAAACGGTCATAAAATAAATCGAAAATAAAGGCATCTCCTTGTATATTCTTCATTACGATATTGTCTACCCGTATATCTTCTACTACACCACCGCGTCCGCGGGATGCTTTTAAACGGATACCGGCATTCGTTCCATCAAACACACAATTGGATATAGCTATCCTTTTTACACCGCCCGACATTTCGCTGCCGATGACCACTCCACCGTGACCGGAAAGCATGATACAATTGGTGATTGTGATGTTTTCGCATGCTTTCCCATATTTACGTCCGTCGGCATCACGTCCGGACTTGATGGTAATACAATCGTCTCCAACACTGATAAAACAGTCGGAGATGCGTACATTCCGGCAGGAACTCGGATTGATACCGTCCGTATTCGGTCCTTTGGGATTGCTTGACGGGTTATTGATGGTTACTCCATGTATTGTAACGTTATCACAGAAGGCCGGATTGACAGTCCAGAAAGGGGAGTTGATGATCTTCACATTTTCAATAAGGATATTCGTACATTCGTAGAACTGAATAAAAGGCGGACGGAACATTTTACGTTCCAGCGAAGGCTTATAGTAATCGGATATTTCCAGGTCCTTATTGGCATCCACCCACATTTGCTGTAACTTATCCAGAGAAGGTAGTTTGCCACCGTTCTCCTTTATCACTTTACGTGTCTCAAATTCCCATAACCACCATTTCAGTCCGTTCCCATCCAGCGTTCCACGTCCGGTAATGGTCAGATTGTCTGCCGAATGAGCGTAAATCAGCGGGGATAAGGTTTGCATAACGGTTCCTTCCCAACGCGCGGTTACAAAAGGCAAATAATCCTCGAACCTGTCTGAGAAGCGCACAATGGCACCTGATTCCAGATGCAATGTAATGTTACTTTTCATGTGGATAGTAGCAGTCAGATAAGTCCCGGCAGGAAAATAGATGGTTCCACCCCCTTCCGAAGCTGCTTTTTCAATAGTCTGGTTAATCAGTTTCGTACATGGCTTGATGCCTTTGGCATCAGCCCCCAACTGTTTCATGTCGAACGTGCGGGACGTGGCTGCCACAGCCATCATTGCTCCCATAATAAAGATGAATAAACGTTTCATGGTCTGTCTTATACTCTTTTAGATATGTGATACAAATTAGAATACGGGGCAAATGTACGTAATCACAGTGCGGGGAGGGTGGACTTTTTGTGTAATAAAGAGTATTTATAGAATAGAACCGGCAGAAATTATAAAAAAGAAAGGGTTACATGACAATGCAACCCTTTCCCTGTTTTACAGCTCAGATATATTAATATCCGAAGATATCTTCCTGTTTCAGTTCAATTACCGGACCTACCTTCTTTAAGGCATTTATATCCAGTTCTTTTTTGTCACCAAGGATACAGTATGTATAGGTGCGTCCCTTGATCCACTTATTCTGGTAGTCGATAACATCCTGTAACGTCATGTTCTGCACATCGTTGTACAGTTTGATACGGCTATCTACGTTCTGTCCCAGATATTGGGCATTGATATAATCCCAGATAACATCCATTTTGATGGTACGGTCGGTACGCATACGGGCAATCATACCGTCTTTGGCCAGCTTGAAGGCAGCTTCCGATTCAGGCATATTGTTGATGATGTCGTTGAATGTATTGATGGCATCTATCATCTTGTCATTCTGCGTAGCAATCTGTGTGCGGAGCATATAAGGATCTGTCAAATAGTTTGGCGGAAGCATGCTGGCCCATGCCGAATAAGCCAAACCACGGCTTTCGCGCATTTCCTGGAATACGATGGAATTCATGCCGCCACCGAAATATTCGTTGTACAATTGGCGGCCGGATTCAGCTGTAGGATCAAATTTCTCTCCCTTGTTGGAGATTTGCGACATATAGATTTGTTTAGCATCATACGGAGCAATGAAAATCTTCGTTTCCGGTGTCAGTAGTGCTTCAAAGTTGTTTCCTTCAGGAATTTCTTTCAAAGTCTCCGGTGCCTGATGCTCTTTATTGATGATGGCAAGCAGGTCATCCTGGTTACTTGGTCCGTAGTAAAGAATACGATGCTTGAAGCTGTTCAACTGTTTGATACGGTCCACAAGCTGTTGCGGATCCATAGAAGTCAATTCTGCTTCGGTCAGCAGATTGGTTGCCGGAGATTTCGGACCATAAGTAGCATAAGACATCAGGCGTGAGAAGTTTTGCATCTGATTCAGCTTAGCGTCCTTGCGGGATTTCAGAATATCGTTAGCCATATTTGCATAAGCCTCTTTATTCACTTGGGCATTTGCCAACAGTTTTTCGAAGAGGGCCATGGCAGCAGGCATATTTTCGTTGAGGCCGGAGAGTACAACAAAGGTACGTTTGCTACCCGGAGATACAAAGAATGAGCACGCAAGACGATAGAATTCGCTCTTAACCTCTTCCGGAGTCATGTCGGCAGTACCGAGGTACTCCAGATATTGGGCAGCGGTACCGAGTGCTTTGTCATTGTTGTTACCCATATCAAAGAGGTAAATCAACTGGAAAATATCATTCGTTGTATTCTGTTTGTAAAGTACAGGAATATCCGATTTTGCTTTCAGTTGGGTAAGATCCTTGGAATAGTCCAGGAATACCGGTTCGATAGGGGTCACTACGCTTGCTTGTATTTCTTTCAGGAAGGTACTGGCAGTGTCGCGATTCATCACGATAGGAGTGATTTCGGGTTTCGGCATCTTCTTCTCATTCGGGTCTTTGCCTTGTTTCTTGTAGATGATGGCGTAATTGTCATCTTTCAGATATTTGTTGGCAAAGGCTACGATGTCATTCTTGGTCAGTTTTGACATACGGTCGAGGGAGGTTACTTTGTCTGCCCAGTCGCTGCCGTTTACGAATGACTCAACGAACATGTCGGCACGTGCGTCATTGTTTTCCAACTGTTGCATCTGATACAGTTTGAAGTTGTTGATGTTGGCTTCCAGCATCTTTTCGTCGAAGTCGCCGTCGCGGAGTTTCTTCAGTTCACCCAGCATGAGGTCTTTCACTTCGTCCAGAGTCTGTCCTTGTTTGGGGCGTCCCTGCATCAACAGTGCGCTGTAATCGCTCATGGTCATAGGATAGCAATAAGAGCTTAACGTTTTCTGCTGTTGTGTCAGGTCAAGGTCGAACAGACCGGCTTGTCCGTTATAGAGTATCTGGGAAACCACTTGTAAAGTTTCCACATCTTTGTCGGCTGCTCCGGGGAAGCGCCATGCAAGAGCAACGCTTTCGGCATCCGGGCCGATAACTTCACGTACAACAGGTGTTGTAATCGGGGTCTCTTTCGGCAGGTCCAGTTTCGGCAGATCAGTATTCGGTTTCAAACCACCAAAATATTTATCAATGGTTGCAATCATCTGGTCGGGATCGAAATCACCGGAAAGGCAGATAGCCATGTTGTTGGGCACATACCATTTCTTATAATATTCTTTGATGTTGGTGATGGAAGGATTTTTCAGGTCTTCCTGAGTTCCAAGTACGGTTTGTGTTCCATATGGATGGTGTGGGAAAAGAGAAGAAAGCACTGCTTCGTAAACTTTGCGCGGGTCGCGGGTCAGCGACATATTCTTTTCTTCGTAAACCGTTTCCAATTCAGTGTGGAAACCGCGGATCACGCAATTCTCAAAACGTTCTGCCTGAATTTTTGCCCAGTTATCAATCTGATTGCTGGGGATATCTTCCGTGTAGCAAGTAACGTCAAAACTGGTGTAGGCATTTGTTCCGTTGGCACCGATGGCGGCCATCAGTTTGTCATATTCGTTGGGGATGGCATATTTGGATGCTTCGTAGGAGATGCTGTCGATTTTTGCATAAATAGCTTTACGTTCAAGGCTGTCCGTAGTCTTGCGATAAACTTCGAATTGTTCTTCGATCTGGTCAAGCAAAGGCTTTTCAATTTCATAGTTCTGAGTACCGAAGTTTGTGGTACCTTTAAACATCAGGTGCTCGAAATAGTGAGCCAATCCGGTAGTTTCTGCGGGGTCGTTTTTACCACCTACACGTACTGCAATGTACGTTTGTATGCGCGGTGTTTCCTTGTTTACAGTCATGTAGACTTTCAAACCGTTGTCCAGAGTGTAGATGCGCGCTTTCAGCGGATCGTTGGGTACTGTTTCGTAGCTGTACTTCGACGTACAACTACCTAAGCTTATCGCTACCAGTAGGATAAACGTTAAACCAATTTGTCGGAATAGTTTGTTCATAAGCTGACTTATTAGATTGATAACTGCAAAAATATGCGTTTTTTTCATACCTTTGCACTCAAAAAGTAAATATTTTAAATAAGAAGGTTTATTTTCATAGATTATGATTACCATAGAACAACTGAAAAGCATTAAAGAGCGCACCGAGGCACTCTACCGCTATCTGGACATCGAAGGAAAGAAAATCCAGGTGGAAGAAGAACAGTTGCGCACGCAGGCTCCGGGTTTTTGGGATGACCAGAAGGCGGCTGAGGCACAGATGAAGAAGGTGAAAGGTTTGCAACAGTGGATAGCCGGTTATAATGAAATAAAGACATTATCGGATGAATTGCAACTGGCCTTTGACTTCTACAAGGATGAACTTGTAACCGAGGAAGAGGTAGATGAAGCTTATGCCAAAGCCTCCGTTGCCATTGATGAACTTGAACTGAAAAATATGCTTCGTGATGAAGCCGACCAGATGGACTGTGTGTTGAAAATCAACTCTGGTGCAGGTGGCACGGAAAGTCAGGACTGGGCAAGCATGCTGATGCGTATGTATTTGCGCTATGCCGAAACCAATGGCTACAAGGCTGTCATTTCTAACTTGCAGGAAGGGGATGAAGCCGGTATCAAAACCTGTACTATCGAGATTTCAGGTGATTATGCCTATGGCTATCTGAAAGGGGAGAATGGTGTGCATCGTCTGGTGCGTGTATCTCCTTACAATGCGCAGGGCAAGCGTATGACTTCTTTTGCTTCTGTTTTTGTAACTCCGCTGGTTGATGATACCATTGAGGTAAACATCAATGTCGCCAATATCTCTTGGGATACTTTCCGTTCCAGTGGTGCAGGTGGGCAGAATGTGAACAAGGTGGAATCCGGAGTTCGTCTGCGTTATCAGTTCAAAGACCCGTATACGGGCGAGGAAGAGGAAATCCTGATTGAAAATACGGAAACCCGCGACCAACCCAAGAATCGCGAGAATGCAATGCGCCAGTTACGTTCCATTCTGTATGATAAGGAACTTCAGCACCGCATGGCCGAACAAGCCAAGGTGGAAGCCGGAAAGAAGAAAATCGAATGGGGTTCGCAGATACGAAGCTATGTATTTGATGACCGCCGCGTAAAAGACCACCGAACCAACTTCCAGACTTCGGATGTCAACGGAGTGATGGATGGCAAGATAGACGGCTTCATCAAAGCGTATCTGATGGAATTTGCGGGACAAGAGGAATAAATTTTATTTTCATATAAAGAGAATGGGTGTCACTTGATGGATGAAGTGATGCCCATTCTTTGTTTTCAATAGCGTGAAGGGAAAGCTATATTGTTCTTTGTAAAAGACGTATTTCCTAAAGAAACGTCTTTTGCAAAGAACACTTTTCTCGCAAAAACGTATTCTTTAAAAAACATTTCTTATCTTTATTCCTAACTTGATAATTACTTTTGCATGGAAAGGTTCCTTTCCGGTTTTTACGTTAGAAGAGATCCTAAGGGGACATTTGACTGCTGCGGCTGGTGTGGTTTCGCAGATTACCGTTATTCCGCTTTTTGAGGAATATTTGCGTCAAGGCTATTATCCTTTTTACAAAGAGGCACCTGTCTCTTATCCGTTACGGTTGCAGCAAATCATTACTACTGTGCTTGAGAATGATTTACCGGCAGTGGAGAAAGTGGAATATGTGCAGTCGGTTATCCGTATGTTTCAAGTTCTGGAACGTGCGGCCTTGCTCATCATGCTGTATTCCGGGAAGAATAATATGCAGCAACTTGCCAAACCGGAAAAAGTTTATTTGGACAATACGAACTTGATGTATGCTCTTTCTTCCTCTGCGGATATAGGTAATATTCGTGAAACATTTTTTGCCAATCAGTTGAAGCAAAATCATCAGATAGCTTTTTCCGGACAGGGAGATTTCCGGATAGATGATGTTTATACTTTTGAAGTAGGAGGAAAGAACAAGACGTTTGAGCAAATAAAGGATGTGCCGAACAGTTATCTGGCCATAGACGGGATAGAATATGGAACAGGGAACAGGATTCCTCTTTGGCTGTTTGGATTTCTGTATTAATTTGAATAACAAATACTTGCTGTTCTGAATCAAGTTTTCCAATATTTCCGTTCTTAACAATTCCATTATTAAATAATGTCTCATATCCTTTCCCTCTATTCCCTAACAGGTTACACCCTGCTAACAGAGTATTATCTGAGAAATAAACGGTATCTTCAAAGTGGCAATTGAAGAAGTTTTAAGAAAACTGTCTTAGAGTATCGAAAAACTACTATCTAGTAAATACTAAACTACCCGTAAGTAGTTGGGCACTTACTACGTAGTAGTTAGCTAACTACCTGTAGGTAGTTCTGGATGTCTTTCTGCCGTACCTGAACCGCACTTGCTCCGTACCAACTCCGTACTTTCTTCGCTCAGAGGCACTTCTAACCGAAGAATGTACGGAGCAAGTACGGCTCAGATACAGTTCGTTTCTTGGGAAAGTGAAGAGGAATGGAATGTTAAATGCCAATATCAGGTTTTTTATTTAAGCTATTTACAATATCTTTGCATCCGAATTGGTTCTGGTTATTTAGGCAAATGACCGGATTAAAAGGGAACCGGGTGTAAGTCCCGGACAGTCCCGCTGCTGTGAAGCTCCATTTAACTTTTTGAAAAATACTCATGCCACTGATATTTTTGTTATCGGGAAGGTTTCAAAAGGGGAGTCAGTCAGAAGACCTGCCATCATTCATTTTATTAATCAGCCTCTGGGGTTAGGGTGATTGGTACTTAATTATTTCAACATATTTTTAAACTATGGTTAGACAGAGTTACTGGGCTGTCTTGCTTATGTGCGTATCTCTCTGCGGGAGAAGTCTGTCCGTATGTGCACAAAGCAAGTTGGACAGTTTGCAGCATTTGGAAGAAGTTGTCATTACTGCCAAGCCCTACAAGGAAGTGATTCCTGCCCAGCACCTGAGCGGCATACAACTGGAACGCTTGAATGCTCACAACGTGGCGGATGCTCTCCGCTACTTCTCCGGTGTGCAGATAAAGGACTATGGCGGTATGGGCGGATTGAAAACAATAGACGTACGCAATATGGGTACACACCATGTAGGAGTCTTCTATGATGGTCTGCAAGTGGGGAATGCACAGAACGGAATAGTGGATTTGGGGCGTTTCTCGCTGGACGACCTGGAGGAGATTTCACTCTATAATGGACAGAAAAGCGAAATCTTCCAGGCTGCCAAAGACTTTGCATCAGCCTCTGCACTCTATCTGAAAGCACGAAGACCCAAGTTTGAGGCAGGCAAGAAGACAAATCTGCTGATGCGCTATAAAACGGGCACCATACAACTGATAAATCCTTCTTTCCGGTGGGAGCAGAAGTTGAACGACCAAATTAATACAAGTGTAAGTGCCGAATATATGAAATCCGACGGAGAATATAAGTTCCGTTACCGGAGGCTGGCGCAGAATGGAGAGGTGGCTTATGACACTACCGCCACCCGCTGGAACAGTGATATTGAAGCCTATCGGATAGAGGCGGGAGTATATGGAAGTATATCCGATGGCTATTGGCAGGCCAAATTATATTATTACAATTCTGACCGGGGGCTACCGGGAGCCATCATTAAAAACGAATGGAAGAATGGAGAGAGGCAGGGCGACAAGAACTTCTTTGTGCAGGCTTCTTTTGTGAAAGATATAACTCCGAAGTATAAATTGCAGCTTAACGGCAAGTTTGCTTATGACTATACTCACTATGTATCGCGCGATACATTCCTGATACTGGATGATACGGTAACCAAAGCCATGCAGTTCGATAATACCTATTACCAGCAGGACTGGTATCTGTCAATGGTCAATATGTATAACATCCTTCATAACTGGGATGTGTCATTGTCTGTCGATTTTCAATACAATAAGCTGAATGCCGTGACTCGCGGCGTAGGCGTACCTTTTTCATTCCCGCAGCGATACACCACTTGGGCGGCCTTGGCAACTTCCGTCGACCTTGGAAAGTTGAAACTTCAGGCAAGCCTACTGGGAACGTTTGTCATAGAAAAGGTGAGAAATAACGCGAAAGCTCCCGACAAATCGGAACTGTCGCCTGCCGTCTTTATCGGTTACCGGCCCTTTCAGGAGCATGACTTCAATGTGCGGGCATTCTATAAACGCATCTTCCGTATGCCTACTTTCAATGATCTTTATTATGCGCAAATCGGAGACAGTAAGCTGAATCCTGAATTTACCGACCAGTTTAACGTCGGCGCCAGTTACCAGAAGGAATTCCCTGCAGGCTTTATCACCCGTTTTGGCATACAGGCAGATGCTTACTACGCTTTTATAACCGATAAAATAGTAGCCGCTCCAACCGGAAGTTTCTTCCGGTGGATGATGACTAATATGGGAAAGGTAGAAAGCAAGGGAGTGGATGCATCATTGAATGTAGCCGGACATATAGCCCCCGTGCAGTTTCATGCCACTCTGTCCTATTCGTACAGCGAAGCGCAGGATTTTACAAAAATCAATGGTAAGAAAATGTCTTCTTACGGTGACCAGATACCCTACACTCCCTGGCACAGCGGTTCCGTTACGGCCGGGTTGGACTATCGCTCCTGGGCGTTGAATTATAGTTTTATCTATGTGGGCGAACGCTATAACGGAGCCGTCAACAATATTCCGCGAAACCATGTGCAGCCGTGGTACACACATGACTTTTCGCTGCAAAAAGAATTTGTCCTCGCCGGTCAATACCGGCTAAAAGCTTCTGTGGAGTTGAATAATGCGTTGAATCAATATTACGACGTTGTGTTGAACTATCCGATGCCGGGACGGAATTTCCGGTTCACATTAAGCCTTAGTTTATGAGACATAAATATACATATATAGCATTGTTGATTCTCGGCGTTTGGTTAAGTTCATGCCGGGAAGACGAACTGATATTCTTGTCGGACAGTACAAAAGTTTCGCAACCGATGGTTGGAAGTAAGATTACAGGTTTCTACCAGCTCAATGAGGGCAATATGGGGATGAACCGTGCTACGATCGACTACTTTGATTATACCACCGGATATTATACGCGTGATATCTTTTCCGAACGAAACCCTACCATCGTAAAAGAGTTGGGGGATGTAGGAAACGACATCAAAATCTACGGGAATAAGGTGTATGCGGTTATCAATTGCTCAAATTACATCGAAGTCTTCGATGTGCACACGGCGATCCACGTGAAAGAAATAAGGGTTCCCAACTGTCGTTACATGGCCTTCAATGGCGGAAAAGCTTATATCAGTTCTTATTCGGGACCTGTAGAAATAAATCCCAATGCTGAAAAGGGATTTGTGGCTGAAATAGATACAGTGACTTTGGAACTGACCAGGAAAGTGGAAGTGGGCTATCAGCCTGATGAGATTGCAGTGTATGACGGGAAGTTGTATGTTGCCAATTCCGGAGGCTATAGGGTTCCGAACTATGACCGCACAGTGTCTGTCATAGATCTGGAAACATTCAAGGAGATAAAAAAGATAGATGTGGGTATCAACCTGCATCGCATAAAGATAGACAAAAGGGGATATCTGTATGTAAGTTCACGGGGAGATTATTATGACACCCCGCCTAACCTGTATGTCATAGATACCCGTACGGAAAAGGTGGTAAAGGAAACAGGCATTCCGGTGAGCGATATGTGGCTGGACGATGATCTGTTATATTATTATAGTGTAGCCTATAACAAATATACCGGGGGAAATGAAATAACCTATGGAATTCTGGATACCCGTACGATGGAACAGATATCGGATAAGGTAATCACAGACGGTACAGACCGGGATATTTTGATTCCTTACGGGATAGCGGTAAATCCGGAGACGAAAGAAATCTTCATATCCGATGCTCAGAATTATGTAGTGACCGGTTATGTCTATTGCTACTCTCCGGAAGGGAAATTGAAGTGGCGTACAGAAGGAGGCAATATCCCCGGTCACTTTGCATTTACAGGTAGTTATTAATTAATTTATACATTTGAGATTATGAAAAAGATTCTATGCAAATCTGTATTGTTTTTAGCTTTATCAGCCTCTCTTTTGGGCGGTGGGTTTACATCTTGCAGCGATGATGAACCCTATCTGTTGAAAAAGGAAGATATCCAGGTTGTTCAACCGGAAGGAGGGCTGGCAGCGCAAGTAGATAGACCTTTCACCGTTGAAGTGAAAACGGTATCTGATGAAGGGCTGGCTTTTGAGTGGGTATTGGATGGTGAAAGCATCTCAACGTCCAAAAACCTGGAGTATACCTTCAAACTGGTGGGCGAATATGAACTGATGCTCCGTGTGAAGCAAAATGAATTGAGCTACGAGTACACCTTCACCGTGAAGGTAGATTTCTATAAGGAAGTGATTGAACCTAATCCTGCAGGAGCTACAGCCTATATAACGAAGGTGCTGGATTTCATGCCGGCAGTCGGACAGTTTACAAATTCGCTGCCTGTTTATAAAGAAGGAGATACGCAAGAAACGATGAATGCTAAAGTGCTTGATGCCATCGGCAATAACAAGAAAGGTATGATTTCATTAGGAGGCTTCGGAGGATATGTAGTAGTTGGCTTCGACCATACTATTGCCAACAGAGAAGGTTTGCGTGACTTCCGCGTTCTGGCCAATGCTTTCTATGCAAATGCCAATCCGGACCCGAATGCACCGGAAGGCGGCAGTTGTGAGCCGGGCGTAATCATGGTGGCTTATGACGCCAATAAAAACGGCAAGCCGGATGAGGATGAATGGTACGAAATAGCCGGAAGTGCACACGAAGACCCTGCGAAAGAATTGTGGTATGATAAAGCGGTTGCCGCCGGAAATGATGTGAATATATATAGAGATTACACAATCACCTATTATCGTCCGGAGAAAGAACCGACGACTGCCGAAGAAAAGGAAAAATATATTCGCTGGGAAGATAATAAGGGAAACTCAGGTTATAAAGTTAAGAACGGTTTTCACAATCAGCCTTATTTTCCGCAATGGTTCAGTGGAGACAAGCTGACTTTGAAGGGTACTTGCTTGCCTCAGAATGGTGTGGACGAGAGTGGACAAGGAAGCTATTATGTTTTGTATAAATTCCGCTACGGCTATGCTGACAATGAAACCGATGCCAAAGATGAGTCTGCCATTGATATTGACTGGGCAGTTAACTCCAAAGGACAGAAAGTGCACCTGCCGGGAGTGGATTTCGTGAAAATATATACAGGCGTGAACCAGGAAAATGGCTGGTTGGGCGAATGCTCTACTGAAATCACGGGAGTAGAAGACTTGCATGTTTTGGGAGTGGAGATAGAAACGAGAAAATAGGATTTTGACCTAAAGTTACTAATAGATAAGTTTAATCTTAATTATATATTAATAGATTATGAAAATGAAAAAGTATGTTGCATTTGTGATTATTGCATTAAGTATTGGCTTTGCTTCTTGTTCCGATGATGATGAGGTCCCCAACTCGAAACTGGAGATTACCAGTGAAACAGGAGAAGATGCAGTAGCACAACTTGATACTTTGTATTTAAGTGTAACAACAGATTTGGCTAAAGTGAATGGTTATAAATGGACAGTAGACGGCACGGAAGTTTCTAAAGAAGCTACTTATAAATTTACTAACCCTAAAACCGGAACTTTTGTAATTGGGCTGTCTGTCTCGGGTGATAACGGAGAGGTGCTGACAATGGAGAAAAAGGTTGAAGTGAAAAGTCGATTTAGTGATGGCGCTTTTGTGCTGAATGAAGGCAATATGAGTAATGAGACGGGTACCTTGACTTATATAGATTCGGAAGGTGTATTGATAGACAGTGCCTACTATCGTGTCAATGGCACTTTATTGGGAAATGTATGCCAAGACCTGTTTATTGCCGATAATAAAATTTATATCATTTCTCAGAATGGTGCGAAAAACGGTGGGGAAGGTCTGTTGACCATTGCCCGGGCAGACAATTTGGAAAAAGAAAAAGTTTATAATGATGCCTCCGGAACCCTGTCTTGGCCAACCAGTGTAGCTGTTGTGGGACAAGATATCTATCTTCGTGACAACAACGGCATTTATCGGTTGAATGCATCTACCGAAGCCTTGACGTATGTAGAAAACAGTAAAGGAGCGGCAAAAGCCCGTATGGCAGTTGTTGGAAACAAAGTTTTTGCAATGAGTGGTAGCAATATCATGGTTATTGAGAACGGGGCGATTACCGGAACAATCACAGCTCCTGGTAAATTGTCGGGAATAGCAAAAGCTTATGACGGTAGTTTGTGGGCATCTTGTTCTTCGCCTGCGAAGATACTAAAGATTAATGTTACTGATTACTCCATAGATGCTCATGATATAAGTGAATCGGGACTTGGTGCCGGTTGGGGAGTTGCTCCTGCTTTCTCCGCAACAAAAGATGTGTTATATTTCAGTAATGCCGGCTTTAACTTGTATCGCCACAACTTCACTGAAAACAAGACGGAGTTTGTAACTAAAATCTCTGACTATGTGGAAGATGCGAAGATGTACTATAACAGTTTGGGAGTAAATCCGAAGACCGGTGAGGTGATTTATGCAACTTTAAAGGGCTATGGTATGGATTATAAGATAAACGACATTGCCGTTTTCGACTTTACGAAAGACCCAGCCCTGCAACATGATTTTAAAGGCAGTAACAGTTTTCCGGCAGGTGTGTTCTTCACATCCTATTTCTGATTGTCGGAGGATAAATGATTTTTGAGAAGACTCTGTCGAAGCGATATTAATTGTTTCGACAGAGTTTTTTCTTAACCGGAGGTAATCTTAAAAATTATCTTCTTTCTTTTGGAATCTTCCCGAATTTCATGTTACTTTGTTATCAGTTGAACTTTAATACTAAGAACACATTATGGGAAAGAGTAAGAAAAAGGCTATGCATAGCCAGAAAGAAGAAGAACAAGCTAAGAAAGTGTTGTTGATTATTGGCGTATCTGCATTGATACTGGTGTTGGTGATGCTGATAGGATACTCGTTCTTGGGGAAATAACGAATAGATGTCGCAAGAAATAGAACGGAAATTCCTCGTGACGGGGGAGTACAAATCGAGGGCGTATGAACAAAGCCGTATTGTACAAGGTTATATCAGTAGTGCAAGAGGCCGGACCGTGCGGGTGCGCATCCGTAACGGAAAGGGATATCTTACGATAAAAGGTGCTTCCGATGCCTCGGGACTCAGCCGATATGAGTGGGAAAAAGAGATTCCATTGAATGAAGCAGAGGAACTGATGAAACTTTGTGAACCGGGTGTTATTGATAAAACCCGTTATCTGGTGCGCAGCGGACGGCATACGTTTGAGGTGGATGAGTTCTACGGTGAAAATGAAGGTTTGGTAGTTGCTGAAGTGGAATTGGCTTCGGAAGACGAGGCTTTCGAAAAGCCGGACTTCATAGGGCAGGAAGTAACAGGCGACATCCGTTACTATAACTCGCAACTGATGAAGCATCCATACACTGCCTGGTAAGACCTTAATACCTTGTCGACAAGAAGTTAAGAGTTTGTCAACAAGGAGTTAACTTCTTGTTGACAGGAAGTTAACTCCTTGCAAATGGTTGCTAATCAAGTATATTCAGAGGACGAAATGGAGAAACTTTATGAATACCTGCCTAGAGAACTGGTGACCTTTGTATTGGTGACTTTGTTTTCTTTATTAATAGGACTTTCACAGCGGAAAATCAGTTTGAAGCGTGAAGGGGAGACAACGTTGTTCGGTACGGACCGCACGTTCACTTTTATAGGTATTCTGGGGTATCTGCTTTATATTCTTGATCCGGTGGATTACCGCTTGTTTATGGGCGGTGGCGCTATATTGGGACTGCTGCTGGGATTGAACTATTACGTTAAACAATCTCAGTTCCATGTATTCGGGGTTACTACCATTATTATCGCACTCATCACTTATTGCATTGCTCCTATTGTAGCCACACAACCCTCCTGGTTTTACGTGATGGTGGTTGTGACGGTATTGCTCTTTACCGAATTGAAGCATACTTTTACGGAACTCGCACAGCGCATGAAGAATGACGAGATGATTACTCTCGCCAAGTTCCTCGCTATCAGTGGCATTATCTTACCGATGTTGCCGAATGAAAATCTGATACCCGACGTTAATTTGACCCCTTATACCGTTTGGTTGGCTACGGTAGTTGTATCCGGTATCTCTTATCTGTCTTATCTGTTGAGGCGATATGTATTTCATGAGTCCGGTGTTCTGGTATCCGGTATTATAGGTGGTTTGTATAGCAGTACGGCAACTATTTCTGTTCTGGCACGTAAGAGTCGCAAGGCACCTGCACAGGAGGCGCCGGAATATGCCGCAGCAATGTTGTTGGCCGTGAGTATGATGTTTCTTCGTTTCCTTATATTAATAGGAATATTCAGTAAGGCGATTCTTGCGGAAATTTATCCATACCTGCTTATTATGTCCTTCGTTACGGCGGGAGTGGCCTGGTATCTGCATCGGAAGCGTAAGCCGATTCCGGTGACGGGCGAAGAAGCTGAAGAAGAAGATAGCAGTAACCCGCTGGAATTTAAAGTTGCATTGATTTTTGCCGTTCTGTTTGTGATATTCACCATTGTGACACATTATACTTTGATTTATACCGGTACGGGTGGATTGAATGTCTTGTCGTTCATTGCCGGGCTGAGTGATATCACTCCATTTATTCTGAACCTGCTGCAAGGTTCGGGTGTTGCCGTTGTGGTGGTGACAGCTTGCTGTATGCAGGCTATAGTGAGTAATATTGCCGTGAATATGTGCTATGCGTTGTTCTTTGCAGGCGGGCGGAGTCCGTTGCGCCGGTGGGTGCTGCGTGGTTTTGGCGGTGTGATCGCGGTTAACGTTTGTATGCTGCTTTTTTTCTATTTGTTATAAGTTATTCTTGCTGTCAGAAATCCCTTCTCAGGAATTCCCTTAGATGAAGTTGCGTAATGCCTTCCCGGTCATTCACTTTATGGAATGGGTCTAATGAAATGACATATTTAGGGTAGTTGTCTTTAATAAGTTGAAGATTACCGAATTCTCGTTCTATGGTATCTTCCGATGCAAGAAGATACGTGGCTTGTACATATATGGTTTGCCCATTCTTTTTAGCCACGAAATCAATTTCCATTTGTCGGAATTGCCCTACAGACACTGTAAATCCTTGGCTTTTGAGGTGCAGATAGATTGCGTTTTCTATTAATTTCTCAATATCTCCGATTTGGTTGGAACCGGTTAAGGCATTTCTAAGTCCTAAATCTTCAAAATAATACTTTTCACTGGATTCCAGGAGGCGTTTACCATGAATATCATATCTGGGAACCTTGTTGATGATAAAAGCATTGCAAAAGTAGGCCAGATAGTTTAATATGACAGTGGTAGTAACTTCTATCTGTTGTGTTTTCATGTATTTGCTAATACTTGATGCTGAAATTATTTTTCCTGTGCTATCACTGATAAAAGATATTAAGTTTTCCAAGAAAGGCACATTGCGGATTTGCTCTCTGGCAATGACATCTTTCAATATTATGGTATTATAGATATTATGGAGATAGTCTTGGGCTAAATCCTGATTCTCTATTCCAATGCGATATAGTTGTGGTAATCCTCCGTAAGTCAGATATTTCATTAAAGAAGAATCGGTGTCTTCCAACTGATGGAATTCCAGAAATTCTTTGTAGTTCAAACTCTGAATATGAAATTCCATATATCTTCCTGATAATACTGTAGACAACTCACTTGAAAGCATTTTGGCATTGTTACCTGTCACAATTATGTTACACTCATCATCTGCTTGTAAACTTCTGAGTGTTCTTTCAAATTCAATAATCTCTTGAATCTCGTCAATAAACAGATAATTCTCCTTTGTGTGGTCTAAATGTTCATTTGCATATAGAGTTAATTCCTTATGACTTTTAATGAAATCGAATTCTGTTTTTTCCTTATTGATATATATAATATTGTTTTGCTGCTTAGAGCCAGTTTCTTGGATAAGCTGTTGCAGGATACAACTTTTCCCAACTCTGCGTTGTCCGGTAAGTACGATTATCAAACCTTTGCCTATGGAAGGTCTGATTTTATCCGTATATTGAGGGCGATTGATTAGTTTCATAAACTGAATGTTTAGACAAAGATAACATTCTTATCTTTCATGGAGGATAAAAGTACCTCAAAATGTTTTTTTGTTTTTTATAAAAGATAAATTGAATGCATTCGTTTGCGAGTACAAGGTGAAATAGAAAATATAGTGAAGGTGAGTATTATGTAGCATTAAACAGATAAAAGCACGGGTTATCCCCTTTTCTTTGTGCTTTTTTAACTCCGAAAACCTCGTAGTCCAAGAAAAACAGCCTACTTTTGCCACTTTCATTGTGACAAAATAGGTACAAGTTACGTCTAATACAAGAACAGTCAACTAAATATTCATCAAACAAACAAAAACAGAAATGAAAATTAAATGCCCTTTGCTGCTTATCATGTTGGTAATATCCTCATTGGTAGCGGCACAGAATGCGGCACCTCCATTTCAGATTAAAGGAGTCTTACTGGATTCTTTGACTCAAGAGGGAGAACCTTATGCCACAATCAAAATCGTGAAAAAAGAAGCGCCTGCCCATGCATTGAAAATGCTGGTAACGGACATGAAAGGTAAGTTTCAGGAAAAGATTCCGGGGACGGGTGATTTTGTGATGACGATTTCTTCTATTGGTAGAAATACCATTGTGAAAGATTTCACCGTGAAAGCAGGAGAGAAAATTGTAGATTTCGGTACGCTGTATGTCACGGATGCATCCAACGAATTGGGACAAGTGGAAGTCGTAGCTCAAAAGCCTTTGGTGAAGGTGGATGTGGACAAGATAGAGTATAATATTGAAGACGACCCCGATTCGAAAACCAATTCCGTGATAGAGATGTTGCGAAAAGTACCTTTGGTGACGGTAGACGGCGAAGATAATATACAGGTAAACGGTAGCAGTAGCTTTAAGATACACGTTAACGGCAAACCCAACAACATGATGAGTAATAACCCCAAGGAAGTGTTGAAGAGTATGCCTGCGAATACTATTAAATATATCGAAGTTATCACCTCTCCGGGAGCAAAGTATGATGCCGAAGGAGTGGGAGGTATCCTCAATATTGTGACTGTTGGCAGTGGATTCGAAGGCTATACAGCCACCTTCAGCGGTCGTGCCAGCAATATGGGACTGGGTGCCGGCGCCTATGCTACGATCAAACAGGGAAAGCTTACGTTGACAGGCAACTACAATTACAGTTATAACACCCAGCCTACCAGCTATTCGGATAGCTATCGGGAAGATTATAATTCTACTGACCAGAAGTACTTGGAGTCCACTTCCGAATCGGATTATAGCGGACAATTCCAGCATGGCAACTTGGAGGCTAGTTATGAGATCGATACATTGCGGCTCATCACCATGTCCGTAGGTATGTATGGTGGTGGAAATGATAACGAATCGCAAGGAAATACTGAGATGTGGAACACCGCACGCGACAAGAAAGCATATAGTTATCGTAATTTGATGGACGGAGACGGTTCATGGTATTCCATCCGTGGTAACATCGACTACCAACGCACTTCTAAGAAGAACAAGAATCGTATGCTCACCCTGTCGTATAAAATTAATACTCAACCACAGGAGAGTGATAGTTATAACCGCTATTTGGATCGTTATCAAGTGCCCGAGGATTTTCAACTTTACAATTCGCACACTTTCGGTAAGACTAATACCACGGAGCATACTTTTCAGGTAGACTATACGACCCCCATCGGCAAGATACATACTATAGAAACGGGTGTAAAGTACATTATCCGCAACAATGTCAGCAAAAATAACTTTGAGGAGGACAGGAGCAACGATGGTAATGGAGACTATGTATACAATGAAAAACGTAGTAGTAACTACGAGCATTTGAATGACATCTTGGCTGCTTACCTGGGATATACGTTGCGTTACAAGGATTTCACCTTCAAGCCAGGCTTACGTTTTGAGCACACAGCGCAGGATGTACGTTATATCGTCGGTGCAGGTGAGGATTTTAAGGTGAGTTATAATGATCTGGTGCCTTCCGTATCTATGGGTATTAAGTTGGGGCAAACGCAGACATTGCGTGGTGGATATGACATGCGTATCTACCGTCCCGGCATTTGGTATCTGAATCCTTATTTTGATGATAGTAACCCGATGTTCATCAGTCAGGGTAATTCGGAACTGGAGAGTGAGAAGAGCCATTCGTTCAATTTGAATTATAGTAGTTTCTCATCTAAATTCAACATCAATGTTTCATTACGCCACTCTTTCAACAACAGTGGAATTGAGAATGTCAGCCGACTGATAGGCGAAGGAGGTGAGGAATTCGAAGGGGGGCACTTTGCTCCTGAAGGTGCCCTTTACAGGACATATGAAAATATAGGTAAGAGCCGTCGTACTGATATGAGCTTATATCTCAACTGGAATGCATCGCCTAAAACACGTATCTACATCAATGGTCGTGGTGGGTATTCGGATATTAAAAGTCCGTCGCAGGGCTTGCACAATTACGGTTGGCAGGGTTCTATGTATGGTGGTATCCAGCATACTTTCCCGTGGAATTTACGTGCCAGTTTGAATGCCGGTGGAAGTACGCCCTATATTTCTTTGCAGGGAAAGGGCAGCGGTTATTCTTATTATAGTTTGAGCGTAAACCGCTCGTTCCTGAAGGATCGATTGACAGTAAGCGTTTATGGGTCAAATCTCTTCTCAAAGTATATAAACTTTAATAATACAACCTTCGGTGATAATTTCTACTCTACCAGTAAGAGTCGTTATCCCAACCGTTCGTTCGGTATGAGCATTAGCTATCGTATTGGTGAATTGAAGGCCAGTGTGAAGAAAGCTGCCCGCTCCATTAGTAACGACGATGTGAAAGGTGGTGGTGGTGGCACCCAAGGTGGTGGCGGTGGAGAATAATCTGCCTCGTTCGTTGCTGCCTTGTCCGTAGGAAAGGAGAGACAGCGCTATCACACAGATAGCTAATAAAATTCTTTTCATGATTCTTTGGGGGTATTAGTAAGTGTTATACCCCCAAAGATAAAGAGTTTTAGTGGAATAACCAGCGCTCATAGTCCACCTTTTCGTAAAGTGGCGCAATGGTTACTTCTGTATTCGCGTCTTTCTTTCCAAGCAGGAACTTGTCGACAAACGCTTCTACTTCAGGATACTGGCTTTCGGGCAGCTGGCAGTGCCCATGTCCGCCTACGATGGAGAAGCCCATTCTGTCGGCAATGCCGAAGGTTTCCCATACTTTACGGGCAGCACGGCAGGAGACATAACCCGATTCATCAGCCAGCCATACATAGTCCGGGTTTCCGAGTACCAGCAGTGCACGCGGTGCTACCATGGCACACAGTTCGTGGTGGTCATACGGCAATTTCGATACATTATCCTCTTTATACTGGAACATACTTTCCTTAAACCAGGCATGACTGGTTCTTCCCAAAGTTTCCACTTCACCCAGCGTTTCGGAAACACGCCATGCTGCTGCACCGCCACCACCAGGTTCCTGAGCAATGGTCAGTGCAATACGCTCATCGAATGCTCCGGCAAAAAGAGCCATTTTCCCGGCGAAGGAACAACCGGATATGGCCAGTCGTTTGGTATCTATCTTACTCTTTTTACCTACGATTTCCAATCCGTCAATGATACGGCTCACTCCCCAGGACCAGGCGCAATAGGCTCCCATGTCCGTACGGTCAGGATAAAGTTTGTTGATAGGCTCGTTGCCGCGCTTTTGTGTGTGCGACATGACTTGTGTGAAGTTGAATGCGATTTGTGCTATATTGCGGCTCGTGAAGATGGCGGGAGGAAGACTACCCGTACCTCTGCCTATTCCAATGATGGCAGGGAAAGGGCCTTTACCTGCCGGATAAGTAATTTTTGCTTTCAGGGTGAGCGTTTGTCCGTTCACTGTTACATTTACTCTAAGGGTATCATCCACGATATCCGCAGTAATGTCTTTTTTCGACACTACGGGTTTCTCGCCGATTTCGTAGTGTTCTATTTCGCGGGCTATCTCTGCACGCCGTCGGCTCCAGTCCTTGAAGTTGGTTGAACGGCCACTACCATCGGACCATTGGAAGGGATCGGTCAGTGTTTTTACCACCGGCAGTTCATCGATACCCGGCAACACGGGTGCAGGATTCTTTATTCCCGTATTTTCCACAGTGTAGACTAAGGGGATTTTCTGTGCAAATGTGGAAATGCCCATACCCATGTTCAGCAGAACAATCAGTACCCATAAACGTGTTTTCCAGTTTTTCATGTTTCTATCTTTTTAAGAGGTTTACATCTGTTGGCAAAGATAGACGATGTTTTTTTTAACCGGTTAGTAGGATGTTACAGATACTTTTCATGGTGTTACATGATTAGAGAAATAGATTTCTTTTCTATTAATCTATATTTAAAAAGTACTCATTCAGGTTCTGTGTAGGTTTCAGATCGAGCTTCTTTCGCAATCGGTACCGGTTATTCTCTACTGCACGAACCGAAAGGTTCATTAATGAGGCAATATCCTTAGTCTCCATATTCAGTTTGAGGCAGGCACAGAGACGCAAGTCATTGTTGGTTAGCTGCGGATGCGCCTCTTTCAACCGTTTGAAGAAGTTGCGATGCTTCTGTTCGAACTTGATAAGGAACATTTTCCAGTCATCTTCCGTATCGAGGTTATTGGCAAGCAATGTATTTATTTTCTGGTAAAGAGGTAATAAGGCTTTCTGCGTATTACGGGAACAAATCTCATCTACCATCTCTTTCAGTTTCAGGATAAGTTCGTTCTTGTGGATGATGAAAGAGGTCTGGGTAAAGATCTCGGCATCTTTTTCCTCGATTTCATTTTGCAGTTGCTCGTTCATCAAGCGCAGGCGTGTAGCTTCCTGAGACTTCATTCTACGCAAGTGTTTGGTTTGCAGACGTCGTTTCATCAGGTAGAAGGTGCCGAACAGAGCGGCGATAATGAGTAAGCAGCAGGTAAGATACCACCAGACAGTATTGTACCAGGGAGGAAGTACGTCGAATTCCAGAAGAGTGTCCGGTGAGTAATTGTTTAACCCGTCCGTGGTACGCAGGCGAAGTGTGTATTTGCCTTGCGGCAAGCGGGCGTAGGAAATGCTGTTCAGTCGCTTCGGGGCACTCCAGGTACTGTCCATTTCTTCCAGTTGGTATTGAACGAAAAGGTTTCCGGCAAAGGCGGCATTGACAGAGAAGCCGACAGTTACCGTATTGTCTTTATGGGGGATATGAATAGTTTTATTGAGGTCCATGAAACCTGCATTCAGTTCTTTTCCGGCATGAATAAATTCCAGATTAGGGGCGGAAAGTTCCACGGTTTGCCGTTTGCTGCGATGAGAGTCATGGAGGATAAAACCTGCATCCAGGCAAATGAGTGAGAGGGAGTCGTTGAGAACGGAAATATTCTCATAAGCGGTGATGAGTGAAAGATTGTCAGCTTCCACCTTATATGCTTCGCGGATGCGGGCAATGTATCCGTCGTAGAAGAAACGGTAGACAGATGAGCCGGTGATGGCCCAGCTTTCTTCACTGTCGATGGGAACGATACGTTTCAGATCGTGTATCATTTCGAAACACCGGTTCAGATGCTGCTCAAGCTGCAAGTTGTCGTTGACCTCATCATAGATATAAAATTGATCATTGCCTAAGAATAGGATGCGTCCGCCCGATTTGAATAATTGCAGGCGGGCAGGGAGTGAGCTGTCCTTCTCATTACCGTAGTACGTATAGTATCGGAAAGCGCTCTGTTCGTCATTCAGACGGCATTTGTAAACACCGCGACTGCTGGTTTCCAACCAGATGTTTCCCAAATGATCTACTTCGGCATTATATATCGGGTCGGAGATCTGGCGCATGGAATTTAGCTCTCCGGTAGTTCTGTTTAATATCAGGAGTTCATCGTAGGTAATGATAATCTGTATTTGTTTTCCATTGATGGTTGCCTCCAGGGTGCGGAAGACTCCTGTATTGACTCGATACGGGTGACGGATATGAAGATCGGGAAAAATTTCCAGCAGTCCGTTAGTATGTGCGCAAAACAACCGTCCGTCTATTTTACGGAAGGACCATACCTGCCCCTGAGTGCCCTCTATCAATTTGAGGGAAGAAAACATATCCAGATCATTGAGCTTGTCATGGCGGGTGTAGTAAATTCCCTGATTCGTTCCGATGAGCAGATTGTCGTGCCAGATAGTAGCATCGTATATGCCGCCGAAGCCACCGTCTGTGGAACGGTAGTAACTTAGCCCATCGGTATACCGGATGTAAGCAAGCCCACGGTCAAGGGCTACCCAGATGTTATTTTGATTATCTTCGTAAAGGGATAGAACGGTGTTATTCTGAAGAATGTTAGCAGTGGAGAAGTGATTGAGGATATTTCCATGGGTATCTACTTCATATATACCACTGAGCTGTGTGCCCAGATAATAGGTGTTCCGTTTGGCGGAATAGATGGCGCAGTTCAGTTCCTGCCCTTTCAATTGCCGCGAGAGGGAGAGGTTCCAAGGGATAAAGTTCTTTTGATCGTAGATATAGATTGCACCGGTGGAAGTGCCTACCAGATAACGGTCGGTATCGTAGGGTAGGATGACACGGGTAGTGGTACCGTTCAGGAATTCGCTCCCGGGGATTTTGTTGAGTATGCCGTTGTGCAACTGATAAAGTGCACCGTACATTTCTTGTACCCAGTATTCATTACGTACTTTCAGAAGAAGTAAAAAGGCGTTTGGCCCATCAACGGGAGTGATGGTGTGGTGATCGTATACGTAGATATGACTAAAAGACTGGAAATACACTTTGTCGCCTTCTATCCAAATACGCCAGAAACTTTGGTTGTCGAGTGGATTATCTCCATTGATTAATCCTTTTAGTGAAGTGTATTTCAGTTCTCCTGATTGGTCTCGATCCCAGCGTCCCAAGTCTTCGGAGCCACCACTGTAAATGGTGTGGTGGGATTCTACGGCTATGGCGCGTACGAGGCTGGCATCAGGTGTTTGAAAGAGTTTCCATTCCATGCCGTCGGATGCCAGCAGGCCGATGCTGTTACCGAAGTACATGATGCCTTTCTCATCTTGCCCGATAGACCAGTTCTTATTGGCAGCATGGTATTTGTCACGTGAGAGATTGGTGACATAAGGTTTCTGGTTGGCGAGTATGGTGGCGCATACAAAAAGGGACACACAGGTTATGATAATGTTTTTTCGGATGTCCATAATAGGTTGAATAAAGGTTAGAAAAGGTCATGACCTTATTGTTATTCTTGGGGCAAAGATAATTAATTTAAGGTTAGAGTAAAAATATAGGGGATTTTCTTTATTCACCACAGAGTAACACAGAGTTTCACTATACGAATCAGCAGTTGAATCAGGCTCATTATTGATGGTTTTTAAAGTAAACTTTCATCATACCATCTCTTTAAGGTTTTTTATTGGCTACAGGCTGAATGTTGATAATTTTATACGCCTGTCTTTTTATATTTCTCTTCTTTTTCACTATCTTCCGATTTCAGTGACTGAACAAGCCGAATTTTACTGACCCACGCTACAGCGTATTGTAGAGGGGGTAGTACCTCCCATTTTAGGGGGGTGTTAACTCCCCGGTTGGGGAGTGCGTTATTCCCCGGTTAGGGAGTGCGTTGTTCCCCAGTTGGGGAATGCGTTACTCCCCAACCGGGGAGTTAACGCCTATTTAACCGGGGAAATTTCATCTGTAAAGCGATGGTATCGGAGCATAGATATCTGTAAATTCTTTTTATCATTATCTATACATATCTATCCCCTAATGAATCTATTTCAACTACTGATTCGCATTATTTATAGATTGAACTCTGTAGTGGGCTTATCTAAATCCCAGTTTCTTTAGCCCTGTCTGTACATCGGGATGGCTCATGAATAGTTTCCACAGCAAACCGGTACGGTAATTTTCTATCATTACAGCTATAGGCCCCTGGTCGATGGCAAGATAGCGTTTAGGATACCAATCTTCCGTTTCGCTGAAAGCGTCATAGAAGCCATAAGGTCCCAATACCTTGTCTCCCATTCCATAGAGATAGCGCATCACTTCCAGTGAGTATTCCGGAGTATAGACAATGGAAGAAAGAGCGGCAGTGGGAGAGATAACTCCGTGATCTGCCGACTCGTTCGGAGCATGGGCAGAGTAGCCGTTGACAGAGTAACTGGCGGTCAGTCCCCAACAATCAGGGCCAAAACCTTTCCACTGCTTCGGGTTGCGGATGCAATAGGCGCGGTTGATCAGAGTAAGATTGCGCATTTCATTGAAATAACCGGGACAATACTTATCGGATAAATTTGTCGGGTCCAGTCCGAGGAAAGAATAGTGTGCCCAAAAGAGGGGACCGGCATCACAACCTTGATAGCGCAGGTGAAGTTCGATATCTTCTACCTTGTGGGGATCGACAATGGCGCCTTTCTCTGCCCAACCTTCATGATAGACAGCTGCGGGAATGCTGTGCGTGGGGGAGGCAGCGGCAAGAATATACATAATGAGACACTCGTTGTAACCGTGTACGGGGAAATTCATTTCCCAGCCGTATTCGGGACTCCAATGCCAATAGAGTACATTCTGATCGTTCCGGCGATAGAAATTCCAGTCAACTTCACGCCACAGTGTGTCAATGCGCCCGGCAAGGGCTTGTTCTGCGGGGGAGCCGTTGATGTAATATTGGTGTACGGCAAGCAGACCCTGCATCAGGAAAGCGGTTTCCACGAGGTCACCGCCATTGTCTTTCTGCCCGAAAGGTTTTACCCGTCCGGTATCTCCGAACCACCAGTGCGGGTAGGCACCGTGGAAACGGTCGGCTGTTTCAAGAAAAGAGACGATGCGCTCCATGCGTGCCAGTCCTTCTGCACGGGTGACGTAACCGCGGTCGATGCCTGCCAGCACAGCCATGATTCCGAAGCCACTGCCACCGGTGGTCACTACATTCTGGTCATCTTCGGGATAGATACCATCTATATGGATACGTTCGCATGCCAGTCCGCTATTAGGTTCGGCTCCTTCCCAAAAGTAATTGAAGGTGCGGCGTTGCAGGGTGTCCATCAGGGCTTCGTCGCTTATCCGGTCCGGTTTTGCTGCCGGGCTTTTACATTGTGTAAAGCCCAGCAACAACAGGAGCAATAATAAGCTATATTGTGTCTTCATACCTATTTCTATTGAAGGATTACATCAACAAGTACAGGATCGTGATCAGAAAGGAAGCCATTCTCCGGCCTGTCCTGAATGACACGATAACGGTTCATTTTCATGCCGCTGCTCACGAACACATAATCCAGCAAGACACGTTCTTCCAGCGGTAGCCGACCGAAATCATGGAAAGACCAGGATGGACCGTACGTAACGGCTGCCACCTTCGACGCATTTTCCATTCCTCCTTTTTCGAGAGTCTGCAGAGGTATCTCATCGGGAGTACAATTGAAGTCGCCGGTGATGATGGCCGGCATGTGCGGGGCAATCTCTTTAATCTTGTCCAGAATAAGTTGTACGCCTTCTTTACGGGCTGTCTCTCCGTCGTTGTCCAGATGGGTGTTGAAGAATACCAGCTTCTTACCGTTACTCTTTTCTTGCAGTATGGCCCAGGTCGTGATACGGTTGTAGGAGGCATCCCAACCTTTGATGCCGATGGTTTCGGGCTGTTCACTGAGAGAGAAATTGCCGTATTCCACCAGTGTGAACCGGTGACTGTTGAAGAATATCGGACAATATTCGCCTGCTTCCTTACCATCGTCACGCCCTACGCCTAAAGCGGTGTATTGGGGAAGACCTTGTTTCAGGTCTTCCATTTGATTGTGACGTACTTCCTGCATACCCAGCAGGTCGGGCTGATAGTAGGTAATCATTTGGCAGACGTTATCTTTGCGATATTTCCAGTTATTGGCACTGTCCGAAGGAGCATCCAGGCGAACATTAAAGGTCATCACCTCCAGTGGCTGTTCATTCTGTGCAGGCTGGTTTTTGCAACTGCCAAGAAGCATCAGGCCACACACGCAGGTCAGTAAAGCTATGTGTTTCATGTTTCCTTTGTTTTTATTCTGAATTATCACTTTAAGCTCAAACGGGCTGTCTTTACATGCTGGCTGTTACCGCCAATCATTACCTCAAAGTCTCCCGGTTCCGCTACATAGTTGAGATCATAGTCGTAGAAGTGCAACAATTCCGGGGTGATTTTGAAAGAGACCGTCTTACTCTCACCTGCTTTGAGGAAGATTTTTTCGAAGCCTTTCAATTCTTTCACCGGACGGGTAATGCTTCCCACCAAGTCGCGGATATACAGTTGTACCACTTCCGCACCATCCCGCTTACCGGTATTGGTCACTGTTACTACAGCGGTTACAGAACCGTCCTGATTCATTGCAGGAGCGCTTAAAGTAATGTCTCCGTATTGGAATGTGGTGTATGACAAACCGTAACCGAACGGATACAGCGGATCATTGTCAACATCCAGATAGTTGCTGCGGAACTTCTCGAACCATTTCCCTTCTTTCAAAGGGCGGCCGGTGTTCTTATGATTATAGAATAAAGGGATCTGCCCTACATTCTTCGGGAATGTCATGGTCAGTTTGCCACTTGGATTTACGTCACCGAACAGTACATCGCCGATAGCATAGGCAGCCTCGCTTCCGCCGAACCATACATTCAGGATAGCGGGTACATTTTCCTGTTCCCAGGTCAGTGTCAATGGACGGCCAGTGAAGAGGGTCAATACAACCGGTTTTCCGGTCTTCAACAATGCTTCCAGTAATGTGCGTTGTACATCGGGAATATTCAGATCTGTCCGGCTTGAACTTTCTCCGCTCATTTCAGAAGATTCACCTAAAGCGGCAACGATGACATCTGCGTTTGCCGCTACCTTCAACGCTTCTTCCAGCATTTCCTTGTCTGTGCGGTTGTCACGGTTCAGCGAACGTCCGAACATGGTGGCGCGTTCTTCGTAAGCGGCGTCACTACTGAGGTTGCTGCCCTTGGCATAAGTGATGTTCACCTTACCTGCCATCATTTCTTTCAACCCTTCATATACAGAAGGATAATCGTTGAGGCGTGCAGCTACACTCCATGTTCCCGGCATGTTGCTGCGGGTATTTGCCAATGGACCTATAACGGCAACCGTACCTTTCTTTGCCAATGGCAATACAGGAGCCTGACCGGTTTTTGCCGGTTGATTCTTTAAAAGTACAAAGCTTTCACTTGCTATCTTGCGGGCAACATCACGGTGTTCTTTGGTGAAGATATCCCGTTTCGGGCGCTTCAGGTCACAATATTTGTAGGGGTTGTCAAACAATCCCAGCTTATACTTGGCCTCAAGAATACGGCGGCAGGCTTTGTCCAGCGTTTCCATGTCAACCTTTCCTTCGGCTATAGACTTTTTAATGGTACCAATGAAGCCTTCGCTCACCATATCCATATCTACGCCTGCATTGAGCGCACGTGCCGAAACTGTCTGTAAGTCACCGATACCATGCGCAACCATTTCAGAAATTCCCGTGAAGTCCGTCACTACAAAACCGTCGAATCCCCATTGTTTGCGCAGTACGTCGGTCATCAACCACTTGTTGGCTGTGGCGGGCACGCCGTCTATTTCATTGAAAGAAGCCATAACGCTACCTACACCAGCCTCTACAGCAGCCTGGTAAGGGTATAGATATTCGTTGAACATGCGGTTGCGGCTCATATCCACAGTGTTGTAATCGCGTCCGGCTTCTCCGGCTCCGTACAGAGCGAAATGCTTTACGCATGCCATGATCTCATCGTTTCGTTTCAACTGATTGTTGAGGTCCACTCCCTGATACCCCGACACCATTGCTTTAGCGATGGCGCCTCCCAGAAACGGGTCTTCACCGTTACCCTCGCTGACACGTCCCCAGCGCGGATCACGGCTGATATCTACCATCGGGCTGAATGTCCATGAGATGCCATCGGCACTGGCTTCGGTAGCAGCAATGCGGGCGGACTTTCTGATAGCGTCCATATCCCATGAGCAAGAGAGCCCCAATGGAATAGGGAAGATTGTTTCGTAGCCATGCACCACATCCATACCGAATATCAGGGGGATACCCAGGCGTGATTTCTCTATGGCAAGTTTCTGTACATCGCGGATTTTCTCCACTCCTTTCAGATTGAGAAGTCCGCCTACCCATCCTTGCTCAATCTTTTTGGCTACATCGCTGTTCTGTGCTTGTCCGGTCACGATTTCACCGGAAACGGGCAGGTTTAGCTGACCGATTTTCTCTTCTACAGTCATCTTCTTCATCAGTGCGTCGATGAAGCGATCCATGTCCTGCGGAGCTTTTTGTGCCTGCATACCGGTAACACCCATCAGGGCAGTAGCCAGCAACAAGCTTGTTTTTCTGAAAACTTTCTTCATGATATGTTTTGTTTGGGCATTTATTTAAGTTTCGCAAGTTAATGATAATCCGGTGCAATCTGTATGTTGTTATCATTAACTTGCGAAAACTAAATTAATTCATAAGGTTACTCATCCTTCGGCTCTTTCAGCAAATCAGGAATCTGAGTATACTGGTTGAAAGGAAGCGGCAAAAGTGCCTTATCCTCAGACCAGCCTTTCAATTCTGTTTTTGCCAGACCGGTGCGTACAAGGTCGTTATAACGTTCGCCCCATTCGCACATCAGTTCCATACGGCGTTCGTCAATAACTTGCTGGAAAGTTACATTGGTAAGTTCCGGCATCTTGGCACGTCTTCTTACTTCATTGAATGGAGCGTCACCATTCTTGCCATTTTTGATTTTCGCCTCGGCATTCATCAAGAGAACATCAGCATAGCGGAAAATACGCGCATTGTTGTTTGTACCGTATTTCGTACGTCCTGGTGTCAATTGATTCAGCGGGGTGTATGCCTTACCGTTCCAGCAGTCGGTCTTTTTCGGATCTATCTGTGGCTGAATATAGTCACCGTCCGGTGTTGTTTCTCCTGCCAGCAGGAAGGAAGTGGTGGCACGTATTGTTTCTCCGCGTTCGTAAGCCCAGTCACGGAAAGATTTCAGGATGCCGCAGTCTCCCCAACCGCTGATGTCACTGCCGGAGTTGTTGGGGCCTTGACAAACAAACCATTGGTCACCGTCAATCAGATCACCGGAACCATTGCCGAAGTCAGTCATTTGGCATTCGAACATAGACTCGTCACAGAGTTTTCCGGGAATCTTCCATAACTGGTAGAAGTCGGGGTAGAGTGAGAAATTACCATGCTCAATGATATCGTCTGTCAGTTCCTCCACTTTTGCGTAGTTGCCCATGTTCAGATGAAACTTGGCTGCCAGCATCTCAGCGGAAAACGCTGTAACGGCTCCTTTGTGCTCACTTTGGTTCGGACGGATACGCGGCATATTATCAATGCCGTACTGCAAATCTTCCAATGCATATTTGTTTACCGCATTGGCAGTGGAACGGCTCAAATCAACCTGATTATTGTCGCGGAGGATGGTAACTGGGCCAAATGCCTGCACCAGACGATAGTAGGCATAAGCGCGCATAAACATCACTTCACCACGATATGCCTTATAGTTTTTCATATCGCTATCGTTGGTGATATTCTCAGCGTACAGGTCTAACGATTCAATAGCTGCATTGGCAGTTTTGATAATATTGTAATATTGCATCCACAATTCGTTGAAGCCCCAGAAAGAATCATTATACTTATATTCGCTCAGGTTGTAATAGTCGCTGCCATTCCACTGGCCGCTGAATACGTCCTGGTCGCGAATCGTAGTAATTTCCCAGATCACCCAGTGCAAACCGCTGGTGCGAATCTTTGCATATACGCCTGATACCGGCTGGTACATATTGCTGATATTAGTATAATCCACCTTCTCTTCCGGCACCTTTCCTTCAGGCTCTTTGTCCAGAAAATCATTACAGGATGCGAACGATAATACCATCAAGGCGGACATTATATATATAAAAGGTCTTATTAATGTTTTCATTAGTTCTAAATTATTAATGGGTTATTTCTTAGAAATCAATTTTCAAACCTAAGGTGTAAGTCGATGTCAAAGGATATACTTCGGTATCCCAACCTTGGCTGTCGGACAATTCAGGAGTGAATGCGTTGGCCTTGAAAGTTGTGAACGGACGGTCGGCAGTCAGACTCAGGCGTAAGCCCGGCATGGTATAGTTGCCAAATTTGAGGTTACGGAATGTATAACCAAGCGTAATATTCTGAATGCGGAAGTAGTCGGCGCTTTCTACAAAGTAAGAGCTATACTTCTGGTCGCTTACGTTCCAGGGTTTCAGTAGGGCGGCAGCCGATGGATTGGAGTTTGTGGAGCCCGGGCCTGTCCAGCGCTTCTCGTATTGGGCGCGGTCGAAATTATAGTTCTGGGTAGAATAACGAAGCGCGCGTTTCCGGTTGAACATCTGGGCACCGGCCTGTCCGTAAGTAGTCAGCTGGAAGTCGAGATTCTTGTAGTTAAGACCGAGGTTGATGCCGTAAGTGAAATTAGGAATATAAGAACCTAATGTAGTACGGTCGTTTCCGTCAAGGACATTGTTTCCATCGAGGTCGGCATACTTTAAGTCACCCGGTACACAACCGTTGGCCACTGCAATAGGATCAGCGGCAATTTCCTCTTCTGTCTGATAAACGCCTATCATTTTGAAGCCGTAGAATGAATTCATTTCTTTACCTACAATATTAACGGTCTTACCGCCTCTGATGATACTGTTACCGTTCAGGTCTTTCACGCGGTTTCTCAAGGTAGAGATGTTTACACCGATATTATATGAGAAGTCTTTGCTGATTTTATCGTTCCAGTTGGCACTTACATCGATACCGGAGTTGAGAATCTTACCATAGTTTCCGGCAAGGGTGGTGGTGCTGAATGGGAGCAGCGGAGCGATTACAGCATTATTAGTCATACGGTGATAATAGTCAACGTCGATATTCAGACGGTTGTTGAGGGTAATAAAGTTGATACCTGCATTCCATTCTTCAACAACTTCCCACTTCAACCAACTGAAGTATGTACTATTCTGATAACCTGCAATGGTAGAATTACCAAATACACCGGATGCAGCGTTACCGGTCGCGATAGAAGCGAAACCGTCGCTTGCTGCTACCTGGTCGTTACCCAGCTTACCCCAACTTGCACGCAGTTTCAGGAAGTCAATCCATTTCTGGTCTTTCAAGAATGATTCTTCGGACAGAACCCAGGCTGCACCTACTGAAGGGAAGTAGCCCCAATGTTCCTGATATTTGCTGGAACCATCGGCACGCATTGTGAACATCAACAGATATTTGTCATCATAGTTGTAGTTCAGACGGGCGAAGTAAGAAACACCTCTATAGCAGTAACCGTCGTCTTTTACGGTAGCACCTGCTGCGTCACCGTTCTTGATGTACCAGTATTCGTCTGCTCCATCGGGGACGTTGCTTGCTTTACCTTCGAACATACGCCATTGTTCCTGACGCATGGAGTAACCTGCCATGGCGCCAAATCTGTGTTTGCCCCATTGGTCATTATAAGTCAGGGTATTATCCCAGATATAGTTGTAATACTTGTTTTCGTTCTTTGTAAGCTGAGTGGTGGCTGATTGTTGCCAGCTGCTTACGTAGTATTTCGGAGTAAACTCACGACCTTGGGTAGAGAGGAAACTATAGGAATAGTTCGTCTTGAAATTCAATTTGCCGGGAATAAAATCAATCTGAGCGTAGAAATTACTCAATACCTGATAGTTTTCTTTGCTTGAATCGAAATACTTGGCAGTTGCAATCGGATTAAGGAAGTTTGTTGAGGTATAACCGATCGCATCCGGAGAACCAAATTTGTCAGGGAAGGACTTATCGTTGTACTCCTCGTCATAAAGAGCTATGATGGGAGGGCAATTGAACGCTTTCTGCCATGCCTGATTGTTGGGCACTTGCTGCGTGGAGTTACTGAACACACCGTTGAAGCCGACTTTCAGCCAATTCGTAGCATCATAATCGACAGATCCACGGAAGTTCAGACGTTTGTAGTTGTTGTCAACATCCATAATACCGTCTTGATACAAATAGCTTACACCTACAGCATACACGGCTTTTTCGGAACCACCGTTAATGTTTAAACTGTGGTTTGTGATAGCGGCAGTGCGCAGAAGCAGGTCGTACCAGTCATTGTCTGCTCCAAAAGTCCAATTGTGGAAGTCAGGATCATCATGACTACCGCCATATTTGTCGATGGACTGTATGAAGTGGGTCTTATAGGAGTCGAAGTTACCTTCGAGAAGCATGGTTGCGTATTCGTGTGAATTACAGAGTTCGAGCACATTGGATGCTTTCTGGATACCTACATAACCGTCATAAGTGATCTTTGCTTTCTGGTTGCGCGAACCTTTTTTGGTGGTGATGAGAACTACACCGTTTGCAGCGCGTACACCATAGATAGCGGCAGCCGAAGCATCTTTCAGGATAGACATTTCCTGAATATCCGCGTTGTTCAGGAAGTTGATGTTGTCGTAGAACATACCATCTACAACAAACAACGGCTTACTGTTAGAGAATGAACCGATACCACGGATCTGTACGGTAGGACCTTCACCCGGGGCACCATTATTTACGATATTGACACCGGGAACTTTTCCCTGGAGGGCTGCCATAGGGGTAGTAGAAGGTACGGCAGTCAGGGCCTCACCTTTAACTACGGTAATGGGAGCCGTCAAGTCTTTGGCCTTTGCAGCACCATAACCTATTACGATAATTTCTTCCAATTGCTGTGAGTCCTCTTTCAATGTCACATTGATAGCCGAACGTCCGTTCACTTTTATATCTTGTGGCAACATACCTATATAACTAAAAGTGAGTGTTCCGTTTTCCGGAACGTTCGTTAATGTATATTTACCGTCTAAATCGGTAACTACACCGTTGCTGGTACCTTGCACGAGGATGGATACACCAATCAGTGCGTCACCCGATGTGTCGGTTACGGTACCTGTTACTGTTCTTGTCTGGGAGAGTACGGGCATTGCTACCAATATGAGGCACGCCGTCAAGAATAGATTCTTTAGCCATAAGGCTTTTTTCAGAAGATGTGTTTTACTCTTCATCGCATTAAATTTTTTTAGGTGGATAACTCTTTTTGTTTTCTTCTTAGCTCTGCGCAGTGCTCGAATTAAACTTCATTGCAAATGTAGAAATTTCGATGTGCGAACTGCAAAAAAGATATTCACCACCAATACATATCCCTGATTTTTAACAAATCGGGGACTACTCATTTACTACTCAAATTAATTTAATGCATTGTTTATTAGATGGATAAAGAATAAGGACGGTGTGAGTGATCTTGAGGAAAAGTAAAAGCCGGGAACAGGTTTGTGTACTGCTTCCGGCTTTTCTTATTTATTTATCTGTTGAGAATCCCAGTTTCCGCAATCCGTTTTGTACATCCGGATGGCTCATAAATAGTTTCCATAGCAGACCGGTGCGATAGTTCTCTATCATGACGGCAATAGGTCCCTGATCGATGGCAAGATATCGTTTGGGATACCAGTTCTCTGTTTCGGAGAAAGCATCGTAGAAACCATAAGGACCGAATAGCTTATCGCCCATATCATAGAGATGGCGCATCACAGCGAGCGAATAGTCCGGGGTATAGACGATGGACGAAAGAGCGGCGGTAGGAGAGATGACTCCCTGGTCATCCCGCTCGTTCGGCATGTGGGCGGCATATCCGTTGACGGAGTAGCTGGCGGTCAGTCCCCAACAGTCCGGACCGAAACCTTTGTAGTGCTTCGGATTTCGGATGCAATAAGCACGGTTCACGAGAGTCAGATTACGCATTTCATCGAAATAGCTGGCGCAGTATTCATCTTTTAGATGAGTCGGATCTAATCCGAGGAAGGAATAATGTGCCCAGAAGAGGGGACCTGCTTCACAACCCTGATAGCGCAGATGAAGTTCGATATCTTCTACTTTATGGGGTTCGACGATGGCGCCGTTCTGTGCCCATCCCTCATGATAGACGGAGGCGGGAACGCCGTGCGTGGGTGAGGCAGCGGCAAGCAGGTACATGATGAGACATTCGTTGTAACCATGTACGGGGAAGTCCATTGCCCAGCCGTATTCGGGACTCCAATGCCAGTAGAGTACATTCTGATCGCCCTGGCGATAGAAATTCCAGTCGACATCACGCCAAAGGGTATCGATGCGTTTGGCAAGTGCCTGTTCTTGGGGAGAACCGTTGACGTAATATTGGTGTACGGCAAGCAGTCCTTGTATAAGGAAAGCTGTTTCTACGAGGTCGCCACCGTTGTCTTTCTGTCCGAAAGGCTTTACCTTGCCGGTATCTCCATACCACCAGTGAGGATAGGCACCGTGGAAGCGGTCGGCTTTTTCAAGGAAAGAGACTATCTTTTCCATACGTGCCAGACCTTCTTCACGAGTGATGTAGTTGCGGTCGATACCTGAAAGTATCGCCATAATGCCAAAGCCGCTACCGCCGGAAGTGATGACGTTCTGGTCTTTTTCGGGGTAGATACCATCTATGTGGATACGCTCGGGGGCAAGACCGCTGTTAGGCTCCGCGCCTTCCCAGAAGTAATTGAAGGTTCGCTGTTGAACGGTGTCCATGAGGGCATCATCGGTAAGTTGGGCGGCACTTCCGGTCTTGGCATTCTTGCAGGCTCCGAGGAGAAGCAAGAAGAGGAGGGGAAGGTAGGTTGTTAATTGTTTCATAATTAATAAGGGGTTAGGGATGAGCTATTCGTTAAATGATAATTTAGCGGCGTGATTTGCGGAGTAACTTAATTCCCCTCCTCCAGTCGGAGGAGGGGTGCCCAAAGGGCGGGGTGGTAGGTGAGAAAGAATTCCTCTTTTATGATTAATAGGTATTAATTACTTACCTACCACCTCCCCCTACGGGTACTCCTCCTCCCAGGAGGAGGAGAATTAAGATACTCCTGTGCCGAAAGGAAATTTTGCTCCAGCGCTACGCTGGTAAATTATCATTTTAATGTCAGACGAGCCGTCTTCACAGCCTGGCTGTTTCCACCGATCATGATATCAAAGTCACCCGGCTCGGCTACGTAGTTCAGGTCGTAATCATAGAAGCGAAGCAGATCACGCGTGATAGTGAATGATACCGTTTTGCTTTCTCCGGCACGAAGGAAGATTTTATTGAACCCTTTCAACTCGCGTACAGGGCGGGTGATGCTTCCTACGAGGTCGCGGATATAGAGTTGAACTACTTCCGCACCGTCATGTTTGCCTGTATTGGTGACGGTGACTACGGCTGTAACGGAACCATCTTTTCCCAATGTCGGTGTGCTCAATGCAATGTCACTGTACTGGAAAGTGGTATATGACAATCCATAACCGAAGGGATACAGCGGCTCATTATCCACATCCAGATAATTTGAACGGAACTTTTCGAACCATTTGCCTGCCGCCAGTGGCCGACCGGTATTCTTATGATTGTAGAACAAAGGTATCTGGCCTACATTCTTCGGGAAAGTCATGGTTAGTTTTCCACTCGGATTCACGTCACCGAACAGAACATCGCCAATGGCATAAGCCGCTTCACTGCCTCCGAACCATACGTTCAGGATGGCAGGTACATGCTCCTGTTCCCAGTTCAGCGTCAACGGCCGACCGGTAAAGAGGGTTAGTACTACGGGTTTGCCTGTTTTCAGTAAGGCTTCCAATAAAGTATGCTGTACATCGGGCAAGCCGAGTTCGGTGCGGCTTGAACTTTCACCGCTCATTTCAGAAGATTCTCCCAGTGCAGCTACGATAACATCGGCACCGGCTGCAACTTTCAGTGCTTCGTCCAGTAACTCCTGATCCGTGCGATTGTCGCGGTTCAATGAACGGCCGAACATGGTGGCACGTTCTTCGTAAGCTGCATCACCGATAAGGTTACTACCTTTGGCGTAGGTGATGTTTACCTTGCCTGCCATCATCTCTTTCAAGCCTTCGTATAAAGAAGGGTAATCGTTGAGGCGTGCGGCTACGCTCCAGGTGCCCGGCATGTTGCTGCGGGTATTTCCGAGAGGGCCGATGACGGCAACTGTGCCTTGCTTCTTCAACGGAAGCACGGGTGAAGCAGCTACGGTTGACGAGTTATGAGCTACGAGTGGCTGTGCGGTGGCGGGGGCATTCTTCAGAAGAACAAAACTTTCGCCGGCAATCTTGCGGGCGGCGTCACGATGCTCTTTTGTGAAGATATCCCGTTTCGGACGGTTCACGTCGCAGTATTTATAAGGATTATCGAACAGTCCCAGCTTGTATTTCGCTTCCAATATCCGGCGACAGGCTGTATTCAACGTGCCCATTCTTACTTTTCCTTCTTTAATGGATTTCATCAGTGTACCGACGAAGCCTTCACTTACCATATCCATGTCCACCCCTGCATTAAGAGCGAGTGCACTGACGGTCTGCAAGTCGCCGACACCATGCTCTATCATCTCTGAAATGCCTGTGAAGTCCGTTACCACAAACCCTTCGAAACCCCACTGACCACGCAGCAAATCACTCAGCATCCATTTGTTTCCGGTGGCGGGAATACCGTCTATTTCATTGAATGACGCCATCACACTACCCACTCCGGCCTCTACGGCAGCCTCATACGGGTACATAAATTCATTGAACATCCGGTTGCGGCTCATATCTACTGTGTTATAGTCGCGTCCGGCTTCTCCGGCTCCATACAGTGCAAAGTGCTTTACGCAAGCCATGATTTCATCGTTGCGGTGCAACTGGTCTTGCAGATTGGCACCCTGGTATCCGTATACCATTGCCTGTGCGATAGCTCCACCCAGGAACGGATCTTCTCCCGAGCCTTCACTGACACGTCCCCAACGTGGGTCGCGACTGATGTCTACCATCGGACTGAATGTCCAGGAAATGCCGTCGGCACTTGCTTCGATGGCTGCAATACGGGCGGACTTCTCAATAGCTGCCATATCCCAGGTACAGGACAATCCCAATGGAATAGGGAAGATGGTTTCGTACCCGTGTATCACATCCATGCCGAACAGCAGGGGAATACCGAGGCGTGATTTCTCTACTGCCAGCTTTTGCACTTCAAGAATACGGTCTACCCCTTTCAGGTTGAAGAGTCCGCCCACCAATCCTTTTTCAATCTTTTGTGCCACGTCGCTGCTCTTGGCCTGTCCCGTGGTGATGTCTCCCGTGACGGGTAGGTTCAATTGTCCGATTTTCTCTTCCACGGTCATCTTCTTCATCAGTGCGTCGATGAAGCGATCCATGTCTTGTGGAGACTTTTGCGCCTGTGCAGATGCTATGCCCATCAGGGCACCCATCAGCAACAGGCTTGCTTTTTTGAATATTGCTTTCATATATTTCTATGTTTTAAGATAATAAAATGAGTATGGCTTGCCGTAAGCAATCCGACCGCGGCATTTAAGGATTTTCTTACCTATTGCTAAGCCGGGAAGTGGCATCTGTTTATTCTTTCTATCATGGAGAACTTTTCTTTCCACCATGATGGAAAGAAACTTTCTCCACGGTGGAAAGAAAAGTTCCTCATGGTGGAAAGAAAAGAATCTTGCAGCTTAGCTTCTTAGCCTCCGCAGGTTTTTCTGATAAACTCTGCGGTTGCACGGCTTGTTGATGCTTGCGTAACTTGAGTTGTTTAATAGTCCGGATTCTGTACCAATACACCATTCGATTTGTCTATCTCTGTTTGCGGCAATGGCAACAGTGCATTTTTAGGCTGGTAGTTCTTTCCGGCAGCCTGAAGCACTTCTTGCGCAATGCCCCAGCGTACGAGGTCATAGAAACGGTCGGGCTCTAATCCCAGTTCTACGCGGCGTTCGTGACGGATAGCCTCACGCAATACACTCTGATCCAGAGACTCAACTTTCGGAAGTACATTGGTCAGTGTGCCGCGGGCATGTGCACGTACTTGCTCCAGATAACCGCTTGCTTCGCCCATCAAACCTTTTTCGTTGGCTGATTCGGCGGCCATCAGCAGTACGTCCGGGTAGCGGATCAGACGGATATTTACCCAGAAGCCCATACGGGTATACTTGCGGCGTAATGCCGGGTCGGTATAGGCTTTCTTGTTGAAGTAAGCGCCCATGGCCGTAGATACGGGTGATTCACCGTAGGGTGTGTTTGTATTTTCCTCTGTGATAGGCTCGTCATCACTACGGCGGAAGTAAAGCAGTGTAGCATTCTTACGCGGATCGCCCGGTTCGTAAGCTTTACCCATCAGGGTGGTGGCCATGTGCCAACCCCATCCTAAGTCCCAATTGCCTGCTCCGCGCACACCCTGTACCTGGCAGAACTGGCTGCCGATACTACCGTCTTCTTTCATAGCATCGGTGGCTTCGCATTGCAATTCGAAGATACTTTCGCCGCAATTCTCGCCTTCTACGGTGAAGACTTTATCAACCGGAGTGTTCAGGTTATAAATGCCGGAGTTGACGACTTCGGTAGAGGCTGTATACATATTGTCCCAATCGTTACGCATCATGTAGGTACGTGCGTGCAGGGAACGTGCGGCACCCCAGGTGAGCCGTCCCGTATAGTCGCTGTCCCATCTCAAGGGCAGGCACTTTTCGGCTTCGGTCAGGTCTTTGTCAATCTGTTCGTATATCTTTTCGGCAGTGGTTTTGGGGACGTTGGCATCGGAGGCTTCCACTACTTTGATGGTCACCAGAGGTACTTCACCAAAGGCACGTACCAGGTTGAAGTAGCAGTAAGCACGGAAGAAGAGGGCTTCACCACGGTTGCGGATGGATTCGGTGTCGTCCTTATGGTCGCTGTTGGCGATGTCGTCCAGAATCTCATTACATTGGTAGATGATTTTGTAGTTCTGACCCCAGTAAGCGGCTAACGGGCCGTTGGAGGCTGTGTACTCGAAATCATCCCACATGGCAGCTTCGTTACCGCCGTCGCCGGCATCACTGCCCTTTTCGGAATCCTCGCTGCGAACCATGTGTACCATGAAAGCGGGAATACCTGCGGTGATGTCATACGAACGCATCAGGTAGTAAACGTTGAATATCTTTCCGCCTACAAGGGCGTTGGGGGCGTCGTCTTCCGTGAACTGGCCCAGCGGGTCACGGTCCAGAAAGTCATTACAGGAACTGAATGAGAGGGCGGTCGCGCCAATCAACAGGGATAGGATATATTTCTTTATCTTCATAATTTCAAAAATTAATGGTTTAGGATACTATTTCAATTCCCCTCCTCTCGGGAGGAGGGGTGCCCAAAGGGCGGGGTGGTAGGTGAAGAAGAATTCCTTATTGTTATGATTAATAGGTATTATCGTTTACCTACCACCTCCCCCTACGGGTACTCCACCCCCTCCGGCTCCCCCGTTATCGGGGGAGAGCAATTCCCAGGAGGAGGAGAATTGGGATGCTCTGTTGTATTTGTTTATTTAGAACGTCAGATTAAACCCGAACGTATAAATCGCCGGCATCGGATAACTTCCGTCATCCACCCCGAAGGCAATGGTCGAGCCACCCAGTTCAGGTGTATATCCGGTGTTATGTTTCCACGTTTTCAGATTCTGAATATTCACATAGAGTTTCAGCGCCTGCATACCGATCTTGGAAATCAACGCCTTGTCAAAGTTGTAAGCCAATGATACGTTGCGGATGCGGAAGAACGAGCCGTCTTCTATATAGTATTCAGAATTCATATTGTTGATGCTGTGTTTCGTATTCAGCAACGGCTGGGTATTGCTGGTACCCTCTCCATGCCAACGGTCCATGCGTTGTGCCATGAAGTTGAACTGGCTCCAGTTATAGTTATCCCAGGTACGGTAAATCTGGTTACCGCCTTGTCCCATCATGTCTACTGCCAACTCCCAGTTTTTGTAACCTACTCCGAGAGTGAAACCATAAGTGACATTAGGTGTAGGGTCACCAATCATGGTACGGTCGGCGGTGGTGATTTCACCGTCACCGTTTACATCCTTAAACTTCAAGTCACCCGGAGTGACCGTTGCAAGCTTATTCTTCGGTGAATTATTAATCTCTTCCTGAGTCTGGTAAACACCTTCTACTTTGTAGCCATAGAAGTAACCGATAGGATAACCTGCCATTGTATAACTTTGGCTCTTATCTCCGGCAATGATGGAGTATCCATCCTGTACAAGGCTTAATACCTTGTTCTTAATTGTAGTCAGGTTGGCTCCGACGTTATAATTCCAGTCGCCGATCTGGTCACGCCAGCTCAGTGCAAGTTCCACACCCAGGTTTTCGATAGATCCCAGGTTACCGATGCCCGGCACGGTTCCTGAAATACCGGGAACTTCTGCCAGCAGGTCTTTTGTTTTCTTCTTGTAATATACACCTTCAAAGTGCAGGCGGTTGCGGAAGAAGTTGGCTTCGGCACCTACCTCCCATGCCTCTACTTTTTCCCAACGCAGGTTCGGGTTAGGCAGATAGGCAAGCTGATAGCCCGGATAAATGGCGGACGGAGTACCGAATACTGCGGAATAGGCATTGGTCAGCAAAGGCTCTGCCGGATAGGCTCTATCCAGGTTTTGGTTACCCAGCGTACCCCATGATCCTTTCAGTTTCAACATATCCAGCCATTCGATACCTTTCATCCATTCCTCTTCGCTCATCAGCCAACCCAGACCTACGGAGTAGAAATTCTGCCATTGGTTTCCTGTATAAGAGAAAGCGGAAGAACCGTCGCGGCGGTAGGAGCCGTTGAACAGGTACTTGCCTTTATAATTATAGAGAATACGTGCCAGTACAGATACTGTAGAACGTTCCCATTGTGTACTACCGTTGGTTGCAGTGGCGGCATCGCCGATACTTACATACCATTTGTCGGGATTGTCCGGAATGATCAGACCTACACCTTGCGTGCGTCCGGCATTCAGATTTTCGAGCTTATTATAATAGGTGGTAAAACCGGCGGTGGCTGTCAGGCTATGGTCGCCCCAGGAGTTGGTATAAGTCAACAGATAATCGCTCTGCACTTTCATCTCGGTCTCTTTGGCCTGAGTCACTCCGGTCTTGCCGGTGCCCAGTGTAGCTATATCACCTTCGGCACTGGCATCATACACTTTAATAATCGGCGTGTAAGTCCGTGTGCTGTTCGATGCATAATCCAGTGAGAACATGGCTTTGAACTGAAAGTGTTGCAGGAAGTCCCATTGCCCGTATATGTTACCCGAACCGCGGTAGTTCTCCGCCTTTGTGGTATTTGCCTTCAATTCAACGTCCACCATCGGGTTATTCATCTGCGCTTTTTGGAAGCCGGGGAGGGAGGTATACAATCCATATTCTTTGTTATACACCTCTGCTACCGGAGCCGCCCGCAGGGCAGTGGCAACACTCTTTGAATCAGCCGGCAACATACGTGCGCCGTTGAACTGGAAACCTACTTTGAAGTTGTCCGTCACTTTATAATCATCGCTGATGCTCAGTGTGATTTTGCTGTACTTCTCATGCTTGATGTTTCCTTGCTCGTAGGCATAACCTGCGCCGAGGTAGAAGCTATGCCTGTCGGAAGCACCCGTAATGCTGATATTATTGTTCGTAATGAATCCGGTCTGGAAGATTTCGTCCTGCCAGTTGGTGTTGCCTGTCCAGTCGGAGAAATTATATTCCGGATTGCCTTCATTTCTCAACTGTTCGTTATACAACAGTTTGAAGCCATCGGCATCTACCATTGCAATCTTGTTGGTGATAGCTTTGAAGCCGAACGAACCGTTGATGTTTACCCGTGTCTGTCCTTCTTTCGCTTTCTTGGTGGTGATGATGATTACACCATTGGCACCGCGCACACCGAAGATGGCAAGTGAGGAAGGGTCTTTCAGGATTTCCATTGACTCGATATCCTGTGGGTTCAGGAAGTTGATGTTGTCATTGAACAGTCCGTCCACTACATACAAGGGCTTGTAACCATTGATAGAGTTTGTACCGCGTACGCGGATTTCCGGGTCGGCACCTGCCTTGCCGGAGTTGATGATTTGTACGCCGGGCACTTTACCTTGCAGGGCAGACAGTGGGTTGGCAACAGGTTTGTTGGCAATCTCGTCACCTTTAATGTTGGTGATAGATCCTGTCAGGTCACGCTTCTTGGCGCTACCGTAACCGATGACCACTGTTTCGGCAAGCATCTGCGAGTCTTCTTTCATCTGTACATTGATGACGCTCTGGTTGCCTACTTTAATGCTTTGCTTCTCCATACCTACGTATGAGAAGTCGAGGGTAGCATTGGGCGGAACTTGGATTGAATAATCACCATCCAGTCCGGTCACTACACCGGTATTGGTGCCTTGTACCACAATGGATACGCCAATCAACGGTTCTTTAAATGAGTCGGTAACGACACCGGTTATGGTCCGTTCCTGAGAAAATGCGGCAGTACCTATCAGCAGGAAACATACCGTCAAGAATAGATTTTTAAGCCTTAGGGCTCTCTTCATAGGAGGGTTCAGGTTTCTCTTCATTGCATTAAATTTTTATGTGAATGATATATTGCATCAGAACAATGCAAATGAAAAAAAAAATTCGAGGGCTTTTAAATCTTGGGTTTTTAACACAATTCCTTTAGATAGCCAGGTTAGAAAGATACCTGCATTTCTTTTGGGTGTAAGTACAAAAAATAATATCTTTGCATTATCGTAACAGCTGTTACCGTAATGACTGTTACGATAATGACGGTTTATTTATTAAGAAACGTCCTGTTTTCTCTAAGGAGAACTCTAAACAAGTACGTTATTGCATAGCTGATAACTTCCTTACTTTTTGGTTTCGCTTTATTTATCGTTATCAAGGGTATATTGAATCCGGTGCATTGAAACTGGTGGAAAATATAATCCGTCGGGATTATGATGTCTTTTCAGGAAATATGCTGGAGCGCTATTTCCGTGATAAATTTATGCAATCTGGTTTATATACTGATATTGGTATGTACTGGAATCGAAAAGGAGAAAATGAAATCGATCTTATTACATTGAATGATTTGGATAAGACGGCCGCCATTTACGAGATAAAAAGAGATGAATCCCGATATAGCATTACCAAGCTGGAAGAGAAAGTGGCAAATCTATTGGAGGCGGAAAAAGAATTGAAAAAATATAGTCTTGATTTAGGGAAACTCTCATTGCGGGATATGTAGAAAAGTATGTTGCCAGAAAAAAAAGATGTCACCGAATTTGTCACCGAATTAGTATCTGTATTTCCTGAAGTATTGAATTGTAAACAAAGAGAAAGCCTCCGGAAAACTAATTCCGAAGGCTTTCTCTTCTTACATTTTAACCGTATTTTAAATACTGTGCGGGTGATAGGACTCGAACCTACACGCCTCTCGGCACCAGATCCTAAGTCTGGCGCGGCTGCCAATTACGCCACACCCGCAGTGGCTTTCTTGTTAAGCGGTGGCAAAGATAGAAAGTTTTTTCTTTCTGGCAAACAGTTTGGCATAGAAAGTGTTTATTGGACTACTTTTAAGAGTTCCCGTGCCCGTTCAATAATGGCATCGCTCTTGGTATCATTCTCATCCATATCTACTTTCTCATCCGGATCAATGCCGAATTCGATATGTTGTTTGTCTGCATCCAGGTGGGGGCTGGCGGAGAAACGTACGCCCCAACCATTCGGAAGCTCTGAAGAGAAAGGTAATCCCGAACCGCCACCGGTTTTGTCACCTACCAGAGTAACGTTAGGAAAATAGCGCATCGCATTTACGAAATCATTTGTTGCGCTATAAGAGTGACGGTTGATGAGAAGCATTACTGGTTTTTGCCAACGGATGCTATTGGAGGGCTCCAAATAAATGGGTTTGGGATCAGAGAAGTCACTGTGTCCCTTTCCCGTCTTATGCTGGATATACCCCGTCAACACTTTCTCATTAGTGAAGCGGGCCGCTATACGCTCTGAATTAGTCAGATTTCCGCCACCATTGTTGCGAACATCCAGAATCAGGCCACTACATGGAGCAAGGTAAGAAAGGACTTCATCCAGATTGCCGTTACCGACACCACTGGAGAATGATTCATAATAGATATATCCGATGTTGTCGTCCAAAATCTTATATTTCATGCCGGCAGCGATGCGGTACGTCTTTCCGAGATATTGCCGTTCGATAATACCTTCGTTGAAGTTGCGGGGATAATCCAGATACCAGTCCCAGTAACGGGCCACATTTGAAGAACTGTACAGATTCACATGACCGTCTTTCAGTTCCGCCAGCATACTGTCAAGCACTTGGAACAATCCGTCATTACCCATGTTGGATGTAATGAGAGGTTGGTATTTATCGTGGATGGCATCCCAGTCTATTTGTTTGTAATCCAGGAAACAGTATTGCTCGTCAATGATCTTCCACAAAGCTTCGAAGTTCCCCTGTGGTGAATTGTTGAACTCTTCCTCCCGGATACAACTGGATAGCAAAGGCAGTATCATGAGCGCTACTCCCAGCCATCTAAACTTACTATGATATATTTCTTTTATTCCCATTATTCTATCCCCTTATCACGATGTTATCGCTTTATCACTCTATTTTTTCTTCTTGTCACGAATGAGAAACAATTCTTTTACGAAACCTACCATAAACACATGCGAATAGGTATGCGTCTTTATATCATTTACTTTGGATTGTTGTGCATCCCAAAGATAGGCTAAACGCATTTTGGCTCTTCCTACCGGGAAATCAACAGTCAGCATCTGCCGCAGGGATGGCTGGTTGTGTAGGGAAGTGAAATTAATTACCCCGTTCCAGTTGCCCAACGTAAATATTTCGTAGTACGACTGTCCGTAGTTGGGTGAGAACATAATACCTGCAAAAGGCAGGTTAACCTGATAGCGCAGACTAATCGGATAGTTTTTGATTCTTAAATCCCATATTGCCATTCCCGATGCATCCAGATTGATGTAAGCGCGTGCCTGTGCCGGGTTGTTGCCATTGCGCAGATTGTAGACAAAGCCGCCATTTAAGTCGATAAGTCCTCCGGCAAGTAATTTGAAGTTAGAAGTAATCGGAAAATTATAATGCAATCCGTAATTCCAGTTTGCCAGACCGGAGAACATATTGTTGTTGTCCACCCGGTTGTGTGTATAGCCTAAGTCTGCCTGGAAGAAACTTTGCAGAGATACATTACCGTTCATCCACTTCGTCATGCGCATACTTTCGCGGGAAATACGGAAGTCAACGCCTTTGTATTCCTGCGGTGACAGGTAGGTGTCGAATACATTCGTGAAGCCGACACCGTACATTGTGGCGCGGGTTATAAAGCGTGTCCTTGCAGAAGAGTCCGCCCTCAGCTCTTGCAGCGCCTTGTCTTCAACACTTTGCGCTTTTATACTTCCACCTGACAAAAGCAGGCATCCTACTATTACAACAATCTTATGTAACTTCATTGATATAGTTGCTTGTCACTAATCGTTAATCGTTAATCACTTAGAACAGCTTCATCTGCCCCGTTATTTCATCCCGGATATCATCTTCACTCTTTCCATGATCGGGGTCCAGATTTTCCGGCTCTTCTTCCTCCTGATCTTCTGTGTCCTGCGAAACCTCCGGCTGTCGTGTAGGTTCCAGTTCATTGACAGTTTCCATTGTGAACGTAGTGATACGTTTACCTTTTGCCTTGAAACCTTTTACAGCGATAAATTCATCAGCCTCTATAATCATAGGTTCACGGAAACTGTCGTGTCCGCCGAATATGATTTCCAGGCGGGGATAGCATTCATCCGTCAGTAAAATCAGGCGATTGTTCTTGTTCTCTCCCAGATAGTTCTGCTTGCGGTTGGTTGCCTCCATGCAGAAACGTTTGATATATGGGAAATTTTGTTGGTCCGCATCATAAAGTACGGCTGTCCATATCTTGTTCGGGTCAAACTTCTCTAATATACGGATATTGGCTTCATAGTGGTTGCTTAGGTCGAAGTTGGTGATGTAGAAATCCCCGTTGTCATGTACCACCAGGATGCTGTCATCACTTTGGAATTCTCCCAGGTATTCGCCTCGTCCGTCATAGTTAAGGCGAAGCACGTCACGGTCGAACCAGACTTTTCGTCCGCCCAGAGTAGAACCGCCACGCTGTTTCAGGGCGATCTTGTGTACCGGAAGCTTGGTTAGAATGTTTCCTCTTGCCTGGCGTCCTTTAATGCCGACGGCACTAAAGTCTTCTTCGAAGATAATGCGTCGTACCCGTGGATTGGGTTTCAGGGTTACTTTGATGACTTCCGCTTCACCGTTGGGGTTGGCAGTGAAGTACATGATGCGTGAATCGGGCGTGCCTTGCGTCACATCATATTCGCGATCACGGATAATGCTTGTCACTGCAAAACGCTTGATATAATGTGTACCCTCTTTTCCGTCACGGTAAACCACATTGTAGATGGTACGCTTATCGTTTTTCTTGAATACATTGGCATAAAGAATATTTTTACCCACAAATTTCTTGTCGGAAACAGGAGTAACTATATACCGCCCGTCGCGGAAGAAGATAATGACATCGTCGAGGCTGGAACAGTTTGAGAGGAATTCATCTTTCTTCAGACCTGTGCCGATGAAGCCTTCTTCGCGATTGATGTATAATTTTTCGTTGGCTTCCACTACCTTGCTTGCCTCGATGGTATCGAAGTTGCGCAATTCTGTACGGCGCGGGAAATTCTTGCCATATTTGTTTTTCAGCATCAAATACCAGTCTACCGTATATTCCACGATATTAGCCAGATGATGGTCTATTTCCTCTATGTCCGCCTTCATGCGGGCAATGAGTTCTTCCGCTTTGTCGGAGTTGAACTTGAGGATGCGCCCCATCTTTATTTCCATCAATTTGAGGATATCTTCCTTGGTTACTTCGCGTACGAATTGTGGATAATAAGGCGTCAGACGTTCGTCGATGTGTTCGCAAGCGGCATCCATATTTTTGGCCTGCTCAAATTCCTTGTCTTTATAAATGCGTTCTTCAATGAAGATCTTTTCCAGTGAGGCAAAGTGCAGACTTTCCAGTATTTCGTCTTTGCGTATTTCCAACTCCTGGCGCAGCAGGGATAAGGTGTTATCTACTGATTTTCTCAGTATATTGCTCACGGTGAGGAAGTGAGGTTTCTGATCGTCGATGACGCAGCAATTGGGCGAAATGCTTACTTCGCAATCAGTGAAAGCATACAAGGCATCTATCGTCTTGTCCGATGAAACACCAGGCGCCAGGTGAACCAATATCTCTACGTTGCCAGATGTCAGGTCTTCTACCTTCTTTATCTTGATTTTGCCTTTTTCGCTTGCCTTTACAATAGAGTCGCAAACACTGGCTACCGTTTTCCCGTAAGGAATTTCTTTGATAGCAAGTGTCTTATTATCAATCTTTTCAATTTTAGCGCGTATGCGTACCGCACCGCCACGTTCTCCGTCATTGTATTTAGAAACATCAATGCTGCCGCCTGTCTGGAAATCCGGATACAGTTTGAATTCCTCTTCATGCAGATAGTGGATGGATGCATCGCAAAGTTCATTGAAGTTATGGGGAAGTATTTTGGATGAAAGACCTACCGCAATACCCTCTACTCCTTGTGCCAGCAGCAAAGGAAATTTAACAGGCAGGGTTACCGGTTCTTTATTTCGTCCGTCATAGGAAAGTTTCCATTCGGTAGTTTTGGGATTGAACACTACATCGAGGGCGAATTTCGACAGGCGTGCTTCAATGTAACGGGGAGCAGCAGCACCGTCACCGGTGAGTATATTACCCCAGTTTCCTTGACAGTCTACGAGTAAATCCTTCTGCCCTAATTGCACCAGCGCATCCCCGATAGAAGCGTCACCATGCGGGTGAAACTGCATGGTATGTCCTACGATGTTCGCTACCTTATTGTAACGTCCATCTTCCAAACGCCTCATGGAGTGCAGAATACGTCTCTGCACAGGCTTCAAACCATCATTTATGTGGGGTACGGCACGCTCCAGGATAACGTATGAAGCATAATCTAGAAACCAGTTCTGGTACATACCGCTAAGTTGGTATTTTGCTTTTACGTCTTTCGCGTCAGCGGGTTTATAATCCGAATGTCCTTCGCTCCCTTCCGGGAGTCCGTTTTCCAAATCGTCTTTTGGTGCTTCAAAGTCTTCGCTCATATCTGTTCCGGGAATATCTATTCTGAATAATCACTGAATTTTTCAGTCGAACGCAAAATTACTAAATTTCTCGGGAAAACCTGCAAATGAAGGTTTTTTAATTATTTGTAGTGGTGACTCACTCGCGACATGATGCCTCGTATGCCCACCGCATCATCAATCTGTTTGACGGACAGATTGTGACGGAAGTGCAAAGTGAGAGTTTGTTACGATAAGATAAATTAATACCCCACCTGCCCGACTTATGATATAAATCCCTATCTTTGTGGCGCTTTTTAATAAAGAACAGGATTAAAATTAATAGATATAACAAAAAAATGGCACAAGAAGACGTTTTTAAGAAACTCGTATCACACTGTAAGGAATACGGTTTCGTATTCCCCTCCAGCGACATCTACGACGGATTGGGAGCAGTGTATGACTACGGTCAGATGGGTGTGGAACTGAAAAACAACATTAAACAATACTGGTGGCAGAGCATGGTGTTGCTGCACGAAAACATTGTCGGCATCGACTCCGCTATCTTTATGCACCCCACCATCTGGAAGGCTTCCGGACACGTAGACGCATTCAATGACCCTTTGATTGACAACCGTGATTCCAAAAAACGTTATCGTGCTGATGTGCTGATTGAAGACCAACTTGCAAAGTACGACGATAAAATCAATAAAGAAGTTGCCAAAGCTGCCAAGCGTTTCGGAGAGGCTTTTGATGAAGCGCAGTTCCGTAGCACAAATGGTCGCGTATTGGAACACCAGGCTAAACGCGACGCATTGCACGAACGTTTTGCAAAGGCGCTGAATGATAATAACCTTGACGAGCTTCGCCAGATTATTCTGGATGAAGAAATCGTTTGCCCCATCAGCGGTACAAAGAACTGGACGGAAGTTCGTCAGTTCAACCTGATGTTTTCTACAGAGATGGGTTCTACTTCGGATGGTGCCATGAAGATTTACCTGCGTCCTGAAACAGCCCAGGGTATCTTTGTGAATTACCTGAATGTACAGAAGACCGGTCGCATGAAGATACCTTTCGGTATTGCACAGATTGGTAAGGCATTCCGTAACGAGATTGTTGCCCGTCAGTTCATTTTCCGTATGCGTGAGTTCGAACAGATGGAAATGCAGTTCTTCGTGAAGCCGGGTACTGAGCTGGAATGGTTCAAGAAATGGAAAGAAATCCGTTTGAAATGGCATAAGGCATTGGGATTCGGTGATGACCACTATCGTTATCATGATCATGATAAGTTGGCTCATTATGCGAATGCAGCTACAGATATCGAGTTCTTAATGCCGTTTGGCTTCAAGGAAGTGGAAGGTATCCATAGCCGTACGAATTTTGACTTGTCTCAGCATGAGAAGTTCTCAGGTAAGAATATTAAGTACTTCGATCCCGAAACGAATGAAAGTTATACTCCGTTTGTTGTGGAAACTTCTATTGGTGTGGACCGTATGTTCCTCAGTATCATGTCTGCTTCTTATTGCGAAGAACAACTGGAGAGTGGAGAAAGCCGCGTAGTACTGAGATTGCCTGCCGCACTTGCTCCTGTGAAGTTGGCTGTAATGCCGTTGGTGAAGAAAGACGGTCTGCCTGAAAAGGCTCGTGAGATCATCGACTCATTGAAGTTCCACTTCCACTGCCAGTATGATGAAAAAGATAGTATCGGTAAACGTTACCGTCGTCAGGATGCCATTGGTACTCCGTACTGCGTGACTGTTGACCACCAAACTCTGGAAGATAACTGCGTGACGCTGCGTAATCGTGATACGATGCAACAGGAACGCGTGGCTATTGCTGAACTGAATAACATCATTGCAGACCGTGTTAGCATCACTTCATTGTTGAAGGGGTTGCAATAAGTAATACAATAAATTAATAGAATGAATAAAAGACTCTTAATATTTCTACCTTTCCTGTTACTCTTGACAGGTGTATTTACTTCTTGTGAAGAAGTAGAGGAAGTAGGTAGGTATGATAACTGGCGAGAACGGAATGAAGCTTATATTGATTCATTGAATCTGATCATAGGTGGTCGGGCTGATAGAATTATAGAAGGGGCGAAATATGAAGGTGATAACGGTGACTCTGTTAAGCTTAGTAAGATTCCTGTAGGTGAATTATTTGCTATTAAGGATAACTACAATAGTACGACAGAGAATTCCTTGTATATTTACTGTAAGAAAATCTCGTCAGATAACCCCCTTGGGGAGCGTCCGCTTTATACGCAGTCAGTTACGACATACTATTATGGTACAATAATATTAGGGGATAGATTCGATGGTAATTTTGTTGGTTACAGTGCAATAGACCGAGGGGTACTGCTTTCTGAAGGCGAGGGCGCCAAGGTGCCCACGGACTTCGATTCTCCATCTTCTTTTAGGGTGACAGGTGTCGTTTCAGGATGGACTACGGTATTGCAGTATATGCATACGAAAGAACGCTGGATATTGTATATTCCTTATCAATGTGGATATGGAGAAGCCGGATATGGTTCAATTCTTGGTTATTCAACCTTGACATTTGATATGCTGTTAGAAGCAGTAAAGTAGACGTTCTTTTACAATAGATAGAGAGGCTGCTCATTTCATGGGCAGCCTCTTGTGTTTATAGAGTACGGATCTACATTTTCTTTTTCAACGCTTTTACCCAAATCTTATATCCTTCTTCATTCAGGTGTAAGCCGTCACTGGTCAGTTCTTTGCGAAGCACATTCGTACCTTTCTCTGTAAATAACGGGAAGAGGTTGATGAATGTAATTTTGTGATCTTTAGCTAAAACTTCCAGTTGTGCATTGATTTCGGGAACCATGTCGGTTTTCCCGGTTAGCTTTTTGTAACGTCCGAAGCTCTCATCGAAAGGCAGGAGACTTTGCAGATAGAGTTTCGTATCAGGAGATTCACGCTGAATGCGCTCTACGGTCATGCGTATCATGCTGACGATGCTGTCCGCAGTGAGGTCGTGTGAGATGTCGTTGACACCGGCAAGGAGGAATAGTTTCTTTGGGTGTCCCGGAAGTATCTGGTGCAGGCGGTCGTAAATACCCATAACTTCGTCACCGATGATACCACGGTTACGGATGTTTTTCTTGTTGAGGCGGGTGTTCCAGTTGCCGCCACCTTCTGTAAGGCTGTTGCCCACCATGACGATGTCTTTGGAGGTAATGGCAGGTTCATCCATGAATTGGAGGAAGCGCTTATAATAATGATTCGTATAAATACGTGGGGTGGGATAGATAGAAGCAGCAACAACATTGGCTATCAGAGAACGCAGGCGAACCATGCTGTGACCGTCTTCGGGATGCACGGCATTGACGAGCAGGATGACGGAAGTATCGTTGTCCGGATCTATGATGATGGAAGTACCGGTGTATCCGGTGTGCCCGTAGGTATTCGGACCAAAATAATCTCCGTTATTGGAAGCGTAGGCGGTGAAATTATCCCATCCTAAAGTGCGTCCTAATGTAGCAGTGGCACGGGGGACGGTGCGCATAGCTTTTACTCCTAATGGGCTGAGGATGCGGTGTCCGTTCCATTCTCCGCCGTTTTGCAGGGCGGCGCAGAGGACAGCTATGTCTTCGGCACAAGAGAATACGCCGGCATTGCCGGAAATACCGCCATTCATGACACGGGCGAGTGGATCGTGTACTTGTCCGCAGAGGACACTGCCGTCGGATTGCTTCTCGGTAGGAGCGATGAGGCTATGCCAGTCACCTTCGGTAGAGGTTGTCCAATGGGCATCTGCTGTATTGATCCATTTCCCATCCTTGTCGCGCTTGCAGGGGAGATAGTCGGTATGGGCCATACCTAATACATCAAATAGATTTTCGCGGGCGAAGTCACGTAAGGATTGTCCGCTGACGGTTTCGATGATGCGTTGCAGGGTGATGTAGTTAAGGCAACTGTATTGGAAGTCGGTCTGCGGCTTGAAGTCGCGGTGGCAGTTGGCTATGTACTCTATCATTCCGTCGGGGCTGGGGGAGTCATATTGTTTTTCCAATTCACTGGTTGGGGCATAAGGGGGGAGACCGGAAGTATGTGTCAACAGGTCGGCGATGCGGATGATTTTCTTATCTTTTCCGTCTTCGCTCACCCAGGACTTAAATTCAGGTATGTAGAGGCTGACGGGATCCAGGAGGCGGAGCTTACCACGTTCTGCCAGGATATGGGTACAGATGGCAGTGGACATGGATTTACTGCATGAAGCCATATCGAAAATGGTGTTTACAGTCATAGGCTCGGTGTTAGGGTACACACGCTTGTTGCCGTATGCTTTGAGGTAGGCCATCTTCCCGTTGCGTACTACAGCGAGTACGGCACCGGGAATGTCTTTATTGGCGATGGCGGTTTCTATCGCTTCGTCAGCGTACAACAAATGACGGGAATCCATGCCGACTTGTTCGGGGGCAACACGTTGCAAGGATTGTGCATTGGCTTGCAGGGCAAGCAACACAAAGAAGAAAAAGGAAGGGAGGAGTTTCATAATGTTACCCCCCTATAAGCATCCACTGCCTTTTTCACTGAACCATGCATTAGCAACAGTGCCTTTGCCTTTCCATAGTCCAATCCCAGTTCTTCTACGATCATGCGGGTGCCACGGTCTACCAATTTCTGGTTACTCAGCTGCATGTTCACCATCTTATTACCTTTCACGCGGCCCAGTTGTATCATGACAGAAGTGGTAATCATGTTCAGTATCATTTTCTGTCCCGTACCCGATTTCATGCGTGAGCTTCCTGTTACATACTCCGGTCCTACAATCATTTCGATGGAAACATCTGCTTCGGCTGCCATCGGAGAGTCGGGGTTGCTGGTGATGCAGCCTGTAAGAATGCCGTGCTCACGTGCTTTCTGCATGGCACCGATAACGTAGGGAGTCGTGCCGGAAGCGGCAATGCCGATGACGGTATCTTTATCCGTAATGTTACGTTCAACTAACTCTTCCCAACCGCGACGCATATCGTCCTCCGCATTTTCCACCGGATTACGCAAGGCTGTATCACCGCCTGCTATCAGTCCGATGACGAGCGTAGGAGGCATACCGAATGTTGGAGGAATTTCTGATGCATCCAGCACACCCAGGCGACCGCTGGTGCCTGCTCCCATATAAAAGATGCGTCCGCCTTGCTTCATGCGTGGAACGATTTGTGTCACCAGTTTCTCGATCTGTGGGATGGCTTTTTGAACAGCCAATGCCACTTTCTGGTCTTCTGTGTTGATGTCCTCCAATATTTCGCGGACAGATTTCTTTTCCAAGTCGTTGTAGAGCGAAGGTTGCTCTGATATCTTTACGAATGCCATGATGATGATGAGATTTATGATTTATAATTTATAATTTATGATTTATGAGGGCTGGGGTGATTAGCTATGGTAGCTAATCAGGCCTTCCATGGGGCTCTGGAGGATGGTGCCTATTTGAACGCCCATTTCCTGTGCGGCCTCGGCAAGTACCTCCTTATAATGGAATGCTACGGAGCCGATGAAATGTACCTTGCTATGCTGATAATCGTATTGCATGACGTTCCTTTTCAGGAAAGCCTTGAAACTGTTCAGCACCAGCGTGCGCACGCAAGGCTCGTCCAGATTCTGAGCGAGGAATGGAGACAGGCTTGCCAGGAAGCGGTTCGGGAAAGGTTTACGGTATACACGGTCGATGATGTCTGCCGGTTCCAGATTGAACTGCTTGAGGAACTTCTCTTTCAGTTCCGGAGTCATCTGATTTTTCAGAATATCACCTACCAGCAACTTACCCAGGCAAGCACCGCTACCTTCGTCGCCAAGAATGAAACCCAGGGGAGAGACGTTGGCACCAATGTGTTTGCCGTCGTAGTAACACGAGTTGGAACCTGTGCCCATGATGCAGGCTATGCCCGGTTCGTGTCCGCAAAGTCCGCGAGCGGCGGCAAGCATGTCCGTATTTACTTCCACTTCGTCGCCCGAAACCTGGAGATGCTGGATAATGGCACGGTGTACCATGGCAATTTTGTCGGGGAAGCCACAGCCGGCACCATAAAAGTACACAGCGTTGAAGGCATGGGTCGTTAACTGGGGCAGCAGCGCTGTCGCAATTTCATTACTGATCTCCTCTTCCGACTGAAAGAAAGGGTTGGTACCTTTCGTAGAAATCTGCTGGATGAGTTTACCTTTCTCTACAACACACCAATCGGTTTTTGTAGAGCCACTGTCTGCTATTAATATCATATCGTTTTAAGTTTAATTATTTACTTGTTGTTTTAAGGAGTTAGAGGAGTTATCTCCTATATCTTCTTTACCTCCTATATCTTGATATATATCTTCCGTTTATACAATTGATAGCCGATGCACCAGTTGATGGCTACAAAGAGCAGTGCGTAGGCCAGTGAACCGCCTGTCTCACCGAATATCGGCATAAGAACGATCTTGTATAAGAATCCGTGTATGCTGATGCTGCCATCACCCCAAGGGAAGCTGATGCTGCCGAACAGGATACTTAGTACTCCACCCAGAACGTACATGAACAGGGGGTTGACACCGAAAGCCTCGAAGAAAGTACACCATTTCTTGTATCCTTTTACGTCGATGATCCAGATGAGCAGTGCCAGGAAACTGGAGGCCAGTCCGCAAGTGGTGAGAACGAAGGTGGGAGACCAGATTTTCTTGTTGATAGGACAACCGTAGCTCAGCAGGAAGCCTGCAAAAGTAAGAATGGCACCAACCAGGAATAATTTGATCAGGTGAGAGTTTAGTAACGCTTCGCGGCTCTCGGCTTTATTGCTGTCCAGCATCATGCGACCCACGCAGAAGCCCAGCAATACGTGGGCAATGGAGGGGATGGTGCTTAAAAGACCTTCGGGATCAATGCCGTTGTCCTTGTACATGTGTGCGGGGGTGAGGATGGCACGGTCCACTATGGAGAGGATATTGGTTTCGTTGTAAGCAAATCCGTTGCCACACATCAGCAGGATGAAGTAGCCTACCAGCAATGTGGCAATGAGATAAGGGATATGACGGTGTTTCATGGTCAGCGCAATGATAGCGGTAGCACCGTAGCAAAGGGCCAGACGCTGCATGACACCCAGGATACGGATGCGGTCGAAAGTCCAGACGGATGCCCAGAGTTGTTCGCCGAAGCTGAGACCTTCATGGGAGCCTGCCCAGTAGTAACAGAATCTGGAGAACCAGCCGATGGCAAGTCCGATCAGGAAGATGATAATAGTACGCTTCAATATCTTCAGGGCGGCTGCATGACTGAACTTGAAGTTGTACTTCTTCAGGGAGATATAGGTAGAGATACCCATGATGAACATGAAGAAGGGGAAGACGAGGTCGGTGGGGGTGAGGCCATTCCACTCAGCGTGGCGCAGGGGGGCATATATATGTCCCCAAGTGCCGGGGTTGTTCACCATAATCATGCCCGCAATGGTGACACCGCGAAGGATGTCGAGGGCAAGAATGCGCTTGTTTGTCTTAGTCTGACTGTTCATTGTAATAAGTGTGTTAAGTTATTAGTTATAAGTTATCAGTTGCTTCAGCTTTCACGCTCTTCGTGCATTGGTCTACGAGATAGGCGATAGAGACGTAGGGGATACCAGAGTTGGTAGTCAGTCCTATTTCGCAGGTACGACTGTTGGAGTAGCCGATGGTGATGCCGGATGCTTCTATCTGCGGACGGAGTTTGCGTAAGGCATAGGAGTTCAGTTCGGGATAGGTGAATCCACGGTCGCCGGCAAAACCACAGCAGCCTACTTCTTCGGGTACGAAGACATGCGTGGAACAAAGTTTTGCCAGGGAGACAATCGTATCTGCCAGCCCCATTCGGCGCATGGAGCAGGTGATGTGTACTGCTACGGGGCGGTCAGTCTGCGTGAAGACCAGTTTGTCCCGCAGGAAGGTATAGATGAATTCTGCAGGTTCGTAGAGCTTCATCTTTTGAATGGTTTCGCGCATGCGGTGCAGGCAGGGGCTCTGATCGCAGAGGATAGGATATTTGCCTTGCTCGCTGGCTTCCCAAAGGGCAGCTTCGAGTTCGGCGGCTTTGCGATCGGCAATGTCGAGCATACCTTTACTTTCCCAGATGGTGCCGCAGCAGAGCTTATCCATCTCCTTTGGGAAGATGACTTCGTAACCGCCTTTTTGCAAGAGGGAGATCATCTTGTTTACCAAAGGTTGTTCCACGGGGGAGTGCTTCGGGAGGCCCATGGTTTGGTTGATGCAGCTGGGGAAATAAACGACTTTGTCAGCTGTGGAGTTACGAGCTACAGAGCTACCAGCTACCAGTGCTGCGCTATCATTCTGCATAGTACTCGTAGCTTGTAGCTTGTAGCTTGTAGCTGATCCACTTGTAGCTTGTAGCTTGTAGCTTGTAACTTTATAGCTCTTCGGCATGGCAGGCGTCCACAAAGGCACGCCCAATACATTGTGCATTCCTTTCGTAATGCTGCTCATGGCTTTGGTTCCCAATACGGAGTGTCCGAAATTGGCTAATGACAAAACGGGGCGCAGACTACTCTTAACACCAGCGAAGTGATTGGCTACGAAATCTCCTGCTTTATATCCGAGGCTACCTTTCGGCAGTGCTTCCTGGCGGATGATATGGGTCAGGTCGCCTGTATTGATATTCATCGGGCAGGACATGGAGCACAGTCCGTCTCCTGCGCAAGTTTGATTGCCCGGGTAGCGGTATTGTTTTTCGAGTAGAGACAGACGTTCCAGGTCTGTACCGCTTTGTTTCAGACGTGATATTTCCCGTTGCAGTACAATGCGCTGGCGCGAAGAAAGGGTAAAGCCGCACGACAGGCAGTTCACTTCGCAGAAGCCACATTCGATGCACTTGTCAGTTGAAAGAGCTACGAGCGACGAGCGACGAGCTACCAGTGCTGCGCTATCATTCTGCATAGTACTCGTAGCTTGTAGCTCGTAGCTCGTAGCTGATTCACTCGTAGCTTGTAGCTCGTAGCTTGTAGCTCGTAACAACGGCAACGGTTTGAAGTTTTTGATGTGGCATTGCGGGTCATCATTGAAGATAACTCCCGGATTGAGCAGCCCTTTCGGGTCGAACAACTGCTTGACTGCCTTCATGGCTTCAAAAGCTGCCTCTCCCCATTCATATTTCACGAAGGGGGCCATGTTGCGTCCGGTGCCATGTTCTGCTTTCAGCGAGCCGTCGTATTTATCGACTACCAAGGTCTTTACGTCATTCATCAGGTCCTCGTAGCGCTTTACTTCGGTGTCGGTACTGAAAGATTGGTTCAGGATAAAGTGGTAGTTGCCTTCCAGAGCATGACCGTAGATGCAGGCATCATCGTAGCCGTGGCGGGCGATGAGCTGTTGCAGGTCGGCAGTGGCTTCGGGCAGGTCTTCGATGTGGAAGGCTACGTCCTCAATGAGGCAGGTAGTGCCGGGCTGGCGTGTACCGCCTACGGATGGGAATATGCCTGAGCGGATAGCCCAATACTTGGAATATTCTTCCGGTCGGTCGGTGAAGTGCACGGGGATGTAGGTGCTGAAAGGTTTCAGACACTCTTCGATCACTGAGATATTCTGTTCCAGTTCCTCGCGGGTGCGGGCTTTGGTCTCGGTCAGCACGGCGGTGAGGCCGGAGGGATCGGAGACTTCTTGCTTATACCTTATATATATGGGGTCGTCTACGGAAGAAAGACTCTTGTAGTCCAGCAACTCGGCACCCTTCACAATGAATGAAGAATGAGGAATGAAGAATTCTTCATTTTTAAGCTCCTTCATTGCCACCACCGCCCGGCAAGCATCCTTGATACTGGTAAAGTAGAGCATGGCGCTTGCCTTGTGCGGATAGTCGTACTCGGTGCGCATGGTAATCTGGGAAAGGAACGCAAGCGTGCCTTCCGAGCCTACCATCAGATGGGCAATAATATCGAACGGGTCGTCGAAGCGGACGAATGGCAGGAGATTCAGTCCGGTTACGTTCTTGATGGAATATTTGTAGCGGATGCGTGCGGCGAGTTCTTCGTTGGCACGTATCCGGTCGCGCAGTTCGCAGATGCGGTTAAGGAAATCGGGGTGGGTGGCTTCGAAGGAAGCACGCGAAATGTCGTCCCCTGTATCCAGCACGGTGCCGTCCGCCAATACGATGCGGGCGGAGAGAAGTACCTTGTCACTATTGGCATGTGTGCCGCAATTCATGCCCGAGGCGTTGTTCATGACGATGCCGCCTACCATGGCCGATTTCACGCTTGCCGGGTCCGGAGCAAACTTACGTCCGTAGGGCGCGAGAATCTCGTTGACCCGCTGGCCGATGATGCCCGGTTGCAGGGTGATCTGTTCATGATCGGGAGAAATGCTGTACTTCTCCCAGTGCTTTCCGGCTACGATCAGGATAGAGTCACTAATGGCTTGTCCCGACAAACTGGTTCCTGCAGCACGAAACGTTACTGGCAGACTGTAACGGTCGGCAAGTCTCAACAGGTCGGAGATTTCCTCTTCGCTGTTGGAACGAATCACGATTTGTGGGATCAGACGGTAGAAACCCGCATCTGTTCCCCATGCTAACCGGCGCAGTTCGTCGGTGTATATCCTATCTTGCGGAATAAGTCCCCTTATTTCCCGCAAAAACGAAGTGTAGCTACTTTTTACCATAGTGTTTTCGCCTTTCTTTTCCTTATCATTCTTTCCCTCTTTTGCCTGTACCCCTGTCAGGGTGTGCTGTGGGGCCGTTCTGATGCCGTCCCGATGTCACCTGTGATGAGATACGTATCTCACCTCTCATGACATGCGCTTCTCACCACCCATGACATGCGCTTCTCACTACCCATGACATGCGCTTGTCATGAGGGGTGACATGCGCTTGTCTTTATGGCCCCTTCGGGTGTAAGAAGCGTTTACTGTTCCTTACTTGTACAGGTAGTACTTCTTCGACAACCGGCGGAAGTCGTCAGCATCCTTATACCAATAGTCGCGCACATCTTCCCACCGGTTGCGCTGTGAGAACCGCTTGCGTATTTCTTCCGAGCCGCTTACCATGTCGAACATGCGGAAACGTCCCTTGTCGGCATGCTCAAATACGGCACGGTCGGGATAGAGCGCTGCGATTTCCTGCATCACCAGGAATTGGATGTCGCTCAGCGGGGCTTTCTGCACATCCATGATGTGTACCTGTACGCCTTGCAGCAATTCGCCCTTACCTACGGAGTAGAAGGGTTTCAGATACATCGGCCTGAACTTAACACCCGGCACGTTCAATGCGTTCAGGCGTTCCGCCAGTTTTTCTGCTTCTACCCACTGTGCGGCAAACATCTGGAACGGTATCGTATAGCCTACTCCGATGGACATGTATCCCAGTTCACCCAGAATGCCGCTTACCGGATAGAACACGGCCGAGTGCGGATGAGGGATATGCGGAGAAGAGGGTACCCATTGTAACCCCGTCTGTACATAGTCCATCTTGCGTTTCCAGCCTTTCATCTTCACAACGTGCAGGTTGCACGGTGCCGCCATCATCCGTTCTCCGTTCAGCATCAATGCCAGCTCGCCGCAAGTCAGCCCGTAAAGGTACGGAATCTTGAACTGACTGACAAAGGAAATGCAATCATCTTCTACCAGGTTGCCTTCTATCTTGAGTCCGCCTACCGGGTTGGGGCGGTCCAATACGATAAATTCTTTACCGTTTTCGGCCGCTGCTTCCATAGCCAGCCCCATTGTACTGATATAGGTGAATGAGCGGCAACCGATGTCCTGGATATCGTAGACCAATACGTCAATGTCTTTCAGCATCTCCGGCGTAGCCTTGCGGGTTTTGCCGTAAAGGGAATATACGGGCAGTCCGGTGGTGGCGTCTTTGATGTCCGTCACGTGGTCGCCGGCATGTACGTCACCACGAACCCCGTGCTCCGGGCCGAAGAGGGCGACCAGATTCACGTTCGGTGCTTCGTGCAGAATGTCGATGGTGGATTTCATCTGATTGTCCACTCCGGTGGGGTTGGTAATCAGACCTACGCGTTTGCCTTCCAGACACTTGAAGTTCTGGTCTTTCAGGACTTCGATGCCTGTCTTTATCCGAATCTTTTGTGCCTGCGATGCACCACAGAGGACGCAGAGGACACAGAGGAGAATGTATTTCTTCATAATGAATCGTTCTTTTTTATCACTTTATCACTCTATCACTTCTTATCACTTCTTCCCATATGTCGGGTCAATCTTCCTGTCTGCAAACACCGTGACCACAATGGTGGCGGCACAGCAGAGTATTACGATCCAGAAGAAGTTAATGTAACCGACTGCTTCCTGAAGATAACCTGCAAACATGCCCGGAATCATCATGCTCAGTGCCATGAAGGCGGTGCAAATGGCGTAGTGCGACGTCTTGAATTCCCCTTCGGAAAAGTACATCATGTAGAGCATATAGGCCGTGAATCCGAATCCGTAGCCGAACTGCTCGATGGCAATGGCTGTTGAGATGGCAAACAGATTATCGGGTTGGCCGATGGCGAGATAGACGAAGGTCAGGCAGGGAAGTGTCATGCACGCTGCCATCCACCAGATGGATTTCTTCAGTCCGATGCGCGATGCGAACAATCCGCCCAGGATACCGCCTACGGTGAGGAATATCACTCCGATAGTGCCATATACAATACCTACTTCTGCCGTGGAAAGTTCCAGGCCTCCCGCCTCTTTTGAAGCTACCAGGAAAGGCATACACATCTTGATGAGGAATGCTTCGGGCAGACGATAAAGCAGCATGAACGCAATGGCCAGCCATACGCCGGGTTTGGTGAAATAAGTGGCAAATGTGCGCCCGAACTCTTGGAATATGGCTTTTGCACTGGCTGTTCCCGGTGTCAGCACAGACTTGTCGGAGGTAGGCTTGGGCATTGCAAAGAGGTGATAGAAAGTCACCAGACTGAACATGACGGCTGTAACCAGCATTGTGATGGTCCACGACAGTGGGATGTCTTTGTTCCTCAGCTCGATGGCACCGGCTATGGCTACGAGTACTCCTTGTCCGAAGATGGATGCAAGGCGGTAGAAGGTGCTTCGGATACCGACGAATGCTGCCTGGTCGCTCTGCTTCAATGCCAGCATATAGAAGCCGTCGGCGGCAATATCGTGCGTGGCGGAGGCAAATGCTGTAATGATGAACAGAACCAGTGTGATGGTGAACATGCTGATGGGAGTTGTCCCGGCAGCTATCGTTGCTTCATCCGGTTTCGGAATGGACAGCGTCAACAGAATGAATGCTATCGACATCAGGATTTGCATGGAGATGATCCACCATCGTTTGGTCTTGATAATGTCGATGAACGGGCTCCAGAAGGGCTTGATGGTCCAGGGCAGATACAGCAAACTCGTAAACAAGGCCATCTCTCCATTGGGAACACCCATCTTGGCAAACATCAGTACCGAGATGTTGTTGACAATGAAGTAGGGGATGCCTTGTGCAAAGTATAAGGTAGGTACCCATGCCCACGGTGATATTCTTTTTGTACTGTTCATGATATTCATAGGTTATTGTTTTGTTAAATTAGTCATATAGCTTCTCGATACTTGCGCCTATGTAATAGTGCAGCAGTATCGCGTCATACTTATAGCCTTGTTCGCCCATAACGGCAGCACCGATCTGGCATAGCCCTACACCGTGCCCCCAGCCTGCTCCGGTAAGGATGAAACGGGCGGGGATGCCTTCGGGAGAGACGTCTTTCTTATCTACTACGAATGCGGAGCTGTACAGATGGGAGGTGGACAGCGTGCGGCGTATTTCCAGCTCTTTACCGATGGTGAGCGTCTTCTTGGTTCCTACGATTTTCAGTTTCCAGAGCCGACCTGAAGTTCCACGGGCGATAGGAACAAGATCAATGATTTGCCCGTAATCGATGCCGGAACGTTTCAGGATCAGTGCGGAAAGCTCTTCCTGGGTGTAAACTACTTTCCAGCGATAGAAGTCGGTGGTTTCCTGGTCGTAGTTATTCAATACCTGTGAGAGGACTTTCTTGTCTGTGGTGTTGCAGAAGGCCGGTGGAGAGGTACGAATCCATGTTTCCGCTTTCTGTTCATCCGTCAGGTCGGGTAATCCTCCACCAGGTCGGGTAGCTTCAAAGCTGAGGTCGCAGGTTTTGGGATTGAAGATGCGGAAGTCGCGTTGTTTCCGGAGATACGGATGGGGCGTATCTTCCCAGCAATACTGGAATTCCTCGAATGCACCGCCGCAGCATTTGGAGAAGCGGGCATCGCATATCTTACCGTCAGATGTCAATACTTGTCCGCGGGTGGCAGCGATGGCTTGCTTTACGATTTCAGTGGAGGCACGGGTAATGCCTTGGTAACGCTGGCAATGATCGTCTGCACAGACGTCGAAACGGGTGTGGTCTTCACGGTCGTACCAACGGATTAACTCTTCATCTGTCTGGGTGAAAGCGGAATACTCTGCCTGGCTTTCCGTAATCTCCTTGTTTTTATGAATCTGAGCCAAAAGCCAGCTTCGTGAAATCACGGCATGTGCCTCCAACAGCTCTAATGAAGCCGTTGCGCTCATCTCACTGGAGATTACGCTGGTCAGGTAATCTTCTACGTGAATAACATTGATACCTGTCAGCTTCTTGTTCTCCACAATAATCTTCAGGGAACCCAGGAAGCGTTGGTCTTCTTTACGCTCCCAGTGGAAGTTGATGCCGATGGTGACATCGAGCAGTTCGAAAGCGTCGGTGGCTTCGTTTACGGGTTCAAATAGAAGCTCGTCATAAAGGCGTCCGTTCCACAGTATCCTGCCTTCGTTGTAGGTCACAACCTGCTTACCACTGATTTCCATACCGTTGATGTGGTACGGATTCAGCAGGATAAACTCTATTTGCGGCTCGAACAATATGCCTACGTGTACTTTGGGCTCTTTCATACTTATTTAAGTGTTATATTGCATTACTATCTCAGATTCCCAAGAGGAGGAGAGCTCAAATAGTATCATTAACTATATCTTCTCTTTAATACGCTGACGCACCCGATGGAAGTCTTCGGCAGAAAGCGATACCTCACTCAGGATCTGGGCTATATCTTCGGCTGTGATCTTGAGAAAGTCTTTTTCGACCGGTGTGATAAACACTCCGCCGAGGTCTACGGATGCAGGACTACTCAATAAATTGGCATCTCCTTCGGCTGTATAGCAAGCCGGACGGTGCTTCTCACGTGGAAATACGCATACGATCCATTTCTCATCTTCATACCATGCCAATACATTCATCATCGGTTCGTCATCTCCCGGTTTGATATCCAGTGAGTGGTAAATGATATCGAACAGGGCGGCAGCATGTTTCTTATTGGCTGCTTCGATGACCAATGTTGCACGGGGAGCGTCATTCAAGTACCAGAGGGTAGCTTCACCGTAATCTGCCACTTTGCCTGCTACCTGTCCGCGCCAGTCCTTTTCAATAGGCATGAAACCTTTGTTGCCTGCCTGGAAGTGAGCATGGTCGGGGGCGGAGGCACCGCACTTGGGACCATTATAGAATATCGTGTAATCCGTTAACGTCTGTGCCAATGCCAGCATATCCTTGAAACGGACGGCTATGCGCTGGTTCACGTGTGCCACTTCCGGTATCGTCAGGTGGCGGGGAAAGATAGGGAACGGATTGACCAGGATATTATAATGTCCTTCGAACGGAATCCCTTTCTGCACCGGTGGTAAATTGGCCGGGCAGAGGAAGCATTTGCGTTCCTTGATGGACTGGGCATCTACTTTAGCTCCCGAAGAAACGATACGTGCAGGATTGAACTGTACCTTATACGGAATACCGTTTACATCCAGTTCCTTCACCTGCACATCGCTGAGGGCGGCATAATTGTTACGTGCCGTTTCCCAGGAGGCAAGTTGCTCGATGAGTAGATTGTTTATGGTTTGGTTCATAGTTATCCTTTTTTATTCATTGCCACACGTGCTTGGAGCTCCCAGGTACGGATGCGGTCTTTATACAGATTATGACCATTCATTTTCACGATATCCAGTGAAGCATCCGAGTTGTCGTCCCAGCGGCGGCACAGGTAAACTACGTCATACACACGGCCGATCTGGTATTGGCGGGAGAAGTTCAATCCCAGTGCATAGTCTTCACCATAGCTGGTGTTCGGAACTTTCACTTCACGCAGTACCGGAGTATAGAAAGCACGCGGAGCGCCCAGACCGTTGATGCGGAGTGCGTTGTTGCGTCCGTTCTCGGGTGTCCATTCTTTGTGGTCGATAATACCCGGAGCAATCATGTTCATATTGAAGTCTGTCATCATATAGGTACCCACCACCATGGCACAATTCTGTTCATAGAAAGCGCGAACCATGATAGTCAGTGTGTTTTCATCCTTGTATACATCGTCGCTGTCCAGTTGCACGGCGAACTTACCGCACTTGGGATGATGCACCCCCATATTCCAGCAACCGCCAATGCCCAGGTCATTGCGTTCGGGGATGATGTGGATGAGGCGTTCGTCGTTCTTGAATTCGTCAATAGCTTCTGTGGTCCCGTCCGTAGAGTGGTTGTCGATGATAATCAGGTTGAACTTAAAGTCGGTCTTCTGCTTCAATACCGAATGGATGGCATCGCGGATGGTACGGATACGATTGCGTACGGGAATGATGACCGAAGCTTCGTACTCGAAGTTGCCTGCTGAGAATTCTATCTGTTTGAATTCGGGTACCAGATAGCCGCCGATTTCTTTCAGATGCTCGGTACAAGCCTGTTCCATTTCAATCTGGCGGTCACGGTTTCTGGGATCCACGTAATCGAATATCTTCTCACCGCTCTTGCGGGTATCGTCTTCGATTTCGCTGTACAGATACTCATTGATGTGTACCAGACTTTCGTTCTGGCTTACTTTCAGGCGAAGGTCATAAAGTCCGGCAAATTTATATTCGTTTTCATTCATGCGGGCAGCGGCCTCCTTGAATGCATCCGTACGGAATAACAGTACGGAACCGAAGTCGAAATCATCGCGCAATGAGCCGAATTGATAATCGATCACCGGGGCATTGGTTTGCTTGCCTTCCTTTACCTGGTAGCGGTCAGCATATACCATGCCTGCGCCGCTGTCTTCAGCAATGTGTATCATACGATCCAGGGCGAATAAACCCAGTTCGAGCGTTGTATATTTTGTATAGATCAGCGTATATTCTGCATCGCTATGTCCGGCTATGTCTCTTATGGCCGCACTGGACTGGATGGATTGCATGTGCAGGGTACTGCATCCGGGCAGGTTTTCTGGAACGTCCGGTAGGGCGAGCAGATAAATGTTATTCACTAAGCCGGTTTCTTGCAGGCCTTTTACTGTCTTTTCCGCTTGTGCAGCTCCTGAAAAAGGAACGAAACAATTGATTTTATTCATAATGTCCTATATTGCTTTTAATTATTAATTCTTTAATTCTTAACTCGTAGCAGTCCCACTTCGCCACTGGTAGCTGTGAACAATACCTGTCGCCCGTTCAGTGCCACTACGGTACTGATCAGTGAGTTACCTATCTTATGTTTCCACAAGACTTTACCGGTTTGGGCTTCCAAAGCAAAGATCAGTCCTTCCTTGGTACTGCCGAACATTACGCCTCCCTTTTCCACTTGCATGGAGGGTGCATGTTCGTATCCGAAGCCGACGTTGCTTGCCCATAATTCGCGGGGTTGATCTCCCTGTGTGGCATAGCAGACAATACTGTCGTTCATGGTCTTGCTGAATACACGCGTTCCATCTTCCGACAGGCCAATCGTTTCACGTACCATAGACTGGAAAGTGCGCCACACAGTTTCTCCGTTTTCTATATTGATAGCCGTTATGGCACGTTGCGGGTCAGTGATAAATACTTTGCCTTCTGCGGCTACCGGCCATACGGCGGCGGGTGAGAAGTGCATGCGCGTTAAACCGCCTGTCCACTTCCATAATTCCTTGCCGTCTGCCTTATTCAATGCATAGAGGGTATTGTCCCAGGCACCGAAGATCACTTTGTCGGCTGTTACCAGTGGTTTGGTTTCAATGTATCCTTTCACACCGGTATATGCCCAGATCACTTTACCTGTATGGATATCAATAGCACGGAAAGTAGAATCGCCGGCACCAATGTAGGCAATTCCATTTTCAATGGTTACCGCACCCAGTACCGGGTCTTTTGCTTTTACAGTCCATAGCAGTTTTCCGTCTTTACTGTTCAGACCGTAGATGTTACGGTCGGCAGAACCGAATACGACTATACCATCTGCCGCAGCCGGAGTGCCTACAATGCGCTTACCGGACTGGAAATTCCACAGTTTCTTTCCATTCTTCAAGGCATAGCAAGTCAGGTACCCCATATCGTCTCCGACGAACACTTTGTCTTTTTCTATTGCAGGCGAACAATAGATACCTGCACCGGTTTGCACTATCCACTGTTCTTTCACATTCGGGTATTCTGTGTTGACTGAAAAGTCGGGGTATTTCTCTGCTTTTCCATTACGATCATAATAGGGCTGAGCCAGCGAGAAAGCAGCCCATTGCTTTTTCGGTTCGCCGATGCGTTGAGTGTAGACGAGGATCGAATCTTTCGTTATATCATAGATGCCATATCCCGGTTTTCCATCTTTATCACGCAGGTTGCTGCGCATCAAAATACCCGGAATGCCATCATAACGCAAATCCCGGTTACGGTGATAGTGACCGCCGATGAACAAACGAATGTTATAGGGGCGCACTGCATCTGTTACTTCATACCAGTTATCCACATCTCCGTCCAGTAACGGATAGTGTGTGACGAGTATAACCGGTTTGTCTTTTCCAAACTTATCCATTTCTTCCATCATCCAACGGATGTCCTGCGGAACGACATGTCCGTAAGCCATACGCATCAACGGGCCGGAGTTGAAACCCAGAAACAGGATGCCTTTATGCTCGAATTCAAAGCGTTCGCCGCCGAAAATCTCACCGAAGGCAGTACAACCGGAGTCGCTCCATTTGGTTTCATGGTTACCGAGGATCACGTAATACTTCGCTTTCAGTAAATCCAATGTCTCTTTAACTTTCAGCATAGTGGCACGGTCGCCCTCTTCGGTGATGTCGCCCGTAACTAAAACAAAGTCGATACTGTTTGTCGCATTTATTTGCGCGACGGAACGTAGTAAGTCTTCCGTCGGGTTGGGGTTGTTGGGGCTGAAATGGATATCCGTTATTTGCGCAAAACGGAATGTGTCATGTTGTGCCTGTACCGCGAACGGTAGCAGACACCCCAACAGGAACATTATTAAAAGTCTTCGCTTCATAGATGATGATTGGTTTTAGTATATTATTGCTTGAATGAATCTGTTTTTTCATTGAAGAATGTCAGGATGGCACTCATCAACGCTTCTCTTTCAGCGGTGGTACGTAATGCTTCGAACGGGAAGCCCAGTATACAGGTCTTGTAGTCGCCTTTGTAAGCTACTCCGGCGCTCAGGTTGTTTTCCGAATAGCGCATTATGGTGTATGCATCTTTCGTTGCAGGTTCGATGGCATCCGGTGATTCTACTACATAGCTGTCTGCATTCAGTTCATTATGGTATGTATAGTTGCCTGAAAGGGCGGGGAACGGTGAAGCTACACATTTCACCTTACCCTCTGTAGCTGCCTGCCCCACGCGCCACTTATATTTCAGGACTTCTGTTGCAAATTTCTTATCGGACTCCTGAGCCGGGGCAAGACGATTGTCCCAAAGGTCGGTTCCTACATAAGCACCCGAGACGAAGATGTTTCCGCCTTGTCCGCAATATGCGGTGATAGCTTCCTGCATAGGTTGGCTGAATGTTTTGAACTCTAACGGTTTCACACCGCCACGTCCCATTTTGGTCTGACATTCTTTACCTAATATCAGGTCTACATACTTATAGTCGTTCAGGTTCATTGTTTTATTTTCCACACTTTCATCGCTGCAAGATATGAAAGAATATCCGGCTTTCAAAATGGCGGCTCCATGAATAGAGGGATAATCGAATGTGTTTCCGGCGATTACTTTATCTTCGTAATTGCCATAGCTGTCGCCGAAGCCGGAAGCATCGTCGTCCATCCATGGAATGGAACGGCGGTATTCTTTCATCTTACCAATGTAGCTGATATCTTTCAGATAAGGTACGCCGTGGTCCAGATCATCTAAGAAACCGGCAAGTAAAGTATCTCCGGGAACAGGTGCGACAAAATCTGCCGGAGCACTGATGCGGTCGAAGCCGTTTACTACGAGTACTGTTCCTTTCTCGTTGAAAGCGCGTCCTGCAGAGAGTATTTCGGACGGGAAACTTTCTCCACCCTTGTTCACGGCGGTTACTTTATAACTGCATACCATGCCGACAGGGAGGGCAGTGCGATAGGCATTCTCATCTACCAACACGCCATTGTCGAAATCGCCATCTCCGATGCGAGTATAAACAATGTATTTCTCAGCATTTGCCGTTGGTTCCAGTGGATCGGCCACAGGTTGCCAGATCAGTTCTATTTCATTCTCGCCTATCATTTTCAATGCCATATTGTCGACAGGCAACGGCTGAACGATATAGTCCATGTGGTATTGCGAGCAAATGAATTGCAGCATACCTTTATAGATTGCACGGCTTACCGTAAAACGGAAGCGTGGATCTAAACCATAACGCATGTCTGCAAAGTTCTGGTGAGAAAGTAACTCCAGCAACATAGTGGGGACACGGGGAACGCGTGCCTCGTAGTAGGATTGGTTCCACATACCGCGGCGTGTCCAATCCGGTTCGTATAGACTGCGGATATCCCGTACGATATTTGACTGAATCAGGTCTGTCATGTCGTGTGCCAGATAGCGGGATGCTCCGTTAGCGTATTCTTCATTGTAGACGTTGGTATAGTAGATACCCAGTGTTCCGATGATGGAATCGTTTAGCGTAGTTCCTGCATCTGAATGGAAGGCGAAAGCCATATCTACCGGGATGTTCAGTCCTTGTTCTGTCGGGTTAACCGCAGAACCACCGGCAAGGTAATTCACCCAGATACCACGACATTTGTAATCATCCGTATAGTCATTCTTACCCTGGCTGTCGGAATAAACACTGTCCGGAATACCTGCCCATTGAAGCCAGTAGCGTGCTGCCTCGCAGAAACGGGGATAACCGCTTATCTCATATAGTGACGAGCTACGAGCTACGAGTGACGAGTTGGCTGCGCCGTCATGCTGCAAAGCACCTGTAGCTTGTAGCTCGTAGCTCGTAGCTCCTGTAGCTTGAGAACTTTTAATATTCTCTGTGGCACCTGCATCAGAGATACGGCGGGCCATATTTCCCATACCACCTCCGATTTTTACGGCATCAGCGGTAACGATACGTCCGGCTTTCTCAGAACGATTGCTTAAAACAACTTTTCCGGCATCGCTTTTTCCGGCATCAAAACCAAATGTACCCAGATAAATCCAGGTGCCGCCACCCATCTGTTGGTTCACTTTGAATTGGGATACCCCTCCTTTGTGATAAACGGTGTAAAGGGCATCATCCGTACTGTTTGGCAATGATTTATAGGATACATAAACGGCGTACTGTCCGGTTGACGGGAGTTCAGGAATCCATTCGGCAGTACTTTCTTTCTCCTTCTTACCTTTCACCGTCTCAACAGTGCGGAAGGTTCCTTCACGGAATGGGTTCTCAAAATTGATATATTGATCGCGCAGATGGGCGAAACCTTCACCGGTACCTTGCATCCAGTTCTTATCGCCTATCTTTTCTGTATAAACGGAACGGGAGTGAAGGCAACCGTCATTGTCTACGACAACTTCTGCTATTTGGCTATCCCGTTCACGGGGCATCAGCACATTAGCTCCTGCATTCTCCAACATGGGAATCAGGAAAGGCAGTACATAACTTTGCGTATATAAATCCTCCACCGTCTGGAAGATGCGGGCGCGTTGCCATTCCCAACGTGTCAGTTTGGGCTCATAATAGAAGCCGTGACTCTGCCACAAGGCAATGTGACGGTTCTTTAGGCCATTTGTAGGGGTATAGGGGGTAGAAAGGGCCGTTACTAAAGGTTTTGTTCCGGCAGGATTGAATGTTTTGGCTTTTTTGTCCTTTTTGCTGCGTAGTGCTTGGGGGATTAATTCTTCAATGCTACGCTTATTCGTGCGGATTTGCAGGTTGTATTTTGAAAACTCTGCCGGAAGCAGTGCCTGCACACCTTGATAAATCTCTGTCACATTATCTTCCCGGAAAGGAATATATGCACAGTTCATGTTAGCGAATAATTGCAACGTATTTTCTTCAATGGCGACAGAGTCAATCCGGATGCGCCCTACGGAAACCTCTTTCCGTGCGGTTGCGTCCAGAAACTTACCGATTTCCTGGCGGACATCCGTCGGAAGCTCTTGCGCGCCTCCCGTCTGGGGGATCAGGGAGGCGGTGAGCAAAGTGAACAAAAAATGAAGTCTTACATTCATGGATGATGTATTAAGTTAATTATTAGTTCTTATCTTTTCTGATCAACAGGCAAAGTCCGATAAACGTGAACAGAGCGTTGAATATCAGCAGTTCGTAGCTGAACTGATATCCATTGAACCAGGCTTCCGAATTCTTTTGCAGGATGAAGCAAAGGATAGGGGAGAGGATGGCTACCAATGGGATATATTTGTCGCGAACCTGTTGTTTCATGAATATACCGAATGCGAATAATCCGAGAATGGGGCCGTATGTGTAACTTGCCAGTATATATACGGCATCGATTACACTTGTGTTATTCAATAGGTTGAATACGAATATCGTGATACCCATAATTACAGCCATACCAATATGTACCCGCTTGCGTATCTTTACGATTTCTTCTTCCGTCCTGCCTTTTGTCCCGAGGATATCCACTGTAAAGGAAGTTGTTAAAGCTGTCAGCGCTGAGCCGGCAGCGGAATAAGCCGAAGAAATAAGTCCGATGATAAACAAGATACCTACAATTGCAGGAAAGTAGTTACCGGTGGCTATCAATGGGAAGAGTTCATCGCTCTTTTCTACCTGAATGCCCTGGTTACCAGCGAAGATGTAAAGCAATACTCCCAGCATCAGGAACAACAGAATTACGAAGAACTGTGATATAACACTCGTAATCATATTTTTCTGTGAATCTTTGAAGTTCTTGCAGCTGAGGTTACGTTGCATCATGTCCTGATCCAGTCCTGTCATGGCAATCATAGTGAATGCCCCGGCAAAGAATTGTTTGAAGAAATATTGTTTACTGTTTACATCGTCAAAGAAGAAGATGCGTGACATGTCACTATCGACTATTGTACTGATCATACTGCTCAGCGACAGATTGAGATCGGAAGCAATATAACTGATGCAGAGAACTACGGATACCACCAGGCAGAATGTTTTGAGTGAATCTGTCCAGATTAGAGATTTTACTCCACCCCGGAACGTATAGAGCCATACTAATGCTACGGTAATGGCCACATTCAAAATAAATGGTAATCCAAACGGTTCGAATACCAGCAGTTGAAGTGTCAGACATACGAGGAACAAACGTACCGCGGCTCCCAGCATCTTAGAGATGAAGAAGAACCATGCGCCTGTCCGATAGGAAGACATACCAAAACGATTTTCCAGATATTCATAGATGGATACCAGGTTCATCCGGTAGAACAGTGGCGTCAATACGAATGCTATGATGAACTGTCCCGCAACAAATCCCAATACCATTTGCAGGTAGCCGAAACTACTGGCAGCCACCATACCCGGTACTGATACATACGTCACTCCGGAGATGCTGGACCCAATCATGGCAAATGCCACAACATACCAGGCCGATTTACGGTTACCAACAAAGAAGCCTTCATTGTCGGCTTTTCTGCCGGCTATATAAGATATAGTGAACAAGATCACGAAATAAGCGGCAATAGTAATGATTACAGATATCGGGCTCATAGGGTTGATTTATGATTTATAATAGTATATGAATTTATTCTTCGTAAAGCAGATATGGTTTACGTTGCACCTTGAATTTCTCAACGTCATCTTTCCACATAGCTTTAATTTCATCGGCACTTTTTCCTTCTTTTATCATTTTCCGTACATAATCCCTTCCTACCAGCAATTCAAAGAATGGACGGAAGAAATGATCATCCAGATTCAGATTACGATATGCATCGATGACATAAGATAAATCTACACCTCGTTTCCAGATTTCTTCATCACTCATATTGCTTAGGTCTACTCCATGGCACAGTTTATTCAGCTGCGGCGGATTCTTAGCTCCGGGAATACTTCTTGGGGTGAAACTGTAGCTATATCCGGTCATATTTGGATGCCCATAAACCTGAAATGGGAGTGAAGTTCCTCTACCCAAGCTGACGGGAGTTGCCTCAAAAAAGCATGTAGCCGGATACAGATATATCGACTTCATGTCCGGTAAGTTAGGAGATGGGGGAATTGGCAGCTGATATTTAGTCTGATGTGTATAATTCTTGCATTTGATCACTGCCAGATCACATTTGCGTGAACCAGGCAACCAACCTTCTCCATTAATCATTAATGCAAGTTCCCCTAATGTCATTCCGTGTACAATAGGAATTGGCAACCATCCCACACCTGATTTATATTTCATATCCAGAATCGGTCCATCTACATAATGCCCATTCGGATTAGGACGGTCTAATAACAAAACTTTCTTGTTATATTCCGCACAGACATCCATTAGCCGGCACATCGTTATGTAATAGGTGTAAAAACGTAATCCTACGTCCTGTATATCTACTATCAGAATATCAAATTTCTGCATTGAAGCCCTACTTGGCTTTTTATCCTTCCCTTCATAAAGAGACAGAATTGGCACCCCTGTTTTAGAGTCTACTGAACTGGATACGTGCTCGCCTGCATCTGCATTTCCACGGAATCCGTGTTCCGGTGAGAAAATGGCAACTACATTGAACTTGTTTTCTAAAAGGACATCCAATAGATGTTTATCCCCTATCATTCCTGTATGATTAGAGAAAATGGCAATCCGTTTATCCTTTAGGATGGGAAAATACTCGGAAGTTTGTTCGTCACCCAAAATAACCCGGTCTGTTTGTGCCTGACACCAGAAGGTACTACACAATAAAAAGATCAGTAGCAGAAGTTTCTTCATAATAGTATTATTGTTAAGGGGGATATTCGTAGCAACAAAGATAGATTTTATTTTAATATCAAAAACACTTATTTTATTATTTTTAGCATTATAATTAATAATTTGCAAATAATCAGATATTCACCTTATTTATATAGAAGATATATTATCTTTGCTGTGAACCAAAAAAATCATCATCATGAAATTTACTTATTTATGTGCAGCATTTGCGTGCATTTTCAGTTTGGCTGTTCAGCCGTTATCAGCCGGTAAAAAAAAGAAAGTTCAAAACCAGGAACAAAAGGTTGCTTTGGGAGTCTGGGACGATGTGGATAAAAGTGCCACGGTGGAGTCTCTGATTCTCTGGATGAAGCCTTTCGATGAGGCCGGTATCAAGAATTATTATATGTGTGGCTCACCGGAAGAAGTGGCGCGTTATATTGAGGCTGCCAAGTCCTATCAGGGTGCAAAAGTGCATGCGTGGATGTTTACTGTGAATGCTCCCGGGGATTCTGCGGCGTTGGCGCATCCCGAATGGTTTGATGTAAACCGGATAGGTTATAACAGTCATGAATATGACCCTTATGTAAAGCATTATAAATGGCTGAGTCCTTCTGTGCCTGAGGCTCGACGGTATATGAAAGATAAAGCGGCTTCTTATGCAGCTTTGGAAGGACTGACTTCTGTGCATCTGGATTTTATTCGTTATAATGATGCTGTACTGGGACGACGCCTACAACAATACAAGTTTAAGATTCAGCAAGATACCTATCGCGCTGAATATGATTTTGGCTATCATCCGGTAGCAATAGAAAAGTTTAAGAAACTGTTCGGTTACTCTCCGTTAGATTTGCAGGCTCCGTGGATGAGTCCGGAATGGTTGCAGTTTCGTTTGAATGAGGTCACTTCTTTGGTGAATGAGATTGTAGAAGCGACCCATTCTGAAGGTAAATTGGTTTCGGCGGCTGTTTTTCCTTATCCCACTCGTGCCCGCATGACAGTTTATCAGGACTGGCCTACCTGGAAAATAGATATTGTATGCCCGATGAATTATCAGTCGTTTTATTCGGAAAGCCTTGAATGGATACCGTTTAGCATAGAAAACGGTTTGCGCGAAACTTTCCATAAGAATAAGTATGTATCCGGTTTATTTGTTCCTGATATTACGGCTGAAGAGCTATATACAGCTGCAAAACTATCTATCGAAGCAGGAGCAGACGGCGTGAATTTCTTTAATGCACGTTCTTTGCTGAAGGATGGAAAGTTGCAAGTGGTCAGCAGGATTAATCAGGAATATAATTTGTAATTACCATTGGAACTGATTCATCACTGACAATTTGTATAGTACGGGGTCCTGTAGTAGGGCTTTCAAGAAATATAGTTTGCCTTCTACCAGGACCCTGAATCTTGCCGATACATGTCATAAACCTTTCTACCCATGAACTGATATCCCATTCCCTCGTATTTCGTGCCGGAGAATACTGACTGGATATAGCCATTTCGCTCTACCAGTATTGTATGGTAAATCTTTTGCTCCGGATTCTTTCGGGAATAAAACTGAATCCGACGGTTGTCTGCCGTGAAATAAATAATACTATCATTTTCGGTTTTATTCCATGACAGACGTTTCATTTTCTTTTTCAAATATCGTTGCATTAAATAGGTTCTGTGCCAGGTCCCTCCTGTCTTTGAGATAAATGGCTTTCCATCCAGCAGAGCATTAGCATCATCATAACAAGCTACAAATAAGCGATTGTCGGGAGAAGCTTCCAGCCATTTTTGTAATTTATCTCCGTAACGTTCATTATCCCAGTTGTAATTGCTGTCAATGAAAGAGATTCTTTTCACATAATCCGGAATTTCAGAAACTGCATCCATAAAACCGAAAATGAAGTTTCCTCCTCCACTGTGGCTGTTCAGTTCGATATGTGGATTATACTTGGAAAAAAGAGAAAGAATATACTCTACTGTTTCTTTGATCTTTTGATCCCGTGTAGGTTCAGCTTTTCTCCAACTTCCCCAGCTTTTGGTGTCTGCTTCCAGGTAAACCGTAATAAAGTTACATTCCGGATCAGTAGCTCTGATATACCGTGTTTGAGCTCCTATGTGTTGTATATGATAATGCCAGTCATCACCTTCTGCCGGCATTTTCCCGATGGTCCAGTCTGTACTGTTGCCATTCGGTAGTGCATATAGTACAAGTTTTGTGGGTTTATCCTTTCTGAATTTAGTTTCTGCGGGAGCATTTATATGAACTTTGATTCCTGGAGTATGGATAAAGCTGATAACTTGTTCCTCAAAATAAGGACTGGTTACAAATCCGGGTAATTTGATTGCTTTACCGGATATTTTCGATGAAAGATTCATCTGTTCTTGTGCCCGATTGGACAGAGAAAGACAACATATAAGAATTAAGAGAAGAATATTTTTCATATTGTTTCAGATAAGAGGTTATATGTATAACAAAATGCGTAGCTGAATTACTCAACTACGCATTTCGTAAGAATCAGTTTTTAGTTAACATCCCACCATAGGTTATTTTGTATGCTGTTGCTTCCACCCATGCGCTTTTCGGCTTCTTTCACGTTAGCTTCGTTAACGGTATATTCCGAAGAAGGATAATAGATACGCTTGATATAAGCGTTTGGAGTATTATTAGCCTGATCAGAAGGATTCATGTTGAAGACACTTGAACTTACGCTTGCGAATGGCATAAGCGTAGGTTTGTGGAACTGGCGATGATCTGCCCAAGTTTCAAAAGAACATTCTTGGAACTGAGCAATGTATTTCTGGGTAAGAATCTTATCCATAGGTGTATTGTTAGTTCCTGTAACGTCGTCATACTTGGCTGTGGTTCCATAATAGTTTGGAGAAGTTGAAGCCAGATAATTTGCGATTTTGTTTTCCGGAACTCCCAGTTCTGTCATACTTGAGCGTACGCCGGCTTCATATTCTGTTTTGGCATCTCCACTTGCAAGACCAAGTTCGATGGCAATAGCTTTCAGGAAGCACAGTTCGCTGTACTTGAACAAAGGGTACTTTCTGTCAATGGTTTCATAATACCAGGGACCGATTTTTGAGAAGTCGCTAACAAACTGTCCATTGTCCATTGCAGCACCTACACCCGAAGCTACGTGTCCCGGATCTGTGCCGTCCCAATTGCCGTTCATGCTTGGAGTTGCAGGGCTTTCGATGATACCTGCGGGTTCAAAGTGGATCGGAGCGCGAGGATCGACAACAGCAGGAGCATTCTTAGCAGTAAGAATAACTTCGGTGATATTCTTATTGGCTTCGCGGTCGGCTGCGGTAGGCCATGCTTGTCCACCGATACCTTCTACAAGACGTTTGTAAGCCGTTGACATATGCAACACCGAAGAACCTTTATGATAATAAATAGGGTTCTGGGCAAATTTATCTTCTCCTTGCGTCAGGAAGGCGGCATCAGCGTCACTGCTGAATACACCTGCTGAAATGGCAGCTGCGGCTTCTGTTTTAGCCTTGGCGGCATCTACGTCGGAGATACGGACAGCCATGCGCAGGCGGATAGAGTTGGCGAATTTCTTCCATTTGGTGGCGTCACCACCATAAATAAGGTCATAAGAACCGACATTATTGGCAGCCGACTCATCCAGTTTACTTACGGCATCTTTCAATTCTTCGAATATGGTATAATATATGTCCTTCTGAGTGTCATACTTAGGCTGATCAATGTCGTTGGCAGCTTCAGAGTAAGGTACATCTCCCATACAATTCGTTAAACGCAACATAGCATACGCTTTCCAGATACGTGCCATCTGAACGACGTTATTGTGAACAGGGTTGCTCTCATTGGCCCGGATTAATGAATTGGCATTGGTAAGCACGGTGTAAGTCAACTCCCAAATGTTGTCCACATAGCGTGCGTCTATGTTATAGTCGGAAGCCGAGAGTCCGTCGTTAGCCGAATATTCACAGAAAGTACTGATCATCAGCTGGTCTATCTGTTGCCACTGATTGGCATACGGAATACCACGTCCCTGTATGAATATCAGTTGGAACTTAGGATCTACTGAACCCGGTGTCGGGTTGTTGGGATCGGTATTCATATCGTCAAAATCGCCTACACAGCCCGCGAAGGCCATTGAAAGACCAATAATGCTTATAATGGATTTAAATAACTTATTCATTTTATCTTCATTTTTAGAATGTAACATTAAGATTGAAACCAAATGAACGGGTAGACGGTAGAGCAGCGGTTTCTACACCCTGTCCGTTGCCAGTAGAGTATGTACATTCAGGGTCGAATCCCGGAAGGTTATTGTACAGGAAGCATACGTTGTTGGCTACAGCACTGACTTTAATACCACTGATGATTGTCTTGTTGAACCATTTGTCCGGCAATATCCAAGAGAAATTAAGTTCGCGAAGGCGTACGTTGGTAGCATCATAAACGTAGTTTCCGATGTTGCCATAGAACTGTCCCCAATAAGCGGTAGGATTCAGTTCAACGGTATTGGGAGCTCCTGTGTTTACATTAACACCCTGAGAAATCAATCCCTTACCGGTTGAATAGAATTCTTCGCGTCCGGCAACAGTTTCTTTGGTCTGGCCATTAGATTGCAGACGCATCATAGATTGCAGATATACATCGCCACCATAGCGGACATCAATCAGGAATCCGAAAGAGAAATTTTTCCATCTTAATGAAGAACCGATGCCTGCTGTCCAATCCGGGTTCATATTACCGGAAACACGGAGGGTAGGATCTACTATGTATTTGCCGTCATCACCCACAAGGCGGTTTCCTTTTTCGTCATATTTGAAACCATTCGTGTAAATCTGTCCGTAAGGTTCACCTGTTTTAGCCATGACATAACAGTTTTGTCCCATCGGGCGAGCTAATGTAATGGATTCCACTCCTTCGTAAAGTTCTACGACTTCAGAAGAGTTTTTGGCGAAGTTAACCCAAAGATTCCAGTTCCAGTCGTGTGTGCGAACCGGCGTGGCATTCATCTGAAGTTCCCATCCCCAGTTGTCCACACGTCCTGCATTGATATATTTGGCGCTATATCCCGAAGTGATGGATGAAGGCATGGATATGATCTGGTTATATGCACGTTTGTTGTAGTATGTAACGTCGAATCCTAAACGGTTATCGAAGAAGCGGATATCAGCACCGAACTCGGTAGATTTGATAATCTCCGGTTTAAGGTTAGAGTTTGCTTTCGTAGAAGGTTCTGCTACGCCCATCTGACCACCTGCCATGTTAGAAACTGTAGATAATACAGACAACAGCTGATATGGATCGGTGTCATTTCCTGCTTCAGCATAAGATGCGCGTACTTTAGCGAAAGAAAGCCAGCTGGGAACATCTACTTTGAACTTGGTCAACATATCCGTCACTACCCAACCCAGAGAGAATGAGGGATAGAAGAATGAGCGGTTATCCTTCGGTAATGTGGAAGACCAGTCATTACGTACAGTTATATCGAGGAACAGGTAGTTATCCCATGACAATTGTCCCAGTGCATAGAGGGATTGAACTTCTTTTTCTGATTTGGAAGTCGAAGTAGTCTTGGACTGACCATTCTGAATGGTATACAGTTCAGGAATGTTCAAACCTTCGGCTGTGGCATAGAAACTATTGTACTGGCGGTTCATCAGGTTACCACCAACAGAAAGCATTCCGGAGATTTTGGAGTCTGCAATCTTATCCTTTTGTGCTGTAACCAGGAAATCTGCATTGTATTCAGCCATATTGTATTGACCGGTTGAGAAACGACCATCCTTATAACCTGCACTTGAAATCAAGTCATGGCGTATCCACTTTTCGGTCTTCTTGCCATAAGTGTCACCACCGAAGCGAACCATAGCTTTCAGCCAGCTGCTAACTTCGTATGTCAATGAAGCGAAACCATTGATACGATTGGTTACGTCCTTGTTACCGCTGAGAGAAGTCAGTGCATACGGGTTATTTACCACCGTAAGCATACTGGGATACCAGTCGATAATCTTTCCGTCTTTATCAAAAACATCTTTCATCTCGTGCAGGTTGATGCTGCGCGGAGTATAAATAAGAGCGAATATCGGGTTGAAACCTGAAGCAGAGAATTCAGGACGTCCCTGACCTTTCTGATAAGTATAGTTCAATTTAGCATCGAGAGTCAGGTTCTTGATGATTTCGCCGCCTGCGCGAATAGAAAAGTTTGTTTTGTTTAACTCATTCTTCGGGATAACACCCTTACGCATCGTGTTTGACATACCTACACGATAGTTCATCTTACCGGCGGAACTTGTGATGTCAAGAGAATTGGTCCACGATGTACCGGTGTCCATGAAGTCGGAAAAATCGTTGTTTTTCGCTTCCAAAGGACGGGTCTGTCCTGTCCAGTCTGTAACAACCGTACCCATTTTGGGACCCCAGGAGTTACGTGAGGTAGCCACAAATGCTCCATCTGTACCCTGACCGTATTCATTCTGGAATTCCGGTTGGATCATTACATTTTCAAAAGTAAAGTTGCTATTGTATGACACTTTGGTTCTGCCACCCTGTCCTTGTTTGGTTGTAACCAGAATCACACCGTTACCACCGCGTGAACCGTAAAGAGCTGTAGCCGAAGGACCCTTCAGTACAGAAATTGATTCAACGTCATCAGGATTCAGCATAGATAGTCCGTCACCGGTATCCGAATAACCTGCACCCCAAGAGTTTGTATTTACGTCGTCAACGCCTTGAGAGTTGTCGAACGGCACTCCATCCACTACTACCAACGGCATATTATTACCGGATATAGAGTTGTTACCACGGATGACGATACGGTTTGAACCACCGGGAATAGAAGTTGAAGAAATATTCATACCGGCAATCTTACCATTCAGTGATGTGGCAATGTTTGCAGTCCGGTTTTCAATAAGAGCGTCTCCTTTTACGTCTTGCACTGAATAGCCGAGCGCCTTCTTTTCACGCTTCATACCTAAAGCCGTCACCACTACCTCGTCCAGAGCATAGTCTGTTCCGCTTAACTGTATTTTGTACGTAGCATTATTTGTAACAGGAATTTCCTGCGCGTCGAATCCAATGAAAGATACTACTAAGGTTTTTCCATTTGATGGAATATCCAGAGAGAACTTGCCGTCGATATCTGTTGCTGTACCGATGCCTGTTCCTTTTACAAGTACAGTTGCTCCGATAATCGGTTCACCCTGAGTGTCTGTCACTACTCCGGAAATCCTTCTTGAGTTCTGTGTACTAGACGAAGTGGTATTTTGTGCACTTACACTCATTCCAGGGATGTAACCGCCGCACATAAGCATCAGGCCGGTTACTGATAGAATTAAAAGTTTTTGCATTAACATAGATTTAATAAACAATAATGGTTAATAGTCCAGAATTATATCATTATATATGATTGGCCTACTTTGAGTATTTGTAACTTGACTTGAATTTGAAGTCGTTATTCTTTCATACTCAAAGAATTACCAGAGGCTGTTGGGCAGCTGTACATTACCAATATCTACGAACAGTACACTTATAGTTACTACTGAGAGGAGTTTGCAGTTTGCGAATCCTTTTCCTTTGCGATCTTCATTCATAAAAAGTTGATGATTTTGTTGTTAACTAAAATAGTCTTCTCTGAAAGAGTAAGAATGGGCAATTGAGAATAGCTTTGAGGCTATTTCTGCTGTCAGATGAGTTCTTGTTCCATAGGCTCTTTTTTTATTTTTAGGTTTAACTTATATTTTATCTCTCTTATTTTAATTACATGTTAGCTAAGTTCCAAGAGAACATTGCTGAGTTTTTTATGGTAAAAAGAATATAATAACACCTGTTGGCAGAATTGTTTTTTTTCTTTCGGGTTATGAATTAAATGAAGTATCATCCTATACCCACTATTTAATCTGAAAATACTCTTTCAGTTCTTTCAGGTCTCAGCAAACGCTCTGTTCATCGGCGTTACGGCTGAAATTTCCAGCCTTATGACTGTTTCAGGCATCTTTCAGCCGGAATGTCGATGAACAGAGCGTTTGAAGAGAACTGAAAGCCTGCAAGAAGAAATAGTTCACTGCTTTCTGCTGAAAACAAGTAATGTTGCGGTCTGGAACAAGTAATGTTGTGGATGATTACATTACTTGTTCTCATTCACAACAAGCAATGTAATTTCAGGCAAGTCCGATTTGACCTCTTTCATCCTGTTCTTTTAGCATCTATATATCGGTGACGTTGGATATATAGATACTGCGCATCCGATATATAGATGCGACACGTCCGATATATAGATGCCGCATGTCCGATATACTTATCTTTTATGCCTTGTTTTTGTATTAAATAGGGGATCATTTAATTAAAGCCCATTTAATTAGCTAATGCCAAATTATTCTTTGTGTTTTTCTTATTAGAAATGTTATTTAGCTCTTTATTATTTGTCCATGTTCCGATTTGTGGTATATTTGCCAATAAACGGAACCTGTTTTGTGGTATTTTGCCAATAATCAGAACATAAAAGTAGTTATTATGGAATTATATCGTAATATAATCGAAGAATTGAAAACGTGGAAACGCAATCCAGGGAGAAAACCTCTTATTTTAAAAGGGGCTCGTCAAACTGGCAAGACATGGATTCTTGAATATTTTGGACGAACAGAATTCAAATACACCGTCAAATTCAATTTTGATAAGGATCATTCTATCCATGAAATCTTTGAAATGACCAAAGAGCCTTCGCGGATTATCTCGCAATTGTCCTTACTGACCGATTACCCTATCTTACCCAATGAGACATTGCTCATTTTCGATGAAATTCAAGAATGTAATTCTGCCTTAAACTCATTAAAGTACTTTTATGAAGATTCACCCGAATATGTTGTAGTAGCTGCCGGTTCATTATTAGGCGTAGCTTTGACTAAAGGAGAATCATTTCCGGTAGGCAAAGTTGATTTTCTCGATCTATATCCCCTCACATTCAAAGAGTTTCTGAAAACAGCCAATGAGAAACTATATAATTACGTGGAAGAATTGTCCGAGATATCAGCTTTACCTCAATTTATTACAGACCGCCTTAGTGAGTTGTACCAGCAGTATTTGGTAATAGGTGGCATGCCTGCCGTCATCAACAGTTTCCTTGAAAACAAAGGCATGGAAAAAGTCAAAAAGGAGCAACAGGCAATACTTAACGCCTATATTTTAGATTTTTCAAAGCATGCTGAAAACAAGGATATTCCCCGTATTATCCATATATGGAATTCTATCCCAAGCCAGTTAGCCAAAGAGAACCGGAAGTTTGTTTATAAAATGGTCAAACCCGGCGCTCGTGCCCGTGATTATGAAGACGCTCTGCTCTGGTTGGAGAGCGCAGGTTTGATTTATCGGGTGTTTTGTACCACCAAGCCTTTTCTTCCTTTAAAAGCTTACGATGATTTGTCGGCATTTAAAGTTTATTTATCTGATGTCGGATTATTACGCGAATTGTCCGGTCTTCCGCCGGAGGCTATCTTTTTAGGAAATGAGACTTATACGGAATTTAAAGGTGCTGTTGCCGAAAACTATGTTTTGCAAAGTTTAGCGCCTCAATATGATATCCTTCCACGCTATTGGACTTCTTTAGGAAAAGCGGAAGTCGATTTTATCATTCAATCCGATAGTGACATTATCCCTGTTGAAGTAAAAGCTCAAACCCGTTTGGGAGGTAAAAGCTTATCTGTTTATGATGCAACCTATCATCCGGTATGCAAGTTGCGTTATTCATTAAACAATCTGAAGCAAGACGGGACACTGATTAATATCCCTTTATATTTAGCAGATTGGACAAGAAAGATTATATCTTTCATCTCATAATCATTTGCTCATTATCCCTTAATCCTTATCTTTGCATAATTAAATAGCCATTAAATTAATAGCCATTTAATTAGGTAAGATTTAATCGGCAATGTTATAATATAGATTATGAGATTCTACAATCGAGAAGAAGAGATAAGATTAATCCGGCGGACAGAAGAAAAGTCGCTTTCATCTGCCTGCTTTACAGTCATTATGGGCCGTCGACGTGTAGGAAAGACCACCTTGTTGCGTAAAGCTCTTGAAGGGAAACGGTACATTTATTTGTTTGTCTCGCGCACCAATGAAGCTTTGCTATGTGATACCTTTAAAAAAGAAATAACGAATAAATTGTCAGTTCCTATTTATGGCACTCCAACCCGTTTTATTGAACTGTTCGAATTGCTGATGCAACATGCTGCCAGAGAACACTTCACTCTTGTCATTGATGAGTTTCAAGATTTCGAGCGTGTCAATCCATCCATTTTCAGCGATATACAAAACCTTTGGGACAAATATTCCCCTCAGGCTAAAATTAACTTTATAGTCTGTGGCTCTATTTATTCTTTAATGAAGCACATCTTTGAAGACCGTAAAGAGCCATTGTTCGGGCGTTTAACTTCTAAGTTTATATTGAAGCCATTTAAAACTTCCGTGCTTATTGAAATTATGCAGGAGTACAACCCCGCATTTACGCCGGAAGACTTGTTATGCCTATACACATTGACCGGTGGAGTGGCTAAATACGTAAGCTTGCTAATAGATGCCGGTGCTTTCACCAAGGATTCAATGATAGATTTTGTGACGCAATCGGATTCTCCGCTTCTGACAGAAGGTAAGGATATGCTGATTCAAGAATTTGGACGCGACTACAGTACTTATTTTTCTATTTTACAACTGGTTGCCTCTGGGTGTACACGCCAAAGTGAAATAGACAGTATCATTGGAAAGAATAGCGGTCCTTATTTGAAAAACCTCAGCGAAGATTATTCACTCATTCAGAGGCAGCTTCCTCTTTTAGCTAAACCGGGAACCAGAAATCTTCGCTGGTTTATGTCCGATAACTTTCTTAATTTCTGGTTCCGCTTTATTTACCCTCATCAGTCCGCCATCGAACTGGAAAAGTACGGCCAGCTAAACGAATATATCAAAAGCCATTACGTACAATATAGTGGATGGATGTTGGAAAAGTATTTCCGGGAAAGAGTTGCAGAAACTATGAATGTCACTCAAGTGGGTAATTATTGGGATACTAAAGGAGAAAATGAGATTGACCTGATTGCACTGAATGATTTCGAGAAGAGGGGTGTTGTTGCTGAGGTAAAGCGTAATCCGAATAAAATAAGTTATACACTCTTAGCTGAAAAAGTGGCTCGTCTGCCTAAAGAATTTACAAAATACAATTTGAGTCAAAAAGGATTCTCATTGGAAGATATGACGAAGTAATATTATTGAAATTAATAATCGAGTAGGAGAAAACTACTTTTGTTTCTCCTACTCTTTCTACTATATATTTTTTTACTCAACATTTTGTGGATGAGCATATTTTAATAAGTCACTGATTCCGATAAATCACTTTCTGCATTTTTCTTATTAAGTGCTGTAACAAAATAAGTTCCTCTTTCATTCAACTTAAATGTAGTTTCTTTAGTGATTCCCACTAAACTGGCAATTTGGTTGATTCCATTGTCTTTATATATTGCGTAATAAGCATCCTGCACTCCATTCCATGATATATTACTCCCATTTATTTGGATATTGGTAGGAGTATTGGGCTTTTCTGTCACAGATCTACCTAAATAGGGAAGTAAAACAGGAGTTTTATATACATTCCTGATTACGTTCATAATCCCGACTTTGTTCTCTACCATATATTTAACGCTGTACAATACACTTCCTTTAACTTTAGATTTTGTATTTGCAAAATCGAATTGTTTTTTCAGATCGTCAGATGACTGGAATATACTGCCGTATGCTGGATCTCCGAATTTATAAATGCCATAGCCTACTAAAAAATGATTCTCGTAAATATATTGCGACCACAAATCTAATCTTTGATTAAAACTATTCACATCTGTACCCGTAGCAAAATATAGTTGCGGAATAATGACATCTACCCAACCTTCTTTTGACCACTTTTTTACATCTGCAAATAGAGTATTATAATTACTATCCATATTGGCAGCAGGACTGATTGAAAAGATAACGTCAGGGCGAGTCTCAATAATAGTCTTTTGAATATTCTGTATCACTACATTCACATTGTTTCGTCTGAAATCATCAATGTTATTAAATTGGCTCTTTCCATATTGGTCGTATTCTGCATCATCATTCATCTTTTCTGATGTTTCTAGCGATGGATAAAAATAATCATCCATATGGATACCATCGACATCATACTTAGTAATGATCTCCTTAACGATCTGTGTGATACGAGTCTGCACTTCGGGTAAAGCCGGATTGTAAATCCGAATTTTCTCATAATCCTTAGTCAGCTTTGCCGGTATTTTAGGATCCAACTGAGGGAATGAGGAATTTTTATTTGCTCGGGTAGAAATACGATAAGGATTTAGCCAAGCATGGAATTGGATATTTCGTTTATGGGCTTCTTCAACCAGAAATCCCAAGACATCATAAGATGGTTTTGTCCCGGCAGTTCCTGTAATATACTTACTCCAAGACTCGTATTGCGAATCATAAAATGCATCTGCCATTCCCCGAATCTGGAAGAATATCGCATTCATTTTATTCTCAACCAATAAATCCAGATAATTGATATACTTCTGCTTTTGAGCACCAGCATTGTACTCTTCCATCGGCCAGTCGATACCCCAGGCAGTAGTTACCCACACTCCCCGCAACTCCTTCTTAGGTAAGATTGAAGGCGTATTTTCTTCTGGTGGTGGTATAATATCATCGTCATTCTCTTTACTACAAGATGCGACAAATACGATGAAAATAATCAAAGTTAGATATTTCAAATATTTCATTCTTAAATTCAGAATAATGAAGCCGTCTAATTTTCACTCATTAGACGGCTCCTATGTTAATACTATAATTTATTTGATTAAAAAACGAAGACAATCATTAATCTTCTTCCTCCTGTTTGATAGGGAATTCACAGATTACAAATCCTGAATCTGTACGCGAGCCGAAAATGCAGAGCTTAGCATCTTTTCCATTTTCATCTTTCTCTATACGATAATCAGTTTGTGCAAGAGCAGCTCCGTTGCCGCTTCCACCCAAGATGAATTTATAATCAGGATTATGATTATCTCCTTCATCAAACTTCTGCATTGCTTCAGCTACTGTACTTCCCTTAGTCAGATTGTAAACAACTAAAGAAGGAGTTGCTTTGGATGCACTTCCTTGTCCGGCGCTGCAAACTATCAGGTAACGTTCCTCATTAAAAGTAAATATTCTGGGAGCAACCGCTTCTGTTTCTAAGTTCGATTTGTTCATTGCATATTTGCTTCCAAGAGATTCATCAACCAATGTAACAGGTAATCTTACACCTGCCCATACATACTGGTCTGTATCTTCTATCCTATATACATTGGTAACCATAGTAGCATCGGCACTTGAAGTCAGAACTTTCGGTTCGCTTATTGACTTATGATTGCTTACGGTTAGTCTCAAAAATTTAGTAGACGCATTATCTCCAAAGAAGATAAATCCATTACCATTTTTATCAATGTTGACTGATATATTATCTCCATGTCTGTTACCAGCTCCAGGAATATCCGACACTTTGATATCGGCAATAACTTCTGGTTTAGAAGTTGGTGTATCCCAATAATAAATCTTCAATGGTGATGCTTGAGAACCAGATAACGATGCAATATATACATGTCCATTTGCCAATGCTCCCATATTATAAGAGAAAGTACCACCTGTTACACCTGTCAGGTCCAACATCATCGGTTTAGTTTCCTCTTTCTTCAGGTCAGACACTTTAAGAAGATGAGGAGCAGTTTTTCTACTGACAATCAATACGTGTTCACCATCATAAGAAGCGCATCTTGTTAACTGGCTTCCATAATCAGGATAAATATTATCTCCGGAGAAGTCATATACAGTAGGTTTTTCAAAATCAGCTCCGAATACTGGAATTCTTTTCCTTACCCTTATAAAATATTCTTTATACCTCTTTTGATTTACTATCCGAAGAACCAAAGTCTTAGAAGCTGTTTCTTCATCCATAGAGAAATCTAATACAGAGTTTTGAAGAGTTGCCCCTTCAGAAAGTTTTGCATCTAAATTCAGAGCAGAGAAATTTGTTGTCATATCCAAACGAGGAAAATTGATAATCTTGTTGTCTTCATCAATGGTCCCTTCTACAACCGTATTGCCATCTGCACCTGCATTGGTTATTTTAATGGAAAGAAGTTCGGTATCATAAGGCGCTATATGGCTTTTCGGATAATCCTCATCACAGGATACCAGACCAAGCCCCAGCAATACAGCAAAAAAACCTATATTTCTTATTAATTTATGCATAATCTCATGTTTTAGTTTAAAATAATTTCCATGATTTCATTGACCCATGTTGTCAATTGATGCCGGTTGGCCAACCTTCAGTTTGAGTCAAAGTATATCCCTTATTCTTATAGTCCGAAATTTGATTCGTACCAATAGGAGAAAGATACGGATTAACATTAGGAACATTCAGGAACGGCAGTCTACCCTGATTCTGTGTAGGATAGAAGAAACCATTCATCTTGGCGGCATTAGTTCCATCGTATGTCGTAAAGCTTCCGTCTTTGGCCATTACTCTGAGTTTTCCTTTATTCTGATCCTTCAACTCGCTTTTTACCTCATCGTTGAAATTAACCCAAGTACCAATCAGTAAATCTTCATTCTTATCGGTATCCATATATTCCAATTTCTTCCAACGTCTCAGGTCAATGATACGTGAGAACTCAAAAGCAAATTCCATTCTTCTTTCCCGTCTGATTTCCCAAAGTAGTGCCGGTACGGTAGGATCTCTATGAGGATCTTGGGGGAGCGCATCCAGCTTCATTTCAGCTGTCATAGTTACTCCTAAAGCTTTGGCTTCTTCTGCCACTGGTCTTTTGCGAATCTGATTGATAGATATATCTATATCAGATTGAGAAACCTCTGTACCCCCCAATGTTGCAAGTTCAGCTTTCGCTTCAATCCAGTTTAACAGGACTTCGGCATAGCGTAGCACCGGATAACCGGTCACGTTTTTCTCACTTTGGAATTCTGCAGCCGGAGAACCCCCGCTTTCAATATAGCTCAGCCCGCTTCGTGGAATAAATTTCGTTACATATAAATAGCTACTCTTGGCTCTTGGAGTGGGTTTGGTATAGAAGCTGGCTTCAAAACGAGAATCTCTTGTCTTAATCAGATTGCTGAGAGTGAAATCATCTACATTTTCCAAAGAGGAAGTCTGCCAATCTTTACCATCTGTGCAGATGAATGCCTTAATCAAATCCAGGTTCGGACCAACATCAGTAGGGTCATTCATATTACAAGTCGATGCGATGGAATGCGTAACGTTTTGACCTGCATCATATTTTCGATATAAGATACAATCCTTACTGTTAGTTAAGTCTGTGGAACCGAATAATTTGCGGAAATCTTCAACAATACCATATTTACCACTATTCATAACCATTTCTGCAGCAGCAACAGCTTGGTCGAAGAACTTTTTAGCCCGTTCATTATTCTTGTAATAATATTTCTGCCAGCTTGCCTCAAATAAAGCCCATCTTGAAACCATGGCAGCTACAACATAACGATTAACATACTGCCCTCCATCATTTAAACGAACATTCTGTAATGCATACTCAAAATCATTATAAACTGCATCCATAACTTCGTTTCTCGGAGTACGATCTTTGTATAAACCATCCTTATCCGTGTTCTGCACTTCTGTGTCGTAATAAGGAACATCGCCGAAAACATTTGCCAGACGAGCATATTCCAATGCTCTGAAAAAACGTCCGACGCCCGTCCAATGGTTGTACTGTTCGTTTGTCAGTATTTCCGGCATTAGATTAGTGATGCGGTCAATCATTACATTTGCTTTTCTAACCCAAGCAAAGTTCCATGTAGGACCTGTAAATTCACTTTGCCACATCATGTCCAGACTTGTACTTCCTTTGGATGTAGGAACCGTACGACCGAATTGTGTTTGAGTGGACATCCTTACTGCATCGTCATTAAACGTATAATTGGCGTTAGGAGCATAAGTCGTTGTATACTTTAAGCCATACCCCACAAAGAAGTTTGTATAAAAAGCGTTAGCATACAGACGTACTCTATCTTCGTTGGTCCAATATGCATCATCCTCAGCCGTTGTCAATGACGGGCGGTCGAGCACATCATTACAGTTCGTAAACAATAAAACGAAACCGGCCAAAATTATAAATATTTTTAATTTCATAATAGTTCTATTTTAGAAGGTTAATTGAACACCACATGACATGCTTTTGAATACCGGTGTACCGGTACCTGTACGCCCTAGGTTATAGTTCGTGGAGAACATAGAATATCCTGATATGGCTTCCGGATCAATAGGTAATCCTCTCAGGTTGTCAAATGTAAAAAAGTTCTCCAATGACATATAGACTCTTGCTTTGCTGATGTATATCTTTGATAAGATATTTGTCGGGACGGTGTATCCCAATGTAATATTCTTGATTCTTAAATAAGACATATCCAGTAAATAGCGGGATTGTTTCTGCATGGCAAATCCAGTGTCGCTGCCACCTAAGTCCCATGCTCGGGGATAGAATGCGTTGGTGCGTTCTTCTGTCCAATAATCTGTTGTAAAAGTTTTAGGCAGTGCACCTTCTTTAGCATTATACCCTGGAATTGCTAACTGACCGCTACCCCAGATCTTGCGTTTTCCAATACCCTGAAAGTAGATAGAAAAGTCAAATCCTTTATAGTCAGCACCCAATCTGAAACTGTATTCATAACGAGGAGTAGTATTGCCTATAACAGTTTGGTCACCCGGATTGCCATTTGTACTGGTTCCCGGAGTGATGTAACCATCACCGTCAAGATCTACAAATTTGGTATCACCAGGAGAGAATATTAGCTTATTTCCATCTTCATAATGCACCTGATAAACCGGATACTCTGAAGACTGCTTATAGGTGGTACGAGCTGTTCCGTTATAAATGACGATAATCTTTTCAATCTGGCCGTCTGCTCCATATACAAAGTCTTCTTTTTGGAATAACCTGTCGGTTACAAAACCATAAATATCACCATAACGTCTTCCGGTTGAGTAGGTAGTTCCCAAACTACGATCTTCCCACGGAGTTAGATAGTCCGCGCCTTTTGTAATGAAAGTAGAAGCGTCTGATATAGATGCCGTTATATTAATGCCTAATCCGTTGGCAAAACGATGGTTGAAGTCAGCTGACAATTCCCAACCTTTAGTTCTCAGGCTACCATAATTGCCACTGGGAGCAGCCGCACCAAGAGTTACCGGTAGACTTTCACCAGGAATAATCATGTTCTTCGTATCACGTTGGAACCAGTCGAAAGTCACTCCGAACTTGTTATTAAAAAATCTGAGATCAATACCGAAGTCCAGTGTCTCGATTTGCTGCCAGCTGATATCGCTGTCGACCAATGAGGGAGTACCGAACATAGGTATTTTATTTCCACTTCCATCCAGCCATGATGATTGACCATCTGACAATATGGACTTATACAGAGTGTTTGAAACGGATTGGTCACCAATACTACCCCACGAAGCTCTGAATTTACCGAAACTTAAGATATTATTAATAGGTGCCATAAATTTCTCATTGGTAAATACCCAACCGGCCGAGAAAGAGGGGAACCACTTCCAACGCAGATGCTCGGGGAACTTAGATGAACCATCCCGGCGTATATTAGCTTCAATGAAATATCTGTCTTCAAAAGAATAATTGAGACGACCGAAAAAGCCTAACTGTGCTTCCCAGTTGCGGTTTCCTTCAATAAACTGATCCCCGGATGCCAATGGAAATTGTGGATTTGTCAAGTCAATTAGATTTGTTTTCCACCCCTTATATGAACTCCATTTATTGGTAACCCTGTTCATACCTGCCATAACCTTGAAAGCATGTTGCTTTTCCGGGCCCAGCAACAAGTTGTAAGTAGTATAAATATTAAAAGTATTGTTGTCAATAGATTTGCTGTTATTGCCTACCTGACTGGCACTTGGGCCGGAGCTGTTATAATATTTGTTCACAGGAAAACGATATGCCGGCATGCCGTCGGAATCTACTCTTTCTCCTTGTTCGTTAACATACACCTGACTGCCATTCTCTATCCAAGCAGTGGGGGCATACCACATTTCTCCTGCTTCATATTGCATGACGGATGAATTAGTTTCAGTAGTTTGCCTGTCATACGTATAGTCAAACTTAACATCCCAATTCTTGGTTAAATTCAACGTAAAACCTAAATTAATATTGTAGTATTTATTTTGTAGGTTATCTGTATTTGCAGCTGCCATTTCATACGTGGGTTCCTTCAAAGGATTACCATTTTCAGTCGCTCCCATAGGCATTAGCGGACTCCAACGATAAAGATATAACCATGGGTCGGCAGTTGTATTTCCAATTCCCGGATAGCGTTTGTTACGATCTGAATAGATTGAGCTTGCTCTTACAGTAATATACTTATTGATTTCTGAAGTAACACTAACTGAGGCATTGTATCGTTTAAAGTCATCTTTCTTAGCCGTTTTCGACATACCGCTCTGATCCAGATAGCCTAATCCGATATTGTAGCTGGTCTTACCACTCTTGCCATTAACAGACAGGTTATGGGTCATTGTCGGTGTCCAATTTTTAATCATGGCCTTAGCACCGTCATAAAGTCTGTATCCGTATTTATCTTTTCCGTCATAGAACCAGTCGCGGCCATATACTACCGGATCATTCCATTTTACTTTTCCACCGTATAGGTTTTGCCATTCAATAGCCTTTTCTAAACTTTCAGGACTAATACGCCAGAAACCACCGGCCGGCATTGGTTCTCTTCTGTTTGTTTGCGCATCCAGTGTATATTGTAAGGCTTCTATACCGCCAATCTCGATTTTCTTAGCAGGGTCTTGCCAAGAGAAGTTGTTCGAGTAGCTTACTTCAAATTTATCGCTTTGTGCTCCTGATTTTGTGGTTATCAGGATTACGCCAAATGCAGCTTTTGAACCGTAAATAGAAGATGAAGCAGCATCTTTCAAAACAGAAATGGATTGAACATCATTAGGATTCACCATCTGAATACTTGGAATCTCCACATTGTCCAATAAGATGAGTGGGGTATTGTTTCCTGAAATAGAACCAACCTGGCCACGAATTTTAATCAAAGGGTCTGATCCTACTTCACCAGTTGGAATTGTGATATTAACTCCCGCTACCGCACCCTGTAATCCACGACCAATATCGGCGATAGGACGACTGTCTAATGTCTTATTTACATCAACTGTTGCTACCGCTCCTGTCAAGTTAGCTTTCTTTTGAGTACCATAACCTACCACTACTACTTCTTGCAGTAATTCACTATCCTCTTTCAGAATAATTTTCATAGTCCGGGCAGCTTTCACTTCCTGAGTCTGGTGGCCTATGTACGAAATCTTTAAAATAGCTCCCGGTTTTACAGTTAGCGTAAATTTACCATTAATATCCGTAATACCGCCATTTGTAGTTCCTTTCTCTATAATACTGGCTCCAATAACCGGTTCACCGTTGGCATCTACAACCAAGCCGTTAATCGTTTGAGTTTGTAGTTGCTCTGTCACTTCCAAAGGGCTGTCGGAGGTAACTTGAGTAGCTAATACATTTCCACTGTTTAAAAACAGCGTACTAATAGCTACTGCCATGAGGAGTTTACTATGCGTTAATCCTCGTTTTTTGCGATCTTCATTCATAAAAGATTGATGATTTTGTTGTTAATCAAAATAGTTTTCTCAAAATTTAGGGTAAGGATAGTCAGTTAGGAATAGCTAAGGCTATTTCTTCTGTTAGGTAAGTTTCTGTTCCATAGGCGTTTTTTCTTATTTATAGGTTTGACTTATATAGTATCTCTATTTGTTTTCATTTACCGTTCCAAGAGAACTTGGTAAATACATATTAGAAAGGCCCTTTCTCTATAAATTTGATTTCCTCAGTGCTTATTAGAAGCGTACCCGAGATGGACTTGCTCCGTACCAAAGCCGTACTTTCTTCGGTTAGAAGTACCTCTGAGTGAAGAACGTACGGAGCAACTACGGCTCAGGTACGTCTCGGATATGGTCAGAATGATAAAGAAGTGGTTTGTTCCAATTTATAAAAGTTGACTCCTTATTAGGAATAGACTTTCAGGAATAGAGTGATTTCCCCCTTCAGGGAGTAACTGTAAGGGCAGTTTCGGATAGCTACACCCTTTACTTCGGATGGCTACACCCTTTGGACGTGATGGCTACACCCTTTATAGCAAAAGGTGTAGCCCTACAAAAGAGATGCTTTATCCACAAGAAAACGGGTTACAATTCTTCCATATATATTTGAGGAGATATACAGTAGCTCACCTGTTTTTTACACTTCAACCATGCATTCCTCAGATATTCTTTTTAGTGAGTAATGCAAAGCATGAAAACAAAACGATAAAGTGAAGTTTTGGAAGTTTTTGTCTTGGTATATTAAAAAAAACTATATATTTGTATCCAATTCTAAATCTAACTGCGTATGAAACTGATTGCAGAGAGTGGTTCGACAAGAACTGAATGGGCTTTGGTTGAAGACAATCACCTGATACAACGTGTTTTTACAGAGGGACTTAATCCTTTCTTCCAAACCAGAAGAGAGATCAGCCGGAGTGTGCGTTTAGGTTTACCCGAAACTTTTTTCAAAAGAAAGCTGGAACAAGTATATTATTATGGAGCCGGGTGTACTTCTTATGAGAAAAAGAATGTATTGGGTGCCTCATTAGTAGCACAGTTCAAAACCCCGATCCAAGTAGAGAGTGATTTACTTGCAGCTGCCCGTGGTCTGTTTAAATGTGAAGCAGGAATTGCCTGTATCTTAGGCACCGGATCTAATTCTTGCTTTTACAACGGAAAGATTATTGTAAAAAATGTCAGAGCAGGTGGGTACATATTGGGCGATGAAGGTAGTGGCGCTGTACTAGGCAAGCATTTTCTCTCAGATGTGCTGAAAGGTTTAGCTCCCAAAGAAGTGATGGCTGATTTCTTTGAGAAGTTCCGTATTAGCCCCAATGAAGTAATGGAGTCTGTTTATAATCGCCCGTTTCCTAATCGCTTTCTATCCACTATTTCTTATTTCCTGGCGGATTATACGAGTGATGATTATGTATACGAACTAATAATCACTAATTTGCGCAACTTCTTCACAAGGAATGTATGCCAATATGACTATAAGAGCTATCCAATCCGCTTTGTAGGTTCGTTAGCCTATAGTTATGCCCCGATTCTAAGAGAAGTCGCCGGTGACTTTGGCATTGAATTGGACGTGATTGAAGAAACTCCCATGAATGGACTGATTGACTTCCACTCATTAAATATTGAAGAACCTTAATATATGTATATAAAGCATATCGAAGAAGGTGCAAATCTTCTCGAAGAGCAAATTTATAAATATAAAGTTAAATAAATGCAAAGGAATGTTCTTGATATTAAATTATAATATATCTTTGCTAAGAAGAAACGAAGAAATAGCGTTTCATCACCTTTGTTAATAACGAGTTTATCTCTTAAAATAACCGACTAAATAGCAACAGTATTTAGTGTATTTTAATTTTTAGCCGACAATATATTTACCAAGTTCTCTTGGAACTTAGCCGATATATAATTATGGTAATAGAGATACAATATAAGTTAAACCTATAAATGGAGAAAGAGCCTATGAAACAGAAACTTATCTGACAGGAGAAATAGCCTTAGCTATTTCTAACTGACTATCCTTACCCCAACTTTTTAGAGAGAACTATTTAATTAATAACAAAATCATCAATCTTTTTATGAATGAAGATCGCAAAAAACGAGGATTGGCACATAGCAAATTCCTCACAGTAGTAGCAATGAGCGCACTGTTTTTGAGTAGCGGTAATGTGATGGCTACTCAGGTTGCTTCGGATAATGTCTTGGAAGTAACTGAGCAGTTACAATCTATTAATGTTACAGGTTTGGTCGTAGATGCGACGGGCGAGCCGATTATAGGTGCCAGTGTGGTAGAAAAGGGAACAACGAATGGTATTGTAACTGATATCGATGGTAAGTTTACTTTGAGTGTAAAGACTGGAGCTATATTAAAAATATCATTCGTAGGTTATCAGCCTCAGGAAGTAAAGGCTACACCTACTATGAAAATCGTGTTGAAGGAAGATACGGAATTACTGGATGAAGTTGTAGTTGTAGGTTATGGTGTACAGAAGAAAGCTAATCTAACAGGTGCAGTAACTACTGTTGACTTGAATAAGACTATGGCAGGACGCCCTCAGCAAGATGTAACCAAGGCATTACAGGGTGCGGTTCCTGGTTTGAGTATCACAACCGAAAATGGTGATATAAACGGAAGTGCTTCGATGCGTATTCGTGGTGTTGGTACCTTAAGTAATTCTGAAAAGAGTAATCCATTGATTGTGGTGGATGGAGTTCCGATGGATGATATCTCTTTCTTGAATACGCAGGATATTGAAAGTATCTCTGTACTGAAAGACGCCGCTTCTACCTCTATTTATGGTACACGTGCTGCCTTTGGCGTTATTTTGATCAATACAAAGAGTGCTAAACCGACGGAAAAGGTTACTATAAATTATAGCAATAACTTTGCTTGGGATCAGGCGACTTATTTACCTAATTTCCCGGATGTTCCTACACAGCTTCGAGCAGCATTGGAAGCCAAGGCTAATGCTAACCAATATGAAGTGGAACTCTTCGGTATGTATTTTGATAAACTGTTACCTTATGCCGAGAAGTGGGCGCAGCAGAATGGAGGAAGAAAACTGAAGTATGGTGAAATGAGACCGTATCAGAGTGACAGCAATGTGGGGGATTATTGTATTGTGGACGGAACTCCCTATTATTACGCCGATTGGGATGTTCAGGATATTTATTATAGCAAAGCAGCTCCTTCACAGAGCCATAATTTATCAGTTCAGGGAAGTTCTGGTAAAACGAACTACTATCTTTCTTTTGGTTATGATGAGAAAGAAGGTATTATGAAAGTGCGTCCTGATGAGTTGAAGAAGTACAATGTTTCAGTTAATGTTACGACCAATTTATATGATTGGTTACAAGTAGGCGCACGTGTCAATTATTCCCGTAAAGCTTATCAGCGTCCTGATGTTTACAGTAGTACGTATCAGACTTTATGGCGTTGGGGCTCTTTCTTCATTCCTTCAGGTACCATTGATGGTTATGATACCCGTCTTATGGCTATGCGTAAGCAAGCATCAGACCGCAAGGAAATAACAGACCTTACACGTATGAATGCATTCTTGAAAGCTGAAATTATTAAAGGGCTTACTTTGAATGCCGATTTCACTTATGCAATCCAGAACTTGAACAGTGGTTCTGAAGATTTCTCAGTCTATGGTATTGACTGGTCGGGAATGCCTACCCCTAAATATATTGTAACAAAAAGTAACTCGGCAATTTGGCGGGATAATTCCAAACAGAATACTTGGACTCTGAATGCATATGCCAACTATGCTAAGACTTTTGCAAAGAGCCATAATTTGAATGTGATGGTTGGAGCCAATGCCGAAGAAGTGGATTATACTTATTTGTATGGATATCGCAAAGGATTGTATGATGAAGCATATCCCGAATTGAATTTAGCAAGCCAAGATGGGCAACAAATAAATTGGTCACATACTTCCCGTGCATCAGCCGGCTATTTCGGACGTATTAATTACGATTACAAAGGTATTTACCTGTTGGAATTGAACGGACGTTACGATGGTTCTTCCAGATTCCCACATAATGATAAATGGGCATTCTTTCCTTCTGCTTCTATCGGATACCGATTCTCAGAAGAGGCTTATTTTACACCGTTGAAGAAAATAGTCAGTAACGCTAAGTTTCGTGCATCTTATGGTGAAATTGGAAATGAAGCCATCGGAGATTATATGTTTGAAGCATTGATCAGTCAACGCGAAAATACATCGTCTACAGGATATATTTATTGGGTAGATGGTAATGGTGCTAATGCTAATAGATTAACTCAGTACAATATGCCTAAGCTGGTGTCGAAGTCTCTTACCTGGGAACGTATCCGTACCACTGACATTGGTCTGGACTTAGGTTTCCTGAATAACGAACTAACTGTAGGATTTGACTGGTATCAACGTGAGAACCGTGATATGCTTGCTCCTGCCCAGGTTTTACCGAACAGTGTAGGTGCTACTGCTCCTTATGATAATGCCGGTACACTACGTACTCGCGGATGGGAATTAAACCTCGATTGGCATCATAAATTCGGTGAATTTAATGTGTATGCTAACTTCAATCTTAGTGATTCAAAAACCAAGGTAACGAAGTGGAATAATGATACTAAGTTGCTCAGTTCTTACTATTCGGGCAAGAATTATGGTGATATATGGGGCTTTGAAACAGATCGTTATTTTGAAGAATCTGACTTTACCGGTCAGAATGCAGACGGTTCATGGAACTACAAGCCAGGTATTGCCAGTCAGTCTGCACTTGAACGCGCTCCGTTCCACTATGGTCCTGGTGATATTAAGTTCAAAGATTTGGATGGAAGTGGCGAGATTGACGGTGGAAAAGGAACGGCTGATGATCATGGTGACTTGAAGGTTATCGGTAATTCACTCCCTCGTTATGAATATGGATTCCATCTGGGTGGCAGTTGGAAAGGCATTGACTTGGATTTATTTTTCCAAGGCGTAGGAAAACGTTCTGATTGGACTATTTCTTCTCTGAACTTTCCGATGATGCGTGCGGCCGATTTGGCTATTTACGATAATCAAAAAAGTTTCAACAGAGTATTTTATAGTGATGATTGGAAAACGATTACCGGTTATGATATCAACCAGGGTAACACTTATCCTCGTTTATACCCGGGAAATGAAGCTAAAGGTACTGTATCAGGTATTGCAAACGGTTCCAATAACTATTATCCGCAATCTCGTTACTTGACTGATATGTCTTATCTTCGTTTAAAGAACGTAACTGTTGGTTATACTTTACCGAAGGAGTGGACCCGCAAAGCTTTCATCGAAAAGGCACGTATCTACTTTAGCGGTAGCAACCTCTTCTTGCTCTACAAGGGTAGTGACCTTCCCGTTGATCCGGAAATCAGTACAGGTGATGGCCTTACTTATGGAGGCTGGGGACGTACAACTCCTATCACCCGTACCTTCTCATTCGGTATTCAGGTAACCTTATAATAACTATTAAACAATAAGAATGATGAAAAAGCTATTCATATACGGAACAATGGCACTGATGGCCTTGACAAGTTGTAATGACTTTCTCGACAAAGCACCTTTGGATGCCTTTACCAATACTCCCGCATATTGGAGTAATACAAGTAATCTTGATAATCAATGCAATACGTTCTATAACAACTATTCGGGTTATGGAAACGGCAGCGGTGGTGGCTGGTTCTATTTTAAGACACTGAGTGATGACCAAGTGGATTATCAGTCAACAGTCTGGACTTACACAAGTGTTGTGGCTACTTCTACAAATTGGTCTGACCCTTTCACCGAAATCCGTCGTGCCAATTATATTATCGAAGGGTTGAAAACATCTTCTCTTGATGAAGCTGTTAAAGCTAATTATGAAGGTCTGGCACGCTTGAACCGGGCATGGGAATATTATCAATTGGTGCGCATGTATGGTGACGTACAGTGGATAACTACGGTTGTAGACCCGGCGGATAAAGATGTGGTTTACGGACCACGTACGGATCGAGATATTGTAATGGACAATGTCCTTGAAGATCTCAATTATGCTACGACTACAATTACGGGAACTAACAAGCAACGTTTCAGTGCTGACATGGCTTTGGCTATGAAAGCTGACATCACATTGTACGAAGGTACCTACTGTAAGTATCGCAATGCAAATGACAATGCCGGCAAGGCTGCTGACAACACTCGTGCCGAGAAGTATCTGCGTGAATGTGTATCTGCTTGTGAGGCATTGATGGCTAAAGGATATTCATTGAATCCGAGCTATCAGGGAAATTACAATTCAGTGTCGCTCAGTTCTAATCCTGAAATGATCTTTTACAAGCCTTATTCACAGAATACTTTTATGCATTCTACCATTGACTATACTGTAAATACAAGTGGTACTAGTGGTATGACTAAAAATGCTTTCGACAGTTATTTGTTCCTTGACGGTAAGCCCAAAGCAACTACTACAATGGATACTAATGATGCCGCGGTAAAAGATGCAAATGGGAAGTACAATCTTGAGTCTGTTCTTGCTGTTCGAGACAAGCGATTGGCGGTCACTGTTGACCCGGTATTATGTTTCAAAGGTAGTGCCTATAGCCGTGCCGGGGTTGCCGGATTTACTTCTACTACCGGTTACGGTATAGCTAAATATGATAATACGACTGAATTGAGCGTAAGTGATCGTAACAGCATCAACAAGCAATATACGGACTGTCCTCTTTTCTGGCTGTCTGTTGTTTATCTGAATTTTGCTGAAGCCAAGGCGGAACTTGGAACATTGACACAGGCTGACCTTGACAACTCCATCAATAAATTGCAGGAGCGTGCCGGTTTGCCCGGTATGACTACTCAGCCGGAGGCTGATCCTGCCAACAACATGGGTGTCAGTAATTTAATCTGGGAAATCCGTCGTTGCCGTCGTTGTGAGTTGATGTGCGATAATTGGACACGTTATTGGGACTTGATTCGTTGGCATAAGCTTGATTTACTTGATTCTTCCAAGAATCCTACGATCTATCTTGGAGCTAACATGAAGAATGTGGAGAATCCGGAAGTCGATGTGAATAGTGATGGATATATGATTGGTTCTAACACTCTTAACCAACCGCGTACTTACGAGGCTAAGCATTATTTCTATCCGATACCTACAACTCAGCTGACTTTGAATACGAATATGGAGCAGAATCCGTTCTGGAAATAAGGTGAGATTGTTCATGGCGTGACTAAAGGAGGTTGTATTCTATTTATTTAGAATTCAACCTCTTTCTTGTTGGGATATAGGACGTTGTTGGATATCACAAAATATTCTCTATCTTTGTAAAAAGCTGTCCGATACTGAAATAATAATTTTATCATTTGAACTATGCTTAAACTAAGAATGTTGTCACAGGGCATTGCAGGACCACGGTTTGAAAAGCCGGAGGAAGTTGTTGAATGGATGGGTGCCATGCAGGCACAGGACATCAGGGCGGCGAAGTGGGCTGTAGGGTTACGCATTGCAAACCCCTCGCTGACGGCTGTGCAGGAGGCACTGGATACGGGGCGGATTTTGCGTCTTCATGTGATGCGTCCCACATGGCATTACATTCCCGGTAGAGACATCAAATGGATGACGGGGTTATCCACTAAAGGTCTGTTGTCTAAATTTCGTTTTTATGCCAAGCATTTCAGTCTGACTGAAGAAGATTTCCTCCGCAGTAAGCCCCAGATAGAAGAAGTGTTGAGCGGACAACACCTGACGAGCCTGGAAGTTCTTGAACAACTACACTCGAAGGGTATCGCGCTCGACGAACCCATCGTGAAAATGTATCTGAGCTTTGGCGAGGCAGACGGTACCGTGTGCAGCGGCATTGAGAAGAACGGAAAGCATACCTATGCACTGACCTGTGAAAGAATTCCGGATGCCATCGAGCTCTCCCATGAGGAGGCCCTTGCAGAACTTACACGGCGGTATTTTAGGAGCCACGGTCCGGCCACACTGGAAGATTTCGTTTGGTGGTCTGCATTGAGTATAGGCGAAGCGCGTAATGCCATCGCTTCACTTGGCACTGAAATGATAACAGAGCGGTATAACGACCGTGAAATGCTGATACATGCTTCTTCGCCCGGGCTTGTAGGAGAGGTGGATATTGATGAAAAAAATGTCTTCCAGTTCCTTCCACCGTTTGATGAATACCTGATAAGTTACAAAAATCGCTTAGACTGTATAAAGGAATCGCATACGAAGTATGCTTATAATAATTTTGGTATATTTCAATCTGTAATTCTCCATCAAGGCCGTATCACCGGGAATTGGCGTAAAACTTCAAAGAAAGGAGTTTTTGATACATCTTTCTTCCCAGGATGCAGGCCTGCTGCGAAGAAGCTTATCGAAAAAGCTATAAAGGAATGTGTATTGTTCCATGAAAGTTGAATTTTTCTTTATATTGTAATATGAAAGAAGAGGCTATCTCATCAACGAGACAGCCTCTTCTTCATTAATTACCATTTCTTTAATGGCTATATCTTTATCGGTAACGCTTAGAGAGCATTCTCTTTTACCAAATATTCTGCAATCTGTACAGCGTTCAGTGCAGCACCTTTCTTGATCTGGTCACCCACAATCCAGAAAGTCAGACCGTTTTCATTAGCCAGATCCTTACGGATACGACCTACATAAACGGGGTCTTTGCCTGCAAGGAACAAAGGCATTGGATATTCCTTTTCGGCAGGGTTATCCTGCAATACCAAGCCGTCGCCTTTTGCAAAGGCTTCACGAGCTTCTTCCACTGAAATAGGACGTTCTGTTTCTACCCAAATACTTTCAGAGTGAGAACGAAGAGCTGGAACGCGTACGCAAGTTGCACTTACTTTAATGTCAGAATGCATGATCTTGCGGGTTTCGTGGAACATCTTCATTTCTTCTTTGGTGTATCCGTTATCAGTAAATACATCAATCTGAGGAATGAGGTTGAATGCCAACTGGTATGCAAACTTTTCAACAGTAACGGATTCGCCTGCTAACACCTGGCGGTACTGTGTGTACAATTCATCCATAGCGGCAGCACCTGCACCGCTGGCAGCCTGATACGTAGAAACGTGTACAGTCTTTATGTGAGAAAGCTGTTCGATGGCTTTCAGTGCCACTACCATCTGTATAGTGGTACAGTTAGGGTTGGCGATGATACCGCGTGGACGATCTTTTGCGTCGGCAGCATTTACCTCGGGAACTACCAAAGGTATGTCATTATCCATACGGAAAGCACTGGAGTTATCGATCATCACGGCACCATGTTTGGTGATGGTCTCGGCATACTCTTTAGAGGTACCAGCGCCTGCGGAAGTGAAAGCGATATCAACCCCTTTAAAGTCATCGTTGTGTTGCAAGAGTTTTACCTCGATCTGTTTACCGCGGAATGTGTATTTTGTTCCGGCACTGCGTTTAGAACCGAACAACACTAATTCATCCAACGGGAAATTTCTTTCATCGAGCACACGCAGGAACTCCTGTCCCACGGCTCCGCTTGCTCCAACAATAGCTACTTTCATTTTCTTTTGTTTTTTAATTAAGTTTATAAAAATGTTCTTCTATGCTTAAAAACGATAGAATTGGCTGCAAATTTATAACAATTTGCTGTATGACAACGTATAAAATGAAAACTTTTTTGTTATTTTGCAACGTAAAACCTAAAACTTGAAGCCCATGGACTTATTTGACTTCAGTCTGAAACTTCCGATTACTGATCCTACATGGATATTCCTCCTTGTATTGCTTATCATATTGTTTGCTCCCATTTTGTTGAATAGATTGCGTATTCCACATATCATCGGTATGATATTGGCGGGATTGGTAATTGGTGAGCATGGATTTAATATTCTGGCGCGGGATAGTAGTTTTGAACTGTTTGGTAAAGTGGGTTTATACTATATAATGTTTCTGGCTGGTCTGGAAATGAATATGGCGGATTTCAAGCAGAATCGGGGAAAGGCCGTAATGCTGGGATTATTAGCTTTTATTATTCCAATCATGATCGGTCTGGTGGTGAACATGACCTTCTTGAAGTATAGTTTGATCACTTCAGTCCTGTTGGCAAGTATGTATGCTTCACATACTCTGGTAGCATATCCCATTGTTATCCGATATGGTGTATCCCGACATCGGAGTGTCAGTATTGCCGTAGGTGGTACAGCGGTGACTGATACACTTACGCTGTTGGTGCTGGCCGTAGTAGGTGGTATGTTTAAGGGAGAATCCGGTGGATTGTTTTGGGTATGGCTGGTGGTCAAAGTCGTTTTCCTTGGCGGATTGATCATGTATTTTTTCCCCCGTATCGGTCGTTGGTTCTTCCGTAGGTACGATGATAATGTAATGCAGTTCATCTTTGTGCTTGCCATGGTATTCCTGGGGGCAGGGTTGATGGAATTTGTAGGAATGGAGGGTATCCTTGGTGCATTCCTTGCGGGGCTGGTGTTGAACCGGTTGATCCCCCATGTTTCCCCGTTAATGAATCATTTGGAATTTGTAGGTAATGCGCTTTTCATTCCTTACTTCCTGATTGGTGTGGGAATGATGATTGATATACATGTGATTTTTGGTCATGGTGATGCTCTGAAGGTGGCAGGAGTAATGATAGCGGTTGCTTTGACCGGTAAATGGATTGCCTGCTGGTTGACACAGAAAATCTATAAGATGGGAGCCATTGAGCGGGAATTGATGTACGGTTTAAGTAATGCCCAGGCTGCTGCAACACTGGCTGCCGTCTTGGTCGGATATAACATTATCTTGCCCAATGGTGAAAGATTGCTGAATGATGATGTGCTGAACGGTACTGTGTTGCTTATCCTTGTGACTTGCGTGGTGAGTTCGTTTATTACTGAACGCGCTGCCCGTAAAATAGCTATTGATGAGGCTCATTTGGAGGATGAAAAGCGTCCGGCAGAACTAGAGAAGATTTTGATACCGGTTGCAAATCCGGATACGATTGAAGACTTGGTAAATCTGTCATTGGTGATACGTGACCCGAAGCAGAGGGATAATCTGTTGGCACTGAACGTAATTAATGATAATAATGCATCGGAAACTCTGGAACTCCGTGGAAAACGTTATCTGGAGAAAGCGGCGATGATAACGGCTTCAGCGGATGTTCCGTTAAAGCTGATTAGCCGTTATGACTTGAATATTGCTTCGGGTATTATACACACGGCTAAGGAGCATGGAGTGACGGATGTAGTGATCGGTCTGCACCGTAAGGTAACTATTGTAGACTCTTTCTTTGGCATGCTGGCTGAGAATTTGCTGAAAGGCTTGCATCGGGAAGTAATGATTGCTAAGTTCCTGATGCCGATTAATACTTTACGGAGAATTAATATTGCCGTTCCGCCCAAAGCGGAATATGAAGCCGGTTTCCAGAAATGGGTGGAACACTTCTGCCGTATGGGAAATACATTGGGGTGCCGGGTGCATTTCTTCGCAAACGAAGAAACAACTACGCTTTTGCAAATTCTGGTGAAGAAAAGATTTAGCTCCACCATGACTGATTTTTCTCGTTTGGACGATTGGGGAGATTTGCTGTTGCTGACCGGGCAGGTGAATTATGATCATTTACTCGTGATTATCAGTGCCCGTCGTGGTTCTATCTCTTATGATCCTGCATTTGAGAGACTTCCCGCGCAATTAGGAAAGTATTTTGCTAATAATAGTTTGATAGTGCTGTATCCGGATCAATTGGGTGAGCCTCAAGATATGTTGTCATTCTCTAACCCGCGTGGCAATAATGAGGATCAGCATTATGAAAAGGTGGGTAAATGGTTCTATAAATGGTTTAGAAAGAGTGATAAGTGATAGGGGGATAAAGTGAGAATGGAAGATTGGCGGCAAAGAACACAACTCTTGTTGGGTGATGAAAAGATGGAACGGCTACGGCAGGCGCATGTGCTTGTAGTAGGCCTGGGTGGAGTAGGAGCGTATGCGGCGGAAATGATTTGTCGCGCGGGAGTAGGGCGTATGACGATTGTGGATGCAGATACGGTGCAACCAACGAATTTGAACCGTCAGCTTCCGGCTTTGCATTCTACGCTGGGGATGAGTAAGGCGGAAATTCTGGAGAAACGCTTCCGGGACATTAATCCGGAGATTGAACTGACTGTATTGCCCGTATTTCTGAAAGATGAAAATATTCCTGAACTGCTGGACGCGGCCTCCTATGATTTTGTAGTGGATGCTATTGATACATTGTCCCCAAAATGTCATTTGATTGCAGAGGCCATGAAGCGACATATTAAGATAGTCTCCAGCATGGGAGCCGGTGCAAAGAGTGATATAACTCAGGTTCGTTTTGCCGATATATGGGATACTTATCATTGCGGGCTGAGCAAAGCAGTCAGAAAACGACTCCAAAAAATGGGAATTAAGCGTAAACTGCCGGTAGTGTTCAGTACGGAGCAGGCAGATCCGAAAGCGGTACTGCTGACTGAGGATGAAATGAATAAGAAATCGACGTGTGGAACTGTTAGCTATATGCCGGCGGTATTCGGATGTTATCTGGCGGAGTATGTGTTGAAGAGATTATAAATAAAATGAAGAACTAAAAATGAAGAATTTGGCTGCGCTGTAAAAGTGTGCTGAAAGGTTATTCTTCATTTTTAGTTCTTCATTCTTCATTAAAATAAGTATGATACAATTACAAGCAATAACCAAGAGTTTCGGTAGCCTGCAAGTTCTGCGGGGAATCGATTTGAACATAGATAAGGGCGAGATCGTTAGTATTGTTGGTCCGAGTGGAGCGGGAAAGACTACTTTACTTCAGATTATGGGAACCTTGGATGCCCCTGATAGCGGAACGATAACGATCGACGGTACTTTGGTCAGCCGTATGAAGGAGAAGGAACTGTCGGCTTTCCGTAACAAACATATCGGGTTTGTCTTTCAGTTTCACCAGCTTTTACCAGAATTCACGGCATTGGAAAACGTGATGATACCTGCATTTATTGCCGGTGTGGGGCAGAAAGAGGCTACTGCATCTGCGCTGGAATTGTTGGAGTTTATGGGACTGACTGATCGTGCCGGGCATAAGCCCAATGAACTTTCGGGTGGGGAAAAACAACGTGTGGCCGTAGCCCGTGCTCTTATTAATCATCCGGCTGTGATACTGGCTGACGAACCTTCGGGTAGCCTGGATACTCATAATAAGGAAGAATTGCATCAGCTTTTCTTCGACCTTCGCAATCGTTTTGGACAAACATTTGTTATTGTCACTCACGATGAAGGACTGGCACAGATTACGGACCGTACGGTGCACATGGTTGACGGGGAAATAGTTTGATCTTATTTCCCCGTACTCATTACTCCTGATTCATTATCGCTATTGTTTACTTTTCTTTGTGTTGCTTTGAACTTACGCCCAAAAGAAAAATTGTAGGATAAGCTGACTAGAAACATACGTGAGCTTTCCTTAATATAGCTTTTAGTCTTGTACGAGGCAAATTGATTCCAATTCTCATTCTCTACTTTATAATTATCAGTGAATGGGTTGAAAGCACCTACGCCCAAACGGAGATCTTTATATTTATAATATAGACCTAATATCTGGATGTTTTCTCCTCCTGAGAGGGTTTCTCCCCAAAAGTTGTTCCAATTGGTATTGATCTGCCAGAACAGGGAGAATCGTTTGTAATTGAATGAAGCTTGTCCTTCGTAATACCAGTTGGTATAAGTATGAGAATAATTGTTTCCATGACTCATATAATGGTTCACTCCTCCTGTAAATGAAAGTTGTAGCATGTCCCATATCGGACCTACCCGGAGCATCAGTCGTCCGGACAGTTTCTGCCAGTCTTTCTGATTGTCCCATGTTTGTACAATTTTATTGCCTTCCTGCCGTTTCTCATCCATAATGGCATTGGGACGGTAATCATATGCACCCCATAGATTACTGTAGAAAATGCCTTTCTTCCACTCATAAGTCAGTTCCGTGCGATAGCACATATACGATTTCAGATTTGGGTTGCCACGACGTATTTGGAAAGAGTCTACCGTTTGTTCTATGGCGCTTAGGTCACTCAATGAAGGAGTGGTGTTAAAAACTTCAGCTTTCCAGCGGAGATATGAATTCTCCGAGAAGGTATAATGTAATGTAGCTTTCGGATTCACATTGTACTTTTCAGAAGGTTTGTCATTACCACTTTGGTTGTAGTAGAAACGTGTCAGGCTGACTCCTAACCTATAATCCAGTTTATGGATCTTTCCGCGGTATTCACTGAATATGTAACTGTTTCCCTGGTTCATCCGGGTATCATAATTATGTCCGTTTCTGTATTCGTTGTTAGAATAGGACTGGGTGTGCTGTAAGCCAAAACTCAATGCGTTTCCTTTTGAGAACTGCTTTTCGTAAATGGCTTCTGCGATTAAGGAGTATTTGTCACCCAATACATTGTTGTTAATGTCAGTCAATATTTCGTTGTGTAGGCTTTCCTGATAGATACGGTGCGACTTCTCCCGGTTGTAAGTTCCTACCAGATTGAATACCAACGTCTGCTTATTTTTTAGGTTTTGCTGATAGTAGAGGTCTAAAGAGGGGCGAGTCCAGCTGTTCTTGGTGCGGTCTATCATATTTACCATATCTGTCTCATCATTCACATTATAGAGCACTCCCTGGTAATCCCAATTGGGCTGATTATTTCCACGCAGGCGGAAGGTGGCACTGAAGAGAGAGTTCTTGGATGCCTGAAGGCTGTAACTGACATTCAGATTTTGCATGAATAACATGGCATGGCTGGGCTCTCCCTTTTCCACACGTTGAATGGTATTTCCATCAGCTAAGCGGAATGTTTCTTCATTATCCCGGTACATACCGTAGAAATCGCGAGGCCCCATGTAGTAAGAAAGACCGAACTCTGATTTTTTATGATTGACTTTACCGAATACGTTGTAGTTTCCCCACATTGCATTGACACCTTGACTGAGATCGGTGCCGAAGCTTCCTCCCGTATCGGGGCGGCGAACGATGTAATCGAGTACGATTTCCGCATTGCCATAACGTAATCCGGGATTGTCATGATATTCTATACGGATGATATCGGCGGGGCGCAGAGCTTTTATCTCATTAATATCTGCCTTGGCTCCGTTGATACGTATTTGTAATTCACCTCCACCGGATATTCCGATCTCATTATTCATCGGATTGACTTGGATACGTGGGAGCATCAGTTCTTGTAACAGATTGACTCCATTGGTGGAGACTTTCATCTGGCGTTCGGAAGGGAATACCAGCTTCCGGTCGGGACGGCTGATTTGACTGGAACCATTGATGGTTACACCCTCCAGGGCTACTGAGGCATCTTCCAGAAGAATATCTCCCAGATCTGTGTTACGTTTTACTCCGTTCAATGTGATGTATTGTGTGTTGTATCCAACACTGGAAAGAACCAATCGGTAATTGCCAGCTTCTACTTTATTGAAAATGAAGCTTCCGTGATTGTTGGTAGACACGCCATTTACAAAGACGGAGTCGGTTGTTTGCAGCACGACGTTTACAAATTCTGTGGCTTCATTGTCTGTTGCATTGCGTACAGTACCTTTTATCTCTATTTTTTGAGCAAATACTCCCTGTACCATACTGACCATCAGTATGGCTATTAATAATCTTTTCATTGTGATTTTTTTATTTTAATTCCTAATTCCAGAATGGCCTGTCCTGTTTCGGGTTGTTTTGTATTGATTAGACGAAGAAGAGGAGATTAAAGTTGCATCAGAGGGGAAATATTTTCTTTATTCCTGAGCGGATATGAACAAAATGGGTACGCGTTCGTCCGCCTTATCCGTGTCGTCCGCGTATCTGTTGATTCATTTCTTTCCCGATATGCATTCTGTAGGAGTGAACTGAAGAACGTAACTTCTTGTGTGATAGCCTACTTGGTGTTCCACTAAGATTGGTCGTAGTGAAACACTAGTTCAGTCGTAGTGGGAAGTGGTTTCAGTCGTAGTGGGAAATGGGTTCAGTCGTAGTGGGAAGTATGTTCAGTCCTAATGGGAATGTAGCTCATTATTGCACCGATTTGAGTCAAATGCCGATTTCGTCCCAAGATCGCATATCTCTTTTATTAGCTTGCTTGTTTTATTTATTCAAAGCAGATATAGTGGCTGATTCTGTCCAGATCAGCTTTTGTAAATTCCTCGTAAAGGGAGAAAGGTTTAAGGCTTGTTAGCGAGCCTTTTTTCTTACGATATTCTACAATAGCTTTAGCCTGATAGAAGTTGATGTAAGGGTGGGAGCGCAATCTGTCTACACCGGTGCGGTTCAGGTTAATGCGGTGAACATTCGTCGGGTCGATACTGAACCATGCTTGCAGTTGCCGAGTATCCAGATTGATATCCTTTAATTGTTCTATTTGGTAGAATCCGCCAAGGCGTTGCCGATAACCCACAATCAGGCGGGCAATGCCGCTTCCGATACCCGGAATCTTTTTTAATTCGGTGGTGTCGGCGCGATTAAGATCAAGAATAGTGCCGGTTTTATATTTTATATTTTCCACTGGTACAGTTTCTGTAATATACAGTTGTGGTGTATGACGTACTGTGTCTTCCGGTGGGATATGTATGTAAGGTGACAGAACAGAGTATTGATCTTCTGTCATTCCATATATCTTTTTAAAATCTTCCGTTTTACGGAATTTGCCACCCTTTGCCCGATAGTGCAGGATATTCTTTGTCATCCATGCTGGTAGTCCTAAGTGTCGGAATGTTATGGAGTCTGCTGTATTGGGATTGAAAGAAGTCAGGATGATGGGAATGCTTTCTTCTTTCTTTTGCTTATAACTCGTATATTGTTTTTCATCGGATTGCTCTTTTTCTTCCAGTGAGGCTATGAATTCTTCATATTCCTGTTGGGCGGTAGCTTGTATAGCCCTGTCATTCGGGGAGATTTGATCTCTTCGTTGCCAGGCGGATATAAGATACCCGGTGAGAAAGACGATACAGATAGCTGCTATGAGCATCAGGATACCTCGCTTTTCTCCCCGGGTAAAGTAAAAGAAATCTTTAAATAGATTCTGCATCTCCTACAATTTCAAGAATCCCAATTCCTTAATAAAGATGAGTGAAATTGCTATCGGAGCTATAAACTTCAATATGAAAATCAGCAATTTGTAGAACGTTACTTTCAGTGTTCCGTTGTTGCTGACTTCTTCCCAGACAATCTTTTTATTCAGATACCAGCCGGTAAAGATGGAAATGCACAGACCACCTAACGGCAACATGATCTTAGCTGTGACAAAGTCGAACATGTCGAATAAATTCAAGCCGAACAGAGTATATCCTTTACCTACTCCCAATGAAAGAGAACATAAGGTTCCCAAAAACATACAACCGCCCGTTACGAAGCTTGCCGCGCGTTTCCGACTCAGGTGGAATTCCTCGTGCAGATAAGCCGTCACCACTTCGTGCATAGAGATGGTGGAAGTCAGTGCTGCAACTGCCAGAAGAATATAAAACATGACTGAAAATATATAAGCTAATAAAGGTACTCCGCTAAATGCCTGTTGGAATACATTGGGTAGTGTAATAAAGATAAGACTCGGACCGGCATCCGGCTGAATGCCCACCGAGAATGCAGCAGGAAAGATGATAAGTCCTGCCAATATAGCTACAAATGTATCGATAATACTAACGCTGAAAGCAGTTTTAGTCAGATTCGTGTCTTTTTTGAAATACGATGCATAGGTGCAAAGGCATCCCATTCCCAGACTCAGGGAGAAGAAGGCCTGTCCCATGGCACTCAGGAATACGTTGGTAGTTACCTTATCCCATTCCGGCTTCAGAAGAAACTCCAGACCTGCACCGGAGCCTGGTAATGCAATGGAACAGCCTGCCAGTATGATTAACAGAATAAATAGCATCGGCATCATAATCTTAGCAGACTTTTCGATGCCTTTTTCCACCCCTTTTACGATGATGAAGTGGGTGGCGAGAAGAAAGAGTATCAGCCAAATAACCGGACGCCAGGGATTAGAAGAGAATGAATTAAATGTATTAATATAATCGGCTGCCGTTTTTCCGGCAAAGTTATCGGTAACAGCTTCACCTATGAATTCCAGTGTCCAGCCGGCCACTACGGAATAGTAGCTCAGGATCAGAAAACCTGCCAATACTCCCATACGGCCTACCCAACGCCAGTGCGTACCTGGTGCCAGTTTTTGATAAGCACCGGCAGTGTTGGCGCGTGAATGACGTCCGATGAGAAATTCGGATACCATGATAGGAATTCCCAATATAAGTACACATGCTAAGTAGATGAGAATAAACGCAGCACCACCGTGATTACCTGTCTCGTAGGGAAACCGCCAGATGTTACCCAGACCGACCGCGGAACCTGCTGAAGCAAGTATGACACCTAATTTGCTCCCAAAATTGGCTCTGTCATTTTTAGTCATAAAAAAGTAGATTTTTCTTTCATTTCGTTATTATTCTCTACTAGAACATGCAAATATAGAAAATGTTCTGTACTTTTGCGCACAAATCGTTCATAAATTGAGATATGCTATACTATATTAAGAAATATCCGGTATCATTACTGATTATACTGACGGTAATCTATTTGTCGTTCTTTAAACCGCCTACCACCGATTTGAACAATATTCCTAATATTGATAAAATCGTACACATTTGTATGTATTTAGGGATGTCCGGTATGCTGTGGCTGGAATTCCTGCGGGCGCACCAAAAAGGAGATTCTCCACTGTGGCATGCGTGGGTAGGAGCATTTGTCTGTCCGGTATTATTTAGTGGAATGGTAGAATTGTTGCAGGAATACTGCACTACTTATCGTGGAGGCGATTGGCTGGACTTTGCAGCCAATACAACAGGAGCGCTGATTGCTTCGCTGATAGGATACTTTGTGTTACGTCCGCGAATGGCGAAGAAACAATAATGGTGATTGACTATAAATAATCAATCACCGTACTCAGTTTAATTCCGTTCGATCCTTTGATAAGGATTGTTTTTCCATGAGGCTTACTTTTCTGTAAAACTTCGATGACCGCCGGGGCATCCGGATAGGTCGGAAAGTTATGTTTCGCGGCAGCGAATTGGTCTCCTACCAGCATTACATCCTTGAAACCACATTCCGTCAGGAAGTCTGCAATCTTCTGATGTTCTTCCGGACCATCCTTTCCCAATTCTCTCATATCTCCCAATATCAGCATTTTATTTTCAACTTCCATATTACGGAAGTTGCTGATGGAAGCCTGCATGCTGGTGGGGTTGGCGTTGTATGCATCAATAATCAGCGTATTATCTGCGGTTTGTTTCAACTGCGAACGATTATTCTGTGGAGCATATTCAGCTAAAGCTATATCTATTTTTCCCGGTTCCACATCAAAGAAACGACCGATGGTGATAGCAGCCAACGCATTCGGGAAGTTATATTCACCAATCAGTTGCGTCTTCACTTCATGGTGTTCACCGTCTTTGCCCGCTTTCCATTCAAAAGTGAGATAAGGGGAATTGCCGGTCACGTGCCCGCTGATGTATAGCCCGTCTTCGCTTCCGTAAGAAATCAGGTTTAATCCTCCGGCAATCTCTTTCAGAAATGCGTTGTCGTGATGAATGAAGACTGTAGAGTTTTTCCGCTCGCGGAGGTAATCGTACAGTTCGCCTTTGGTCTTGATAACTCCTTCGAAAGAACCGAAACCTTCCAGATGCGCCTTGCCTACATTGGTGATGATGCCATAATCCGGTTCGGCTATATTTACTAATTCTTTGATGTCTCCCGGATGGCTGGCACCCATTTCTATGATGCCGAGTTCATGTTCCGGTTTCAGACGCAGCAAGGTGAGGGGGACGCCGATGTGGTTATTCAAGTTCCCCAGTGTATAAAGTATATTATATTTCTGCAACAGGACGGCAGCCATTAATTCTTTGGTGGTGGTTTTCCCATTGGTGCCCGTGATGCCGATGAGGCGTGTGCCCAGTTGGCGGCGATGGTAATTGGCAAGTTGTTGCAGCGTATGCAGGCAATTGTCTACTAATATATAATGTGAATCGCCTGCCGGGGCGTGTTCGGCTTCGTCTACTACTGCGTATGCACTTCCTGATTCCAATGCTTTGGCGGCAAAGGCATTCCCGTTGAAATTATCGCCTTTCAGGGCAATGAATAAAGAACCTTCAGGACAGTTGCGGCTGTCGGTTGTCACGCTGGTGCATTCCAGATATATCTTGTAAAGGGTGGTGATATCCATAACTATCTTCTTTTTGAAACGTTGTTATATTCTGTTGTCTAAAACGTTGCAAAGATAGATATTCTCCGTAATGGTGGTACGCTTACGGTGAAAATGTTTTTTATTCCTTCAACGGTAAAGTCAGGATAAAGCGGCAGCCTGCTGTATAGGTTGAGTCTACAAGAAGGGTGCCTCCCATCTTTTCGGCAATCATGCGGCTGATGGATAACCCCAACCCTGTGCCGGGAACAAACGAGTCCAGTTTGGTGAAACGCTCAAATACAGTTTCTTGCTTATCTGCCGGAATGCCGATACCCGTATCGGTTACACTAAACAGAATTATTTTCTCCTCTTCGCGGATATGGTAGGTGAGGGTGATGCTGCCTTCTTGCGTGAACTTTGCCGCGTTTTGCAGAAGATTCATTAATATCTGCGAAATGCGGTCGGGATTTGTTTGCATGGTAAAGTTCTCCCGTTCGGGGGTGAATATCAGTTGCACATCCGGTTTTAGTTTGAAACGCACCTGGTCTATGCAGGTTTGGCAGATGCCTGTAATATCTGCAATGGTCTGTGCAGGTATCTCCCGCTCACCATCCAGATAGGAAAGGTCGAGCACGTCATTGACGAGTTGCAGAAGGTTGGTACTGTTCTGTTCAATGATATGGGCATACTCTTTTGTATCGTCGCTATCGCTGAAGTAACTGCTGAGAATCTGTGAGAAGCCTACGATGGAGTTTAGTGGCGTACGTATCTCGTGGCTCATGTTCTGAATGAATTCCGACTTCATGCGGCTGCCGTCTTCCGCTTGCTCTTTAGCGTATTTCAGCTCTTCTTGCGAGCGGAGCAATTCATTGTTTTTTTCGCTGAGTTGCTTCTGTGATATGCGTAGCCGCCCATTGAGGAGGTGCTCGCGGTAAAAGATGATAAAACCGAGAGTTAGTAATGCAATCAGGAAAATGATAATGCGTTGCTTGTTCGCCAAATCGCGTTGCTGCATTTGTTGCTGCAGTTCGCTCTTTTCCAGGTTCAGCCGTTCTACACCCAGCATGGCGGCAAACTCTCCTGCCGTGATATTTTCGTTGCTTATTTGGGCAGAGTCATTCAGAGTGTAGTATTCATTATAATATCGGGCTGCTTGGGGTAAGTCTCCCATTTCATAGTATATTGCAGCCCGGTTGAGAACGTCTTCAATAAAACTTTTGTCATTAGGGTGGTATACGCTGATGATGTGGTCCTGAACTTCCAGAGCTTTCTCATATTGTTTTGTTGCTATATAGTATTGTTTCAGGACTCCATCATATTCTTGCAGATTCTTCTGCACTTCTTTTTTAGAGTTGGATAAGTCTTTGGCTTTTTTCAGGTATTCCCATGCCTGGGCATTATCTTCGATTAAAAGATAATATTGGGCGAGGCGGACATAATAATAGAATTCCTGTGTACTGCTATAAATGCAGGTAGCGCTTTTATTGAGGTATTCAATAGCTTTATCGGCTTCACCTGTCAGGCTATAAAGCCCTCCCAGTATCGAATAGGTGGTGGATAAGTTATATTTGTCCAGGTCGTATTCCAGTGTGATTTCTATTTCTTTCTTTTTATTATCGATAGCCAGGCTGTACAGTCTTTTGAGCTGGTAAATGCTGCTTAGTACGTTGTAGGCATTGGCAATTCCATCCATGTACTTTTCCTGTTCCGCTTCCTGCATCATCTTGTTTGCTTCGTATAGCGCTATGTTGTTTTGATGCTGTTTGATGTAGTAGTTGATGAGCCGTTTGCTCCATGCGAAGTAGTAGTATTTAGGCTGATTGGTCTTTCTGGCAAAGTCTTTTACTATATTTACATAATGGGTGATGCTGTCCAATTGCTTGTTTTGATAATAATAGAAGTCCAGTTTATTACACAAGGCTACTGCTTGCATACGCTGGTCGCCTTTTTCGCCTGCCATGCGGAAAAGAGTATCGGACATTTGTATTACGGTAGGAGAGCTCACTTCTGCTTTGCAATGTAGATAGTAAACATATAATGTGCTATCTACATTGTATTCTTTCTGCGTGTCTCTTTGCTGCCCTCGCATGGGGAGGCTGCATAATGTGGTGAGACAGAGCAAAACGGTAAGGATATGCCGGGATGTCCTTCTTGTGTTCATTAATTGATTCTTAATGCGCTTGCTGCAAAGTTAATTTATCTTTTTTGAAACTAAAAGACTTTACGGTGTTTTGTTCATGTCATTTTATGGGTAAAGTTAATACGAAGCTGCATCCTTCGGTATATTTATCATCGAGCACCAGACTACCGTTCATTTTTTCCATGATGAGGCGCCCAAGTGCTAATCCCAGTCCGGTTCCTGTGGAGAATGTATCTATTTTGGCAAAACGTTCGAATACAAAGTCCTGCTTGTCCTGGGGGATACCGATTCCGGTGTCTGTTACGGAAATCACCAATGACCGTTGCTTAGGATTGATATGCCAACTGAGTGTGATGCTGCCTTTTTCGGTGAATCGGGCTGAATTGTGGAGCAAGTGCGATACCACTTGAGAGAGGCGTCCGGGATTAGTGTACAGGTGGAGCTCGTCCTGTTCCGGTTGGTAAACCAGCTCTACTCCAGGTTTGAGTGAGCTTTTAGCCTTTTCCACCCATTGACGGCACAGTGCGTTTATCTCTACTTTAGTATCGATGGGGATGGGTGTGCCGCTATCAAGACTGGATAATTCCAATACGTTGTCTACCAATTGAAGCAAATGATTACTGCCTTGCTCGATGATAGTCGTATATTCTTTCGATTCTTCGTCTTCTTCAGAAATTTTGCTGCTGAGTATTTGCGAAAAACCTACTATAGAATTGAGTGGAGTGCGTATCTCATGGCTCATATTCTGTATGAATTCCGTTTTCATACGACTAGCGCTCTGTTCTGCATCTTTGGCACGCCGCAGAACTTTATTCAGTTGGGTTTCGCGGAAGAACATGACACCTACGATCACTACTATGATACATAGTAGAATGATGAGATACCGGCGTTTTTCCAATTGTATTTCCTGATTTTTCTGTATTAACTCCTTGTTTTCTAAATTAAGATGTTCCATTCCCAAAATGGTTGCGAACTCTCCTACAGCTATGTCTTCCTGGGCACTATTCAGTGAATCACTGAGTTCAAAAGCTTTTTCATAACTCTCAATTGCTTTCTGATAGTCCTTTTTAGCAGTATAGATAGACCCACGTGTGCGGTATAGTGTAGGGGTGATAAATCCATTTTGGCTCAGCTTTTCAAAGGCTTGCTGGAATACCCCCAGAGCTTTATCGTATTCGCCGGTTTCTATGTAATAATTGGTTTCAATTTCCAGTAGATTAGTAGCACGCTTAATACGCAGTTCGGTATTCTTGCTGAAAAGTTGTGTGGTTTCTTTTAGTGTTTCCCGGGCTTTGACCATATCTTTGGTGTGAATATAATAACGAAGTAGTCCGCATAGATAAGCTCCTTGGTTTAGTTCATTTCCAATATACAATTTACTTTCTTCAAGAGCCTCCCAAGCCTTTGCTGGTTCGTTGGTACGGAGGTAGCAGTTACTTAATTCAAGATATTTGTTTGTCAGATTATATTTATTCAGGTTATATTTTAATGTGAGATCTATCAGTTTTTGTGCATATATAGTGGCTTGTTTGTAGAGTTCTTTGCTCTGATAGATGCGCAACAACGCTTGGTAGCAATTCTGCATGCCATCAATTTCTTCCCGACTTTCCGACTCTTGTTGCATCTTGTTGGCTTCATAGAGGGCCAGGTTTAATTTCTTCTGTTTGGTATAGTAAGTTATGAGACGGTTGGCCCAGGCAAAATAACAATATTGAGGTTGATTGGTTTTCCGGGCAAAGTCTTTGATGGTGTTGGTATACAATATCAGGCTGTCCTCTTGGTCTTCAAAGGACGGACCAAAATAGAAATGATCTGTTTTGCTGGATATGGCGACTGCCTGCATACGTAAATCTCCTTTTTCTTTGGCCATAAGGAATAACGTATCAAGCATCTGCATGACAGAAGGAGATTTTATTTCTGCCTTACAATGTTGATAATATACAAATAATGTACTGTCAACATGATACTTTTCTTGTTCGCTTGTCTGTTGCCCGTGAATATGTCCGGGAATAAGCAACCAGAAAAGTAGTAGGAAAAGAGAGACCAGCCCAGTCGTTCTGCATGCTTCCATAGTTTACTACTTCTATCTATTGGTTGTTAATCCTGAGCAAAGTTAACTTGTTTTTTTGTATTTAATGTATTTACGATAATCTTTTTTGGTTACATTTGCAAAGTATAAACGAAAAAGGATTATCCATGGAAATATTATCCTCTAAATATATTAACGTCAACGGTTCTTTGCTCGACCTGTCCGTTCCCTGCGTCATGGGAATATTAAATATTACTCCTGATTCTTTCTATGCCGGTTCACGTATGCAGACTGAGGCTGAGATAACTGCACGGGCACAGCAGATATTGGATGAAGGTGCCGGAATTATAGATATCGGTGCATATTCTTCCCGGCCGAATGCGGAGAATGTTTCTTCTCATGAAGAAATGGAACGTTTGCGTATGGGATTGGAAATCTTGCGTAAGACACAACCCGGAGCAGTTATTTCTGTCGATACTTTCAGGGCGGATGTGGCACGGATGTGTGTGGAAGAATATGGAGTGGCAATCATCAATGATATTGCTGCCGGAGAGATGGATGCGGATATGTTTCGTACAGTGGCCGAACTGAATGTACCTTATATCATGATGCACATGCAGGGAACCCCGCAGAATATGCAGCAACATCCGCACTATGACAATCTTTTGAAAGAGGTCTTCTTGTATTTTGCGCAGAAGGTGCAGCAATTACGTGACATGGGTATGAAGGATATTATTCTTGATCCCGGTTTTGGCTTCGGTAAGACGGTGGAACATAACTATGAGCTTCTGGCGCATCTCGAAGAGTTTCGTATTTTTGAGTTGCCTTTATTGGTAGGTGTTTCCCGTAAGTCGATGATTTATCGTCTGTTGGGGAATACTCCACAGGACGCATTGAACGGAACAACAGTACTCGATACGATTTGTCTGCTGAAGGGTGCTGATATTCTCCGGGTGCATGATGTACGAGAAGCTGTGGAAACGGTGAAGATTGTGGAGGCGATGAGAAGGAATGGTGATAAGGTTGATAAGTGACAGAGGAAGGTCACTTGGCTCATAAATTATAAATCATAAATCTTAAACTATTGTGTTTTTTGATATTGGAGTAAAAGATATTATCGACGTTTTGCTGGTTGCATTTCTGCTTTACTATACGTATAAGCTGATGAAAGCTTCCGGTTCCATCAATGTGTTTACGGGTATCCTGATATTCATATTGATTTGGTTGGTAGTGTCGCAGGTATTGGAGATGAAGTTGCTCGGTTCCATCTTTGACAAGTTGGTGAGCGTGGGTGTGGTAGCACTTATCATCCTTTTTCAGGATGAGATACGGCGTTTCTTACTGACGCTTGGTTCACATCAGCATGCCAGTGCATTGGTACGCTTCTTCACCGGTAATAAGAAGGAGAATATGCAGCATGATGAAATCATGCCGGTGGTCATGGCATGTATCAGCATGGGTAAACAGAAAGTAGGAGCTTTGATTGTGATTGAGCATAATTTCCCGTTGGACGATGTGGTGCGCACGGGCGAAGTTATCAATGCTGATATCAACCAGCGTCTGATAGAGAATATCTTTTTCAAGAACAGCCCTTTGCATGATGGTGCAATGATTATCAGTAAGGGGCGTATTAAGGCAGCGGGATGTATTTTGCCGGTATCGCACAATTTGGACATACCGAAGGAACTGGGACTGCGACATCGTGCAGCGATGGGTATCTCTCAGGAATCCGATGCATTGGCTATTATCGTTTCCGAAGAGACTGGTTCCATTTCCGTAGCTCATAAGGGACAATTCCATTTGCGCTTGAATGCGGAAGAATTAGAAAGCCTGTTGACGAAAGAAAATTAGTTTCAGTTGTGACAAAATGATATTAAATTGCGTCTTATATACTGAAAACATATTTTATACAAAGAATATAACTTGATTATTAGCAATCTTAAAGAATAAAAAGATGGATAGACGGAATTTCTTACGGATGGGTAGTCTGGCGGTATTAGGTTCGCTGGCTGCTCCGTCGCTTGCCTTACCTGATACGGTACGGGGAGCTTTGGGAGGCACGGATAACAAATCTGCTGTAGCTGCGGCTATGAAGCATTTCGGTGTAACGGAGGCAGACCTGAAGAAGGTATTGACAGCTGCACTTGAAAAAGGTGGGGATTATGCGGACCTTTATTTTGAACACTCTTTTAATAATGCTGTAGCCCTGATGGACGGTAAAGTGAACAATTGCAGTTCAAATATTGACTTCGGTATGGGTGTACGTGTATTAGCCGGTGACCAAAGCGGTTATGCTTATGTGGAAGGTGTGACGTTGGAAGAAATGTTGCGTGCCGCACGTACGGCTGCCCGTATTGCTTCTTCCGGTAAGGCTGGAAAGCCTGTCGCATTTAAGGAGAAGACGATTGAAAGGGATCGTTATTCTGTAGTTACTCCTTGGGAAGAAGTGAGCCTGAAAGAGAAAATGCCTTATCTGCAAAAACTGAATGATAAAGTCTTTGCGTTGGACAATCGTGTACGTAAGGTGCAGGCTTCTTTGAGCGACAACACAACACATGTATTGTTCTGTAATTCAGAAGGTGTGACTTACTATGATTACCGTCCGATGGTATCCTATATGGCTTTCTGTATTATGGAAGAGAACGGACGTATGGAAAATAACTACGCCACTCGTTCCTATCGTAAAGGATTTGAGTTTATGACGGATGATATTATCGAAGTGATAGCTCGCGAAGTTGTAGACAATACAGCAATCATGTTTAAAGCCATTAAGCCTAAAGGTGGTGAACTCCCTGTGGTGATGGCATCCGGTGGTTCGGGTATCTTGTTGCACGAAGCTATCGGACATGCGTTTGAAGCTGATTTCAACCGTAAGAATGTTTCTATCTTTGCTGATCAATTGAACAAGAAAGTATGTAATGAACATATCAGTGTGGTAGATGACGGTACGATTCCTTTCAATCGTGGTTCTGTGAACTTCGATGATGAAGGTATAGAAGGACAGAAGACTTATATCGTGAAGGATGGCATATTGACCAGTTATCTGCACGACCGTATCAGTTCTAAACATTACGGTGTGGCTCCTACCGGAAACGGACGCCGCGATACTTTCCGTAATGTTCCTATTCCTCGTATGCGTGCCACGTATATGGAAGCCGGAGATATGAAGGAAGAAGATATCATCTCTACTGTAAAGAATGGTATTTATGCACAACAATTCACCAACGGACAGGTGCAGATTGGTGCAGGTGACTTTACGTTCTTCGTAAAATTCGGTTATATGATTGAAGACGGTAAGCTGACGCAGCCTATCAAAGATATCAACATTATCGGTAATGGACCCAAAGCATTGGCAGACATCACGATGGTGGCAAGCAATGATCAGATCGATAACGGTACGTGGACATGCGGTAAGGACGGACAGTCTTGTCCGGTGACCTGCGGTATGCCTTCGGCTTTAGTAAGTAAATTAACTGTAGGAGGAGAAAACTGATGATAACAGATAATAATAAAAAACTGGCTCAATGGGCGATGGATTTCGCTTTGAAGAATGGTTGCCAGGCAGCCAAAGTTGTATTGTATGCCAATTCAAACACTTCTTTTGAATTGCGTGATGCTAAGATGGATCGTCTGCAACAGGCTTCTGAGAGTGGCATGGGAATCAGCGTATACGTAGACGGACGTTACGGTAATTATTCTACCAATCGTCTGGATAAGAAAGAACTTGAAACATTTATCAAGAATGGTATCGAGTCTACCCGTTATCTGGCTCCGGATGAATTCCGTGTATTGGCAGATCCTGCCCGCTATTATACAGGTGGGAAACCCGATTTGCAGATGTTCGATGATAAGATCTTTGGTATCAATCCGGATGATAAAGTAGCTTTGGCCCGTGCTGCCGCTGGAGAAGTTATGGGTAAGAATGACCGTATCATCTCAGTAGAGACCTCATACAGTGATGGTGAGAATGCTTCTTACCGTCTGATGAGTAATGGTTTTGAAGGTGAATCCAAATCAACCTGGTATTCAGTTTCTGCCAGTGTAGCTATTAAGGGTGAAGGTGAAGCCCGTCCGTCTGATTATTGGTATGGAAGCTCCCTGTTCTATGATAAATTGCCTAAAACGGATATCGGTTCAGTAGCATTGGAACGTGTATTGCGTAAATTGGGACAGAAGAAAGCTAAGTCTGGTAAATATACAATGGTGGTTGATCCGATAAATTCGGGACGTATGCTGAGTCCTGTATTGAGTGCTCTTTACGGCTCCTCTTTGCAGCAAAAGAACTCTTTCCTGATTGATAAACTGGATCAGAAAGTATTCTCGGATAAGTTGACTGTAATGGATGATCCGCACGTGATAGGTGCCAATGGTTCACGTTATTTCGACAACGAAGGTGTGGCAACGGAACATCGTCCGATCTTTGAGAATGGTGTGTTGAAGACTTACTTCTTTGATACCTATAATGCTAAGAAGATGGGGGTATCTCCTACTATTAGCGGTCCGTCACGTCTGGTACTTACTCCGGGTGATAAAGATCTTAATGGTTTGATTGCTGATGTGGCGAATGGTATCCTTGTTACCGGTTTGAATGGTGGTAACAGCAATAGCAACACAGGTGACTTCTCTTACGGCATCGAAGGATTCCTCATAGAGAACGGTAAATTGACGCAACCTGTCAATGAAATGAATGTTACCGGAAACTTCCTGACGTTGTGGAACTCGTTGGCGGCTATCGGTAATGATGCTCGTACGGATCGTAGCTGGCTGGTTCCTTCATTAGTGTTTGAAGGAGTTGACTTCAGTGGACTTTAAGAGATTCTAAATAAAATGAATCCCGCTTTTCTATGATGTTTATCACGGAAGAGCGGGATTGATTAATAATAATATAGGTATGAAAGCAATTGACTGGATAAATCATCTGAATATGAGTCGCCATCCTGAAGGTGGATACTACAAAGAAATATTTCGTTCCGAAAAACTGATTGATAACGATAAATCAGCCATGACCTCCATTTATTACCTGTTGGAAAATGAGGATAAATCAGCTTTTCACAGACTGACTTCTCCCGAGGTGTGGTACTACCATGCGGGATATCCCCTGATGCTACATGTGATCCATCCCGATGGTAGATTAGTTACTCACTTGATGACTGCTGACTTTTCGGGCGAACAGCAGGTTGCCATTGAACCCGGATGTTGGTTTGCTGCTGAATTGCCTTCGCATTTCGGATATGCATTGGTCAGTTGTGCCGTTGCTCCCGGTTTTACCTTCGATGATTTTGAGTTGGGTACGTTCGATCGTTTATCGAAACTTTACCCGGATCATGAAGATTTGCTAAAACGGTTGTGTCAATAAAGAATTTATGGAAGAAAGTATTATGCTTCTTTGATAATATCCAGTACCTTTATTGCAGCCGGAAAACCGATATAAGGCATACATTGTATGACAGCGGCAGTCAGCGTTTCCTTACTGTTCCCTACTTTCAGATTGGCTTGAAGATGTGATTGAAGTTGGGGCTCTGCACCAATTACAGTCAGTACGCAGAAGGTCAATAATTCACGCGTTTGGGTATTCAGTCCGCTCCGGGTTTGGAAATCTCCGAAATGAACTTCCGTCAGGAAACGTGCTACGTCGGTTCCCATGCCGCCCGGAACATCTTTCAGGAATTCCTTCATAGCCTCTCCGTAAAGCGGCTTTTGAATAGCAAGGCCTTTTTCAAAACGATTTTCTTCTGTCACTGTTTCCTGTTTTTCCAAAGGTAATTTGATACCTCTTCCCGTAAATGTGGAGTTTATTGTGCCCAATGCATTCAATACTTTAGGGAAACCGATAATGGGAGCGCACTGATAGATGGCCTCGCGCAGTTCTATAGGAGTTACCCCTACGTTTAGTGCAGCTCCGGCATGACTTTTAAGCTGTGGCAGTTGCTGCATGGCGGCTAATGATACGCAAGTAATCATCTCACGGGTTTTCATATCCAGATCACCTGTGCGAAACACTTCTCCAAAGATATATTTCTGAAGTATATCCATCATTTCCGGATCTGTACCTTCTCCGGTCAAAGCTTCTCCACCGAATAGTTGGGTGTAGTTCTCTTTGCATAATTCAATTCTATTCTTATCCTTTCCATTCTTACTGCTTCTGTCTTTTACAGCTTCCGCATATTCTTCATCATTCACCACCTCAAGCCAGGTATTCTGATTCGTTTGCGGATTGCACGCTATGGCAAGGTGTGAGAACCAACTATCGGGTGCGGCACCGTGCCAATGTTCTATGTTGGGAGCTATTTCTACTACATCGCCGGGCAACAGGCGGCGTGCAGCCTTTCCGCGTTCCTGATAATAGCCTACACCACCTACGGCAATCAGTAGTTGCCCGCCTGTGTGGCTGTGCCAGTTATTGCGGCAACCGGGCTCAAACGTAACGTTGGACATCGGTACATTTAATTCTTTACTGGTAGTCAAAGGTGCCAGCCAGGATTTACCTGTAAAATACTGTGCGTAGCCAGTATTCTCTTCCCCTACCGGGAAGTCACTGATTTTTGGAACTTCTGTTTTCATATCTTGTGCGTTTATATTGCCTGTACCGATTAAAACAACCGCTATGGCAATGATTATTCTTTTCAAATTCATAATATCTTGTTTTTATGGTGGTAGATTCTATTGTCTCGGTTGTTCTGTATCCGGTTCTTCAAAACCATTGCAAGAATTGCTGCATGCCGTTATTGTAAAGGCAAACAATAACATTACCGGAAATGATGATAGCTTTTTCATATTACTTCTTTATTAAATTAATATTTATGGGATTCTGCATTCGCTTCATTTACAATGCAAAATTACCGAAGATATTCCGTAAACGTCGTATACAGATTACAGATAAAAGTAACTAAATTACTGTTTTTACCGGTTGGCGGGATTAGTTTATAACCGTTCCGTTTTGAGGCAAAAGCCGCATGTTCAATTTATTGGGCGAATATCCTGTGGCATCTTTTTCTGTTCAGTTCTCATAGGAGTTTTTTTATATATTTGTCAGCACTTCGTCACTCTTGAAGTAAGAGGCAGATATATAGCATGTTATCAGTGCTGATAACAGTGACGGTAAGTGCTGACAAGTGTTTTGTCGTCACTGTTTTTATTCAGTTTCTTTACAAAACAGTCGATTAATGTATTCATTATCAGACAGTAATATAGCTTTTTGCTTTTATGGCTGATATTGGTGCGAATACTCTGTTTTTGTCTGCATACTATGGGCTTTCATTGCTCTGGGACGAATACGCTGCTACCGGTTCTACAGATATGAAGTTTGTTCCCTATGATGGTACGTCAGTTTCCTTTCGTGGGAACGGCCGTTTCTCTTAATGGGAACGACTGTTTCTCTTAATGGGAACGATCGTTTCCCTTAATGGGAACGGAAATCCCTGTCAGTTTAGCATTAAACTCATATATGCTCGTTCCGAAGCAAATACTTTTTCTGTTAATTGCCCGATGGTTAGTCGCTCGTGTGCACCCGGAAGTCGTCTGTGGCTATACATACATTTCCCTTTATTCAGATAATAATAACCGTTATTGGCTGAAAGTTCGTTATCAATGAGGTCAATGTTCATTTCCTCTTCAGGATGTGCGGCTGCATAAAGTTGCAGTACAGGTTTGGCTTGGATGATACGTATCATGCCCAGATCGAAAGCAGATTGATCTTTAACAGGGGGCATGATGATGTCGAGGCTTTCAGCCTGCATGTCTTGGCAAATGCGGGTGAGTAGCAAACGTTCTGCTTCGGGAGTATCTGCAAACAATTCATTTATAAACAGTTTAGAAGCTTCTTCATCGGGATATACAATGGCAAGAGCGGCGATTCCAAATTCATCCGAAAGAGTGAAAATACATCCGCGACTTAGGTTGAGGTCGGCCAGTATGACGTGGAAGTCAGCTTTTGTATGTTGCAGACAGCAAGGACGTTCCTGCATTTTACGATTCATATATTGGTAGACATCTTCATCATAGTCTGTGTAAGCCTGAAAACACCAGCCTGTTTTGGCAGATGAAGTGGGAGAAGAAGTATTCGTTTCACTGGTTGGTAAATGAAATGTGCGTTTACCGTAACGGAAGGCTGTTGTGTAACCTACACGTGCGTAATAGCCAAATAACCAAGGTTCGGCAGGAATGAGAGTGGTAAATGCAATATTATTACGATACATGCGCCCGAATGCCTGGGACAACAATTCTCGCATAACGCCCCGGCTGCGGTAATCGGGGTGAGTGCAAGCACCCGAAATATATGCGGTTGGTACGCTATTGCCATGAAAAGTAATCGGATAGGGAAGCATCTGTAAAGCGGCAATGACTTCATCACCACTTTCGATGGCAACATTCACTTCACTGTTGTAGCGAAGGTTAAAGTACATATCTATAAACTCGTCATTATCGCTAAAACAAAGCTTCCACAGCTTCTTTACCTTTTCACGCATTATTTCTATCTCCTATCCAAATGCTTACAATTTTTATTTGACTATTTATTACTTGCTATTAACTGCTTTAAAGAATCTTACCATTTCACCGGATCTACAGGGGTATCTTTCAGACAAGCCATATATTTCTCCAGAATAATTACCGGCTGGTAGGATAGTTTGGCTTTGCGTAGTCCTTCGATGCCCAAATCTTCTTCCCGGTTAACATAGGTATATTGCTCGGGGATATGGTTGGCGAACTCATAATTTATCATGGTGTAGGCGCCATCAATCGTGGTATCTGCTTTTTCCACATGCACGCCGAAAGTATCCTGGTTGATGGGCATACCGAAAGTGAAAGCTACAATTTTACCATCTACATGCAGAATACCTCCTGTCAGCCCAAGGGCGTCGAAGTTATGTAGCGCATAGATGAGGGCGCGGCGTTCGTTACCCGTACCTTCATGCTGGTCGCAGTTGTTCACTTTGCACCATTCGGCTTCCAGATCGAGACATTCCTGTATACGGTTGGAAGTGAGAGGAACATATTCATAATTGGTATAGGTCCGGCGGAACTTATTGAGGTGGTTCCGTTTGGCTTGGAATTTCTTACCGGCTAATGTGGCAAGGTCGGTCCGAAGATACAGGTAATCGGCATAATCCCTGTCCGCTTCAAAGTGAAACTTATCCGGCATGATGGCTTCCAAATCCGCCCGCATACCTGCACATACTCCGAGCATACAGAAGCGTTCACCTTCCCGGTTGGCATCTTCTATCATGTCTTCCAGCACTTTCTTTAAATCTCCACTTCCGACGGGCATCATGTATACCAGTTTCTCTCCTGCCCAGAATTTCAGTATCAGGAAGCCGTCCTGTACTGCAAATTGGGTGTCGTAAAGGAAACGCCAGCTACAGAGATTGGAGAATGAAAGATCACAGTTACGTCGGGGACTATGCTGTGTATAAGATGTAATGAGTTCTTTATCTTTAAGTTCGATGTCTTTAAATGATATCATATCGTTGTTTTCGTTAGTTTGAATATAAAGAATAACAAAGATAAGGAGAAATTGTTATAGCAACCCTAATAATCGCAAAATAGTTGGTGTGAGCAGGGCGGTGAAAATGCCATTCAGCGTAAGTCCGAGACTGGCGTAGGCTCCGTATTTGCTGCTGATATCCATAGCGGTGGAAGTTCCCACGGCATGGGCGGCAGCTCCCAGGGATAATCCTTGGGCAATAGGACTCTTAATACGCGTTAGTTTCAGGGTTTTTATTCCGACAATACTACCCAGCAAACCGACGCAAACCACCACGGCAGCTGTCAGTGCAGGAATTCCACCTAGTGTATCTGCCACTTCCATAGCAATGGGAGTAGTGACAGATTTGGGTGCCAGTGAATAGATTATCTCTTGGGGCGCTCCCATCAGTTTGGCAATCACCACTACGGAAACTACCCCGATGATGCAACCCGCCAATTGTGAAAGCAGGATAGGGACCAATTGCTTTTTTATGGCCTCCAACTGTAAATATAGAGGTACTCCAAGGGCTACTACTGCCGGTTTCAGCCAGAATTCAATGAGATATCCGCCTTTGTTGTAGGTTTCGTAACTGATATGCGCCATTTTCAGAAAGATAATTAGGATGGCGATAGTCAGCAAAATGGGATTAAGCAATAGAATACCGGTTTTCTTTTGCAACAGTTTTGAAAAGAAAAACACGCCGAAGGTGACGGCTAACAAGAAGAATTCGTTGTCTAAGTAACTCATTTGATTTTGCGTGCTAATTGATGAACCCACCCTGTAACGACTAAAACCAGCAGGGTGCTAACTAAAGAAGCTATGACTATCGGCCAGAACTGGGCAGCGATAATGTCAAAATAAAGCATGAGGGCTACACCGGGAGGAACAAAGAAAAATCCCAAATTAGCAACCAGGAAGTCGGACAATCCCTGCACCCATTGCAGTTTAATCCAACCCAATTTCAGAAAAAGGGTGAGCAACAGCATACCTACGATGCTGGACGGAAGCTTGATATCCGTAAGAAAAACAATCAATTCACCCAAAGCCAGGCATCCGAAAAGGATGGCGCATTGACGAATCATACTACTATTACCTATTTATTATTATTAAACTCAACTTCCTTTGGCTGAAAGGAATTAAAGGAACTGTCACTTCGCTGAAACTCTCCTAATAACTAATCAGAAGCTGAATTGTTTACTGAAAACGCTGCAAAGTTAGGCATTTTTTAGTTTGGCTGTCACTGTTTCCCGTGATATTTATTTCCATTTGTTTCAGGGCAATGAAAAAAAAAGACGTGATATGGATATTATTAGAAATATTTGCCTATTTTTGCGATAACGATTGTATATAAAGTTTCAAGAGAAATATTAATCTTTTAAACAGGAAGAACATGAAAAAGAGTTTATTTATTAGCGCTTTAGTAGCGTTTGTTATGATGTTTTGTGTAAATGTGAATGCACAGGAAAAAGCTACTGGTAAGGCCTATGAAGACCTGAAAAAGCAGGAAAAAGTATTGGATAAGGATTTGCAGAAGAAAGCTATCAAAGAAGCTCGCAAAGAAGCCAAGAAACTGGAAAAAGAAGGTTTTAAGACTCCGGTAGGAAAACTGCCTCTGGCCAAGCAATTGGAAACAGCTTGGGAAAAACAAGCGGAATTGGATACTGAAGGTAATCCGTATTGGTACATCGCTTCTTCCAGAGCGGTAGGTGGAAATCAGTCGGCTGCTGCCTTGCAGGCTACCAATGCTGCAAAAATAGACCTGGCAGGCCAGATTCAGACCAAAGTATCTCAATTGATCGAAGCGAAAGTTGCTAATGACGACATGGGGCAGGAAGAAGCTGCCAGCTTGTCAAGCGTAGTTGCTTCCAGCAAGAGTGTAATTTCAGCTACACTGGGTCGTACGATTCCTTTGGTAGAAGTATACAAAACTTTGCCTAACAAGAATGTGGAAGTAATGGTTACCATCGGCTACAGCATGCAATCTGCTAACCAGGCTGCTGTTCAGGCTATCCGTAAAGAACTGGCTGCCAAGTCAGAAGAACTGGCAAAACAGTTGGATAAACTAGGCTATTAATTAATTCCATTTTTCTTAAAAACAGATGGTGAATGAATAGGAACAACCTGATTGGGTGGATATTCCTTGTGATATGTACAATAGCTGCTCCGCTGCACGCCCAGAATCCCGTAAAGGTGAAGGGTGCGCAGGGGCGCTGGCAAGTGAGTGAGGAAATCACGCTGAAAGAAGCGGAAGAACGCGCCTTTATGGAAGCGAAGAAAGAAGCCTTGCGCAAAGCCGGTGTCATGGAGAATGTGTGGTCCGTATTCGGACAGATTTCCCAGGAGAGCGGCACGGAGTTTCACGAGGCATATTCACAGATGAACGTACTTGCGATTGGGGGAATGGTGAATGTTATCAACAAGAAAGTAGAGGAGGTGTGGGATACGAATACCCGTAGCCTGTATAAAGTGGTAACTATCGATGCCGTTGTGCAGAAAGAAGAAAAAGTGGATAAGTCGTATGCTCTGGAAGTGAAGGGCGTAGCGAATTTATATAAAGAAGGAGATGTGTTTACCTGCACGCTGAAAGTGCACGGCACAGACTCTTATCTGAAATTTTTCTGGTTTGACAGTACCGGCGGTGCATTGCTCTACCCTAATACTTACGAGCCCAACACCTTGTTGCAGGCCGAAAAGGAGTACAGTATTCCTTTCAGCAATGCGGTGGACTACCGCATGGAAAAGCAAGGAAAAGAGAGTGAGAAGATCAACATGATGATGGTGGCTACCAAGGAAAACATTCCTTTTACGGACGAGGTGACTTATCAGAATGTGTTGAAGTGGGTATACTCCATTCCTAATGACAAGCGTTGTGCCTTCTATGACATGATACTTATCAAGTAATACATGTTTTTATTTTAACTTCTCTAAATCTATTGTACAGATGAATAAGATGAAGTGTTTTTCTGCTGCTTTAGTTGCCTTCTTTTTGTCGGCGGCACACTTGTGTGCGCAAGACATTGAGAAAGAATTCGATGATTTCGCGAAGCAGCAACAACAAGAGTTTGAAGATTTCAAGAATAAGACGGACGCGGAGTTTGAAACTTTCTTGCGGGAAACGTGGCAGAAGTATGAAGCATTTGCTGCGATTCCGGCTCCTGAACGTCCCGAACCACCCAAACCGGTAGAGTTTGACAAGACAAAGCCGACGATGCCGCCGGTGAATATTAAACCTGCTGCTCCGAAGGTGCCGGATGCTCCTGTGCCCAGTATGGGTGATAAGGTTCCGGTGGATGTGAAACGTCCTGACCTGCCTGCCATTGAGGATAAACCTGCTCCGGGCGTATATGTGCCGGGTAAGCCTTATACTCCTGTGCTGGTCGAAGTACCTTCCGTAAAACCGGGGAGCACGGTGTATCGCACTCCTGTAGAATTTTACGGTACTTCTTTTGAAGTTGCTCTGGAAGCTGCGGACGATCTTTCTCTGAAAGGTAACCGTGAGTCCGATGTGGCGGATGCCTGGAAAGCTATTTGTAAGAGGGATTACGAGCAGATGGTGAAGGATTGTATGACCATCAAGAAGGAGAAGAACCTGAGCGACTGGGCCTATCTGTTGTTTACGAAACAGATTGGAACACAACTATACGGTGCCGGGAATACGAATAATATTGTATTCTTGCAGATGTTTCTTCTGAATAAATCCGGGTATAAGGTACGCCTTGCCAAGATTGACGACCAGTTGAAGCTAATGGTTGCACCTGCCGGTACTATTTACGGTACACCTTATCTTACTATAAGCGGTAATAAGTACTATGTGTTTGAACCTACACCGGGAGGCTCGATGGGGATTTATACCTATCGTCAGGACTTTGCCAATGCTAAGAACCTGGTATGCCTGAATATAGAGGGTGTTCCCGCTTTTTCTGTGAATGAATTTGAAAAGAGTCTGACTTCTTCTACTGGTGCTGTGAAAGTACAGACACAGGTGAATAAGAATCTGATAGACTTTTACTATGATTACCCGCAGTGTGATGTCGTGGTTCACTATAAAACGCCGATGAGTGAGGAACTGCGTGCTTCCCTTTATCCGCAACTGAAAACCGCTATTGTAGGTAAATCTCAGAAAGAGGCTGCCAATATTCTGCTCAACTTTGTGCAGACTGCTTTTGAGTACATGACGGACGGGGAACAATTCGGTTTTGAAAAGCCAAACTTCCCGGACGAAACATTCTATTATCCTTATTGTGACTGCGAAGACCGCGCAATGCTTTACTCTACTTTAGTGAGAGATTTGCTTGGTCTGGACACTATCTTGCTGGATTATCCTAACCATATTGCTTCGGCTGTCCGCTTTACCGAGGACATTCCGGGGGACTATGTGGTACTGGATGACGGCAGCAAATATCTGATTTGCGATCCCACCTATATAGGAGCACCCATCGGTGCCTGCATGGACCAGTACAAACAAGTGGCTCCAGAAATCATCCGTTAGTGTTAAATATTATAATAATTGTAGTTAGGGGCATAAAAATGCCCCGAATTGCAATGTTGATATTGCAAAATTGTGTACTTTTGCGGCGTGAACAACACGTCTACTGGATTTTTATACACAATTTATATATATGCAGAGATTAATTAATGAAATCGTTGAGCGTGCGAAAGCCGACCGCCAACGTATTGTTCTTCCTGAAGGAACGGAAGAACGCACCTTGAAAGCTGCCAATCAAATTTTGACAGACGGAGTTGCTGACTTGATTCTTCTGGGTAATCCGGATGAAATTAATGCTTGTGCAACGGAATGGGGACTTGGAAACATCAGCAAGGCTACAGTCATTGATCCGGAGAATCATCCGAAGAAAGAGGAGTATGCGCAATTGCTGTGTGAACTTCGCAAGAAAAAAGGCATGACTATCGAAGAAGCTCGTAAGTTGGTAGTTAATCCACTCTATCTGGGTTGTCTGATTATTAAGAATGGTGATGCTGACGGTCAGTTGGCAGGTGCACGCAATACCACAGGCGATGTACTTCGTCCGGCATTGCAAATCATTAAGACCACTCCGGGCATTACTTGTGTATCCGGTGCGATGTTGTTGTTGACACATGCTCCCGAATATGGAAAGAACGGTATTTTGGTAATGGGTGATGTAGCCGTGACTCCGGTGCCCGATGCAGAACAGTTGGCGCAGATTGCTGTTTGTACAGCTCGCACGGCTAAGTCTGTAGTAGGTATGGAACCGAAAGTGGCAATGCTCAGCTTCTCAACCAAAGGCTCTGCTAAACACGAAGTTGTGGATAAAGTGATTGAGGCTGTAAAGATTGCACATGAGATGGATCCCGACTTGGCTCTCGACGGTGAATTGCAGGCTGATGCCGCATTGGTTCCGGAAGTAGGTGCCAGCAAAGCTCCGGGTTCTGCAATTGCAGGAAATGCGAATGTGCTGATTGTGCCGAGTCTTGAGGTTGGTAATATCTCCTATAAATTGGTACAGCGTTTAGGCCATGCAGATGCGGTAGGTCCCATCTTGCAGGGTATTGCCCGTCCGGTGAACGACCTTTCACGCGGTTGCTCCATCGAAGATGTTTATCGCATGATTGCAATTACTGCCAACCAGGCTATTGCAGCAAAGAATCAAAAATAACCATTAAATCTGAGTATATAATAATGAAAGTTTTAGTATTGAACTGCGGTAGCTCATCCATCAAATACAAGTTGTTTGATATGGATCATAAAGAAGTGATCGCACAGGGTGGTATCGAAAAAATAGGTCTTCAGGGGTCTTTCCTGAAGTTTACTTTACCTAACGGCGAAAAGAAAGTTCTGGAGAAAGATATTCCCGAACATACCGTAGGTGTGGAATTTATTCTGGATACATTAACCAGCCCTGAATATGGCGCTATCAAATCTTTGAATGAAATCAACGCAGTAGGTCATCGTATGGTGCATGGTGGTGAGAAGTTCAGCGAATCTGTGCTGCTGACACAGGAAGTCCTGGATGCTTTCACGGCTTGCAACGACCTGGCTCCGCTTCACAATCCCGCTAACCTGAAAGGCGTAAACGCCATCTCTGCCATATTGCCGAATGTACCGCAAATCGGTGTATTCGATACAGCGTTCCATCAAACTATGCCGGATTATGCTTACCTCTATGCTATTCCTTACGAATTGTATAAGAAATATGGTGTACGTCGTTACGGTTTCCACGGAACTTCTCACCGTTATGTTTCACAACGCGTGTGTGAGTATCTGGGAGTGAGTCCGGAAGGAAAGAAGATTATCACTTGCCACATTGGTAACGGTGGTTCTATCACTGCCGTCAAAGATGGTAAGAGCATAGATACCAGCATGGGATTGACTCCGCTGGAAGGTCTGATGATGGGTACCCGTAGTGGTGACATTGATGCCGGTGCTGTGACTTTCATCATGGAAAAAGAGAACCTGACTGCTACCGGTGTATCCGACTTGCTGAATAAGAAGAGCGGTGTAATGGGTATCTTCGGTGTATCCAGCGACATGCGCGAATTGGAGGCTGCCGTTGCTGCCGGTAACAATAAAATGGCCGACCTGACCGAAAAGATGTATTTCTATCGTATCAAAAAGTATATCGGCGCTTATGCTGCTGCTTTGGGTGGCGTAGACATCATCGTATTTACCGGTGGTGTAGGCGAAAACCAGGCTTCTTGTCGTGCCGGTGCATGCGAAGGTTTGGAATACATGGGCGTGAAGCTGGATCTGGAGAAGAACAAGATTCGTGGCGAAGAAGCTGTGATTTCTGCTGAAGATTCTAAGGTGAAAGTTGTAGTAATCCCGACTGATGAAGAACTGATGATTGCTTCGGATACAATGGCTATCCTGAACAAGAAATAATCCTTTTAAAGTAGATAGCATCGCAATCGCGATGTAACAATAATGCCGGAAGCAATGCGGATTGCCTTCCGGCTTTATTTTTTTAACAATATCTGCTCCGGTCACTGGGGTAAATTCCTTATCTTTGTTTGTCATTTAAGAGAAAGCGACATTTATTCAAACTACTTTAAATATACCAACTTATGAAACGATTCATGTATGTATTGCTCTTTGTCCTGTTGACAGGTACGACGTATGCGCAACAGGCAAAGTATGTATTCTATTTCATCGGTGATGGAATGGGAGTAAACCAGGTGAACGGTACGGAAATGTACTTGGCTGAACAGGAAGGACGCATTGGCGTGACGCCGTTGCTGTTCACTCAGTTTCCGGCTGTAGGTGTTGCCACTACTTTCTCTGCCACTAATTCGGTTACGGACTCTTCCGCTGCCGGAACTGCATTGGCTACCGGAGTGAAGACGTATAATGGTGCCATCGGTATGGACGACCAGAAGAATGTGATTCAAACGGTTGCCGAAAAAGCTAAGAAAGCTGGGAAGAAAGTCGGTGTAACTACCAGTGTCAGTGTGGACCATGCTACTCCTGCCGCTTTCTATGCTCATCAGCCTAACCGTAACATGTATTACGAAATAGCCCTTGACTTACCGAAGGCTAACTTTGACTTCTATGCAGGTGGTGGTTTTCTGAAGCCTACTACTACCGCTGATAAGAAAGAAGCTCCGAGCATTTTCCCGATCATTGAGGAAGCCGGTTATACCATCGCGAAAGGTATTGATGACTTTAAGGTTAAGTCCGCTCAGGCTGATAAGATGATTCTTATTCAGAAAGACGGTGCTAATCCTTCTTGTCTGCCTTATTCCATTGACCGTAAAGACGGCGATATGACCCTCGCTGAAATCACAGAAAGCGCTGTTTCTTTCCTGACCAAAGGCAAGAACAAGGGCTTCTTCCTGATGGTGGAAGGTGGAAAGATCGACTGGGCTTGCCATAGCAACGACCCTGCCACAGTTTTCGAGGAAGTGATTGATATGGACAATGCCATTAAAGTGGCTTATGAATTTTATAAAAAACATCCGAAAGAAACTCTGATTGTAGTAACTGCCGACCATGAAACCGGAGGCTTGGGACTAGGTACAGGCAAGTATGAATTACATTTGAAGGCTCTGAAGAACCAGAAACAGTCTCAGGATTTACTTTCTACTGCTATCACGGATTTGCGCAAAGCCAAAGGTCATAATGTAACTTGGGAAGATGCCAAGGCTCTGTTGGTAGAAAAGATGGGTTTCTGGAAAGAATTGCCTTTGACTTGGGAACAGGAGAAGATGTTGCGTGATGAATTTGAGCAATCCTTCGTAAAGAATAAGGTTGTGTTCGAAGAAACTCTTTATTCGAAAACTGAACCGCTGGCTGCTACCGCAAGAAAAGTGATGAGCCAGATTGCCATGATAGGCTGGACAAGTGGCAGCCACACAGCAGAGTATGTGCCGGTATATGCAGTAGGTGCAGGTTCTAAGGAATTTGCCGGTAAGTATGATAATACGGAAATCCCGAAACGTATAGCAAAAGTTGCGGGATACAAATAAGCTACCAGCTACGAGCGACGAGCTACAAGTGCCATGCGGTATAATTGCGCAGCCACTTGTAGCTCGTAGCTTGTATCTCGTAACTACTTTATTTCTTCCTTGACTATTTCGTCCATTTCTTTGAGACGTTTCTTACGGTCCTTTGCGGACTTTACTTTCTGTTCCTTGTATCCAAGGTCCGTATGTTCGGAAACCTCCTCGCTGAATTCTTCAAATTCATCCTTTGCCGGACGACCATGCGGGTCGATATTCTCTTCGGCAATCGCATTGTTTCTGTAAATCAAATCATCCATAACTGTATATTTTTAATGGTTTATGGATATACTACAAGGTTGCGGTGAAAAAGGTTTTGTACATTTCCCTTTTCTTGTGGTCATTTACAGAAGATTAAATAGACGAAGCATCTGTTTACAGTGCCGGGAGCAGGTATTTTCTGATTAGATTCAGTTCAGCCTGCATGTCTCCGATATGTGCTGTAACGGCAATAACGGCGTCTTTTTCAGGAATTACGAGGATATATTGTCCGTTGGCCCCATCGGCACGATAAGCGGAAGCTTCGGCAACCCATTCTTCTGACAGTACTTGCCGGCCATTCCACTTCCCTTTTTGCAGGAAGAGTTGTCCCATCTTGGCAAGGTCTTCGGTTTTGAGGTATAGTCCCCAGCCGCCGCAATTGATTCCTTGCGGGCTTTCCTGCCACTTTACATTGACGATGCCCAGTGGACGGAATAGTCGTGGATATAAATAATCCACTAACTTTTCTCCGGTCACTTTCTGCACAATGGCGGAAAGCATATAGATTCCGAGACTGTTATAAGCAAAGAAAGTGCCCGGCTTATGTTCTACGGGATGAGCGAGGAACTGCTCCACCCAATCCTTGGCGGGAGTTTCAGTAGCCTGGGTATTGACGCTCGGGGCTGTATCATGTCCGCAAGTCATGGTCAGTAAGTCGCGGATAGTCATGGCTTTTAGGTTTTCACTGACGTTTGCAGGTAGCTTATCCGGGAAGAAAGAGATAACTTTATCCGTCAGATTTAGCCTTCCTTCTGAAATGAGGAGTCCTACAGCCGAGGCGGTAAATGTCTTACTGACAGAGTTCAGAATGTGCGGCTCATCTTCTTTCCCTTCACTTATCCACTTTTCGGCAAGCACGTCGCCATGTTGCACTATCATGATGCTGTGCAGGTCCTGGTTAGCTTTCTGCACTGCATCCAGATATTTCTCCATAGCTTTCTCCAGTTTTTTAGAGGCAGTGCTACGTGGAAGTCCTTTTGTCAACTGGTTGATGGAAATTAGTTTGATGCCTTTATCTTCAATGACTTGCTTTACGCGCGGGCTGGTGAGGAGGTCTGTCACTCCTTGCCGGTCGAGTGCTACTTGTTCGTAGCCGATATGAAAGACGGTTCTCATTTCTTCGTTATCCAGTGCCGGATGGTCGAGGAACAGATACCGTTTACCGGCTTCCAGTTTATTGAGGGAGCGGATGAAGCTCTCTTCTTTTTCAGCCGATGTCCGGCTCGGACCATCATATCCGATATAGGTGAACCGGTAATCTTCGGGTGAATCCATGCGGTCAATGGAAGGGAGGTTGTACTCCTTTGCCAGTCGCAACACCAATTCGTTCACTTCTTTCGTGAATCCGGTGGACAGCATGTGCCCTGTCATGTGGCTGAGTTGGGGAATGTTCTTCAGTGCCATTTCTATCTGTGCACGGAATTCTAGCTCCACCTCTTTTATATCCCATTTGTTTTCCATAACCGACTGTCCCGGATAGGCCGGATTAGCCCCCATCATCGGATAAAAATATCCGTTCTCGTCCGTCAGGCTGGGACAATGCGTCAGGGGGCGCCATTTTACATTTTCCCATTCGCTGGTAATGACTAAATGCAGTCCGGCATCCAATCCCGGATTTTCTTTCAGCAGACGAACGGCTTCCGGATACCAGGCGGCTACAGGCATCACTTCTACCGAGCGGGCGATGCCCGACTGATAAGTTTGAATACAAGCCTCATTGACGGAATGAAAAGCTCCAAGGTCGTCGATGCGGATAGCAAGGGTAGGGGCGGATTGTCCCCATGCCGGAAGGGTGCTTGCGGCAAGCAAACATCCGGCGAAAAGGTGTTTCAGTCTTAAAAGGTCCATATCAGATTGGGCGGTTGGTTGGCGCTTTAAGGGGGGCTTCCGGGATGGATTATAGTTTGGTTTCTCCTTCAATAAAGTTCTCAAGGAAGAGGTTCTCACCGTCGTATACGGCGTAGGAGAAATAATTAATCCAGTCTCCCAATATGATGACACGGGCGGTGGCGCTCAACATCAGGTCCAGTTCGATGTGGCGGTGTCCGTAGATGAAGTAATTGATATTCGGGTGACTTTTCAGGTATTCCTTGGTGTAGAGCACCAGGAATTCTTTGTCTTCACCCATATAGTCGGGCTCCTTGCCGTCCACGCGTTTCAGACGGCTATGTTTTGCCCAATTCAGTCCTAACTCCATACTCCAACGAGGGTGTATGGCGGAGAAAAGGGTTTGCAGGAATTCGCTGTGAAACATGGAGCGTAGAAATTTGAACTTTTTGTCGGGGTCGCCCAAACCATCGCCGTGGGCAAGGTAGAACTCTTTGCCGTATATTTCCGTGGTGAGCGGTTCGCGGTGCATGATGACGCCGCATTCGCGGGTTAGATAGTCGCCGCACCAAATATCATGGTTACCTGTGAAGAAGTGCACTTCCACTCCTATGTCCGTCAGTTCGGACAGCTTTCCCAGAAAACGGGTATATCCTTTCGGCACAACGGTCTTGAATTCATACCAGAAGTCGAACATGTCTCCCAATAAGTATACGGCAGAAGCCTTGTGCTTGATACTGTCGAGGAAATTAACGAGGCGTCGCTCTTGTGTACGCCCGTGTTCGATGGCACGTGAGCCGAGGTGTGCGTCCGAAAGGAAATATACATTCTTCATAACCGTGCTATTCTGTTGAATTACAAATTACTAGTTGCAAATTATGGGATGCAAGTAATCAGTAATTACTTGCAATGGGGTTGCTTACAGGAATCCCAGTTCCAGTTTGGCTTCCTCGCTCATCATGTCCTTGTCCCATTCCGGTTCGAACACCAGATTGATGGTGGCGGCGGATACACCGTCAACTGATTCCACTTTCTGGCGCACGTCTTCCATGATAAAGTCGGCTGCCGGACAGTTGGGTGCTGTCAAGGTCATATCAATATTTACTTCTCCACTGTCGGAGACATCTATTTTGTAGATAAGTCCCAGATCGTATACATTTACCGGGATTTCCGGGTCGAATACGGTTTTGAGCATCGCTACTATTTTTTCTTCTATTTCAAACTTGGTCATATTCGTATCATTTTAGTTAGGCAAAGATAGTTGAAACCGGAAGCAGAAGCAAATTTATTTGCATTATGCTGATGCAACTCGTCTTCGTGAAGCAAAGCTAAAGAAATAAATTGAAACTACAAAGGAACGGGTTTTGAAAAAGCCTGTCACAGGCACTCTGCAACTCGAATATTAAGAGCTTTTATCAAGCGCATTACTACCTTTTACATCAAACATTACTACCTTTCATCTGAATCTTCCTTAGATGTGATGCAAAAGATGCCATCTTTTGTAGCAAAACATGCCATCTTTTGATGTGAAAGATGCCACCTTTCGTTGCAAAAGATGCCATCTTTTGCATGGGAGGTAAGGAAGATACGGATGACTTCCTTTAATGTTCTCTGTCTTTTCTCTTAATGTTCAGGTTGTTGCTGGGCTATGGCAGTAAATAGCCGGGGCTACTTGCCACTTAAATCATTCCTTCATCGTTAAAGCTGTAATACTTTCCGTCTGTTACAATAACGTGGTCGATGAGACGGATGTTCATTGTCTGAGTGCCTTTTTGGACAAGTTGCGTCAGGCGTTGGTCGTCTGTGCTGGGGCGGGGACTGCCGGAAGGATGGTTGTGTATCAAGGCTATTTGCGTGGCTCGTTGTATTAAGGCCTCGCGCAGGATGCTGCGTACGTCGGCGGTAGTCTGGTCGATGCCACCGCGGCTGATGCGGGATTTGTCGATGACGCGGGAAGCCTGGTTAAGGAGTAAAACCCAGAATTCTTCGTGTGCCAGGTCGCAAAGAAGCGGGTGAAAGATTTCGTAGATGTCTTTGGAAGAGCGGATGGTGGCACGTTCCGGACGTTCCTGTAGCTTGCGGCGTTTACCCAGTTCCAATGCTGCCATGATGGTGATGCTCTTGGCGGGACCGAAGCCTTTGAAGCGGGAAAAATCCTGCACTTCCCATTTACCCAATCGATTGAGGTCGTTGCCGCAAGTGGAAAGTACCCGTTGCATAAGTGATACCGCGCTTTCTTCTGTGTTTCCCGAACCGATAAGGATGGCAAGCAATTCAGCGTCGCTCAAGGCTTCCGCTCCCTTCAGCATCATCTTTTCCCGCGGACGGTCTTCTTCCGCCCACTGATTGATAGTCAGTTTCTCCATGTTAGTCACTAATCGCTAATCACTTATAAAAGTTTTTTTTGAAAGCCTCAAACTCGTCTTTGCCAAGTATGCAGCGATTCCACCATGCTCTCCAAAAGCCTGTGCCATATCCGATGAGTTGGATAAAGGAGGCGGCAATGGAATAGATGCCGATGCGCAGGCTTCGGTTCTGGATGGAAGAGTCTATGCATACCAGCAGTGCATACAAAGCAATGGGCGTCAGACTGTAAAGGCAGAAAGGAGCACCAAGCATCAGTACCGCTACTCCCAGTGTGAATGCTGCGGGCAGGAGGTGGACGACTTTCAGTGATTCCGGATATTTCTTATATAGATTGATGCGCGCAATTCCCGAATTATGCACTTGTTTGAAGAATTTCTTTAAGTCCGTGCGGCGTTTATGATACACCCATGCATCGGGGAATAACAGGCAGCGGTAACCGCCTTTAAATATCCGGATGCTGAAGTCTATGTCTTCTCCGAATCGCATCTTTGAGAAACCGCCCAATGCAGCATATACGTCTCGCTTAACACCCATGTTGAAGCTGCGCGGATAGAACTTATCCATTTTCTTTTTTCCTCCCCGGATGCCTCCGGTAGTGAAGAAAGAGGTCATGGAGTAGTTGATGGCTTTTTGTATATCTGTAAAAGACTCGTGAGCCCGGTCCGGTCCGCCGAAAGCATCGGCAGGACTGGCTTGCAGTTCTTTTTCAATGGCGGCGAGATAACCTGCGGGTAGGATGCAGTCGGAATCCAGGATGATCAGGTATTCCCCCGCGCTTCGTTCGGCGCCATAGTTACGGGTTTGTCCGGGACCGGAATTCGGTTTGTTGTAATAGTGTATGTCCAGTTTATCCTGATATCTGTCCACTACTTCCTTGCAGGGAATGGAGGAACCATCTTCCACAATCACGACTTCAAAGTCTTTGAAACTCTGTCCGGTCAGACTTTGCAACAGTTCGTCCACTTCGTCGGGACGGTTGTATACAGGAATAATGACGGAGTATCTCATAGGTCTTAATCTTTTAGTTCGTTTTCTATTTCTTCAATGCTGGGCAGGGTACTCTTGAAATCTTTTGGGTAAAGCTGACTTAATTCATATTCAGAGATACCGATGGGCAGTATTGTACTTTCTAATGTGTAGCGTGCCACAATTTCATTTTTGCCTTTACACACTAATAATCCGATAGTAGGGTTATCACCATCTTTGCGCAGTTCATGGTTTACAGCGGATACATAAAATCCTAATTTACCGATAAATTCAGGTTCAAACTCTCCGGTTTTGAGTTCTATCACCACATATGCCCGTAAGCGAACATTGTAGAATAACATATCTATTCGGAATTCTTGCCCTCCTATGATGATTGGAACTTGATGCCCCATATAAGCAAATCCATTTCCTAATTCTAGCAGGAATTTACTGATATTGCTGACTAATGCTTCTTCTAATTCTCGTTCTATATATCCTTCTCTTAGAGCGAGGAAGTCAAAGTGATACGGATCCTTAGTTAGTTCATGTGCCAGATCACTTTGTGAAGAAGGTAAACGTAGTGAGAAATTATTAATAGAGGCACCTTCCCGTTGATAGAGTCCGCTTTCTATCATATTTAGCAGAACATTGCGGCTCCAGCCATGTTCAATGATTTTGTATATATAGAATTGAGCTTCTTTTAGGCTTGTGCATTTACTGACTATTTTAATATGATGTCCCCATGGAACCTGAAATATGACTTCCTGAAATTGCGAAACAACTTGTTTCGTAATTGAATTTTCTTCATTGTAGAATAAGTACCACTTTCTTATAAGTTCCAGATTTCGTTTGGAAAAACCTTGCATGTCTGGGAATGCTTCTGTTAGATCTGCTGATAATTGATTGAGAAACCCGCTTCCCCATTTCGTTTCAGCTTGTTTTTTAATAATGTTCTCTCCCAAATTCCAGTATAGTTTCAATAACTCCGTATTGACTTTTACCGCTGCCTTAATCTGGCTTTGACGGATACGCTGTTTCAGTTCGCCTATCCATTCCTTATATTCGTTGTCTGTCTTTATCAGTTTACTCATGTTGCAATTCTATTGCTTATTGCTTACAAAGATAGATCATTATTTTCCGATAATCTTCTCAATTGTGTATTCTTTTGCTGACAATAGAAAAAACTGCCTGTCGGGAGTGTTTAATTCTCCTGACAGGCAGCTTATATAATGTATGGTAACGAGAACAGGCTTATGCTTTCACACGGCTTACATAAGAACCGTCACGAGTGTCGATTTCAATCATTTCGCCTTCATTGATGAACAACGGAACGCGCACAGTTGCACCAGACTCTACAGTGGCAGGTTTCAATGTGTTTGTAGCTGTGTCACCTTTCACACCCGGTTCGGTATAAGTGACCTTCTGCTGAACTTTGATAGGCATGTCGGCAAAAAGGACAGTTTCGGTAGATGCGTCCGATACAACTTCCAGAGTGCCGCCTTCCATCAGGAAGTCAACGCCATTGATCAGGTCGTGTGCAATGGGGTGCTGATCGAAAGTTTCTTGGTTCATGAAGATATAATCTTCACCTTCTTTATATAAGAACTGATAAGGACGACGCTCTACGCGTACATCTTCCAGTTTTTCACCGATATTAAAGCGGCGTTCCAACACATAGCCATTTACTACGTCTTTCAGTTTAACACGCATGAAAGTGTTACCTTTTCCCGGCTTTACATGCAGGAAGTCAATACAAAAATACAACTTGTTGTCCATACGGATGCAAGTTCCGATTTTAATGTCTTGGGCATTAATACTCATATTTTTTATTTTAGATGTTATATAATAGTCTCCACTGAGCTTTGCGGGTGCAAAAGTAATGGAAATCAGTAAAAATCGCAAAAAGTTTTGAGAGAAAAAGACTTAACTCTTGGTTATTTTGAAAAAAGTCCCTATTTTTGCAGCCCGATTACGTGAAATAATAACATAAAACAATATACAGTAATGAAAAGAACATTTCAACCCTCTAACAGAAAGAGAAAAAACAAACACGGTTTCCGTGAGAGAATGGCTTCCGCTAACGGTCGCAGAGTATTAGCTGCACGTCGTGCTAAAGGCCGCAAGAAACTGACTGTTTCTGACGAATACAACGGAGTGAAAGCATAAGCAAACTCTTTGTAATAAAGAATAAGAAAGCCGCAAAGGACTGATAACAGTGCTTTGCGGCTTTTCTTATTATTCCTCTATTTCCTTTCCGGCTTTTTTCCATTCTTCGAAACCTTTGTCGAGGTCGTAAACCACGTATCCCTTTTCGCTGAGTATAGCGGCGGCCTTTTTACTGCGTTTACCACTACGGCAATACAAAGCAACGGGTTTATCTTTCTGTAGAGTGGAGTCGGCTATTTCCGCAAAAGTCTTATCAAGCACATTGATGTTGATGCTTTGGGGAATGTGTGATTCCGAGTATTCGGCTACGGTGCGTACATCCAGACGCTGTATCTCAGGATTGGCTATCAGCGTGGAGAAATCTTCCACGGATACAGACTTGAAATCTCCTTTCTGCTGACAGGAGAAAAGAGAGGAGAAGAATAGGCAGATGCCTGCAATCAAAGAATTTATTTTCATCTTACTGGGGATTATATTCAAATTCATAAGTTACTTCTTTGCCGGAATACGTGTTTAAGCTGAAATAGATTGTAACTTTATCAATTCCATCCTCTGCATATTGCCGTAACGGAACGGATGCATATGCACGTTTCGTGTATGCCTGCACATCTCCACCATCATCATGATAGAGAGACAGACGTACCGTCCGGGTTCCCGCTTCTTTATCCGTGGTGACTTCGTCCTCAATGAAATGGAACGAGTGCTTTCCGTTCTGCAACTTGATTTCCAGCATTATGTTCAGGTAATCAATCCCCATCCAGATACTCAGTATATCTGCCGGATCACGCTTGATTCCATCCTTAAATTTATCCGCAGACTGCGGTACAGGCGATATGGCACTCAATACTGCATACAATTTCACTCCGGATGTCCCATCGGCAGCTTCCGCCTTGCCATAGTTGCTGACAATGCGGGCAGAGGAATTAGCGTCTATACGCGTTTTCGACGCGTCTTCCACTATTGCAAGTGTTTCGCCTTCATCCGTCAGCACGGATTGCAGGCTACCGTCGGCGCCGGCCTGTGCAGTCAGGAAGTCCAGTTTTACGGACGGATAATGATAATCATCGTCATCGCCGCAGGAAACCAGCATGAATACCAGTACGGGAAGAAACCAGCATAAAGAAACCGGAAATTGTAGCTTACCTTTCATATATTACTCTATTTCGGATTATCAGTTCTTGTAGCCAAATAATTCGTCAGTGGATTGGCATACATCAACAACATCTTTTCGCGCAGGAACGGAACGTCTTTATTGGGCAGTTCAATGCGGGCAAGTTGCTGGTCGATGTAGTCAGTGAAGTGTTTTTTCTCTTCGGCGGTATAATGACCGGCGAAGGCCTGGGTGCCCGACAAATAATCGTGAGCTATGTAATTGCCGGGATACATACGATAGTTTGCATGGATTCTCCGATCTATAAGGGCGGAGATCAGTGAGAACAGTTCGGGTTTGGAAAGAGAACGGTCCAACTTTTCCAGCTCTTCATTGATGCACGATGCTACCTGGAAGTGCACGCGTCCTTTAGGTCCGAACAAGCCGGTCTGCATATTCTTCAGGTCGTCCTCCTGCGTCTTCTTGTAGTCCGGTATATCGCGTTTCAGTTGGAACTCCTGTGCTTTCAGGTAATCACAAGGATCGTATTCGTACGAAATGGCCAATGGAAGGATATTCATCTCCATCAGACGGTCGATGATATCACCCTCACCACCCATAGCCAGCATCTTGAGAACGCTTTCCTGAGTACGGTCGTTTGAGTCTTTGGCACGCCCTTCACGTTGGGCTATCCAGATGGACTGGTTCTTATCCTTAATGGTGTGGTGCATATAGCGCGACATGCGTCCGGAAGATTCCAGCATTTGGCGCATGGTCAGGGCACGTTGTACTATGAATGATTTGTTGACACGCACGAACTTCTTAATCCAGGGATAGATCAGCAAGTTATCGCCGATGGCAATTTCTACCGTATCCATACCTTTGTCTATCAATTCTACGGACAGGAAACCGGAGTCGAGAATGATATCGCGGTGGTTGGAGATATAAGTATAAGCGGATGTCTTGTCCGTCTGTGCCGTAAGGTCCAGAGTTACTCCCTGGGTCGTATCTCTGGCAAATCTTTTCAGGATTGTGTAACAGAATGCTTTCTGAAACTCCAACTTCGTCTTGCATGTACGCATTTTCTGCGCAAGTGCCTCAAAGGGAACTTCCGGGAAAACAGCAGACGCCACCTGCTGGAAAGCCGGATCGGCAATCAGTTCCTCGTAAATCTGAGGAAGCTCCTCGTCATGATAAGGGCGGATTTCATCAAATTCCATATTCATAATGATTAACGTTTAGTGATTAGCGATTAGTAGGTTAGTCACTAAAACTGGTTCTCAATTATATCAGTCATTACATCCTTAATGTCTAATCCTGCGGCACGTACCTGTTGGGGTATGAAGCTGGTAGCCGTCATTCCGGGCGTGGTGTTCACTTCCAGCAGATTGACTTTATCTCCGGCAGTGATGATGTAGTCCACACGAATGATACCTGAAGCGCCCAGGATATCGTAAATGGCGGAAGTCAGTGTCTGTATCCGGTGCGTCAGGTCATCGGAGATACGGGCTGGGGTGATTTCGGAAACCTGTCCGTTGTACTTGGCGTCGTAGTCGAAGAATTCATTTTCGGTCACTACTTCGGTGATAGGGAATACGACTGACTTCTCTTTAGTCTTATAACAACCGCAGGTCACTTCGGTGCCTTCCATGTAGGCTTCTATCAGAACTTCTTGCGCTTCATCGAATGCCTTAACAATGGCAGGCTGTATTTGTTCTTTCGTCTTAACTTTCGTTACGCCAAAGCTGGAACCTCCCAGGCTGGGTTTGATGAAACAGGGCAAACCTATCTTTTCAATCACATCTTCATCGGAAATGGATTGTCCCTGGCGAAGCACTAAGGATTCCGCTATGCGTACTCCAAAAACTTTGAGATATTGGTTGCAGGCAAACTTATCATACGTAAGTGCTGCTGCTAGTACACCACAACATGAGTAGGGGATGTGAAGGAGATCGAAATAGCCTTGCAAGCGTCCGTCCTCACCCGGAGTGCCGTGAATGGTGATGTAGGCAAAGTCGAATGTTACCTTCCTGCCATTCATCTGAAAGCTGAAGTCATTCCGGTCAATGGGCGCTTTGCCGCCGTCGGGCAGTTGCACGTGCCAGTCGAGTCCGTGCATCTCCACAATATATAATGTATACTTTTCCTTATCAATAAAGGAGTAGATGCCCTGTGCGCTGCGCAGGGAAACTTGAAATTCGGAGGTATCACCTCCGCCAACAATAGCAATCGTGCGTTTCATTCTAAATCTCTGTTACTGATGTAGCCTCTCCATTTGTCTATCAGCAAGGTCATGTCTTCGGGCATTTCGGAGGTGAAGTACATCTCTTCGCCGGTGGCGGGATGTACAAAACCCAGTGTCATGGCGTGTAATGCCTGCCGTGGACAAGTATCGAAGCAGTTGTTTACAAATTGTTTGTATTTACTGAAATGGGTACCTTTCAGAATCTCGTGACCGCCGTAGCGCTCATCATTGAAGAGTACATGGCCGATATGTTTCATATGAACACGTATCTGATGGGTACGTCCCGTTTCAAGAATGCATTCTACAAGAGTGACATAGCCCAGACGCTCCAGAACCCGGTAATGGGTCACGGCATGCTTTCCCTGATCATCGGGCAGAACGGTCATCTGCATGCGGTCTCTGGGATTCCGGCCAATGTTTCCGGTGATGGTTCCCTCGTCCTGTTCAACGGTTCCCCACACCAGGGCGCGGTAGCGTCGTTTGGTGGTTTTGTTGAAGAACTGCATGCCGAGGTTGGTTTTGGCATCCGGTGTTTTGGCTATGACGAGCAGCCCGGAAGTGTCTTTATCGATGCGATGAACCAGACCGACGTGCGGGTCGTTGGCATCGTAGTCAGGATTATCCTTCATGTGCCAGGCGATGGCGTTCACTAAAGTCCCCTGGTAGTTTCCATGTCCGGGGTGTACCACCAGTCCGGCAGGTTTGTTCACTACCATGAGGTATTTATCCTCGTAGACTATATTAAGTGGAATATCTTCGGGAATGACTTCGTTTTCATAACGCGGACGATCCATCATGATGGTGATGACATCCATCGGTTTCACCTTGTAGCTGCTCTTGACCGGTTTGTTGTTAGCCATTACGAAACCGGCTTCCGCTGATTTCTGTATGCGGTTGCGCGAAGCGTTTGTCAGGCGGTCGAACAGGTATTTGTCTACGCGCATCATTTCCTGTCCTCTATCCACTACCACACGGAAGTGTTCATAGAGTTGGGCTTCATCACCGACAGGTTCTATGTCGTCCAGATCATCCTCAGTCACTATGTCGTCCGGCAAATCTTCTATCATTCCTTGTTCTTTCTATGTGTTATTGTTATTATTCCCCGTATGATCGAGTTTAAAACCAGGACTCATCTGCTGCGGAATCTTTAGAGGAGGTAGGGGTGGTAGCTTCTACTGCTGTAGAATCCCCTTCCTGAGGCAGTTCTCCACCGTCTCCCACAATTAGTGTAAGTGTGGCACCTACAGGTACTTTTTCACCGTTGGTCAGTGTACGGCCTTTATATTTCACACCGTATACCCAGTCTTTTTCTCCGGCTATGCGTTCGTTCTCGGACAGTTTGAAGCCGGCCGCCAGCAGGTGTGCCTGTGCTTGGCGCATGGAACTGTTGTCCGCTACATCGGGAACGATTAGCAAAGGGGTACTCAGGGTGTTTATGGTCAGATAGATGGTGCGTCCTTCCTTCACTTTCTGCCCGGCGGCAGGATTGTGTTCGAGGATACATCCGGCTGGTAAGTTCTTTACATAGCTGGAGTCGGAAACAATGCAGGTAAGTCCTTGGTTGCGGAACATTTTCTCAGCTTCTGCCACTCCCATACCTTTCACGTTGGGCACTACTACCGCTTCACCGTGACGGGTGTATATATCCAGTCCCTTCAGCACTCCAAACAGTACAAGGGCAACCACAATGACCATTGCGATCAGGTTTATCCAGAAAAACTTATTCTGTTTGAAAGAAAAAAACTCTTTTATAGTCATAATCCTTGGCGTTGTTTGGGGACAAAGATAATGCAAACCGAAAGCAGTACAAAATATGCTTGCTTATTTTTGATGCTGAGGAGCTTTTTTAAAGGAGAAAGAAGTTATCGCTTCGCTCGGGAGTTAAAGAAGTTAGAACTCCTCTAACTCCTTCTAACTCCTTATTCAGTTCAGAGTGACTCAAGCAGTCTCTTTAATACTACCGTAGCTGATATTTCACGATTAGCCGCTTCGGGGATGACAATAGATTGCGGACTTTCGATGACATCATCTGTTACAATCATATTGCGGCGCACGGGCAGGCAGTGCATGAAATAAGCATTGTTGGTTACTGCCATCTGGCGGTCGCTTACGGTCCACTCACGGTCTTTGCTCAGGATCTGTCCGTAATTATCTCCGGCATAAGCTGCCCAGTTCTTGGCATAGACGAAGTCGGCGCCTTCGAACGCTTTCATCTGATCATATTCCACACGGGCATTTCCTACGAATTGCGGAGCAAGTTCGTAACCTTCGGGATGGGTGATGACGAAATCATAATCCGTGGCGTTCATCCATTCGGCAAATGAATTAGGCACGGCTTGGGGCAATGGGCGCGGATGCGGTGCCCAGCTCATTACCACTTTAGGGCGTGCCGTCTTCTTGTATTCTTCAATTGTGATGAGGTCGGCAAAGCTTTGCAACGGATGGCGGGTAGCTGCTTCCATTGAGAACACCGGGCGACCGGAATGTTGGATGAACTGGTTTATGATTACCTCGTTATAGTCATCCTCTTTGTTCTCGAAGCGGGCGAACGAACGTACGCCGATGATGTCGCAGTAGCAACCCATCACAGGAATAGCCTCCAGTAGATGTTCGGGTTTGTCTCCATCCATGATGACACCGCGTTCCGTCTCCAGTTTCCATGCTCCCTGGTTGATGTCCAGCACGATAACATTCATACCCAGATTCGTAGCCGCTTTCTGCGTGCTGAGACGGGTACGTAAGCTGGAGTTGAAGAAAATCATCATCAACGTCTTGTTCCGTCCCAACTCTACGTATTTAAAACGGTCTTTCTTAATCTCAAATGCTTCATCCAGTGCAGCTTTCAGGTTTCCGATGTCCTGCACACAAGTAAACTTCTTCATGTTATATATTTATGATTTATAATTTCACTTCCTTACCTGTCCTTCTCCTTCGACAATCCACTTGTACGTGGTCAGTTCTTCCAAAGCCATGGGACCGCGGGCATGCAGCTTCTGCGTGCTGATACCGATTTCGGCACCCAGACCGAACTGCGCTCCGTCTGTAAAGGAAGTCGGTACGTTGACGTATACGCAGGCGGCGTCCACATCACGACAGAACCGCTCGGCACGGACCTTATCTTCGGTTACAATACATTCGCTGTGTTTGGAACCGTATTTCTGAATATGTGCTATGGCTTCACGAATGGACTGAACGGTTTTAATGGACATCTTGTAGTCCAGAAATTCCGTACCGAAGTCTTCCTCCGTAGCCTCCTTCAGCAGCTCCGCAGGATAGCTTCCCTTCAGTGCGTTGTATGCGTACATATCCGCATAGATTATCACATTGCTTTTTTGCAACGGTGCGCAAAGTGCCGGCAGATCGTTGAGGCGGTCACCGTCAATCAACAGACAGTCCAGGGCATTGCATACGCTGACGCGGCGCGTTTTGGCATTGTTGATGATAGCTGCACCTTTCTCTACATCACCGTAGCGGTCGAAGAAAGTATGGCAGATACCTGCGCCTGTTTCAATGACGGGTATGGTGGCATTTTGACGCACAAAGTTGATGAGGCTACTGCTGCCACGCGGAATAAGTAAGTCTACATACCCCCGTGCATTCAGCAACTCGGCTGTAGCTTCGCGGTTGGCGGGCAGTAATTCTACGATGTGCGGGTTGATGTTGAAATGTTCCAGTACTTCGTGTATCACGCTGATAATGGCTTGGTTGGAGGAGTCGGCATCACTACCGCCTTTCAGTATGCAGGCATTTCCGCTTTTCAGGCAGAGGGAGAATACGTCGAAACTCACGTTGGGGCGTGCTTCGTATATAATGCCGATGACGCCAAACGGGACACTTACCTTTCTGAGTCTCATCCCCTGGGGATGTGTGTGCTCTTTCAGCGTGCGTCCTACTGGTGAGGGAAGGATTGCTACATTGCGTGTGTCGGCCGCGATGCCTTGCAGGCGTTCTACGGTCAGTTTCAGCCGGTCGTATTTCGGATCATTCGGATCCATTCTTTCCAGGTCTTTCTTGTTCTCAGCGAGGATGAAGTCCGATTTTGCCAAGGCAGCGTCCGCTACAGCCAATAGTATCTGATTGATTTCTTTATCGCTCAGTGATAACAATTCCCGGCTGGCTTCCTGCACGGTGGCAAATACTTTGTTTAAGTCCATTTTCTTGTACTTCTTTTATAGATTACCCTGCAAATGTAGCAATTATATCGGGAATGCTTGCTTTATCCCTTTGAAAAAGAATGATAACAGAAGAAAGAGTCGTGTGCCATTCTGACTTTGGTATAAGACGTAGTGTATATCGACTATTGTTTGATTCATAACGGTGCAGTAATGAGTTTTCACCACAGAGTAACACAGAGTCTCACGGAGTTCTATTCTTTTGATTTCAAATTGATTAAACTCTGTGAGACTCTGTGTCCTCTGTGGTGAAAAGATTCATAACTGAAAAAAAATGAATTATTTTCGACATTAATCCTTATTAATTCTATTTTAAGTTGATATTAATGTCTTTTCATTGATATTATTAATGAGTCGCGCTTTTCTTTGCATTCGGAAAACATAAACTTATAAAAATCATGAAAAACCGTTTGATAGGTCTGTGCATTGTATGTGCTTGCTGCTTGATGGCTAAAGCTGATGATTTAAAACTCTGGTATCAGCAACCTGCCAAAGTATGGACCGAAGCATTACCTTTGGGTAACTCACGTTTGGGCGCCATGGTTTATGGCGGAGTGGTTAACGAACAGATACAGTTGAATGAGGAGACTGTCTGGGGCGGTGGTCCTCATCGCAACGATAGTCCGAAGGCATTCGGTGTATTGCCCAAAGTCAGGGAACTTATTTTTGCAGGGCGTGAGAAAGAAGCCGAAAAGATAATGGCTGATAACTTCTTTACCGGGCAACATGGCATGCCTTTCCAGACGATTGGCAGCTTGATGCTGGAATTTGACGGACATACCGATTACTCCGATTATCGCAGGGATTTAGATTTGGAACGGGCAGTTGCATCCGTGCGGTATAAGATAGGCGAAGTGAATTATACCCGTACCATATTTACTTCTTTGGTAGATAATGCTTTGATCATCCGTATCGAGGCGGATAAACCCGGTGCTGTCAATTTTACAACCCGATATAGTACTCCGCATAAAGAGTACGAGGTAAAGAAGAATGGTAAGAGTCTGCTGCTGTCCGGGCATGGTTCGGCGCACGAAGGTATTCCGGGAGCTATTCGTTTTGAAACCCGTACGCAGATCAAGGCGGAGAAGGGTAAAGTCAATGTCGCCAATGATTGCATTGAAGTGAGAGGTGCAGATGCTGCTGTGATTTATGTGACGGCTGCAACCAACTTCGTCAATTATAAAGATGTAAGTGCCAATGAAACCCGTCGGGCAACGGAGTTTCTGGCAAAAGCCATGAAGCGTCCTTATGCCCAGGCGCTTACTGCTCATGAAGAAGCCTATCAAAAGCTTTTCGGGCGTGTCTCTCTGAACATCGGTCCCTCCAGCCAGGAAGAAACATCTTACCGCATCAAGCATTTCAATGAAAGGAAAGATCTGGGATTGGTGGCGTTAATGTTCCAGTTCGGGCGTTACCTGCTTATATCCTCTTCGCAACCCGGCGGACAGCCTGCCGGACTGCAAGGTATCTGGAATCAGGAACTATTGGCTCCGTGGGATGGAAAGTACACCATCAATATCAATACGGAGATGAACTACTGGCCGGCAGAAGTGACAAATCTTCCGGAAATGCATGAACCACTGTTCCAGATGGTGAAAGAATTGTCAGAGTCGGCACAAGGCACAGCACGTACCTTGTACGAGTGCCGTGGGTGGACCGTACATCATAACACGGATCTGTGGCGTATGGCCGGACCTGTGGATGGTGCTTCGTATGTCTGGCCGTTGGGTGGCGCTTGGCTGAGCCAACATCTGTGGCAACATTATCTTTATACAGGCGATCAGGCGTTCCTGAAAACTGCTTATCCGGCTTTGAAGGGGGCGGCCGATTTCTTCCTCGATTTCCTGGTGGAACATCCTAAATATGGCTGGATGGTCTGTGCTCCTTCTATGTCTCCCGAACAGGGTCCTCCGGGAACCGGTACGATGATTACCGCCGGATGTACGATGGACACTCAGATCGTGCTGGATGCGTTGACTTCTGTACTGTCGGCTACCCAACTGTTGTATCCCGCTAATACCTCCTATCGGGATAGTCTGCAAAGTATGATTAAGCGTTTGCCGCCTATGCAGATAGGCAAGCATAACCAGTTGCAGGAGTGGCTGGCGGATGTGGATGATCCGAATAATGACCATCGCCATGTTTCCCACTTGTACGGACTTTATCCCAGTAACCAGATTTCCCCCTATGCGCATCCGCAGCTTTTCCAGGCAGCTAAACGCTCACTTCTCTATCGGGGTGACATGGCTACGGGGTGGTCTATCGGCTGGAAAATCAATCTATGGGCACGTCTGCTCGACGGTGATCATGCTTATAAGATTATCAAGAATATGTTGAAGCTGGTGGAAAAGGATAATCCTGACGGACGTACTTATCCGAATATGTTTGACGCACATCCGCCTTTCCAGATTGATGGAAACTTCGGTTTCACAGCCGGGGTAGCTGAGATGTTGCTTCAAAGTCATGACGAGGCCTTGCATCTATTACCCGCCTTGCCTCAGGATTGGAACAAGGGTAGCGTGAAAGGTCTGGTAGCCCGCGGTGCTTTCGAAGTGGACATGGATTGGGATGGCGGTGAATTGACTACGGCTACCGTAACCTCACGTATTGGCGGCAATCTGCGTATACGTTCGTATGTGCCGTTGGAAGGTGTAGGTCTTAAGGAAGCGAAAGGCGATAATCCGAATCCGTTGATGAAGCGCGGAGATATTAAGGAACCGCTGGTCGCTGCCGGATTAAGGGCGCAATATCCTCTCTTGTATAAGACTTATGAGTATGATATACAGACACAACCGGGAGAAAAGTACACATTGCACAGAGCATTCTGACAATCGATACAACGAATAAGAAATAGAAATAGGTTATGGTAAAAAGATTAAATTGGTTTATTGTATGCTTGTTGTTTTCGATAGGTATTACGGCGCAGGCTGCCGGTAAACAGTACAATTCGTACAAAGGATTGGTGATGGCCGGTTATCAGGGGTGGTTTAATGCCCCTGATGATGGCGCCAATCGGGGGTGGTATCACTATACCGGACACGATGGCTTTCGCCCCGGTTCTTGTACGATTGACTTCTGGCCGGAAGTATCGGAGTATGAAAAACTGTATAAGACGGAGTTCAAGTTTGCAGACGGAACTCCCGCCTATACTTTCTCCTCACACGATGAGTCTACGGTAGATACTCATTTCAGATGGATGAAAGAATATGGATTGGATGGTGTGTTTATGCAGCGTTTTGTCGGGGAAATCCGTGGTGAGAGTGGTTTGAAACATTTCAATACTGTTTTGAGCTCTGCCATGAAAGCAGCCAATAAATACGAGCGTGCCATTTGTGTCATGTATGATTTAAGTGGTATGCGTCCCGGTGATGAGGATATTTTGCTGAAAGATATTTCTGATGTGGCTAAACGTCATTCTCTGAAAGATCATGCCAAGAATCCCTCTTATTTGTATCATAATGGAAAACCGCTGGTTACGGTCTGGGGAGTAGGTTTCAATGATCGCCGCCGTTACGGTCTGGATGAAGCCGAAAAGATTATCAATGGTTTGAAGGCACAGGGCTTTAGTGTGATGCTGGGAGTGCCTACGCACTGGCGCGAATTGAGTGGGGATACCGAGTCGGATCCTCGTCTGCATGAGTTGATAAAACGGTGTGATGTTGTGATGCCCTGGTTTGTAGGACGATATAATGAAGACTCGTATCCCCGTTATCAGAAACTGATTAAAGGTGACATTGAGTGGGCGAAAAAGAATAAAGTGGATTATGCACCTTTGGCTTTTCCGGGATTCTCCTGGTGTAATATGAAGGGGCATGAGAACAGTGTGCAGATACCGCGTAACAAAGGTTCGTTCCTTTGGAAGCAGTTGTCCGGAGCTCTGAAGGAAGGTGCGGAAATGCTTTATGTAGCTATGTTTGATGAGATAGATGAAGGTACGGCTATCTTTAAATGTGCTAAAAAGGTTCCCGTAGGTGCCAGTACATTTGTACCCATTGAGGAAGGCATTGGCAGTGATCATTACTTGTGGCTGGTAGGCCAGGCCGGTAAAATGTTGCGTAAGGAAATGCCGTTGGAGATGAAGCAACCGGTACGCAAGTAAATCAAAGTCGAATCCGGATATATAATATAAGAAACGTCTGACTTGGGAGCATCCAGGTCAGACGTTTTTCTTTAGGGGTATTGTAATTTGTTTCAGTTCTGTTCGTCGATAATTTCCATTAAGGAGAACTTGTATTCTGTTCCCAGCGAAGCGGCATATTCTTTGCAGAAAGTATCATAGACAGTCTTGGCGAGCCCTTTCTTTCCTTGCTGACAAAGAATGCGGCATTTTACACAGAGAGCTTCCTCATTGATATAGTCATGTTGGAATAGTGTATCTGCAATTTTTAGCTTTAATGTTTCCGAGAGGTCTTCCCGTTTCAGTAACCTGCAAAGTAGATCGATGGTGCTATTTGAAAAATCATTCTTGAACGCATCAATCCAATCGATTTCCATATTAGGTAACATTATACCACGCAGCAATAATTCAAGCAGCTTCTCTAAGTTCTGACTATTATTCTCTTTATATAGATGAAGTGCTTCCAGATAGTCGCAAATAGTTCCTTCTTCAAACTGTATGCTCCAGAAGCCATTTTGATTCAATATCTTGATGTCACCCACTTTTTCCAATAAACCGCGTAGTTTACTCATATATACATTACGGTTGTTCTTGGCAGATTCATCCGTTTTGTCATACCACAATAACTGGATCAATTTGTGTCCGATGATACCTTTGGGGTCTCTTCCTGTATAAAGAACCAGTAATATCAATAAGGATTTGAGGGTAGGTGTAAAGGAAGATGTAATATCATTTCCTTCCTTGTCAATGACACGGAATCCGCCAAAGAAACAAACGCATTCCTTGGAGAAATCATAATTGTGGAATGTCGTAGTCTCTGTGTGTATGGGCATCTCTATTTTTATCTCAGATATATCATTTGTTAGAGAGTCATTCACTGCTTCTGGCTGGAAGCTGTTCGTTTCTGTTTGCTTATTGTCTTCGGTAGCGGTCTTGATCCGGTTTATTTCGGCCTTTTTCTTTCTATAATAGAAAACTCCCGTTCCGGTAATAACCAGTATTCCAGCTATAATGTACAGCCATATAGATGACTGATTATTTTGACTGGCATTGCCTGCAACCACATCCGGTTGTTTAAAGGATGAAACGGGAATCGGAGGGAAGTTCAGTTCATAGATATCTATATCAGCCTTACCACTTACCTCAGCTTGGTGAATCACTGTATATAACTTTTTTTGTTTGGGGGAATAGTATAAGTTAGTATACATATATTGAGACTCTAATTTTACTCCGATAGGCAATGACATGAGTTCGAAATGTGGTGTTTGAGTATCGATTTTCATCAACGTGCCACCTTGTTGCGTACTGAAGAAGTAGAAACATTTTTTTTCGGGATCATAAATCATGTTTTCACTGGGTTGAAAATTTCCTCCATCCGGAACTTCAGTGAGTTCCCATAGTTTATTGGCTTGCTGGGTTAGCAGGTTGACAGCGTATAAATCATAATAGTTGCGGGGAGATAATTCCTGCCGTCCGGATGGACAACCGCGTCCTCCGAAGATATAAAGTGTGCTGTCAACTATGACAGAACTGGAAGAGTATCTGGGATGAATATTCGTCAGATTGAGGTGACGTTGCGGGGCGTTTTCATAGGGATAGCAAATTAATAGCTTGTTGTTATAATGATAATGCCCATACCCACCGAAGCTGATCAGTGAAGAATTGGCCGGATTATAAACGAGTGTGTTATTCCAGTAGTCGTGTTCCTGTACGGCTGCCTGTGTCCCTTTCCAGCTTTGTGAAACTGGATCAAAGAACGAATATAGGTTTTCATTCAGGTTGTAGGATAACAACTGATGTTGCTCTGGCAGATATATCAACTGGTTGGGGTAGTTGGCTACAAACTCTCCGCCTTTTACCTGAATAGTGTCAGTTATCCTTTCATCCGTATGGAAAACATATAGCTTTTGTTTGTTGTTGGCTATATAGAAAGTACCGACAGTAGGATCGAATGCTACAGAGGGAGAAGATTTGAATTGCTGTGAATGAATCTTCTTCCAAGTGATATACTGGTCAATGATCCAACGGGTATTTTTGCCGGAAGCCGGACTGTGGGAAATCTCGTCATAACAGATTTCCTTATTATGGCGTGCCATTTTCCACAAGCGTATTTCCTTTAATCCACGCTTGATGCTGATATCTCTTATATTAACGGAGGCCACATCGGCTAAGGAGAAACCTTCATATGGACAATAGCCGAAAGCAAAGCGTAGTTTCTGCGAACCTTTCAGGTCGGGGTAATTCACATTAATTTCCGTACTGTCATACAATACGGTAATATTTCCCTCTTTAACATCGAGGGTCAGGCTGGCTGAAGTCCAGGTCTCACGTCTCACTTCTTTTTGAATAGGGTATACTGCATCTCCAGTGACCAGAATCGGGAAGCGTCTGTCGTTTTCGCTGACACTGTACATCAAGTCAACATTCTTATTGTTTTCAGTAATGATGCGGAATACGGTTCCGAATACATTATCAGGTCTCACCCAAAGGTTAAAGCTCAGGGTAATTTTTTCTCCTTTAGTCTCTATGGGCTTTCCATCTTCTAATACCATACTGGTAAACTCAGAATTCTGAAGCGGGTAGGATTGGATATGCAAACCATATTCAGGAAGCTGAGCGACTGAACGCATACACATCAACAGAAGGAATATAATAGATTGTGACTTTTTCATCTCATTTTGTATGTCCTTAATGAAGTATTAGCTAGCTCGTACAAAAGTAGTGCTTTTTAGTGAAAACCGATTACTTATTTATGCAATTATTACAGCCAGGCTTCGCTTTTCCTGCGAAAGTGATTCATTAAGTGGATTTTAATATTCAATTAATTATTGTTTTACCATTCTATTAAGCGGTTACCGTTTACTTTGCATGAAAATAAATCAAAATCTGATAATATGAACTTAAAAAGGCACTTATTCTTATTTGCAGGAATGTTATCCAGCTCTTTTCTAATGGCTCAGCAGCCAAGTGATATTTTATCCGTTTCAGCATCGACTCATGTAGAAAAAGCTTCGTTAGCTTTTGATAAGGATCAAAAGACAATGTGGGAAGTTAGTGGGCAGGACTTGAAAACAGACCAATGGTTGATGTTTACTATCCAGATTCCTGGTGATGTATGTGAGCTTGGGGTTCAGATGCAAGGTATTTCTAAAGAGGATTTAAAGTACCTGATGAATATCTTTGTTACGTATGATCCTATGAATCTGGGAGTGCCTGTCGACTATCAGGTACAGGGTAGTGCTAAAGAGATGCGGTTGAAGTTTTCACCTAAATATGGGGCACATGTCCGGTTGGCCTTTAAGGGAGGTGATCGTGTTAAACCTTTTATGGTACAGGAAGTATCTGTTCTTCTGGCTGATAAGGAATTGAAAGACCGGAAAGGTGAAAAGACTTCGCTACGCTATATGGACCCTACGCTTCCGGTGGAAGAGCGTGTGGAAAGTCTGTTGTCTGTGATGACACCGGAAGATAAAATGGAACTGATACGTGAGGGCTGGGGCATTCCCGGTATTCCTCATTTATATGTACCGCCCATTACAAAGGTGGAAGCTGTACATGGTTTTTCGTATGGCAGTGGAGCTACTATCTTCCCCCAGGCCCTGGCAATGGGAGCAACCTGGAATAAGAAGTTGACAGAAGAAGTGGCGAGGGCGATTGGCGGTGAAACTCTTTCGGCAGGAACTATGCAGGCATGGTCTCCGGTACTGGATGTAGCCCAGGATGCCCGTTGGGGACGTTGTGAGGAAACATTTGGAGAAGATCCGGTTTTGGTGTCACAGACTGGTGGAGCTTGGATTAAAGGCTACCAGTCTATGGGGTTGTATACCACTCCGAAACATTTTGGTGGTCATGGCGCTCCGTTGGGAGGACGCGATTCTCATGATATAGGATTGTCTGAACGTGAAATGCGCGAAGTACATCTGGTTCCGTTCCGTCATGTGATTCGTAACTATGATTGCCAATCTTTGATGATGGCGTATTCGGATTTCCTGGGTGTTCCGGTAGCTAAAAGTAGAGAATTGCTACAGCATATTTTGCGTGAGGAATGGGGATTCGGCGGCTTTATCGTTAGCGACTGTGGCGCTATAGGTAACCTGACTGCCCGCAAGCATTATACGGCTAAAGATAAAATAGAAGCTGCCAACCAGGCTTTGGCTGCCGGTATTGCTACGAACTGTGGTGATACTTATAATGATAAGGAGGTGATACAGGCCGCAAAGGATGGACGTATCAATATGGAGAATCTTGACGAGGTGTGCCGCACAATGTTGCGTATGATGTTCCGCAATGAGCTGTTTGAAAAAGCACCAAACAAGCCGTTGGACTGGAATAAGATTTATCCGGGGTGGAATTCGGATAGTCATAAAGAAATGGCACGCCAGGTTGCTCGTGAATCTATTGTACTGTTAGAAAACAAGGATAATATTCTACCTCTGTCTAAAGACATGCGTACGATTGCTGTGTTAGGCCCCGGTGCAGATGATCTTCAGCCTGGTGATTACACTCCTAAACTTCAGCCTGGTCAGTTGAAATCTGTGTTGACTGGCATCAAACAAGCGGTAGGAAAGCAGACAAAAGTGATTTATGAGCAAGGTTGTGATTTTACAAGCTTGGGTGAAAACAATATTGCAAAGGCGGTAAAAGTAGCTTCACAATCAGATGTGGTGCTGTTGGTTTTGGGAGATTGCTCAACCAGTGAGGCTACGACAGATGTATATAAAACATCCGGTGAGAACCATGATTATGCAACCTTGATTCTGCCGGGTAAACAGCAGGAATTATTGGAAGCTGTTTGTGCAACCGGAAAACCTGTTGTATTGATTCTTCAGGCAGGGCGTCCCTATAATCTGTCTAAGGCGTCAGAGTTGTGTAAGGCTGTTCTTGTGAATTGGTTGCCGGGACAAGAAGGTGGTCCGGCCACAGCAGATGTGCTGTTTGGTGATTATAATCCTGCCGGTCGTTTGCCGATGACCTTCCCACGTCACGTAGGTCAGCTCCCTCTCTATTATAACTTTAAAACTTCCGGTCGTCGTTATGAATATTCGGATATGGAATATTATCCTCTTTACTATTTCGGATATGGTTTGAGTTATACTTCATTTGAATATTCTGGTCTGAAAGTACAGGAAAAAGAAAATGGTAACATTACAGTGCAGGCTACTGTGAAGAACATAGGTCAACGGGCCGGTGATGAGGTGGTACAACTGTATGTAACGGATATGTATGCCAGTGTGAAGACACGTATTACAGAGTTGAAAGACTTTACCCGTATTCATCTGAAACCGGGTGAAGCGAAAACGGTTTCTTTTGAACTGACACCTTATGAACTATCACTGTTGAACGATTCTATGGACCGGGTTGTAGAGAAAGGTGCTTTCAAAATCTTAGTTGGAGGTGTAAGTCCTCAGTATGTGGCCAAAGACCGTATTAAAGATAGTGTGGGTTATGCCGACTCCAAGAAAGGTTTGTCCGGCATGCTTGAATATACTCATGAATTTGCAGCAGATTTCGGTCTGACTTTATTCAAAGTGGAAGAAAACTTGATAAAGAATCAGAAGACTATTTGGGTATCTGTCAAAAACAATGGGACTTTGATGGACACAGGAAAAATTGAAATATATGTCGGAGGTCAGAAAGCAGGCGACAACATTCATTATGAGTTAGCTCCGGGAGAAGAGAAACTGATACCTTTCAGTGTGGATAAGGAGAATACGGCTCCGGTTGTATTTACTACCAAATATAAAGTGTTATCTATATAATTTTGATACTATGAGATAACTATTAGCATTCTTATGTATCAGTGTACAGATTGTCCCGTCATGGGGGCAATCTGTTCTGCGTACTTCAGATAAATTGTCTGTCATGATGCAACCGGAAAAGGTAAAATGCCAATTACAAGAGACAAAAGGTGAAGTGGCTCTTGCTACTTCCGAATTAGCAGCCAAGCTCCACGTGACAATAATGATGAGCGTATCTGCCGGTTTACATGGAATCCGCAGGGAAATGCCCCATATCCTCTCCGCTTCCCCTCCGTTTCCGCTCCGTATTCAGGTACCTCCCTGCAGGGTAGAAGCGGACGGGAACGGGTTTGAAGGTGGTTGGAACGTAGTCCAAGGACTTTTGACACGGTTGCCCGGATTCCATAGAAAAATCCTGTTCGAACTCCCTCTTCTTCTCTAATTAATCCATTTATATATCTTTTTTTAAGGCAGATGGGCTAAAATATCCTGTAGACCCTACTTTTTGCTAAAAAAGGTTCTTTGATTAATGTATTTTTAAGGGGTCTGTTAACAGCTTCCCTGTATTTTTGCCCCATCGTTTTAAACGGGATTTGAGTAAAAATGAAAAAAGTACAATTATACGTAAAGTATCATTCTCCTTTAAGAGTAGACTTCATATAGGCTTATAGGAAATGGAAAAGTGAGAGTCTTTAGTGACCTAATTTATATATTTACCAAACTTTTAATTTAATTATTATGAACAAACGATTTTTTAAAGTGCTCTTTTGTGGGGCGCTTGTTCTTTCAAGTGGAACATTTCTTGTTTCATGTAGCGATGATGACAATTCTGATTTGGAGAACCGAGTATCAGTTCTCGAGGGTCTAATCGATGACATTAAATCACAACTTAGTAAAGCCATTACAGTAGGTGCTACGGTTACCAATTGGAATGCTGAAAAGCGTATTATCACGTTGAATGACGGAACAAAAATTGATCTTGGTGCTGGTGGAGGTGAAGCTTCCAATATTACGGTGGGCGACGGTTTTATCATCATTTCCATTGGTGGTACAGAATATGCACTCCCTATGGCCACTACGGTGAAGTCCTTGGTTTATTGTCCCGAATTTACGGATGGCATTGTTGCCATGGACGGAAAAGGTGTGGCTGTTGTTCGTTTTTTGGCTACTCCGGCTGTTTCGGCTGATGCCTTGAGTAAGGCTACGTTTACGGTGGCTGATGCCCGTCTGGTGGAGACACGTGCGGGAGAAGACTTGATAAAAGTGGCCAAACAAGAATTGGAAGGCGATTTGATAAAGGTTACCTTGCAAGGTCTCGGTGTCGAAGCGGACAAGACTTACGTTGTGTCGCTGCTCATGAGCCAGAACGAGAAACCGTTGGTGAGCTCCAACTACTTCTATGTAAAGGTGGCCGACGACTTCTCTTTCAATAGTGAAGATTTGGTTGATCCCAAGTTTGAAACTGCTGTGACAGATGCAACAAAAGAAGGTGAGTTCTGGGTAGCTACTTTGCCCGACGGCAATGGTGATGTTCCCAACTTCTTGGGTGAATTCAGCTTCAAGGATTTCATATCTGTAGAGGGTGACGTGGTATATGAACTGGCTCCGAAGAGCAAGCAGAACCAGAACGTGCAAGATAAGTACGATTTCTTGAAAAAATGCCTTTCTGCCGATGGTAAGTGGAAGATGACTGGCCGTCCCGGCACTAACTGCGATCCTAAAGGTGAAGACGATGCCGACAAACCGGGCTTGCTGGTTTACCTCAAAGTGAACGAAGTGACAAAGGCGAAGGTTTACTTCAAGGTTATCGACCCGTGGAAGGATCTTGATTTCAAGGCTCTTAGCGGCTTGACGGGAAATTTTGAGGCTGAATTGTATGGACGCAGCGGCGAATACGTTCCTGTAGGAAAGAGCGAATTGGATATTCCTGCGATTCTTAACCAATGGGAAGAACTTATCCCAATCCGCCACAGCGGTGATGACTGGTTCAATGCATTTGTGAAGTATGATATAAAGGATGCTAATGGTAATTCATTGGTTTACAACGATGGTACTAAGCTCGTTATGTCTGACGATGCGAAGAAAATGTGTAAGTTGAGCCGTGGTATCTTCTGGTACTATCGTGGTTTAAGTATCCGTGTTCCTGAGACATTGGCTGTTAATGACGGTAAATATACGGACTCTAAAGGCAATACGCATTCAGGTGGTGAAGGTTTTGACGATTATGACGCATGGGGCTCTGGCAATCCTGCCGACTATGCAAGCAATCCTACCGGATTCTACTCTACATGGGGCAAATATGACTACACAGTCAATAACTTCCCATGGACGCTCTCACCGGAAGGTATCCTGACATTCACGGAAGCCTTCTCAGGTTATGGTATGCGTCTTGCATTTGCAGCTGGTCTTGAGTATGATTATGGAGTTAAGGACTTGACGGGTGCGGGTGCTGACCAGTTCGGTATGCTCTTCATCAACCGTCGTGTCAGTGCTGAAGATGCCAAGATGCCGGATCCGGCTCCATGGTGGAAGTAATAGGTCTTGATACTTAGACGGACGAGATTGTGCCGGTTGTACCTTGTCGGTGTGGGCGGCACATCCCTTGATAATTCTTAATAAGATTTTCGTAGAACAGAAAAATCTATAACATGAAACATTATATCCAAAATAAATCCAAAAGGAGAAGTGATGCTGCATTACCGTTCAAGATGGCGCTGCTTGCACTTCTGTGCCTCCTGATGGCACTGCCCGCATCGGCACAGCTCCGTTCCGTTTCCGGTACGGTGGTTGATGCTACGGGCGAACCGATTATCGGAGCCAATGTACGGGTAGTGGGCGATGCCGCACGAGGTACCATAACCGATATTGATGGTAACTTTAAAATACAGGCTTCTGCTAAGGAGAAGTTGCAGATCTCTTTTATCGGTTATAAGAATGAAGTGGTTACTGCTTCGACCACCAAGTTGACCATTACACTGAAAGATGACACCGAGTTGCTGGACGAAGTAGTAGTAGTGGGCTACGGCACACAAAAGAAAGCTACATTGACTGGTGCCGTGGCTGCTGTTTCCAACAAGGAAATTGCCGTAACGAAGAACGAAAATGTAGTGAATATGCTTTCCGGTAAGATACCCGGTGTGCGCATTTCACAGCGTAGTTCCCAGCCTGGTGAGTTCGACAATGCCATTGATATTCGTGGTATGGGTGAACCGCTGATTGTGGTCGACGGTATTCCCCGTGACAAGGCTTACTTCTCGCGTATGGATGCTAACGAAATTGAGTCCGTGTCCGTTTTGAAGGATGCTTCCGCTGCCATTTATGGTGTGCGTGCTGCCAACGGTGTCATCTTGGTGACCACTAAGCGTGGTGAAACTGCTGACGGTAAGTTTGATATCACTTTCTCTGCCAATTACGGTTGGCAGAACTTCCTTTATGTGCCCCAAACGGCAGATGCTGTGACGCACATGCTGATGATGAACGAGAAGACGTACAATAACTCACAAACGCCGAACTTCTTTCTTCGTCAAGCTCCTACGTATGCCTATGACCGTATATTCGAGTATAGTCGTTATGGAAATAAGGGTACCAACTGGACGAAGGAACTTTTCAACGACAATGTGCCGCAGCAGCAGTACAACGTTAGCATGGATGGTGGCTCGGAGAAGGTGAAGTACTTCTTCAACCTCGGCTACCTGAAGCAGGAAGGTGCGTACAAGTTCAACTCCTTGAACTACAACCGCTGGAACTTCCGTAGCAATGTAGATGCGCAAATCACCAAACGCCTGAAAGCGTCTGTGCAGTTGAGCGGCTATATGGATGAGAAGAATCAGCCGTTCACCAGTATTTGGGCAGTGTATAAGAAAGCATGGACTTACCGTCCCACTTCCAATGCGTATGTAGATGGTGACCATAGTCTGCCGTCCTACGACTCTGAAATGCTGGAACAGGAAAACCCTGTGGCAGCTATCAACAGTGACCTCACCGGTTTCCGTCGCGAACGTCGCAAAAACTTCAACGGTTCGTTGGCACTGACCTATGATATTCCCGGTGTGAAAGGGTTGCAGGCCAAGGCGTTCTACAGCTACGACTACGCTACGACAGATAATATCTATTACAAGCGTGCATATCAACTGTACAGCAAGAATGCGAACGGTACGATGACTACTTATGACCGTAATACCGATGCTTCGTTGAAGCGGCAGGCCGACCCCTCTCATGGAACTGTGATGCAGCTCTCACTGAGTTACAACCGGAAGTTCGGCGACCACAACATCAGTGCCCTCGCCTTGTTCGAAGAGCAGTATAATGAGTGGGAGAACTTTTATGCACAGCGCAATATGCTGCTGGACGGTGAATACTTGTTGTACGGTGAACTGAAGGACATGTCTGCCGGAATGGACGGAGCGGGTGACAAGACTCGCCGCGCATTCATCGGACGATTGAACTACGACTATAAGGGACGCTATATGGTAGACTTCTCTTTCCGTTACGATGGGCAGTCCAGCTATCCGAAGAATTCGCGCTGGGGCTTCTTCCCCTCTGTATCTGCTGGTTGGCGCATCAGTGAAGAAGCATTCATGAAGGAACTCGTTCCCTTTATGACCAACCTGAAAATTCGTGCTTCTTATGGTCGCATGGGTGATGACTCCGGTGTAGGCACTTATCCGGAAACGGCAATTGCCTATAAGTTGGATGATCAGGGTAAGCTTGGTTATATCTACAACGGTGCGTTTGTTACTGGTGTGTCGGCTACGGCTATTCCGAATCCCAACAAGACGTGGATTAAGGTGGATATGTATAATGCTGGACTCGACTTCGATTTGTGGAACGGTAAGTTGAGCGGTACAATGGAAATCTTTAAACGTAAACGTTCCGGTTTGTTCGCTACTTCTTCGGCTGTAGTACCAGGTACGGTGGGTGCCAACCTGCCGCAGGAGAACTTGGAGAGTGACCAAACATTCGGTTGGGAAATCAGTTTGGGGCATCGCAACCGCGTGGCTGGTGTCACCTACTGGGTGAACGGACAAATTTCCGCTACGAAGAACCGTTGGAACTATCATTTGGATGGCCAAGCACCCAACTCTATGGAGAATTGGTGGCGTACTGACGTATCGGGTCGTAACAAGGATATTTGGTTTACTTATGAAGAAGGTGGCCGTTTCGGAAGTTACGAAGACATCCGTTATCATGATACTACGGGTGCCAACTACGGGCAGCAGACGTTGCCGGGCGACTACTGGTACAAAGACTGGAACGGTGACGGTGTTGTGAATAATGATGATAGACATCCGGTGGCTACCTTTAACCTGCCGGTATTCAACTACGGTATCACGATGGGTGCCGAATGGAAGGGGATCGACCTCTCTATGAACTGGCAAGGTGCGGCTGGTGTGTACAATTCGTACGATGAAGTATTTACCGAAGTAGGACCCTTCAATGGTGGTGCTGTGTTGGATATCTATACCGACCGCTGGCATACGATGAATGTTACGGATGATCCTTGGAATCCTAATACACAATGGATATCAGGTCTTTATCCTGCTACCGGTCATAGCTTCAAAGAGGCCTCTACGGGTATCAAGAACACATCGTATATTCGTCTGAAAACACTGGAACTGGGTTACATGCTACCCAAAACATGGGTTGCCAAAGCGGGTATTAAGAGCCTGCGTGTGTATGTTAATGCTTATAACTTACTGACTTTTACAGGCTTGGATAACATCGATCCCGAACGTCCCGGATCTAAGGGTGGGGCCGCTTTGAATAATGATGGTACGCCGAATAAGGACGGTGGTATATTGTTCTACAACTATCCGGTGAACCGCACGTTCAATATCGGTGCGACGATTAAATTCTAAACCAAGAAAGGAGAATCGAATATGAAAACATTCAAATATATATTTGTAGCAGCTGCATTGGGCTTGGTGGCCACTTCGTGTGCCGATATGGATCTGGAGCCTAAGGGACTGCTCTATGACAATGTGCTGATGGGGTCGGATAACGGTATCAAGAAGTACCTGGCACTGGCCTATCAGGATATGCCTGTGGAAGACTTCAATTATGGTCAAAACGGAGACCAGAAGGGGTATGCCACGGTGAACAACAACGGATGGCATGCGGGCAACCAGTGGCAGGCTCAGAAGAGCAGTCCGGCTTCGGCTTGTCTGGAAGCTGCCGGCCGCAGTACGGAATATGGCGACGGTTTCAGCTACTGGCCTTACGACCGCATTCGTGACATTAATACGCTGATAGAAAAATTGCCGCAATATTATGACGAAGGCAGTGAGGTGTTGAATGAACATCTGGCTGAGGCTCGTGGCTTGCGCGCGCTCTATTATTTCGGCATGGTGAAGCGCTACGGTGGTGTGCCCATTGTGGACAAAGTGCTCAATCCCTTGGCACCGATTGAAGAGCTGAAGCAACCGCGCGACACGGAGTACGACTGCTGGAAGTTTATCCAGAGCGACCTTGAGTTTGCCATGGCAAATGGAAGCAAAGTCCGGAAAGAGGTATGGCGCATGAACCGTTATTCGGCAGCTGCTTTGATGTCCCGTGCTATGCTTTATGCAGGCACCGTCGCCAAGTATGGCGGCTACATCAGCACTACTGGTCCTGCAGTGACGGCTGGCCTGATGGGAATGTCTGCCGACAAGGCGGCTGAGTTCTTCGAGGCTTCGTACAATGCCAGCAAGTTTCTGAAGGAAGCAGGCTTCCAGCTGCATAAAGGAAGTGACAAGGTGCAGAATTTCCTCGAAGTGTTCGGCAAGATTAATGATACCGATGAGGATATCATGATCAAGGAATACGGTCTCAATTCCGTATTGCCTGCTAATACCAGCTTGTTCCACATGTGGGATACCGCGATACTGCCCTTGGGCGATGGTTTGTCCTCGGATTTGGGTTGTGTTTTGCAGCCTACGTGGGAGATGATTTCGATGTATGATTTGCCGAAGACACTGGATGAGAATGATCGTCCCCTCCGCTTCAACGACATCACTGATTTCTGGAACAATGATGAGATGGAAGCACGTTGCAAAGCTACGTTCTTCTTCTCTGGCATGAAGGAACCGAATTCTGGTACGACGATTGACATCCAGGCAGGTGTGTACAAAACATTTGGCGAACTGACAGCTTCGCAAGTGACCAGTGCCGAGGGTGGAACGGACAATGAATACACCAAGGCCATTCGTGTCCGTACGGATGCTGCATCCAAGCGTGGAGAGTCGCAGGAAATCAATGGTAAGACGGTTAAAATCTCCGGTTTGCACGGAATAACGGTATCCGGTGGTGACGAAGGCCGTGGTTACATGGGTGCTTTCATTCGCAAGTATGTAGATTTTCAAAATATCAATACCAGCCGTGTGTTCTTCTCTTGCCATCAACCGTGGAAGATATTCCGCTATGGCGAAGTGCTTTGCAACTGGGCGGAGGCTGCATACGAACTGGGATTGGAGCGTGGTGACGAAACGTTGAAGCAGGAAGCTTTTGAGCACATTGCCGAACTGCGTGATCGTGCGGGTGCCAAGCCTCATGAAATGGTAAGCAGCCCAGCTGATGTAGGTTCTGATGTTTATGGATTCCCCATCGATGAAAACCTCCAGTTCATCCGCGACGAACGTGGTCGTGAGCTTGCTTATGAGAATCATCGCTTGTGGGACCTTCGTCGCTGGCGCATGGCTGACATCATGTTCCAGGACGGTGTGAAGGTACATACGCTTTCCGCTTACTATGTGGTGGATGAAGACAAATGGATTTTTCTGAATGAAGAGCCGACAGAGAATCGTAGAGTGAACTTCTACAAGAGATGGTATTATGAACAGATTCCGGGTGGTGAAATCGGTAAGAACGACTTGCTGATTCGAAACGATGGTTATTAATGGTAAACTTAATAAATGTGATGAATATGAAGAAACTTTTATATACTCTGTTAGTAGGCGGTGCATCGGCTTTATTGGTCACCTCTTGCATGGAAGTGGATAACTTCGATGCTCCGTCCGAGCATTTGACTGGAAATATCATTGATGTTACTACGGGTAAGAATATTCTGGCAGACCAGGGAGAAGCTCGTGTGCGCATCTGGGAGAAGAGCTTCAGCTTGAATCCCGGTAATCAGAATATTCCGGTGAAGATGGATGGTTCATACAACAATACGAAGCTTTTTGCCGGTACATACGACATCGTGCCCGAGGGTCCTTGGTGGCCGGCGGATACACTACGCAATGTACCCATCGGTGGAAAGGTAACACGGAATTTTGAGGTGACTCCTTATCTGAAGCTTGCAGACTTCTCTGCGGTGCTGGATGGTGACACCATGCGTATAAAGGGAAGACTTGCCGTGCCGCCCATACCTGCTGCTAATGCCGAACGTGGTGATGTAATGCCGGCTCTGATGGATGTACGCTGCTTCATTAGCGTTAACCAGTTCTGCGGCAATGCCAATCACTTGGATGCTTATCACAATTTGGAGATAGATAAGGTGAAGCAAACAATTATCAGTGACAGAAGGTCGTGGGCTCAGATAACTGGTGGTGTGACCGATGAGAACGGATATGCCTACAGTACACGGACTTATGAGTTTAATCTGTGGGCTAAGCCGGGATATACTTTCTTTGTGCGTATGGGTGCCCGTGTGGATGATACGTATCAGATGTATAATTACTCAGAAGTTGTGAAAATAGAGGTCCCTCAAAAGTAGTATTTTTTTTAGAAAAAGATTGGATGGGATGACAGGCCGGGAGGAGGTGTCCGAAACCTTTTCCCGGCCTTTATCACAAAAAAATAAAAAGATGGAAATGAAACTGAAAAGATTATATTTTATAGTATGTTGTAGCTTGTTGGCGGGGGGCTTGGCGACTTCGTGTGGAGATGACAAAGTGGAAATTCCGCCTGCCATAGAGCCGGACAAAACGAAACCAGACAACCCGGATGAGGAAATTTATAACAAGCCGGAGTTCCCGTTGCGCGAGGATGGAAAACCTTACGATACCTACCGCGGCTTGGTGATGGCAGGTTATCAGGGATGGTTCGGTGCACCGGGCGACGGATGCAAGCATAGTGAAGCGGACAATACGGCATGGTATCACTATCGTGAAAGTGAAGTGTTCAAGCCGGGTGTGTTGCAGAATTCCATTGATATGTGGCCCGACATGTCGGAATATACCAAGAAATACACGCCGGGTGTAGACGGTCCTGCTAGCCGTTCTGCCAAATTTACTTTGCCTAACGGAGAAGCGGCGCAGGTGTATAGTTCTTATGACGAATCGAGCGTGCTGCTCCACTTCAAGTGGATGCAGGACTATGGCATCGACGGAGTCTTCATGCAGCGCTTTGTAGGCGAAGTAGCGGGTGAACAGGGCAAAGATCACTTCAACACCGTGCTGAAACATGCCATGAAGGGATCTAACCAATATCAGCGTGCCATTAGCGTGATGTATGACCTGGGTGGTTTTGAACCCGGTACAGACAGAGATGAGGCTTTTCTGCTGGCTGATGCCCAGTATATCATGGATACTTATAAACTGAAAGACCGTAATCAGCAGAAGTTCTATTTGCACGAAGACGGTAAGCCCTTACTTGCCCTCTGGGGGGTAGGATTCGAGGAGAAACCTTTCGACGTGAACGACATCACCAGCCTGGTGAATGCCTTGAAAGAACAGGGTTGGAGTATCATGCTGGGCGTAAACGACGACTGGCGCACGCACAATACCTCCAAATGGCCCAAAGCGAAGTATCACGAACTGATAAAGAACGTGAGCACCATTTTCCCTTGGTTTGTGGGACGATATGGTGACATCAATGGATATGTGAACGACCGCAAGCCTAAGATTGATGCGGATATCAAGTTATGCAAGACGTACGGTGTGAACTATGCTCCTCACTGTTTCCCCGGTGCTTCGGATTTGCACATGCATCCTAATAATGTGAATAATGCCGGATCATCCGGACGCGTGGGAGGTAAGTTTTTTTGGGAACAGATTTACGGGGGCATCAAGCTGGGAGCGGAGATGCTTTACATTGCCATGTTCGATGAGATAGACGAAGGTACTGCCATCTTCAAGTGTCTGAACCAGAAAGATGCGCCGAGCAATGTGGCAGAAACCGACTACTACGTGTGGTATAACTCGGATACGGGAGGTTACGGCAAGAGTAGTACGATGAGAGATGAATCCAAGCTGGGAGCAAACGGCTGGTGCAGGAAGGTGAACGACCTGAATATTCCTTTCTATGGTATTGAAGACCATTTGCCCACCGACCACTACCTCTGGCTCACTGGACAGGCGCGTAAGATGCTTCGCGGAGAGGTGCCTCTGAAGAATGCATGGCCTTCCAGATAATAGATATATCCATCCGTAATCTGCCCGGAACGTACTTGTTCCGTACCTTCTCAGGTTGCTGAATGAGGAATGTACGGGGCAAGTATGTCTCGGGTACGGTTCGGGTAGGAAACGGACAATCTAATTTATGAAAGATGAAAAAAATACTATGTTACATATTCTCATTATTTTGCTCCGTACAGATATTGTACAGCCAGCAAAAAGAGTATAAGGCGTATTTAGTATCTACCGCCCATTTCGATACGCAATGGAACTGGGATGTACGCGAGTCCATAGATGATTACCTGTACCGTACGATGGTACAAAACTTCTGGTTTTTCGAACGTTTCCCGAACTACATCTTTAACTTTGAGAGTGCTCAAAAGTATGCCTGGATGAAGGAGTATTATCCTCATGAATATGAACTGGTGAAACGGTACATAAAAGCGGGGCGCTGGAATGTAGCGGGAAGTGCATGGGAAGCGACCGACCCTAATATCCCTTCGTCTGAATCCTTTTTCAGAAATATTCTGATGGGGCAGGAATTCTACAAGAAAGAGTTTGGGGTAAAATCAAACGATATTTATTTGCCGGACTGTTTCGGTTTCGGCTATACACTACCTACCATTGCCGCTCATTGCGGATTGATAGGATTTTCGACACAAAAGCTTCAGTGGCGGAAGAATCCGTATTTTGGAGAAAAAGAAAAAATGCCATTCAAGATAGGCCTTTGGCAAGGTGTGGATGGTGCCCGAATTATGGCTGTATTGGATGCCGGAGGGTATGGTACATCCTACTATTACGATGATATCAGCACTAACAGCCGTATCTTGGAAAGAGCCAAGTTAGGGCCCAACAATACAGCTTATAGCTATTACGGAGTGGGGGATCGTGGTGGATCGCCTACACTCCCTTCCGTTTATTCATTAGAAAAAAGCTTGAAGGCAGATGGCCCGTTAGAAATTATCAGTGCCAAGGCCGGACAAATATATGAAGATTATTATCCTTTTGAAAAGCATCCCGAACTTCCTGTTTATGATGGTGAACTGTTGATGGATGTTCATGGAGTAGGGTGTTACACTTCCCAAGCAGCTATGAAGCATTTCAATAGGCGTAACGAGCATCTGGCAGATGCGGCCGAAAGAGCGTCCGTGGTGGCGGAGACATTGGGAGGCCTGGAATATCCTTCCGAAGCTTTGCGTGAAAACTGGCAGCGTTTCCTGTGGCATCAGTTCCATGACGACCTGACGGGTACCAGTATTCCGCAATCATATACTTTCTCTTGGAATGATGAACTGATAGCCCAGACACGTTTTGCGGAAACCGTTACTACGGCAGTAGGCGCGGTGAGCCGGGCTTTGAATACTAAAGTGAAAGGGATGCCGATTGTGGTTTATAATCCTGTCGCTTTGGGTCGCAGAGATATAGTGAGAGCTACCATTAAGATGGATAAACGCCCGTCAGGAATTAAAGTAACTTCTCAGAAGGGGGAAAATATGCCTGCACAGTTGATATCTTGGAAGAATGGAATGGCTGATATCTTATTTGTAGCGCAGGTGGATCCGCTTAGTTTTTCGGTATACAGCGTTCAACCGGGAAGAACTATCTCTTCCGGAAACTTGCAGGTAAAGGATCGGACTCTTGAAAATACGATTTATAAGATAACATTGGATGAGCACGGTGACATCGCTTCCATTTTTGATAAAAAGAATAATCGTGAACTGGTGCAAACCGGTAAGCCGTTCCGTCTGATGATGTTTACAGAGAATCTTTCTACTGATTATCCGGCTTGGGAAATCTACAAGAAAGTCTTGGATGGACCGAGCATCTCCATCACGGATAACGTTAGAATTTCCGTGGCGGAGGATGGACCGTTGAGAGCGTCTTTACGCGTGGAACGCACTCATGGAGACTCTAAATTCATACAATATATCACTTTGACAGACGGAGCCGAGGATGATAGGATTGAAATAAGTAATGAGATTGACTGGCAAGGTAAGAAAGCTTTGCTGAAAGCGGAGTTCCCGACTACGGTGTCCAATGAAAAAGCTGCTTACGACTTGGGATTAGGTTATGTGAGACGTGGTAATAATGTTGAGAATGCCTTTGAAGTACCGGGACATCAGTGGGCTGACCTGACAGCTGATGATTCTTCTTATGGTATCTCTATTCTGAATGAATCCAAATATGGATGGGATAAACCGGATAATAATACCATTCGTCTGACTCTGCTTCATACTCCCCAACCCGGGAAGTATTATACATACCAAGATCATCAGGATCACGGGTACCATGCTTTCCGCTATGCCATTGTGGGGCATAAGGCAGATGTAACTCAAGCGGATATAGCCGGGAGAGCAGATAACTTTAACCAACCTTTACTGGCTTTTACCACTACTCAACATACAGGTACATTGGGGCGTGCTTATTCGTTTGCCCGTACGGATCGTCCTCAGATTGCAGTGAAGGCTATCAAGAAAGCGGAAGATGGAAGCGGATATATTGTCCGTATCAATGAAATCTACGGTAATCCTTACGAACAGGCTTATGTGGAGTTCGCGTCTGATATTGAAAGTGCCAAAGAGGTAAACGGAATAGAGGAAGAAATGGGGGAGGCTGCCTTTTCAGGCAATAAACTGCTGGTCAGCGGTAAAGCCTTCCAGCCTCGTACATTCAAGGTTACGTTCAAGCAAAAGCCGTTATTGACTATTCCTGAGAGTCAGCCGCTGAAACTTGCCTATAATGCAGTGGCCCTGACATCCGATGAATTTAACCGTGCGGGTGATTTCGACCGACAGGGCAATTCGCTGGCAGCCGAACTTATGCCGGAAAAGATTCTTTCGGATGGCGTCGAGTTTAGCATGCAGAATGATCCCTCCATCTTCAATTATATCCGGGCGAATGGAGATACGATTCTTTTGCCGGAGCATCATGGAGCGGATAAGCTTTTCCTTTTGGTGACTTCTATAAAGGATGACCGTCAGGCCACTTTCTTGGTGGATAATAAACCTTATCAGGCGCATGTGCCTTATTATTCCGGTTTCTATGGACAATGGGGCTGGAAAGGCGAAAGTGAGGGATATATCAAGGATGCTTCTATCGGATATATCGCCAACCATAAGCATAGTGCGCGCAAGGGAAATGATTCGTATAACTTTGCTTACCTGTATAAGGTATGTCTGGATATTCCGGTAAATGCCCGCATGCTGGTTTTGCCTAAAGATGCGGGTATCGCTTTATTCGCTGCGACGCTGACCGGAAATCAGAATTATGATACTGAATCGGCTACAGAGATGCGTGTATTGCCTTATCAGACCAAACAAATAGAATATACATCCGAGCCGATACCTTTTTATAGGGAGCGAAGCGCTTGGTAAACTTATCCATTGATTGTCATGAAAAACATTATATATTTTGCTATATTATTCTCCTTCCTCCCTTGTTCCCTGTTGGGACAGGGGAAGGAGTACCATTTTGATGAGAAAGGAATCTCCCGTCAAGTATTGGAGAATTATTTGGATCATTCCATCACAATGGTCTATCTGCTGATGCCTGATAAACCGGAAGGGCGGAGAGTGTACTCTTATCATGCCGATGATATGCGTATGGTAAAGAATATCGGAGCCAAGTTTATCGGCCGTTCCATTTACCGGTGGGGAGGTGAAAGCCTATTGAATAAACCGGAATTCTGGAGTAAGGCGAAAGCTTTTGCCGATGAGCTGCATGCCTATGATTCTGATATAATTCTTCAAGGATGCCTGTTTGAGATTGTTACCGAGGAAGTGAATCAGGTGAAGATACCCGATTGGGTATTCATGGACTACGGGTTGCCGGTTGAATCACGCAATTTCTCTTATGTTGATATGCTGAATAAAGAGGGACGCATGGTAGACCATTGGCATAAGGGCAGCAGTGTGCCGGATATTAGCCGGCAGGAAACCCAACTTTGGTTCTATTATCTGGCTTGTTCCTATATTGGTGTCGGTTGCGAGGCATTCCATCTCGGACAGATTGAACTGATTGGGATGAACGATCCGACACGTGATTCTTGGGCCCGGGTCATCGGAAAGATACGTGAATATGCGCGTGTCCATGCTCGCCGTCACGGGGTATTGCTGGACGCTCATACTCCCTATGGAGGCATGGTCAGGAACGGGGTGAGCCTGCTTGACTTTAATTCTTTCCCGCTTCGTATCAAGGAAATCCCTTCCCAACCTTATAAAGCCGAACTTGCTGTGAATCATCTGGATGCTCTCTATAAGAAGAGCAAAGGGTGTATATCGCCCAGCGGATGGAAGTGCAAGCATCTGCCGTATCTCGTAGAGTTTGATAACTATGGCAGAGGAGAAGAACCGAATGTGGCGGATCTGAATTCACACTTTGTATGGGGATGGGATGAAATCTCCTGGCTATCCCTGCAACCGGAAGATTACCGGAATGAGTGGTTGACGTATGCCTATCACTGGATACGCCGTAACGACCCTAACGGGCATCTGGAAATGCCCGGCTGCCGGATGATAACCTGCCCGAATGAAACGGAAGGTAGCTATCGTGCCAATAAGAAAAGCGCGGCTTGCCCTTTCGGCTACTCTCAAGAAGAAACTATCAAAGAATTATTTAAATAAAAAGACTAAGTACATCATGAAAAATTATCTAATTTCATTGGCTGTCCTCTCATTGACATTGATGAGCTGCAATAGTCAGAAGCAGACAAAAGCACTTACCGTAGGAACCAATCCTTTTATTACTCACATGTACGCGGCCGACCCCTCTGCCCATGTATGGAAAGACGGACGTCTGTATGTTTATGCTTCCCATGATGTCGATCCTCCGCATGGCTGTGACTTGATGGATCGCTATCATGTATTCTCTACGGATGATATGGTGAACTGGAAAGACCATGGAGAAATCCTGAATTCTTCGCAAGTGTCTTGGGGACGTAAGGATGGCGGCTTCATGTGGGCTCCTGATTGTGCTTATAAGAACGGTACTTACTATTTCTATTTCCCGCATCCGAGTGGTGATGACTGGAACAATACTTGGAGAGTGGGCGTAGCTACCAGTAAACATCCCGCCAAAGATTTTACTGTACAGGACAAGTATATTGAAATGAAAGGAATGGAAGGCGACTGCTTTGCCATGATAGACCCTTGCGTCTTTGTGGATGATGATAATCAGGCATACTTCTACTATGGTGGCGGAGGCCGTTGCGTGGGTGCCAAGATGAAGGACAATATGATGGAGCTGGCTGAGCCGTTGCATGCAATGGAAGGTCTGAAGGATTTCCACGAGGCTGCCTGGATACATAAAAAAGATGGTATGTATTATCTGTCTTATGCTGACAACCATTCAGAAAATGGGAAAGGTGCTAACCGTCTGAACTACGCGATTAGTAATTCACCGTTGGGGCCGTGGACTTATCAAGGTATTTATCTTGAGCCTACCGATTGTGACACCAGTCATGGCTCTATTGCGGAATATAAAGGAGAATGGTTCGCTTTCTATCATAATTGTTCTATTTCAGGTAGAGGTAACCTTCGCTCTGTTTGTGTTGATAAACTCTATTACAATCAGGATGGCACCATACAGGTGGTAAAACAAACAAAATAATTTCTTATGCAGTTGCCTGTCTACTTATTTCGATTTGGATTCGTATTGCTCGCTTTGGTGGCTTGCGGCGATAATGGTACCCCTCCGGAGGTTGATCCCCCGGAGGTTGATCCTCCGGTAGTAAATCCTCCGGTGGTAACTCCTCCCGAAGGACCTTATGAATATGACGATGATTTGGATTATGACTCCGAAGCATTCCTCAAAGCATATAAGGGGATACTTTACAAAGGGGCGCATCATATTCCCGGAACCTTGGAGGCGGAGGACTTTGATGAAGGAGCGCAGAATGTGGCCTATTATGAAAGTGATACCAAACCTGCTGATGCGGGTTATAGAGGTGCCCATGCCGTCGATGTGCGTGCGGATGGCAATGCTTCCGGAGGTTATTATATCGGTGATGTGCAACCGGGCGAATGGATGTGCTATACGATTGAAGTGGATGAAGATGGCGCTTACTCCATTGATACTTACTGTGTGAAGGGGGATGGTTCCGAAGGTAGTTTCTACTTTGAGGTAGACGGGCGCGGTGCAAGCCGTGGCATCGCCATGCCTCTTGGCGGCTGGACTGATTTCAGCCATAAGGCGACTGCCGAGGACATTCAATTGACCAAAGGCAAGCATGTTCTGAAGAACTTTGGCAGTACGCCGGGGAATATAGATAAGTTCGTGTTTAGACGTACGGGAAAGCTGGAAGAACTTTCCAGTTCCTTCACTTATCCGGTTACTAAGTCTATGAGTAACCCTCTTTTCACGGGTTTCGATTCACCGATGTATAATAGTTGGCTGAAAGGTCCTCTCTATACGGCTGACGCTTCGGCGCATGTATGGAACATCAATGGGAAAGAAGTGCTTTATGTATATGCTTCGCATGATATGGAGCCCGCACTTGGTTGCGACCGTATGGACCGCTATCACGTCTTCTCTACTGAAGATATGGTAAATTGGACGGATCATGGTGAAATAATGAATGCCGCTACTGTGCGACTGCATGCAGGTTGGGGCTGTGATGGTTTTATGTGGGCTCCTGATTGCGTTTACAATCCTGCGGACCAGACCTATTACTTTTACTTCCCGCACCCCTCCAATGCTGCCAACTGGAATAAGACCTGGCGTGTGGGAGTAGCCACCAGCAAATATCCGGATAAAGAATTTCGTGTGGTGGCCTATGTGGAAGGTATGCCTGCTGAGATTGATCCTTGCGTATTTATAGATGATGACGGGCAACCCTATATCTATAACGGCGGCGGTGGCAAGTGCTATGGCGGTAAGTTACGGAAAGACGACTGGACCAAGCTGGACGGTGAGGTAAAACCGATGACCGGTCTGAATGATTTTCACGAAGCCACCTGGGTACACAAAAGAAATGGAGTTTATTATCTCTCGTATGCTGATAATAATTCGGGTGCCAACCGCCTGAACTATGCTACCAGTGGCTCCCCACTCGGGCCATGGAAGTATCAGGGCGTTTATCTGGGGCCTACCACCTGTGATACCAGTCACGGTTCCATCGTGGAGTATAAAGGTGAATGGCATGCTTTCTATCACACATCTGACTTTTCGGGGCAGGGTAATCTCCGTTCGGTTTGCGTGGATAAGTTATACTATAATTCCGATGGTACCATACAGATGGTAAAACAAACTCGTGTATTGAAGTGATTATTTGAACGACTACTACCAGGTGGTTTTATCGCCTGCTATGGTTTACCGAGTTATTCTTTACATATTAATGCGGGTCAGGAGTTGAGGCTGATTCATAATCGTACAGCGATGAGTTAAATATCAAGCGGTATGACCTGCCCCATATCCTCTCCGTCTCCTCTCCGTTTCCCCTCCGTATTGAGGTACCTGTCGGCAGGGTGGAAGCAGAAGGGAACGGGTTTGAAGGTGGTTGGAGCGAGGAACAACACCTGACTCGCATTATTACTTAACGAAATAAATAATAGTGAAATGAAAAATATATTTCTTTTTTTTCTTGTTTTTCTTGCAATTGTGCAGGTTAAGGCTCAGTCCTTTACCGGTGAGAAAACGGATTGGCATGGCTTCGACCGCTATGATTTTGTAATGAGTGAAACAACGTTTCAGATTCAGCCGATAAAGGCCACACAACGTGAGGGAGCCGGCGTTGCCGGTCCGGAAAGGGGAATGCGCAGATGTATCGTTGTTGTCCCGAAACAGGCTGCTGAAGGCAATCCCTGGTCGTGGCGCGGTTGTTATTGGGACCATCAGCCGCAAGCTGAAATAGAGCTGTTGAAGCGTGGCTTCCATATAGCCTATATCACTACCGACCCCGACCAGACATGGGACGTCTGGTACAATTTCCTGGTCAATGAACATGCCCTCTCGCCTAAACCCGCATTTATCGGCATGAGCCGAGGCGGAGCTAATTCTTTCACTTGGGGAACTGAGCATCCCGACAAAGTATTAGCTATTTGCGCCGATAATCCCGGACTTTCGCAGAAGAGTCTGATGGGTATGGACAAGCTTGCCCGGCAGGATGTTCCTATCTTGAATATTTGTGGCAGTATTGATCCTATACTCAATAATACTTATGCCATTCAAGGCGTTTATCAGGGGAATGGCGGACGCATGTCGGTTCTGATTAAAGACGGTACCGCGCATCATCCGCACAGCCTGCAAGATCCGAATATTATTGCCGATTTCATCGAGCAGGCCTACAAGGAGAAGTCTGCCGGAAAACCGGCATTCCTGCCGGATACATATCAGAAGAGCAACTTCTACAGTACAGTCCCCGCTTACTCCTACGCCAAGCAAGAAAAGCTTTGGATGACATCGTGGGGACCTTATTTTACGGGTAATTACCCTAAGTATCTGTTCTCGCTGGAAGGTGTGGAAGGCTCGGTAACGGTCATCGCTCCGGAAAAGCCCGCCGTCGGTAATCCCTGGATTTTCCGTTGCGACCAGCCTGATGGCACTTCCGCCGTGGATTTGGGATTGCTCGCGCGTGGCTTTCACATTGTGGTCGCTCCCATAGCCTATAATGCTGACGGGCCTTTATTCGACCAGTGGAACATTGCGTATAATTATCTTGTGAATAAGGGATTTGCCCCACATCCTGTGATGGCCGGGCGTGGAGGCGCGACGGGTGAAGTGTATGCCTGGGCTATTGAAAATCCGGATAAAGTCGCCGGCATTTATGGAGAGAATCCTATCCTGCGCTCGTCTTTGGCAAAGACGCAGCCTTTGGACAATCTGAAGCCACTCAGCAAGGCGAAAGTCCCTATCCTGCACGCTTGCGGAAGCCTTGACCCTAATCTGAAAACCCAGACAGGGGAAGTCCGGAAACGTTATGCCGGTAAGATGACGGTAATTGTAGATGCCGGACGCGGGCATTATCCGATGGCTCCCCAAAAGCCGGAGAGGATAATAGAGCTGATTGAAAATATGGTTAAATAGTGGACAAATAAGCTGCTTTACTTAATTTTAATCGGCTATTAAGTCTTTTTTAATCGAAAGGGAAAGCGCCCGCTCCTATATTTGCCTTCGCGAATAAATATAAACTAAAACCGTTATATCATGAAATTTACACATTGCTTAGCCTCTGTAGCTTTAGTCTCCGTATTGGGTGCTTGTGGAGGTGTACAAAATCAAGTAGCTGCCGCCCAAAGTCCGGTGGACTATGTAAATCCTTACATGGGAAATATCAGCCACTTGCTGGTTCCCACTTTCCCTACGATCCATTTACCGAACAGTATGCTCCGCGTTTATCCGGAACGGGCGGATTACACAACGGATATGTTGAATGGACTTCCTTTGATTGTGACCAGTCATCGCGGCAGCTCTGCTTTCAACCTGAGTCCGTATCAGGGAGATAATCTTCGTCCGGTTGTAGCTTATAGTTATGACAATGAGAAACTGAAGCCCTATTACTATGAAGTGGTTCTGGATGATGAGGAAATAAACGTGAAGTATGCGCCCTCCCGCCAGTCGGCTCTCTATCAGATAGATTATGGCAAGCGGGATAAGCCGGTGTATATGATGATCAATTCGCGTAATGGTGCCATTAAGGCAGGCGACGGGTTTGTGAGCGGCTATCAGCAATTGGAGAATAATACGCGGGTCTTCCTGTACATAGAGTCGGACGTCGCCCCTATAGAAACCGGCATTCTGGCTGATGGTAAAATAGATGCCGGTAAGAAAGAAGCCGAAGGACGCGATGCCTGTGCCGTTATGCGCTTTGCCGATGGAACGAAGACGGTCAGTCTGCGCTATGGAATTTCATTTATAAGCGAAGAGCAGGCTAAGAAGAACCTGCAACGTGAATTGCCCGACTATAACCTGCAGGCTTTGGCCGAAAAGGGGCGCCAGCTATGGAATAAAGCCTTGAGCGATATTCAGGTAGAAGGCGGCAGCGAGACGGACAAGCGGGTGTTTTATACATCGCTCTACCGTGTATTCGAGCGTCCCGTCTGCATCAGCGAAGGCGGCCGTTATTTCAGCGCGTTCGACGGAAAGATACATGATGATAATGGCGAGCCGTTCTACACGGACGATTGGATTTGGGATACCTACCGTGCCGCCCATCCTTTGCGCCTGCTGATTGACGAAGGAACAGAAAAAAGTGTGATTGATTCTTATCTGCGCATGGCGGAACAGATGGGCGACATGTGGATGCCTACTTTCCCCGAAATCACGGGTGACTCCCGCCGCATGAACTCCAACCATGCCGTGGCCACTGTGACCGATGCGGCCGCTAAAGGCCTGCAATTCGACTTGGAGAAGGCCTATGAAGCTTGTCGCAAAGGTATAGAGGAAAAGACATTGGCTCCGTGGTCGGGCGCCGCTGCCGGCTGGATAGACGATTTCTATAAGAAGAACGGATATATCCCGGCACTCCAGGCGGGAGAGAAGGAGACGGACCCGAATGTACATCCGTTTGAGAAACGTCAGCCGATTGCCGTTACACTGGGGACTTCCTATGATCAATGGTGCTTATCGAGAATCGCTGATATGCTGGGAAAGAAAGATGATGCTGCCCATTATCTGAAGTGCGCTCATAATTACCGCAATGTGTATAATGCTGAAACGGCTTTCTTTCATCCGAAGGATAAGGACGGCAAGTGGATTGAACCGTTCGACTATCGTTTCTCCGGAGGTATGGGCGCCCGTGAATATTATGGCGAGAACAATGGTTGGGTCTATCGTTGGGATGTTCCCCACAATGTAGCCGACTTGATTGCCTTGATGGGAGGCCGCGAACAGTTCGTAGCCAATCTGGACCAGACTTTCCGCGAACCGCTGGGACGCGGCAAATATGCTTTCTACGCGCAGATACCTGATCACACGGGTAATGTAGGTCAATTCTCAATGGCCAACGAACCGAGTCTGCACATCCCTTATCTCTACAACTATGCCGGTCAGCCTTGGAAGACGCAAAAGCGTATCCGCCAGCTGCTGAAGATGTGGTTCCGCAATGACCTGATGGGATTGCCGGGAGATGAAGACGGCGGCGGCATGTCGGCATTTGTCGTATTCTCTTCTTTAGGTTTCTATCCGGTGACTCCGGGCTCCCCGTCTTATAACATCGGCAGCCCTCTGTTCGCTAAAGCTAAAGTGACGCTGAGCAATGGAAAAGTGTTTGAAATAGAGGCGCAAGGCGCATCGGACGAGAACAAATATATCCAGTCCGCAACGTTGAATGGCAAGGAATGGAATAAGCCCTGGTTCAGCCATGACGATATAAAAGATGGAGGAAAGCTGGTATTGGTAATGGGCGACAGACCCAATAAGGCATGGGGCAGTGCGGCAGACTCTGTTCCCCCCTCTGCCGGCAAGTAGGCATCTATAGTGCGCAGAGTGGGCTATCGATAAGTAGGAACAGCTGACTTTAGCCCCTTGGTAAGCAAGGGGACGGCTAAATACTATGAATACTGTGAATATCATGAATATTATGAAGAGAAGAATCAAGATTGTATATATCATACTGTTGACGCTTATGGTCTGTGCCGCCCGAACGACACAGGCTCAGGAGCTTTATAAAAATGAAAGTGCTCCCATCCACGAACGTGTCATGGACTTATTGTCACGTCTGTCGGTTGAGGAGAAGATTAGTTTGCTGCGTGCCACGTCACCGAGCATCTCCCGTCTGGACATTCCTAAATATTATCATGGCAACGAGGCGCTTCACGGAGTGGTTCGTCCGGGACGGTTCACGGTGTTTCCGCAGGCCATCGGACTGGCGGCCACCTGGAATCCTGTGTTGCAGGAACAAGTGGCTACGGTCATTTCTGATGAGGCACGTGCCCGTTGGAACGAACTGGAGCAGGGACGGGAGCAGAAAAGCCAGTTCAGCGATTTGCTGACCTTTTGGTCGCCTACAGTGAATATGGCGCGTGACCCGCGCTGGGGGCGTACCCCCGAGACATACGGTGAAGACCCGTATCTGAGTGGCGTCATGGGCACCGCTTTCGTGAAAGGCTTGCAAGGCAATGACAGCCGTTACTTGAAGATTGTATCGACTCCCAAACATTTTGCGGCCAATAATGAAGAGCATAACCGTTTTGTCTGCAATCCGCAAATATCAGAGAAACAACTGCGCGAATACTATTTCCCGGCCTTTGAGGCATGTGTGAAAGAGGGTAAGTCCGCATCCATCATGTCCGCTTATAATGCGTTGAACGACGTGCCTTGTACGCTGAACGCCTGGCTGCTGACCAAAGTGTTGCGTAATGACTGGGGATTCGAGGGGTATGTGGTTTCCGATTGCGGAGGCCCTTCCTTGCTGGTCAACGCGCATAAGTACGTGAAGACTAAAGAGGCCGCGGCCGCCCTCTCCATAAAGGCGGGCTTAGACCTGGAATGTGGCGACGATGTATACGATGAGCCTTTGCTGAGTGCCTACCGCCAGTATATGGTTACGGATGCCGACATAGACTCGGCTGCCTATCGTGTGCTGTGGGCGCGTATGCGGCTGGGACTATTCGATAGCGGGGAGAAGAACCCGTATACGAAGATATCTCCCGCAGTGATAGGGTCGGCGGAGCATCAGGAAGTGGCGCTGAACGCGGCTCGCGAATGTATCGTGCTGCTTAAGAATCAGAAAAAGATGCTGCCGCTCAATGCAAGGACAATCAAGTCCATAGCGGTGGTAGGCATCAATGCCGGCAGTAGTGAGTTCGGCGATTATAGCGGTTCGCCGGTGATAGCTCCGGTCTCTGTCTTGCAAGGCATCAAAGACAGGGTAGGCGAGGGCGTGAAAGTGGTATATGCTCCGTGGAAGTCGGCTGTGGATGGCCTGGAACTCATACAGGGGGCGAGCTTCCCGGAAGGGCTGCAAGCCGAGTACTTTGATAACACGAAGTTGCAGGGCACTCCGAGAGTGCGCAAGGAAGAGTGGATCAACTTTGAGCCTGCCAACCAGGCTCCTGATCCTTTCTTACCTAAATCTCCTTTGTCCGTTCGCTGGACAGGCAAGTTGCGCCCCGCGGTTACCGGACAATATACCCTCAGTCTTACATCCGATGATGGTTGCCGTCTGAGCATTGACGGCAAAATGCTGATTGACGCGTGGCCGGGACATGCGGTTCGTACAGATACGGCCGCCATTTATCTGGAAGCCGGAAAGGATTATCAGTTGAAGGCTGAGTATTATGATAATCGCGACTATGCCATCGCTAAATTGCAATGGCGGGTTCCTCAAGTTGGCAAAGTCACTCGTCTGGATTTGTATGGCGAAGCCGGAAAAGCGGTGCGCGAGTGCGAGACGGTGGTTGCCGTATTGGGCATCAATAAGTCGATAGAGCGTGAAGGGCAAGACAGATATGACATTCAGCTTCCGGCAGACCAGCGGGAGTTTCTGCAGGAGATCTATAAGGTAAACCCGAATATCGTAGTCGTATTGGTTGCGGGCAGCTCACTGGCCGTCAACTGGATGGACGAGCATGTACCTGCCATCGTCAATGCCTGGTATCCCGGCGAGAGTGGAGGCAGGGCTGTGGCGGAAGTCCTGTTCGGTGATTATAATCCGGGTGGCCGCTTGCCGTTGACCTATTACAGGAGTCTGGATGAGCTTCCTCCGTTTGATGATTATGACATCACCAAGGGGCGTACTTATAAATACTTCAAAGGGGATGTGCTGTATCCTTTCGGTTATGGCTTGAGTTATACTTCATTCAAGTACTCCAATCTGCAAGTGGCGGATGGCGAGGAAGAAGTGAGCGTTTCATTCCAGTTGAAGAACACGGGTAAATATGCGGGTGACGAGGTTGCCCAAGTCTATGTGAAACTTCCTGAGCGAGATGAAGCGATGCCGGTGAAAGAGTTGAAAGGCTTTGAGCGCATTTCATTGAAGAGCGGCGAAAGCGGGAAAGTGACTATCAAATTGCGGAAAGACCTGTTGCGCTATTGGGACGAGGCGAAAGGAAAGTTTATCTATCCTTCCGGTGACTATTACATAATGGTAGGTGCGTCTTCGGCTGATATTCGTTTGCAAAAGGTGGTCTCTGTCCTGCAAAAGACAAAAGTGGTTTGTGTAGGAGCCAGCATCACAGCCGGAGCCACTACCGCCAATCCGGATACGGATTCTTATCCGGCTCAGTTCGGCCGTTTGTTGGGGAGTGGATATAAAGTCACGAATTACGGAGTAAGCAGTAGCACAATGCTTCGTCGCGGTGACTTCCCTTATTGGAAAACGAAAGAATATCAGAAAGCGTTGGCATCCAATCCGGATGTGGTATTTATAGATCTGGGGGGAAATGACAGCAAAAGCATTAACCGTCCTTATATGCGTGAGTTTGACAAAGACTGCCGCGATATGATTGACGCTTTCGCGCAACTTCCCTCTAAGCCCCGTATCATTCTGCTGACTCCGATTGTCTCTTTCGAGAAAGACTCGAACGGCATTTATGATGAGGTGATTGTGAAAGATGTGGCCCCCGCCACTATCAGTGCCGCGCGGAAGAAGAATGTAGAGGTCATTAATATGCATCCGGTGCTCGACAAGCACCCGGAATTGATGAAAGACGGCATTCATCCCAATGCGGAAGGCTCGGAAATGATGGCTAAGGTTATGTACGATTATCTGATTTCCCATCCTGAAAAGTGAATAAGGCATGGGTCATTGCTTAGGCGCAACCGATTATTAACTCTTCACCCCATGGAGATTATTAATTACTAATATCAACACACATTTACTTATGAAAAAACATTTTTATTCTATTTTTGCATTATTCCTGGCGGGTGCTATGTTCTCCTGCCAGTCTCCTAAAAACAGTTCGGCGAAAGAAGAAGCAGCCGGAATTGACAGCATGGCTCCCAATCCGTTTATCACGCACATGTACACAGCCGATCCCTCGGCGCATGTATGGGCGGACGGACGCCTGTATGTATATGCTTCGCATGATATAGATCCTCCGCGTGGTTGCGATTTGATGGACCGCTATCATGTATTCTCTACGGATGATATGGTGAATTGGACGGATCATGGTGAAATTCTGAATTCATCACAAGTTCCCTGGGGACGCAAGGAGGGCGGATTTATGTGGGCTCCCGACTGTGCTTACAAAGATGGTACGTACTATTTCTATTTCCCGCATCCCAGTGACACGAAATGGAACGACAGTTGGAAGATAGGTGTAGCCACCAGCAAGGAGCCGGCCGCTAACTTTACCGTGCAGGGATATATCGAAGGAATGGACCCGTTGATCGACCCTTGTGTATTTGTGGACGATGACGGCCAGGCCTATATCTACAACGGTGGCGGCCAGATTTGCAAAGGTGGCAAACTGAAAGATAATATGGTGGAACTGGATGGAGAAATGAAGAAGATGGAAGGTCTGGAAGACTTCCACGAAGCTACATGGATTCATAAATATAACGGGAAATACTACCTCTCTTATTCCGATAACCACGACGAGAACTGGAACGATGGTGTGAAAGGCGACAACCGTATGCGTTATGCCATCAGTGACAATCCGCTCGGTCCCTGGAAATCCATGGGTATCTATATGGAGCCTACCGACAGCTATACCAATCATGGCTCTATCGTAGAATATAAAGGTCAGTGGTTTGCATTTTACCACAACAGTGCTTTGTCCAATCATGATTGGTTGCGCTCTATTTGTGTGGATAAGCTCTATTACAACGAAGACGGAACCATTCAGATGGTGAAACAGCGGAAATAGGACACAGGATAGCTTATGAAGCTAATAAGTCTGATTTTACTGTTCCCGCGGAGCTGTTTCAGTGCGGCAGGCGTCAGGTGTGGGTGGAAGTGTTACACTGACCATTAAAATGATACGATAAAAAGCAACAGAATATAGATCTCTAATTAGTTGCCCAGCCATAAGTCCGATTAGCACTCGGCTTATGGCTGGGTATATCTACAGATATTAAATCACTGGTGGGTTTCAATAGACAGACTACCTTTGAACACTCTTTATGCGTATTATTAATCAGAACGATTCAATTTTAATTAATAATTGAGCACACTTTAAAAAGTCTTTTTTATCAGGAATTAACGCCCCACAGAGACTTCTGAGAGGGAGTGAAATTGCTAAAATGCATTTTTTAAAGTGGACTCATAATTAAGTCTTTTTTATTACTTCTGTTAATCTTCTCCCACTATCTTTAGCAAATGAAAAATACTCGTACCCATGAAAGGAGCAGGCGATAGTATAAGTCACAACTACTAATAAGTAAATTGAAGGCCGTTTAGACAGCGTTTGAAAGCTGTTTAAAGGCAACTAAAGAATCAAGTTGTTTTCTATATATCACTAAAACGGTCACAAGCTATTTCTTTGAATATTATATAATTAACGTTCAATCTACAAAACCATATAAAATATTAACCGAATAATAACATTTTATCATGAAAAAAGTATTTCTTTTCATCCTACTCTGTGGATGTATTGCTCTATCGGGCACACTCAGTGCTGCCGAAGGACAGCTAATGGCCGGAACGGCTAAAATCAACATTACTCCTAAACAAAACATCCCCCTACATGATTCTGTGTATGCGCGTGCTCTTGTGATGGAGATCGGTGATGCGCGTGTAGCGCAGGTATCTGTCGATCTGGCCGGTTTTTATAGTGACCGCGTGGCCAATGTCTGCAAAGAAAAATATGGCGTCACGCAGTTGCTGGTCTGTGCTTCGCATACTCACGAAGACCCTAACATGGCTGATGCCAGGCCTCGCGAGAAGAAATCTGACAACACTCCATTCTTTGAAGAGTGCATCATTAAGGTAGTGGGTGAGGCAATCGGTAATATGTTCCCCGCACGTCTCTCGGCTGGTACGCGTACGTTCCCGCAATTGGGTTTCAATCGCCTTATTATCCGTAAAGATGGGAAGGCTCGCGAATCGTGGGTGGGCGATGAACATTACAATGTAGAAAACCCCGAACGGATACCTTTCGGTCCGGTTGACCCCGAAGTGGGCGTAATTAAAGTGGAAGATATGCAAGGTAATGCCCGTGCCATCGTTATGAATTATGCCATGCATGCGGATCTTGGTTGTTTCAGCTATGAAATTTCGGCCGACTATCCTGGATTTGCTTGTAGGAAGGTGGAAGAAGCGTTTGATAACAAAGCTGTCTGCCTCTTTGTAGCCGGTGGGGGCGGTAATGTAGAAGGGTTGATGATTAGCCGGCGGCGTTCGGGGCCCAATGATCCCATCAAAACAGATTACAAGCCCATTCAGCGCACAGGAGAATTGCTTGGCATCGAAGTGATTAAGTTAGCCAACGCATTACATGCCTCCAGTGATAACACCTCTTTCAAAATGCGTACAGACTCGTTACAATTCTCTACTCGTGGAGACAAAAACAGTAAGGTAAATGTCCATATCGCTACATTCCTCATTAATGACTTTGCAATAGCCGTTTGCCCCGGTGAAATGTTCGTACAACTTCAATTGGAGTGGAAGGCAAAAGCCAGACTGGCCGATGTGACTCCCCTCTTTTGGGGTTATACGTATGTAAAAGGACGTTCACCGGGTTATGTAGCCGATGTACGTTCAGCGGCATTGGGAGGGTTTGGTGCCGAGGCCATCATCAACAAGCATTTAGAAAACTTGTATATACTCAATGACCAACGTGCAAGCATACTCTTTAAGTAAAATGGGATATATTTAAATGAATGATCAACAAGAGAGTGTTCTAATCTTTATTTAGACACACTCTCTTGTCACAATTATATATTGAAGAATGAGATCCGCAATATTTGTAATAGAGTTGTGCAGTATATTATTCTGCTGTACTTCTCTGTTCGCTTCCGGGAAAGATAAGGATAAGGTATTTATACAGTTCATTATGAATGGACAGAGCCTGTCAACGGGACATCAGTCCTATCCGGTTATTTCAACGGAACATTTCAAAGGTAATTACATGCTGGGCAACCAAGTGTGGATAAACTATGGAAATACCGGAGAACTTAAGTTTGAGCCATTGGTGGGAACCGTTTCCGAGGCTTTCGCTCATGAGAAGCACTTCAAAAGCAGACGAGCCGGCACTATAGCCGAATGTCCTTTACTGGGAGCCGTCAATCACCTTCGGTTGAAACAACCCAGGATGCCCCGTATTCTGGCCACTTCGGTAGGAGTGAGCGGGGCAAGTGTAGAAGAGCTCTCCAAGGAGTCGGAGACACGTACGGCGTATAAAGAGTTTGTAACATCATTACAGTCGGCAGCTCGGGTAGCTGCCCGGGAAGATGCGAAAATCTGTTGTCCTGCAATTTTCTGGATGCAAGGTGAGTTCAACTATGATCCGAATCCGGAAAAGGGACTGCGCGCTAATGTGCCTAATACGACTGATAAACGGGAGTATAAGGAACTGCTTGTGAATATAAAGAATAATATGCAAAAAGACATACTGCAACAGTATGGTCAGCCACATAAGCCGGTGTTTATCACTTATCAGACAGGGGCGCAATATATGCGTGATACCCTTTCTATCTCGATGGCTCAACTGGAAGCGGCTAACGAATATGATGATATTATCTGTGCGGGACCCATTTACCCAATGACCGACCGAGGCGGACATCTTGACGGCAATGGATATCGCTGGTTTGGTGAGATGTTGGGAAAAGTGTATTATCAATCTCAAGTACAGGGCAAACCCTTTCAGCCGTTGCAACCTACGGCAATTGCGAGAGAAACACTTCCCACTCAAATACGTATCAAGTACCATGTGCCGGTTCGTCCATTGGTATTTGATACCTAAGATCAAGGATTATGGTTTTGAGGTATACTTGCGCGATTATCGTCAAGAAAACAAACAAATCATTAAACGGGTAGAGATAGATGGTGATGATGTGGTGTTAACCTGTGAGCAACCTTTAGTTGGAGATGTCATAGTGGTATATGCCGGTACCCGTTCATTTATAGAAGACCGTCCGAAGGGAAAAGATGGATTGCAAGGGCATGGAAATTTGCGCGATAGCGATCCGTACAAGGCTTTCTTTAAGTATGAAGATTTGGATGAGGTACAGAAAGATGGTACTTTTATACATCCACGCGATAGTTCTGAGACAAGACTTCGTCCTGATTATGAGCCGAAAGACCGAAAAGGAAGAGTGATTTATGGAAAGAAATATCCACTATATAACTTTAGTGTAGGCTTTTATTATAAATTGCCTGCAGAGAGTAAGCAAAAAAGTGTGTTAGGAAACTAAGAGTGTAATTGGGTAGTGATTCTTCTCTCATCAACTCAGTATCAGAATTTCTCAAATCACTAAACAAGATGATTCCCTGTTCACATTCAATGATGTGAATAGGGAATCTCCTATTTAATGGGTTGACTTGTTTATTCTATATATAGATAATCATAGTGTACAACGGGTTTCTTCCCGTGCTTCCCCATCGCTTCCTTGGCTTGAACAGAGTTGCAGTTTGCTTTGCCTACTCCTACCGGATTTCCTTCGAAGTCAATGATCCGCACGATGTCATCTTTTTCAAATTCTCCTTCAATGGCAGTTATACCGACGGGCAGGATGCTGATTGCTTTATCTGAATTTAGCACTTCGGTAGCACACTGGTTGATGTGCAACTCACCTTTGGCAAACCCTTCACTGTGAGCAATCCATTTTTTTATACTGGATACAGGTTCGGCAGAAGGCGTAAAGCGGGTGCAGAGAGTACTTTCGGGATGTTGAATCAAATCGACAAGGATATTATCGCATTTACCGTTGGCAATGATTACGGTGATTCCTTCATCGGCCACTTTGCGGGCAATATTGGTTTTAGTCAGCATACCTCCACGTCCGAAACTGGATTTGGAAGTCTGAATATAGGAGGACAGATCTTTGCCCTGGCCTATCTCCCGTATCACCTCCGAGGCAGGATCGGTAGGAGAACCATTATAGATACCATTGATATTGCTGAGTATGATTAATGCCTGTGCATCCATCATAGAGGCAATCAGACCGGACAATTCATCATTATCCGTAAACATTAATTCGCTTACGGAAATCGTATCGTTTTCATTGACAATAGGAATGACTCCGTTCTCTAACATCACCGTCATACAGTTCTTCTGGTTAAGGTAATGCCTGCGGGTTGCGAAATTCTCTTTCATTGTCAGTACTTGTCCTACAGTAATGCCATGTTCACGAAAGAGTTCGTAGTAACGATTGATGAGTTTGGCTTGTCCTATGGCGGAGAATAACTGGCGTTGATCTACGCTATCCAGTTTTTTGGTCGGATGCACTTCACTACGTCCGGAAGCAACGGCCCCGGAAGATACAAGTATAATTTCTACTCCTGTTTTATGCAGTTCGGCTATCTGATCGACTAAAGCGGACATACGTGTTACGTCCAGAGTGCCGTCACGGCGTGTCAAGACATTGCTGCCAACTTTAACAGCTATTCTCGAAAATTGTTGTTCCATGTGTTGTATATCGTTCTTATGTGGTTTCAGTAAGAGAGTGAAAGGATTATTCTTCGTCTTTTCCTTTATCACGCTCACGGATTATCTCCATGGCATCTTCATATCTTTCCTCACTGACGAGAATGGTTACATCCGGTGCTATGTAAGGTGCGATGGTGCTCATAAGCCCGTCTTTGATAATAGTTGCTATACCATTGTTTTCGAGTAGACCTTTGACAAGTTCTGCTTCCCACGGTGATCCTTTGAACACTTCAACTGTGCGGCTATAGTCGGTTGATTTCATAATGGTAAGTATTAATAGGTTTAATATTACAAAGATAATGCAAATCGAATGCATAACTTTCATGTTTACATGAAAAAGTTATGCTGAGATGCAGCTTATCTTCTTCAAATATAACAAGTATTTCGGAAAAAAGGTTTGTTTTCCGGTAAATATTAGTGATTATAGTTCTATTCGTTGTACGGTGACCGCTTCGTTCAGGAAGGTGGATGCTGATTCAATAAACTTCTCTTCCGCTTCCGTGGTGTAGTAAGTACAGTTTCCACCTTTCGTGCATTTGATATCCATTTCCGGATGGCGGTGTAAATAGTCTTTCAAGCTTTCGGCTACCAGTTCGCCTTGCGCCACTGTAGTAATTCCTTCCGGCATGTATTTCTTAATTTTAGGCAGAAGTAAGGGGTAATGGGTACAGCCAAGAATCACAGTATCAATCTGTGCATCTTTCGCCAGAAGTTCATTGATATATTTACGAACGAAATAATCTGTTCCATCTCCTTCGGCTTCGTTGTTTTCTACGAGAGATACCCATAGAGGACAAGCTTCACCTTCTACCCGAATGTCCGGAAAAAGCTTATGGATTTCTAACGGGTAGGATTCTGATTTAATGGTTCCTGCTGTGGCAAGAACACCGACATGGCGACTCTGTGTTATGTGACCTATACATTCAACGGTAGGACGGATGACACCCAATACACGGCGTGCCGGATCCATTCCGGGCAAATCGTTTATCTGTATACTGCGTAATGCTTTGGCAGATGCTGTATTGCAAGCCAGAATGACAAGATGACATCCCATCTCAAACAGTTTAGTGACTGCTTGTAGTGTGAATTCATATACGATTTCGAAAGACCGTGTACCATAGGGAGTGCGTGCATTATCTCCTAAATAAATATAGTCATATTGAGGCAGGGCCTCCCGTATCTTGCTCAGGATAGTCAGTCCGCCATATCCGGAGTCAAATACACCGATAGGGCCGGGGATAGTGGGTAAATTTTGCTTCATAACAGAAAAACTTTGTATAGGCTACAAAGATAATGCAAACCGAATGCAGAACTTTCATGCTTGCATGAAAAAGTTATGCTGGGATGCCGCTTATCTTATTCAAAGATGGAAAAAGGCGTGGACTGCAAACAGTCCACGCCTTTTTCTATCTTTGAATAAGATATGTCTTTACTTAATTCCCAGTTGGGTTTTTACTTTAGTGGTAACATCTACACTCTCTGCACCTACATAAGGTATCGGTGTGCGAGCCAAATCAAAGATATAGACTACGCCTTCTGCTTTACCTACAGCCTGGATAGCGTCATCCAATTTCTTATAGATGGGAGCCAGTGCTTCTTGCTGTGCTTTCTGCATGCTTTGGTAGGCTTCCTGTTGGAATTCTTCTTGTCTTTGAGCCATCTCTTGCAATTCTTTCTGGCGTCTTTCAGCTATATTCCTCGGCAGAGAGTCTGCTTGCTGTTGGAATTCTTGCACTTTCTTGTTGAATTCTGATTGAGTGCGTTCCATTTCTTGAGAATACTTCTTTGACATAGCTTCCAGATCAGCTTGTGCCTTAGTATATTCCGGCATAACAACAATAACCTCCTGAGAGTTCATGTGAGCAAATTTTTGTGCCATCGCTCCCAAAGGAAGAGCGAACAGTACCACGAGTAGTGCGATTTTTTTAAGCATAATGTTTATTGTTTATTTTAATAATTAGTCGTTGAATAAATGCAAATATAGTGCAAACTGAACGCAATACAAAATAAGCTTGCTTATTTTTAATGTTGGAGTGTGGCCATATTCGCGAAGCAAATGTATGAAATTAATTTGAATATCCTAACTTAGCAAGCACTTCATTGCTGATATCAATACGCGGAGAAGCAAAAATGATGCTTGTTGCAGATGCCCGGTCAACGACTACAGAGTATCCTTTCTGCTCCGATATTTCCTTGACCGCATTATAAATCTCATCCTGAATAGGTTGCATCAGGCTTTCGCGTTTCTTGAATAATTCCCCTTCAGGACCGAAATATTTGCGGCGAAGTTCAGCTGCTTCTTTCTCTTTAGCGACAATCGCTTCCTCTTTCTTTCCTTTTTGTTCTTCAGAAAGAAAGACGGCTTCCGATTGATAGTTCTTGTACAACGTCTTGGCTTCCTCGGCAACTTTCTCTACTTCACTCTGCCATTTCTTGGAAACCTGGTTCAACTGTTCGTTTGCACGTTCGTAAGCCGGAATGTTTTTCAGAATATACTCCATATCAATCAAGGCAAACTTTTGTGCATTGGCTGTCATACCTACGGCAAACAGCAAGATCATTAATAAAACAGACTTTCTCATAACGTTTGGTTTTTGTGATACAATTAGAATTCTTGTCCTAAGATAAAGTGGAATTGACTGCCACCGTAATCTGAGGAACCACGTATTTTATCGAAACCATAAGCCCAGTCAATACCCATCATACCGATCATCGGCAGGAAGATACGGACACCGACACCTGCGGAACGTTTCAATTCGAATGGATTGAAATTCTTCACATCATGCCATGCATTACCGGCTTCTACAAAACCTAACGCATAAATACTGGTACTTGTTTCCAGCATCAGCGGATATCTTAACTCAAGTCCGAGACGGGTATAAGCGTAACCTTCGTAACCGTAAGGAGTCAATGAACTGTTTTCATAACCACGAAGGGCAATGCTTTCCGTTGCGTAGCTGGAGTAACCGGTCATACCGTCACCACCTACATCGAATGTTTCGAACGGAGATTTCTTATACTTGTTGTAGTGTCCCAGCAAACCGAATTCAACACGGCCCATCAATACCGGGGTACGTTTAACTGCTACCGGGTCCATCAACGGGATGTACACTTTGGATTTGAATTTCCATTTGTGATATTCAATCCATTTGTGCATCTTGTTCATGTCGTCCTGGCTGGTAGTACTGTACTTGCTGTAGTCAGTTCCATCAAACAGTGAGTACGGCGGAGTTAACTGTACTGACAATGAGAACTCTGAACCGGAACGGGGATAGATCGGATTGTCAATAGAACTACGAGACAATGTCAGGTTAATACTAAGGTTGTTACACTTACCGTTTGTAACGGGGAAGTACTGCCAGTCGCTCAGGATATAGCGTTGGTAAGATAACTCAGCTGTAAACTGGAAGTAGTCATCCGGCCATTTCAAACGCTTACCGAACATGGCAGCCACACCGAACATCTTGATAGACTTGTCGGGGTCGTAATAGTTCTCATAGCTGTTGTAGTTGCCGTAATTATACATACCATAACCATACATGCCACTATACATACTGTTGTAATAGCTATTCATATATGCTGAGTTGTAGTAGCGGCTACTGATATCTGTCTGTACGGAATAGAAGGCCGACAGAGAGAATGCGTTCGGACGTTTACCGCCGAACCACGGGTCATAGAATGAAATGCTATAGGATTGGTAATACTTGGCATTAGTCTGTCCGCTGACGGTCAAGGTCTGGCCATCACCCTGCGGCAGGATACCACGGTAGTTTTCACCCGGATGCAACAAGTTGGCCAGTGAGAAGTTAGTGAACTTCAAACTCAGCTTACCGATGATACCGGTTTGTCCCCAACCGGCAGAGAATTCCACCTGGTCGTTAGCTTTGGATACCAGATCGTAACCTATATCTACGGTTCCGTCTTCCGGTCTTGGTTGAATATCCGGTTTGATTTGTTCCGGGTCGAAGTGTCCCATCTGCTGGATTTCACGCATAGAACGCATCAGGTCTTCACGGCTGAACAGGTCACCCGGACGGGTACGGAGTTCACGGCGTACTACGTTTTCATACAAACGGTCGTTACCATTGATGCTGATCTTATTAATGGTAGCCTGGCGGCCTTCGAAAATACGCATTTCCAGGTCGATGGAGTCTCCTACGATATTTACTTCTACGGGCTCGAGGCTGTAGAACAAATAGCCGTTGTTATAGTAGAGGTTACCGATAGCATCTTCGTCTGACATGGTACGTTCTTCCAGTAATTTCTGGTTGTATACATCACCTTTCTTCATGCGAAGCATAAAGTTCAACTGTTCGGAAGGATACAAGGTGTTACCTACCCACGTTACATTACGCAGATAATATTTTTCTCCTTCATCAATCTTCATGAAGATGTCTACGGTGCGGTCATCGTACGGTTTGATGCTGTCTTCTACGATCATAGCATCGCGATAGCCTAATTCGTTGTACTTATCGATGATCAACTGCTTATCTGCCTCGAAGTTTTCTTCCACGAACTTCTTGGTACGGAACAGATTGAGCAATTTATTCTTTTCGTTGGTCTTCTTCATGATGCGTTTCAACTTCTTAGTTGCAATCGCTTCATTGCCAACGATGGTGATTTCGTGTACTTTTACCTTCTCCTTTTTGTCAATGTCGATATCCACGATCACCTGGTTATCGTTGGATACATCGTCTTTCTGCGAGATGATAACTTCTGCATTCTTAAATCCTTTATCATCAAAGTAGCGCTTAATCAAAGTTTTGGCGCGGTCAATGACATTAGGAGTCACCTGTCCGCCCTTAATCATACCGATTCGGCTTTCTATATCCTCGCGCTCTGACTTCTTCACGCCGTGATAGCGGATATCGGATACACGCGGACGCTGAGTCAGATGAATCGTAAGCCAGACCTTATCGCCTTCTATCTTATCTGCGGTGATTTGAACATTGGAGAACAGACCATGCTTCCAGTAACGCTTACAAGCCTGAGTGACTTCGTCACCCGGTATGGTAATCGTTTGTCCTACAGACAAACCGGATAGTCCGATCAGTACGTAGTCCTCATAGTTCTTAACTCCTTCTACTTTAATTTCTGCAATTTCATACTTCTTGGGTGTTCCCGAATAGAGAATAACCGGTTTTGCTGCATCATTATCGATGCCATTGGCATCTTGAGCCGCACTTGTCAGTACACAACCGAAGAGGCAGATAAACGCTGTGAGTATAGAGAAAATACGATAGTGCATTTATGTTTTTGATTAAATATGTTTGAGTTTAACTGATTTGTTCACTGGTTTTGCCGAATCTGCGTTCCCGTCTCTGGTAGTCGCAAATGGCTTTGCAAAGTTCCTCTTCCCGAAAATCGGGCCAATAGGTTTCACAAAAATAAAGTTCCGAATACGCGCATTGCCAAAGAAGGTAATTACTCAGACGGATTTCTCCACCGGTGCGTATCAGCAAGTCGGGATCAGGCATGAAGTGGGTAGTCAGGTGCTTTGACATTAAATCGCAGTCGATCTGTTCGGGTGTCAATTCTCCTTTCTGCACCAAAGCGGCAATTTGCCGGCTGGCTTCTGTGATTTCCCAACGTGAAGAGTAGCTGAGTGCAAGTACCAGGCACATGCCTGTATTCTTAGAAGTATTTTCTACGCAATTGTATAAACGTGTCTGTACATTTGCGGGTAACTTTTCTATATCTCCGATGATCTGGAAACTGATGTTGTTCTTCATGAACGTGTCCTCTTCGATGGAGTCGAAAAGAAGGCTCATCAAGGCTGCCACTTCGTCTGTCGGGCGGTTCCAGTTTTCGGTTGAGAACGTATATAGGGTCAGATATCTGATGCCCAGTCTGGCTGCCTCTTCGGCTATTACATGGACGGTTTCTGCACCGACCTGATGTCCGTAGCTGCGCTCGTGTCCGCGCTGCTTCGCCCATCGTCCGTTGCCATCCATGATAATCGCCACATGCTGGGGTATCCGGCTCAAATCAATTTGTTCTTTATATTGCATCTTTTTTTAGTTGTTACATTCCTTACATCTTGGGAAGAGGTCGTAGGTGAGGAAAAAGACGGTGAATGCATAACTGTCTTTATTCTTCCAACCTTTTCCTTTTATCTGGTATGGGTCTTCCAGTTGCAAACCTTCCCGTTGAGTAACATCCAACTGGTCGCTAAGGCTGAACCGCATCGTAAACTCGCATCCTATATTGATGCGTGGGGTTGCTTTGAATTTTATTCCCACTCCTATGGGGATGTTCATCGTAAAGACCGTCTTTACAGGCTTTGGTGCAAACGTAAAACCCAATCCACCCAATATATAAGGTGTAAACCGACGGTCCCCCCGGTACGTATTACCGATACCATATCCCAAAAAGTTATATTCAAACTGTGCTCCCAAATCGATTATAGTCCGTTTGAAAGTGGCATACTCTCCATTCGGATACACATTTTTGAAATCTCTCGTGTCGCCGGAAATCCTGCCGGCTGTCAGATTGCCTTTTATTGCCATGTGTGGATTCAGTAAGTACCGGGCTATAAAACCTCCCGCTATACCTGTGTCTTTAAACGGGGTGCTGTTATTTGCATCTCCCATATAAAAACTTCCTCCAATGGCTCCTCCCATCTCCCAAGTATATTCTTCCTGTGCCATGGCACAACAGAATGGGAACATGAGCAGGCAAAATACTATCTTTATATTTCTTGTAATAGTCATACCGTTTTCTTGTTACTCCTTTTATATATAAGGAAACGGAAATTTGACTATTTTATTATTGTTGCTTGAAACCCAGTTTGTTTAAACGTCCACGCCAAACAGAACCGTCGCTGCTCCATACAATCCAAATATAATGGTTTGAGTCAATGGTCAGAGAGTAATCTCCCTTGTCTTTGAATAAACTTATATACTTAATCGTATCTTTAGCATCTTCGCCTTCGCCCTTTTCTATTTCAATCTTTGTCGGGTACCGGAATTTCGTGGCAGCTTCGTTCCAAGCTATTCCTACGAGGGAGGAACGGATTATATTGAAATCTCCACCCATCATGTGGAATAAGCCTCCGTAGTACATGATTGACGGATTCTTCATGACCGGACAGAAAAAGTCTGAAGGCGTATTTATGTCAACCCAAGTAAGCCCGTCCATTGTGGACCAAGGTACTGTTGCTTTGGCTGTTTCTTCCGTATTGCCCACTATCATTGTTTGTTTGATGCCACTTGCATTTGTGAATACAGTGGAGTATATACCTTCCAGCGGGAAATCGGAAGGAACAATCTCTTCACTCGGTTGCCATTCCGTTTCTTCTGCATTTCTCGCGCAGAAGTAATGGTTACCATCCTTCGTGAAGATGCCGGCAAGTTTGTTCTTACTTCCCGTTACGGCGTCTTCCGGAATACCAGCTACGAATGTCACCATCTGCATTCCTTGCACATCCATTTCGGTCCAATCAATACCGTTGTCGGAATCGAACGCTTTCCCACTCTCTGTGGTAATGTATAATCGGTTGTTGAAATGAACGATAGAAGTTAATTTTGCATCTGAAGGTAGACCGTTGATTGTAATCGGGCTTCCCCATTGAAGGTTGGCAGGATTTTCTACGGAACTGCGATAGGCTGTCGTAGTAGAGGTATAAATAATTAAATTTTTATTTAGTACTACAGACTTTTGTTTTCCGGAAGCCGGAGAAACGGGTAGTGATGGCATTTCTCTCCAAATCAGTGAGTCCGGATCCTGTGTGTGAACATTTACCTTGATAGTATATTCGCGGGTAGTGATTCCGTCGGCTGCATGTACTTTTAGTTTGATCGGTTCTCTCAGGTCAACCGAGTCGTTCATGTTGAATACGGTATCATTCAGACCTGAAGTTACCCATCCTGTTACCGTCAGTGTGTCGATTAAGATACGTTTGATGATAGAATCGGCCCCCATAGGAAGCGAATCCACATTATAAATTTCTCTTTTCAACTGGTCAATCGTAAACTTATAATATACACCTTTTGTTATAGTATCAATACCAAAGGCACGTATCGTTGCGTCGGAACTATATTCATAATTATCATCTGAGTCAAGACACGAACTTATGGCAATTGACATAAGAAGAAAACTCAGGATTACGGATAAAAACTTTATTCTCATTTTCTAAAGATAGTGTTTATTTACAAGTTGCAAAAATAGGAACATTTTTTTCTATAATCAGCATCCTGGGGAAGTTTTATATAAAATTATAGATAATACCCCTGTTTTTCTCGATAAAAAAGCATCAAAATGAGGTGATTCAGACTATTTCGTTGCTGTGTAATGCCGTATACTTCTGCCGAAAGATTGCTCACTGGCATAACTAATTTTATCGTTCATTTCAGGAGCTTTGACACCGGATATCAGTGATCTGGGATTTTCTTCAACATACGCTTCATCCCAAAGCCCCGCATCGATGAAAGATTGTAGCAAGGTGCTTCCGCCCTCCACCAACAGAGATTGAATACCACGCTCATGCAATATCTGCATGATCTGAGGTAATATGTCCTGTTGGAAATCTATCGGGAGATATTCCACGTTGGGCAGAACATCATGAAAATGTTCGGTAAAGACGAGTGTCAGTACACTTCCGTCAAACAAATGAAGGGTAGGAGACAGACTCTGTTTCCGGTCGATGACGAGACGTATGGGAGAGCGCCCATACCAGTTGCGTACATTCAAAGATGGATTGTCCAGTTTAGCAGTACGTGTGCCTACAAGAATGGCAGAATGTTCTGCTCTCTTTTTATGTACCAGCATGGAGGTCAAGGGAGTGGATAGAATCACAGGATTTCCTTCGGTCCGGCATAAATCAATAAACCCGTCTGCGGATTCTGCCCATTTCAGTGTGATATATGGGCGGTGCAAGGTGTGAAAGGTTATGAATCTTTTGATTAGGTGTCGACATTCGTCTTCCAGTACTCCTACGATTACTTCTCGTCCGGCATCTTTCAGTTTCTGTATGCCCCGTCCGGCAACCTTGGAAAAAGGGTCCTGGCAGCCGATGACGATACGGGGGATTTGTTTTTCAATAATCAAATCTGCACAGGGGGGAGTTTTCCCGTGATGGGAGCAGGGCTCCAGACTCACATAGATGGTGGAATGCTTTAGTAATGAGGTCTCTTTTACGGAACGAATAGCATTGACTTCAGCGTGTGCTTTTCCGCAACGTACATGATAGCCCTCACCGATGATCTTCCCGTCGCATACGATTACCGCCCCCACCATCGGATTAGGTGCTGCATTACAAAGTCCGTTTCGCGCCAGTTGTATACAGCGGCGCATGTATTTTTCTTCTTCCATGTGTGCCATTTTTCTATGATAATTCTTACTTTTGCACCCCAAAACGGATTCTTCGTCATTCGGAGTGCGGACAAGTCAAGTCTGTATCCGGTTCGTATCATCTCCGTATCATCTCCGTGTCCTATAGCTTGGACTTATTACGGACTTATTACGGACCTGCTACGGAGAACCTACGGAGAACTTATGGAGAATCTACGGAGATGCTACGGAGATGATCTGTGGAAAGCCCGTCAGTTGAACTGATAAAGAATCCCAAATATCCATTTATGAATATTACCGCCTCTTATATCCGTCGGAAACTGCAGGGTCGTTATACGACGCAGGAAGCCGGAAATTTGTCCAGATTAATCTGTTGTGAGATTCTGGGGCAGCAAACTGTGGATTATTATCTGGGCAAAGATATAACTTTATCCGTAAAAGAGGAACAGGAATTGGAAAGCATTCTTGCCCGTTTACGTAATTTTGAACCGATACAATATATTTTAGGGGAAGCCCGCTTCATGGGAAGAACTTTTCGCGTGGCTCCGGGTGTACTCATTCCCCGTCCGGAAACCGAGGAGCTGGTAGAGATGATGTTGAAAGAACTTTCTCCCGTTTCTCGTGTTTTAGACGTTGGGACAGGTAGCGGTTGTATCGCCATCTCTTTGGCAAAAGAATTACCGGAGTCGCAAGTCACCGCTTGGGATGTATCGGGAGAAGCTTTATCTATTGCTGCTACTAATAGTAAGGCTTTGCAGGCATCCGTACGGTTCGAACAGCGCGATGTGTTAACCTATGAACCTTGTGTGGCGGACTGTTATGATGTAATTGTGAGCAATCCGCCTTATGTTACTGAAGCTGAGAAACAAGAGATGGAACATAATGTGCTGGACTGGGAGCCTTCGTTGGCATTGTTTGTGCCCGATACAGATCCTTTGCGCTTTTATCGTCGCATAGCCGTGCTGGGACTTGAGATGCTTACGCCCGGTGGAAAACTTTATTTTGAAATTAACCGTGCTTTTGGAAAAGATACTGTAGCGATGTTGTGTGAATCAGGATATCGTGCTGTCCGACTCCAAAAGGACATTTCTCATAATGATCGATTTGTAATAGCCGAAAAATGACGAATATTACTGAAACAGAGGCGCTGAATAAAGTAGCTGCCTATTGCTCTGCAGCGGAACACTGCCGTGCTGAGATTTCTGAAAAACTACAACGTTGGGGATTGCCCTATGATGCCATTGACCGCATTCTCAAGCGGTTGGTAGATGAAAAATATATTGATGAAGAACGCTTCTGCCGTGCCTTTGTGAATGATAAATATCGCTTTGCCAAATGGGGAAAAGTGAAAATTGCACAGGCACTGCAATTGAAGAAAGTTCCTTATAATACATGCCGGCAGTTCTTGAATGAAATAGATGAAGAAGAATACTTGTCTATTTTAGATAGGTTGCTGACTGCAAAAAGGAAAAGCATACATGCGGAGAATGAGTATGAGTTGAATGGAAAATTGAAGCGTTTTGCCCTGAGTCGGGGTTTTGAAATGAAAGATATTCGTCATTGTATACAACTTTCTGATGAAAATGACGACTTTGAGTGAAAAATCTCTTTATTCTTTTTTTTATTCTCGTTCTGTTTCTGTATTTTTGTGCCATATTTACTATAAATAGCTAATTTAGTTATGAGAACTTTAGAAAAACTATTCGCAGAGAAGTTGCTGAAGATAAAAGCGATTAAACTACAACCGGCAAATCCCTTTACATGGGCTTCCGGATGGAAATCCCCCTTTTACTGTGATAACCGCAAAACACTTTCTTATCCTTCTTTGCGTAATTTTGTAAAGATTGAGATTACCCGTTTGATATTGGAACGTTTCGGGCAGGTGGATGCAATTGCCGGCGTAGCAACAGGCGCTATCCCTCAGGGAGCTTTAGTTGCCGATGCGCTGAATTTGCCGTTTGTGTATGTACGTTCTACCCCGAAAGACCATGGATTGGAAAACCTGATCGAAGGAGAGCTTCGCCCGGGTATGAAAGTTGTGGTGGTTGAAGACTTGATTTCTACAGGTGGAAGTAGTTTGAAGGCTGTAGAAGCTATTCGTCGCGACGGATGTGAAGTAATCGGTATGGTTGCAGCTTATACCTATGGTTTCCCGGTTGCAGAAAAAGCATTCAAGGATGCCAAGGTTCCTTTGGTGACGTTGACGAATTATGAAGCGGTTCTGGATGTTGCACTTCGTACGGGTTACATCGAAGAAGATGATATTGCAACGCTGAACGAATGGCGTAAGGACCCTGCACATTGGGATGCTGGAAAGTAACGGCGGTTTATACTATAAAATAATTAATATGATAAAAGGGCCATTCGGATAGTTTCTGTCCGGATAGTTCTTTTTTTGTCTTTTAAAGAGAATTAAAATATGACAAAATTTGAAAGTAGTGTAAAAACTATACCTGCCTCACAGGAGGCTGTTTATGAGAAACTATCTGATTTGAATAATCTGGAGAAGCTTAAAGACAGCTTGCCGGAAGATAAAGTAAAGAACTTGAGTTTTGACTCAGAGAGTATGATGATAGAAGTAGCTCCCGTGGGTAAAATAGCGCTGAGTATAGTAGAGAAAGAACCATGCAAGTGTATTAAGTTTGCCACAACTACTTCACCACTGCCCTTTAATCTGTGGATACAGATTGTTCCGGTAACAGAAACAGAATGTAAACTGAAATTGACCATTGGCTTGGAACTGAATCCTTTCATGAAAGGTATGGTCCAGAAACCTTTGCAAGAAGGGTTGGAAAAGATGGCGGATATGCTGTCGATAATACCCTATTAATCACTAACCATTAATCACTAAATAAATGGCTCAGAAACTTTGGGAGAAATCCGTTCAGGTAAATAAGGATATAGAACGCTTCACGGTAGGACGTGATCGCGAGATGGACCTTTATCTGGCTAAACATGATGTGGTAGGTTCTATGGCTCACATCACCATGCTCGAAAGTATCGGTCTGCTGACGAAGGAAGAGCTGGCTCTTTTGCTTGAAGAACTGAAAAATATCTATGCGGCTGCCGAGAAAGGGGAGTTTGTGATAGAAGAAGGAGTGGAAGATGTACACTCGCAGGTAGAATTGATGCTGACGCGTAAATTGGGTGATATAGGTAAGAAGATACATAGTGGTCGTTCGCGCAACGATCAGGTGTTGCTCGATCTGAAACTTTTCACGCGTGCGCAGATTAAGGAGATTGCTGAAGCTGTGGAACAACTGTTTCATGTGCTGATATGCCAGAGTGAGCGTTTTAAAGATGTGCTGATGCCGGGTTATACTCATTTGCAGATAGCTATGCCGTCTTCTTTCGGATTGTGGTTTGGCGCTTATGCCGAGAGTCTGGTGGATGATATGCTCTTTTTGCAGGCAGCATTCAAGATGTGTAATCGTAATCCTTTGGGGTCGGCTGCCGGCTATGGTTCCTCATTCCCATTGAATCGTACGATGACAACACGTTTGTTGGGCTTTGACTCTTTAAACTATAATGTTGTTTATGCCCAGATGGGGCGTGGCAAGATGGAACGTAATGTAGCTTTTGCTTTGGCAAGTATTGCCGGAACTATTTCCAAACTGGCTTTTGATGCTTGTATGTTCAACAGTCAGAACTTCGGTTTCGTAAAGCTGCCTGATGATTGCACGACAGGTTCCAGCATTATGCCCCATAAGAAGAACCCGGATGTCTTTGAACTGACGCGTGCTAAATGCAATAAACTGCAATCATTGCCACAACAGATCATGATGATTGCCAATAATTTGCCGTCCGGCTATTTCCGGGATTTGCAGATTATTAAGGAAGTCTTTTTGCCTGCTTTCCAAGAGTTGAAAGACTGTTTGCAGATGACTACCTATATTATGAATGAGATAAAGGTAAACAAACATATCCTCGACGATGATAAATACCTGCTTATTTTCAGTGTGGAAGAAGTGAACCGCTTGGCACGCGAAGGTATGCCTTTCCGGGATGCTTATAAGAAAGTGGGATTGGACATTGAAGCCGGAAACTTCTCACACAGTAAGCAAGTGCATCACACACATGAGGGAAGTATCGGTAATCTCTGTAACGATGAAATCTCGGCGCTGATGCAGGAAGTGGTAGATGGTTTCAATTTTCGTGGAATGGAAGTGGCTGAAAAGGAATTGCTCGGACGATAAATACAATATTGTATGCGGAAACTCTGTATAGTGATAGGAATGCTTTGGTTGTGTGTCGTCAGTTGTGGTGATTCCTACGAGTCGAGCATTCCTTCTGTTACCTTTAATTTTTCATGTAGTCTTTCACAGTCTCCTTATTATAAGATTACGACTCCCGGTCAGTTTCTGAAGATAGAGAAGAATGTAAATGGACTGCCGGTAGGCTATGCGGGATTGATTATCGGGCAGAGTGTTTTCTCAGAGGGGAATACTTATGTTGCTTATGATGCTGCTTGTCCGGTGGAGGCCAGTCGCAGTGTTTCGGTAGAGTTGGTGGAAGACGGACGGGGGACGGCAAAATGTCCCAAGTGTCATACTGAGTATTATTTGAGTAGTGGTGGATTTCCTAAAGGAGAAGGTACAGAGTATTTGAAACATTATAAAGTCTCTATGTCCGGCACTACTTTGCAAGTGCGCAACTGATAAAATAGCAACATTTTCCATGTGAAAAATTTGGCTGTAACGGGGAAACTCCTTATCTTTGCACCCGTTCTACAAAAAAAGACCTGCGGAAATAGCTCAGTTGGTAGAGCATAACCTTGCCAAGGTTAGGGTCGCGAGTTCGAGTCTCGTTTTCCGCTCTCCTTTATAGGATGCTCGAATGGTGGAATGGTAGACACGAAGGACTTAAAATCCTTTGGCCATTGCGGCTGTGCGGGTTCAAGTCCCGCTTCGAGTACTTGTGTAAAGCTTCATAAATCAATGATTTATGAAGCTTTTCCTTTATCTATTGTTTTGAACTTATCCCCTTCCATACCTCTATACCTCTTTATTCATCGGCTTTAACGGGTGGAAGGGTCTTTTTTTATCCCTTCCACCCGCTAAGATTGATGGATAAAGGGATACGGAGGTGTGGAAGGGTGTAGTGAGAAGAATGGAGGTCGTAGTTTTCTCAGTTTTATTTTCACGATGCAAATAAGTTATTTTCCTCTATTAATATTAAATTATGCCCTTCCCATATTGAATTATCCCTTTGCTATGTGAACGTAAGTCTTATTATTAGGGTACTTGTGTCCTACAAATAAAACACTTGTGTTACAGATATGGAATACTTGTATGGTATACATTGAACACTTGTGTGGTATGTGTTCAATGTTATACTTTTCTTTTTCGTCAAAAAAGAGATTGGAAATCTTAAATATCTTTCTGCAAAAGGGTTATATTTGCAATATAATATACATCATCATCTATGTACTTAAAGAAAATTATGACTGCAACCCTCGCTGCAACTGCGCTTGCCGGGCAGGCACAGGAGAAGACTTTTAGCATTATTCCCGAACCGGTGGAAATCACTGTTACCGGACAGGGAGAGTATTTGATTCAACGTAATACGGTCATTCGTATGTCAGAACCAATGTTGGCATCTTCGGCTACCTATTTGGTTGATTATATGGATCGCTATCTCGGCATCCCCTTACAAATGGGAGTCCCAAAGTCTGGAAAATCCCGAAAGAAAACGTCCTCTGCTATAGAAGTAATACTTCCAAAGTCGGGTGAACAACCTTGTATCGTTCTGATAAACCAAAAGAATGGAGGAATTTCAGGAGGCTATCAGTTAGAAATTACTCCTGTAGGTGGTGTACGTGTCGAAGGAAATGACGAGGCGGGTGTATTCTATGGCATTCAGACGCTTATACAATTATTACCCACCCGTGCAGGTGTGCTGCCTATCCTTCCGGCTGTGAAAATTATCGACTATCCGCGTTTCCCTTATCGTGGTATGCATTTGGATGTGGTACGCCATTTCTTCCCCGTAGATTTCATCAAAAAGTATATTGATTGCCTTGCCCTTCATAAACTTAACTACTTCCATTGGCATCTGACGGACGACCAAGCCTGGCGTGTTGAAATGAAATGCCGGCCGGAACTGACCGAGAAAGGCTCCGTTCGCGAAGGGGAAATCTTCGGACTTTATCCGGGAAAATACCAGCCATTGCCTTATGGCGGATATTATACTCACGAAGATGTGCGCGAGATAGTGCGCTATGCTGCCGAACGTTATATCACGGTGATACCCGAAATAGATATCCCCGGTCATTGCATGGCGGTACTTGCCACCTATCCGCAATTTAGTACTACACCGGATGAGCCGAAGAAAGCGGCGCTGACGTGGGGTATCTTCAATAAGTTCAATAACGTGCTGGCTCCCAAACCGGAAGTTTTCGACTTCCTAAAAGATGTGTTTTCCGAATTGTGTGACTTGTTTCCCGGTCAATACATCCATGTGGGCGGTGACGAATGTGCCAAGCGTTGGTGGCAGGAGTCGGAAGAAACGCAGCAATTCATGCGTGAGCACGGACTGAAAGATGAGAAAGCATTGCAAAGTTATTTCGTTCATTATGTACAGGATGTGGTGAACGGTAAAGGAAAGACGCTGATCGGTTGGGATGAAATCCTTGAAGGAGGTATTTCGGAAGATTGCATCGTGATGAACTGGCGCCGTCCGGAATTTGGGAAGAAAGCGTTGAAAACGAACCACCGCACGATATTCACCTGTTCTGCCTGGTCGTACTTCAATCTGAAAGAGAGCCGTACCCAACCAGAAATCGGTCCGCGAGGCCCGTTGCCTTTGGAGAAAGTATATGCTTTTCAGATTGTGCCCGATTCGCTGACTGCGCAACAACAGAAACTTGTCTGGGGAGCGCAGGCGTGCTTGTGGACTGAGTATATCCCTACGACCTGGAAAGCGGAGTTTGCCGTTTTCCCACGTATGTCGGCACTGGCGGAAAATGTCTGGTCGCCTTTGGAGAAGAAGAACTGGGAAAACTTCGCCCGTAAAGTAGAGACGCAGTATGAGCGTTATGAACTTTGGGGAGCGCGCTATTCCGAAGCATTCTTCCGTACGCAAGATGTGGAACGAAAAAGATAACAGAAAAAGCTGTTGGTGTGCAGTACTTTTCATTTTTTTGCATTTAATAGAAAAAACGCTATACAAATCATTATGAAGTACTTGCTTTGTTTCCTTGTAGGGGTGTTGTTAACTACCTCTCTGTACGCCCAAAGTGCAGGTGATAAAAGGTCCTCTTTTTCTGTTCATGCCGGACCGTCATGGTATTTGGGACAATTGATGGGAATTACCGACAGATCGGATGCCTATCGCAGTGATTTACGAAAAGGAGTGGCTTGGGATGTCAGCTATCTGGCACAAGTTGCCGGACGGAAGTTGAAGTTCGGGGTGGGAGTCCTGTATCAGGGAAGTTCCTATAAGAATACGCACGACACCGGGGCGGACAAGATTCTGATGCACTACATGGCTCCGCAGATATCTTTGTCGATGGTGAAGACGCATTACCAGCTTCAATTGTCCGGTGGAATAGGCTATCAGTTCTATAAGGATAAGAGTAAGGTGTATAGCAAGCCTCGGAACGTTTCGATGGACAAACTTGCCGGTAATCTGGCTCTCTCGGGCGAGTATTTCCTGACGAGCCACTGGGGAGCTTCGGCCCGCCTGAACTGGTTGGCATCCAGCACGGAAACTTACTCGGTGAAGTATCACGATGAGAAGTGGAATGTGGAAAATCCGAAAACCGGTACCGGCTATTTCGGTCAGTTATCTTTACTCTTCGGTTTAAACTATCATTTTTGAGCGCTATGAAAAAGTTATTATTTCTGTTCCTGCTGGTTCTTTGTTGTGCCTGCGAGGAAGATAAGTCGGTGGACCCGACACTAATGCCCGAAGCTACGACGACGGGGCAAAATACGTTAGGTTGTTTGATAGACGGCTGGGTGCATACTTCCGGGCGGTTTGGAAAGCCGTATGTTAGTACTTATGATAAAGAGGGTAACCATTATGTTACGATTGGTGCGGACGCAGGTATTTTCAGTTCTTTGCATTTTACGCTTGTGAATCCACGGCAGGGAGCTGTCTGTACTTATATCAATGCCAGTTTTGATGGTGTAAAACTGGAAGATGGCGAGGCATATATCACCCGTATGAACGGAACGATTATCAGTGGAACGTTCAGTGGCGGGAATGTAACAGAGGGACGCTTTGATATACGATATAGTGAAGAGTCCGAAGGTGGAGAAGTGATTTATTAATAAAAACTGCCCGTTCGGAATTATCTTCCGGCGGGCAGCCTTTTTTTCACTTCGTCTTCTCTTTAGTCTTATAAAGCCTTTCGGTTGCTGATAACCCGCATGGCGGCTGTGTACTGTTGACAAGGCACAGACACGCAAATACCGTTACCTTTGTCCTCTGTTGAAGCGGTAATGTAAGCTGACTTTAACAGCTGCTTCACGCTTTCCACTTCCCAGGGACTACCTGCGAAAACACTAATCTGAGAAATCTTTCTACTTGTAATCATGTGCTTAAAACTTATTAGTTGTACTTTCCGGTCGCAAATGTAAGCGGTTTGCGGGAAACAGAATAGCTCAAATCGATCAAAAAGTAACATAAAAGGTGCAAACGATTTAGAAATAGCTTATTCCTCATATTTTTTCTTATTTTGTATCGTTCTTCCGGATTTCCACCCGACGGATCTTTCCACTGATGGTTTTCGGCAGTTCGTCTACAAATTCAATCACACGCGGATATTTGTAAGGGGCTGTCACTTTCTTCACATGATTTTGCAATTCCTTGATAAGCTCTTCACCTTCTTTCCCTTTATATTCTTTAGCCAGTACGATGGTAGCTTTTACTACCTGACCACGGATTTCATCGGGTACGCCTGTGATGGCACATTCTATTACGGCAGGGTGCGTCATCAGAGCACTTTCCACTTCGAAGGGGCCGATACGGTAACCGGAGCTCTTGATCACATCGTCGGCACGGCCTACAAACCAGAGATAACCGTCCTCATCTTTCCAGGCAACGTCTCCCGTGTAGTAGATATCGTTGTTCCAGGCTTCGTGTGTACGTTCCGGATCACGGTAATACTCTTTGAACAATCCCAGTGGTTTACCCTTGTCTGTGCGGATTACGATTTGTCCCTGTTCACCGGCTTCTACGGAACGGCCGTCATTGTCTATCAGGTCTACATCGTATTGTGGATTAGGCAATCCCATACTTCCCGGTTTCGGTTCCATCCAAGGCATGGTAGCGATGGTCAGTGTGGTTTCTGTCTGTCCGAATCCTTCCATCAGTTTGATGCCTGTTAGTTTCTTGAAAGTCTCAAATACAGCTGGGTTCAAAGCTTCACCGGCGATGGTACAATATTGCAGTGATGAGAGATCGTACTTTGTCAGATCTTCGTGAATGAGGAAACGGAAGATGGTGGGAGGTGCGCAGAGAGAAGTTACGTGATAATCCTGTATCTTCTCCAGGATGGCGGCAGGGGTGAATTTCTCGTGGTCATACACAAATATATTTGCTCCGGCAATCCATTGTCCGTAAAGTTTGCCCCACACAGCTTTCCCCCAACCGGTATCGGCGATGGTGAGATGTAGGCTGTTTTCCGTCAGGTTATGCCAGAAACTACCGGTAACGATATGTCCCAACGGATATGTAAAGTCGTGGGCAACCATTTTCGGCTCACCGGTGGTTCCGCTGGTGAAGTACATCAGTGAGATATCTTCATTCGTATTCGGATGTTCCGGCTTCACGAAAGGTGCGGCATTTTCGATCCCTTTGTGGAAATCATCGAATCCTTCGGCTACTTCGGGACCTACACTGACGAGTTTCTTCACGCTGGGGGAATCCAGCATGGCAGCTACAATATGATCCGTGATAACCGATTCTCCTGCACAAACAATCATCTTGATGTCCGCAGCGTTACAGCGGTACACGATATCTTTCTTTGTCAGCAAGTGAGTGGCGGGAATGACGACGGCACCGAGTTTATGTAAAGCTATGGTGCTGTACCAGAATTCAAAGCGGCGTTTCAATATCAACATTACCATGTCACCATGGCCGATGCCGAGGCTTTGGAAATACGAGGCGGTCATGTCCGTATAACGTTTCATGTCGGCAAACGTAAATTGCCGGTGTTCACCCTTATCATTAGTCCATAACAATGCAGGTTTGTCAGGTTGTTCGGCAGCCCAGGCGTCTACTACATCGTATCCGAAGTTGAAGTCTTCCGGTACGTTTATTTTAAAGTTTTTGATAAAGTCCTCTTGTGTAGTGAAAGAGGTTTGTGATAAAAATCTTTCTACCATAATTATAGGAATTAAGAATGAAGAATTTTGTTGCACCGTGCAAGTATGCCGCATGGCAATTCTTCATTCTTTATTTTTCATTCTTCATTTAATGATTACATGATAATTGCCAGGAATCGTACCGTTTTTCCATCCAGTGCTTTCATGCCATGCGGCAATTTTGAATTGAAGTACAGGCTGTCTCCTTCGTTTAGTATAAGCTCTTTGCCATCGATGTTGACCATCATGCGCCCTTCGAGCACAAGACTGAATTCTTGTCCGGCGTGGCTGTTGTAATGTATCGGTTCATCGTCCGGTTTAGGTTCAACGGTTACAATGAACGGATCTACGCTACGGTTCATGAAACCGGAAGCGAGGGCTTGGTATTTGTAGGCTTTGGTGCGTTCGATGCTGACGCCTTTTCCGGCACGAGTCAGGAAGTAGCTGCTCATTTTAGGTTCTTCACCAAACATCAGTGCGTCCAATGAAACTCCGTATCTGCGTGCAATCTTTTGCAACATACTTACGGAGATATCAAAATCTCCCGTTTCGGCAAGACGGTAGTCGTAAGGAGAGATGTCACATTCACGGGCAATGTCTTCAGCGGTCAGCTCCAGTACATCACGAAGCCCGCGAAGGCGTTCTGCTATTTGCTTAATTTGTTCGTCCATGTGGTTGTTTATTTAATGAATTAATTGTTAGTCTTATTGCTTACTTGCTTTGATAGCATTGATGATGGCGGATGTATAACCGTCATGTTCCAGTTCATTGATACCTTTGATGGTAATACCGCCGGGGGTACATACTTTATCGATTTCTACGCTGGGATGCGTATCATTATTCAGTATCAGTTCGGCGGCTCCCTTTACGGATTGAGCCACCATTCTCATAGCATCTTTGGGATAAACCCCCATTTCTATACCGGCTTGCATGGCAGCCTGGATGTATTTCAACACATAAGCGATTCCGCAGGAAGCCATGGAAGTGCAGGCTGCGAATTTTTCCTCGGGGATCAGCATGGCAAGTCCCATCTGATTGAAAATATCCAGCATCAGTTGTTCTTGTTCTTTGGTCGCATTACGACTGGCAATCAGTGTCATACTTTCCATCTCGCTGATGGCGGTGTTAGGAATAATGCGGAACATGGTCATTTCCGGTTCGGGTACGTAGTGAGCCAGCTCTTCAAAGTTGATGCCTGCGGCAACAGAAATGATAATTTGCTTGCTTTTCAGTTTCAGTTCGCGCAGCACACCTTTGATAAGCCACGGTTTCACAGCGAGTATGATGAATTCGGCGCCGATGATGGCTTCCTGATTGTCATGGGTGATTTGTAAAGCAGGAAACTCTGCTTGCAGTTCATCCAACTTTCCTTGTGAGGGATTAGACACTATGATATCCGAGGCGGGGATAATACTTCCCTTTGCCAATCCACGGGCTATAGAGCCGCCCATGTTTCCTGCTCCGATAATTGCTGTTCTCATATCATTCTGTTATTAAAAGGGTTGTCGATGGGCAAAGGTAGATATTTTTTCTACCTTTCTAACCTAATTGATGTAAAAAAAGTGCTTGTGTATTTAAACAACAGGCAGCCTTAAGAAACGCTGAAACGCTTGAAGGCTGCCTGTTTATTGCTGATTATGTTATCAAATATACTTTAAAGTACTTTTCTGAAACGTTCGAGGAACAGATCCGCTTCTTCCATGCTGAGGCAGAGGGGTGGAAGCAGGCGGAGTACATTTGTACCGCTGACACCGGTAAATACATGTTGTTCTTTTAGCAGTTTCAGACGAAGTTCCTTTATCGGTTCTTCAAATTCAAGACCGATCATCAGACCACGTCCGCGAACTTCTTTGATCTGCGGGAACTTCTTCAACTCCGTCATCAGATACTCACCTACCTTGGCTGCATTTTCAACCAGATTCTCCTGACCTATTACGTCCAAGACAGCAAGCGCTGCGCTGCATGCCAGATGATTACCGCCGAAAGTAGTGCCCAACTGTCCGTAAACCGGAGTGAACATCGGACTGATAAGTACACCGGCCATTGGGAAACCGTTACCGATGCCTTTGGCTACAGTGATAATATCTGCTTTGATACCGTTATATTGATGAGCGAAGAACTTACCGCTGCGGCCATAACCGCTTTGAATTTCGTCCAGAACCAATATCGTATTATGAGCTGTACAAGCTTCACGCAAAGCCTGCATGGATTCATCTGTCGGCAATTGAATACCACCCACACCTTGAATTCCTTCGATAATCACTGCGCAGACATCACCTTTTGCCAGTTCGTTTTTCATAGCTTCAATATCGTTCAGCGGAAGGTAAGTGACATGTCCGCAGTCATTAATAGGAGCTATGATTTTGGGATTATTAGTCACTTCCACGGCAAGTGAAGTACGTCCGTGGAATGCCTTGTTGAAGGAAACCACACGTGTACGTCCGTTGTAGAACGAAGCGAGTTTCAAAGCATTTTCGTTGGCTTCTGCACCGCTGTTAATCAGGAATAAGGAGTAGTCATCATAACCACAAACTTTTCCCAGATGTTCAGCAACCTGTTCCTGTAGCTTGTTAATCACAGAGTTGGAATAAAATCCCAACGTGGCAACTTGGTTGCTGATCATCTCCACGTAATGCGGATGTGCATGACCGATGGAGATAACAGCATGTCCGCCGTAGAGATCGAGGTACTCAGTACCGTTCTCGTCCCACACGTGGCAGCCTTTTCCCTTGACAATGTTGATGTCAAAAAGGGGATATACGTCGAATAAGTTCATTTCTTTAATTCTAAATTACAAAATACAAATTACTTAGAAGGCGCTGGGCTTCAATCGTAAGCCGACGGTTTCTTCTAAATTGAACATCAGATTCATGTTGTGTACCGCCTGACCACTGGCACCTTTCAGCAGGTTATCGATGCAGGAGATGATAAGCAGCTTATCACCGTGCTTTTCCAAATGCAGAAGACATTTGTTGGTGTTCACTACTTGTTTCAGGTCGATGTTCTTTTCTACGATATGCACGAAAGAGTCTTTGGCGTAATATTCTTCGTACATACGGACTATTTCATCCAGTGCAACTTTAGTTTTTACTACGATGGTAGCAAAAATACCACGTGCGAAATCACCGCGGTAAGGGATAAAGTCAATATCCGCATCAAAACTGTTCTGCAATTGCTTCAGGGATTGCTTGATTTCGGGTACATGCTGGTGATCGAATGCTTTGTAAACGCTCATGTTGTTGTTGCGCCAACTGAAGTGACTGGTTGATCCCGGTTTTACACCGGCTCCGGTAGAACCGGTAATGGCATTCACCATGATGTCATTGTTCAGCATCAGATGTTTGGCAAGGGGGAGCAATCCCAATTGGATACAAGTGGCAAAGCAACCCGGATTAGCCACATGCTTTGCTTTGCAGGTAGCGCGACGGTTCAATTCCGGCAAACCGTAAATAAAGTCATGTTCCGGAGAAGCGATGCGGTAGTCCATAGAAAGGTCGATAATCTTCAACTCTTCGGGAAGGTTGTGACTCTCCATGAACTTCTTCGTGTCGCCATGGGCGGTACAGAAGAATAACACGTCAATTTCGTCTAGAGGTAACTCGTCGGTGAAGACAAGGTCCGTTTCGCCGTACAATCCTTCATGTACGTCGGTAATTTTGTTTCCGGCGTTACTTGAGCTGTTGATGAATACGATTTCCGCTTCCGGATGATTGATCAGCAAACGAATTAATTCACCTGCCGTATATCCGGCTCCGCCGATGATTCCTACTTTAATCATGTTAGTTTATACTATATTCTTTTATCTGTTATACAAGTTCTTTTCCTCGGGAACAATAAGCCACATTATAAGGTATACGGGGATACCGGCAAATACGGTAAAAAACGTCAATAACGCATAGCCGATACGTACGAGTGAAGGGTCGAGTCCGAAATAAGCGGCCAATCCTCCGCAGACGCCGGCAAGCATTCTGTCGCTGCGTGAGCGAGTAAGTTTTTTGTTATTATTATCCATAAATTCTTTTTTTAATGAAGAATGATGAATGAAGAATGAAGAATTTTGCTGCGCTGTGCAAGTATGCCGCATGGCAATTCTTCATTCTTCATTTTTAGTTCTTCATTTCATTAAATTTCTTCGTCTTTATGATTGTTATAATATACTCTTAGTGGAGTAGAAGTAACCTTGATGAAACCTTTCGCATCTTCTGCCGTCCAGCCTTTTTGCATTTCACCATATTCGCCGAACTTCGTTTTCACAAGATCGTCTTCTGATTCTACACCTACCGTAGAGAAAGATAATGGGCGAAGTTCCAGAATAGCCGTACCGTTTACGTTACGCTGGCTTTCCTGTAGCATGGCTTCGATGTCGCGCATTACCGGTTCCAGATACTGGCTTTCGTGCAGGAACATACCGTACCAATTGGCAACCTGGTCTTTCCAGTATTGCTGCCATTTACTCAGTGTATATTTTTCCAGGAATTTATGTGCACCGATAATCAGCATCGGAGCAGCAGCTTCGAAACCTACGCGGCCTTTGATTCCGATAATTGTATCACCCACATGCATATCACGACCAATACCGTAAGCAGCACCGATTTCTTCCACTTTCTGGATTGCTTTGATGGGATCATCAAATTTCTCATCGTTCACAGCTTTCAACTCACCTTTTTCGAAAGTAAGACGGAGTTGTTCGCTGCCTTCCTTTACACAGTGTTTCAGATAAGCGCTTTCGGGTAATCCTTGTGCGGAATCCAGAATCTCACCACCGCAGATAGAGGTACCCCACAAACCTACATTATAAGAGTATTTCAGTTTGGTGAAGTCTGCCGAGAAACCATGTTTGTTTAGATAATCGATTTCTTCCTGACGGCTCAATGCCATATCACGGGTCAGTGTGATGATTTCCACGCCCGGAGCCAATACAAGGAATGTCATGTCAAAACGAATCTGGTCGTTGCCTGCACCGGTAGAACCGTGAGCGATAGCATCTGCACCGATTTCGTTGGCATAGCGTGCGATGGCAAGTGCCTGGAAGATACGTTCGGAACTTACGGAAATAGGATAGGTACCATTACGCAGCACGTTACCAAATACCATGTATTTCAAGCTCTTTTCGTAATATTCCTGCGTCACGTCGATAGTGACATATTCTTTTGCGCCCAGTTTATAGGCGTTTTCCTCGTTTGTTTTCAGTTGTTCGGGGCTGAAACCACCGGTGTTTGCACAAGCTGCATACACTTCATACCCTTTTTCCTTGGCAAGGTACATTACCGTAAATGAAGTATCAAGACCGCCGCTGAATGCGACTACTACTTTTTTCTTATCTTCCATATCCTTTGTTTTTTAAATTTTATCATCTTCATGCAGATCCGGGTCGTAGAGCATTGCTGTGCAGATGCAGAATTTGCGGTTCTTGGCTACTAATATATCATGGTTGATGCAGCCTTCGCAGCCTTTCCAGAAGGATTCGTCATCAGTCAGTTCATTGAAAGTAACGGGAACGTATCCCAGTTCCGTATTCATTTTCATGACGGCGGCTCCGCTGGTGAGACTGAATACTTTGGCGTTGGGCCATCGCAAGCGTGCCAGGCGGAAAGATGCCATTTTGATACGCTTAGCCAATCCAATACCGCGAAAGTCGGGATGCACAATCAAACCGGAAGTCGCAACGTATTGTTTGTTTCCCCAACTCTCGATGTAGCTGAAGCCTGCAAACACGTCTCCGCATAAGGCGATGATGGCTTTTCCTTCTTTCATTTTTGTCGCCACATATTCGTGTGTGCGTTCTGCGATGCCCGTTCCACGTACTTTGGCCGCTTCTCTGATGGTATCCAAAATCTTATCCACATAAACTTCGTGAGAGGCGTCAGCCACCATCACGTCCACTTTTTTGGTATCCATTTCTTATTGATTCGTTCTTTATTTATTTAATGTTCGGAATGATTTGTGACAGAAATTCGCGTACTTCGCCATGTGAAGCGGCTTCATGCACTACCAACATGATGGTGTCGTCTCCGGCAATAGTGCCCAGAATGGCGGGACATTCGCGGTTGTCGATGTCGTAGGCCATACTGCTGGCATATCCCGGTCGTGTACGGATAACGGCAATGTTACCGGAGAATTGCAGGGACACGAATCCGCTGGTCATCAGCATTTCGCTGGCACTCTGGTCATTGGAACGTTTGTACATGATGTTGTTGGGTAATACATATACGTATTTCCCGTTCATGTTTGCCGCTTTGGCAACTTTCAGTTGTTTCAAGTCGCGGGAGAGAGTGGCTTGTGTCAGTTCAAAGCCTTCTTTGCTCAGAGCTTGCAGCAGTTCTTCCTGAGAACTGACGTCCTTGCTTGAGATAATCATCTTGATAGCGTCTAACCGATTGGCTTTTTTCTTCATTGTTCTGTATAATTATTCTAAGAATGGCGCAAAAGTAGCGATAATTTTGGAAAGAATATGCATTAATGAGAGAAATTTTGTACTTTTTATACTATGAATGCTATGTTTTATGCATAAATCGGAGGATATATGCAATTATTTTATTTCCTGCCAGGAAAATACAGTCCCATCTTTACGGTTGGGTATAGTTCCGGGCCAGTCGGCAGAATAGGGTTCGTCTGTACGCGGATCTAAACCGATGAAGCGATTGGTCTTTAGGGATAGTAGCATACATTGTCCCCACAGCATATCCTGCCACATGAAGAGGCTGCCTTCCGTTTCTTTCTTCATTAGTCGGACATCTGCTGAGAGGCCGGCTCCAGTGACGGTGACAAAGCCTGATCCGTCTAATGCTTCAAGAGCTATACGTCCTTGTCCGCGGTCGTGTACACGGAACTGGCATCCGGTACCGTTGAACGTATTACTTCCCGGATAGGAACGATTCAGCATACCGTGGGGATTAGCCCAGACTTGCTCACCGTTTGCGAGATTGGTTAGTGTTATCACTTTGCCGAGAGGAAGATTTTTAGAGCGATCTGCCAATGGTTCCTTTACCTTAAAATTGTCGAAGTCGGCATAACCTCCCGCTTTTCCATTCGTATTGAAAGCAAATAAGGCATACCGTACTCCCTGGAAAGTCTTCATTTGATAACCCAGGCGCAGTTCGCCGCCGACTTCTTTGAATGTTTTGCCGTCTGTACTGAAACAGAGTGTTGCCAGGTCTCTATTGTAATCACCACTGGCACGCAGGTACACTTGTGGGCCGGATAATGGTTCGTCTGTAGACTGGTTCTTTACTAAGTCGTAAAATCTCAGGATGAATCCCTCATCAGTACGTACTACACCGATCCAATAATAGGGAACATTCAATAGCCCAAGTCCGGCTACGTCACCTTTCTTTAAGTATTTGGCATTTAATTCGACGGTGGCGCTGGACTCCGGACCGATAGCGCGTTGAGTAAGTGTGTTTTTCGCATACATGAAGTTTTTGGCAGGGAGAGTGTGCAAGCGCAGTACACCTTTTTTCTCAGTGAGCGACCATTTCTTATCTACCGGAATATGGTTCCATTGCCAGATCGGTTTTAGTTTGGCAGACGAGAAATCATCATCACGCTGATAAGTTGTTAGGGGAGCTATATCCGTTCCGGTATCCGGTTTGAACCAGGTGCGTGGTGAGCGTCCCAGGTTTCCTTCCAGTCCGAAGTAGGGCCAACCATCTTTCCAGGTCACGGGTGAAAGGAAAGTCAGTCGTCCTGCGGATTTTACGTCCATCATTGAGAATCCCCACCATTCACCATTAGGCAGGTCGACGATGCCTCCCTGATGGAGCGTTACTGCACCGAAACCATTTTCAGAAGGGCGCTCAAATTCCATTGCTTCTCCTTCATTGGGGATGTTCGACCAGAAGCCATATCCTTTGGTCCACCAGCCACGTTGTGTACCCATGGTTTCACGATTGCTGATAACCACGGTTTCGTAAGGACCTTCCAGTTTGTCGGCGCGGGCGCATTGCATACGGCCTACGGGTGCATAGTCTGCACTGATGATATAATACTTTCCGTCTATTTTATAGAAATGATGCCCTTCTCCCATGGCATTACCTTTAGGGATGATTACTTTTTCACTACCTTCCACATAACCGCTGAAATCTGGTTTGAGTTGAATCAGATGTACTTCATCGTAACCATGTACTGCGTATATCTTGTCGTCGTCATCAAACAATATGCCCAGGTCGTAAATTCTGCCACCCATATTCTTGTGTGTCCAGGGACCGGCGGGATCTTTGGCAGAGAAGACTTGTAAACCGTGGTCATTTACGTTGACGAATACATAGAAAGTGCCTTTGTGATAGCGGATGGCAGGTGCCCATATTCCGTTTCCATAAATGCCTTTATCGCCTTCCAGATGAAAATCAGGTCCTAAATCGAGTTTGTCAAAGATATATGTTACGAACTCCCAGTTTACCAGATCTTTGGAACGTAGTAGCGGTAGTCCGGGCATGGCATGCATGGAACTGGCAACCATATAATAATCTGTTCCCACACGTATCAGGTCAGGATCGGTAAATTCATCGTAAAACAGAGGATTGGTAAAAGTGCCGTTGCCGTTGTCGGCTGTCCACGACTGGGCTTGTAACTGGCAAAATGCCATCAGGCCGAGGATGATAGAGAATATATGCTTCATGGTCATAATAAATAGAATAAATTAATTAATTTGAGGACTTTTCGGAGAACATCCAATAATCGAAGTTGAAAAGCTCGTGGGGAGTTTTACCTTTAAATATAAGGTATAAATCATGAACTCCTTTGACCGTCTTCACATGGGTAGCGTGTTGTTCCCAATTATCCCATTCTCCGGTATAGGGAATGTTTAAGGTGCCGATCACTTCACCTTCGAGTGAGTCGATTCTTAGTTCTATTTCTCCTCCATGATATCTGCTGGATGCGGAGGCGATGAATTGCGAAGTACCTTTCTGTCCGAAGTTCACATCACGTACCTTGATATAATCGGTATTATGGATAGCGGTTATATATACACCTTTTTCTTTATCTGTAGCAGATGTAACGCCTTGTGCCCATGCTATAGTCTCAGCTTCAGTTCGTTTGTATGGATTGAGTGTACCTGTTCCTTTCTTTATACCTTCATTAGTCATATGCATTTGCGGTATGGTTCCGTCGGGGTTGTAGGTGAATTGTTCCACACATACCGATCTGCAATAACTGTGTCCGCCGGGTAGCGCATCATTGTGGTAGAAGAAGTAGGAGTTACCTTTAAAATCTATTATTCCGGGATGGTTGGTATTACTTCCTTTTTCCAATGGCATTACGACTCCCCGGGCTTTCCAGGGACCTTCTGCGGTCCGGGCGGTTGAATAATGTATGGATTCCGGGAATCCGGCGGCATAAATCATATAATAAAGGTTGTTACGCTTATATACCCAGGGCGCCTCTGTGAACCTTCCCACAAAGGCGGTCTGGTCTTTGATGTCGAGTGCTGTGATTGAGCCGTCCAGAGATATCATATCTTTATTCAGTTTGGCCTGATAACAAGCCCCGTTTCCCCAATAGAGATATGCTTGTTTATTACTGTCGATAAAGACTGTAGGGTCAAGGTCATCCCAGGAGTGTTTGGCGGCTGTAGTCATATTGTTGGTTACCAATGCCTGGCCCAATGCATCTCTGAAGGGGCCATAAGGAGTATCTGCAACGGCTACACCAATGGATGAACCTGGGCTGAATTTGTTTTGTGAGGATATATACCAATAAAACTTGCCATCCCGTTCTATGCATTGTGCGGCACTGGCATCTCCGGCTGACCATTTGAAATCACTTGTTTTCAGAGGTGCTCCACAGTCCGTCCAGTTCACCATATCGGTAGTGGTATACAGGCGGTATTCTCTCATCAGGTATGCGTTGGAGGGAGCGTCCTTTTCATCGCATCCCACATAAAGGAATAATGTATCGTTATACACCATTGGGGCAGGATCGGCTGTATATTTGGTTTGAATAATCGGATTTTGAGCCGTTGCCAAAAGTGGAAGGAATCCCAGATATAAGGCTAAAATGTTGTTTTTCATCATAATTGTTATTGTTGATAGTTGCTTTTAATACAAATATTTATTGTGGATATTAATGTGTGAATTCCCAATAATCTATGTGGGCAAAGTCTTCTTTATTGCCTTTGAATACAAAGTACAGATCAAATACGCCAGTGTTGGGAATAGCTACGTCCGTTGTAATCGTTTTCCAGGAATCCCAGTCTCCTGTGGGAACAACGTTCAGAGTACCTATCAGCAATCCGTTTTCACTCTCCAGATGGATTTCAATATTTCCACCTTCTGGAGCACCACATGAGATCAAAGCTTTAAGTTTGGAAAGGCCTTCTTTGGTGAAATCCACTCCCTGTACTTTTATGTAGTCCCCGTCGTTAGCAGAACTTACAATCCGATTACCCGGATCGCGTTTTCGGGCTTCGGTATTGATGCCCCAACCTTTTGCCATGGTTTCCGCTTCATTTCGTTTGTACGGATTGATGTATTTTAATTGGGGCAAACCGGCACGTGTGATCGATACCGTCCGGATAGTACCATCTTCATTGTGTATTAAATGATCCAGACAGACACTACGCATATATTCGCGTGAACGTTTGTCCGCTTCTCCTTTCACATAGGCCACTTCCCGGTTATGATATGCAATATAATATTCGCCTTTGAATTGAAAGATGGAATGATGATTGTTGAAGCCGTCATTGATGGGTGGGTTAGGCAATATTAATCCCGGTTGGGAAAAAGGTCCCATTGGATGTTCGCTCATTACATACTCTATGTTGGCGGGAAAGCTGAAATGATGTCCGGCATACGAATAATAATACTTGTTTTTATATTTATGTACAAATGAAGCTTCGAAGAAACCGGGAGTATTAGGGTGTATGGCCTTACCTTCAATTTCTGTCAGGTTATCTTTCAATTTAATGATTCGTGAATTGCCGGGATCGCCCCCTCCGAAATAGAGGAAGGCTTGTCCGTCATCTTCTATCCATACGCTTGGGTCGAAACACCACATACCCCATTGTCCGCTGCCGGGTTGCACTCCCGGAGTATTCATATCTACCACAGGCTTGTCTCGATTGTCTATATAAGGACCGATTGGACTGTTACTGGTTGCTACGCCAATACCTCCGCAATTGCCGTTGCCGTAATAGAGATAGAATTGGTTGTTGTGATAAACAACGCATGGTGCCCAGGTCAATTGGGCTCCCCATCTTGAGTCTTTGGCGTGGAATACTTCACCGTGGTCTGTCCAATTCTTTAGATCGTCAGTTGAGATACAAGTGATATCGTTCATAAAATATCCGTATCCTTTTTGAGGGCTATAGGTATCATGTGAACAGAACAGATACAGTCGTCCGTTGTATTCTATTCCCCATGGGTCGGCTGTATATCGTTGCCAAAACAGCGGATAATCCGCCTTGCTGATCGATGCAAATGCTGCAAACAGTAATAAGCAGAAAAGTGATTTCCTAAGATAAAAAGTGGCTTTCATGATATTACATATTTATTGAATGATTTTGATTTCTTTTCCGACAGTAATACCCGCCTCATTGAAACTGTCAATCGCAAAATAATAAGTCTGGTCGGCGTTCAATACATTAATGGAGACCTTGTTGTCTTCATATACCAGATAATTATGGTATAATTTGTTCTTCTGTGTACCGAACCGGATGTTGTATCCGGTAGCATCGTTGACTTTGTTCCAATTCAGATTTACGGTTCTGCGATTATCGCTGTTTCTGGTTAATTCCGTGAATTGGGCAGTTGCCGGAACTGGTTTATCCGCTTTCCCGAATACTCTTAAGCCGGAGATGGAAAACTTGCCGGAAGGGAAATAGATATTGGTTATACGGATATACCTGGCGTCTACCGGTTTGTCCAATTGGATGTAGTCATTGGGAGCATCTGCTTTGTTCTCTGATTTGTCAACTAACAGATTCCATGTAATCCCATCTTGGGACTCTTCTATCCGGTATTGGTAATATATGGAATCCGATTTTCCCAATGCGGTAGCATCCTGGTCGGCAAAGTTGATCTGAATGGCGTAGACTTTGGAGTTCCGGTCTAAATCAACAGTCATAAACTCTCCTTTGTCTGCGGTTTTTGCGCTCCACCATGTTCTGATATCTTCATTCACGGCATTCTCTGTAGGATATCCTTCCAATGTAGATGACGCTTCTACTTTCTTTTTATAAGATAGGAGCATCCATCCCGGAAATAAATCTTGTGGAGAAGATATTTTTTTATCAGGAACGATCATTGGATAGTCTCCCCATGCTGTGTATGCATAAACATCCCCATCTTTGTCAAAGAAGGTTGGATATAGGGAAATCCTTCTTTCGAACATGTGCCTCCGTGAGATTGTGGAAGTACCGATGTTCCAGTAGTTTCCATATAAATCCTGAAATGTGCTGCCATGTCCGGTTCCGTTGACAAAACCTTCGGGCTTATAAGAGAAAGGATTATGTTCGAGTAAAGTGAATGGACCCAATGGATTTTCCGATACGTAAACTCCGTTGCTGTAACTTTTGAATTCGGTACCGGGTACTGCATATTGCAGGTAATACTTCCCTTTGTATTGGTTCATCCATGCGCCTTCAAGCCAGCAAGTGTGCTTGTAATTGGTATTATAGTCTCCGGATACTTCCCAACCGTATTTTTCAGCATTGCTGTAAAATAAGGGAATGGCTTCCCCTTTGGGCATAAATGTTTCTTTATCCAATTCCATTCCCATCATAGGAGTGGCTGCACCGGAACCATAGTATAGATATACTTTGTCAGTATCTGAATCGTAAAACAACATCGGGTCTGCCAGGATGTAAGGAAACTGATCGGTAACCAACTCCCATTTGCCTGATTTGGGATCAGAGCTTTTATAGATTTTGTTGGTGGCTACGGAGGCCGTGAAGTAGATCTCTCCGTCCATTTCCATAACGGTAGGAGCATACTTCTCGATGGGAAGGCTGTCAGTGGTTATTAAATCCCAATGAACAAGATCTGCTGAATGGAAATAACCGCCGGATTTAGAAAGGAAAAGGTAATATTCTCCTTTGTATTTTATCATACTGGGGTCTGCCGCCTCACGCCAGGACGGAGAGTCGAGTGAAAAACGATAACTTAGATTTACCGGATTACAAATTGTTTTGACCTTATTTTCTTTTTCCCTACATGCTGTCAATAGAACGGATAATAGGGAAAGTAGCAGAAAAAATACTTTGGAATGATTGGTTAGATACATGTTTTTCATTATTCTGATATTTTAAAAGTTCTGCCCGCAAAGTTAGGGGAGGAGACTGTGAAAGGGCTTTTCATTTTAGATATTTCATGTTGCATTTCAGATAAAAAAGGCCTGCATAATGGTCTCCGGCCTTATTTTTGAGGTTTTTCTTAGATTTCGGTAGGTGTTTTACCGAAATAGCTTTTGAAGGCGCGGCTGAAAATGCTGAGGCTTGAAAAACCGGAAAGTTCGCTAACTTCGGTTACAGTATATTGACCGGATTGCAGAAGTTTGAGAGCATGATTCATCCGTACGGTCTTGATAAAGTCAGACGGCGATTGATCCGTCAATGTTTTAATTTTCTTATATAGAAGTGAAGAACTCACATTCATGGCTGCGGCAAATTCTTCCTTTCCAAATTCGCTATTGGAAATGTTTTCGTTGATGATGCTAATTGCCCGGTTTACGAACGGATCACTTGGCTTACTCTGGAGCACAGGCTGCTCTTCCCGGATGCCCGGTTCTGCCTGTGCCATTCTTTCTTGCATAAGTGCCTGGACGGCATCGGCAATAAGTCTGTCATTGGTACTCTTCCGCTTCAAGCGGTTCGAATAACTTCTGAAAGCATAAATGATATAGCAGATGGTGCATAGGCCGATGATAGCTGCAAACCACCATGTTTTCCAGAAAGGAGGCGTGACGTGTATGTTCAGACTGCGTTCATCAATCATTTGTGATAGGGAACTGTCGTACATTCTGATGTGTAATTTGAAGTTCCCACCCGGAAGGTTGGTGTAATTAATAAAGTGAAGTTCCGAAGGGTGGCTCCAGTCTGCGTCCATCCCCTCTAATAGCCACGAGAATTTCATGTTTCCTGAAGAATTTCCTATTGGAAGCAGCTCTAACATGAAATTGTTCTGAGTGTAGTTTAAGGAAAGATTCTTCTGTTGATTGACGGGAGTATTGTTTAATAAATCGGGAATTGTGCGTATGGAGCGGCCTGCTACGGTGATATTCTGGAAAAAGATATTTCCTTGCGGAGGGGTTTCCTGAATCAGTTCCGGCGCAAACATGATTGCACCGTTGCTTGTTCCCCAGATCAGCTTGCCATTCTTCAGCCGCGTACAGGAGTTGACGCAGAAAGTCGTGGTTGAAAGGGAATAGACGGATGTGTATGGTTGGATTGTATTATTTAAGATATTGAGCCGGCACAAGCCTCGTTCTGTACCGATCCATAAGAAACCGCTGTCAAATAAGATACTGTTCACATAGTTGGACGTCAGGCCGGATTCCGTTGTAAATCTCTCTGTTTGTTGTTTGTCATAGTCATATCTTATCAGGCCGTCTCTGCAAGTGGCAACCCATATTGTATTGCCGGTTACTACTACGTCCTGAGTCAGACTGCCTTCAACTAACGTTTCCACTGTTCCCTGATTTTTATCCAGCAGCAACAAACCACGTGAGGTTGTAAGCAACAGCTTTCCCGGAGAAAGTTCGGCAAATGCGCTGACGGGCCGGACCGGATATTCACGGAAGCGATCTTCTTTTACCAGATAACAGGATAGTTTTTGGTTGCCGCCTATCCACACGTCTCCTTCTTTATCCACGAAAAAGTCAAAGATGAAATCGCCAGTAAAGCCGGGAGTGTTGGTCTTGGAAGAGTAATGTTTCAGTGTTTTTCCGGTTTCCCGGTCCAACAGATAGATGCCGGAAGAATAGCTTCCTGCCCAGATATGTCCCTGGGTATCTTCGCATAGAGATAAGAATACCTTTGCCTGTTCCGATTTATTCTGGTAATAATGCTTCCATTTGTTGGATGCTGCATCCCAGCGGCTTAAACCGTTGTTTGTAGCAAACCATATATGCCCTTCGTGATCTTCAATAATCTGGTTGACGTAGTTGTTTCCTAAGGAGTTTGGGTTGTTTATCTGGTAAGTGACCGGTGTGATCTGGGAATTGTTGTTTTCAAAGAAAGACAGCTTTCCGGTGAATGTGGCTATCCAGTTTTTTGAACCGTCGCAAAGAATATCATATACTCCGTCACCCCGGAGTGAAAAAGGATTGTTCAGGTCCTCCTTATATATATGGAGAATTGTATCTCCTTTTTCGCTGATGTTCCAGATACCTTGTCCGTCAATACCAATCAGAAGGGTGTTTTTGGCATCCTTCCTGATAGCAAGAATGGGTTGCTTCGGAAAGTTTCTGATAGGGATATCTGATAAAGATTTCTGGATGATGTCATAGTAGAAAAGCCCGGCCGATCCGGTTCCAATCCATAGACGTTTTAGCTGGTCATCATAGTACAGGCTGGATACCTGAAAGAAATCTTCCGTAGTGTTTGAATAAAGAAGCCGGCTCTCTGATGTCGAAATATTCAGTAGTGAAATGCCTGCCGATGTAATATAGAATAAGTGATTGTCATCATAAAAAGTGAGATGCTTTATGTCCTCTTCCGTTTGTGGGATTTTTGTAAGTATGTTATTCTCATATTTAAAAAGCCCGATCGAGGTAGCCATCCAAAGTACATTGCTTGTATCGGCAACGATGGTTCCTATTGTAATGTGGCTATTATCGGTTTCTTCCCGCAAGTCTGTCAGGAAGAAGAACTGGTCTGTAGGCTCGTCATAATGAAATATCTGGCCGTTATTGGTGTAGGAGAACAGTTGTGAAGTGCTATAAGCCAGCTTTACGAATACAAAATCTGTGGTTCGGCAGGGAAGTTCATAATTGCGGCAGTCGCCTTCAGTCACTCTTAAAATGCCGGTTTTGGTGGAGGTCCAGATAAAACCATACTGGTCTTTACAGATGGAAAATGCTTCTCCTGACGTGATGCCATAGGTGTCACTGATGTTGTAGAATTTGGCATTGGTAGAGAAAGAGTTCAGACTTATAGAAAGCAAGACAAACAGTAGCAGTTTGACTCTTTCTTGTAATATCATTTGGAACTTTTTCATTAAAGGAGCATTCTTTGTTTAGAAATTCTGTAGCAAAGATAATAAATATCTATTGAGTTATGAATTAATTCGCCACGGAGCAGCACAGAGTTTCACGGAGATGAATCCTAGACCGTAAAGCAAATAAGAAAGAGCGCTTTGCAGGAGTTAGACTTCATTATCTCGTTATATAGAAAGCTGAATGATAGAGGAGAAACTTGATATGCTCCTTCCTTTTTCTCCTAAAGCCTTAATGTTAATGTTATTATGCTATAAGCAAAATCTCGTTTTTCAATTGAGGGCTATGTAGCCCGCAGTTGTGGGACTAATAGCCCTCAACTGGAAAACGTATAGCCCTCAACTGTGGGACGAAGTTTTGTTACGGGCAAAGGAACAAAAACAATAAGGCTAAGTTGGGTTTTCATAGGACCTTCTTCCCATTTTTCTTATTGTTCCTAAGTATTCTATTGTGGGATCTATAGATCTCGCAACAGGATGTTCAAGTTCTTTTCGTCGCCTAATATTATGATATGAAAGGAATCAGGAAGGTTTTTTGAGGAATAATGCAGAGATATCCTCTGTTTTCTTGTAAAAGAGAGGTGTTTACGGGGATGTACGTAAGGTATGTAAAAAAAACGTATTGAGAGTCTGATTATTAGCTGGTTGTAATAGAAAAAATGCTTTGAAAGCCTGCTTTTGGGGTGTAGGATGAAATTTGCCTACACCATTCTATATCATTCTTCATACATCTATTTGCTTGATAATCAGATGAAAAAAGTCTCCGGTGTAGGATGTAGGAAATAGAGAACTATTTCATACAGTAGAATTCTCAATTTGTCAGATTGATAGTTCGCATCACTTTGTTTTCTTCTTTGCTGGTAAAGGACTGTGTTACGGTTTCTTGCAACATTAGATAGTCAGGGAATACTTATTTTGAGGACATTTCTACTATCACGTCTTTGATAGCTGTTACATAAGGTAAATGTGTATCTCTCGCTATAAGGTGTATATAAATAGTTCTGTCAGCTTTTATCTCTATTGATGTATTGATAATGTTTTTTATTTTATTTGATGTAATGTATTTATCAAACATGCGAGAGAATAGTTTACTTCTGAATTTCTGTGGTGTTATTTTTTTATCCCGCCTTAATATATCATGCATATCATCACAGTAAAAGTATAATATTAGGTTCGGATTATCCTCAAAGATTTCAGCTATTATACTTGATATTTTTAGTAGAATATTAATGTTTGTAGGATTATCTCCTTTGACTCTTTCTAAGGTAATATCTGCTATTTCTATACTTTCTCCTAAAAGAGATCTTATTTCATCAGGGATTATGCTGTTCTCAAATGGAGATAATATGATGCGGAATTCGTCCTGGAAACCAGAATTTATAGATATTGAAATATCCATTTACGCTATACATTAACTTGAATCGTGCAGTCTTTTTTATTGCGTAACTTTTCTAACTGAGACATCTTTCTATCTCTCAGTTTATTCATAAAGTCAACGAGAGCTTTAGAGGGTTTCTCGATAACTAATGCTTTAGGGTTATGAGTGGAAGTTGACATGTTAAAAATGTATATGTAACCTACAATAAGGCCATAATTATTTTGCAAATATAGCGAATATCTTTTTGAAGTATTGATTGATGGATGAATGAATAGGGTGCATTAACTATCTTTAGCATACTATTCTACAATACTTAGATCGCGTTATTCCGGTCGGGAACATTATTTCTAAAACGTTGGTGAGTTGTTTTCTCTATCATAATGAGCTAAATGATAATTGTCGTATCTTATGATATCTATTCCGATATTTTGTGTGTCTTTGTTGCATATCTTGAAGCCGCATCTGAAGCACATCATCACCCCTCACTTTTTGATTAAGGGGCTTGGAAAAGACTAAAAGAAACTCGACTACTGAAAATCAGTAGCCGAGACATTCATATTATTCCTTTACTAAGGTTTATCGGACAGTCTTATAGCTTTATTCATTTTGTCCATATCATTAATTCACCTCCCTTCCACAGAGAACCTTCCTGTGTTTTCCACCATTCCAATCCGTCTCTAATCTCAATGTCTTTAACGATATAATCATCAAAATAATGGCGGCCTTTACCTAATACGTGAGAACCCTCCCAGCTAAAATCTGGACCTGTTTTGAGATAAGGTCGCTCAAATTCTATAAGAATATCATAAAATGGCCATTGATATTTAATATAATAATAATCATCTTCTATATAACCGAGCATAACCCCCCAAATCTGATTCTTTATTGGTTGCCGTCCGTCAAAATTTCGCTGAAAACGGATATCCATCTCAAACTCACTGGTAAACACAGCAAATGGTTTTCCAATATACCTTTCTTTATTATCCCGTAGATTGGTTTCAATATACTTGATAGTGTCATTGCCACATTCCTTCATCGATACGTATGGCTTTTGGGCACTGATATTACTTATCAGCGTCCAGGCAAAAAATAAAAATACAATCATTGTTTTCATAACTTTATTCATTTTATCTACATTTTATGGGTATTACTTTCTCATTCTCTACACGGGTAGTGATTACTTCGAATGTCGCTGTATTGTGGTCTCCTTTTGCTACACTAATTCCTGCATTGACCCTGCGCAACACATCAGAGAGTGCCAGCATGTGGCGTTCATTGGAAGAAAATTTATCAAATTCCTTATATGAGCTATCCCAGAGATTGTCAAGGTAACTGCCATCTTTAAATACATCTGTAGAGCCAGGTTCTGAATTACAATTTATATATGCTTTATGAAAGGCCATTGCTTTCTCCTGGTTTTCAATAAATACAGTGTACACACCCGATGACGTGTAGACGTAAGCTGACTGAAAATCCGGATTATCAAGCGCATGTTTGGCTGCTGTTAACACATCGACTCCTGAGGGAGGGGTGTCGTTAGGATGATTGTGAATAGTTGCCACGGCATGTGGTGTGCCACCATATATATCGACGCCGTATGGATTTTCACCTTTAGTCAAGTCCTTTAACAGATAACAATTTTCATCTGAATTATAATACAAAGTCGCAGAGTTTTCATTTGCCCCGTTAGTTTTTATTAGATCCTGAAAATCTTGAAAAGTTTTACTTTTACCGTATGTTGTATTTACCCCTTTCAGTGTATTATACAAATCTTTGGTATCTTGTTTTATGCGGCCGGCACCCGGTATAGAATCACAATTATCATGAATGACCTTGCAATGCCGCTTTTTACAGATTGGGCACTTTTTTCTGCTACATATTTCACAACTGGAGTTTGTCCCCCTGGTCATCACTGCATCCCCTGTTATCTTGCCACATTCCGGGCACCTGCTGCACACACATTTCTGTTGATGACAACAGGGGCAGACAGTTGGAGAAGGATTGTAGCATTGCCCTGAACAATAGTAAGAACCGCAATAAGGACAAGCCGTAGAGGGACGGCACGAACCGTCGCAGTAAGGACTGCCACAGTAACTACAATTACGGCACGAACCGTCACAATTATAACTGCCGCAATAACTGCACCGGGCTGTCTGGCATTGTCCCCAACAGAAGCTACTACCGCAGTAAGGGCAAGAGTGAGATTCATACTGGCATGAACCACCGCAGGAGAAACTGCCGCAATACTGACAATAATTGGCAACACAAGAGCCGTCGCAATTCGTATTGCCACAAATATAACATCTTGTTCCATTAGGGCATCCGCCGTTACAATAGGGGCTGCCACAGTAAGGACAACGATATTCGTCTTCATAATCATAAAATTGTGCATAAACCTGAGATAGGGCGGTCAACGAAAGGACACCACCCTTGAATTGGGGAGAAAGGCCAGCCAACAAACAGATTAATAATATACATTTCTTCATATTTATCCGGATTATTAGTTTTCTTTGAATAAAGTTATCACACACAAAGCGTTTCCGCAGGATAGCCGAAGCACGTAGGCACCGGGCGCAAGTTTCGGAGCAATCTCTATATTGTGGCTGCCTGCGCCCAGAGTTCCCAAAGCCTTATCCATCACCAAAGTGCCGTTAACAGAGTAGAGTCGCAAATAACACTCTTCCGATTGTGGCAAAACAAATGAAACATGCATGACATCCCGGAACGGATTCGGAGTTACGCTAAAGCTCAGCACGTCGTTTGCCTCCTTGTATAAAGAATTGGAAGAGGTTTTTTCTGCAATAAAGTATATCGGTTTTTCCCTTTCTTTGGTTTCCGGAGAATATTGCTGCAGGTTGCCGCAAAGTATTATTTTTCCGTTTTCATTTTTGGTATTCAATGCGGAACTCACAAACTCCCAGGATATAGGTGTGGAACGGCTGTAATGGTCGGATTTATGGTAGATAGCTCTATTAAATAGCAATAGGCTGTCATTGGATATGCCATCCAGTGTTACCACTTCTTCTGTTCCCTCCATCCAACGAATGTGGGCTTCATCACCCGTAACCGTGATTTCCATTGACAGTGGCTTTTGGTTGACAAGGCGCTTACCGCTATAATCATACATAAACAGTGTGCCCAGGTAACACCCGGACATGTCGGCGGTCATCCGGTGTTCCACCTGCTGATAAGTCTCCGCTATCGCATTGCCTCTTGATAAAGTTCTTGTGGCTACCGCGTTTCCTTCGGTTTCACCCAAAGCCGTTTCAAGCTCCTCACAGGCGGCACGTCCCCCTTTCTCGGCGGCTCTCATAAGCCATGTACGGGCCATATCCCGGTTTACCGGGAGTTCATACCCGTTACGGTAACCCAATCCCAACATATACATGGATGGACCGTGCCCCTTCATAGCTGCTTTACCGAAGCAATCCATTGCCTTTTCATAATTTTGGGCACACCCCAATCCTTTGTACAGCAAGTATCCATATTGGTAAAGACCGGTCGAATTATTCAGGCTGGACAGGCGGACGGCGCATTGGCAGGCAAGAGGCAGGTTCTGCTCTACTCCGTAGCGCCCGTCTTTATAAGCAAGAAACAGTTCTTTCAGTGCAGCCTCGTGTCCTTTCTCGGCAGCTTGCTTAAGCCAGGATATAGCTTTGGGAAAATCTTGTTCCGTCCCTCATCCTTTCAGCAGGCATCTGTACAGCTGATACATGCATTTCACGTCTCCCTCATTGGCATATTTTGAAAATACGGAAAAACCTTCTGCTTGGCAGGAAGAGCAACTTAGCTTGCGTATGTTATAATAGGCTTTGCCTAATTCTTGCAATTTAATCGAGTCGGCGGATGATTGTGCTGCAATAGTATTCGTGATGCATAGCACAAAAAATATAAATAAACTGTATGTTTTCATATGGTTGATGATTAGTGGTGTTTATTACCAGGAATATGTTCCCTGATAGCTTTTCTGTGTATTCTTTTCTGCATTAAGCACTTCATTGACACGACGGACTGCCACAGGACAAAAGTTACGATACAATTCGGCGAAAAGGGCTTTATACTTTTCCCGGTCCTCGTAAGCATAGAGGTCGAATAGTTTGTTTCGCTCTATATAGTAGTTTGTAATCTCGCGGATAGTGCTAATACTGTCCATGCCTGCCGCCAGCTTTTTCTCCTTAAGTACGCCCCAATAATAATAAGCTGATTGTGTGGACTTTGGCTGGTGCTTCAGTGTAAGGAATATATCATATTGATTCTCGGTTAGGGTATTTCGGAGATGCGTGCGTTCGTGCTTCCAGAAGTCATAATGCTCATTCCTTGTCAGGAAGCTTTTCAGTTCTTTTCCGTAAGCGAGGATAGAATCAATCTGCTGGTCATTCAAATCCAGTCTCTTCCAGCTCTTTAAGACAAGGTCGTAGTTTCTTGAGTAATGGGAATGGGATAATACGAAGTTCTTCTTTTGCAGCTCATACCAGGCCAGAATCTGCTGTTGCTTTATGAAGAATGCGGAATCATTGGTTACGTATATCCCCTTGAATAAGGCGATTTCCTTATTTTTCCGGCGTATCATCGGAATAAATCGGTGATAACAGGTGTCGTTTTCATTGCATAAAGCACGGAACTCCCGGATATCCTTTGCAATTTCGCGATTGGCTTGCAGAAGAATATCTTCTTTAAATAATACAAGGTAGTAGAGTGGATAAGTGCTGACGCGGCTCATAGCCAACTGGAGGCTCCACTTCAAATCGGCATTGTTCAGCAGATAACAGACGAAATGTTCACGGAGGAGGACTTTGTCTGCGCTGTCCATTACTCGTATCGAGTCAATACGTTTTAGTTGGGAGGCAAAAAATTCTTCAGCCTGAACGTCCAGAGTATAAGTTTGGGCATGAAGAATCGAAGTGCTAAACATCCCCGCTACCCATAATAGGCAGCTGACAAAAAAGATTTTTCTCTTTTTCATAATTCTCATTGATTAAAAAGGTTAATATTTAAGTTTAAGACATGTCACATTTATTTTGGCTTACCAATAGCATATACTCCCTTTCCCGTCTATTGTGAATGGTCTTTCTTTTCCTTTACTATATTCTGGTATAAGCTGGTAAATCGTGTTGTCAGGCACATTGTCAAACGTCAGTCCTTTGCTGGTGTTGGCGGTTTGTGTCTCCATTTTCAGCCATTTCCCATTCCAATAGTATAGTGTGTATTTCTTACCAATACGGTAATGCAGGTACAGTTCTTTCTCAGGGATGAATATGGAGATATTTCGGACGCTGTTGATATTCTTTGTTTCCACTTTCCCGTCTTTGTGTACCAGGACGGGTGGAGCGATTGGTACGGACTGTTTTCCGGAATAAACGGTTGGCAGATAGATGACTCCGCAAGTCATCTTCCTGAAGATATATTTATTATTTTGTCTCTTCGCATAGTATACGGGACGCCATTTTGAACCGTTCAGTACGGAAGCATATATATATTTGTCATTGGTATGCGCATTGACTGCAAAATCCGTACATTTCCAATATTTTTCCGTTACATCAATAAAATTGGTGGTGCGCATGAAACCTTCTGGGATTTCTTGGTAGGACAATTCTGTTGCCGGGGTTCCGGGTTGGCGTGAATAAGTGATGCGTATCACTTTGCCCGGCTCCCTTTTGGCTTGAATTGGCCGATGCCGCAGCCCACAAAAGGTTGGTACACATGCTTTTCGTCAATGATACAATTCCAGTAATGACGGCCGGTACTTGTTGCCCAATGGGGAGTAAAATCGAAAGTGGTGGCGACTCCTTGGGAGCGCATTGCTAATACGGACAGATTACTCAGATTCTCACAACTACCCTGCTTTCTGAATAGTAGCCGGGAGGGGGCAATCATACCTTCTGCCTGCTTGTTTTCGATGCCGTAAGTTACGAAATACCATCCCATGACCTCTCGCCCCGTTCGTTCGGCTACTTCTTTGGCTGTTTGTATGTTTGTACCATCATCCGCTGCAAATTCTTTGTTATAGATAGGTTTCCACTTTTCCAAAGGTTCGCAGGTACTGCGGTAAGGTAGCAGATATTCACAAAATTCAGAAAAGCTGAGGTGGCTGGCAAGTGGAGTGTTCCATAGTTTGAATGATAAATCAATATTTTCGATTAACAAGGAGGCGGTTATGACTTGTATGTCGGGGATGATTTTACTCTTCAGATGAAAGTGTTCCTGCGAAGACAACCGGTTGAAGGCTACCACTGCCGAGCGAAAATCCGGGTAATCAAGTTCATTAAAACTCACGGTTTTTCCTTCGTGCGTTTCCCAATAGAATTGCTCCGAAAAGTGTATATCCATATTCTCAATGAGAAAACAGGCTGCTTCCCATTTCTGTGAATCACGTGCTTGTGCATAATGCCTCAATACGTTTTCAAGTTCAGTTCTGTTATTTCCCGACAACTTAAGCACCCTCTCAACCTTTGTGGGTGTGGAGAATGAGAAAGACGGCTGTGCATAAATAGCTGTCGACAAAATAAGCCCCGATACTACGGCTAAAAGTTTTTTTGTATTCATAATATGTATGTTTTTAAGGTCCTCTTCGTTTCAGCAAAGAATCTGCAATGCATTTGTAATAGTTAACCTTCTTTGATTCCGGTTTATTTATAGATAGGATTTCCCTGCATATCTCTTCCATTTTGGCTATATGTGATGTAGCCTTATAGAGCATCATCAGCTTAAATTTGGCATCATCATTATCCGGCACCATGTAACAGACGGTTTCTATATTTTCTATCGCTTCGTCTGTTCTTTTCAAATGTTCGAGGCAGGTTGCCTTAGCCGTAAACAGCGAAGGCGATGATGTGTATTTTTCTGCTTTGCACAGTATGCTCAATGCCTTTTCATACTTCTTTTCCTTTACTAATGCTTTGGCATATAGGCGCAGATAGATTTCCGAGCTTCCGGCTACTGCTACATACGCCTCCATTCTCTCAGGAGATGCATGATGTTCATCTATGGAAACTTTCAACTGCCGTTGTGCATTAAACATCAATAGAAAGCAGATGAATGGTACAAGTAAGGAAACATACACTATCTTAGAAAGTATGTGATTGATGAAATAATCCTTTCTGCCGTCAAAGGTCAGGAATGATGCGATTGTCAGTAATAAGATCCATATAGGCAAGGCGGTATGGATGAAGTTGATTAATGCCATTGCCCCGATGGACGATAGCGTAGCCAAAGCTATCCTGTTCTTGCACTGACAAGATTTGATGATAAGTATTATTAAAAATGCTACAAAAAAGGCTCCGCCTATAAGTCCTCCTTTAGCTGTTTGTTCTATGTATTCATTATATGCGGTATATACATGACGGGCATTTTGCTTTTCTTGAATACTACCTTCATTTTCCTTAAAGTATTTAGCTTGTCGTAAATTGTAGTTTTTGGCAAAAAGCCCATATCCATATCCTAGAACTGGTTTCTCGGCAATCATCTGCATGGTAACTTTCCAGATGAACCGTCGTCCGTCCGCAGAATCCTTTTTCAGGTGGTACAATTGGAAGGCTCCTGAAACCAGGAGGATAAGCATGCATGCTGCCAGTGCAGCACTTGCCGCTTTGGGTAATTTCCGGATATATTGAGCTACAGAAGTTTGTGTATACACATAGATTAAAAAGATAACCGTAACGCCTATATATGCAGTACGGCACCTTAGGACCAGAATGGCTGCCAGTATGCATAGTATACTGCCCCATCTCAGCCACTTCTTCTTATGACTGAAAATCACAAAAGGAAGGATCGCGGTCAGATACATTGCTGTAATGTTTGGATTGTCAAAACTACCGGAGATAGGAAACACCGGATTGGCAGGAGGCAGTATATGAATGAGTTGCAGGAGGCACCATGCTGCTTCGAATATGCCGGTTACAAGAAAAATAACAGATACTTGTCTAAAAGTCAATAAACCTCGTTTTATCCAATTGACCAATGCCACCATATAAATAAAGCCAATGATAAAATATCCGCTTTGGTACCACTCCTTCTCACCGATTAATATAGTATGAACCCCGATATACCCGACCCAGATGATTACGTAAAATACCACCGGATTAATATATAACCGGTTGTCTGGAAGAATAATCAAAGAAAATAACAATATCAATGAAGCAAATGCGAACGAGAATTGCTGGAACATAGCAGAATTCACTAATGTTGTGTTTGGAAGTAGGCACAACAATAGCATAATAAACAAAGTTAGAACAATTAAATTTCTGCTAATCAACTTTTCCATAGTATAGCATTTTCGTTTTGTGCAAATGAACAAAGATTCACAAAATAACGATGTTCGCTTTTGTTTATTTATTTATCGAAAATGTATATAAAATAGCTTTCTGACATTTTACAACAACATTTTTAATGTGATATAGGTGATTCTTCTTTAATTTAGTTGAAAAGGTATGCTCCATTATTAGTTTGTTTTTGAGAAGTCCTATACTCGCTTTCAATTATAATAGCATCTGCAAGAAAATCTGAAAATAAATTCTATAAGAACGATAGACCGCCACAAAAAGATGGTGTTTTTGTGGCAATATTCAGAATTATGGGGGCAAACAGTTCTTACAAGGCTATGTATAACATCGTAGAACAGGCTAAGGATGGAACAATTATTATTCCTGATGATTTCGCGACGTGTGGTACTCCTGATGCGGTTCGTTTGGGCTTAAGCCGTCTGTACCGCAATGGAAAGTTGCACCGTTTTGCAAAAGGTATTTATTATATACCATGCAACACGACTTGGCTGAACAATTGAGCAAAAATGGTATCGCTAAAGATAAGTTTCAGGTAAATGTTGATATTACACCCATCTCCACTACTGACCCTGAGACCATAAACATAAACAATGATTCCGTTTTGACTTTTTCCATTGATGGAGAGAACGGAATGTGTGTTCTTCTCAAGGTAAAAGTGGAGGTGAGTGGCAGGTCTATGATATCCGAAAGCTCTTTTTGCAGAACCGAAGTTCAACGTGCGGGCTGTTCTTCCTGAACGTACTTTCCTGGAAAAAGTGTTCCTGCTACATGAAGAGTTTTCCAAACCCAAGGAACTGATTCGAGTGGAACGGATGTTACGACATACGATATACTTTATCCGGCAACTCTTAACATCATTCCTCCAGACTCCATTATAAACCAGTGGAAAGCTGACTACGAGAATATGCGTCTGCACATGATATATGGTGAATCCGTTTCATTTGAAGAGTTGGTAAACAATTTCAAGGATATGAATGACAGAATAAAAGAGTTACATACCAATTACGCAAATTACAATAGTTTGTGTATTTATGAGCTTTGAAACGACAAAAGCAATAAGAAAACTATCAAAATATAAAGAAGGGGTTTCGGTGGAAACCCCTATTTTTGTGCCGTCAGGTATTGGCATGTTCTATAAAATAATCTATGTGAATCTATAAACTATTAAAGGCACATGAAAAAGCTTCTTGGATTTTCTATTTTTCTGGTATTAGTTTTGATTGCTTCTCTCACCGCAGAAGCAAAGGTGACACTTCCTGCTATTTTTTCAGACAACATGGTATTGCAGCAAAACACACAGGTGAATGTGTGGGGGAAAGCTGCGCCCGGAGAAAAAGTAACGGTTAAGGCATCATGGCTGGATAAAGTTGTGACTGCCAAGGCTGCGGCCAATGGTAAATGGACCGTGAAACTGAAGACACCGAAGGCAACAACTAACCAGTCCGTTACGGTGAGCGGCGAAAATGAGATTACCATTAATAATGTATTAATAGGTGAAGTCTGGCTTTGTACGGGACAGAGTAATATGGAGTTCCCCGTATCGCGCCATCCGGATGTGAAGTGGAATACCGGAATGCTGAATGAAGCGGAAGAACTGAAGGATGCCGATTATCCGGAAATCCGCCTGTTCCATGTGAAACACCAGTTGGCGCACGAGGGCGAGTTGGACGACTGTGAAGGGGAATGGTTGGTTTGCAATCCGAAGAACCTGTATGACTTTTCGGCTGTGGGCTTTGTCTTCGGACGTAAGTTATATAAAGAGTTGAAGATGCCCGTAGGGTTGATTCAGTCTACCTGGGGCGGAACACATGCGGAGTCATGGACGAAGCTGGATGTAATGAAGAAAAATCCGCTTTATGCCGATGTGCTGAAAGACTTTGCATTGGAAGGTGTGAAGCAACAGAAAAACTATTGTAAAGTACCCGCAACATTATGGAATGGTATGATACATCCCATTCTGGGATATACGATAAAAGGAAATATCTGGTATCAGGGAGAGTCAAACTCTATCCGTGCCGATAAATACCAGCAGGTATTCACCAATATGATAAACAGTTGGCGTAAGGAATGGAAACAGCCGGATATGCCATTCTACTTTGTGCAGATAGCTCCGCACTACGGACAGCCGGCCACTATCCGCGAAGCGCAACTCCGGACTTGGCAAAGTGGACTCAAGAATGTGGGTATGGCAGTTATCACTGATGCGGGAGACTCGCTCGATATCCATCCCCGCAATAAAACAGTGACGGGTGAACGCCTGGCTGCCTGGGCATTGGCAAAGCAATATGGTAAGGACGTGACTTATTCCGGCCCGTTGTTCAAGACAATGAAGGTGGAAGGGAATAAAGCCGTGTTGAGCTTTGACTATGCTGACGACGGACTGATGACTCCGGACAATGAACCGGTGAAAGGCTTTATCATCGCTGGTGAAGATCGCCGCTTTTATCCGGCTACAGCTGTAATTAAGGGAGGCAGACTGGAAGTTTCCGCTCCGCAGGTTTCCGTGCCGGTAGCTGTGCGTTATGCATATTGCAATTTCTTCCGCGTGAATCTTTATAATAAAGCCGGATTCCCGGCTACTCCTTTCCGTACAGATACGTGGGAGCCGGATTCGTATGCCCGTTGGTTTGCCGATTCTGAAATGGTACGTTTCCCGAAAGCCTATCAGTTGGATCATGGGAAGCGTCTGTTCTTTGGATATGCGCAGGGTGTAGGCTGCTGTGCGATGTTGCAAATGTGGAAGAAGACGGGAGAGTGCCGTTATTTCGACTATGTGGAGCAATGGGCGGATTCACTGATTAATGATAAAGGAGAAATCCACTTGTATCATGTGGAAACATACAATATAGATTATATCAATTCCGGTAAAGTCTTGTTCGATTTGTATCGTGAAACGGGCAAGGAGAAATATAAAACGGCTATGGATGCGCTCATTAAGCAACTCCGGAATCATCCCCGCACGTTGGAAGGCGCCTACTGGCATAAATTGATCTATCAGCATCAGATTTGGCTGGATGGTCTGTATATGGCTTCACCTTTTATGGCGCAATATGGCGCGGAGTTCAACAAACCCGAATGGATTGATGAGGCGGTAAAGCAGTTTACGCTTTGCCAGAAACATACGTATGATGCCAAAACCGGGCTTTATCATCATGCCTGGGATGAAAGCAAGAGCCAGCGTTGGGCAGATCCGGAAACTGGACATTCGCCCAACTTCTGGGGACGGAGTATCGGATGGTGGTTCATGGCAATGGTGGATGCGCTGGATTTTATTCCCGAAAATCACGAAGGACGTGCCCGGATGATTGGCTGGATACAGGGACTGGCTGAGGTGTTGCCCGCTTATCAGGACAAAAATGGTTTGTGGTATCAGGTACTCGACCAGCCGAAGCGGAAAGGAAATTTCCCGGAAGCATCTGTGACCACGCAATTCATGTATGCCTATGCAAAAGCTGTGAATAAAGGGTATATTGACCCGAAATATCGTACTGTGGCTGAGAAGGCTTTCAACGGATTGAAGAGTAAACTGATGGTAGAACGCCAGGATGGTACGCTGACACTGACACGTTGCTGCCAGGTGGGCGGCTTGGGCGGACATCCGTATCGCGACGGCAGCTTCGAATATTACATCGGTGAGAAGATGCGGGATAATGATGCGAAAGCAACAGGACCGTTCATTATGGGCTGTCTGGAGCTGAATAAATAGTATATATCATGAAAAAGAATTTATTGGCAATAATCTTTGCTTCCTTCTGTGCCGGAACCCTTTCCGCACAAAATATCGCATGGCCCGAAGTAACTACGGAAGCTAAACCGGGTGCTCGCTGGTGGTGGATGGGGAGTGCGGTAGATGCGGCTAACCTGACCCGCAATCTGGAAGCATATTCCAAAGCCGGGATGGGCACGATGGAAGTTACTCCTATCTATGGGGTGCAGGGTAATGACGCAAACGAAATTCAGTTCCTGACTCCCGGGTGGATGCAAATGTTGCGCCATACGGAAAGTGAAGCTGCACGCCTGGGTATGAAGATTGATATGAACACAGGTACGGGCTGGCCTTTCGGTGGCCCGGAAGTGGGTATAGAAGATGCTGCCTGTAAATTGCTGATTGAAGAATATACACTGAAGGGCGGTGAACGCCTGAAAGAAAAGATAGAAGTGACGGATGAAAAACAACGTCCGTATGCCAAACTGTGTAAGCTGATGGCTTTCAGAGTACTGACTGACGCTTCTACTTCGAAAGAGCGGAAAGCAGTGCCTTTTTATGATCTGACATCTCAAGTGAAAGATGGAAGGCTGGTATGGAAGGCCCCGAAAGGGGAGTGGCGGCTGATTGCCGCTTTCGTTGGTAAAACATTTCAGAAAGTGAAGCGTGCTGCTCCCGGCGGTGAAGGATATGTGATGAACCACTTTTCGGCAAAAGCAGTATCCAATTATCTGAACCGGTTTGAGCAGGCCTTCGCCGGAAAGGCGACTGATGGTTCTGCCGGAACTCCAACAGAGTATCCGCATAATTTCTTCAATGACTCTTATGAAGTTTACGGTGCCGACTGGACGGACGACCTGTTTGATCAGTTTGCCCGTCGTCGCGGCTATAAACTGGAACACTTTCTTCCGGATTTCCTTTCGAAAGACCGGACAGAGACTACCCGTCGTATTATCTCCGATTATCGCGAAACTCTTGCCGAACTGCTTCAGGAGAACTTCACCCGCCAGTGGACGGACTGGGCGCACAAACATGGTTCACGTACCCGTAACCAGGCACACGGTTCTCCCGGTAATCTGATAGATCTTTATGCGACGGTCGACGTGCCCGAATGTGAGGGGTTCGGACTGTCCGACTTCGGTATCCGGGGATTGCGTAAGGACTCGCTGACGCGCCCCAACGACTCTGATCTTTCCATGCTGAAATATGCTTCTTCGGCAGCGCATATTGCCGGAAAACCGTTCACTACTTCGGAAACATTCACCTGGCTGACAGAGCACTTCCGTACTTCACTTTCGCAGTGCAAGCCCGATATGGACCTGATGTTTATCTCGGGTGTGAATCACATGTATTTTCATGGAACCACTTACTCGCCCGCTGAGGCTGCCTGGCCGGGTTGGAAGTTCTATGCTTCCATTGATATGAGTCCTACGAATACTATTTGGCGGGATGCCCCTACATTTTTCGATTATGTCACCCGTTGCCAGAGTTTCCTGCAAATGGGACAACCGGATAATGACTTCCTGGTTTATCTGCCTGTATACGATATGTGGGATGAACAGGACGGACGTCTGTTGCTTTTCGATATTCATAAGATGGCAAAACGTGCTCCCCGTTTTATAGAGGCGGTGCATCGTATTTATAGTGCGGGATATGATATGGACTATATTTCCGATAACTTCATCCGTAATGCCATGTGCCAGGATGGCAAGATATTGACTTCCGGTGGTGTCTCTTATAAAGCGCTGGTAGTTCCCGGCGCCCGCCTGATGCCTGCCGATGTACTGGAGAAACTGCTCCGTCTGGCAGATGAAGGTGCTACGATTGTCTTTCTGGAGCAATATCCGGAGGATGTGCCGGGGCTGAATACTTTGGAAGGACGCCGTACTGAGTTCAATAAGGCGCTGGCACAGATAAAGGAGCGGGAAGGAAAGGGGAATATTCTCTTTGGAACAGACTATGCCCGTACGCTGGCTGCCACTGCTGCTGTTCCTGAAGAGATGAAAACAACTTTCGGATTAAGCAGCATTCGTCGCTCGCATCCTGAAGGACACCACTATTTCATCTCTGCCTTGAAAACAGAAGATACCGAAAACTGGATACCTTTGGCTGTGCAGGCACGTTCGGCAATGCTTTATAATCCAATGAACGGAACCTCCGGTAAGGCACGGTTGCGCCAGAATAATGGCAGGACGGAAGTGTTCCTGCAATTGGCATCCGGTGAATCTGTTATCCTGAAGACGTTCGCGGATCAGGAAGTTTCTGCACCCGAATATGGATACTGGACGCCTGTGGTGCAGAACGATGTGAAGAAGACGTCTCCGGTAACTTATTCTTTTACCGGTAAATGGGGATTCCGCTTTGTAGAGGCAAGCCCTGCGGTTGCTGCCACTCCGGACAGTGTGTCTCTTGGTTCGTGGACGGAAATTCCTGCCGAAGGTGCAAAGAATGTGATGGGAGCTGCTTGCTATACCACTACGTTTACACTGAAGAGTCCTGCCGATGCCGGAGAGTGGATGCTCGACCTCGGGGATGTTCGTGAGAGTGCCCGTGTACGCATCAACGGACAGGCGGTAGCTACGCTTATTGCAGTTCCTTATCGTTGTTTGGTGGGCAAGTATCTTCGTCCGGGCGTGAATACATTGGAGGTGGAAATTACCAATCTGCCCGCTAACCGTATTGCTGATATGGATCGGCGCGATGTTCCCTGGCGTATTTATAAGGATGCCAATATTGTGAATATCCATTATAAAAAGGATAATTACGGCAAATGGGAACCGGTTCCAAGCGGTTTGCTGGGACCTGTGCGCTTGATTCCTATGCAGACTTTGAAATAGTATTTATAATGCCCTTGAACAACACTTGCGTGGCATAAATGTAATGCAAGTGTTACGCAAATCAAACACTTGTGTGGTACAAGTGTAACGCTTGTGTTACACAAACGGTACATTAGTGTCACTTCAAACTAAAGCAATAATCAATGAAATCGAATCTAATTATGCTCTGCTTGCTTGGATTGGCAAGTACTCTGAATGCCCAGGATCCTCGCGAGAGGCATTACTACTACGAAATTCTTGATCCGAGGCACGAACCGAAACCCTTAGTGGAAGGTTTTGCCCGGGAACGGGTGACCGAGAATCTGAGTCGTGGACTGACAGTAACTCCTGCCCGCGATGGCAAAGGTATTTATTTCAGCTGGCGGTTATTGGCATCGGATACCCCCGGCACTGCTTTTCATGTCTATCGGGAAGCTGACGGTAAAGTGCGTCGCCTGACTAAAAAGCCACTTACGCAGACTTGTGACTTTATAGATGCTACTCCTGCCGAAAAGGCGTCTTATTGGGTGGAAGCCCTGGTGAAAGGAAAGAAGCCCGCCCTGTCGGAGAAACGGGAAGTGATCCTTTCCGAATTGAAACCTTATACTTCTATTCCATTGAAAGAGAATGTGAAAGCCGGGAAGATCGCTTTAGCAGATTTGAACGGTGACGGAATTTATGACTATATCATCCGTACTCCCGAAACGAATGTTGATCCTGGTATGCCCGGAGATACAACCGGAAAAACATATAAAATATCCGCTTACCTGAGTGACGGAACCTATCTCTGGACTTATGATATGGGACCGGGTATCGAACCGGGAATCTGGTATTCTCCTTTCATTGTATATGATTTTAATGGGGACGGGAAAGCTGAAGTTGCCATCAAGACCGCTGCTGATGACTATGTAAAGAATGAAAAAGGCCGTGTTTGTGGTGGTAGTGAATACCTCTCGGTGCTGGATGGCATGACTGGTAAAGAGATAGATCGCGTGGACTGGCCTGAACGGAACGACCGCTATGGAAATCTGATTCGCCAGAACCGCAACCAAATGGGGGTTGCTTATCTGGATGGAAAGACACCTTATATATTGGCTGCCCGCGGCACTTACAAACTGATGGTGGTAGATGCCTGGATGCTGAAAGACGGAAAACTGCAACGTGCCTGGCGTTGGGATGGGGATGAAGAAAATCCCATTGTGCGCAGTATGGGTGCGCACAGCATGGTGACGGCTGATGTGGACGGTGACGGACGGGATGAGATTCTGTTAGGCTCGTGTATGCTCGATGATAATGGTACGTTACTTTGGTCTTCCGGTTTGGGACATAGTGACAAGGCTTATCTTTGCAAACTTCAGCCGGATATGGAAGGTATGCAGGTGTTTATGGTGAGTGAACCGAAGAAAGAGGACGGTCGCGGTGTTTCCGTGGTGGATGCAGCCACCGGCAAATTGATCTGGAAAATCGGGCAGACCACCTATCATGTAGGTGATGGTATGGTGGCTGATTTTGATTCTTCACATTCCGGTATGGAATGTTTTGCCAGTGAAGACCGTAAAGGTGGCAGTACGGATAAATACCTGCTCACTGCCGATGGCAAGAAAATTAATACTACGAATGCAGAAGTACCCGGTTGCCGTAACTGGATATGGTGGGATGCGGACTTGTTGCGTGAGACTTTTAAAGGAGATGATAACCGCTGGGGAGCTTCTTCATCTTCCGGTGGGCGCAAACAAAGCATCTGGAAATGGCAGGGAGAAGTGCTGACCGAAGGGATTGAAGGCGATATCTTGATGATAGCCGACCTGGAAGGGGATTGGCGTGAAGAACTGATTACTGCTTTGCCGGGAGAGTTGCGTATCTATCATACCAATATTCCGGCTCGCGACCGCCGCGTAACGCTGATGCAGGACCCGCTTTATCGTAGCTATGTGGCGCATCGCAGCATGGGGTATCCGCAGGCGCCCGTACCTTCCTTCTATCTGGGAGAATAGAAATAAATATCTGATTATAAATAAAAAAGAACTAAGAATGACGAAACAATTGTATGTGATTGCAGCCGTTTGTCTGTGGTTGCTCAGTGCTTGCCAATCTTCAACGTATAAGTATGAAGCGGTATATAAAGACCTGCCTTTTGATATGCCAAGGGTAGAAGCACCGAAATTCCCCGATCGCAAGGTGAACCTTGCTGACTTTGGCGCAGTGGGTAATGGCGAAGAACTTTGTACGGCGGCTTTTGCCAAGGCTATTGATGCTTTGGCAGAAAAGGGGGGCGGACATTTGATTGTTCCTGCCGGTGTTTGGTTTACAGGTCCTATTGTCCTGAAAAGTAATATTGACCTGCACTTGGAAAAAGGTGCTGTTATCCTCTTTTCACCTGATGTGGACCTCTATCCATTGGTAGAGACTGTATTTGAAGGATTGGATACCCGTCGTTGCCAATCGCCTGTTTCCGGACGCAATCTGGAAAATGTAGCGATAACGGGAGAAGGTGCCATTGATGGTAACGGACATTATTGGCGTCCTCTGAAACGGGAGAAAGTGACAGAAGGGGTATGGAAACAGACTATCGCCCGGGGTGGGGTTTATAAACGTCCCACCTATTGGTTCCCTTATCCACAGACGCTGAAAGGGGATACTATCAGTAATATGAATGTACCTCAGAATCTGAAAACCGAGGAAGAGTGGCAGAGTGTGCGTCATTTCCTTCGTCCGGTGATGGTGAGCCTGATAGAGTGTAAGAATGTATGGTTGCAGGGTGTGATTTTCCAGAATTCACCGGCATGGAACCTGCATCCGTTGATGTGTGAGAATGTGTTGATAGAAGAAGTGCAGGTGCGTAATCCGAGTTATGCACAGAATGGTGATGGTCTGGATCTGGAATCTTGCAAGAATGCACTGATTGTGAACTCTACATTTGATGTGGGCGATGATGGCATTTGTCTAAAGAGTGGTAAAGACGAAGACGGCCGCCGCCGGGGACGTGTTTGTGAGAATGTGGTGGTAGATGGTTGTACAGTATTCAAAGGCCACGGTGGTTTTGTGGTTGGTAGTGAAATGAGTGGTGGTGTACGCAATGTCTCTGTCAGCAATTGTCAGTTTCTGGGTACGGATGTTGGTTTGCGTTTTAAGAGCAAGCGCGGACGCGGAGGAGTTGTTGAGAATATCTGGATACGTAATATTGCCATGATGGATATCCCGACGGAGCCGATTACATTCAATCTTTATTATGGTGGCAAATCGGCTGTTGAAGTGTTGGAAAGTGGTGAGAAGGTACCTGCTAAAGTAGAACCGCTGCCGGTGGATGAAACTACGCCTTGTTTCCGTAATATTCATGTGAAGAACCTGGTTTGTGCCGGAGCCCGCCGTGCCTTATTCTTCAATGGTATCCCTGAAATGCCGATTGATGGTATTGTGTTGGAAGATATAGATATTACTTCTAAATTGGGAGCTGAATTTATATATAGTAAGAATATCAGTATGAAGAATGTGAATATTCGTAATGCGGAAGGAGAAAAGATAGTGACCCGTTATTGTGAAGGAGTGGAGGAGTAATTTGATCTCTGTGCACTCTCTGGTAAGAATATCAGAAACAGCACCTTTTCAATCAAAACTAATACAAAGTATAGGGGAGGTTTCCCCTATTTTTGTATCGTCAAATTATATTTAATATCATGAAACATTGCTTTTTTGCGGTTGATTTGGGAGCCACCAGCGGCCGTACCATATTGGGAACATTCACTCCCCAGGGATTGGAATTGCAGGATGTAAACCGCTTTCCTAACCATCTGATCGAAGTCGGCGGACATTACTACTGGGATATTTACGAATTGTATCGTCACATTCTGGAAGGTTTGAAACTGGCTGCCCGTATGGATGATGTACAGATAACTTCTATCGGAATTGATACTTGGGGAGTGGATTTTGTATGCGTAGGTAAAGACGGCGGATTGCTTCGCCAGCCCTATTCTTATCGTGATCCGCATACTAAGGGTGCTCCTGAGGCATTCTTCAACCGTGTTCCCCGTAAGCAAGTTTATGGATGGACAGGCATCCAGGTCATGAATTTCAATTCACTTTTTCAATTAGATACTTTACGTCGTAATAAAGATAGCGCACTGGAAGCAGTTGATAAGATACTTTTCATGCCGGATGCACTCAGTTACTTATTGACGGGGGAGATGGTGACAGAATATACCATTGCCACCACTGCGCAACTGGTGAATGCGGAAACACGTCGTCTGGAACCGGCATTGTTAAAAGAAATCGGATTAACGGAAGAGCACTTCGGCCGTTTTGTTTATCCGGGCGAAAAGGTAGGTGTATTGACTAAAGAAATACAAACGATCACTGGGTTGGGAGCAATTCCGGTGATTGCTGTTGCCGGGCATGATACGGCTTCGGCTGTGGCGGCTGTGCCGGCACTGGATCGTAACTTTGCTTATCTGAGTAGCGGCACATGGTCATTGATGGGTGTAGAGACGGATGCACCGGTTATTAATGAAGAAACCGAAGCTTTAAATTTTACGAATGAGGGCGGTGTTGCCGGAACCATTCGTTTGCTCAAGAATATTTGTGGAATGTGGTTACTGGAACGCTGTCGCTGTGATTGGGAAGAGATCTCTTATCCCGAACTGATCGCCGAAGCGGAAGCCTGTGAACCGTTCCGTAGCCTGATAAATCCGGATGACGCTCTGTTTGCCAATCCGATGAATATGGAACAGGCAATCCGTACCTATTGTGCTGACCATCATCAGCCGATACCGGAGACTCGCGGACAGGTGGTGCGGTGTATCTTCGAAAGTCTGGCACTGCGCTATCGTCAGGTGCTGGAGAATCTGCGCAATCTTTCTCCCCGTCCGGTAGAGGCCCTGCATGTTATCGGAGGTGGCAGTCGTAATGATTTATTAAATCAGTGGACAGCCAATGCAGTAGGTATACCAGTAGTGGCCGGTCCGTCAGAAGCGACAGCAATCGGTAATGTCATGATACAAGCCCTTACAGCGGGTGCGGCGAGTGACGTTGTTTCCATGCGTCAGCTCATCAACCGTTCCATTCCGTTGAAAACCTTCACCCCGGAAAATGTGGAAGTATGGAATGCTGCTTATCTGCACTTCCTGCAGTTAGCCTGATTTCCCTTACCGCTTGAATAGAAAATACTTAATACTTAAAACTTTATAATTAAAACTAGTACCATCATGAAAGAAGAATTAATCCAGAGAGCCTATGAATTGGCAAAAGAACGTTATGCGGCTATTGGCGTAGATGTAGAAAAAGCAATGGATGCTTTGCAAAAGATTTCCCTTTCCCTGCACTGTTGGCAGGCAGATGATGTAGCCGGATTTGAAGCGCAGGGTGCGCTGACAGGAGGTATCCAGGCTACCGGAAACTATCCCGGCAAAGCTCGCAATATGGAAGAATTGAGACAAGACGTCTTGAAGGCAGCCAGCTATATCCCCGGAACTCATCGTTTGAATCTGCATGAAATCTATGGTGACTTCGGCGGTAAGTTCGTTGACCGCGACCAGGTGGAGCCGGCTCATTTTGAAAGCTGGATACAATGGGCGGCCGAAAACAATATGAAGCTGGACTTCAACTCTACCTCTTTCTCTCATCCGAAGAGTGGCAATCTTTCACTTGCTAATCCTGATAAAGGAATCCGTGATTTCTGGGTGGAGCACACAAAACGTTGCCGTGCTATTGCCGAGGAAATGGGTAAACGCCAGGGCGATCCTTGTATCATGAACCTGTGGGTGCATGATGGAAGTAAGGATATTACTGTAAACCGTATGTTATATCGCGAGTTACTGAAGGATTCTTTGGATCGTATCTTCGAGGTGGAATACAAGAATATGAAGGACTGTGTGGAATCTAAGGTATTCGGTATCGGTCTGGAGAGTTATACGGTAGGTTCCAATGATTTCTATATCGGTTATGGTGTGAGCCGTAATAAGATTGTTACGCTGGATACAGGTCACTTCCATCCGACAGAAAGCGTTGCCGACAAGTTGTCTTCATTGTTACTGTTTATTCCGGAAATCATGTTGCACGTGAGCCGTCCGGTACGTTGGGATTCTGACCATGTAACGATAATGAATGATGAGACGATGGACCTCTGCAAAGAAATCGTACGTTGTAATGCTTTGGATCGCGTGCATATCGGTTTGGACTATTTTGATGCTTCTATCAATCGTATCGGTGCGTATGTAGTAGGTAGCCGTGCTACACAGAAATGTGTGTTGCAAGCTCTGCTGGAACCGCTGGATACATTGCGTAAATACGAGGCGAACGATCAGCTGTTTGAACGCCTTGCTCTGCTCGAAGAAGGAAAATCTCTGCCTTGGAATGCTGTTTGGGATATGTTCTGTCTGAGAAACGGTGTACCTGTAGGCGAGGAATTCATTACTGAGATACAGAAATACGAAGCAGACGTTACGTCGAAACGCTGAAATTAGTGTACATTTGCAACGGCTAAGGATGAGGACGATAATGACATGCGTATGTCACCACTCATGACATGCGCTTCTCACCACCCCCTGACATGCGCTTCTCACTACCCATGACATGCGCTTGTCGTCACCACTGACATGCGCTTGTCGTCACGGTATCTTCGGGGAGTGTGTAATCGCTTGATGATTAGTTTGTTGCGGATGACTCAAATAGACGAAAATTATGAATACACTGATAGGACTTTTGATTATTGCCATTGGCAGTTTCGGGCAGAGCAGCTCGTATGTGCCGATAAAAAAAGTGGACGGATGGTCGTGGGAAAGCTTCTGGCTGGTGCAAGGAATCTTTGCATGGCTCGTCTTTCCGCTGTTGGGCGCACTGCTTGCCATTCCGGCGGGAAGCTCCTTACTGGAACTCTGGGGCGCAGGAGGCGCTTTGCCAGCTATGGTTTACGGCGTTCTGTGGGGCGTGGGCGGACTGACATTCGGATTGAGTATGCGCTATTTGGGTGTAGCACTCGGACAGAGTATCGCCCTTGGCACGTGTGCCGGCTTCGGAACACTCTTCCCCGCGTTGTTTGCCGGAAAAGATTTGCTTCATGGTGAAGGGCTGATGTTGCTCATCGGCGTCTGTATCACGTTGGCAGGTATTGCTATTATCGGATATGCCGGTAGTCTTCGTTCCAAGAATATGACGGAAGAGGAAAAACGCGCTGCCGTTAAGGATTTTGCTCTGACAAAAGGGCTGCTTGTGGCTCTGTTGGCAGGTGTGATGAGCGCTTGTTTCGCTCTCGGTCTGGATGCGGGAACACCGATAAAAGAGGCAGCTTTGGTTGGTGGAGTAGAAGCGCTCTATGCCGGACTGCCTGTAATCTTCCTGGTAACTCTTGGAGGTTTCTGTACGAATGCCGCTTACTGTATCTGGCAGAATATCAAGAATAAGACGGGTAAGGAATATCTTTCTGTGAAAGGTTCGGTACTGACGAATAATCTGTTGTTCTGTGCGCTTGCAGGCGTATTGTGGTATTCTCAGTTCTTCGGCCTTGAAATGGGTAAGAGCTTCCTGACAGATAGTCCTGTACTGCTTGCTTTCTCCTGGAGCATCCTGATGTCATTGAACGTAACGTTCAGCAATGTCTGGGGAATTCTGTTGAAGGAATGGAAAGGTGTCAGCAATACTACGATTGCAGTCCTTATTTTGGGTTTGGTAGTTCTGATATCTTCTATTATTGTGGTGGCAATGGCGCAAGTGTAATAGTATATATAGCTACGAGCTACGAGTTACAAGTGCCTTTCGGTATGATAGCGCGCAACTCGTAGCTTGTAGCTCGTAACTCGTAACTTAATTTATTATAATGAAATCAATTCTCGAAAACCGTCCGACATTGACTTATGCAGTCAATCAAGTGGCAGAAGTTGCCGGATATCTCTGGCAAAAAGGGTGGGCCGAACGTAATGGCGGTAATATCACCCTGAATATTACTGAATTTGTAGACGATGAAATAAAAGCATTGCCTGCCATCAGCGAAGTGAAACAAATCGGCGCTACTCTTCCGTATCTGAAAGATTGCTATTTCTATTGCAAGGGCACCAATAAGCGCATGCGCGATCTGGCCCGTTGGCCAATGGAGCACGGTTCTGTGATTCGTATTCTGGATGACTGTGCCAGCTATGTTATCATTGCCGATCATCCGGTGATGCCTACTTCCGAACTTCCTGCCCATCTTAGTGTGCACAATCGCTTGATTGAGAAAGGATCTCCCTATAAAGCTTCATTGCATACCCATCCTATCGAACTGATTGCTATGACGCATTGCAAGAAATTCCTGGAGAAAGATGTGGCTACCAATTTACTTTGGAGTATGATTCCTGAAACAAAGGCTTTCTGTCCGCGTGGTTTAGGCATCATTCCTTACGAACTGCCAAGCTCTGTGAAACTGGCGGAAGCAACTATTGAACAACTTGAAGATTATGACGTGGCTATGTGGGAAAAACATGGTGTTTTTGCTGTAGATGTGGATGTTATGTCAGCTTTCGATCAGGTAGATGTATTGAATAAATCTGCCTTGATTTATATTGCTGCCAAAAACATGGGCTTTGAACCTGATGGCATGAGTCAGGAGCAAATGCAGGAAATGACTCGCGCATTTAATCTTCCTAAATAACTCTTAAGCGGATAGTGTAGTTTCCGCCTGCTACTATCCGCTTGCTACTAACTACTTAAAACTATAATCATGAAACGAACATTCTTTTCCCTCGCCCTGCTGTTGGCAGTGGCAACCCTTACCGCCCAAACCAAGATGACGGCAAGAGAAGCTGCCGTAAAGATTGCAGACCGCATTCTTGCCAGCACTACATACGAGTTCAAGAATACGAAGACTGGTGAGACATATAAGTCCGTCAAGAAGTTACCTCTTGATATGGACGTAAAGGTTGCTTGCAAGTATAATAACTGGCACTATACCAATGGGGTAACAAACATGGCTTTGATGGAACTGGGTGATAAGCTCGGTGATAAGAAGTATGAGAAATATGTTTTGAAGAATATGAACTTCGTATTCAACGAAGGTAACCTTGATTTCTTCCGTAAACAATATGATGAAGCTTTTAAGCGGGATGGTTGGAATGCTGTCCGCAAATTGAGTTGGCACATGATCTTCCGTGGCAAGCGTCTGGACGATAATGGACCAATGGGAGCCAGTTTGATAGAGTTGCAGTTGAAGTATCCTAATGATTCATTTTTGGGTTATATTAATGAGACTGCCGAACATCTGAATTATGGTGAACCTCGTCTGGTTGATGGTACCATTGCCCGCATCTGGCCCCACGTTAATACTATCTGGGCGGACGATGCGTTCATGGCAATTTCTTTTTTGGCACGTATGGGTAAGTTGACTGGTGATGAGAAGTATTTCAATGATGCCGCTAATCAGGTATTGAATTATAATCGCTATCTCTGGTGTCCTGAAAAGCTGATTTATTATCACTGTTATCATACAGACAATAAGGAACATGGAGTAGCTCATTGGAGCCGTGCCAACGGCTGGGTGTTTATGGCACAAGCTGATTTGCTCAGTATGATGCCGAAAGATCATCCGATGCGTGAAGCGGTTATTGAAAATTTCCGCCAGCAAGCCAGTGGTGTAGCACGCTATCAAGGTAAGAACGGACTTTGGCATCAATTGCTGGATAAGGAAGATTCTTATGAAGAAATCACCGGTACCGCCATGTTCGTGTTCGGTATTGCCCGTGGTGTGAAGGAAGGTTGGTTGCATCCGGACTTTATCTATGTGGCGGAACAAGGTTTGAAGGGTATGATGAGAAAAATCTCTGATGATGGTGATGTAACTTCTATTTGTGTAGGGACCGGTATTATGCCTTCTGTGGCATACTATTACAACCGTCCTACCCAGGAGAACGATCCTATGGGTGAAGGTCCTGTACTCCGTGCACTTATCGAGATGATAGATGCACCTAAGTATACAGAAATCAAGGCCGAACAACAATATGATAAGATTGTCGTAAAGAAATAGACTCTTTCTCTTTATTCGTATTTATTAGTCCGCTCCGGTATATTTTTAGAATTAACCCGGAGCGGACATTTTTTTATTCGCAAATAATTTCTATTTTTGCCCTTACCTATCCTATCCTGTAAAAACACGTATTATGACTAAGAACTATAATGATTTAGGGGTTGAATTTAAGTACTTGATTGTAAATGACATGGACCAGAAATTCGGTCTGTGGGTAAATACTGTAGGCTTTCAGTCTATCCAGCCGAATTCTCCCTATCCCTTGAAGGATCATCCTTCTGGTTACTTCTTCAATGCTCAGAAGGGACGTGTTTTACGTGAGTATCAACTGGTTTACATTACTAAAGGTCGAGGATTATTTACCTCTGAGACCACTCCTGAGAAGCAAGTTTGTAAGGGAAGGCTCATGGTGCTGTTTCCCGGACAGTGGCACACATACCACCCATACCAGCAGACAGGATGGAATGAATACTACATTGGTTTTGAAGGACCGGTCATAGATGATATGTTGAAAGGTGGTTTCCTTTCTAAAGATAATCAAGTATTAGAGGTGGGGTTGAATGAAGAATTAGTTACTCTTTTCTCGCGTGCATTGGAAATTGCTGAAGCTGATAAGATTTCTTCTCAACAATATCTTTCTGGTATTGTGTTGCATATGATAGGAATGATCCTTTCCATTTCTAAGAATAAGATTTTTGAGGTTGGTGATGTTGATCAAAAGATTGAACAGGCAAAAATTATTATGAATGAAAATGTGTTCAAAGATATTGATCCGGAAGAATTGGCTATGAAACTGAATATTAGCTATTCCTGGTTCCGCAAGGTCTTTAAGGATTATACGGGATATGCGCCTGCCAAATATTTTCAGGAATTGAAACTTCGTAAAGCAAAGCAGTTGTTAGTAGGTACATCTCAGTCTGTCAAGGAAATATCTTTTATGCTCGATTATAAATCCACTGAGCATTTTTTCTCTCTTTTCAAAAAACGTACTGGATTTACCCCCTTGGAATATAGATCTTTTGGGCGTGAAACCAATGTAGAAGAAGAGGACTTATTGTAAAATCAAAACGTTTAGTCTTAGATCAAAATCATTATTAATCCTTTGTGAATCTGTTGATTTAGCTTCTGAAGTGCTTTCCTTTTCATGAATAAAATCAAAAGCAAAAGTGTTTCGGTCAAAATTCGCATTTTATATAGTCGTAAGAGTTTCTATTTTTGCTGACACAAGTTCTGTGTCCGATAACGGTCACAGTGTAATTTGTTAGGCTTGAATTTATTTATTAATCAATTATATTAATAATCTATGAGAATCTTACACAAAAATCTGTGCTTATTAATGCTCATATTAATAAGCTGTCCTCTAAGCATTTTAGCTCAGAACAAAACGATTACCGGTACCGTCAGGGATGCAATTGACGTGGTAATCGGTGCTTCTGTTACGGTGAAAGGTGACAAATCTATTGGTACTATTACCGATATGGATGGTAATTTCAAACTCTCTGTACCTGTTTCGGCTAAGGAATTGGTGGTTTCGTTTATTGGTTATGAAGATCAAACTGTTCTTATTGGTAACAAAACCCATTTTGCAGTTACGCTCAAAGAATCTTCAGTAATGTTGGAAGAAGTCGTTGCTATTGGGTATGCGAAGGTGAAGCGTAAAGAATTGACTGGTTCTTCTGTTTCTGTTGGTAGTAAGGATTTGGCTATCGCTCCTGTGACTACTGCAGCACAAGCATTGGCGGGTAAAGCGGCAGGTGTGAATATCGTACAGCAAAGTGGTGCTCCGGGGGCTGATATTAATATTACGGTACGTGGTGGTACATCTATCACACAAGGAACAGAACCACTTTATATTGTTGATGGTTTCCAAATGGAAAATGGTTTGCAGAATGTAGACATCAATGATATCGAAACTATTGATGTAATGAAGGATGCTTCTGCAACGGCTATTTATGGTGCTCGTGGTTCCAATGGTGTTATATTGATTACTACGAAATCCGGTAAGGCAGGTAAGACCGAAGTTTCTTATAATGGTTTTGTCAGTTTTGACCGATTAGGAAAGAAACTGGATTTGATGGGAGTTGAAGACTATGTAAAGTATCAGTATGAGTTCCAGTTACTTCGTGGCAATGAAGATAACTTCTCGAATATTTTTGGTGGAGATATTAATTCTGGTGATTTCTATACCGGTGCATACGGTCGTATTGCTAATGAGTATGGTAATCGTGCCGGCATTGATTGGCAGGATGAGGTGTTCGGTAATACGGGTATTACACAGAATCACAATGTGAATATCAGTGGTGGCAGTGAGAAGACTAAGTATATGTTGAGCTATAACTACACGGGTGAGGATGGTATAATGGATAAACATGGATATCAGAAGAACAGTATCCGTGCTAAGATTAATCATGAATTATGGAAAGGTGTACGTTTTGATTTTTCTTCCAGCTTACAAATGACAAAAATTGATGGTGGAGGTTCATTGGGCGGTACATTGAAACAGACTATTTTGCAACCGGTGACAGGTGGCGTGAAGTGGACTAATGAACAATTGTTAGGTTCTGATTTGGCTGACCTCTTTTCTGAAATGTATGGTGGGGATAATTATGATGCTAATAATCCAATCATCAATAATCAATCTATAACCAATGAGAAATATACTCGTATGGCAACAGTGAATGCCGGGTTGGAAATAGATATATTGAAAGATTTGACTTTCCGTACATCCGGAAGTTACATGTGGCAGCAAGTGCGTAAAGATTATTGGGATAATGGTAATACGAAGACAGCTTCGTCCAATCAAAGTCCTTATGGATATGGTTATCGCAATAACAGCGAAAAGTTTTCTTGGCAGATTACGAATACATTGAATTATGCATTTAATGTGAAAGAAGCCCATCGTTTTAATGTTCTGCTTGGTCAGGAAACCTGGTATCAAGAATCTATGAATCTGGATAATGAATACCGAAAATTCTCAGATGGCAACTTTGGCTTGAATGATGTCAGTATGGGTACTCCGCAGACGTGGAAATCAGGGAAAAGTAGAGTTGGCCTTGTCTCTCTCTTTGGCCGTCTTTCTTACAATTATAGTGACCGTTATTTGTTTACAGGAACATTACGTGCCGACGGTTCTTCTAAGTTTGCCCGTGGCCAACAATGGGGTTACTTCCCTTCTGCTTCTGCAGCATGGCGAATTTCAGAAGAAGGTTTTATGAAGGATTTTGATTTCTTCCAGAACTTGAAATTGCGTGTAGGTTATGGTACTTCTGGTAATAATAACGTTGATAATAATATGTATGCTACAGATTATGGCTCAGGTCATTATGGCTATAATGGTAGTGATTACATAACACTTGTGCCTGGTACAACACTTGGAAATCCGAAATTGAAGTGGGAAAAAACTACTACCACCAATGTCGGTTTGGATATATCAATTCTTAATAGCCGTGTTAATCTGTCAGTAGACTGGTATAACAATGAATCTTCCAATCTGTTAATTAAGAACCAAATACCTACTTCTACTGGCTATACCCATCAATTCCAGAACATTGGTTCTATCCGTAATCGTGGTGTAGAATTAGTTTTGAATACGACTAATATTCGTACAAAGGATTTCACTTGGACAATGGACTTCAATATTGCTTTCAACCGTTCAAAGGTATTGGATATTTATGGTGATGGTGAAACTGATAATTTCATAACAGAGTATGAATCTCGTATGGGTTTTAAAATTGAAAAAGGAAAACCGTTGGGACAATTCTTTGGTTTGATTTATGATGGTATCTATACGACAGATGATTTTACACAGAATGCTGATGGTGGCTATACATTGAATGCAGGTGTTCCTTATTTGAAAGGTTCTAATCGTGAAAATGTAAAGCCGGGTGATGCTAAATATAGACCGACGGCTGGTGAGGTAGATGCAGATGGAAATCCGGTATGGGGTACTAATGACCGTACTGTGATAGGAAATGCAGCTCCTAATTTCACTGGAGGTTGGAACAATACCTTTACTTATAAAGGATTTGATTTGACTATTTTCATGAATTTCGTAGTAGGTAATGATGTGTTCAACATGAGTACTCAGCGCTTTATTGGCCCGTATCTGGCTAATCAGAATACACTTGAAAAAATGAAGAACCGTTTCACATTGATTGATCCTTCAACGGGTAAAGAAAGTTCTGATTTGGCTCGTTTGGCTGCACTGAATCCACATCAATATGATGGTAATGCTTTGTGGAATATTTCAGGGAATAACAAGACTGCCATTAGTGAACGCAGTAGTTATTACTTGGAAGATGGCTCTTATTTACGCTTAAATACGATCACTTTGGGATATACTTTACCAAAGAAATTAGTGCAACGCGCTAAAATCAGTAATGCCCGTGTGTATTGTACCTTGAATAACATTCATACTTTTACCGATTATACGGGGTATGACCCTGAAGTGTCCGCATCAAGCAGTGCATTAACACCGGGTATTGATAATTCTTCCTACCCGCGTTCCAAAAGTTGGGTAGTAGGCGTAAACTTAACATTCTAAATTAGACAATGAATATGAAAAAGATAATAAATATTTTAGGTGTATCCGCAGCTATGTTATTGGTTTTTACTTCTTGTGAAGACTGGTTGGATATGCCTTCCGAATCAAAAGCGGATAGTTCCACTGTTTTTGAAACAGTAGGAAGAGCAGAGATGGCTGTGATGGGTGGCTATTCATGGTTGCACACTCAAGAATTGGGATATCAATTATTGATGGGTACGGATGAGTCGGCTTCAACAGAGTCCAATTCCAAATACAATGTGGCCAACTATGACTATACCAATACTTCCAGTATGTTGAGTTCTACTTATACTAATATGTATAAGGCTATTGAATATGCTAATGTGTGCGTCAAGAATCTTCCGGAAATGAGTGTCAGTGACAGTGAGAAGAAAAAAGTAGATGCACTGTTGGGTGAGGCTTTGGCAATAAGGGCTTATGCCTATTGGAATATTGTCCGTTATTATGGCGATGTGCCTTACACTAATGTGCCGACAGCCGATTTGACTACATTTTCTTCTTCGCGCGTCAGTCGTGATATAATTTATGATAATTGTATCGAAGATTTGCAGCGTGCCATAGAGCTGTTACCTTGGAAAAGTGAAGGTATGGTTGCTACTCCCGAGCGTTTTACTAAGAATTCGGCATATGGTATATTGGCTCGTGTTGCGCTCTATGCTGCCGGTTATTCTTTACGTTGGGATCTGAATACGGTACCGTATACTCAGAGTTCTTTAAAGATTGCGCAACGTAGTGATGCTGCTCGTATAAAGGAACTCTATCAGATAGCGGCGGATGCTTGTAAAGCGGTTATAACTAAGGGAGAGAATAAATTGCTGGAAGACTATGACCAGGTTTTCAGAGATTTGGGAAATCAGCAATATAATGCTGAGACCATGCTTGAGTATGGTTGGTACAGTACTAATGGACCGGATGTCCGCACCGGTTATACGAATGGTATACCTACGAGCGGTACGGATAATGAAGGTTTAGGTAAGGGTGGTAGCCAGATGATAGCTATGCCGACATTCTATTTTGAGTTTGAAGAGGACGATCAACGGCGTGATGTTTCGGTATGTAATTATGGACTTAAATTATCTACCGGTAACAACGCTTACCAAATGAATACTTTTGCTGGCATGGGAGTAGGTAAATATCGCATTAACTGGAAAAAGGTTAGAGGATCTTCTGATAGTAAACGGGATTTTAATTGGCCTATATTGCGCTACTCTGATATCTTGCTGATGTATGCTGAGGCTTTGAATGAACTGAACAACGGTGCCACTTCCGAAGCCAAGAAGGCTGTAGAAGATGTACGCCTGCGCGCATTCAGGAATGATGCTGCCAAAGTGGGGACGATCCCTTCCGACTATGGAGATTTCAGGGATTACATTATACAGGAGCGTAAACTGGAGTTATCCAATGAAGGACTTCGCAAAAGTGATTTGGCTCGTTGGGGTATATTAGTTGATTATCTGACGGCTGAAAAGGAAAAGCTGGTTCAATTGGCCAAGCGTGAGGGCAGATATGCTGATGTGGATGTATATCGTGCTTATAAGCTGGCTTCAACGCCGTCTTTTGCAGATCCGACGATAGCCTTGCCTTACATCTCAATGACTGAACAGGATTTGGTGAATATGGGACTCTCTGAAGATGCATTGACTACTTTGCATACATTAAATTCAGGTTCTAAAGGTGCCTTGAAGACCAACTTCTTTGAAGCGGATGGAAAGGTTTATTTTAAGAAAGAAGATGTGCCGGCTGATGCAAAGAAGGTGGAAGAAGTGGAATATACGATTCTGAACATGTTCAGTGTTAATTCTATTAAACAGAAAGGAAACCTTTGTGTGGAAGACGTTGAGGGACTTTCAGCTAATAATGCATGGATTACGGGTAAGACCGGTGTCTTTTATGGTATGAAAAAGAATATGGTGGAGATACTGCCATTCAATACTACGAATATTATTGATGTGAATCCGGGACTTGCCGGTCAGCAGCATCCGTGTTATTAATAAATGCTTTGAAATAGGAAAAGGCGGATCTCTTGAGAGAGGTACCGCCTTTTTCTTCAGTAGCATACTTTTATTGAATGACAATCTACGTTTCAGAATACAAAATCAAAACAGTAAAATAGTGCAATCATGAAGAATACTTTTCTTATCACTTGCCTGCTTTTTGCAGTTACTTGTATGCAAGCGCAACAAATAGCTTTTCCCGGAGCTGAGGGGTATGGAAAATGGACTGTTGGCGGCCGTGGTGGTCGTATACTTACCGTGACTAATCTGAATGACAGTGGGGAAGGCAGTTTCCGCGATGCAGTGGAGCAAACCGGTGCTCGTATAGTGGTCTTTGCCGTGGATGGAACCATTGAGTTAAAGTCTCCGCTTCGTATAAATAATGATAGTATTACTATCGCAGGACAATCTGCACCAGGTGACGGTATTTGTCTAAAGGATTATCCGTTAGTGGTGAATGCCAGTAATGTTATCATACGTTATATCCGTGTACGTGTGGGCGATCGATACCGTTTGGACAGTGACGGTATGGGAGGTGGACGTTACGGACAGAAGAATGTGATTCTCGACCATCTCTCTGTTAGTTGGAGCATTGATGAGTGTCTCTCTATTTATAAAACAGAGAACCTTACCGTACAATGGTGCTTGGTTGCCCATAGTCTGAACACTTCGGTTCATACAAAAGGAAGCCATGGCTTTGGAGGTATTTGGGGAGGATATAAGGCTACTTTCCATCACAATCTGCTGGCAAATCATGCGAGCCGCAATCCTCGTTTCTCCTCTGTAGATGGTACGAAATGGGTGGATTACCGTAATAATGTGGTGTATAATTGGGGATTCAAGACCGCTTATGGAGGTGGGCATCATGCTGAGATTAACATGGTGAATAACTATTATAAACCAGGACCGGCTTCACAGCATCATCGTTTGCTTGATGTTGCAGAGGATGGGACAGGGCGTTATTATGTGGCCGGTAACGTGATGGCAGGTGATGATGCTGTGACACATGATAATCACAGTGCTATAACTGATTGTGCCGGAAAATGCTATATCCCTGGCAGAAAAAGTGCCGGACCGGATTCTGGAATTTCTCCCGAAGCTATTCCGGCTTCGGGTGAAGAATGTGCATCCTGTTTGGTTGGTTCTCCTTTCCCGAGTGAACCGATCCATGAAGATACACCTGTTGTTGCTTATCAGCGGATTTTGGAATCTGTGGGATGTAGTTTCTCGCAGGATAGCTATGATCGTGAGGTCTTACGTCAAGTAAGAGAGGGGCTTGGTACATTCGGTACAAATGGTATTATCAACTCACAGGAAGATGTAGGCGGTTGGCCTATATTAAAAGCTGGGAAAGCATTGAAGGACAGTGATGGAGACGGCATGCCCGATGATTGGGAAAGTAAGCATGGCTTAAATCCGAGAAGTGCTTCGGATGCATCTGCTTATACATTGAATGAGAACTATACTAATATTGAAGTTTATCTGAATAGTTTGTGCCGGTAAATGTAATATACCTATTAATAGCGATTGCGGCGTATACTCCTATCGAATACTCCGGCAAGATATTTACCTGCATATAGCGATTGTTTTGCTTTCAATTTATAGAGACTTTTGCAGTGATTTATTAACTGCATAAAACTCTTTGTAAATTGAAAGCAAATATAAAAGGACTTACCTTATTTATTGTCTTATTATTTTCTTCATTATCAGTCTATTCACAAGGCGGGACTATGATTTCCGGCAAGATACTGTCTACCGAGAAGGAAATCGTTGATTTTGCGACTGTCTACTTGAAAGGAACCAGCTATGGAGGTACTACCAACCAAGAAGGTATCTATCATATAAAGGCTCCCGCAGGCAATTATACCCTGGTAGTATCTGCCGTGGGCTATAAGACAGTAGAGAAACAAGTGAAGCTGATTGCAGGGGAGCGCGTGAAACAGAACCTCACGATTACTCCCGAGACACAGCAGTTGGACGAAGTGACCATTGTTTCTACAGGAGTAACCCGCTTGAAGAGATCAGCCTTTAATGCAGTGGCTGTCGATACGAAAGAGTTACAGAACACTACTAAGAATCTGAGTGATGCCTTAACCAAGGCACCGGGTATGAAACTTCGTGAATCGGGTGGTGTGGGTTCGGATATGCAACTCATGCTGGATGGATTCAGTGGAAAGCACGTCAAGGTATTCATTGACGGTGTACCGCAGGAAGGCGTAGGAAACTCTTTCGGGCTGAATAATATTCCTGTGAACTTTGCCGATCGGATTGAGGTCTATAAAGGAGTGGTACCTGTGGGATTCGGTACCGATGCCATCGGTGGGGTCATCAATATTGTAACCAACAAGAAACGTCGCCGCTGGTTTTTGGATGCCTCCTATTCTTATGGCTCATTTAATACACATAAATCATACGTCAACTTCGGACAAACCTTTAAGAATGGTTTTACGTATGAAATCAATGCTTTCCAGAATTATTCAGATAACGACTATCATGTAGAGGCACCGGTAGAAGACTTCGAAACCGGCAGAATTGACAGGGATAAGAAGGTACGTGTAAAGCGCTTCAACGATACATATCATAACGAAGCCATTATCGGAAAGATTGGTTTTATAGACAAGTCGTGGGCGGACCGTTTGTTGTTGGGTTTCACCTATTCGCACATGTATAAGGATATACAGACCGGTGTCCGCCAGGAAATCGTATACGGTCAGAAGCATCGTAAAGGCCATTCACTGATGCCTTCATTGGAATATAGCAAGCGTGACCTGCTCACTAAAGGTCTGGATATGGCACTGACCGTCAATTACAATAAGAATGAAACTACCAATGTGGATACTGCTTCATACAAATACAATTGGTATGGGCAGAAGGCTCTGTTGAACTCTCCCGGTGAACAGTCTTACCAACATTCACGGGCGGACAATAACAACTGGAACGGTACGCTGACCGTGAACTACCGCATTGATAAGGCGCAAATGTTGACTTTCAATCATGTACTGAATGCTTTCCACCGTTCCAACACCTCGCTGCTTGCCAAGGAAGAGCAAAAAGAGGCTATCGCTAAGGAGACCCGCAAGAATATTTCCGGCCTGTCCTATCGCCTGATGCCGTCTGAAAACTGGAACTTCTCCGTATTCGGCAAATATTACCACCAGTTTGTAGGAGGTCCGATGGCTACATCCAGTAATCAGAGTGAGTATGTGCGCACTACCCGTGATGTGAGTTCCATGGGCTATGGTGCAGCCGGAACCTATTTCATATTGCCCGGCCTTCAGGCCAAATTGTCCTATGAGAAAGCCTACCGACTGCCTACTATTGAAGAAATGTTCGGTGATGAAGACCTGGAAATGGGAGATATCGGCATTAAGCCTGAGAATAGCGACAACCTGAACCTTAACCTCAGCTATACCCGGACATTCGGGAAACACTCCGTATATGTAGAAGGAGGCCTGATATACCGTAATACAAAAGACTATATTCAGCGTAACATTGCCGACCTGAGCGGAGGTAAATCAGCCGCTACCTATATAAATTATGGTAAGGTGTTGACGAAAGGCTTTAATGTTTCCGCCCGATATGGTTTCGGAAGATGGCTGAGTGTTGGAGGAAACTTTACGCAGATGAACGTGCGTGACAACATGAAGACCTCGATCTCCAGCAGTGCGGCCAATCTTGCCTATAAGGAGCGTATGCCCAATCTGCCGTATATGTTTGCCGATTCGGACGTGACGTTCTATTGGCGCAACCTTTGGAAGAAAGGTAATACACTGACGGTTTCCTACGACAATCAGTATCTGCATAGTTTTACTTATTATTCATCTAATATCGGATCGAATAAGGACGATTATGTAGTACCTAATCAGTTCTCGCACAATCTGGCGCTTTCTTATAGCCTGCGCAACGGACGGTATAATTTATCGTTTGAGTGCCGCAACTTCACGGACGAGAAACTGTATGACAACTTCAGTCTTCAGAAGCCCGGACGGGCATTCTATGGGAAAGTGAGGGTATACTTTGGAAATTAAAGATGATTGGTCTGATATATGTCCCGTTGACGGAATTGATTCATATCGGAAAGAAAAGAATAAAAGAGTGATAAGGTGGTAAGGTGATAGGGTGATAAAGTGGCTGCGCTATATATCACAGAGCGTTATCCCGCTATCACCTTACCGCCTTATCACCTTACCGCCTTATCACTCTTTGTTCATAACCCTATAGAAGCGAATTAGCTTCGCCAACAAGTATATATAGTATAAATTTAGATTAATATTAAAGGTAAAAGCAAGATGAAGAAGAAGAACTTTTTAACCGGACTTTTTGCAACAGCAGTAACCGGAATGGCGCTGACAGCGTGTACTGACAATGAACCGAGCCTTGGTGGTGGCACTGAAGGTAGAGGCGAGTATGTGATAGCATCCTCGGTTACAGCTTCGGGAAATACAACGAACGTTCTATTGACTTCCGAAACATTGGATAAAGGAACGGTTTCCGCCATAAATAATGGCCTTGTAAATGACGGTGCGTCACAATGGATCTTTTATAAAGATCAATATCTGTATGGTTTGACCTACAATCAGGGTAATGCCGGTACTACCCGTTCATTCGTCATGAACTCAAATTACGAAATGGTGGCACGCTCGGGCGAGTATGCAGTGAAGCGGTTCACCAGCTATGGTATTTACGGGGGATATATCATCACTTCTTCTACAGGTGACGGATATACCGGGTATGCCGATGATAACGGTTACTTACCTAAGACATTCCTGCTTTCTTATCTGGATGTAGAGGCCGAAACTTATAAGACCAATGACACTCAAAATAAGGCCTATCTCTCAGAGAATTTCCTGGGAAATGGTGAGTTTGTGACGCTGGCAGGTATTTTACAACACGGCAATAAGATTTACAGCGCAGCTGTTCCGATGGGGCTGAGCCAGTATGGTGCAGCGTACAATAATGGCGAGTGGGTGTTGCCGGGTAATCAAGACCTGATAAAGACGGAAGATGGTGGTTCAAACAGCAGCAGCTATAAGAAAGGAGAGTTGCAATGGACACAATATCCCAATGAGTGTTGGGTAGCCATCTTCGATGATGAGACTCTTACCAGCAAGAAACTGATCAGTACAGACCGGATCAGCTATGCTTGCGGGCGCAATAAATCTCAGTATTACCAGACAATCTGGGAAGCAGATAACGGTGACGTCTACGTTTTCTCTCCCAGTTATGCCAAGACGATGGACGATGCACGCCAACAGACCACTCTGCCTGCCGGTGTAGTACGTATTCCTAACGGCACGGAAGACTTTGATGATTACTATTGTGATCTGGAAGCTCAAAGTGGCGGAAAATCATTTCTCCGTTGCTGGCACATTACGGGTGACTACTTCCTGATGTTGATGTATGACCGTCCTTTGACTGAAGATGATTTTACTGCGAATCAACTGGCCATCTTCAAGGCAGGCGACAAGAAGCTGACTTATGTAACCGGCTTGCCTGAGACTAATTTGATTTCCGGTTTCGGCAACGCGCCTTATACCGAAAATGGCAATGTTTATCTGACTGTAACGACAACCGAGGGGTATCCTGCTATCTACAAGATCAATCCGTCGAGCGCCACTGCAACGAAGGGAGTTACTATTGAAGCTACTCAGATCAGCGGTGTGGGCCGATTGACACCTACTAAATAAGCACAAAACCATTCATTGATTATAATTAGGGATAAAGAGCCTGCTGGTATGTGCCGGGCAGGCTCTTTTTCCGAGCTTCATAAACTGACATAATGAGAAAGATATTCCGTAATATACACTTGTGGCTTTCCGTTCCTTTCGGAATACTGATCACGTTGATCTGCTTTTCGGGTGCGGCACTGGTATTCGAGAAAGAAGTGATGGAACTTTGCCATCGCGAGCTCTACTTTGTGAAAAAGGTTGAGGCTGCTCCGCTACCCATGGAGCAATTGATGACTAAAGTAGCGGCAACCTTGCCCGATAGCGTATCAGTGACCGGCGTTAATATTTCGTCTGATCCTGAACGGACTTACCAGGTCACGCTTTCCAAACCCCGTCGTGCATCTATGTATATGGATCAGTATACGGGTGAGATTATGGGTAAATATGAACGGGCGCCCTTTTTCAACTTTATGTTCCGGATGCACCGTTGGTTACTGGACAGCATGAAGCAGGATGGCGGCATCTTCTGGGGGAAGATGATTGTCGGTACCAGTACGTTGATGTTCGTGTTTGTACTGATATCGGGTATAGTCGTTTGGTGGCCGCGTACGCGCAAGGCATTGAAGAACAGTCTGAAGATTGTAGCGAATAAAGGTTGGCGTCGTTTTTGGTACGACTTGCATGTGGCGGGCGGAATGTATGCACTTGTCTTCTTGCTGGCTATGGCTCTTACAGGATTGACGTGGTCTTTCCAGTGGTACAGGACAGGATTTTATAAAACCTTTGGCGTGGAAGTGCAGCCCGGTATGGGGCACGGAAACGCAGCAGCCAATGCGACGGCCAAAGGCGGTAAGCGGGAGGAGAGTCCCGAAGGCAGAAGTGGAAGACCCGGGAATAGAAGTGAAAAGCCTGAAGGCAGAGGAGAACATTCCGAAAGTCGGGAAGGAAGGAAACGCTCTCCTTATACTAATTGGCAACAAGTATACGAACAGTTGGCCGAGGCAAATCCGGACTACAAACTAATCAGCGTATCCGATGGTTCTGCCAGTGTTGCTCTCCCTCGTTTCGGCAACCAGCGGGGAACAGACCGTTATAAGTTCAATCCACGTAATGGCGAGATTACCGAAACAACGCTCTATAAGGATCTGGATAACTCCGGTAAAATCCGTGGATGGATTTACTCCGTGCACGTGGGCAGTTGGGGAGGTATGCTGACAAGAATATTGACGTTTATTGCCGCCTTGGTAGGTGCAAGTCTTCCATTAACAGGATATTACTTGTGGATACGTCGATTAATGAAACGGAAAATAAAAAGAGAAGCAATACATTAGGAAAGTAGATATGCGGATGGATGATTATCCAAGAGGATTTTCATCCAATCCGCCACCGCTACCTCCGCCCGAAGGCTTGTCGGAACCGGAGCCACCTCCACTGATTCCTTTGGCACGGCGATAGTCGGAAAGGGAAGCATATTTCACTTCATCTTCAGTTACACAGTTCACTGTAAACTGAAGCTTATTGATAACTTCCGAACGGAAAAGTTTACTGGGTTGAAACACGATACGGGCATCCTTAATCATTGAGTTTGCATTAAACTCATTGATATCTTCTACCCCCTCACTTCTGAAAGCGATGCGGAAGTTTCCGTACCGGCCCGCACGTACGGAATTTCCATTTAATAACTCCTTTATAGCTTCTCTGAAGAACAACTCAATGGATGAATCCATTTCAGTAGGTGCAGTCGATGTATTTTCAGAGGCATTACGGGTAACGACATACGTATTTTCCGCTTTGCCTGTATTAGAGACTCCATATCATTTGGCAGGTTTATCCTTTTTTAAATGGTTAACTCTCTTTATAAGATTAATATTTATCATATATTCTCTTGTTTTTAAAGTAGTCTTTCGTCATGCCATCTTATGAAGGTTTTATTGGCGATCGGCTGATTGTTGATAATTATGTATGCCTCTCTTTTTATATTTCTCTTCTTTTTCTCTATCTTCCGATTTCAGTGACTGAACAAGCCGAATTTTACTGACCCACGCTACAGCGTATTGCAGAGGGGGTAATACCTCCCATTTTAGGGGGGTGTTAACTCCCCAGTTGGGGAGTTAACGCCTATTTAACCGGGGAAATTTCATCTGTAAAGCGATGGTGTCGAAACATAAATATCTGTAAATACTTTTGGTTATCATCTATATATATAAGGTCATCATCAGGATAAAAGATGAACGGTCAGTCACCCATATGACAAAGGTAAGGAATATATATAGTAAATAAGAAGATATGGGGAATTATTTTTAAAATGGTGCAGAAATGAGTTTTCACCACAGATTAACACAGATTATCACAGAGTATCACGGAGTTCTATTCTTTTGATTTCAAATTGATTAAACTCTGTGAGACTCAGTGTTACTCTGTGGTGAGAAGAAGCTTATGTAGCTTACATCATTTTGTACAGCCAGAAAATCATTCTATTTATTTCCTGTTTGCCTGAGAATGCCTTCCTTTGTAAAATCGAATAATAAAGCCAAATACTATGAGCAGGAAGCACTTTCTCGGAACCATCCTTTTCTTACTGACCACTTGGGTTGTACAAGCCCAGGAAACAGAACGCCAATATCTTTCCGGCACCGGGCTGGGCAACACGGTGACCTGGCAATTCCGCGTCTCTGAAGGCCGAAATAGCGGACGCTGGAGTAAAATAGAAGTCCCCTCACAATGGGAATTGCAAGGCTTCGGCGAATACACCTACGGCCGCTGGTATAAAAAGCCGGGCGTAAAGAATCCTTCGATGGAAGAAGGTACATACAAACGTTCTTTCCGCATACCCCGCAACTGGCAGGGACAGAACATACGTCTCTGGTTTGACGGTGTAATGACCGATACCGAGGTTTTAGTCAACGGGCAATCGGCAGGACCGGTGCATCAGGGCGGTTTCTATCGCTTCTCTTATGACGTAACGGAATTGCTGAAATACGGAAGTTCCAACCAAATAGAAGTACGGGTGAAGAAACATTCCGATAACCGTACAGTAAATGCCGCCGAACGTAAAGCGGACTGGTGGCTGTTCGGTGGAATATACCGCCCGGTATGGCTGGAAGCAAAACCGGCAACACATATAGAACGTCTGGCTGTGGACGCCCGTGCGGATGGGGAACTGAAAGTTGAAGTACATCTGCAAGGTACTACCGGAGAAGAAAGCCTCTCTATGGAAGTGGCACCGATATCTGCAAAGGATGCCGAACACCGCCCCGTGAAGGTTACTAAAGAACCCGTTCAGCTGTTGACCGCTCATTTTGATGGTATTTCTCCATGGACTCCTGAGTCTCCTGTACTCTATCGGCTTACAGTCTCTTTGCTCGGTAAGGAAGGAAACATCATTCATTCCATGGATACGCGCATAGGCTTCCGCACCATTGATTTCCGCCCCCGCGACGGGCTCTACCTGAACGGTACCAAGCTGGTTATGAAGGGAATCAACCGCCACTCTTTCCATCCCGATGGCGGACGAACCACGAATAAAGAACTCAGCATAGAGGACGTGAAGCTTATCAAAGAAATGAATATGAACGCCGTCCGTTCTCATTATCCGCCCGATGAGCATTTCCTCGATGCCTGCGACTCGCTGGGCTTGCTTTATATCGATGAACTGGCAGGCTGGCAGAATGCTTACGATACCCCGACCGGCACCCGGCTTGTCCGCGAAATGCTGACGCGCGATGTGAATCATCCATGTATCGTGTTGTGGAGCAATGGTAATGAGGGCGGATGGAATACTGCCATCGACAGCCTGTTCCGTACATACGATCCTCAGAAACGTCATGTCATCCATCCCTGGGCAGACTTTGACGAACTGGATACCCATCACTATCCCGCTTATCTTACAGGAGTGGCCCGTTTCACCAATGGCTATAAAGTCTTTATGCCTGCCGAGTTCATGCACGGCCAGTACGACCAGGGACATGGTGCCGGACTGGAAGATTTCTGGGCACGCTACACCGCTCATCCGCTCTTTGCCGGAGGTTTCATGTGGGCATATAGTGATGAGGCAGTGCGTCGTTCAGACCGCGGCGGGGCACTGGACAGTGAAGATTATAATGCACCGGATGGTATCCTGGGGCCTTTCCGGGAAAAAGAGGGCAGTTATTATTCAGTTCGTGAAGTCTGGTCGCCGATACACGTAGAACCATTAATGATTACTCCTTCGTTCCGTGGGGATTTCCGGGTATCGAACAGATATCTGTTTACAAACCTGGGTGCATGCTCCATGCGCTGGCGCGTGCTTCGTTGCACGTCACCACTGAATAGTGATGGAGAAGGGGAAGTTGTGACAGTCGCTGACGGAGGTGCGCAGGCATGGCGTCAGGTGCTGGACAGTGGAAGGGTGCAGTTACCGTCATTGGTTTCCGGAGAAACGGGGTTTGCACGCATCGATCTGCCGGATAATTTCTTCAACGGAGACATTCTGGAACTTGAAGCATATGGAGCAGATGGTGAGAGTGTCTGTACACGTACATTCCCGATACATTACGCGAAAGACTATCTGAAAGATGAGTTACAGCCGAAGGGGGCAGATGCTCATCCGTCCGGTTCACAAAGTACATCAGTAAGTACAGACTCGCAGAATATAACTGCAAATAATTGCCATGTTGAGGAAACTGATACTCTGATTACATTGCATTCTTCTGCCATCACTGTCTCTTTCCGAAAGAGCGATGCCACTATCACTTCTGTGACGAGGAATGCTGACAGACGAATCATTCCATTGAAAGATGGTCCTGTTGCTGTTGGGATGAAGATGGTGTTGGCTGATCTGTCTGCTCGTACAGAAAATGGAGATGCGGTTCTTTGTGCCCGTTATCGTGGTGCGGCAGACTCTATTGTTTGGCGTCTGACGCCAGACGGATTGCTCTCGATGGATGCTGTGTTGCTGAACCGAGCTTCCGGTGGTGGTGGCTTCGACGATGCTTTCACGGACACCGAAGTACTGAATCTTGGCCTTACCTTCTCTTATCCTGAGTCCGAGTGTTCCGGTATGCGTTGGATGGGACGCGGTCCGTATCGTGTATGGAAGAATCGTATTCCGGGGGCAAATTATGGTGTCTGGCAGAAAGATTATAATAATACAATCACCGGTGAAAGTACCGAACGTCTGGTTTATCCGGAGTTCAAGGGTTATCATGCCAATCTCTACTGGGCAACTTTGCAAAGTCCTACCGCTCCATTTACGGTTTATGCGGCAAGTGACGGAATCTTCCTTCGGGTATTCACTCCCGAAGAACCTCACGGGCGTCAGGATGGCCTGAACACCATGCCCGACTTCCCAGCCGGAGATATTTCCTTCCTGCTCGATATACCTGCTATCCGTTGCTTCAAACCTATTAGTCAGCACGGACCACAGAGCCAGCCGGGAATTATCCGTATCAAGAAGGGGGATGAGGGGTTGAGGCTGAATTTGATGTTTGACTTCAGATAAATGATAACTTAATGAAGAATGAAGAATGAGGAATGAAGAATTTGGCTGCGCTATGCAAGCATGCTGCAAGGTAATTCTTCATTCCTCATTCTTCATTCTTCATTAAACTATCATTTTCCTTATCATTTCCGCCAAACCCTGCACCGCCCCTTTTACCGGGAACAGCTATTTTTGTCCCAGCTATTAATCTAACTATCTGTTATAAAGAATACCATGAAAAAAGTATTTTATTCCCTTCTTGCCGCTTTCGTGCTGACGGCTTGTGGTTCGGAGAAACAAGCTCCGATAGACCGTGAAGCATTGGTGGCCCGTAACAATCCCCAAGTATCCTCATTCGATTCGTTGGCTTCGCTTAGTGTCGGCAACGGTGAATTTGCGTTCACGGTAGATGCTACCGGTTTGCAGACATTTCCGGCCATGTATAGTAAAGGTGTACCCTTGGGCACACAGAGTCAGTGGGGCTGGCATTCATTTGCCAATCCTAAAGGATATAAGCATGAGGAAACACTGAAGTCCTATGATTTCGGTCGTGGTCACGAAGAACTCTATGCCTGCCAGTTCAAGGAACCGGGCCGCCAGAAAGAATCTTCCGATTGGTTTCGTGTGAATCCGCATCGCCTGCATCTGGGCATTATAGGCCTCGAACTGGGCGAGGGAGTGAAAGCTTCTGATATTACTGAGATTCAGCAGACACTGAATATGTGGAAAGGTGAAATCACCAGCCACTTCATGTTGAATGGCAATGCTTTCGATGTGCAGACAGTCTGCCATCCTAACCAGAATATGATTTCTGCTTGTGTTACCAGTCGTGCGCATGCGGGTGTTAATCTGCGTTTTCCTTATCCTACAGGCGGACATGCCGATGATGCCTGCAATTGGAATGCGAACGACAAACATTCCGCAACTATCGTTCGCCAGGATGCTCAAAGCGCTTTGTTGAAGCGTGTGCTCGACGAAACGACTTATTACGTAACCCTCCGTTGGGAAGGCAAGGCCCGCCTGGCTGAAAAGTCGGCGAACTACTTCATACTGACCCCTGAAGAAGATATGCTGGCCTTTTCCTGTCTGTTTACACCGAACTTTCAGGGAACCGTATCCGAAAGTGAACCTGCTGTCTATGCCGATGACAAAGCATTGCCCGCTTTCACCGAAACCGCTGCCGCCAGTGCCACATACTGGACGGATTTCTGGAAGAATGGTGCTGCCGTCGACTTCTCTCATTGCACGGATCCGCGTGCCCCGGAATTGGAACGTCGCGTATTGTTGAGTCAATATCTGCTTGCTATCCAGTCGGCCGGCAGTGTACCTCCGCAGGAAACAGGTTTGACTTATAACTCTTGGTTTGGTAAATTCCATCTCGAAATGATCTGGTGGCATCAGGCATGGCAACCTCTTTGGGGACATGCCAATCTGCTGGACCGTACACTGGGTTGGTACGAAACAGTAGAGCCTGTTGCCCGTGAAATAGCCCGTCGTCAAGGGTTCCCCGGTGTACGCTGGATGAAAATGACCGACCCCAGTGGTACGGAAGCTCCCTCGAATGTAGGTTCTTTCCTGATCTGGCAACAACCGCACTTTATCTATCTGGCAGAACTTGTCTACCGTGCCAATCCTTCGGATGAAGTGATTAAGAAATACAATCGTCTGGTACAGGAAACTGCCGAGTTCATGTATGCTTTTGCAACTTATGATGAGTTTCACGGACGTTTCATTCTGAAGGGAGCTATCCCTGCACAAGAGACGCTGCGTGCAGCTACTACCATCAACCCGCCTTTCGAGTTGTCTTACTGGCACTTTGCCATGCAGACCGCGCAGAAGTGGCGCGAGCGTGCCGGAGAGAAGCGTAACCTGGAGTGGGATGAGATGATTGATAAACTTTCTCCGCTTGCCTATAATGAGGATCATCTTTACCTTGCTTCCGAAGATGCTGTTGATACATACAAAGATATTCGTTTTACCAGCGATCACATGGCTGTATTGGGGTCTGTAGGTATCCTTCCGATGAACAAACTCATCCGTGACGACTACATGAAGAATACCCTGCACTGGGTGTGGGACAACTGGAACTGGGGTAAGACCTGGGGATGGGATTATCCGATGACCGCCATGAATGCCACTCGTCTGGGCGAGCCGGAAAAAGCTGTCGGTGCCCTGCTGATGGATAAGCGCACGAATACATATTTACAGAACGGACATAACTATCAGGATGGCCGTCTGCGCTGTTACCTGCCCGGTAATGGAGGCTTGCTGACTGCCGTAGCGCTGATGTGTGCCGGTTGGGATGGTTGCCAGGTGAAGAATCCGGGCTTCCCGCAGGACGGAACATGGGATGTCCGTTGGGAAGGTTTGAAACCGATGCCGTAACGGAAAAGAAAAGAAGGAAAAGAGTGGTAAGGTGATAGGGTGATAAAGTGATAAAGTGATAGGGTGATAAAGTAGCTACGCTATATATCGCAGAGCGTTATCATTCTACCACTCTCTCACCCTACCACCTTATCACCCTCTCACCTTACCACCCTCTCACCCACTACCTTACCACCCTATCACCCTACCACCCTATCACCCTTTATTTATATCATAATGAAACGAATCTTTTTCTATACCCTCATCTCCTTGTTGCCTGCTTTCGCCTATGCGCAATATACCACTGGTAATAAACCGAAAAGTGCCGGCGACCGCATCGAATCCACCTCTTACAATGATCATAAGCGGGGTGCTGCCCGTACCCTGCAATATCGCCCGGACGGTGAAGATTTTGTAAGTGTCAATGGAAAGAACCGCTATACTCGTGCCCTTTATGGCAGCCATACCGCTTTCCGTCTGGAAACGAGTGACCGTCCTATTTTTGCTGTCTACGAAAAGCGCAACAGTAAGAATATACATTTCCATCTCGTACTGGCTGATAGTTCAGTGACTCCATTGGAAGAAACCGCTTGGTGTGAGTCTCGCTACACCCCCGGACGGCGTTCCTATCGTCTGAAGCACCCCTCCTGGGGAGCAGATGCTGAACTGCAAATCTCTGCTCTTGCTTTGCCGGATGAAGATGCTGCCATTTGGAAGATTACTCCTGTAAATATGCCTGTAGGTGCAGTCTTGCGCCCTATGTTGAGTGAAATCAGCCTGAACAGATTGAGCCGTAACGGTGACATGGGGGCTGATCCTCCCGGTTGTTTTGATGCGCCCGAGCAACCTCAGCAATTACAATCATTGGGTATCTCCCTTTTCGACCAGCAGGATGTTTATGTACTTGTACGTGACTATTCCTTGGTAGTACCTTCACAGGAAGAAGGCATTTCCCTTTATAATAAGTCTGAACAAGCTCGTGCCGATCTTGCCTCACGTATCAGGATCACAACCCCCGATCCATACTTTAATACTCTGGGTGGTGCCCTTGCCGTAGCTGCTGATGGCATCTGGGATGGTGAAGTCTGGTTGCATGGGGCTATTGGCTGGCGCATGCCTCTCAGTGGCTGGCGTGCTGCTTATACCGGTGATGCCTTAGGTTGGCACGACCGTGCCCGTACGCACTTCAATGCTTATGCCGCCAGTCAGGTGACAGAGGTGCCGAACACGATTCCACACCCTGCACAGGATTCAGCTCTTGCTTTGGCACGCTCTGAAAAGAAGTGGGGAACCCCACAATACAGTAACGGCTATATCTGCCGTAACCCCCGTCGGAACGATCAGATGCATCATTATGACATGAATCTTTGTTATATTGATGAACTCTTGTGGCATTTCAACTGGACCGGTGATTTGGAATACGCCCGCCGTATGTGGCCTGTCCTGACCCGTCACCTTGCCTGGGAAAAGCGAAACTATGATCCCGATAATGACGGACTTTATGATGCCTATGCCTGCATCTGGGCAAGTGATGCCCTTTATTATAATAGTGGTGCGGTCACTCATTCTTCTGCCTATAACTATCGTTCCAATCGCCTCGCAGCTATGATTGCAGAGAAGATTGGAGAAGACCCTGCACCCTATCGTGAAGAAGCTGACAGAATACTGAAAGCTCTGAATGCCCGCCTTTGGATGCCCGAACGTGGACATTGGGCTGAGTTTCAGGATTTCATGGGGCATAAACGTCTGCATACCAGTCCCGGTGTATGGACTATCTATCATGCATTGGATAGTGACATCGCCGATCCTTTCCAAGCCTATCTTGCCACCAGTTATGTGGATCGCGAAATACCACATATCCCCGTTCGTGGCGATGGCTTGAAAGATGAAGGTTATGCTACTATCTCCACTACAAACTGGTTGCCTTATTCCTGGAGTATCAACAACGTTGCTTTTGCCGAAGTGATGCATACTGCTCTTGCTTATTTCCAGGCGGGACGTGCGGATGCAGGTTTCCATCTGCTCAAGAGTTCTGTCCTCGATGGCATGTATCTGGGTGAAAGCCCCGGTAACTTCGGGCAAATCAGTTTTTATGATGCTGCCCGTGGAGAGTGTTACCGTGACTTCGGAGATCCTATAGGTGTAGCTTCCCGTGTATTGATACAAGGACTCTATGGTATCCTTCCTGATGCCATGAACGGACGCCTGCTGGTGAAACCCGGCTTACCCTCCTCTTGGCCTTTTGCATCTCTGCATACTCCGGATATTGATTTTGACTTTAAGCATACTAATGAAGCGGTAACATCCTATACAATCATCCACCGATTATCTGCGGTGCGTACATTGGAGCTTCAGTTTCCGGCACAGCGCTCGGAAGTGGCGAAGCTTACAGTCAATGGAAAGCCTGCAACATGGATATTGGTAGAGAACTCTATCACTCGTCCGGTACTTTCCGTTATTACCCCTGCTTCTTCGGATGAAAAAGTGGAAATTAACATTGAATGGGGTGGGGAAGTGCTTGGTAATCCGACAAAGTCTCAGATAGAAGCTACCCCTGCCGAAGCTCCTGTTTGTTTTGTTCCGATGCAACAAGGGGATATGAAATGGTGGGCTCCTGTAGATAATCCGATGGCCGCAGATAAGGGTAATTCTACTCAGTTCTCCGCCTTTGCTAAAGTCAATTCTTCTAAGTGTGAACCGGTTGTGATGGATGAGCAATTCAATTCTGCCGTTACAGATATATTCCGTAATGAGTATCTTTCACCCCGTTCTCCTTATACCACTTTGCAGATACCCAAGCAAGGCATCGGTGAATGGTGCCATCCTTTGCATACGGTGGATATTGATGATTCCGGGCTTCGTTCTTCCGTTCAGAAGGGAGTGTTGAATACTAAGTTGGGAGTTCCTTTCCGTACTCCTGCTGAGGGCCCAAATATAGCTTTCACATCCTTGTGGGATAATTATCCGGATAGTTTGACGGTCTCTCTCAAAGGAAAGGCATCCCGTGCCTATTTACTCATGGCAGGTAGCACCAATCACATGCAGTGCCATATTGACAATGGGCTGATCCGTGTTTATTACAAAGATGGTACTTGCGATAAGATGGCTTTGCGTAATCCCGATAACTGGGCGCCCATTGAGCATATTTTCTTTGAAGATGGTATGGCTTTCAACCGGCATGCTCCGGCACTTTATCGCCTGCGTCTTAAAACGGGTGAGGTCAGCAATAACTTTGGAGAAGAATTAGGCTTTCCCGGTGCCTCCCGTGAATTGGATGGTGGTGCTGCCATATTGCTTGAAATGTCCTTGAATCCTGATAAGAAACTTTCCCACCTCGTTCTTGAAACTCTTTCTAATGATGTGGTGATTGGGTTGATGGGAATTACATTGCAACGATAATAGTATAATCACCACAGAGTGACACAGAGTCCCACAGAGTTTAATTTGGAATCAGAACTCTGTGGGACTCTGTGTCACTCTGTGGTGAAATCATATCAATGCCTTTACGAAACACCACACGAAGTACCCACAAACTACTACCTTAAACACTGTCCCCACCAGAAAACCAATCAGTGCCCCGACACCTGATTTTAGGGCATCCCTTGCACTTCTGTCTCCCAAGAGTTCTCCGATGAAAGCACCTCCAAAAGGACCGATAACAATTCCCCACGGGCCGAGAAAGATGATTCCGAGGATTGAACCTATCAGGCAGCCCCAACTTCCCCATTTGCTTCCTCCGCTGTACTTGCTTCCAATCATGGGAGTGAAATAGTCCAATACTTGCACTATCACTACCAGAAATAACCAAATCAGTAATTGAGATGTTGAAAATTGCGCCTTATCTGTAATATGGAGTAATAACAAACCGGCGTATGAAATGGGCGGTCCGGGAATTATAGGGAGGATACATCCCAATAAGCCTACTATGAGGCATAGACTTCCTAATATGATCAGTATGATGTCAAGCATAATAAAATCGGATTAGAATAATGTTGTTTGGGGGATTGAGAATGTAACAAAAAAGGTCTAACTCCTTTTGAGAATCAGACCTTCTTTGTGTCGGAATGAGGCGACTCGAACGCCCGACCCCTACGTCCCGAACGTAGTGCGCTACCAACTGCGCTACATTCCGATACTTTGCTTACGAGTGGTGCCACCAGGAATCGAACCGGGGACACAAGGATTTTCAGTCCTTTGCTCTACCAACTGAGCTATGGCACCTTCTTCGTTTGCGGGTGCAAAGATAAATAGTTTTTTTAATACAGCCAAAGGATTTCTGAAAAAATAAAAGAAAATTCCCCTTGCGCCCAGTTTGTGTGAGCGCAAGAGGGAAAGTCTAAACAGGAGTTCTCGGGGTATCCCCTTATATCTATAATTTAGTCAATGTTCGGGTTGATGCTTTTCCAATCCTTAATAGCAGGAAGTACTCCCATTCCAATCACTTCGTCACGCAATTTACAGAGGTGAGTATAACTTTCTTTCAGCTTGGCTTCCTCTTCCGGAGTGCCTTTCAACTCTTTGTAGTGTACACCGTCTTTGGTGATTTCAGTCTCCATTGCCATCATGATGTGGTCGAAGCCATGACTGTGTACATACGTACCTGCAGGCCAACGGAATGGTTTACCACCCATAGCGGCAGCAATCATTTCTATGGAAACGTATGCCGGGCTTTGGAAAGAAGAGCGTCCGCGAAGATTGATGATGTTAGCGCCACCTTTGGTTACCTTGCTTTGGATTTCAGCCCATTGTTCAGCAGTAAGGGCAGGTGTGCCGATGATTTCCAACAGAGGTTTACCATCTACTTTGGCAGTTGAAGCATAAACAGCCATCTGTTCTCCGTGACCGCCATACGTACGGCAGTTTTCTACCTTATCAGGAGAAATGTGGAAATGCTTGGCGAGTTCACTACGCAAACGGGTACTGTCGAGAGCTGCGAGAGTAGTTACCTGTGAAGGTTTCAGACCGGAATACAACAGAGTGATCAATCCGGTTATGTCGGCGGGATTGAAGATAACTACTACATGTTTCACGTCCGGGCAGTAAGCTTTTACATTCTTACCGAATTCTTCAGCAATGGCAGCATTACCTTTCAGCAGGTCTTCACGTGTCATGCCGGCTTTGCGGGCGGCACCACCTGAAGATACAATGTATTTGGCTCCGGTCAACGCTTCTTTGATATCGGAAGTATACGTAAGGTTCAGTCCTTCGAAACCGCAGTGAAACATTTCTTCTGCTACACCTTCCAGTCCCGGTCCATACGGATCGTACAGGCAAATATTGGGTGTCAAATGCATCATAATGGCAGTCTGTGCCATGTTAGAACCAATCATTCCGGCGGCTCCTACAATCGTAAGTTTTTCGTTTGTTAGAAATTCCATAACTTTTATGTATTTAAAAGGTGAATATAATTTTCCTTATCTTTAGTTTCCCGATACAAAAATAACTGTTTTCCAAGAGATTTGTTCATAGAAAAAAGTTATGGCTTAGATTGAAAAGTTATGCCTTATGCTTAATCTTTGCTTAAAAGCGAAGATAAGCTGCATCTTAGCATTAAAAATAATCAAGCTTATTTTGTACTGCCTTCGGTTTGCATTATCTTTGCCCCAAACGAAAGAAATTATGAGCATCGAATTAGGTAAATTCAATATCTTGCAGGTAGTCAAGGAAGTGGAGTTCGGCATGTATCTGGATGGTGGTGAGGATGGAGAAATCCTGCTTCCTCTGCGTTATGTGCCCGAAGGTTGCCAGCCGGGAGACGAATTGAATGTATTTATATATCTGGATAACGAGGAACGCCTTGTTGCCACAACATTGACGCCGTTGGTGCAGGTAGGCGAGTTTGCCTGTTTGGAAGTAGCATGGGTAAATGAGTATGGAGCATTCTTGAACTGGGGATTGATGAAAGACCTTTTCGTGCCTTTCCGTGAACAGAAGATGAAGATGCAGGTAGGAAAGAAATACGTTATCCATGCTCATCTGGATGATGAAAGCTACCGTATCGTAGCTTCGGCCAAAGTAGATCGTTATCTTTCTAAAGAGGTGGCACCTTATGAAGCCGGAGATGGGGTGAATATCCTCATCTGGCAAAAAACGGATTTAGGCTTCAAGGCGATCATTGAGAATAAGTATGGTGGCTTGTTGTATGATAGTGAGATATTTCAACCCTTGCATACCGGCGATCAGGTGAAAGCTTTCATCAAGCAAGTACGTGAGGATGGTAAGATAGACTTGATACTTCAGAAGCCGGGCTTTGAAAAAGTGGATGACTTCTCGAAAACCCTGTTGCAATATATAAAGGATAATGGCGGACAGATATCTCTGAATGATAAAAGTCCGGCAGATGACATTTATGCCACTTTTGGCGTTAGCAAGAAAACTTTCAAGAAAGGTGTAGGCGACCTTTATAAGAAACATCTCATCCTTTTGAAAGAGGATGGCATCATGTTGGCAAAATCCCCGAAGTCCTAAACAGATTAGGGAAATCCCTATATAAGAATAGAGAGAAACAAATGAATAGGGGATAATCTTCCCCTATTTTTGTTTCCAACAAAGAATAGATAATTCATAAACTAAGTAAAAAACGCTATCATGAAACGAATATTATTTATCCTGCTTGCCACTTTGAGTACTGCTGTTTGCAGCGCAGGCACGAATGCTATGAGTAATAGCAAAGTACGTAAGGAGACTCGTTTCCTCACAGATAAAATGGCTTACGAGCTGAACCTGAGCACCGAACAATACAATGATGTATATGAAATCAATTATGACTTCATTTCCGGTGTACGTTATGTAATGGATGATGTGCTATATGGTAATGAATGGGCACTCAACCGATATTATGACTATCTGGATGTACGTAATGACGATCTCCGTTGGGTGCTTAGTAGCCGACAGTATGCCCGCTTTATGCAAGCAGAGTATTTCTACCGGCCCATCTATACCAGTGGGAACCGTTGGTACTTCCGTGTTTATGTCACGTATACCAACCACAATCATTTCTATTTCCCCCGCCCGTATCACTACCGCACGTATGTAGGCGGACACTATCGCACGCATCATAATAATGTGAGCTATTATCGCGGACGTTACAAACATCCATACTATAATGGTTCGTATCGAATTCGTGATACAAAATCCTATACAACACACCGCCGTTCGGATTTTGGCTCTGTGACTGTACGTCCCGGCTCTGACCGTGCGCCGTCGAGAGATGATGTGTACACTACCCGTCGCAGTAGTTCAAGTAGTAATCGCACTACCACTCCAAGCACTACCCGCAGGGAAAGTACGAACAGCAATGCAACTACTAATACCAGCAGCAGTTCACGCAACAATAATAGTAGTTCACGTCGTACCAACAGTAGTACAAAGAATAGTGCTACTGACACTAATAATAGCTCGCGTACCAATAATAGTAGTTCACGTAATAGTGGCAGTTCTCGTACTAGCAGTACGCGTACCAATAGCAGTAGTGAAACGAAGAGCAATACAAACTCTTCCCGCCGTAGCAGCAGTACTACACCGAGTTCCGAACGTAAGGAAAGCAGTTCTTCCAGTGTACGGAGTTCTTCCGGAAGCAGTACCCGCAGCAGTGGTTCTGCTTCAACAAGAAGCAGCAGTTCGGGTAGTTCCAGCCGTTCTTCAGGCGATCGTCGCTAAGCAAAAAACGAGCGAATTATTTGTGTATCTTCCGAATAATTCGTTTCTTTGCACCGCTTTCGCGCAATCGCTGTCAGGACCTACGAGAGAAGCCTGGTATGTTGCGTTGTAACGATCAAACAATTTAAGAATAATAACAATGGATTTAATTAAAATTGCAGAAGAAGCATTTGCTACCGGTAAACAACACCCGAGCTTCAAAGCAGGTGACACTGTTACAGTAGCATATCGTATCATCGAAGGTAACAAAGAACGTGTACAGCTGTATCGCGGTGTTGTTATCAAGATTTCCGGTCATGGAGACAAGAAGCGTTTCACTGTACGCAAAATGTCTGGTACCGTAGGTGTAGAACGTATTTTTCCAATCGAATCACCGGCTATCGACAGCATTGAGGTGAACAAGGTAGGTAAGGTTCGTCGCGCTAAATTGTACTACCTGCGTGCTCTTACCGGTAAGAAAGCAAGAATTAAAGAAAAAAGAGTTAATAACTAATCAGTTATACTCTCGTTTCGAAATAAAAAAGGGGGACCGATTCGTTGGTTTCCCTTTTTTATTGCTCTCTTCAAATAAAAGTTTTACTCGTTTTACCCTCACTACCCTCACTTTCATGGATAAACCATTAATAACAAATAGTTTAAAAGTGAGTGAGAGTAAAAAAAAAGAGTGAGGGTAACGGGTTTACCCTCACTGCCGATTACCTAAACTATAAGGCATTGTTCGGTCTTGCATCAGGCATTGTTTGGTTCGGGACTATTGAATATACCATTTCTCTCTTAGGGACAAGCGGGTGTTGACCTTGGTTGGCAGGCCTGTCAACGGAGGTTGATAGATCGGTTAACCTTGGTTGATAGCCCTGTCAACCAAGGTCAACACCCGCTTAAGTACAGGCAAAAGCGCAAAAACAATAAGGCAAAATCATATTTTCAACCGGTCTTGTTTGGATCTTTGCCGTTGTGTTCGGATGACAATGGCGCAGAGTAATATTTTTATATAAAGTATCTCTTGTGAAATGGCTGATTTGATGTTGATTATCAGTGAAATACAAACTGTCAATTTCTTGTCGACAAGAAATTAGGAGTTTGTCGACAAGAAGTTAACTTCCTGTCGACAAAGAGTTAACTTCTTGTAAACTGAAATCTGACAGTTTTGCATTTTATTTACAAACTTTTAGTAAGACTATAAGTTGGTACATAAATGCAGATTTAGTGATTTTCTTTTAGACACGGAATTACACAGATAAGACACGGATGAATAAAATAGTCGTATAAATCCTCTTTAAAATCACGTTGCAAGATGTTTTTTCATTTTTATGAGCTATTTTTGTATCCTGTAAAAAAATAATATAAATCATTTGTGTTGATGAAACGTATTGTCTATTTTATTTTGTTTGTTTTCTTTTCGAATAGTTGCTTTAGAAATTCTGATGTAGAAAAATCTCAAAATCACTCTACTAATATCATTGATGTAAAGGAACTTGTAAAAGAGATTATTGTAGATACTCCTTTGATAGGAGGGTGGGCACGACCTTTTATTGTAAATGATTATCTATTGATAAGTGATTCTCAATCCGAAGAAAAATTAATCTCTATCTTTGATAAGGATAATTTCTCCTATTTGATGGGAATTGGAGATGCAGGAGAAGGACCTAATGAAATTACGAATATGGGGGTAATTGTGCCTGATGAAGTGCACCATCGATTTTTTGTACCTGATTATGGAAAATTGAAAGTATTGAGTTATAGTGTGGATAGTATCTTAAAAAATCCTTTTTATCGACCTGAAGTAAAAGGAGATATGAAAGAATTGCAATTTCCGGATAGATTTGTTTATGTGAATGACACTTTCTGCATTGCACGTTCCATAATGGTCGGAGAAAGCAACTATTTTCAACAATCTTTGGTGCGGTGGAATATGTTGACCGGAGAAATGAAATTATTGGTTGAAGGGCATCCCAAGATAGAACGAAAGCGAAGCCAGTTTGCGGTATCATTGGAACATAATCTGATAGTTGATTGCTATGCTCATCATGACCTAATGACGATTTATGATCTTGATGGTAATTTGAAATACAATATTTATGGTCCTTATTGGGATGACAAGACGAGTAATGATATGGTTTATTATGATGCTGTGGTGATTTGTAAAGATAAGATTGTTGCAGCATATGCAGGAGGACGCAATTGGGGTGACGAGGGATTTCCTAATTGTTTTCAAGTCTATGATTTTAATGGGAATTATATTAAAACGTTGAATATAGGTCGTAAAATTTGTAACTTTTGTTATGATCAGAAGCTGAATCGATTAATAATGGTATTAGACAATGAAATACAATTTGCTTATTTAAATTTAGATGGACTTATAGACTAATTGAATTGAAACTAACAGGAAAACCTTGATAAATGATGGAGATACATGATTAATTCATGCTTGCTGCTGATAAATAATTCTTTATTGTTACTTTTTTTGATGTTATTTTCTTATTTTTACATCCTAAAAATAGAAAACAAGAGCGCATGAATGTTCATGATAAGAAATTACTAGTTTGGGGGACTATTGTATGTCTGTTGATTTCCGGAGGTATTACATACGCTTTATATCAAAATGGAGCTAAACACTGGAGAGAACAGGCATCTGCTACATTTAGGCAGGCGCTGGAATTGGAGTTGCAGAAGCGCGATACGGTTTTGGTATTTCATAGGGAATCTATGGGGTACTCCACTTTCTCTTTGGATGAATCTTCACCGGGACCAATAAAGATAATAGATGAACGGGGAGAAAGAGAATATATGATATCGGAAGAAAAGTTTGATCATAGTCTTGTGAAAGAAGGGTTAAAGAGGAGTATTCTTAGTATTTTATTGGAAGATTATCCTCTGATCCCTGATACTTTGAATAAAATGTGGGATAGTTTATTAGTCTCGACAGATATTCCTGTGAAAACCCGTACACGTGTTTCTGTTACCGACTTTCAGGAGCGTACGTCAGTCGCTCATTCTGAAAATATTAGTGGATTGCTTTCTGCAGATAGTTTACTTTCTTATTATTTAGGTGAACGTTGCGAGGTGGAAGCTACAGGTTTTATTTCTTATGGCTGGTACGAAGCGTTCAGTGGCTGGGGATATCTTGCTATTTGCTTACCATGGATTATCTTCGCTTTTTTATTCTTTTCGCGAGAAAAAATCATGTTTATATTAGAGAAGTGGTTCATAAAGCATAAGATTATCACTGTAAAAACAATAGTACCTGTTATTGCTGTGAAAGCTGAAGAATCTCATATTTATCAGTTGGAAAAAGGTGTGTTTTTCGATACAGAAGAAAAGGTATTGAAGGATGCCAGACTGACGAAAAAATTGGCACCGCAAGTGGCTTATTTATTGAAATTGTTTTTAGAGTCAGAAGGATATCGGCTTTCTACCGGTAAAATAGATGAGGCTTTATGGCCCGATGGTAGTGGAACACAGGATAGAATTTATACAGTAATTCGGCGCTTACGCAAGTCCTTAGATGGAATAACGCATCTTGTTGTTGACTATGAGAATGACGTATATCAATTAAAAAGTTCTGCTGTGGATGAAATTGCGAAAGATAGTGCAATGTAGTGGTACTCTATTGTAAATGTGTTAGTTATAATTGTAAAGTAGATATGGCTCTGTACACAATGTAACATAGGCAAAGAAAAATGTAACATTGTAGTTTGTCAAAAATAGATTTGGTCAGTATTCGTCAGTGAGAAAGTTTGGATTGAGAGCTTTTTTGCCGGTAACTTTGCGCCCATAAGTTTACATAGATCGTGATGTCTAATACTAAAACATTGATTTCTTATGAAGAGCAAAGTTATTATTTTCGGTTTACTTATTACTGCTGTTGCAGTTTCTCTGTGGTGTTTTAAATCCCCTCAGCAAATGGATGATTTGATGCTGAAAAATGTGGAAGCATTGGCAGCTATTGAGGAAACAGTTCCTCTTCGTTGCATGGGTACAGGAACAGTAGATTGTCCTCTCGGTGGTAAAGTAAGACGGGTCGTAATTGGTTACAGTCTTGAAGTGTCTTATTAACATATTGTTCCTGTTTTCCTTTCTTGCATGCACTTCTGTACCTGCGCACAAGGGAATACTGTATACGGATTTTCCGGAAACGGAAAATCTGATTGCACGTACTATGCCTATGGATACGGCTGTCTTCCGTTTTCCTTTCCGGATAAAGATACAAGGGGATACTGTAGCAATAATGGATCTGCATGGTGTGGATCATTTTATTCATTTGTTTCACTATCCCGATCTTTCTTACATTACTTCTTTAGGTAAACGTGGAGATTCACCGGAAGAGATGCTTTCTGCCGAAAATATCCGATGGAATGGGAAGTCATTGTGGACGTTGGATACAAATAGTTCCATATTGACTCGGTTTGGTTTGTCTTTGTCCAATGACTCGCTGCTTCGTAAAGAGACAGTGAGCTTGGATAAGGAGATTCTTCGAGGATTGGATTTTGTAATCTATGATGATTCCACTTTTATTATTCCTGATTATTCAGGAGAAAGCCGTTTTTGTTGGGTGGATCGAACGGGTAAGTTGTTGCATAGAATGGGGGCTATTCCTACTGCGAATGAGGCGGCTTTAAAACATGCCCGTCCGGCATTGGCACAAGCATGGCGCAGTTTCATTGATTATAACCCTCGTAATGGGATTCTGGCTGCTGTTACTCAATTAGGAGAAGTGCT